>Ga0310345_10000088_pt1 | contig 192658 bp, 174 predicted proteins | sample HC15DNA20500_MG_FD_204667 | JGI IMG/M metagenome (GOLD analysis project Ga0310345, IMG submission 204667) | Marine microbial communities from station ALOHA, North Pacific Subtropical Gyre - HC15-DNA-20-500_MG | ecosystem: Environmental > Aquatic > Marine > Oceanic | place: Pacific Ocean... | reverse complement strand
TTCGCGGTCGATGTCAGCGCAATGCCCGTCGCCGATGTGGGGTTGATGACGGTCGCGCCGATGCCCGATCCGATCAGGCCATTGGTGCGGCTGGGGATCGTCGCGGCGGTGTAGGTACCGGGGGCAAGGTGCACCACGCCATTGCCCAAGGCGGTGATCGCGCTGCCGAGCGTCAGGTAACTGACCGTCCGCCGCAGCGAGAGCAGAAATTCGGCAATCGACTTCCTGATGCCGCCGCTGGGTTTGTAGCCCGAAAGCGCCGCACCGTCGTCGCCCGCCAGGTCGCCACGCAGCGCCGCGTCGCCGCCGCCGGTGCCCGACGCCGGCACCGGCTTGCCGGTCGCATCGCCCGCAAAGAATTTCCCCGCGAACGGGGCGGCTGGCAGCGGTTCCAGCTTGTCATCGACATAGCGCATCAACGCGCCGTCGTTCCCGGCCAGATTGTCGAGCACCGGCGCCGTTTCGCCAGCAGGCACCTGCAGCGCGCGCGCGCGCAACTCGCCGACATCGGCAACCTGTTCCTGCGCAAGCATCGCCATCCGGTCGAGCTGCTTTTCCAGGTCGCGCGCGGGCAGCGGCTCGCCCGGGGTCAGCAAGGCGGGCTGGACCGGCGATGTCAGCCGGGTCACTTCAAATCGGTCGGCAACCGGCCATGCCGCCAGCGCCGTGATCGTGCCCGTCACCTTGCGGCCGTCGCCCGCCAGCTGATAGTCGACATCGCGCACCAGCGGCGCCGATCGCGCGCCTGTTGCGCCGTCGATCCGCACCACCACCAGATCGTTCGGATCGATATAGGCAAAGGGGATGGCAACCGCCGACGGCGCGCCGCCGGGGTAATAGCTGAACGATACCGTCGTCGTTGAAACCGTCACCCGCGCCTCCGACAGCCACAAGGCCCCCGGCTTGGGGGGCCTTGCACCGGGTCGGAGTGGGAAGCTGGGACCGATGCTTGCGGCGCTTTTATCCTGTCAGGACCAGAACGGCAAGCCTTTCAGTCGTCGCTATTCGGGCGGCGGCGCAACCGGCGTCGGGCGCACGGCATTGGTCAGGTCGGGCGCGCGCTGCGGGTCGGGCGGCGCCATCGTGTCGGGCGCCAGCAGTCGCGTGCCGCCCACACCGCTGCCGATCGGCGCGAAATAGCGCGTGCCTTCTTCGGCGGCCCGTTGTTCCATCCGCCGCTTCGCCTCGCCAGGGCTGCGCCCGCCGAGTTCGTCGAGCTGGTCGAGCAGCACGCGCTCATAGGCGAGGCGCAGATACCACAGATTGTCGCCGGGGACTTCGTATCGCGCGATACGGGCCGCTGCCTTGGCGAAATTCGCCTGCACCGGCTCGCCCTTGCGGTCGGTCGCGCCCATCGCGCCGCGCGCGGCCTTCACCGGCTCGCGGATCACCAGCCGCGTCCAGTTGTCGATGCTGCCGACCAGCGGGACGTTGCCGATGTCCTTCAGCGTGCGCCCATTCTCGGCCGCAACATGATCAAAGATTTCGCCGTAATAGCCCAGCGCGCCACCGCGGCTGATCGCTTTGCCCCAGAAATCGCCGCGCGGCGCGCCATTCTCGTCGGTCATCGGTCGCGGGTCCTTCCCGCGCGACAATTCGCTCAACTGTTCGGACAGTGCCCCCATCAGCGTCGTCGCGATGAAAAAGGCCCCGGCATAGCTTGCCTTGGCTTTCGGGTCGGTCAGCTGCCATGCCCGCCCGCCGTGGCGCCACAGCACCGTGATCGGAAACAGCAGGAACTGCCCGCCGCTCTTGATCACTTCATGCTTGATTTCACCCGGTCGCCCGATCGTCAGCGCCGCGCGCTGGCGGATGCCGCCTGTCGTCACCGCATAATCGAGCTCGGTGAAGACCCCTTCGACGATACGGTTGCGCAGGTCCTGGTCGGCAATGTTGTCGGGCACGATCCACTCGGTATCGCCGATTGCCTTGCGCGGCGTGCTGCGCAGCGCGTCCCACCGCGCGGCATCGATGCCATAACGGCCAAGGAAGCCGCGAAATCCATCGTTCAGCCCCGCATAGTCGAGGTCGGCATAGCTGGTGATCGCGTTCCAGAACGACGCATTCACGGCGCTGCGCAGCCGCATCGTCCACTGGTTGAGCAGGCTCGCCCGGATCACGCCGCTGCTGGCCCGCCGCGCGATTTCATTGGCGCTGCCCAGCTTGGCGCGCGTCTGCAACGCCAGATATTCGGTCGGGCTGATCCGGCCGTCCTTCAGCGCCTCGATCGTCGGCGCGGTGATTGCGCCGCCGGCGTCCTCGTTGAAATGCTGGCGCCCGAATGCCGCCGCCCGCCCGATCATTTCTTCATTGATCATCAGCTCGCGCCGCGCCCACGCACGGTGCGTTCCATCGGCGGGGTTGAATTCACCCATGATCGTGCGCAGCGCAGCGGTGGCGGGCAGGCCGTTGAACCGCTGCGTCAGCGCGGCCGTCGCGATATCGGCCTGGCTCGACAGCGTGGCGCTGCCCAGCTTTGTCGCCGACTGCCAGTTGCGCACGGCCGAAAAGAACAGCGCGACATTGGGGCGCACCGCCTCGCGGTTGCGACGCGTGATTTCCTCCCAGATCGCGTCGATTTCCCGGCCCTTGCCCGATACGTTCAGCCGCTGCATCAGGCTCGGGCTGGTGAATGCGGTATTGCGCGTCAGATCCTTCATCCACCGGATCGTCGCGTCGGGGTTCGGCCCCAATATCTCCATCGCCGCCGTGTCGCGCGCCATGTTGTCGATGTAATGCGTCAGCGCTTCATACGGGCCGCCGACGCCGTATTTCTCGTTTACCCGGCGCCAGCCTCCGGGCACGAAATGCAGCACCCGTGCTTCCATCCGGCGGTTCGCCATGCTGCGACCCTGCACCGCGCCCGATGGCGTGCGGCCGATTTCGCCGCTCGACACCTGCTGATCATAGATGTCGCGCAACAGCTGATCCAGCCTGGCATCGCCCATCGGCTCGTCGGTCGCATAGTCGATCATCTTGGCGCGATCGATATTGTCCAGAATGTCGGCGCGCCACGTCTCGAACTTGGCCAGCCCGACCTTCACGCCGTCCCACGCATGCGGCAAGGCCCAATCGTCGCGCAGGCCGATGTCGCCGCCGGCCGCGTTGAACCTGGCGCGCAGCCAGTCCGTCGTGCGCTTCACCGCATCGGCCATCTCGCGCGCGTTGATACCCCGGTCGATCCCTTCCAGCGCGTCGACTACATCGTCGAAGTCGCTGGCGCGGCGGGCATCGCCGACCACATTGGAACGGTGACGCCACAGAATATCGCCGATCATCCGGTGCGCGGTGTCGCGGATGTTCTTCCACCGATATTCGACGTTGCCGAACGGCGCCCGCGCATCATCGACCAGATGCGCGACCAGCCCGTTGGGATCGATCGGCCCGCCGCGCTTGCCGCCGTCATATAGCCGCGCGGCATTGTCGGCGATCCGCTGCTGCGCCCTGGCCTGCAGCACGGCGTTGCGACGCGCGCGCCCGAAATCGCGCTCCATCCCCGCCAGCGCCTTTTCGCTCGCCATCGCCTCGGCTGCCGCGCGCCCGAACCGGGGTTCGTAATTGGCGAGCAGCTCGTCATAGCGCGCCGTCGCCTCGGCGATCCGCTCGGGGCTGATCTTGCCTTCACCCCCCAGCTTGGCGATACAGCGGGCAAGGGTCATCGGTCAGTCTCCGGGGAACAGGCAACATGATGCACGGATTTCGGTCGATCGACACGGGCGTCATTCTTGGGTCGCGCATTTCGAAACGCCCTGTGGCGATCAGCACGCGAACCGGCCCGCCGACCACCGCCGATCAATTCTACAACTTTGTGGCGGCAAATGCAGGCATGTTGGTTGCGCTCGGCGTTCTGCTGCTGCTCATCGGCCTTGCGCTGGCCGCCGTCAGGGCGACGCGATCGCATTAAAGACAATCCCTTATCGCGATCAATTCAGCTTCCTCGCGGTGCAGTTTTTCGACCAGCTGCGCCGCCGTCAGTTCGGGCGCATCGTCGGCCACGCGCAGCGGCAGTTCGGCACGCAGCACGCCGCCTGCAGGAGCGAAGATCGTTTGTTCGGCCGAGCCCGTTTCGTTGCGCATCTGATTGAAACGCCGCCCCTGTGACAGCATCGGCCCGTTGATTTCACCATCGCCGCGTTCCAACAGATGATTGAGCGCGCGCAAGACTGGCGCGTCGTTCGACAAACCCAGCGCCGCGCGCGCGTGCTGCACCATTTCGCCAAGCCAGATTTGTATCCGTCCCCAGATCGACCCTGCTTCGTGACGGCGACTTAGAAGATCGGTCGCATGGACAGCCCAGAATTCGGATGGATTTACCAGATGATAGTCTGACTGTTGCCGCATCAGACGCGTGACAGCTTCGCGCGTCGCTGCGGTTGGCGCTTGATCATTTTCGATGATCGCAGTCGCGAACGCTTTTGCTCTTTCATCATTGCTCGCGGCCAGGCTCGCCACACGTCGCGCCCACTCGCGCCGGATTGCCACCCGCATGTCATACGGCATCATCCGCTCGGTGTGGTGCAGCACTTCGTGGACGACGGTGGTGTCCGCGACCGAACCTTTGAACAGCATCATCAGGCGCCCTGCGGGATAATAGGCTCCCGCCGCGCGCTCCTCGCCGGCTTTCGATTGCCGAATGGAAATGGCAAGATTGTCGAGAAGCGCGGGATTTTGCCGGACGAACCATTCGGTGAAGGCAACGCCGTCCTCGCTTATGTAGCCCTCGCGTTGAGCGCGCAGCAGTCGTTCGCGAATATAGGTTGCACCGCTCTGACGATCGCGTTCGCGATAGCGACGCATAGCGCTCGCTTCGTGAAGATCGCCCAGCAAGTTCTCGACCTTGCTTTTAAATCGATCCGGGTTGGGGTGAGCCGCCTCGGACATCAAAATCTTGCGAATTTGTGCGATCGCCCCAAGGCGACGCTCCGGCGTGATTGTACCCGCTTCTTCGGCCAGCAGGCGATCTATCGCTTTGTTTTGAGCGTCCTGGCGTATGGCGGTCAGCCGCCGCCTTGCCTCGGCTTTCGTTTCGCGTAGCTGAAATAACGGCTCATCGCCTTCTATGGCGGAGCTTGAGCGGTCGATCGGTGGAGCTTCCAAATCGTGGAACAGGTTGTCGGCCTGCTGCTGCACCGCCGCGCCGTCGGGGTCGCGGAACGGGGCAGCCGCCGCTTCGTTCGCGGCGGGGGTGTCGAACAGCGATGCCTCGGCGTCGGCTATTCCTCCGGCGGGCCGAACCGGGCCATCGCCCGCAGCATCCCGCCCAGCCATGATGAGCTCCTGGGGGTCCAGCTCGCGGATGCGTCGGACAAATCCGTCCACGGCTTCGGCGAGTTTTGCGCCACCGGCGAGGTCGCGGGCGGCGGCGTCGAGGGCGTCTTTGACGGGTCCGGCGGTGCTGGAAAGTCGCTGGATGAGGTCGATCCATTGGTCATTGGTCAGTGCCTCCTGCGCCGATCGCGCCTTGTCGATCTGGTTGCCCGCGCCCTTCAATGTCTCGGCTTCGCGCGCCGCCACATTGAACACGGATTTCAGCTTTTTGAAACGCAGCAGCCCGCCGTCAAGAACCTTGGCCCGTTCGATGAACAGGCTTTTCGCCATATCGAGCGTGCCGAACATGTCGGTCTGTTGGCCGTCGATCAGGCCCGCCGCCAGCCCGTCGCGCACGATGCTTTCGGCTTGCGTCCGGTTGGCGGGCTTCGTCTTGGCAATAAGGTCGATCATTGCGTTCTGCACGCCTTCGCCTTCCGGCACCAGCCGCCCGATGATCGATCCGAAATCTTCGCGGATAACGCCATTGGCAACCGCGCCGAACGGCACATCGGCCAGTCGCGCCAGATCGCGCGCAAGGCGCGCGACGCTCTCGCTGGCACCTTGATTGAGCAATTCGCCAATCCGGTCATCCCCGATGGTGCGGATAACCTTGGCAGCGTCCAATATCGTGCCGGTTCCCTGATTGATGTTCTTGATCGCCGCGATCACCCGGGCATCCCCGGCGGTGATGCCGTCGGCCTCGCGCAGGATCACTGCCCGGATCGGAATATCGCGGCCTTCGCGGGCGCGCACGTCGTTCGCCAGCCCCACACGTTGATGTCCATCGGCGACGATAAGCGTCCCGTCGCGCCGCTCCCACAGCGTGATCGGGTCGCTCGACAGCGGTTTCCATTTGACTTCGCTTTTCAGGGCCGCTGTGCGGCCTGCCGCATCACCGCCTGACTTGAACTGCATCAGCTGCGCATCGACCTTGATGTCGGACACATTCACCGTGCCATATTCGAACGGCGTGCCATTTTCGTCGAAAGCGCGCTCCCGCCCCGGCTTGCTGGCGGGCAGCCTTGGCGCGTCGGCGCCGTCGAGCGGCAGCGGCAACGGCTCGGTCGGCTCGATCCCGCGCACCGGCTCGGGCGCAAGCGGCGGCGCCTCGGGCAACGGCGGCGCTTCGCCGGCGATGGCATCTTCCTGCCTTTGCAGGGTCTGGCGTTCGGCGGCCAGCCGGTCGATTTCGGCCTGCACCGCTGCCGCTTCGCTGCCCGCGCCGTCAATCACGGCGCGCGCGCCCGCACGCGGCGGCACCGGCTCGTCCATCTTCCGGTGCGCCCAGGCGATCACATCGCCCGCCGTCATGTCGCGCAGGAACGGATTATGACGGATCGCCGCTGCCGAAAATATGTCGCGCGCCGGAGTTTCGGGCGGCAGATCGAACAGCTTGCGGGCGTTGCCGGGTCCGGCAAAATGCACCAGATACAGATTGCCTGCGGTCTCGGCCTCGCCCTGCCGCCGCAGGAAAGCGGCATTGTCGGCGATCAGGTCATTGACCAGCGTTTCCTGCAACGCGCCATCGGTGCGCTTCGCCAGAATGGCAGCGTCGGATTCGCCGTCGCCGAAGCGCCGTTTGTAGTATCGCAGCCATGTCGATGCCAGAAACTGATATCGGCCGACCGCGCCCGCGCTCGACGCGGCGGCATCATTGCCACTGCTCTCGACCGCGCGAATGCGGTTCTTCAGCGCATCGCGTGCGGGCACAAAGCCGGTATCGACCCGTCCGCCGACGGCGCCGCCCGCCGATGTCGACGCCAGCAGCTCGGCACGCCGTGACGGCGCTGGTGCCTGCCCCATCACGGCGGCCAGAGCCTCGGCAAAGCCTTCCTGATGTGCCGCCGCCCCCGCGCCATTGCGCTCGAACGGGCTGGCAGCATCAACTTCGGCCTCGCGCCGGATCAGGTCGGCAGCGGCGCGTTCGTCGGCGCTCATATTGTCGCGCCCGATGACCGCTTCGGCGATGTCGGGCAGGTCGGCCGTGCGGATTTCAGCTGGCGATGCCCAGCGCTTTTTCAGCGATGGCGGCAGCACGTCATGGATCTTGGCGATCGCCGCCTCGCGTCCGTCCACAACTTTTTCGAATGATTTGCCGATACCGCCGAAAACGGCACCGGCAGCGCCGGCCAACGCAATGTCGGTCAACGCCTGATCGACGCCGTATTTCTCGCCGCGCGCTTCACGCTCCATTGCCGTGATCGGCGTTTGCAGCGCTTCGATCTTGGCGTTGAAAATGCCTTCGCGCAAAATCGCGCCGGTGATTGTTTCAGCACCCCCGACGCCGATTGGAATGGTCGCGATGTTGACCGGATCGCTCGCGCCATAGGCGAGCATGCCCAGCGTTCTTGCAGCGCCAGATCCCCGCGCCGCGCGATCAGCGCGGTCGATCGTTTCCCTGCGCACGTCTGCGGTTGCCCAATCGATGAATTCGGCCTGCGATTTGGGCAAATTTGCAAAGGCTTGCGGGTTCCGCGCGCGCGCGCGGGTGATCCCCTGCCAGATGGCATCGCCGTCATAGCTACGCTGGAACAGGTTGGTGATATCGCGGCGCACATAGGCCGGATTGCTCAATCCCTGACGATCGAGCTGATCGACGACATCGCCATAGATTTTGTCGATGGCCTCTCGTTCGCGTGCCTTGTCGCCGCCTTCTGCATCTGCCGACGCGCGAATTGTGGCATCCAGCGTTTCCAGAAACGTCGGATCGGGGCCGCGCCGCTGGCTTGGCTGCACCGGCGCGCGCGACAGGCGCGATGAAAGGACAACACCCGGCATTATCGCCCTGCCGGTTTGCGGGCAACGAGCACGATCGGCGACCGGCCTTTGTCGATCAGCGCGCCACCTTCGGCATCCACCATGTGATACAGGAACCGCCCCTGTTCATCCTCGCCAATGTAGCGCGGGGTGTAATTGGCGACGATATCCGCCTTTACGGCGGGCTTGCCGTTTGCATAGATCGCGTTCGAAAAATCAGTGCGCGCGATCATCCCGTCGAATTCGGTGGCAGTCTGCCAGTCGGGCAATTGCACCGGGCGCCCCCGGAAATTCTGGATGCCGCCTTCGATCGCACCCGTCGGCCGCGCGCGACCGCCACTGGCATAGATCAGCGCTTCCCTGAATTTGGCGCCGTTGAAACCGCTCACGCCGTGCCGCGCGTTCCAGCTCGCCATCATGTCCCAGGCGGTGTTGACCAGCGCATCATATTGCCCGCCGCGCATCAGCTCGCCCGCGATCGGCCCCAGCGCACCTGCGGCGGTTTGCTCAACCACCTTGGGATCGCCCCATTTTCTGGCATCGCCCTCCTTGCCCGATTGCCGGATCGCGCGCCCTTCCAGCGCGTCGCGGCGATAACCCGGCGCCAGCAGCGCCACCGCTCCCAGCCCGGGCGCCAGTTTCTCGGCGCGGTCGAACACCGCGTCGCGGCTGCCCCGCAACTGCGCAATCGCCTGCAACGCACCTTCCGGGCCCTTCGCGGCCAGCGGCTTCAGATTGGCGACTTCGGCGTCGTCGGCCTTGTCGACCAGCTTGGTCAGCTGCGTCAGCGCGATCTGCTCGTCGGGCGTTGCGGTGCCGCCGTCGCGCTTCGCCTGCAGCCGCTCGGTCGCACGGCGGATGGCATCGGCACCGCCCGGTTTGCCGATCATCGGCGCATATTGGCGGTTGATGCCGACCTGCACCGACAGTCCGCGAATTTCGACCAGATCGGCGGGGTCCAGCTTGACGGCCTGCGCGGCGCTGTAGAGCGCGGTCGCCTCGGCCTGCGTCGGCACTTCACCGAATTCGATCCGCTTCTTGTACGCCGCCACCTGATCGCGCACCGCGTCGCGCTGCTCGGCGACCGCCTGCGCGGCAACGCGCTCGTCCTGCGCCTGGGCGACGTCGGTCTGGCTTCTGAAATTGTCCTTCAGCCGGGGATCGATATAGTCGAGCTGGCCGCTGTCGAGCGCACTGCGAACGCCTTGGTGATCGCCCGCCGCCATGCGCCCGTTCAGAAAGCCCGTCGTCAACCGATCGCGATACGCGCTTTTCAGCTTCAGCCTCACGGCTTCGTCGACGTCCAGCTCACCGACCATCGCGTCGATCGCGGTCATTGCCGTATCGAGCCGCTGCGCGGCCGTTGGCCGGTCCATCGCCGGATCGTTCAGCGCGTTGCTCAACTTGTCGACTGCACCGTCGATTTGCTGGCCCTGCACCGCCGCGCCGGTTTTGATCGACCAGTCGACCTGCTCGGCGCGCGTCCCCACCGCCAGCCGCGCGATCACCGGCTCGAACTGCTGGCGGATTTCGGGCGTATCGCCAAGTGTCGCGCCGAAATCCTTCAGTTGTGCCGTGATCGCTTCATTGGCTTTCGCGACATATTCGGCGCCGCCTGCCGGGTATTTGCGGCGCAGCTCGGTAATCGTCGTGTTGATCCGGTCCTGCACGTCGGGCAGCCGGGTCAGCACTTCGGCCGATTTGGCGGCGATGGCGCGCTTGCGCTCGATCTCCATCAGCCGCGTGTCGCTTTCGTAAATCTGCCCCTTGACGGCGGCATCGCGCGCGCCCGCCGCCTGCAACGCCTGCCCGACCTTCTCGACGCCATCGACGACACCGCTGCGGAACGCCGCCGGATCGCGCTGCTGCACCGGCTGGACATCGGTGTTGACGCGCGAACGGAATACGTCTGTCATCGCCCGCCTCCCGCAGAATTCGTGGTGTTCAACGTCGTGCGCCCGCCGCTCACGCTGGGTCGCGGCACCGGATTGGTCCCGCCGCCCAATATCGTCGTGCGCTCTTTTTCGCGCTGGCGCTGCGCCTGTTGCAGCGCGCGCTGCTGACTGACGCCGTTGATCGCGCCGGCAACCGCGCCGAACAACCCGTTGACGATCGCCTGTCGGCCTGCATGCCGCTTGTCCTCGGCGGCCTGGTACAGATTATTGGCCTGTTGCGCGCCCTGGCGTCGCAGGTTCAGGATTTCATATTCCCGTTGCACCGCCGCTTCGGCCAGAACGTCTGCGGTCGATCCGGTGCCCAGTTGCACCCCGTCGCCCGCCATCGCCGCCAACAGGGCGCCCGACTGGCGCCGTTCGTCGCGGCGCGTCTGCAATGCCTGCTGCTCGGTCTGCAACAGCGTGCGCTGCGCATTCTGATCGTCGACCGCCGCCTGCGCACGGAGCGCGGTATTCTGCTGCAATCCGCCCGCGACCTCGCCGATGGCATTCAGCGCGATGCTCAGGGGTCCGGCAAAACTCATCGCGCACGCCTCCGATAGAAAACGACGGTTTCACCGTTCGGATAATAGTCGGTCAGATGGGTTTCCACCGTCAGGCCCAACAGCTCGGCCCAGCGATGGCCCTCACGATGTGCCAGTCGTACCTGGCAGTCGAGCCGACGATGGCGCTGGCGCTTGATGAACATTCTGACCCGGCGTGTCAGCGCCAGCATCATCGCGCCGCCGATGTCGGCTGCCAGCACGCACCACAGGCTCGCATGCTCGGCATGATGTTCCAGCGCGCCGGCGCACATCACCACCCGGTCATGACGGTCGCGCACGGTGAACGCATTGCCCGCGCGCGCATAGAACGCCGCGGCATGCGCCGACGCCGCAAGCTCGGCTGCCTGTACCGGCTGAACGCGGATCAGCGCCAGATCGCTTTCCCGAAACGGATCGACGCGGATCATCGCTGCTGCACCTCGATCGTCGGGCAGATCGCGCGCAGCGTTGCCGCAGCGGGGCCGATCCGACGCACGATTATCTGGCCCAGGCGGTCCAGATTGCCGGTATCCTCGATCACGATCGGCCCGGTGTCGCGCTCGAAACCGCGCTCGGTCAGGCTCGTGGTTCGCAACTGTTCCAGATCGATCGGATCACACCCTTGCACCTGCACCTGCAAGGCGCGCGCTTCCCAGACATCGATCGTCAGCCGCGAAATCCGCTGCATCTTGCCCAGCGTTGCGCCATTGTCGCTGCCTTTCGAATTCGGCAGCGTGCGCAGCATGCAATCGGCTTTCAGCCCCGCATCGACGTAGGATGCCGCGACGGGCAGCGTGAAGTGACCATCGCTGGTGCATGGCAGGTCCAGATACAGCGCACCGTCGGCCTGAACATCGATCACCCTGTCGGCAAACCACGGCACCGGCCCGAATGTCGTCGCGGGCGCGCCTTGATACTGCACTGCCATGTCGGTCATCACCGGATCGATTGCATCGCCTTCCTGGCGAAACTGATCCATCCGCGTCACATGCCAGTCGCTGCCGATCTGCACGGCCACCCACAGCTGATGATGTTCTCCCAACGGGTCGGTGATCGACGCGATCGATCGGGCGGCGACGCCACTCGCCAGCGGACGGTTTGACCAGCCCAGCACCTGTTCTTCGGGCAGATAGGCTGCACAGGCCAGCGATCCATCGCCGCGCAGCGCCCACAGCAGCCGGTTGGGGTCGCGCGCCGACACGATATCGGTGAACCGCGCGCCGCCCATGTGGCGCGCGTAGCGCGTCAGGTCATTCGCGCCGATGCGGTCGCGCTGCGCCGAATAATCGGCCTCGATCACGCGGCGGCGGTTCTTGCTGATATAGATCGGGCGGCCATCGAGCATCACCGTCGGGCGTGGTGCGGCGCCTTCGTTGTTCTGCCGCACCGACTTGATGTTGCCCGGTCCCACGCCCTGCGCCGCGTTGCTCGGACCGACCGAGAACATGCCGCTGGCGGTCATCACCAGCAACCTTTCGCCGGTCATCATCGCGACGATCGGATTGGCATCGTCGATTCGGACGACAAAGGCCTGGTCGGTGCTGACTTCGCCCAGCTCGTTGTACGTCGCATGGCTTTGCAGGTCGCCGACCACGCTGCCATACAGGCGGTCATCCTTCGCCAGAACCAGCCGCTGGTTCCAGATGATCCCGCTCGAAGGCCAGCCGCGCCGCGTCGAAAAGGCGCCGAACCGCCACCGCCAGCTGCCATATTGGTAAACGACCGCGCCGTGGGGCGGGGTATAGGCGCCCCACGCGCGATCATAATATCCGCCGGTATAGGTGTAATTGTTGTTCGTGGCGGTGAAGGGCAGGCGCTTCAGCACCGTCGCCGTCACCGTCGCGCTATCGGTAAAGCCGGTGATGCGCAGGATCCCCAGCCGGTTGCAGACATATTCCAGCTGCACGCCGCCGGCATCCTTGTCGTTGATGTCTTTGCCCTTGCCGATGCCATCCCACTCGACGCCTGCATTGTGGATCGGCGCGACCGTGCCGGTCCGGGTCGCGCCGCCCACAACGCGGTACACCCGTTCGTTCGATGTCAGATATTGCCCCGGCGTCACCGTGATCGTCGGTTCCCAGCTCGAAATCGATCCGAAATCATCGACCTCGATCTGGAATAGCCCGCCGATATCGCCCACCGCAAACAGGGCTTCGGGCGCCCCGCCGCGCTGCGCATGCAGCGTCACATCGCCATCGACGCCGCTCGCATAGACGAACAGCGCTTCATCCTTGTTGCGATCCTCGAACGGGCCATCGGTGAAGGCCAGCGGCGACAGCACGAAACTGTCGGCGGCGCTGCGCACCAGCTGCCGCGTCTGATAGGCGCGGTGAAACAGATAGAGCACGTCGTAACTCTGTTCCCACATCAGCGCGTCGATCGCGGGCTTGTCATATGGGATTGCCAGCTCGATCGGCGCGCCTTCATCCTCGATGCGGGCATCGTTCGTGTAAAAGCGCGCCGTCCCGGCGCTCATTTCGATGACATAGCCCTGTGTGGCATTGTAATCGAACGGGATCAGGCGGCACGGCCCTTTCGCGGGCGCGACCTGGATCAGCCCCGGACACGCTTCAAGCCCGCCTTCGGGCAGCGGCACCCACCCGGTCAGGGCGTCGAGCGCGATGTCATAGATGTTCAGTTCGGTGCGCCCGCGCAACCGCGCCGAAATCTCGCCGCCGTTGAAATTGGTCTGCGATGGCGTGATCCGGCTCACCGCAGGCCATCACCGGCATAGGGGCTGCGGCGCGCCGCGACCCAGCGGCTGTTGACGATCGGGCGCCCGCGCTGCACCTGCGTCGTCTCGAGCCCGTCGCGCCTTTTGGCATCCATCAGCGCGTCTTCGGCGGCGCGCTGCATGTCCTGCTTGATGCTTTCGCTTTGCGTCACGCCTTCGGCGATCGTCGCTGCCAGCGCGAATTTCATCGCCGTCGCGAAATGCGGCGCCCATTGCGACGTGTCTTCGATCAGCGCGATATAGCGGATCGGCATCGGCCCCGGCTCGTCGGCCAGCATGAATGCGCCTTCGCGCTCGGTCTTGCGATAATTGTCGTCGTCGCGCGCGAACGGCAGGATGCGCAGGGCATCGGCGGGCAGGCGGAACCGGCGCTTGTAGCCGAATTGCGGCGCTTCCCCATCCTCGACCAGCATTGCCCGCCGCACCGCGAAATTCCACGGATGTTCGGCCAGCAGCGTGCGCAGCACTTCGGGCCATGCAGTACGAATGCGCTTTGCCGAATGGCTGTTGCTGTCGATACTTGTCAGGACCTCGGTCGATCCGACGGCGTTCAGCGCGCCGTTGGCGATATCGGTCTGGCTTGGGGCAGCGGTTGGCATCGGCGGCGCCTCTGGCGGTCAGATGGAATGCGGCGGCACCGATCAGTTCCCACTCCGAATTATCCGTGCTGGACGATCCGTTTCGGTGCCGCCGCCAAGCGGACGGTCGACGGCTACGCCGCCGACCTTCCCCTTATCGGTGCGAGATTTCCGCCAGAACGACCAGCGTGCCGACGGTCGGCCAGTTTGCGGACGGCGTGATGAAAAGATCGAGCGCGTCGGTCAGCGGCGCGCCGATCAGCTCGGCATGCTTGATCGTCAGTTCCTTGGTGGTCGCATTGGGCAGCGCGGTCGATGCGACGAAACGCGCCGCCGATGCCTTGCTGCCGACGGTGATGTCCGTCGCGCTCAAATCGGCCGATGCCGACACCTTCAGCCCGGTCAGCAGCCCGCCAGCCGGAATGCGAACGGCGTGCAGCAGATCGGTGTTGGCGGCGTTGCCATCGGCATCGGTCGCGAAGTTGAAAACCTTGCGGTACATGCGGACACCGGCATTGACGACGGCGCCGTTGCCCAGGGTGTTCGCGGTGGTCAGGTTCAGATCGCCATAACGGTCGGCCATTGTCTTGCTCCTGCATCTTCAGCCGGTTGCGCGGGGCTGGGCCGCATGAAGGGAAGGGCGGGCAGGACGGACGCCTGCCCGCCGGCGTCATCAGGACAGCGGCCGGGTTTCGATGTACCAGGCCTTTTTCTCGTCGGTGCGGACGACGGTTGCCTCCGCTTCGGCGTAAATCTGTTCCGAATATTTCTTGTTCATGTTGGGCTCGACGCGACCGAAGAATTCGGTCCACACGACCCGCGCGATGCCCGACGGCACGATGACCGGCAGCCGGTTGACCGACGACGGCTTGAACAGCGCGGCGGCCTCGGGATAGGCAACCGCATCGCCCAGGTTGGCCGTCAGGAAGCGGAAGCCCATGAACGGCTTCAGCTCGCCATCGACCAGCGGCTTCTTGTCGTTGTAGAAATAATTGACGTATTCGGTGATCCCGAACAGATCGACTTCGGCGTCCGGGTCGAGCAGGATGATCGGCTGTTCCTGCCGGAAATTGACGTTCGACTTCTGCAGCTGGCGCTTCAGCTCCTTCAGCTTGGCGAGCGTCAGGCCGGTGTTGGTGCCCGAAACTTCCAGATCGACCGCGATCTTGTTGCCGCTGGTGAACGGTACCGCCGTCGTGGCGCTGCTCACGCCTTCCCAGGCATTGCCCCACCAGCCGACCAGGAACTGATCGTCGTGATATTTCTTGGTTGCCATCGCCGCAGCCATGACGAGCGGCGACTTCGGATCGACCGACGTCGATTTCACATCGTTGCGGTCGATCAGCGTCGCGACGTCATAGGACCCGGGCTTTTTGGCGAAGCGGCGGGTGTTCTGCACATCGACATAGTTGGTGTCGCCGTTGCGCTCGGTCTTGCGACCCAGCGTCATCTGACCGAAGCGATCCTCGATCTTGACTTCGGTCGATCCCTCGCCCGACATGGTCATCCCGGCGAGCGGATAGAGGATACCGGGTTCCTGCTGCAGGACCATCGTCACATTGTTGACGAACTCGATATCGCGCAAATTCTGTGAAAATTCAGCGGGCATGCGTGCCTCCAGATGAAAACAAGGGGTTGATGCTTGGTTTCGACTGGAGAGGCCGGCTCCGGTGGCGCGGCCACCGCTCCGGGTCCGTCTCGGCACTGTCGCGCGCCGTGGGCGGGGGCACTTTACCCCGAAGCATCCGGGTCCGCTTGCGCGGTGAGGCCGAAGGATGACGCGGTTTTTATCCGCAGGGGACAAAATCTGTCAACCGTGAATATCGCACATGAAAAGGGGGCTGCGATCGACGGCGCATCGCAGCCCCCTTCCTCGGCGATCAAGCCGCCTGCCCCCGCAAGGTGGCGACCGCCTTGGCTCAATTCGGCTGTGCGAGGCGCTCCATTAGCTTGCGCCGCAGCGCATATTCGGGCGATTTGGGATCGGCCAGCTTGGCTTGCATTTCCTTGTCGCTGCTGGCGTTCTGGCGATCCAGCTCGGCCTGCGCCTCGGCCTTCGTCATGCGGCCCATGCGGAGCGCGACCGTATCGCCGTCGACCTTGCCCAGTTCGCCGGTCACTTCTGCCAGTTTGAACATCGCGCGGATCGCCTTGTCGGTGCCGTAAGCCTGCTCGAGCGCTGGCAACAGGTCGTTCGCCTCGATGCCCAGATTGCGCAACGTCGCTTCGACGGCGGTCAGGCGCTGGTTATAGCCGCTGGTGCCATATTCCATTTCGACTGCCATCAATGCGTCCTTGCCCGCCTGCTGCTGCTGGCTGATCAGATCGGCCTGATGCTGGTTCCAGGCGGCGTTCAGCTTCTCGGCCTGCACGGGATGCAGGCCGATGTCATGGAACGTCTTTCGGAATGCCTCGGCCAGCGGCGTGGCCTGCCCCTTGTCGTCGCCCAGCTTGTAATCCTCGGCCTTTTCGGGGCGGATTTTGCTCGCGAATTCGGCAAAAGCCGCTTCGTCGCCTGCCGCCGGAATGGCGACACGCCCACGCGCCCAGGCCTTGGTTTCCACCAGCGCACGAAATGCGCTTTCGGGGTCTTTGTACGTCGCCAGCGTTTCATCGGCGCGCAGGTCGGCGGGCAGCCACTTGTCCTGCCAGCGGTCGGTGGGCGTCGGCGTCGGCGTCGGCGACGGGCTCGGCGCCGGTGTCATCGCATCCATCACCGCGCTCGAAGGTGCGGGCGTGGGCGTCGGCGTCTGCGGTGTTTGGTTTGCGGGGGCAGCGTCGGTCATGGTTGATGGTCCCTGATTTTGCGGCCAAGGTCGGCCAGTTGATGCCCGTCGAGATCGATGCAGGCAAAAAGGTGCAGCACGATCGCCCGCTTGGCGGCGCGGTCGCGCAATTGGTCATTGGTCATCGTGGCATCGTCGGCGAAGCCAATCCGCGCGGTCGCGGCCAGATCGGCCAGCACGGGCACGGCTTCAGGCCGGATCACGCCGTCCTCGCCGACGAACAGTGCCCGATAGGCGGCGATCCGGTTTCTGCGTTTGACCAGCCGGTCGATCAGGCCCTTGCGGGCTTCCCGCGCACGCAGCTCGATCGCGGCGATTTCATGCTCAAGCGACACCGGCGCCCTCCGCTGCCGCCAGGTTCTTGGTGGTTTCGGCGATGATCGGCGCGGCCTGCAGCAATTGCTGCACCTGCGCCTGCTGCGCCTTGGCTTCGTCCATCGCCTGCTTTTCTTCGTCGGTCGCGCGCCAGCTCGCCGGGATGCCGTTTACCTTGCCAAGCCCCGGGATCACGCGCTCGAGCGGATATTCGCGCACGAACATGTCGACCACCTGCGGCGCGGCGGCGGCAAGGCTGCTGACTTGTTCGGCGGTCCGAAGATAGCCGATCGCTTCATTGGCCTGCTGCATCCGCGACAGGTCATTGTCGTAAACGACGTTCAACCCGCCGCCTTCGGCAACCCAGCGCTCGATGTCGGGCGGCATGTCGTCCAGCCATCCCGCTTCCCACAGGATATCGAGCTCGGCATCGAGCATCGGCGCGAACCATTCCTGTTCCTGCCGGGCCAGCGGCGACAGCAGCGTGCCCTTTTCGGCGATTTCCTCCATCGTCCGTGCCACGCTGACATGCGTCTTGATTTCGCGGTTGATCTGCATCAGGTCGCGGAAATTGGCGCGGTCGATCACTTGGCGGATTTCCGCGTGCAATGATCCGGCTGCCGACAGGTCGGAAATCTCCATCATCGGCTTCAGCTTTTCGCGGCCCGCTTCGTCCAGCCCGCCATAGGTCACGCCCCACGGCGACATGTCGATCACGCCCTGGTCGAGTTCATCATCCATCGACAGCAGCGGGCGCTTGACCGCCAGCTCGGTCGCGAGCACCCGGTCCTGCATGATCACTTGCGACGCGCGCAGCGCTGGCAGGATCTGCATGTTGTTGCTGCGGCCATAGGTTTCGGACGGCGCGCGGCGGAAAACGCTGACGATCCGGCGTAGCGTGCGATAGCCGCCGGTCTTGAAAACCTCTTTGCCGCGCACCGAGAAATAACAGCCGATCCACGGTTTGCCCGCCATGTCGGCGCGGCCGGGGATCATGTTCGGATTGCGTTCGATCACATGGATGATGTCGAACATGTCGTCGCGGCGCGGCTTGTCCTGCGCCATCGCCTCCCGCGCCAGCTTGGGGGCTTCATCGCCGAACTTGCGCACCAGCGCCTCTCCCGACAGCTGCACCTTCCGATGCACGCGCATCACATTGCCTTCGGCATCGCGATCGATCCAGATGCCGCTGACTGCCTCCGACTGATAGGATATCCCGGCAAAGCGGCCATAGTCGTCAACGCGCTTGTCGACCCACATCGATTGCCCCCAGAATGCCAGCAGGCTTTCGGCGGACTGGTGAATGTTGCTGACGAACCCCGATTTGGGATCGTTGCGCATCATGAAAATCAGGTCTTCCAGCCCTTCGAGCCACTGGGCATTGACTACGCTTTCCATGATGCGATCATTGGCAATCCTGATCTTCTGCCATTTCTGGCCGCGCGGCATCGTGAATTGCTCGAAAACGCTGGTGCCGTCGGCATGCGCCTGCGCGCCATATTCGTCATATTGCTGGTTGGTCAGCTGCACCCCTTGGCTGTAGTGCGTGCCGTGCCAGCCCTCGCGCGCTTCGGGCATGATCAACGCCGCGAGCTCGCCGCACAGGCTGTCGAAATTCGACCGCGCGCTTTGCATGCGGGCCTGGTTGCGCTCGATGGTCGCGGCGTCGAACATGCTTCCGTCCTTTATGCTGGCGCGATCAGGCGATCGGCTTGAACGCGAACGTCCCGGCCGCAAACGTCACCGCCTGCCCAGCGCCGGCCGTCACCGGAAACACCAGATCGGCGCGCGCACGCGGTGCGTCGTTGAGCCGCAGCACCGCCGCGATGATCGTCATTCGCGGCATGTGCGCGCCGATTTCGATTTGGCGCATGAACTTGCAGTCGCTGGCGATCGCAGCAGGATCGGGATCAACCGCGATCGGCGGCAGCGCGACCGGCTGTTCGTCCTCGCCCAGAAGATCGATCGACCAGCCATCATACACAGGATCGTCAGTCTCGGCGGGCGGCAAGTCTTCGCCGTCCTGCTCCGCGCGCACCTTGATCTCGCGGTGGATCGCCGCCAGCAATGTCGCGCGGTTCTTGCCCGCTTCCTCGCGCTCGTGGAGTTCGTTCAGCTCCGCAGCTGTCATCGACGCCAGCTTGGCGACGATATCGTCGACCGTACCGGCAATCACTTCGCCCAGATCATATTCGACCGTGATGGTTTCGTCCGTCATTTCGACCTCCTATTGGCCCATCAGCGATTTTTTCGCCGTGGTGCTGCTTTCGATGCCACCGGCACCCGTTACCTGGTTGATGCCCGTACCGCGTCGCGCGGCCAGCGCGTCGGCGATCACGCTGTTGCCGCGCGGCGTCGCCTGCGGCTGCGCAACCGGCTGCACCGTCTTGGGCTTCGACAGCGCACTGCCGATCACACTGCCCGCAAGTCCGATCAGGGGGATTGCAAACGCCATCACATCGATCCTTTCGTCATGCTGCCCAGAACCCGCCCGCCGTCCGCACGCGCGCCTTGGCGCGGTCGGGCTTGCGCGTGCCACGATCCTCCGCCGCCAGCGCGTCGCCGCGCTTCGTCAGCCCCAGGTCGAGATATTGCTTGGCGTCGTGGACGTGGCTGTAATCGTTCTTTTCAGGCTCGTCCTTCCATGCGCCGCCGCCGTTGGACAGCTTGCGCCGCGTGATCACATAGCCATTGTTGAAACCCCGCCGCAGCACCCGGCAGCTTGGCGAAATCAGTTGCCCAGGCGCGCCGCCCGCTGCGTTGATCACCAGACCCGTTCGCACCGCTTCCAGCCGCGGCGTCAGACGATTGCCGCGCACCGGCGCGGGCTTCACCTTCACGCGGATTTTGCAGCCTTCCAGCCAGCCTCTTTCGAATTCCTTGATCCAGCTGTGATCATCGCCCAGATCGCCGTTCCAGATCGCGGGATCGCCCCAGATTTCGCCCAAGGTGCAACGCCCGAACTTTTCGGCCCACATTTCCCCCGCAAGCTTGCCGAACGCGCGCGGCCCCAGCCGGTCGAGCGTGTCGTCACTGCTCGGCGCGTACACGACCAGTTCGTCGAGCGTGCGGATTTGGCCATTTGCCAGCCGCTGCCCGAATACCATCGCCGGGGTGTTGCCGCCGTCGAGGCCGCCGCATACCGGCACCCCGGGCAGCGGCTTCAACGGCTCGCGGGCGCAATGAAATTCGTCGTTATATTCGGGATATACTTTCTGCCCGTTGCGGACCGCGCCAAATTCATTGTCGATGAAACGACGGACATCGCTTTCCGTCATGTTCAGCCGCTGCTTTTCGTAATATCCCTTTTCCAGGTTGCGCAGATTTTCGGGCAGTGGGTCTTTGGATCGCCCCCCGGGCTGGCGATGAAAGCCGATACCGAACCGCTGGCCGAGTTGCGCGCGGATTTCGTCGATTTCCTCGGGGCTCAATGTTTCGTTCAGCACCGTCTGGTCGACGAAAAGGTCATAAGTCCAGTTGTCGACGTCGGGCGCGTTGAAGTCGCAGATCACGCCGCTCCACTGGCAGCCGCCCATTTTCATGCTCGGATAGCGGCCGGTACGCGGCAGGCCGAAACGCAGCACCGACTTGTCGAGCGTGTCGGTTTCGTTCAGCCACAGGCCGGTCAGTTCCAGGCCTTTCAGCACCTGCTCGGCTTTCTGGTCGCCCATCGCGCGGAAATACATTTCGATTTCGATCGGATAGGCAGGCCGGCCGTCGTTCGGCAGATACTCGAACCGCAGGCGGTGACACATCTCGCGCCCGTTCCAGTTCGCCTTGGTCTTTGGAAACCAGGTGAACCAGCTGTTCATCACGTTGGTCTCGAGCTGCTGATAGGTGTCGCGCACCACGCACCAGCGCACGCGCCGCACGCCGTCCGGGCCGGGGTTTTGCAGATGCGGCGACTGAAAGATTTTCAGGATGCAGCTTGTCGTCTTGCCCGATCCGAACGGCCCCATGATGCCGGTGATGAACCGCTGATCGAGCACGAAAGCTTCCGCCACCGGCCCGACCGGCAGCATCAGATCGACCAGCGGCTTTTGGGTCTCGCTCATGCTGCCGCCAGCCCGCGCAGCAGCGCTGCATGTGCCGATATTTCGGCACATTTGGCCTCCAGCGCCTGCGCCGCTTCGATCAGCGCCGCGTCGGGCAGGCGCCGCTCGACGGCGCTGTACGACCGCAGCGTCCGAACCGGCATGCCCATCGCGTCGGCCAGCACCGCCTTCCCGACCAGGTCGCCTGCTTTGTCGAGTGCCATCACTCGGTGCAGCCGGTCGGCGAAGCTGTGCCGTTTTTCCGGCACGCTTGCGTGGGAAGCGGGCGATGTCATTTGTCGCCCCCGTCGTCATCGACCTCGGTGAATTCGGCATCGACCAACTGGCCGTCGACCATTCGGTAATTCGCGATCATGGCCGGATCGATCCGGCCATCGGCCAGCATGCGGGCAATGCCTTCGCCCGCCTTGCGGATCAGTTCGTCGCGCTGGTCGAACGTCGCCCCCGCTGGCGCCATCGGCGCCGCGAGAATGACGCCGTCGACCCGGTGCGTGACGTCCATCGCGACAGGTTTCTTCGAATGAATATATTCCGCTGCGGACCTTTGCGCCGCCAGCGTCAGGTTCAGCGCCTTGATCGCCAGATCGCCGGGTTTCATTTTCAGCGCTTTGGCCGCGTCGAAAATCCGGTCGAGGATCGCCGTCACCTTGTCGATCGTGGCCTCGCTGACCACGCCCGCCGACAGCCCTTTCATCACCTCGGCAATCATTGCCTCGGCGCGATCGATCAGATCGAACAGCCGTTCCTCGCGCTCGACCGTGCTGTCGGCGATCAGGATCGTTTCGATCAACTGGTCGAGCGGCGTATTGGCCAGCGCGCCCATCGCCAGCACGGGATCGGGATATTTCGACAGGTACAGCCGCGCCAGATCGTCGCTGCGGCGGTTGCGCGACCCTGCGGGACGTCCGGGACCGCGCTGGCGCTCGTTTTCGCGCACCAGCTGAAACACATTTCCCGGCAGCTTGCCTCTCTCGTCGCGCAGCAGGTCAAGCTGCTCGGCACTGACCGCAGCGCCCATATGCCCCGCATCTTCGGCCATCGCTTCGAACGCGCGGGCAAGGCTCGACCGTTCAGTTGACATGGGAATTTCCCGTGCCTAGCGTCGCCGTTTCGCCCCCCATTTCGCGCAGGTGCGCAGCATCACCCGGACCCGTCACTTTCTGCCCGGTTGCGCCGGTTTTCGCCGGATCGATCGGGCTTTGCGCGCGGCTTGTCGCCCCCGACCCCGTTTTCCACTGCGGACGTTCCGATTTTGCGGGCCGGATCAGGCTTGCAAGCCGGAAGGGGCGCGAAGGCGCCGCCTCGACGGCAATCGGGCGGCGATTTTCCAGATTTCCGGTCGCACGGTCGCGACCCCCGTCACGGGGACAGGCGCGACCAAAAGGGGGAAGCCCCCCCGGCGTGCCGGCGGCGGCAAAAACCAAGCTGGGGGGGGTGCCGATCGGCGTCTGAAAATTGGCAATTAGCGGACTGGCGCCACGCAGCAACGCATTTCTGCGGCTTTCCCCCCGCCATCCGACAACCGAGCATCCGACATCAGGCGATTTCCGCGCCGATCCGCGTGACCAGGCCGCGCTCGAGCGCCCCAGCTGCAACCAAAAATCTCCCAGCCGCCACCCACCACGCCCGCCCGACACCCATTGGCCAGCGCACGGCGCATATCCGCCCCGTTGTTTATTCGCAGCCGAGATCAGCGAGCTTGCCATGCCGCCGACTTATCCCATTGGGACAATTCGGCGCAACCCGTTCTGTCTGTTCTATCTATAGAACGCTTAAGAGAATGAATTAAAAGGCTGTTCCGAGCGTTCCGACCGTTCCAACTGGCCGCTTGTGGCGCGCACGCAGGCGAGCGCACGCGCTAGGTGAGCAACCGCTGGAACGGGAACGCTCGGAACGCTGTGTATGCATTTGATTTTGCAGCATAAGATAAAATCAACCCCATAACGGACGGAACGCCACCCCGACCCCGCCGCGCGGCCAATCTCCCGCGAAATCTTGCTTGAAACCAACGGGTCCGGGTGCGCGGCATGCCTTGGGCGCGGGCGGTCGGGCACTTGAAATGGCGCGGAACAGATATCGCTTGACATCGTATAAAATGTCCTATTAGGACGTTACAAGGCGTTGGATATCCCTTCGCCCCCTTGGCAAATGGAGGCCAACATGTTCTTTCTGCAGCTGCCCCGCTACACGGTCGATCAACCGACCGCAGGCGGTCAAATCCACCTGATCGACACTGCCACGCGCCAGCGCGTCACCATCGCGGCGGGCGAAGCCGCCGCCGATTTCTATGACGATTGGGAAGCGCTCACCGGTGACAGCATCGATATTGCCGATTGCGACGCAGCGGTCGGCGCGATTTTCAACGAACTGGCGGCGCTCGACGCCGAGGCGGTGCTGGCATGAAGCGCTACCTGATCTCATCCGGCATGTACGACTTGGAAGTCGAAGTCGCCGAGGACACCGATTTCGACACGCGCTTTGAGGCATGGGACGCCGAAACCGGCGAACGCATCTTCATCAACGGCTGGATGATCGAGAGCATCGAGGAGCTGGTGGCATGAAGCCCGACCTGCACGCATCCGTCACGGATCAAATCATCGCCGCGATCGAGGCGGGCGCCAAATCAGGCGGCGCCCGTTGGCTCACCATCGCCAGCATGCCCCAGCGCGTCACCGGCGACGAATATCGCGGCATCAATTCGCTGATCCTTGGGCTTACCGCGTTTGCCAGCGGGTACAGCAATCCGACCTGGATGACGTTCAAGCAAGCCCAAGCGCTCGGCGGCATGGTCCGCAAGGGCGAAAAGGCAACCCGCGTAGTATTCTATAAGACGCTGGAAGTTGAAGCGCCCAACAGCGATGAAGAAACCCGCCGCGTGCCCATGCTGCGCCAATACGCGGTGTTCAACGTCGATCAGATCGACGGCCTTGGCGATCGCTTCGCCGTCCCCAGCCTGTCCACCCTGCCCGACAAGCAGCGCGACGATAGCGCGGAGGCGGCGCTGCGCTCTACTGGCGCGACGATCACCGAGAACGGCGGCAATCAAGCTTATTACAGCCCCGGCGCCGACGCCATCTGCCTTCCGCGTTTCGAGCTGTTCCGCACGACCGGGCTTTATCTGGCGACGCTGGCGCACGAGCTGGTCCACTGGACGGGCGCCAAGCATCGGCTCGACCGCCTCACCAACGATAGGTTCGGCAGCGCGGGCTATGCCTTTGAGGAACTGGTCGCGGAAATCGGCGCCGCTTTCGTTTGCGCCCGCCTTGGCATCGCGGCGGATCATATCAACGACCATGCGTCCTATGTCGGCCATTGGCTGGCGGCAATGCGCGCCGACAAAAAGCTGATCTTTAAGGCTGCAGCACTCGCGCAAACCGCCGCCGATCTCGTGCTGGCCAATGCTGGCGACGCCGACCGGGTCGGGGCGGCAACGCCAGCGCCGCGCGCCACGCCCGCGCCGATCGCCGCGCCCAGCGCCCCACAACACGCCTTCGCTTTTTGAGAGGAACAGACATGCAAGACACCCGACTGACGTTTGGCGAGCAAGTTGAGCAGCTGCTTGGCCATCGTGATTACCACATGGTGACCCACGCGCTTCGTGTGGCCGCAAAACGATTCGATCAAGACGCGGCTAATTGCGAAAAAGCTGCAATCCAGCTCGCCGCATGGGAAAAACAAAATCCCGGAAGGAGCGCGCAAATCATGACCGCGCGCGGCGCTGCGATGAGCGCCGAACATTTCCGCCGACAGGCAGCTGATACGCGGGCGATCCTCGCCCGCTTCGAAGATTCCGACGACTGACTGCACCCCCCGCGCGTCGGTGCGATCGGCGCGCGCAAGATGCAGCCAGCATCCCCCCGGCAAAAGGAGGCCGAAGCCATGTCGCTCACACTCACCCGCGAAATCATGCAGAAGCACCAAAGCGAGCTTACCCGCGAGGAAATGGCCGAAATCGTTCACGCGATGAACAGCGCGCCCGCCGTGGTCACGCAGGCGCGCCGCGCCTATCCCCGCAACGAACGCGCCCAGCGCCATTTCGAGCGCGGTTTCTACGCCGAACTCACCGGCGCGCGCGATGGCCTCACGGGCAGCGCCGCCGAGAATGTCGGGCGCGCCGCGTGCCGCGCGCAATTCGGCCTGCCCGCGATCGACGACGGCGAGCGCCAGCTGCTCGCGCTACGCATCGCCAGCCCCTTGCGCACGCCCACCGGCCGCGACCAGGCCGACGCCGCACACTTGCCGCTGTTCATTGCGGCCAACGAACCGGTGCTGCTATGAAGCGCGCCGATCCCCGCCAATTCGACTTCTTCGCCGCCATCGCTCCGACGCGCGCGCCAGCTGCGCCGCGCCGGATCGATCCAGACGGCGAAGTCGTGCGCGGCGACATCATGGAAACGCTGATATTACCCCACCCGCGCATGGCGTGGGACTATGCCCGCATCGAACTGCACCCGCACACCGATGGCCGGTGGATGTGGTCGACCAGCTGGAGCGACGAGCAAGGCGGCGGCAGCTACCGGGTCGGCCCGAAATGGGGCAACTTTGCACAGACCCGCGACGATGCGCTGTTCTACGCGTGCGCGGAAATGCGCGATCGGATGCGTGCCGGTGGCAAGGTCGGGCAGATGATCCTGCGCTGGCTCGATGGGCTGGCAGCATGAAGCGCGCCGACCCCCGCCAGTTCGATATGTTCGCCGCGATCGAGCCGCCGCGCGCGGTCGCGCCGATCGCGCCGACCAGATGGGAAACCCTCGCGATCGCGAAGCGCGGGCAGCCGACGCGCGCGGCGGTCGAGGCAAGCTATTCGGCCCAATCGCTCGGCGAGACCGGCAGGGTGTCGCGCCCGTTCGCCTTTCGCGACGCGGAGTGGGTCATGACCGGCGGCTGCATTTTTCGCGGCGGCGGCGATTTTGAATGCTTCCGCATCGTGCCGCTCGCGTCGTTCGAAGGACCGGGCACTCCGGCGCCCTATGGCAAACATGCCTTCTTCGGCCCGCACCGCGACGCGCTCGGCGCTTATCACGCGATGCAGGCCAAGCACGGCGGCGCCGACGTCGTACTGATCGGCCCGCCTGTGGTGTTCGTCGCAAGGGAACAGACCGCATGACGGACGACGCCCAAGGCTTGTTACAAGCCTCGCCCCTGATCGGCCACAACGGCGCGCCGCCCGATCCACCGGACAATCGCCCCGTCTACGCCGAGCGGCCCTGCCCTGAATGCCTCACGCTGTTCAAGCCGCGCATGGCGGGCACCATGTTCTGCTGCCCCGCGCACCGCGACACATGGAAGAACCGCCAGACGGTGCGCGGGCGCGTCGATATCCCCTATGCCTATGCCGCGCGCATCACCCGCGACGGCACGCGCGGCACCGATGCCCAGCGCGCCACCGGCAAGGCGGCGGCGCGCATCCACCGCCGCCTCGTGCAGAAATGGCGCGACGAGGATCGCGCGGCCGGTCGCATGGATATCGTCGAATATATGGAGCGCCACCTGGCGATCGTCGGCGAGCCGGAGCTCTAGCGCGCGCCGATCTGCTCAATGCGCTTCACGCCCCTATCCCTCATCCTCGCGGATCGCCGTCAGCGGGATCGCGATCGCGTTGTATGGCGACGGCCCGCCAAAGCGCACCTTCAGCGGCTTTGCGACATCGGGCAGCTTGCCCAGCGATTGCAGATAGGCGCCGCCCGCCCATTCCTTCGATTTGTCGAACTCGCGTTTCAGCGGATCGAACGAAGGATAGGCCACCGCCAGCCATCCGGTTTTCCAGTCGTCGGGCTGCGGCTCGCCGTCGACCTTCCAGCCGCCTTCGTGACGCAGCTTGATCAGGCGCAGCCCCATTTGCTTCAGCCGCGCGCGCGCCGTTTCGTTGATGCCGCCCAGATCATCCACTGGCGCCATCGCGCGGCTCAACCATGTGCCCACCGCTTCCGGCGGGTTGCCGTTGGCACCGGGCAGCTGGATCGACAGCAGGTGCATCAGGCACCGCTCGACGTCGCTTTTCGCCGACATGCGCCCTTCCCACACCAGCGGCATGATCATCGACACCCACCGCTTTTCGCGCCCAAAACCGTCGTTCAGTTCGCTTTCCTGGCTTGGCGGGCGATCGAACAGCAGGCAGTCGGCACAGGCCAGCAATGTGCCGAACGTGTCGAGCCAGCGCCCTTCCACGCCCTGCGACGCGATCGCCAGCTTGTATTCGGCAAAGGTGCGCTGGAAACGCGGCCATTGCTCGATCATGCGGCGGTGCATCTTGCGACCGGTCGCACGCCAGAATTTCAGATCGGGCGGCACCCACAGATCGGCGCGCGCCAGCACGCTTTGCATGTTCAGGATGACGACGCGGTTGATTTCCTCGCCCTTCGCCAGCCCGTGCAGCACCGACGAAAACAGGAACGCCGATTGCGCGGTGAATTCCTGCGCGCGGTGATCGCTGCTGCCACGGTGCAGCTTTGCCCCCGACGATGCCTTTTTCATCAGGTTCAATATGGCTTGCTGTTTTTCGGGATTGTCGTGCTTTTCGGCTTCGTCGATCAGCACTGGCAGCGTGTCGTCCTTCAGCGTCTGCCGCACCGCCGCTTCACTGGCGTCTTCGGTATACAGGCACCAGCCGCCATGCACCGCGCGGATCAGCCGTTGCAGTTCGGATTTGCCCGAGCTGGTCGGTCCCGCCAGCCACATGTGCGACCGCCAGTTCAGCGCGCCGCATATGTGCATCTGCGCCGACATGCCCAGCAGCAGCAGCGGCGCCGCCTCGCTCTGGAACCGCCATTCGCCGAACAACGCCATCAACGCCTCGGCTTCCTGCGGCGAACTCGGATCGGTGGCGGGCGGGGGCAGGGGGGATTGTGCCGGGAACAGCTTGTCGCCCAGCGCGCCGGCCGCGACCTCGCGCAGCGACATCATCGGCTTGCCCTTCTTGTCGGTTTCACCGGCGATCAGCACCGATCGCCCCATGTGCAGCACCAGCTGCTCGCCGTCGTCGCCGATCCGGTGCGCGCCGCGCCCGAACACCCGGCCTTGCGGATCGAAAATCCCCTTGGCATGGCACGCGCTGATCAGCGCGGTCTGCGCCTCGGCCTGGTTGAACTTGTTGGGTTCGGGGTTGGGGTTTTCCTTGGTTGGCGCCGGATATTGGGGAAAGTGCAGCTTCAACCACTGCTCGCCGCCGAACAGCAGCACCATGTCGCCCTTGCGGCAATCCGTGGTCATCGCGATCAACTGGTTGGCCGCATCCAGCACCCACAGCTTCAGCCCTTGGATCCCCAGCGGCGTCACCGGACAATCGGGCGGCAGCGTATAGCCGTCGAACGGATTTGGCACATCGGCGGTCCGCATGTCCGGCGCCTCGACCGGGCGCGTTCCGGCGATCGATTTCAGTCCCCCGGCCATGCGTCAGCCGCCGATATGCCAATGCTGGCAGAACCGGCATCGATAGATTGACAGCCGCGCGCAGATGGCGGCGCGCCGGTGCAGCATGCGCTTGCGCGACCGGCTGGCGCTCGACCATGTGGCAAACCTGGCCTTGCCCGAACATGCCGCCGCGACGAATTGCCCATCGTCGGCGCGCGTCACGCCGTCACCATCGGCAGGCCGCGCAGCTGGTCGTTGAAATCCTTGTACCTCGGATCGGGCCACAGGCACGCCACCCGCAGGCCGCGCCCCTGCATCGCCGCGATTTGCCGTTCCAGTGCATTGTCGGCCGCGCTGCCCGGGCGGTCATGCTGGCCGATCACCACGACGTCGCGGACTTGCGGCGGCAGCGCTACCGCGCCGATGTTGCCCAGCGTCGCCGCCGCGACGATCCGCCAGTCGGGGTGCGCCATCGCCACCGACAGCGCATCCTCGATGCCTTCGCTGATATGCACCACCGTTCCCGGCGGCACGTCGCGCAGCGGCATTGGCCCGCACGCGCCCTTGTTGATCGGGATATGCGCGCCCGCAAAGCTGCCCAGGATCATCTTGTTCGGCTCGACCGGCGCCTTGCGCCAGCCATCCGCCGCGCGGGCCAGAAAGGTCCGGTGCGTCGCCATGTGCTGCCCGTCGATCGACACCATCGCCGCCAGCATCGCAGGCATTTTCTGCCCGGTCGGGCCGTGCGGGCAATCGTGCCGGAACCGGATCGCGCCGGGATATTTGCCGATCACGCCAAAATCGATCGCGCGCCCCCGCAGATAGGCCTCGCCCGGGCTTGCGTGCAGCGGCGCCGCATGGTGCCACAGCCCTTCTGCGCCGCGCCGCTTGCGCTCGGCTTCGTCCGCCGCCGCCCGCTCGCGCCGCGCGCGGTCGCGATCGAGCTGCGCCACCGCCTTGGCGTCGCGAAAGTCGATGCCCGCGTCGGCCTCGAGCAGCCGCAGCGCCTCGCCGAACGATAATCCCTTGCGCGCCCGCAGATAACCGATGTGATCGCCGTTCGCGCCACAGGCAAAGCAGTGATACAGCCCCTTGGCATCATTGACCGTGAAATTGCCCAGCGACGTGCCGTTGTGGAACGGGCACAGCCCCACCCATTCCCGGCCCCGCTTGGTCAGCGCAACGTCGGCGCCGACGATTTTGCTGATCGCGATCCGCGCCTGAACCGCCTCGGCGCGGCGACGCAGGGCATCGGGATCGACCGCATTGCCCGCGCCCATCAGCTCGCCAGTTTCTTCGCCAGCATGCAATTGGGCGCCGTGCAGCACGCAACCGCGGGATCGGCGACGCTGCGTTCGCACCGCCCGCACATCGCCGGACGATACCAGTCGGCAAATTCGACGATGCCACGCTTCACCAGCCGCTCGGCGGCTTCGGGGCGCGCACGCTTGCCGTGCACTTCCCACCCCGCGACCGTTTCCGGCGCCACGCCCACCATCAGTCCCAATTCGGCACGCGTCAGCGCTTGATCATCGCGGTAAGTTCGGATTTTAATGCCTGCCAGGGTTGTCATGGCGGCTTGTTTTGTTCAAATGGGACAATAACGCAAGCCTGTTTTTTCTCGGCTTGGTCCAAATGGAGGGATTTGGCGATGTCGGCGACGATTTTAGAATTCCCGCTCATGGCCCGTCCTGCCGAAACCATGCCCAATCGCATCCGCCAGCGCCGCCAGGATTTGCGGATGACGCTGCAGGATGTCGTCGACCAGCTCGGCGACAGCACCACGCCGTCGATGCTGTCAAAGCTCGAACGCGGCGAACGGCCGCTGACGCTCGATTGGCTGCGGCGGCTCGCGCGCGTGCTCGACACCGATCCCGCCTCGCTGCTGGCCGATCGCGATAATCCGTGGAGCCTCGACAGCCGCGAACGCGCCGTCATCGCGGCCATGCGCGATCGCAACGATCGCGTCGGCAGCGCGATCCATGTCGTCGCCGAACAGCTTTCGCGCTTTGATCCCGGCCCCGTCGACGGTCTGGACAGCCCGCACGAGTTGCCGCGCAAGCGCGCCTGACACCCTCCAACCGCTGATCGCTTTCACCTCGGTCGCCCCAGGCGCACCGGGGTTTTTCATGCCCGCGCGCGCCGATTGTCCCTCTGGTCAAATTTTTCGCTTGCGCCAACTGTCCCGTTAGGACAAATAAGCCGCGCTGATTTTTTGGCGAAAGGCTCTGCGATGGCATCGGTTTCCTATCTTCACGGTTCGGGTGCGGGCGCCCCCCCGCGTGTTCCCGAAGGCGCCGTGCGCGTGTCCCCGCGCGCGCACGGCGTTGGTGCGGCGTCCCTGCCGCTTGCCGGCTCGCTCCCCCAAACGGGCGGGCGGCAGGGACGCTACGCGCTGGGCGATGTCGCCCGCGCGCTCGGCATGGCCCATTTCTCGCGGCGCACGATCATCGACCGTCTGCGCATGCTCGCGCAGCATCAGGCAATGCCGCTGCCGCTGACGCCGCGCATGGTTGGCCGCGTTCCGGTAACGGGTCCGCGCGCGATCCACGTCAACAGCCGCTGGGACGCCGCCGAATTCGATGCGTGGCACGACGGGCGCGGCCCCGCCGGTCCCGGTGCCGCTGGCGCCATGCCCTCGCCGTCCGCTCTGCGCGACACGATGAAGGCGCGCGCGCTGCGGCTCGTCGCGGGGGCAGGCGCATGATCCCGCGCATTCCGACGGAACATGACACCGCAGCACGCTCGATTGCGGGCGATCCCAGACCGGAGCTGGGCGTGCACATGATAAGTTGTCGCGGCAACGACTTTGTCATCAACGATGCTAACCACATCAACATCGGTCGCCTGCTGGGCGCCAGCGGCGAACGGATCACGCTCCTGCTGCTGCGCAGTCCAGACGCCCTGCCGCATGGCATGGGGCTGTGCATCCAGTTGACGGTCGATGAGGCAATCAGCGTCGGGCAGGCGTTGACCGACTTGGCGAACGCGCATGCCGCCGTCGCCGCCGAACAGGCTGCCGCAGCGATCGCCCGCGCGAAGGGCGGTGCCGCATGAAGCGCCGCTATCGCATCCGCCGCCTCGACAGCGATCGCCCGTCACTGTTCCACCAGGAACTGCCGCCGCCCTCGCCGCACGTGCGCGCCGCCACCGACATGATCCTGACGTTGCTGTTCGCATGGATCTTCGTCGGCATCTTCGCTGCTTGGGCGGCGGGGAGGCTGTGATGATTTTGCCGCCCGACGTTATTCGCAAGCTTATTCAGGCGAGCTGCCTTGGCTTGATTGGACCTGGCCCGCTCCAGGATGCGCTGCTGGAGCGCATCGAACAAATCGAGCAATACGGCTTCGATCTGCAGCACGATCTCGGTCATCACCCCGCCACCCTCGCGCTGGCGGCGCAAAGCTATCTCGCCACCGCGATCGACCAGCTGCACGGCAAGCATCACCATCCGCAGCAACCATGCCCCGAATGGCCGTGGGAACGCGAGGCATGGCGACCGGGCACCGCGCGCGACAACATCGTCAAGGCGCTCGCGATCGGCCTCGCCGTCCTCGACCGCATTGACGTGCAGCCACCGCTTTGATCGCGCGGCCTGGGCCTCCGCGCGCATCGTTTTTGCTTGGCCTTTTCAATGGAGAACATCATGACCGACACGACTGAAACCGCTCTCAAGCCCGTTATCGTCCGCACGTATTCGGCGGGTGTCCACTTCGGCTATCTCGCGCGCCGCGACGGCAAGGAAGTCGATCTGCAGCGCAGCCGCCGCATTCATTACTGGTACGGCGCGAACAGCTGCAGCGGCCTCGCCGCCAAAGGACTCGACACAACCCGCAGCCGTGTGGCCGATCCGGTCAACATCACCCTGACCGAAGCGATCGAGATCATCGACTGCACCCCGGAAGCAGTGACCAGCATCGAGAGCGCGACATGGGTGCGGTGACCTCCGCCACCATCTCCGGCGACGGCTCCGGCTCCGGCTACGGCTCCGGCTACGGCTCCGGCGACGGCTCCGGCTACGGCGACGGCTACGGCTCCGGCTACGGCTCCGGCGACGGCTCCGGCGACGGCGACGGCTCCGGCTACGGCGACGGCGACGGCTACGGCTCCGGCTCCGGCGACGGCTACGGCTCCGGCGACGGCTCCGGCTACGGCTCCGGCTACGGCGACGGCTACGGCTCCGGCTACGGCTCCGGCGACGGCTCCGGCGACGGCTCCGGCGACGGCTCCGGCGACGGCTCCGGCGACGGCTCCGGCTACGGCTGGGATGAAGAGGACGACGAATGATCGTTTGCCCGTCCTTCGGATCGGAGGGGCGTTCCGCCCCTCCGATCAACGGCGCTCCGCGCCGACTTCAAAGAACACGCAAATCGCATGCATATTGCCCTCCCGGCGCGATCTATGTCGGGCGTCCGACACTTTGGAGCAATCCATTTGAGCGACGCCCGCGCATTGGTCACGCGCGCGGCGTTATTCTGTATCGCGCATGGCTGGCGGGCGACGTGACCGCGCACATACTTCGCTGTGCCTGGTTCAGTGATGCCGAGATCGCCGCGATGGCGCGGTGGCGTCACAGCCTTATCCAGAATTTGGCGCGGCTTGCCGGCATGGACCTACAATGCTGGTGCCCGCTTACATCGCCGTGGTGCCACGCCGATGTGCTGCTTGGGGTGGCTGACCAATGACCCGCCCCGTCGCCGTCTATTCCCCGCGCAACCGCACCGTCACGATCATCCACGGCGACGACATCTTCGCGCTGATCGAGGATGACGTGCTCGACGCCGCCGATCGCCTCGATTTGAGCGCCGATATGGCCGAAATCTTCGGCCACGACGGCACCGTGCGCACCCGCATCGCGCCTGATCGCTTCCTCACCATCCCGCTCGCCGACGCGCGCCAGCTGGCGCAGGGCATCCGCGAAGCCTTCGCCATCCCGGCCAAGGTCGCCGCGCTGATCGCGCCGATGACCGACGGAACGGCGGCATGAGCAAACCGAGCCTTCACGACATCGCAGCGATGCCTTTTCCCGCGTCGATGCACGCGATGCGCAAATACTATGATCCGAGCTGGGCAATGGCTTGCGGCGGCGCGGGGCCTCGTTTCAGGGTCACGATTTTCTATACCGTCCCATCCCAAGAGACCGAAGTCTTCGAGGTCGAAGCGGGCAGCACCGACCAGGCGAAGGCGATTGCTCGCGAGATATTTGATCGGGTCGGTCCTTACGACGCCGATGTCGATGACGTCGACGTCGAGCCGCTGGACGACGCCGACGAGGCGGCGGCATGACCAACCGCCCGGTCGACAACGCCACCTATCTGCGCTGGCGCCGCCTGCCCGAACAGCTCGAACGGGCGCGCGCCCGCGTCCGCCAGCTCGAACGCGAATGCGCGCGGCTGGGCATGAAGGTCGAACCGTGATGGCGAGGCGCGCGCACATCTGCGACGTGCCGGGGTGCGGGCGGCAGCGCAAGCGCGGCCAGCGGCTTTGCGACCCCTGTTTCCGCGCCACCCCGCCGGCGATCCGCGCACCGCTGCTCGGCGCCTGGGCGGACAAGCGCAAGGCCGATTATCGCGGCTGGCTCAAGCGCGCCGCCGCCGCGATCAATGCGCGCGCGGCCGCGCGCACCGTCGATGTCTATGCGGCGATCGCACGGCTCACCGGCGAGGCCGACGCATGAACAACCGCCCGCAATCCCGGTTCAAGGAGGACAAGATGACCGATTTCATTCCGATCGACTGGGCGGCTGACGACCTTGTGGCGTTCGGCGTGCCGGTGAAGTGTGATGGCGTGCCGGATGGTGACGGCGAGTATTGGATTGGGCGGCGCGTTGGTTCGGGCAACGCTTATGTCACTTCGCTCGGGCGGGTTTCCGGCTTCCCCGAAGGCCCGCAAGTCGTCTTCAACCGCAGCCGTATGCCCGCAGCGCAGCCCACGGTCGATCCCGTCCGCGCGCAGATGGCGGCGACGATCTACGCTGGGTATTTGGCGCAGGGCGGTGATTGGCACAGCGACGCTGAGGTTGTCGCCGCCACCGATAACCTGCTCGCCGCGCTGGCGAAAGGCGGTGGGAAGTGATCAACGGCCTGTTCATCGACGGGTTCGCCGGTGGCGGCGGCGCGTCGACCGGAATCGCGCAGGCGATCGGCCGCGACGTCGACATCGCCGTCAATCACAGCCCCAGCGCGATCGCGATCCACAAGGCTAACCACCCGACGACCGAGCACCACTGCCAGGACATCCGCATTGTCTGGCCCACCGCCGCGACGCGGCTGCGTCCGGTTGTCGGCGCCTGGTTCAGCCCCGCTTGACGAAACCACACCACCGGGCGCAGCATCGCCCACCCCGCTTTGGCAAAAGGAAGCCGATCATGGGAACACCAAAAGACGCACAGCGCATCGCCGCTTTCAGGAATTTCGTCCGCCACATTGGCGGCGTCCAGCGCGCCGTCGATCATTTGGGCATTGGCGAACGCGCCATCCGCAGGATGATCAGCACCGAGCCACCGCCAGCGGCCATGCTCGAGCGACTGGCCAGCGAGGTCGCCGCCGATCCCCGCGCCGTCAAGCTCGCGCGGCAGCTTGCCACCGCTGCCGAACCGGCCGCGCTGCCGATGAGCGACGATGGCGGCGACGCGCTCGCCGACCGCCAGGTCGAGCGCGTGGAGGATTTCGATGCCTAAGAAGCGCCAAATCCCCTACCTGTTCGCCCGTACCAAGGCGGACGGCACGCTCGTCTGGGACTGGAAGGCATCGCCGCGCCTGCGCAAGCTGGGCTGGCAGGACATCACTTACGATTGCGGCGAGGCAGAGGCGATCACGCTGGCGCTCGAGCGTAACCGTCAGGTGCGGGCGCTGGATGCCCGCGCGCCCGCCGACGGGCTTCAGGCGCCACCGGCGGCGCCGCGCGTCGTGCGCCTCGACGATCTGGTCGCCCGCTTCTATGCCAGCGACGATTTCAACGCGCTCAAGCCCGCCACCCAGCGCGAATATCGCAGCCGGATCGGCTGGCTTCAGCTCTGGGCGGTCGATACCGGCGGGCGCCCCGTGCAGGTCCGTCATATCGACCGGCAGATGGTCGAGGATCTTCGCGAGGCGCTGATATCGGCCGGACGGCACACCGCCGCGCCCAAGCTTCGCGTGCTGCGCCTGCTGCTTTCCTTCGCACAGCGCAAGGGATTGATCAGCAATAATCCCGCCAGCAGAATTCGCATTCCCGAGCCGGTTGCGCGGATGACAAGGATCGAGGCCGACGCGCGCGAGGCGATCGCCGAAGCCGCGATCGAGCTCGGCTATCCCTGGGTGTCGCTCGCGGTCGATCTGGGGCTGTGGCTTTGCCAGCGGCAGGGCGATATCCGCCATTTCAACCGCATGGCGTGGCGCGAAATGACCGGCATCGATGCGCAGGACGCCGCCGTGCTCGCCAATCCGCAGGGCCGCGTCATGGGCTTTCGCCTGTGCCAGCAAAAGACCGGCACCTGGGTCGACGCGCCCGTGCCGCCGATGTTGCACGGCCCGATCATCGCCGCGATGCAGGCGGGATCGGGTGGCCATGTCTTCCCCAATCCGGTTGATCCGATGCAGCCGATGCCCGACTGGCTGATGCAGCGCCGCTTCCGCGAATGCCGCGATGCCGCTGCCGCCGTCGCCATCATCCGCGACCAGCCCGCGCTGGCGCAGGCGATCGACGCTTGCCAGTTCCGCGATCTTCGCCGCACCGGCATGATCATGCACAAGGACGCCGGCAACCACAGCCGCAACATCACCGCGCTCAGCGGCCACGCCGTGCTGGGGCACAAAACGATCCTCGACACCTACATGCCCGGCGACACCGCTGGCGCCGCCCGCTGCGTGGCCACCACCTATCGCAACTGGCTGGCGGAACAGGAAAGGCAGAAGCTGGGATGATTGCATTTCCGGCCGATATCAAAGCAACAAACTGCCAATCGCCTTTGCTTTGTCGGATATCCGACAAAAATCATGTCGGATGCCGCCCTAAATCCGCGCTTGACCCGAGCATTTCTGCCATCTAAGCGGCCCCAGCGTTGCCCCGTCGTCTAAAGGTAAGACCACGGACTCTGACTCCGTTAATTGAGGTTCGAATCCTCACGGGGCATCCAGCAATCGATTTCACCGCTCGATCATTGATCCGATCCGCGCCGTTGCTCGCGGCGCGGCATTGACGCATGCTGGCCGCCGGAGCGCAAGCTTGGATAAACGGGGGAATCGCATGAAGTTTCGGGGCATGATGGCGACCGTCGGCGGTGTGGCGCTCGTGGGCACGGCCATCGCGGCGGCGCCGACCGACCGCAAGGCGATCGAATCTGTGTTCGACGCGAATATCAGCAGCGCGGATCAGCTCGACTGGCTGAAGGAAATGTCGTCGGCGCCCAACCATGTCGGCTCGCTCCACGATCGTGCCAATGCCGAAGCGACGCTCGCGCGTTTCAAATCATGGGGCTGGGACGCGCATATCGAAACCTTCGAAGTGCTGTATCCGACGCCGATTTCGACCACGCTCGAAATCGTCGCGCCGCAGCGGGTGCCGCTCGGCGGGCAGGAGCCTCCGGTCGCGGGCGACGACACCAGCGCGAACACGAAGGATGCGCTACCGCCTTATGTCGCTTTTCAGGGCGACGGCGATGTCACGGCGTCGGTGGTTTATGTCAACTACGGTACGCCCGAGGATTATAAGGCGCTCGCCCGCCGCGGCGTCGATGTGAAGGGCAAAATCGTGATCGCCCGCTACGGATCGGTCTGGCGCGGGCTGAAGCCGAAACTGGCGCAGGATCACGGCGCTGTCGGTTGCATCATCTATTCGGATCCCGCCGATGATGGTTATGGCGACGGCGACGTCTACCCGCGCGGCGGCGCACGACCCGATTTCGGCATCCAGCGCGGATCGGTCGCCGACATGCCGCTCTACCCCGGCGATCCCCTGACGCCGGGCATCGGCGCAACGCCGGGCGCCAAGCGGCTAAGCCGGGCCGCAGCGCCGACGATCCTGAAAATCCCCGTGCTGCCGATGTCCTATGCCGATGCTAGCAAGATATTTGCGAAGTTGGGCGGCCCGCTGGCCCCCGGGGCATGGCGCGGGGGACTGCCGCTTGCCTATCACATCGGCGGCGACGAGGCCGTCCGGGTGCATCTGGCGGTCAAGTCCGACTGGTCGCTTAAGACGATCTACAACGTCGTCGCGATGCTGAAAGGGGCGCGTTTTCCCGATCAATGGGTGGTGCGCGGCAATCACCATGACGGCTGGGTGTTCGGTGCCTCCGATCCTCTATCGGGCAACGTCGCGATGCTGTCCGAAGCCAAGGCGCTGGGGGCGCTGTGGAGGCAAGGCTGGCGGCCGGCGCGCACGATCGTCTACGCAAGCTGGGACGCCGAGGAGCCGATGCTGCTCGGATCGACCGAATGGGCCGAACAACATGCCGCCGAGCTGAAGGCCAAGGCCATCATCTACATCAACACCGATGGCAACGGTCGCGGCTTTTTCGCCGCGCAGGGCAGCCATGACTATCAGGCGCTGGTCAACGCCGTGGCCAAGGACGTGATCGATCCGGAAACCGGCGTGACGGTGGCGGAACGGCTTCGCCAGGGCCTGCGTGCCGATGCTTTCGACCATGCCGCGTCGCGGCTGACCCCGGCGATGGCCGAGCGAATCGAAAAAGGCGGCGATCTGCCGCTCGGCGCGCTTGGGTCGGGGTCGGACTATTCGAGCTTCCTGCAACATCTCGGCATCCCGGCGCTCAATCTGAGCTTTGGCGGCGAGGATGAGTCGAACGGCGTCTATCATTCGGTCTATGACAGCTATCACCACATGACGACGTTCGATGATCCGGGTCTGAAATATGGTGCGGCGCTGTCGAAGGTCGTCGGACGCGTCGTGCTGCGGCTCGCCGACGCCGACACGCCGCCGCAGCGTTTCGGCGATTTCGCCGATACGGTCGCGACCTATCTCCGCGAAGTGAAGACGCTGGCAGACGACCGCCGCGCCGACGATGCCAAACGCGATCAGTTGCTGCGTGACGATGCGTTCCGGCTGGCAAGCGACCCACTGAAGCCCGTCGCGCCGCCCGCTGCCGAGCCGTCGACGCCGCACATCGAATTCGCCGCGCTCGACAATGCAGTCGACCGGCTGAAAGCGGCGGCCGGTGCCTATGACAGTGCCTATGCGGCGCACGGCGCGACGCTCGCCCCGGATCGTCGCGCGCGGCTGAACCAGCTGCTGCGCGACATCGATCAGCTGCTGCTCGACGACCGCGGCCTGCCCGGGCGCGACTGGTACAAGCATCTGATCTACGCGCCGGGCCGCTTCACCGGTTATGGCGCGAAAACACTGCCCGGAGTGCGCGAAGCGATCGAGGAGCGCCGTTTCGACGACGCCAATGTCTTCGTCGGCCGGACGGCGAAGGTCCTGCGCGACTATGCGGACCGGCTCGACGCCGCGCGGGCGCTGCTGGGCAGTTAGCGGGGCGTAGCTGCCGTCGCGCGCTGCGTCGGTAGCGCCATCAGCGCCGCGACGAGCTTCGGATCGTCAGACGGGTCGATCGGTGCGTGATAGACTGTGCGCATTTTGGCGACTTCGGCAGCCCAGGTCTTGGCGTCGAGCCTGGGCTGGGTCGTCAACATTTCGGCCGAATGGCAGCCGGTGCAATTCTGCGTCACCAGCGTGGAAACCTCGCCAGCAGCCAGCACCGCTGCATCGCCCGGCAAGTCGATTGTCTTGTTCGCGAATTTGAAATCCGGCAGCGGACCTTGCTGCGCGGCGGGCTTGCCGCATGCCGCCAGCAGCAGCGCGGACAGTATAGCGCCGCCCCGCTTCATCGCGCCTGCACCATGATCGTCTCGATCGTACCGCGTTGGTAACCGCTCGGGTTCCACACCGGATCATCGGTCTGGACGCGGCCGTCGGTCGCCGTGCAGCGCACGCTCAGCCGGTGAGGTCCGGGGGTGAGCGGCGCGGTGATCGCGGTCCAGCTGCGGAAGCTGTAGCGCCCGTAATCGATGCCCAGCGTGGTGCCGGTCCACGGCCCGTCATCGACGCGATAGTCGACCCGTGCAACCCCGGTCGCGCCGCCCATCGCGAGGCCGACCAGCGAGAAGGGCGCGCCGGCCTTGCACGATGCGCCGTCACGCAAATTGGTCACGAAGCTGCGCGGCACCATTCGGTTGATCGGTGTGGCCGGGAAATCCTTCGTCCCCGGCGCGACGCTTGCGTTCGGCGCGGTCGGAATCTTGTAAGCCTTCGCCATCCAGAAATTATCGTCCGCGCCCGTCAGCACGTCGATCCGGTCGAGTGCCTTGATCCAATAGGTCGAATACCAGCCCGGCACGACCAGCCGGATCGGAAAGCCATTGAGCATCGGCAGCGCGGCGCCGTTCATCGCAAAGGCAATCATCACTTCGCCGTCGCGCGCATGATCCACGTCGAGCGATTTGGCGAACCACGGCGCGCCGGCGACCGGCGGGCGGTCGAGCCCCGACAGCCGCACCGCGACCGCGCCCCGCTTCACCCCGGCCAGATCGAGCACGTCCTTCAGCCGCACGCCGGTCCAGCGGGCGTTGCCCATCGCGCCATGCCCCCATTGCGCGCCAGCAACGCGCGGCGTGAAGAATCCGCGCGAATTGCCCGAACACTGATTGACGGCGGCAATTTCGACGCGCGGCAGCTTGAGCAGTTCGGCGAGCGACAGTGCGGTTGCCTTGTTCACCGCGCCGCCGATCCGCAGGCGGAAGGCATTAGTATCGACCGACAGCGGAATGTCGGGATAATGCCAGCGGACATAGAAGCGGTCGTTCGGCGTGAAGACGTTCTGGCTGAACACCTCCCACGGCGTCTCCAGCAGCGGCGCGCGGCTGCGCTGGACGATCATCGCGCCCTTTTCGGGAAAGCCGCCCGCCACCGGTCGTGCGCCATTGTCAAAGCCGAGCTGGGCCACTTGCTGCGCCCAGAGCGGCGCCGTCGCGACGCCGGCTCCCAGCGCGCCGAGCGCGGCCCGGCGCGACAGCTCAGTCATTCGCCACCAGCGGAGCGAAGCGCGCGACCTGGCGCCCGACGAGCGCGAGCTGCTCGGCGACGGCGGGGTCGCTCGATCCGCCTTCGTCGTCGAACTTGGTCACTTGCGTGTTGATCGCGGCGGCAAAGGGGGTCGGCCAGCCGCGCAGCGCATGGACGATCGAGCGGAGCGCAGCGATAGTGCTCCCGGTCGCCTGCCAGCCATAGGCGGTCGCGATCAATCCGACCGGCATGTCGGCTAGATAGGGCCGGTCGTCGCGGGCTGTTTCCTCGAGTAGGTCGAGCGCGTTCTTGACGAGCCCCGACAAGCTGCCGTGATAGCCCGGGCTGGCGATGATCAGCGCCGATGCCTGGCGCACGGTATCGACGAACTCGCGCTCGGCATCGGTCCGCTCGGTCGTCTTGGGATTGTAGAGCGGCAGCTGAGCAAGCGCGTCGCCGCCGAACAACCGGGTATCGAACCCTTCGCGCGCGGCGCTGTCGAGCGCGATCCGGAGCGCGCGCTCGGTCGAGGCGACACCGCCGATCGAGCCGCCGATGCCGACGACGAGCGGGCGGGGAGAAAGGTCGGTGTCGCTCAAGCCTGCACTCCGTGCTTCCTAGCCCGGGCGATAGGCGAGCCCGGGACCTTCGACAAGCGAGTCCTAGAGCAAGCCGTGGTCTATGCGCGGCAGCACGTGGCGCGCGACCAGATCGGCCTCGGCGGCGTGCGGATAGCCCGAGAGGATGAATGCCTCGATTCCCATCGCGCGATAGTCGTTCAATTTGGCGACGATCTGGTCGGGATCGCCGACGATGGCCGCGCCGCAGCCCGATCGCGCGCGGCCGATGCCGGTCCAGAGATGAGGCTCGGCATAGCCTTCCTGGTCCGCGCTCTCGCGCAACGCCGCCTGCGCGGCGACGCCCGCTGAAGTCGAGTCGAGCGACTTGGCGCGGATCGCCGCTCCCTGCAAATCGTCGAGCTTCGACAGCAGTCGAGCGGCATAGGCCCGTGCTTCGCTTTCGGTTTCGCGGACGATCATGTGCGCGCGGTAGCCGAACTTCAGCGTGCGACCGTACCTTGCGGCGCGCGCGCGCATGTCGGCAATGATCTCCGCCACCGCCTCGCGCTTGTCGGGCCACATCAGGTAAACGTCGCAGCCCTTCGCGGCGGCCTCGCGCGCGTCTTCGCTCAAACCACCGAAGTAGAGCTGCGGCGCCTTACCGGACACCGTACCGATCCGCGGCGGGTCGAGCTTCAGTTTCCAGAACTCGCCGTCGTGGTCGAGCGGTTCGCCGTTCAGCAGCGTTTTCAGGATGTGCATCGCCTCGACGGTGCGGGCGTAGCGCGGGCCCGACGCCAGCGTTTCGCCGGGCAGGTCGGACGAAATGATGTTCACCTTCAGTCGCCCGCCAAGCATCCGGTCGATCGTCGCGATCTGGCGGGCGAGCTGCGGCGGCCAGCTTTCGCCGATCCGCACCGCCATCAGCAGCGCAAGGCGGCGGAGCATCGGTGCGATGCCGGCGGCAAACGCCGTGGTGTCGAGCCCGAGCGCATAGCCGGAGGGCAGCAGGATATTGTCGAACCCGCCGGTTTCGGCCTGCATCACGATGTCGCGACAATGTTCCCAGCTCGATTTGAGCATCGGGTCGGGCACGCCCAGAAACTCATAATCATCGTCGCACAGCGCCGAGAACCAGCTGATTTCGCAAGGAGGCAGGTCGGTCATGGCAGGCGCACTCCGCGTGCCGCAACGAGCACGTCATACCAGCTTTGACGCGTCCAGCGGCATTTGAAGGTGTCGGGAATCTCGGCGATCCGCGCTGTATTCTGGGTGCCGACGATCGGGATCGCCCGCGCCGGGTGCGCCATGATCCAGCTGTAGGCGGCGGCGGCGCGCGATACCCCGGCTTCGGTCGCGACCCCATCGAGGGCTGCGCACACCGCCCGGGCGCGGTCGTCCTGCGGATCGCCGATCCGCCCGCCGCCGAGCGGCGACCAGGCGAGCACCGCCATTTCCTCGGCCATCGCCAGATCGAACAAGCCGCCTTCGATCGGCTCGATCGCGAGCGGCGAGACTTCGGGCTGCGTCGAGGCTATGGGAATCGTCAGAAACTTCGCGAGTGCGCGGTGCTGTTCGATCGTGTGGTTCGACACGCCGATCGCGCGGACCTTGCCGCTTGTCACCATCGCCTCCAGCGTGCGCGCGACCTCCTGTGGATGCGCAAGAATGTCGGGGCGATGGATCTGGTAGAGATCGACATAATCAGTCCGCAGCCGCCGCAGCGACGCGTCAAGGGCGGCCATCAGATAGGCGCCACTCGAATCATAAGGCACCGGCGGGGTGATCCCGCCCTTGGTCGCCAGCACCATGCGCGACCGCAGCGACGGGTCTTGCGCAAAGATATCGCCCAGCAGCGCCTCGGCATCACCGAACCCACCGCTGCCGTCGAAGCCGTAAATGTCGGCGGTGTCGAACAGCGTCACGCCCGCCGCAAGCACCGCGTCTATAAGGGCGCGCCCTTCGGAAGCGCTGCGGCCGGCGAAGCGCCACATGCCCCAGGCAATCGGGCTGACGGCCAATCCGCTCTTGCCGAGCGGACGGGAATCGGGTGTAAGATCAATGTAGGACATCGTTGTCATACATAGAGGCTCCGGCGTTGATAGAGCAAGTGCGATATGGCCTGGTCGGCACCGGGATGATGGGTGTCGAGCATCTCAACAACCTCGCGATCACCCCAGGCGCCGTCGTGACGGCGATCGCCGATCCGGTTGCGACGTCGCTCGGCTGGGCGCGGGCGGCGCTAGGTGACCGGGCCGAGGCGGTCGAGGCGTTCGACAGCGCGGCAGCGCTCGCCGCTTCAGGACGCTGCGACGCCGTTATCGTTGCGAGCCCCAATCACACCCATCGCGACACGCTGATGCCGCTGTTCGACGCCGGGCTGCACATCCTCTGCGAAAAGCCGCTCGCGACGACGATCGACGATGCGCGCTGGATTGTCGCGCGCGCGGCAGAGACGCCCGGCATTTTTTGGACGGCGATGGAATATCGCTACATGCCGCCCGCTGCCGCCTTCATCGCCGATGTGCACGGCGGGGCGATCGGCACGCTCAGGATGCTGTCGATCCGCGAGCATCGCTTTCCGTTTCTGGTCAAGGTCGGCGACTGGAACCGCTTTGCTGCCAACACGGGCGGGACGATGGTCGAGAAATGCTGCCATTTCTTCGACCTGATGCGGTTGATCACCGGCAGCGAGCCGGTGCGCGTCTATTGCTCGGGCGCAATGGACGTGAACCACCTCGACGAAGATTATAGCGGGCGTCGCCCGGACATCATCGACAACAGCTTCACGACGGTCGACCTTGCAAACGGTGTGCGGGCGATGCTCGACCTTTCGATGTTCGCCGATGGCGCCGAAAATCAGGAGGAGATTACCGCCGTAGGCGACGCGGCCCGACTCGACGTGTTCATTCCCGAAGGCGCGATCGTCCGCTCGCCGCGGGTCGGCTTCGGCAATCCGAAGCGGCCCGAGCGGCGCGTGATCGAAACCGATGCGGTCGCGCTCGCGGCGGGCAGCCATCACGGATCGACCTTCTACGAGCACCAGCGCTTCAACGCGGCGGTGTGCGGGCAGGGGCCGGTCGAGGTGTCGGCGTTTGACGGGTTGATGGCGGTTGCGATCGGCGTGGCGGCGGAGCTCAGCGCGCGCGAGCACCGCGTGGTGGAAATGGCCGAGCTGGGTTTCTAGGCCTGACCTACCCCATCCAACCGTTTGCCCTGAGCTTGTCGAAGGGCCGTTCTTCTTCCGATGGCTCGCGGAAGAAGGACGGTGCTTCGACAAGCTCAGCACGAACGGTTTCGGGGTCAATCCTTAAATTGTAGATCGTCCGAGCTGCTCAGTGCGCGAACGCCGCCCCGCGCTCGGCTTCATCAACCGGCACGATCACCGGCACCAGGAGCTGGATGCCCGCAAGCGCGAGCAGATACGAGCCCGAACAGATTGCCAGCAGCGGGCCGTAGCCCCAATTGTGGGAGAGCGCGAAGGCGGCCAGCTGGATCAGAACGATCGACCACATGTTGCCGCAGAATGCCGCCATGCCGATCGCCGAGCCGACCACGCGTGCGGGAAAGACATCGGTCGCAAAGCCGAAGAGATTGGTCGAAAATCCCTGATGCGCGAACAGGCCTAGACCCAGCAGCAGCGCGGCGGTCCACGGGCTGGTGACGAACAGCACAAGACTGACCGGCAGGATCAGCAGCGAGTAAGTGAGCAGCGTCGCCTTGCGCGCGCGGTCGACGCTCCAGCCCATCGCCATCAGCCGCGTCGGCAGCCACCCGCCGCTGAGCGCGCCCAATGCGGCAAAGACATAGACCAAGGCGACCGGCAGGCCGACCGTGCCCTGCGGCAAGCCGAACAGCCGGTGAAACAGGTCGGGCAGCCAGCTCAGCATGAAGAACCACACCTGATCCGACAGCACTTTGGCAAGCGCCAGCGCGAGCACTTTCCGGTCGCGCAGCAGCGTGCCCCAGGCGATCGGGGCGGGTTCGGCGCCGTCGCTCGCGACCGGATCGACCCGCACCGCGAACCACAGCGCCACCCACACCAGCCCTAGCCCCCCGGCGATCAGGAATGCCGCGCGCCAGCCGAACGCAATCGCCAGCGCCGGGATCGCCAGCGGCGTCACGATGGCGCCGATGTTGGGCGCGGTGTTGCCGACGCCCAGTGCGATCGAGCGTTCGCGCTGCGTGAAATAAGTGGCGGCAGACTTGACCGCCGCTGGCGTCCCGATCGACTCCGCCGCCCCCAGCACGACACGCGCGGCAATGAACCCGACGACCCCGGTCGCAAAGGCATGCGCCATGCCGGCGATGCTCCACACCGCAACGCCGATCGCAAAACCCAGCCGCAAGCCAACGCGGTCGATGAACCAGCCGGTGCCAAGAAACGCGACCGCTGCCGAAAATTGGAAGGCCGACACCATGTTCGCGTAATCGCCGTCGGACCAGCGATATTCGGCCTCCAGCGTCGGCTTGAGTAATGCCAGGATCTGGCGATCGACATAGTTGAGCATGATCGCGAAGAACACCATCGCCACTATCACCCAGCGCGCTGCGCCGCTTCTGCCTGTCACGTCGTGCCTCTCCCGGCTTGCTTTACGATAACGTTGTCATACCGGGCGCATCCCGGCTAGCCCTTTGCGCCGCAGCCGATAAAAGGCGGGCCGTTAAGAGGCGGGGCGATAGAGAGCAGGCAAGGGTGCCGATGCAAGCAAAACCGAATCCGCGTCCGCTGCCGATGGCCGCCGACCTCTACGGCGATATCGAGCCGAGCCCGAAGGCGAGCTGGCGCGGTTACCTGCCCGGCCTGCTGGTGGTGGGCGCGGGAACGCTCGCGGCGGGGTTCATCTCGGATCATTACGGCGCGCCGCTGACCCTGATGGCGCTGCTGATCGGGCTGGCGCTCAATTTCCTGAGCGATGACACGCGGCTGAGCGCGGGGCTGGGGCTCGCGTCGCGGTCGCTGCTGCGCTGGGGGATCGTGCTGGTCGGGGTGCGGGTAACGTTCGGGCAGATCGCCGCGCTCGGGCCGGTCGCGTTGCTGGCGGTCGTGACGATCGTCGCGCTGGTGATCGGCACCGGCGTGCTCGCCGCGCGAAGGCTGGGGTTCGCCGATGCGTTCGGCGTGCTTGCAGGCGGCGCGGTGGCAATCTGTGGCGCGTCGGCAGCGCTCGCCTTGGCGACGACGCTGGGCGAGCGGCGAATCAATCAGGGTCAGCTTACCCTGGTGCTGGTCGGCATCTCGGCAATGAGCGCAGCGGCGCTGGTGCTTTACCCGATCTTTGCGCATCTGCTGATGCTCAGCGATCTGAAGGCCGGGTTCATGCTTGGCGCGTCGATCCATGACGTCGCGCAGACCCTCGGCGCGGGCTATGCCTATTCGACTGGCGCGGGCGAGATCGCCACGATCGTCAAGCTGACGCGCGTCGCGCTGCTGGCACCGGTGCTCGCCGTGGTGGCGCTGTTTTTCCGTCCCGATGGCGCTGGTGCGAAGCGTCAGGGTGTGCCGTGGTTCGTGATCGGCTTTTTCGCGCTTGCCGGGGTCAATTCGCTCGGGTTGATCCCGGCGGTCGCGACCGGCGTCGCCGAACGGGTCGCCACCGCCATGCTCGCCTGCGCCGTGACCGCCACCGCCATCCGATCACCGATGCGCCAGTTGACCGAAGGTGGGCCGAAGCCGCTGCTGGTCATTGCCGCAGCGACACTGGTCGCGCTGCTGCTCGCGACGGCGGTCGCCGCTTACCTCATCGGCTAGGCGGCGCCGTCGATCCGCGCGCAATGAGCTCGTAGCGGAGTTCGCGGCGCTCGATCGGCGCACCGGCTGCGCGGAGCAGCAGATCGGTCGCCGCATAGGCCATCTGCCGCATCGGCTGACGGATCGTCGTCAGCGGCGGCCACACGACGCGCCAAATCGCGGTGTCGTCGAAACCGGCGATCGACAGATCGTCGGGCACGCGCACGCCCAGCCGGTGTGCTGCCGCCAGCGCGCCCGCCGCCATATCGTCGCTTGCCGCAAAAATCGCGGTCGGCGGTTCGGGCAAGGCCAGCAGCGCCTCGGCCTCGTCAGTGCCGGATGTGAAATAGAAGGTGCCGGTGCGGATCAGCGATTGCTCGATCGGGATGCCGCTTTCGCGCAACGCGCCCAGATACCCCGCCGTGCGCCGGGCACTGGCCGCAAAGGCTGGATCGCCTGCGATATGCCCGATCCGGCGATGCCCCAGCGCGACCAAGTGGCGCGTGATGTCGGCGGCGGCCTGCTCGTTGTCGATGAACACCGATGACGTAAGCATCAAATCGGTGCCGGGCGACACGCGGACGAAGCGCACGCCGCGCCGCGCCAGCAGATCGAGCACATCTGGATAATCGGTCGCAGGGGGGGTCAGCACCAGCCCGTCGATCTGGATCGAATCGATCAGGCTTTCGATCTCGTCGATCAGCTTCGATGATTGCCGGTCATAGGGTTGCGCGATCATCCGCACGCCCTGTTCCTCGCATCGGTCGCGCACGCCCGACTGCATTTCGTAGACATAATAGGGCGAGGGATTGTCGCAGATCAGCGCGATCTGGAACGATCGTCGCCCGGCCAGCACGCGCGCGGCGCTGCTCGGACGGAAATTGAGCCGCTCGACGACGGCGTTGACGCGCGCGCGCGTTTCAGCGCCAACATATTTCTCGTTGTTCAGGACGCGCGACACGGTCTTGATCGACACGCCGGCTTCGCGCGACACGTCCTTGATCGTCACTCGCACTTGTCGGCCCCCGCGCAACATCGCTGCGCGTAGGATGTGGGGCAAGCTCGGCTGTTCGTCCAGTGCCTTGCCAGTGGTGCGTTATATAGATAATACAGTTGGCGCCCGGTGACGGGTCGGGTAAGGCATCTGCAATGCGCACCGGTTTTTTCGATTTCCGCAACAGCCGCGACGCGCCCGACGATGCGCCGCTGGAGCTGACCGGCGGCATGCCTCCGCCCGACGACGACTGGATCGACGACGCTTACGGAGACGACCAGCCTCAGATAGCATCGCCGCCGCGCCGTCGCTGGCGTTGGGTGGTTCGCGGGATCGCCGCGCTGATCGTGCTGTTCTGCGTTGCGGTCGCATGGCTCGCGATCACCGCGCCGCTGTCGAAGTCGCTCGAGCCGATCACGCCGCCCAGCATCACCCTCCTCGCCGCCGACGGGCGCACCCCGATTGCGCGGCGCGGCGCCACGATCGGCAAGCCGGTCGATGTCAGCAAGCTGCCGAGGCATGTCACGCAGGCGTTCATCGCGATCGAGGACCGGCGCTTCTATCGCCACTGGGGCATCGACCCCTGGGGGATCGGCCGGGCGATGGTGCACAATCTCGCCGCGCGGGGGCTGCGCGAAGGTGGCAGCACGATCACCCAGCAGCTGGCGAAGAACGCCTTTCTCGATTCCGATCGCACCGCCGGGCGCAAGCTGCGCGAAGTGATGATCGCCTTCTGGCTCGAGGCGTGGCTGACCAAGGACGAGATCCTGTCGCGCTATCTGTCGAACGTCTATTTCGGCGACAATGTCTATGGCCTCGACGCGGCGGCGCGGCATTACTTCAGCACGACGCCCGCGCGGCTGACGGTTGGGCAGGCGGCAATGCTCGCGGGGCTGGTCAAGGCACCGTCGCGGCTGGCGCCGACCGGCAATCTCAGCGGCGCGCGGGCGCGGCAAAAACTTGTTGTCGGGGCGATGGTCGCCGCCGATTTCCTGACCGAGCGCGAAGCGGCGCGTGTCGCTCCGGCGCGGCTTCGGGTCGATCGCGTCGCGCCGCTGCCCAACGGATCCTATTTCGCCGACTGGGTGCTGCCGGCCGCACGCGATCAGGCCGGCGCGATCACGGCCGAGACCCAGGTGACGACGACGCTCGACGCGCGGCTGCAGAGGGCCGCCGAACGGGCGGCGCGGCGCGCCGGGCTGCGGAAGGCGCAGGTGGCGATCGTCGCGATGCGTCCGGACGGCCGCGTCGTGGCCATGGTCGGGGGTAAGTCCTACGCCGACAGCCCGTTCAACCGCGCGACCCAGGCGCAGCGCCAGGCCGGCTCGGCGTTCAAGCTGTTCGTCTATCTGGCGGCGCTGCGCAGCGGGATGACGCCCGAATCGATGGTGCTAGACGAGCCGGTGACGATCGGCGCGTGGAGCCCGAAAAACAGCGACGGCCGCTATCGTGGCGAGATCACTCTGCGCGAGGCGTTCGCGCGTTCGTCGAATGTTGCTGCCGCGCGGTTGACGCAGCAGGTCGGCGTCGGCCGGGTGATTCAGGCGGCGCGCGATCTGGGGATATCGACGCCGCTGCCCAGTGAGGCGACGATCGCGCTCGGCACGGCCAATACCTCGCTGCTCGAACTGACCGCCGCCTATGCGGCCGTCGCGGCGGGCGCCTATCCGGTGCGGCCGCACGGGCTGGAGGCGCCGCAGGAACGCAGCTGGATGGAGTTTCTCGGCAACCGTTCGCACAGCCTGAGCGGCCGGACGCAGGAGCAGTTGAAAGAACTGCTTGGCGCCTCGATCAACGAAGGCACCGGGCGACAGGCCGCGCTCGACATCGACAGCTTCGGCAAGACCGGGACCAGCCAGGACAATCGCGACGCGCTGTTCCTAGGCTTCGCCGGCGATCTGGTGGTGGGCGTGTGGGTCGGCAACGACGACAACTCGCCCAATCCCGGCTTGTCGGGCGGCGGCATTCCCGCGCGCATCTGGCGCGATTTCATGACCAGCGCGCTCGGCGTCGGCGCCAAGGCAAGCGCGCCGGTCGAGGTCGATCCCGACGCGATCGAGATGCCCGATCCGGTCGGTGACCTGATCGACAACGCTACGCTGCCGGTGGAAGGCGAGATCAACGGCTTCGGCCTCAACCTGAAGATCGGGCGCGACGGCAGCATTGCGGTAAAGCCCGCGCCCACCGACCGGCGCGATCCACCGCCGCCCGCCGCCGACCGGCCGCCGCCGCCACCGCGCGGGCGCGAGCAATGACCGGCCAATGCCGCGGTTGACGTAACGCGCGCGCGCCCGCAAGGGGCGGCGCATGCGCTTTTTCTCCGACAATGCAGCGCCGGCCTGCCCCGAAGTGCTGGCCGCGCTGACGGCCGCCAATGTGATGGACACCGCCTATGACGGCGACGCGTGGAGCAAAGCACTCGACGCGCATCTGTCGACGCTGTTCGAAACCAGCGTCCGGGCCTTGTGGGTGCCGTCGGGCACTGCCGCCAATTGCCTCGCGCTTGCCGCCATGTGCCCGCCGCACGGCGCGATCATCTGCCACCGCGACGCGCATATCCAGAACGACGAATGCGGCGCGCCCGAATTCTATACGCACGGGGCGAAGCTGTTGCTGGCCGAAGGCGAGGGCGCGAAGCTGACCGTCGGCGCAGTGCAGGCGGTGCTCGATGCCACGCGCAACGACGTTCATCAGGTCCAGCCGCACGCGGTGTCGATCACCAACGCCACCGAATATGGCCGGGTCTATCGCCCCGAAGAGGTCGCCGCGCTCGGCGATCTGTGCCGCGCGCGCGGGCTGGGGCTGCATATGGACGGCGCGCGCTTTGCCAACGCCGTCGCCTTTCTCGGCTGCGCGCCCGCCGAGTTGACGTGGCGCGCAGGCGTCGATGCACTGTCGTTCGGCTTCATCAAGAACGGCGGCATGCTCGCGGAACTGCTGGTGTTCTTCCGCACCGAGCTGGCCGATGCGACGCTCTATCGCCGCAAGCGCGCCGGGATGCTGCTGTCGAAGGGGCGCTATCTCGCGGCGCAAGTGCTGGCGATGCTCGACAACGATGTCTGGCTGCGCAACGCCCGTGCGGCCAATGCCGGCGCAACAATGCTGGCGACGGCGGCGGGCGACCGGCTGATCCACCCGGTCGAGGCCAATGAAGTGTTTCTGAGGATGAATGCCGATGAAGCCGCTGCTTTGCGCGCGCTCGGCTTCGATTTCTATGACTGGGGCCCCGGCGAGGCGCGTCTGGTGGTGTCGTGGCACCAGTCGGCCGAGGAAATCCGTCCGCTCGCCGACGCGATCGCCAGACTGTGAGCGACGCGCCGCCGCCCCAATCGACGCGGCTGGCGATCCTGGTCCCGTTTGCGATCGTCACGCTGATCTGGGGATCGACCTGGATCGTGATCCGCGACCAGCTCGGCACGGTGCCGCCGAGCTGGTCGGTGACCTATCGCTTTCTCGTGGCCGGCACGGCGATGATCGCCTATGCGCTGGTGCGCGGCGAGCGCCTCCGGCTCGATGCGCGCGGCTGGGCGTTCGCGGCGGCGCTGGCGGTGCTGCAATTCTGCTTCAACTTCAATTTCGTCTACCGCGCCGAAGGTTTCATCACCTCGGGGCTGGTCGCCGTGGTGTTCGCGCTGCTGCTGGTGCCGAACGCGGTGCTGGGGCGTATATTCCTTGGCCAGCAACTGGGGCGGCAATTGCTGGTCGGCTCGGCGGTGGCGATGGCTGGCGTTACGCTGCTGTTCGTCCACGAAGCGCGCAACGATCCGCATGGGCCCGGCGCGTCGATCGCGGGCGTTGCCTGGACGCTCGCGGGGGTGTTGTCGGCATCGATCGCCAATGTCCTGCAAGCGACCGAGACCGCGCGCCGCTATCCGATGGCGGCGATGCTCGGGATTGCAATGCTGCTCGGCGCCGGCGTCGACGCGGCGATTGCGTTCAGCCTGAACGGCCCGCCGGTGATCGAATGGCGAGCGGGGTATCTGATCGGCATACTCTATCTGGGGCTGATCGCCTCTGCCGTTGCCTTCACGCTCTATTTCGGGATCCTGCGCGTCATCGGCCCGGCCAAGGCCGCCTATTCAAGCGTTATCGTGCCCGTCATCGCGCTGCTGCTGTCGACACTGTTCGAAGGCTATCGCTGGTCGGGACTGGCGATCGCCGGGTCGCTGCTGGCGCTGTCGGGGCTGGTGATCGCGCTCAGGGCGCGCAGGCCCGTGCGATAATCGGGATAGGCGGGTCGCCAGCCGAGCACCCGTTTCGCCTTGCCGTTGGCGACGCGTCGGTTTTCCGCATAGAAGCCGCGCGCCATCGGCGATAGTCCGGCTTCGTCCATCGACTGCAGCGGCGGCAAGGGCCGACCGACCAGCCGGCAGGCGAACTCGATCACGTCGTTCTGGCCGCATGGCCGGTCGTCGGCGAGGTTGTAGGCGCCGGGCGGCGCGTCGAGCGCCGCGATCACCCCGCTGGCGATGTCAGCGACATGGACGCGGCTGAACACCTGACCCGGCAGGTCGATCCGGTGTGCGCGCCCCTCGGCAACCCGGTCGAGTGCCGACCGGCCGGGGCCATAAATGCCGGGCAGCCGAAACACGCGCGCGCCCAGCGCCAGCCACGCCCGGTCGGCATCATTGCGCGCGGATCGGCGCCCGCCGACGGGGGCGCTCTCATCGACCCAGGCGCCGCCGGTGTCACCATAGACACCGGTCGACGACAGATAGCCCGCCCAGCGCACCCGCCCAACCGCATCGCCATGGCGCGCCAGCACCGGATCACCGTTGCTGTCGGGCGGCACCGAACTGAGCACGGCGTCCGCGCGGGCCAGCGCCTGATCGATCGCCGCGCGATCGTCCCATCCAAAGGTGCCGTCGCGCCCGCTCCGGCTGGTGCCAACCACCTGCCATCCGCGCGCGCGCAGTCCGGCGGCGATCCGCCCCGCGCTATAGCCGAGGCCGAAGATCAGCATGGTCGGCATCGCCGTCTCCTATTGGTGCAACCGCCGATGTTGGGGGCGAATTCATTGGCAAGCGTAGGCGGCGCACCCTATTTGGCGGCTATGCTCGATGCAAATGCCGCCCTGCCAACCGTCACGCGCCGCGACGCCTATCGCCCGCCCGAGTGGCGCGTCCCCGAGATTGCGCTCGACTTCGATCTCGATCCCGTCGCGACGCGCGTGCGGGCGCGGCTGGAGGTGGTGCGGGCGGTCGCCGATGCCGGGCCGCTGCGGCTCGACGGCGGCGGGCTGACGCCGATCAGCGTGCGCATCGACGGCGCCGAGAGCAATCGCTGGTCGCTCGAGAAGGGCGCGCTGGTGATCGCGCTCGACGGCGAGCGGCATATTGTCGAGACCGAGGTCGAAATCGCGCCGGAGCGCAATACCCAGCTGATGGGACTCTATGCCTCGGGCGGCCTGCTGTGCACCCAGTGCGAGGCCGAAGGATTTCGCCGGATCACCTTCTTCCCCGACCGCCCGGACATCTTGAGCCGTTACCGGGTGCGCATGACCGCCGATCGCGGTCGTTACCCGGTGCTCCTCGCCAATGGCGATCCGGTAGCGTCGGGCGACCTTGCCGACGGGCGCCACTGGGCCGAATGGCACGATCCCTATCCCAAGCCCTGCTATCTGTTCGCAATGGTGGCGGGCGATCTGGTCGCCAATCGCGCGACCTTCACGACGATGGAAGGGCGCGCCGTTCAACTCGGCATCTGGGTACGCGCGAGCGACCTGCCCAAGACCGATCACGCGCTGACCGCGCTGCAGACGGCGATGAAATGGGACGAGGATGTCTATGGCCGTGCCTATGACCTCGACGTCTTCAACATCGTCGCGGTCGATGATTTCAACTTCGGCGCGATGGAGAACAAGGGGCTGAACATCTTCAACAGCCGCTACATCCTCGCCGATCCCGACACGGCGACCGATTATGATTACGATGCGATCGCCGCCGTCGTCGCGCATGAGTATTTCCACAACTGGTCGGGCAACCGCGTCACCTGCCGCGACTGGTTCCAGCTGTCGCTGAAGGAAGGCTTCACCGTCTTTCGCGACCAGCAATTCTCGGCCGACCAGGGGTCGGCGGCTGTCAAGCGGATCGAGGATGTCCGCGCGCTGCGCGCGGCGCAATTTCCCGAGGATGCGGGGCCGCTCGCCCATCCGATCCGTCCCGAAAGTTACATCGAGATTTCGAATTTCTATACCGCGACGATCTATAACAAGGGCGCCGAAGTCATCCGCATGATGGCGACCATCCTGGGGCCGGAAAGCTTCCGCGCCGGGACCGATCTCTATTTCGACCGTTTCGACGGGACCGCCGCGACCTGCGAGGATTTCGTCGCCAGCATGGAAGCGGCGAGCAGCGTCGATCTCGCGCAATTCCGGCTATGGTACAGTCAGGCCGGTACGCCCAAGGTGACCGTGTCACTCCAACACGATCCTGCCGCGCGCGCGGCCACGCTCACGCTGTCACAATCGGTCGCGCCGACCCCGGGCCAGCCTGTCAAGGCGCCGATGGTGCTGCCGATCCGCCTCAAGCTTTTCGGTGGCGAATCCGGCCAACCGATTGGCGACGAGCGGCTGGTGCTGATGACCCAGCCCGAACAGACGATCGATTTCACCGGTGTCGACGAGCCGCCGCTCCTGTCGATCAATCGGCAGTTCTCGGCGCCGGTCACGATCGAGACCGACCGATCGGCGACCGAGTTGGCCAAGCTCTCGGCGCACGACGACGATCCCTTTGCCCGCTACGAAGCGATGCAGCAGCTGATGCTCGACACGCTGGTCGCCAGCGTCGCCAGCGGGCGCGGCGACCACAGCGCGGTGATTGCTGCCGTGCATGAGACGCTGCGCAGTCCCGCGCTCGACCCCGCCTTCATTGCCGAGGCGGTGCTGCTGCCGTCCGAAGCCTTCATCGGCGATCAGCTGCCGGTGGTCGATCCCGACGCGGTGTTCCGCGCGCGCGAGGCATTGCGCCGCGACCTCGGCAAGGCGCTCGAGGCCGAGTGGCGGGCGGCGCATGCCCGGGCCACAGCGACCGGCGCCTTCGAATATGCGCCTGAAGCCAAGGGACTGCGGCGGCTCAAAAGCGTGGCGCTTGGCTATATCGCCGCATCGGGCGCAGGCGATGCCGCCGACATCGCCTTTCGCCAGTTCGAGGCGGCCGACAATATGACCGATCGCCAGAGCGCGCTGTCGACGCTGGCGAACGGCAAATCGAACACGCGGATCGCCGCGCTCGACATCTTCTACAACCGCTATTCGGACAATCCGCTGGTGCTCGACAAATGGTTCTCGACCCAGGCGCTGTCGAGCCGCGACGATACGCTCGACAATGTGGTCGAACTCGCGCGGCACCGCGATTTCACGCTCACCAATCCAAATCGCGCGCGGGCGCTGGTGGGGGCGTTCAGCGTCAACCAGCGTGCGTTCCACGCCGCCGACGGGCGGGGCTATCGCTTCGTCGCCGACCAGCTGATCGCGCTCGATCGCATCAATCCGCAAACGGCCGCAAAGCTGCTGCCGCCGCTCGGCCGGTGGAAGCGATTTACGCCCGATCGCGCGGCACTGATGCGCGCCGAGCTGCAGCGCATCCTCGCGGCACCGGGGCTGTCGCGCGACAGCTATGAACAGGCGTCGCGGAGCTTGGCGGACTGATGAAGCCCTGATTCGCCTGTCGACCCGTTCGTTTCGAGCGAAGTCGGTAAACAGGCGCCAAGCGATTCGCGCCCTGTCGCAACTTCGCTCGGCACTGACGGTACCGGGCCGGGATTAACCCCGTGTCAGTACGCGCTCAGAACAACCGTCCGCCATTGGGCACCGGCACGCTAGGCCGGACCAGCACCACCCTTCCTTCCGCATCGGGAAAGCCGAGCGTCAGCACTTCGGACATGAACCTGCCGATCTGGCGAGGCGGGAAATTCACGACGGCGGCAACCTGCGTGCCGGCCAGCGCGTCGAGGCGGTAATGCTCGGTGATCTGCGCAGAGCTCTTCTTCACCCCGATGACGGGTCCGAAATCGATCGTCAGCTTATAGGCGGGCTTGCGCGCTTCGGGGAAAGCTTCGGCAGCGATGATGGTGCCGACGCGGATGTCGACCTTCATGAAATCGTCGAACCCGATCGGCGCCGAAGCATCGGCTGCGGGATCGGGCACGACATGCATCAGAAATCGACGTCGTCGTAATAGCTGGGCGGCACGATACCTTCCATCCGCTCGCTCAGAAGCGGCCGAAAGGAAGGCCGACTCTTAAACCCCCGATACCAGCGTGCGGTCTGCTCGTGCCCCTTCCAGTCGATCCCGCCCAGATAATCGGCGACCGAAATCTGCGCGGCGGCGGCGAGATCGGCGAGGCCCATCGTCGCGCCGCCGATCCAGGTGCGGTGATCGAGCAGAAAGTCGATGTAATCAAGCTGCCCGATCGCCGCTTTCATCGCTTCGCGAAGCACCTTGGCATCGGGCGCCGCGCGGTGGACGATGCGCTTGATCATCCGTTCGTGGAGCAGCGGCGCGGTTACTTCCTGATAGAATTGATGGTCGAACCAGGCGACCAGCCGCCGCGTCTCGGCGCGATTGGCGGCGGTACCGTTGATCATCGAGGCCTGCTCGACGGTTTCCTCGAAATATTCGCAGATCGCCGATGAATCGATCAGCAGCAGATTGCGGCTGGGATCGGCCATCACCGGCGTCTGGCCAGCCGGGTTCATGTCCATGAACTCGTCCCGTCGTGCCCAGGGCGATTCGCGGATCAGATCATATCCGACACCCTTTTCACCCAGCAGCAGGCGAACTTTTCGCGAAAACGGACAAAGCGGGAATTGGTAAAGCTGCCACATGGTCATGGTCTAGGCCAAGCGCCGCGTCCACGCCAAGCGCTATTCGGCGGCGACGGCGGCGGGCGCGTCGTCGAGCGGATGGGGCAGGCGACCGAGCATTTCCTTTGGCACCACTTGCCAGAAATGCCCCGCCACCCGGTCCCATTCGTCGATCAGGCTCGCGGCCCATTTGCTGTCGGTCGCCTCGGCATGCGCGCGGATCAAGTTGAACAGCACCGATTCCCAATGCAGCGATGCCAGCCGTTGCCAGACGATGCTGTCGGGATTGGCACGGCGTGCGAAGGTGCCCGACGGATCGTAAACGAACGCCATCCCGCCCGACATGCCGGCGCCGAAATTCGCACCGACTTCGCCCAGCACGACCGCCGTGCCGCCGGTCATATATTCGCAGCCGTTGGCGCCGCAGCCTTCGACCACGACATCCGCACCCGAATTGCGCACGGCGAAGCGCTCGCCCGCTTGCCCCGCTGCATAGAGTTTGCCGGCGGTGGCGCCGTACAGCACGGTGTTGCCGATGATCGTGTTCTGATGGCTGATCAGTGTCGAGCTGACGACCGGGCGCACGACGATGATGCCGCCCGACAGTCCCTTGCCGACATAGTCGTTGGCGTCGCCGAACACTTCGAGCGTGATTCCCTTGCACAGGAACGCGCCAAGGCTCTGCCCGGCCGATCCGCGCAGGCGGACATGGACATGGCCGTCGGCCAGCTTCGACATGCCGATCGTCCGCGTGATCTCGCTCGACAGGCGGGTGCCGACCGCGCGGTGCGTGTTGCGCACCGAATAGGTGAGCTGCATCTTCTCGCCACGCGAAAATACCGCCGCCGCATCGCGGATCATCTGCGCGTCGAGGCTGTCGGGCACTTCGTTGCGCCACGTTGGCAGCGAAAAGCGGCGCTGGTCGTCGTCGGCATCGACCTTGGCGAGGATCGGGTTGAGATCAAGATCGTCGAGATGCTCGGCGCCGCGGCTCACCTGGCGGAGCAATTCGGTGCGGCCGATCACGTCATCGAGGCTGCGCACGCCCAGCCGGGCGAGAATGTCGCGCACTTCCTCGGCAATGAAGGTCATCAGGTTGATAACCTTTTCCGGGCTGCCGCCGAACTTCGCGCGCAGCCGCTCGTCCTGCGTGCAGACGCCGACCGGGCAGGTGTTCGAATGGCATTGCCGCACCATGATGCAGCCCATCGCCACCAGCGAGAGCGTGCCGATGCCGAATTCCTCCGCACCCAGAATGGCAGCGACGACAATGTCGCGCCCGGTGCGCAAGCCACCATCGGTGCGCAACCGCACGCGGTGGCGCAGGCCGTTGAGGGTCAGCACCTGATTGACTTCGCTCAGGCCCATTTCCCACGGCGTGCCGGCATATTTGATGCTGGTCTGCGGGCTTGCGCCGGTGCCGCCGACATTGCCCGAGACGAGGATGACATCGGCATGCGCCTTGGCGACGCCCGCCGCGACCGTGCCGATCCCCGCCGACGAGACAAGCTTGACGCACACCCGCGCGCGCGGATTTATCTGTTTCAGGTCGTAGATCAGCTGCGCCAGATCCTCAATCGAATAGATGTCGTGGTGCGGTGGCGGGCTGATCAGGGTCACGCCGGGGGTCGCATGGCGGAGCTTGGCGATCAGCTCAGTCACCTTGAAACCGGGCAGCTGGCCACCTTCGCCGGGCTTGGCGCCCTGCGCGACCTTGATTTCGATTTCCTCACAGGCGTTCAGATACTCCGCCGTCACGCCGAAGCGGCCGCTCGCCACCTGCTTGATCGACGAATTGGCGTTGTCGCCATTCTCGTACGGCACATAGCGGCTGCTGTCCTCGCCGCCTTCGCCCGACACCGCCTTGGCGCCGATCCGGTTCATTGCGATCGCCAACGTCTCATGCGCTTCGGGGCTGAGCGCGCCCAGCGACATGCCGGGCGTCACGAAGCGCTTGCGAATTTCGGTGATCGCTTCGACCTGATCGACCGCCACGCCTTCGGCCGGGAAATTGAACTGGAGCAGATCGCGCAGGTAAACCGGCGGCAGGTCGGCGACGCCGCGCGAGAATTGCAGATAGGTCGAATAGCTGTCGTTGGCGACCGCGCTTTGCAGCAGGTGCATCAGCGGCGCCGAATAGGCGTGCGTCTCGCCACCCGCGCGCTGACGATAGAAGCCACCGATCGGCAGGGTCGCGACCGGTGCCGCGAAGGCCGCATCATGCCGCATCGTCGCCGACAGATGCAGCGAGACATAGCCTTCGCCCGAAATCTTGGCCGGCATGCCGGGGAAGAGATCGTTGACCAAGCTGCGCGACAATCCGACCGCTTCGAAATTATAGCCACCGCGATAGCTGGAGATCACCGCGATCCCCATCTTCGACATGATCTTGAGCAGACCGTCCTCGATCGACGTGCGATGCCGCGCCAGGCATTCCTCGATCGTCAGCGCGCCGAACAGACCGCGTTCGTGCCGATCGACGATCGCCGCTTCGGTCAGATAGGCATTCACGGTCGTCGCGCCGACGCCGATCAGCACCGCATAATAATGGGTGTCGAGGCATTCGGCGGTGCGTATGTTGACGCTCGCATAGGAACGCAGCCCCTTGCGCACCAGATGGGTGTGCACGGCGGCGGCGGCGAGCACGCCCGCAATCGCGACCCGGTCCGGCCCCACGGCTTCGTCGGTCAGGAACAAATCGGTCCGGCCCTCGCGCACCGCCTGTTCGGCCTGTGCGCGTATATGCTGGATCGCCGCGCGCAGCGTCTCCGGTCCACCGCTTGCCGGAAAGGTGCAGTCAATCTCGGCCGCCTGCGCGCCGAAATGCGCCTTCAGCCGGTCCCAGTCGGCGCACGTCAGAACCGGTGAGTCGAGCACCAGCACCGGATTCCGCGCGCCGGCGATGTCGAGGATATTGGCGAGATTGCCGAAGCGGGTGCGCAGCGTCATTACCCGGCGCTCGCGCAGCGGATCGATCGGCGGATTGGTGACCTGGCTGAAATTCTGCCGAAAAAACTGGCTGATCAGCCGCGGCTTGTCCGAAATGACGGCGAGCGGCGTGTCGTCGCCCATCGATCCGACCGCTTCCTTGCCATCGAGCACGAGCGGGCTGAGAATCAGTTCCATATCCTCGATCGACTGGCCGGCGGCGATCTGGCGCCGGATCAGCTCGGGCCGGTCGTATCGGCGGCGCTCGACCGGGACCTGGGGCAGCTGGTCGATCGTCAGATAATCGCCGATCATCTCGGCATAATCAGCCTCGGCGGCGACTCGGTCCTTGACCGCGCGATCGCCGAGCACTTCGCCTGCTTCCAGGTCGACCGCGATCATCTGGCCGGGTCCCAGCCGTCCCTTTTCGACGATCGTCGTCTCGGGCACCACGACCATGCCGCTTTCGCTGCCGACGATCAGCAGGCCGTCGTTGGTACGCGTGTAGCGGAGCGGGCGCAGGGCATTGCGGTCGACACCCGCCACGGCCCATTGACCGTCGGTCATCGCGAGCGCGGCGGGCCCGTCCCACGGCTCCATCACGCTCGCCAGATACTGGTACATCGCCAGATGCGCGGGCGGCATGTCGATTTCGTCCTGCCACGCTTCGGGAACGAGCATCAGCTTGGCGGTCGGCGCATCACGGCCCGACCGGCAAATCGCCTCGAACACGGCGTCCAATGCGGCAGTGTCGCTCGCGCCCGCGGGGATGACCGGCTTGATGTCTTCGGAATGCTCGCCGAACGCGGTCGCGGCCATCTTGATCTCGTGGCTGAGCATCCAGTTCTTGTTGCCGCGGATCGTGTTGATCTCGCCGTTATGCGCCAGACAGCGGAACGGCTGCGCGAGCCACCATTGCGGGAAGGTGTTGGTCGAATAGCGCTGGTGAAAGATTGCGACGCGACTTTCGAAACGCGGGTCGCGCAAGTCGGGATAAAAGACCGACAGGCTCTCGGCAAGGAAAAGGCCCTTGTAGATGATCGACCGGCACGACAGCGAGCAGATGTAGAAGCCCTGGATTTGGGCGGCGATCACGCGCTTTTCGATGCGCCTGCGGATTAGATAGAGGTTCTTTTCGAACTCGGCGATGCTCGCCGCGTCCGGCATCGGTCCGGCAATCATGATCTGCTCGATCTCGGGCCGGGTTGCCTGCGCCTTCTGCCCGATCACCGACACATCGACCGGCACCTGCCGCCAGCCGTAAATCGTATAGCCTTCCTCGATGATCGCGCTTTCGACGATCGTGCGGCAGGCTTCCTGCGCCGACAGGTCGGTGCGCGGCAGAAACACCATCCCAACGGCAAGCCGGTTGGGCAGCGGCCGGTGCCCCGACAGCGCAATCGCATCGTCGAAGAACGCGGTCGGCAGATCGATCAGGATGCCCGCACCATCGCCGGTCTTGCCATCGGCATCGACCGCGCCGCGGTGCCACACCGCCTTCAGTGCCTCGATCGCCGATTGCACGACACGGCGACTGGGCTTGCCGTCGGTCGCCGCGACGAGTCCGACGCCACAGGCATCGGACTCCATGTCGGGGCGGTACATGCCGTACGTGGCGAGATGGGTGCGCTGGTCGGTCATTGACGTTCGCTGCCTGCCAGCTCTTTTTCAGCGTTTTGCGCGGCCTCTACGCCAGCCTCGCCGCCGATATCCCTGCCCGATTTGATACTGCGTGCTTGCGCCACCGGAATCACGCTAGCCCATTTACGCCCCGTCGGCGTGTCCAGAAAATGCTCCAGCTCCTCAAGTTCGCCAAGCGTCAGCGACGTGCTGTATGTTTTCGCAAGTGCCTCGGCCAAATCGGGCAGCCGACGCGTAAAAGATGCGACGTAATTGGCTGCCAGTACCTTGCGCGCCGCTGCTGCACGGACGGGGTCTGCGGCCGCGCGTGCCAGCGCTGGCGCAAGTTCGGGCTTCGCCACCGCCTCATTGACCACTTCCACCGCATAGACATCGGCCAAAGCTGGCAACGCGCCGCGCATTTGCGATTCGGCGCCCAATTTCGCGACGATACGCCGGGCAACGTCCATCGCTTCGGGTGTGGTCGCCGTTGCGGCGACCGGCATTGCGATCATCATCGCCAATGCAAGAATTCTCGCGATCATGCCGCTTTCCTCTCGCTTGCCTTGGCGCGCAGATACTGCGCCATCTTCGCCGCCACGTCGCGCCCGTCGCGGATCGCCCAGACGACTAGGCTCGCGCCGCGGACGATGTCGCCTGCCGCGAACACGCCAGGCAGGTTGGTCTGCATGGTCTGCGCGTCGATCGTCACCGTGCCCCAGCGGGTGACGCGCAGGTCGGGCGCGCCGAACAACACGGGCAGCGGCTCAGGATCGAAGCCCAGCGCCTTGATGACGAGGTCAGCGGGTAATTGCTCTGCCGCGCCGGGGTCGGGCTCGGGCGCGCGCCGTCCGCTCGCATCGGGCGCGCCGAGCCGCATCTTGGCGACTGACACACCCTTCACGGGATCGCCAGCGAAACGCTCAGGCGCGGACAGCCAGACGAATTCGACGCCTTCCTCCTCGGCATTGGCGACTTCGCGCTGGCTGCCGGGCATGTTGGCGCGGTCGCGGCGGTAGAGGCATTTGACCGAGGCAGCACCCTGCCGCACCGCGGTGCGCACGCAGTCCATCGCGGTATCGCCGCCGCCGATCACCACGACATGCTTGCCCGCCGCATCGAGCGCGCCCGTGTCGAAGGCGGGCACGTCGTCGCCGAAACCCTTGCGGTTCGACGCGATCAGATAGTCGAGCGCTTCGACCACGCCGCTCGCCTCGACTCCCGGCGCCTTGATGGCCCGGGGCTTATAGACCCCAGTCGCGATCAGCACCGCGTCATGGCGGTCGCGCAGCTCGGCGAGGCTCGCATCGCGGCCGACTTCGAAATTCGGATGGAAGACGATACCGCCCGCCGCGAGCCGATCGATCCGCCGCATCACGACGGGCTTTTCGAGCTTGAAGCCGGGAATGCCATAGGTCAGCAGCCCGCCGGCACGGTCATGACGGTCATAGACATGCACCTCATGCCCTGGGCTGCGCAGATATTCGGCTGCCGTCAGTCCGGCTGGGCCCGCGCCGATGATCGCGACCGACTGGCCGGTCGGCCGTCCTGGCATCAACGGCTCGACCCAGCCATTGTCCCAGGCGGTGTCGGTGATGAATTTCTCCACCGCGCCGATTGTGACCGCGCCGTGCCCAGAAAATTCGATAACGCAATTGCCCTCGCACAGCCGGTCCTGCGGGCAGATGCGGCCGCAGATCTCGGGCATGGTCGAGGTCGCGTTCGACAGTTCATACGCCTCGCGCAGCCGGCCTTCCGCCGTCAACCGCAGCCAGTCAGGAATGTGATTGCCGAGCGGACAATGCACCGAGCAATAGGGGACGCCGCATTGCGAGCAGCGCGCCGCCTGTTCCTCGCCGCTCGACACGGCGTAGCGGTCGGCGATTTCGCGAAAGTCTTCAGCGCGCAGCGCGGGGTCGCGCTTTGCCGGATAGGCCTGCGTCGTCCCCACGAATTTCAACATCGACTCGCTTGCCATTGCGCTGCCCGATAAAGTTCGCGCGCATTTTTATGCGGGTCTAGTCGCCGAGTCACGCACAGAATGGTCTATAAGGCAGTATAACTGTCCTAATGGTAGACTAACGCAGTCCGGACAATAAACCATTCGGGAGATAGTCCGCAAAAAAGGTCCGACATGGATCTATCGGGCGAGCAGCCAAGCGAGTGCGGCGCTGCCGACGACGATGCGGTACCAGGCGAATGGGCCGAAACCATATTTGCCGACGATCCCGACGAACCAGCGCACCACCAGCACCGCCACCCCGAAGGCGACCACGAACCCCAGCGCGATCCCGCCAAGCCCGACGCCGTTGGCGGCCGTCAGCGTGTCGCGGTGGCTCGCCAGCTCGACTACACTTGCGCCCAGCATCGTCGGGATGGCGAGGAAGAAGCTGAACTCCGCCGCCGTGCGGCGCTCGACACCCAGGCTCAGCGCACCCAGGATGGTCGCCCCCGACCGGCTGACGCCGGGGATCATGGCGAGGCACTGCAGCACGCCGATGCCAAGCGCCGTGCGGGCCGGAATGCCTGAGATCCCCTTGGCCTCGCCGGGCTTTACCAACCGCTCGATCACCAGGATTGCGACGCCGCCCGCGACCAGCGCGACCGCGACGACGATCGGGTTGAGCAGCAGGGCCTCGATCTGCTTGCGCAAAGCAAGGCCGATGACGACAGCGGGTACGAACGCGATCAGCAGATTGGTAACGAACTTGACCGCGCCCGCCTCGCGCCTGAACAGCCCCTGCAACACCGCCCAGAAGGTGCGCCAGTAAAGCACCACCACGGCCAGGATCGCTCCGAGCTGGATCACGATGTTGAACAGCTGCCATTTGCCGTCGTCATAGCCGAGCAGCGCGCCCGCCAGAATGAGATGACCGGTCGATGATACCGGCAGGAATTCGGTAACGCCCTCGACGATGCCGAGCAGGATAATGGTCAGGATATCGTTCACGCGTCCCCCAAGGCGGCGCTCGCCGCACGGTAATGTCGAAATGCGCGCCGTTCAGGCGGGCTGGGTCGTAAAGCGACCGTTGCGCCGGTACTGCACCAGCCACCCCGGCGCGACCGTGTCGAGCGGAGTCGGCGTGATGCCGAATGCCGCCAGTCCCGCCGCGCCGGGAGCGACGACATTGTCGCGCTGGAGCATCGTCCACTGGTCGCGCGTGATCGGCGCGCCGGGCAGAAAACCGAAATTCGCGATCATCGCCGAAATCGCATCGGGCAAGTCGACGATCAGCGGGCGCTGGCCGGTCTGCGCCGCGATCCAGTCGATGAGGCCGCGCATCGACACCACATCGGGACCACCGAGCTCGAAGGTCTGCCCGCCATATTGTCCGGGCGCCGCCAGCGCGGCCACGACGGCGCGTGCGACATCGCCGACATAGACCGGCTGAAATCTGGTGACGCCACGGACGACCGGCACGACCGGCGCCGAGGCAATCATCGCCGCGAAGCGATTGACGAACTGGTCCTCCCGCCCGAAGACGATCGACGGGCGCAGGATTGTCGCGGCCGGGAAGGCGCGGCGCACGGCGGCCTCGCCTTCGCCCTTGCTGCGGCCATAGGCGGACGCCGATGCGGGATCGGCGCCGATCGCCGACACCTGCACCAGCGCGCCCGCGCCTGCCGCGGCGGCGGCAGTCGCCACTTCGCCCGCGCCGCGCGACTGCACCGCTTCGAAATCGCCCTTCAGGATACCGACCAGATTGACGACGCCGTCGCTGCCCTGAACCGCGCGCGCGATCGATGCGGGCTTGCGGATGTCGGTGGCGACGAACTGCATCTGGCCGAGACCGCCGAGCGGCCGCAGGAACAAGGCGCCTTTCGGATTGCGCTGGGCGATGCGGACGCGCGCGCCCTGCTCGAGCAATGCCTGGGCGACATAGCGGCCCAGAAACCCGCCCCCACCGATCAGCGTCACCAACTTGTCGTTCATGCCGTTCCTCGGGCTTGATCTCGATGCGGCTCCCATGCCGCCCTGCCCGAAAAACGGCAAGTGCCAAGCGTGCCGATGACTTATTGACAATGCCGCCACCGCTCCCCTAGAGCGCGCGGCCTACCTGACGTACAAGTCTTCTGGGGCCCAGATGGCGGAATTGGTAGACGCACCAGCTTCAGGTGCTGGCGCTCGCAAGGGCGTGGAGGTTCGAGTCCTCTTCTGGGCACCATTTCCCTGTTCGCAGACGTCCGCGGCAGGTTGAGAAAACCCCAGAAATCTGCGATAAAATGGCGATAACCGGTCGCCATTGTTCGCTCCTGTCCGCCCCCATCCGGGGGTCTGTGGGGGCCATACTGGGGGCCATGTCGAAGCCCCAGCAGGAGTGGCCCCCAATTGCCTTTGAGTGACGTCGCTATTCGATCCGCCAAGCCCGGCCCAAAGCCCATCAAGCTCTCGGACGAGAAGGGTCTGTTCCTGCTGCTGCAGCCGTCGGGCGGAAAGCTATGGCGATTGAAGTACCGCTTCGGGGGAAAAGAGAAGAAGCTCAGCTTGGGTCGCTATCCCGATGTCAGCCTCAAGGAGGCTCGTGAACGGTGCAGCGAGGCGCGCAAGCTGATCGCCGCTGGTATCGACCCATCCGAACAGAGGCAGGCCGATCGGATCAACGCTGAGATCAAATCCGCCAACACGTTCAAGGCTGTGGCGGACGAGTATATTCTGAAATGCGAGCGAGAAGGCCTTGCTGCCGTCACCATCGGAAAGTCGCGCTGGCTACTTTCGTTGTTCGACGCCGCCATGGCTGAACGTGCGATCGAAGATATCCGCCCCGGTGACCTCCTGTCGGCGTTGAAAAAGGTTGAGGCGCGCGGCCATCTGGAAACCGCGCGCCGGATGCGGTCATTGTCGAGTCGTGTATTCAGGTACGCAGTCGCTACGGATCGCGCTTCTGCTGATCCATCCGCCTTACTGCGGGGAGCGCTGGTCGCACCAAAAGCAAATCATCACGCAGCGATTCTGGATGAGAAAGGTGTGGGAGCCCTGATGCGGGCCATTGACGGCTATGACGGGCAGCCAATGACGCAGTTAGCCCTCCGCCTCGCTCCGCACGTCTTCCTCCGCCCCGGTGAACTTCGGCAAGCGGAATGGTCGGAGATCGACCTCGAAACCAGTGTTTGGAAGATCGCCGCCTCGAAGATGAAAATGCGTCAAGCCCACGCCATCCCGCTTTCTCGTCAAGCGACTGAGATTCTGCGAGACGCTCAAGTTCTGACGGGTCGGCACCAGTACGTCTTTTCCTCAATGTATCCCGGGAACCGTCCGATGTCGGAGAACACCGTGAATGCCGCTCTTCGACGCTTGGGCTATGGGGGCGACGAGATGACCGCACATGGATTTCGCGCAATGGCCAGCACCCTGTTGAACGAAAGCGGCAAGTGGAATCCTGACGCGATTGAGCGAGCGCTGGCTCATAAGGTGGGAGATGGGGTCCGCGGCGCCTATCATCGCGGCGCTCATTGGTCTGAGCGTGTGGAGATGGCTCAGTGGTGGTCCGACTATCTCGATGAGCTTCGCGAGCTCAAATAGTGGTCCACGACAGAGAGGTATGACCACGCACGGAGTCGACAGGCGCAGTGACAGCTTCGCGCCCCAATTGCGGTCGTTCCGCGCTGACCTTTAGCTTGCTGAAACCAGCCATCCCGTCATTCGGCCTCGAGAGATCGAGGGCTGTGTCGGTTTGTGACGAAGTGACCAAGCCATTACTGGAAACTGCCGAGCACTGCTTTGAGGACCCCTGCCATACGATGGCCAGCGCGCACGACTCGCTGATCGGCCGCATGTTTCACGACTTGACGATAGTCTTCGGTCACCACCGGCGCTGACTCGGGCGATCGCGCGCTACGCAGGGATGATCCATAGGTGAATGATTCCAGCATCGGAAAGCTCTCTTCATAGGCCCAGCGTGACACTGCCAACGGATTGTCCTGGGGGCTGGTCTCAGGATAATGTACGATCAGTTCGACGGCCCGCGCTTCAACGCTGGCAGGCGTGCCCGATTGGTGCACGGCGTCGTCCCAATACCAATGGAGAGTAACTGGTTCTGCACCCGGCGATGGGCGAACAAATTCGAGCGCTCCGAGCCGATCTCCATCAGGATAGTCGCTCGAGAATAGTTCACCCGTGTGTAACGGTTGGTGCAGATCGCCGACCAGGTGGAGCACCCAACACAAGGCAATTGCCTGCTCCGCCTTGGTTGCCGATGGATCGCGCAGCACGCTGATATTGAGCTCGAATGCTTCGATCGCTGATCCCTTTACCGCAGCAGAGGCGGATTTGCTATCACGGATCAATGCCCGCGCGGCGTAATGCCACGATGGATGATCGTACACCGTCCCCCGGGCGTCATCGGGCCAGCGGGCGCATTCGTAGAAGCGGCGTCGCACCTGCTCTTCGCCCGTGCTGCGATCGATCGCCACTTCGAACGGCGCACGATCGGGGTGCGCGGCCAAGAGATCAGCGATACGCGCGCGCAGCGCCGGTGCATCCTCCAGGTCTCGCCAGGCAATGGCTGCGGTCACCATGTGCCCCGGTCGCGACCATGCAAGGCCGGGCGCTGTGTCGACCAGCGCGAAGGCAAGCGCCAGCGCAGCGGCGACCCGCCTAGAAACGGAAGCCGAGCCGGGCATAATAGCTCCTGCCGTTGAGACCGATCGGGCATTCCTCGCCGGTCGGAAAGCTGCCGCCCGTCGACGCAATGACCAACGCTTGATCGGCAAAGCCATCGCAGTGCGCGCTGAACGCGTTCTGGATGCCAGCGGATAGCTGCAGCGCTTCGGCGATACGCCACCGAAAGCCGAAGTCGGCGGTTGTCTTTGCGCTGAATGTCTGCACGTTGATGGCGGGCAGGCCGCTATATTCGCCGAAAGCGGCGACGTTCGCGGTAAACCCCACCCGCCCAATGTCGAAATCCGCCTGAAAAGTTGCCTTTTCCAGTGGCTGACCCTTTGTGAGCAGCAGAATGGATTTGGTGCCCAGCAGCGGCAGCGCCGGTAGCACTGGATTGGGCCGCAATACGTCCAGCGTTGTTTTGAAAAAGCCGTAGCCGGCGCTGAGGTTCAGCCGGGCATTGGAGCCCAGGACGATCCGGCCATGCGCGGCGACCTCAAATCCTTCCGTCGTGGTATCGACGGCGTTGGTGAAGAAACGCGCCTGGCTGAAATTGGTGATGCCAGCGCCCCGCAGGACGTTGACGACGGCCGCGCCGCTCAATTGCTCCGACAGCGCAACCCTGTCCTTGATTTCAATGCGGTAATAGTCGCCGCTGAGTGAGATGCCGGGCAGGGGCGTGGCAACCGCGCCGGCCGAAATGGTGCGCGATTGTTCGGGCTTCAGCGGCCGCGCGCCGAGCGCGATTGCCGCTGGGTCGTTCACGGGCAAGGTCCCCACTGTCACCAGTACACCCGCGCTGGTCGCGCCCTGCACCGCGCTGAAAAACTGCTGCTGGAGCGATGGGGCCTTGAAACCGGTGCCGATGTTACCGCGCAGCGCGAAACCCTGAATGAGATCATAGCGTGCGCCAATGCGCCAGGTCGTCCGGCCGCCGAAGTCGCTGTAATGATCATAGCGCACCGCGCCCGTCAGCAGCAGCGGGCGTACCGGTCGCAGCTCCAGGTCGGCAAAGGCGGCATAGGCATCGCGACCTGCGTCAGTCGGATTGCGTGGGTTGAAACCCGAAAAGCCATCGGCCCCCAGGCCGATATAGGCATTAGGCTCGCCCGAAATGATCTTGTAGGCTTCGTGCCGAAATTGTCCGCCAATCGCGATATTGCCGCCCGATAGCAACGTCAGCGGCTTTGAGAGCGTCAGGTCGGTGACGAATTGTTGGTACCTGACCGCCCCGGCGTCAAACGATGACGGACTGGTCGCACCAAGCGACACATTAGCCGTGTTCGAGACGCCGAAGCGCGCTTGATTATACCCCCAGCCCTGGGACAGATCGAGGTCGATACCGCTGCCCAAGTGGGTGCGGTACCCTAGCGTCGCGTCATAATCGTCGATCGACAATTTGATGATCGGCAGAAAGCCATTTGGCTGTGCTGCCGAAAATCCAGGTACACGAAACCCCGCCGCATTGTTCGATTGTTTATGGCCCAGCGTGCCGAAGCTGTAGACGTCGCCGCCACCCAGGGGCACCGCGATATCGAACGCCCCATTGATGATCTCCGCTTCGGGATCGCCGATGCGGTAGGTCACCCGGCCAAAGCGCTGATCGACCAGCGCGCGGTTGGACGCTTCCTCGCGTCGATACTGGCCGGTGAGTGTCGCATGCCCGCTGCGCCCGACTGGAAGCCCCAGCGTTGCCGTTGCGACGCCGTTGGTGCCATCGCCTTTTTCGGTTGTCCCGCCCTGGAGCCAACCCTGAACATCCCGCGCATCGCTTTTCAGGATGATGTTGACGACCCCTGCAATCGCATCGGACCCATATTGTGCGGAGGCACCGTCGCGCAGGATCTCGATGCGGGCAATGGCGCTTTCGGGGATCAGGTCGAGATCGACGCCGGCCGAGCCTCGCCCGATGCTGTTATTGACGTTGAGCACTGAATTGGCGTGCCGCCGCTTGCCGTTCACCAGGATCAACGTCTGGTCGGGTGACAAACCGCGCAACGTAATCGACTTGGTGTTGGCGGCCGTGGCGGTGGTCGCAGCACGCGCGAAATTGACCGATGGCTGCAGAAAATTGAGGGCGCGGCCAATGTCGGTAAAGCCGCTTTGCTCGATCCGTGCCGCATCGACGCGGTCGATGGGGACGGCGGCGGCTTCCGGCGCCCGACCGCGCCCACGGGTGCCTGTCACGACGATGTCAGGCGCTTCGGCTTGGGAAGCGTTACTGACTTCAGTTCGCGTGCCCGCTATTTGCTGGGCATGGGCGGGCATCACCCAGGCAATCACGAGACCCCCGGTGGCAAGGCGCAGATATCGAGTCATGTTGTCCCCCCGAATTGATTCGGGCGGAAATTAGGCACCGATACAGCCCGCGCGGTATCGCTTATATCCGCATGGGCGTTGCGCGAAATGCAACGTCGCGGCCAGTTGAGCGCCTAAGCCTTGGCAAACCCCAGCGTCACCGCGCGATCGGGCGACGATAGGCCGCCAAGCACATCGCGATAGCTTTGCTCGATCGCGGGGGCACCCAATCGCTGATCCACAACAAGCCAGCCGGCCATCCAATCGGACAGCCAATCCCAGGCGGCATGCCACCGCTCGCGATACTCCTCCGCTCCCCACAAGGTGCGTTGCTGGCGGATGCGGTCGGGCGCGAAGAACAGTCTTGGCTGCGGATCTGGCAGACCGGTGGCCACCTGCCCACATTGCGCGACATCACCGACCCGGATGCTGCTGGAGATGAAGCCGGTTAGCATGTGGTGCAGGGCAGCGAGCGTTGCGTGATGGCCTGAAATATCGACGATGGTCGCCGTATGGCGGGCAATCTGCGCAATTTCGGCATAGCTTAGGATTTGGCTGAACACGGCGCGGTCCGTCACGAAGCCGCGATGACGGTCAGAGGTAAGGCCGATCAGCCTCAAATCGGAGCGATACTCTGCCAGCGCGCGAGCCAATCCCAGGGCGGTTCTGCTCGATGCGGCGGTGATGATGATCTGAGCGTCCGGCTCGGCCTCCTCGCGTAGCTGTTCGGCGACCAGCCAGGACAGCGACAGCAGCGGCCGGAGCAATATCTGGCGATCCTCAAACTTCGGCGCGTGACGCGGATCGGCGGCAGCGCGTCGATATTCGTTGTACGTGCCCGGCAGCGCTTCGCGATGCGGCATCGTGTCAAAAAAGCCCCCGGGGCTTATGCGCCCTGGCTTCAGGGCCGCAAATGCCGCCATGGGCCAATAGCCATAGACGCGTTCGCCCACGGCTATCTCAGGGCAGAGCGATTCAACGACATCGGCATAGCCCCATACCGGCAAGACTCCCCAGCCGGCGCTTGCCGGAAAGAACCGCCAATAACCAAACTGGTCACCATATAATCCATAGGTGATGTTGTTGGCGGTAAGGCCGAACCTGTCGACACGCAGCAAGACATCGCTAGGCGCGAGCGCCGGTACAGGATCGTTGGTCCACCGTGTTTGGTTTAGGTCGTTGCGCTTGACCTCGAACCGCTCGCCGCCACTATTGCCCTCGTTCATCATTTTCCTCTCCTAGAGTCGTCGTTCTGTCATCCTGCCGCAGCAAGGTCGCGTTGATGAAGGAGTCGAGCGCGATGCGGCGCATGCCATCATTTGGGGCGATCGAAGCATTTGTCGTGGCAGCCCGCGCCGAGAGTTTTCGCGCCGCGGCCGATGCGCTTGCGCTTAGTCCATCCGCCTTTTCGCGCCGCATCCAGATGCTCGAGCATTTTGTCGATGTGCCGTTGTTCGATCGCAGTGGTCCCCTGCCACGCTTGACGCCTGACGGTGCGCGTTATCTTGCCGATCTTGAACCCGCCGTCGAAACGATCAGGCGCGGCACCGACGCGCTGCGTCAACGCCATTGCATCGGGCCGCTGCGCATTGCCGCGTCGCTCTCGATCGCAACAACATGGTTGCTGCCGCGTCTCAGTGGTTTTTGCGCAACCTTTCCCGACATTTCGGTTGATGTCGCGCCATCGGGTGGCATTGAGGCGGTCCGCAACGGTGACGCCGATATCGCGCTGCTTGGCGCTGTCGACCGGCCGCAAGGCACGCATGTTGAAAAATTGATCGACCTGGAAGGCATCCCGCTTGCTGCCCCTGGTTGGGTGGCAGCCAACGGCGATACATTGACGCTGGCCGATCTCGTCGCGGCACCTCGCCTAGGCACTGAACGTCCCACTCGCTTGTGGGAGCGGTGGATGACCCCCCTTGGCGCACCGCCCAAGCTGCCGCCGCCATCGGCCAGCTTTGCGACGATCGTCATGGCTTATGAAGCTGCCGCCGCCGGCATGGGGGTAGCTCTCGGCGCGCCTTTGGCTGCCGAACGTTTCGTCAGCGAACGGCGCTTGGTTCGGTGTAGCCCGGCCACGGGCGCGGTCGGCAGCAGCTATTATGTCGCCTTTGCCAGCAAAGAGGCGAGTCGCCGACCGCATGCACGCGCCTTTGCCGATTGGCTGCATGGCCAAGCCCGCCAGTCTCAAGCCAATCTGGCGGCCATGCTGCGGTTGCCCGAGAAGTGCCACTAGCCGACGCCCAATCACCCTGTGAGGCTAGAGCGGCAACGGGAATACGCCAGTGCATAGCATCGAACGCGCCCGGCATTTCTTGCAACGGGGTCGGCCGCGCTGCCGTTAACCGTTCTGCGCAATCTGCACCGGATCGATCCGCCGCTCTTTCGTTCAACCGCCCGTGGCCCACACAGTGTCGTCGACGAGCCGGGTAGCAAGCGGCCTACCTCAATGACGACCTAGCACCTCAATTGCAGTCATTTAACCGATCCCGCGGCTCAATCGCTAACAGACACAGATTCCCTTCGCGCTCCCTCTTGGTCGACCCTGCGGATCAACCATAGTGTGTCGATCGTCGCTCGGGTAGGACATCGGCTATCCGCTGATTGGCAGCATTGCCGGCAAAACAAGCATCCTCACGGGTTTGCGCCCACTGCCGCCAGCGCCTGCTGGACGCGGGCACGCGTCGTCGCGGCGTTCCAATGCGCCATATCGGTAAGGCTGTATCCCTTGCTGGCCAGTTCTCGCACGGCAAGCAGCCCGAGATAATAGCCGGCGCGCGGCGGCACCGGCTCGGTGCGATCGTCGGTGCGGAAATAGAGCGTTTCGGCGCGGGTGCCGCTTTCGTCGAGATGCGCCGCGAGATCGGCGGCGAGCCGGGTGCGGTCCTTGTCAACGGCATCGACCAGCGCGGGCGGCAGCAGCAGCGCTTCCAGCGAGGCACCCGGATTCAGTTGTCCCGACGCATAGGTCGCGAGACCCTCGGTCCACAGGCTGGCCCAAATGGGATCACCTTCGGGCTGGAAAAACTGGCGGTGATAGAGGTGGAACAGTTCGTGCGTCAGCAGCACGGCTGGCGCGCTGTTGCCGGTCGCTGCGAGCACATCCGCCCCGAGCAGCATTGCCGGCTTGCCACCGATCGACTGCGCCCGCCCATCGAAGCAGCCGAGCGAAACGAGCAGGTAGATATCGCCATGCCAGCGATTGTCGGGCAGGGCGCGATCGAACCGGGAGAGCGCGCCGGGCAGATCGCGCCGCAGTGCCCCAGTTGCCGCGCGCATGCCCGGTTCGAGCCGGGCAAGTTCGGCAGTGCGGGCGGGCGGCAGCTTGCCGCTGGCGAGCAATGGGCATTGCACATCGGCCAGCACCGCGCGGTTGGGCGCATAATAGTCGCGGGTCCAGGCTTGTTGCGCCGCTTCGGGGTGCTTCTTGGCGGCAGCCGCAAACTGCCAGTAACTCGGCATCAGGTCATACAACCGCGACGCCGGCGCCGGTCGAGCGGCGTGCATCGCGGCGCTCCTTGGTTTTGCGGAAGCACAGCCATTTGCTCCCATGATACAGGTCGCGGTGAAGGCGACTGCATGGGCGATGTGCAGCATGAGCCGACGCGCCATCTCAATTCTCCCACTGGTCGGTCAGCGCAGGGCATTGTGCGACATGGTGCGGCCCGACGCGCGTGAAATCAGTGACATAACATTCGTCAAACGCGCTGCAGTAGCAGGCAGTCATATCGAGCTTGCCGCGCCGGTTGCTCAGGCGTTGCCACAATGCCGTGTTCGCGGGCGTCCGTGGCATCGCTACGATGGTGGCCTTGGCGCCGGGGAGCAGGACCGCGCCGACCGGCCCCCCCGTGACGATCTGGCCATCGGTTTCGCGCATCAATTCGGGAATGCCGGCCGAGGGATTGGTGGCGCAGCAGGCTCGGATCAACGTAGGCCAATCGCGCACCGGCTTCCCGCGATAGCGGATTGCCAATGCCTTGATCCGCGCCGGGCCGGATCCGGCGCTTTCCAGCGTCAGCGACACATTGTGTTTGTTGTCGACCAGATTGCTGGAATTGAGCCCGACATAGGGCCAGGATTGCGCCTCAACGAGCTTTTCCATGGTGTCGCCATGGCGCACCGCAACGACGATCGACACGACCGAGGTCACCAGGGCCGCCAGCGCTACGATCCGGTTGAGCCACGAGTCGCCACCATGGGCGTGCGGGGCATGAACTTCAGGCAGGTCCAAAGGTGGGGTGTCCTCATTGTCGCTGGCGCTTGGCATGGATCGGGTCAGTCCCGCACGCTGCTGGTCATTGGGCTGCCGCTTCAGGCAGGTGACGAAGGCTGCTGACCCAGGCCATCAATGCGGTGTCATCGCGCATGTCGCCGGCAAAGCTCGCCGCGGGCTGAAAGGGCTCGGCCAGCGTATCGCCGCCAATGCCGATCACCTGCATCAGGATCATCCGGCTGAGGCCCGATGGCAGCATGACGAAACGTCCGCTGAGATAGGGGGTCGACCCATCAGTCGGCAGCCCGATCTGGGCCGCGCCAAGCCGACGCATCCGATCGACAAAGACCAGACAGGAGCTGAAGCAATTGGGATCCGTCAGCAGCAGGACGCGCGCTGTTGCCGGATTGCCGGAGGGCGGCGCCGGTCGCGGCCTTGGCCAGGGGCGCGGCGGCAGCGGGGTGGTGAAGTCGCGCCGCTCGGCGATCGCACGGTCCATGTCGCCGGCAAGCCGCCGCAGCCAGGCGGCGTCATCCGGATTGTCTTTTGCTGTTTGCCGAAGCGCGGCCGCATTCGCTGGGGATGCCCGCCAGCTCTGAAAGCCTTCCTCCGACGCCGCGTCGATCGGCGCTGCCGGGAATAGCCGCTTGGTCAGGGCATCGCCGAAACGCGAATCGCCGCCGCCATTGCCCCTTACATCCACCACGATATAGCGCGCCTTTGCCAATCGCGACGGATCGGCATCGAGCGCGTCGAGCACCGGGTCGGTCCGCTTGCTCATTTCGCCATAGCCGATCCACAGCGCCCCATCCGGCGCATCGCGCACGTCGAAGCGCGCGCCGGCCAACCCGGCAGCCGCAGCCGTCAGTGCGGCTGCATCGGCACTGGCCAGATCGCGCCAGGCAAGCGTGACATCGCGCGTGCCGGACGCGTCGGCAAAACGGCAGACATGCAGGGGCTGTACAAACGGGTCGTCGCGGTCGATCATCAGCGTCGCCGCGTTGGTTCGGCGGTGTGCCGGCAGCGACCAGGGCATGATCCCGCCGACCCGTTCGGCTGCGATGGTTTCGGGGCTGCGACCATCGCAGCCCAGCCATTCGGCACCATTGGCCGGGTCTTTGCCACCGTCGCTGCGCGCCACCGTCCAGCGCTCGCCGCGCGTCGTCACCAGGAATCCCGGCCAGCGCACCCGCGTTGGCCGCGCCAGCGGATAGGCGGCAATGTGGCCGTCCTGCATCGCTGCCAGATAACGGTCGAGGACAGCGCGATAGCCGCCAAGCGACCGGACCTGCGACACCCGGCGCAGGGCAAGCCGATAGGCAATGCGCTCGCGGCTACGCAGGCCGTCGTCACCCACGATCGGCGCGAAGCCGGGGTGATTGGCGATCAGCAGGTGGTGCGCCGCGACGATGTCCTGGCGAGCCAGCATGGCCCAGCCATTGGGTTGATGCGGCGCGCTGGCCGCTGGCGTCCCCCACGCCAGCGCCTCAGCCAGCAGTAGGATCATCCGCCGCATGATGCCGACCAGTCGCGTGCCGCGAGGCAGGTGGCCACCGTTGCGCGTTCGTCCGCGCCGAACCGGGCCTCGATCTGTGCCAGCAGCCGATCAATGCTCTGCTCGCTGTTCAGCGCGAACATGGCGGCAAGCAGCTGCTCGACCGCCGCTGCGCCGTGGCGACGGGCGAGCGCATCGAACAGCAAAGCCGGCCGCGCATAGGTGTTCAGGAACGAGCGATCGTCCGCGCCGGCAGTGATCGGTGCGGCCTGGCCGGCGGCGGCGATCTGGCGGCGATAATCGCCAATCACCGCGTCTATCACGGTCTGACCGTCGACATCACCAGTGCGGCGCAGCGCCAGATATTCGGCAACGCCTTCGTTCAGCCACTCAAGCGGCGCGCGTGACCAGAAATGCGCGATTTCGTGACGGACGTTGAGGAGCGGCGGGCGATCACCTGTCTCCCCGCGAAGCTCAGCTTCGCGCAGGATGATGAGTGGCAGCCGCGAATAGGATAACGACCCACCGCGCGGGGTGAACACGATGGTCGGCAACAACGACGCGCCGGTCACTGGCTTGCCAAGCGTTGCGCCAGCCCAAGCCGTCATGTCAGCCGCAGCACGCGCCCTTGCCAGCGCCATCGCGCGCGCCTCGGCCGGCAGCGTGCGATTGACGAGCAGGCGCACCGTCGTGCCGTTGGCGACGATCTGCTCCTCATCGAACAGGGGTGACGCGATCAGCACGATGTCGCTGGGCGCATCGCTGCGCAGCGTCAGCATCCCGCTGCGCGCCTTGACCCTGGCCGGGGTCGCAAATCGCCAGCCGCACGGCAGGCGCGTGGCCAGCCGCCAGCGGATCTTGTCGTCGATCTTTGCCAGCGGATACCAGGCGCCGTACAGCGACAGCTCGACTAGCGTGGGGCTGATCTGGTTGCGGCCATCGGGGTGGAGCTGGCCGGGTCCAGCATAGCGCAATACCAGCGATTTGCGCGGACAAGGCAGGTCGAAACTGCGCGCGGCATTGATCCAGAAGCGCGCCGCGCCGGGCGGATCAATCACCGGCGTCACCCGCCGCCCATCGACATAGGCGGCCATGATCCTTATGTCACGATGGAGGTGCAACCGGGCGATCGGCCCGTCGCAAGGCACATTGCTGGCGCGCACCACGGCGGACCAGTGCGATGCCGCAGGCCGCAGGTCGAGCGCAATGGCATAGTCTGCAGCGGGCGGTTCTGCGGCCATTGCGGTTGCTGCCAGGGAAGCCCCATACAGCGCGGCCACCGCAACAACGCCAGTGACAAAGCGGGGCTCCCTGCCGTTGCTCGGCGCCAAACCCCGCCGCCTTGCTGCTGCCACCATCGCGCTCCCGCCCCTGACGATCCCAACCCCGCATGACGCTAGGGAGGAATTGACGCGATTTTCGACCGACTTTACGCCAAGCGACACAGATATTTCGTGAACCGACGGCGAGGATACGTGAGTGGACAGGCCCTGAACCCAACGCGATTGGCAGGACGCGCCAGCGCCCTGCATTGGGACATAAGCGGCGTGGGTCGGCTGTTCGCGCTGGCGGCAGCAGCGGGGTTCCTGCTCGCGCTGTTCGGCCCATTTGGCACCTATCAATCGATGCCGCTGGCTGATCGACTGATCTTCTGGGAACTGGTGTTGCTGTGTGCCGCCGCCCTGCATGTGCCCGCGCTATGGCTGGCGGATCGCGTCGGCCAGATTGCAGGCATGCCGCCTGTGCTGTGGGTCGCCGGAGCAGGTTTTGTCGCTGCTGCTCCAACCACCTTGATCGTCACCGGCATCATGGCGACGCTTTACGGCCTGTCCGAGGCGCCAAAATTCAGTGGCATGTATTTCTATGTCTTGAGCATCAGCGTGCCGATGCAGATATTGAGCTATGCCGCGCTGCGAGGCTTGCCTGCCAAGGGCTTAGAGGCGCGGCCGGTCGATGATTTGCCCCATGTCCAGCGCCCGCTCTCCGCGTCTGTCGGTGTCGATCTCCCTGTCGCGCCCATGGCCGTGCCGACACCAAAGATCCCGCTTCTGGCACACGTTCCGCCCCAGCTTGGCCGCGAGCTTCAATGCCTGGAAATGCAGGATCATTATGTTCGAGTGCATACCCTGAAAGGGTCCGCGCTGCTGCTGCGGCGCATGCGCGATGCCGAGCAGGAACTTGGCGATCTGGATGGCGAGCGGGTGCATCGATCCTGGTGGGTCGCGCGCGATGCAGTAGTAGGCGCGCGTCCACGCGGCCAGTCAATTGCGCTTGACCTTGCCAATGGCCTGTCGGTGCCAGTCAGCCGGACAAAGCTGGCCACCATCCGTAAGGCGGGATGGCTGGACGAAATCCCCGAGCGTACACGGGGCGACGTCGAGTAGGGTTTTGAGGGACAGTTGCGACGCCATTGCCGAAGCCAACCGACCCTTTCTGGTGGTCGCTAACTGATCCGAAACGCTTTCACACTTCAATATTTGATTCGGTGCTCGGCTGCGTCGGCTCAGTGACACTTTGCCTTTGAGATCGATCAATTTTTGGCCACACGTATCACGAATTTCGACAGAGATCGGCGCGCGGACCGATTTTGTTGTCGATCCAGTCAAGCGGCACCTTTTCGCATCCTCGGAACTTAACCGGACATTCCGGAATCGGCCCAGTCGCGATCGTTCAGGGTGGCGGTACTTTCGCTAAAGTCGCATGGGTGAGAATGGCCCGACTTGGGCCGCTCGGGGCACAGGCGGGTTGGTTGATGCGATTCCAGAAGTGGACGTTCGTCCACAACGGACACGACGCCGCCAAGTCCGGGTTGCAGCCATTTATCGGCGGCTACACGCTCTCCGAAATTGGTCAGCGGTAATGGCAGCGCTACACGGCTGGACCAAAGCCGGTAGTGGGCCAACAGCTTAAGTCTTGGTTCCCAAACGGCTGACCCTTTGAGGACGCGGCACGGTCAGATGAAATCGCCGACCGCGAGCGTCGGCGGCGGCGCGGTCAGCTGGATCACATAATCTTCGCCCGCCTGATAGCCCGCGACGCCATTGGCATCGACGATCAGGAAAGTCTGGCCTGCAAGATCGCCCGCGTCTGCCTGGAACAGCACCGCATGGTTGGCCGCCAGCTGCCCCGCGCCGATCACGCCAGCGAGGTTGGCATCGAAGCTCCCCATCGACAACGCACCGCTGCCCACGCTCGCATCCACGCCCGTGACGGTGAAATTGAAGTCGAACTTGTCAGTCCCCGAAACGAAACCGGTGATCCCGTCATAGCTGACGCCGGTCGACTGGCTGACCGCGTCATAAACGAACGTATCCGCACCCGCACCGCCGTTGATGACATCGGCGCCGCCGCCGCCGAAGATCCGGTCGTTGCCCGCGCCCGTTGTGATCGTGTCATTCCCGCTGCCGCCGAATATCCGGATGTTGGCATCGGTCACGGCGGTCGCATCGAGCGTAAATCCGGTTTCGGTCGCCAGCCCGAACACGGTGAAGGTCTGCCCCGCTCCGACCAGATCGTCGGCCAGCGTGATGTTGTAATTGGCAAGATCGCCGGCCAGGCCGCGCAGCAGCACGAGCACTTCGACATTTTGCACCTGCGCGGCGCCGATCGTTGCCGTGTAACTGCCGTCGAGCGCGAGTTGGTCGTTGCTGCCTGCGCCGCCATTGACGGTGTCGGTGGCCGTATCGAACCGACCGGGGCCGAAATAGAAACCGTCGTCCCCCGCACCGCCGGTGAAGTGATCGGTGCCGAGCCCGCCATAGATGGTCACCGTGCCGTCGGTCTCGGCAGAGGCATCGACCGTAAAATTGTCGCCTGCCCCCAGAAGCGTGCCGAAGAATGTCAGGTTATGCCCCGGTGCGATGTTCGCATCGACCGTGGTAATGTCATAGCTGTGCCCCGCCAGCGCCGCGATCACCTCGACGTTGGCGATCGTGTCTGCGCCCAGCACCAGCGCATTGGCCCCGGTGTAATCGCCCTCCAGCCCGATCTGGTCGTTGCTCCCCGCCCCACCGTCGACCCGGTCCGCCGCCGTAAATGCCGCGCCGAAGTAAAAACCATCATTGCCGTCACCGCCAGAGACACTGTCGTCGCCGCCCTGCGAAAGGTCAAAGCGATCGGCACTGCCGGTGCCAGTGATCCGATCATTGTCGCTGCTCCCCAACAGACGGTCGCCGACGGAATCTACGCCATTGATGGTCACCGTCACGGTCGCGGCGCCGCCGTCCGGCAGCTGATAGGTGAAATGGTCCGTCGCTGTGGTGTTGGCCGCTCCGGTTGCCGCCGACACCAGCGAATCAAAGCGGCCGTTGGGGTTGTAGGTGATCGTGCGATCCGCATTCAGCGTTACCGTCGCCCCGCTAGCCAGCGTGATCGGCGTGCCGACGGTCGGCACGGCGTCGTTCACCCGGCTGATGGCAGCGGTCGTGCCACCCGCCAGATCGTCGTTGGCGAGCACATCGATGGTTACAGTCCCGTTTTCGGCTACGCTGTTGCGGAGATCGGCGAAGGCTTCGGCCCCGTTCGTCACGGTGATGCTGATCGCCTGGGTTCCGCTTAGGCTGGCATCGCTGGCGCCGACGATCACGTCATAGACGTTGTCGCCGTTGCTGTCCGTCGGCGCTTCAAAATCGGGCGCGCGCCTGAACGCGAGTGCACCGGACACCGGATCGATCGTGAACAGCGCGGCGTCGGCGCCGCCGACGATCGAAAAGGTGATCCGGGTATCGCCGTCGGCGTCGACCGCATCCACCGCCGTCACTTCAGCGCGGTTTTCAACGATCGACAGCGTCGCCGAGCTCTGTCCGCCGTCCGAAATGATCCTCGGCGCCGTGTCAGTGACGGCGATGCGGAGGGATTGCGTGACGACCGCGTCGTCGGGACGGTCGTATCCGCGCGCCGACACGACGACGTCATAGACATTGTCCGCCCCCGCATCCTGCGGCGCCGAAAACAGCGGCGGCGCGCGGAAGGACAGCTGGCCGGTGTAGCTGTCGATCCTGAACAGCGCGGCGTCGGCGCCACCAGAAATGCCATATTCTATCCGCGATCCGAATTCGTAATCGCGAACCTGGACGGTGGTGACCGCCGTGGTCGTTTCGTGGACGTTCACCGCCGCCGATGCGCCACCGCCGTTGGACAGGATGACCGGCAATTCCGTCTTGTCGTCGTCGACGAGGATGAGCAGCGACTGTCGCGCGACGAAGGTGCCGTCGGTGACCAAGACATCGACACGATAATCCGGACTGGGTCGGTTCTCATAATCGGGCGGTGTGACAAAGGTCAGCGCACCAGTCACTTGGTCGATTCTAAACAGACCCGCATCACGGCCAGCGATGCCATAGATCAGGGTGGCGCCCGCGTCTTGATCGGCGCCGACCACGGTCGTGACCGCCGTCGTGTTCTCGAGCACATGGATAATCGCGCCGTCGCCACCGCCGTTTGACGTGATGGTGGGCGCTTCATTCACATTCCCGACCGTCAGCAGATAAGTCTGGAACGACGTGACCCCAGTAATGCCGGTCGCGCCGACGGTGACTTCGTAGACATTGTCGTGGTTGGCATCGGTCGGCGCTTCGAAATCGAGTCCCGGCAACCGCTGGCCCGTAACCTGATCATAGATCGGGCGAAGCTGCAACACACCGCCGTTGAATTCGAACAGTGCGGCATCGGCGCCACCCGCCACGAAGAAATTGACGCCAAGCGAATTGGTATAGCCGATCGTCTCAAAGTCGAGGCCCGACGGAACAGCACCAAAGCTGCTACGGTTCTCGTCAATCGCGAACGATACCGTCGATGCGCCGCCAAATGAGGTGATCGTCGGCCCTTCGTTCCGATCATTGTCGACGGCGACGGAGATGCGTCGGACGGCGCTGCTGACACCGTCGCTGACAGCTACGTCGACCAGGTAAGTCGATGCGTGGCCGCCGACGAAGCCCGGTTCATAATCCGGCGGTGCTCGGAAACGCAGCGCGCCACTCTGCGCGCCGATATCGAAATAGGCAGCGTCGAGTCCGTCGACGATCGAATAGCGGAACGACGTGCTGCCCTCCGGGTCGGTCGCGGCGATGGTGGTCACGGCGGTGGTATTTTCGAGGACGTGGAAGGTCGCGTTGCCGCTGATCGCCGGCAGGATCACCGGCGCTTCGTTCACGTCAGCGACTGTGATGGCCAGTTGCTGGGTGACGGTTGCCTGACCATCGCTGGCATATATCGTGATGTCATAGATGTTGTCGCCATTGGCATCGGCCGGCGCTTCGTGGTCCGGAGCGACCCGGAAAGTCAGCAATCCGCTGTTCGGATCGTAACGGAACGCCTGCGCGTCGGCGCCGCTGATGCCCGTGACGACGGTGTCATCGCGATCGAGATCGACCGCGACAACGCGCGTCACGTCGGTCGTGTTCTCGAGGACGGACAAGGCCGCCGTCGCGCCACCGCCATTCGACGTGATGACCGGCGGGGCATTGACGTTGGTGATGCGCACATGCAGCGCCTGCGTATCGACCAGCGCCCCGTCACTCACGGCGACGGTCAGGTCATACTGGCTGTCCGCGTTCGCGTCGTTCGGAATGAAATATTCCTGGGCCTCGGTGAAGCGCAGTTGGCCGGTTGTCGAATCGATCGTGAAGAAACGGGCATCGTCGCCACCGCTGATGCTGTAGTGGAGCGTCGTTCCGGCGTCCGGATCGGCTGCAACAACGGTCGTGACGGCCAAGGTGCGTTGCGGCACGTTGATGATCGCCGCATCGTCGCCGCCATTCGATTCGATGACCGGCGCCGAATTCGGCGTCACCCGCACCAGTACCCCGCCTTCGCCGTCCGAGCTGACCGACGTATGATAAGTCGACGAGTCGGGCAGCGGCGCGTGCAGGCTGACCGATCCGGCGGTGCCGGCGATCGTCAGCGTCATTGTCGCGGGATCATAGCTCGCACCCGCCCCTGCGACGGGATCGCCGATGCCCTTGACGCGGATGATGCCGCCGTCGGCAAGTCCGGTGATCGTGCCGCCGGGCACGGTATCGCGATCGATCACGAGGGTCGGCAGGTCGTTGCCCGCGGCGAACGCGATCGTCCCGCTTCCCAGCGCCGCCGACGCGGTGAGCGCAAGCGTGCCCGTGTGTAGCGTCACCACGTCGTGATAGGCCGCATTGCTGGCACTAATGGTCAGCGTGCCGGTCGAGCGCAGGTCTATGTTGCCGCCCAGCGTGCCGGTGAAGGAAACACTCCCGGCCGAAGCGACGGTTATCGTGTCGCTGGAGTTGATTCCGCCAAATACCACATCGGCGCCCGAGATATTGATCGGACCCGCCGTCACCAGGCCATCGAAGGTGGCCCGGTCGCCGGAAACCAGCAAGGTGGTTGCTTGCAGCGAATGAACCAATCGACTGTCGGCGCCCAGGATCCGGAAATCATCGACCTGCACGCGATCGATCGTCGCGCCATTGCCCGAAATATCGACGTCCCCCGTACCGGCCAGCAGTCCTGTCGTCGCATTCGCACCCGACAGCACCAGCGTGCCGTCGACCGTCGCGGTGCCGATGTGAGCACCGGCACCGCTCAGCCGCGCGGTGACGCCGGGATTGACGGTGATGAGCCCTTGCAGGTCCAGAGTGCCGGAAAGAGTCACTTGGCGTCCGGTGGCAAAATCGAAATCGAGCGTGCCGCTACCCGTGATCGAGGTCGCGATTGTACGATCCCCGGCGCCTGCGCCGGCGGTTCCTCCCGTGAGTACGAGGTGCGAGTTGTTGACGATGTTGCCAGCCAGTCCGGCCGCATCGATGCGAAGCGTGCCGGCGGCAATCGTCGTGACGCCGCCATAAGTCGGCGCACCCCGGACATCGAGCGTGCCCGCGCCGCGCATCGTAATCCCGACCGTGCTGTCCCCGTTGGCCAGGTCCACACTCGACACCAGTGTTTCGCCTGCTGGTGGCGCGAATGTCAGCACGCCTGCCCCTTGCAGGAAGAGGTCGGCGCCGCGCGCCGATCCGCTGCCGGCGCCGTTGCTTCCCGCGCCACCCGCGACGCTGCCCCCGCCGATCGAAACGCCGCCGATGATCGTGACGGTGCCGCCCTGCTGCACGAACAGATTGCCGCCCGCGCCCAGCCCCCCGCCGCCGTTGGCGCTGGACGTATAGACCGCGTTGCCGCCAGTGCCGCCGCCATAGCCGGCCTGGCCGCCGAGGGTGGTACCAGCACCACCGCCGCCGCCGAAACCGCCGCTGCCGCCGCGCAGCAGCCCCGCGCCGCCGCCGCCGCCGAAACCACCCGCACCGCCGCTCGACGTATTGTTGGCCGTCGAAAATCCGGCGCCGCCACCGCCGCCGCCCCAGCCGCCCGCGCCTGCGGTAAGCAGTGTCTGTCCGTTCGACGTGTTGATTAGATTGACGGCGTCCTGACCCTGTCCGCCACCGCCGGATGCAGCGATGCCCCCTGCGCCGCCGCCGCCATCGGGGCCGCCAGTCCCGATCCCGAAATAACCTTGCGCACCCGCCTCGGTCGAACTCCGCGTGCTGCCACCCGAGATCGCCCCCGGCAGGATGCCAGGCCCACCGACGCTGTAATTGTAGCGACCGGGGTAGGAATAGGTTACGCCGTTTGCGGTATAGGTGCCGGTTGGCACGCCGTTGAAGCCCTGGCCGCCATCCGCGTCGCAACCCACACCGCCGCCGCCGCCCGCCACGCCGAGATTGCCACCGGCGATGCCGTCGCCGCCGTCGCCACCCAGGCCGCCGCCGCCGCCTTCGCTCCCGGTCGGATCGCCACCCCGCCCGCCAGCACCACCGACCGCGCGCCCATCGATCAGCGTCACGTTGCGCAGCGTCAGATCCGCCCCGGATGCAACGAGCAAGTTGCCGCCAAGCCCGGCGCCCCCGCCGCCACCGACATAGCCGTCACCCCCGGCTCCGCCCTGTGCCAGGCCATTGGCAAGCGTGATGTTCTGCAGCGTGATAAGGCCGGAATAAGCCAGCAGGTTGCGCACCGCTTGGCCGCCGTCGATCGTCGCGCCGTTGCCGTCGATCGTCAGCGCGACCCCCGTCCGCAGCGCGATCGCCGGCAACTCGGTAGCCAGCTGGATCCGACTGACGCCATCAGCGATTTTGATGGTCAGGCTCTGGCCGTCGCCACTCAACCTGTCGGCAAGTTCGATTGCAGACGCCAGTTCGGCGGCACTGGCGACGGTTATGGTTCGTTGCCCGTAGAGCGCGGTGACCAGTGTGCCGCCATGTCCATCCCGGCTCAGCTGAAACGCCGAGTTGGCGGCGACATCTTCAAACTGCAGATAAATCGGGGCGCCGCCGGTCGATACGTCTAGCCTACCGAAGATATCGCTCCGGACGATCACGGGTTGGTTGCCGACAAAGGCACGCCCCAGCAGGTCGATCGCATCGGTTGGATCAAGCCCGGAGATCGCACTGTCGACGGTCGCCCCGCGGACGGAAAGCGTCGCCCCTGTTCCTTCGAGCCGGATCGATCCTGTACCCGCGCTATGCGCCTCGAGCAGCTCGAGATTGGCACCCGACGCCAATATCGTGCCGCCGGAGTAGCCGTTGTCACCGCCCAGCCGCACGGTTGCGTCCTGCGCAATCCGGATGGCGGCGCTCCCGACGACATGCAGATAATTGTCCGTCGATGAGCTGACCGTCAGCGCCGACGATGCCTGCCCCAGGGTCAGCGTTCCCCCGGCAGCACCCGAAATGTCGATCACCTCCGTCGCCCCGGCACCCTGTGGCCTGGCGGCGATGGCGGCGGCGGCGGCGGCGAAGGCAGCGTCGTTGCCGACCGCGACGGTCTCGTCGATCAGCGTGATCAGCACGCCGTTGCCCTGTGGCGACAGTGTCACCTCCGTTCCCGGTGCAAGGTCGGTGTGCAGCGTCACCCCACCCAACCGAAGGATGCCGCCGCTTTCCACCAACCCCCGGTCCTGTTCGGAGACGACGAAGAGGTGATCGACCGCAACGCTGCCCGCATGGCCGAAATTGACGGCGATGTCGGTCCGGGTTGCGGCGTCGAAGCGAAGCTGCGCGTCCGCCCGGCCGCCGAATGCGATCGTGCCGACGCTGCCCGCCCCTTCGACCAGCAATGTGCCACCGCTCACGAATGTTGCGCCGCCGCCGAGCCGCGCCGTGCCGGCAATCCGTACGGTGCCGAGCGTGCCACCCGGCGCTTCGCCGATCAGCAGTGTATGATCTACTGTTCCGGCGATCTCGACCGTCGCACCGGCATTGGGGGTCGCAATCAGTGTGCCGCCGGCCACTGATGCGTTCAGTGTACCGCTCGCCACCCGGAAGGTCGCGCCATTGGCCAGCGAGACCCCGCCCGCAATCATTCCCCCCGACAGCAGCAACGATGCGCCCGCCGCGACATGGATATTCGCACCGGCAAGGCCCGCGCCGCCGAGATCGACGGTGCCACCGGCGACGTCCAACGTGGCCACATCGATCGTTCCGCCGCTTAGCTTCAGCAAGGCGTCTGTCGGTAAATCGAGCGTCACTGCCCCCAGTGACAGCCCGCCCGGGGCAATGTTGGCCGAATAGACGGCGCCGACCGCCGCCGAAGTTCCCCCGCGATTGATGGCAGCAACCATCGCCGAAAAATCCGCTGCATCACGAATGATGAAATCCGTTGGCCGCAGCGTGATTGCGGTGCCGCCGCCACTCACCGGCGCCAGGCTGAAAACGCTGCCGCCATGAAGATTGCCGAAACGCAGCGTCGTCGCGCCGCTCGGCGCCGCCACGGTAAGCGTGCCGTCAGCGCCACTCGCGACCAGCCCCGACGCCGTCACCCGGCCAAGTTCGATCCGGTCATCGCCGTTAAAACCGACAATCGCATTCGACAGCGTACCGGAGGCAAGGTGCAGAACGCCGGCCGCCGTGGGCGCAAAAGTGATGGTGCCGGTACCCGCCGCATCCCCGCCACCGATATTGGTTGACGGTAATGGGCCTAAGGACAGCGGTACAGCCGTATCGCTGAAATAAGTCGAAAAGTCGAAGCTGACCGATCGCGTCTCCGCGCCCACAGCCACCGAAACTGCGCTTGTCGTCGGCGCGCGCGCGCTGTCGAGCTGGACCGTGGTGCTACCGATCGGACCCTGCGAATAGGGGAAGCCGCCGCCGGCTGCCGCGGTCGAGGCGTCGAACGCGGTGACTTCATACTGGCGCGCGCCGACGCGGGCAGCATAGAGGTCGATCCGGGTACCGTCGGACAGCGTCACTTGCTGGTACGCCACGTCACTCCAGCTCGCCGACGAAGCAAGATTGAGTGTACCCGATATGATCGTGATCCCGCCGGTGAAGCTGCTGTCACCGCCGAGCGTCACCGTGCCGCCATCGACGGTGAGCGCGCTCGCAACGTCGACAAGATCGGTCGAAAGCGCGGAATTGTTGGCACTTACGGCGTCGAGCGCGGTCGCCCCCGTACGCTCCGCCAGCACCGATAGGTCGATGGTCAACGCCGCCCCGCCCGCCGTTGGCACACGCAGATATCCGGCGCCGACCTGGACGCCGTCGGCGGTGAAGGCGAGGGTCGTCGAGGCTATCGCGGTCCGCGCATAGGGGAAACCGTTGCCGCCGACGAAATCGGCATGATCGAATGCTGCGACCTGCCAGGAGGTCGGACTTAGCTTGGTGAAAAACAGATCATAGACGTGCGTGACGCCGCCGGAATCCCGCGCCGTAACGGAGAGCGTGGCGGTCGCGTTGATCGGCCCGGTCGCATCGGTGGCAAGCGAGCCGCTGCGGACAATGGCATCCGACGACAGGTTGCCTGTGACCTGCGCGTCAAATGCCCGCAGACCGGACAGATCGACCTCCGTCCTGCCACCGTTGCCAAAGCTTAACGATAGCACCCCGCTTGCCTCGACGGCGCCGTCGAAGCTCAGCGACCGGACTGCCAGCGCATTGGCCGAATAGCTGGCCGGACCGGTCGCCGTCGCATGATCGAACGCCGCCAACCGCCAGCCACTGGCGTCGCGCAGCAGGTAAAGGTCAAGCGTGTGCTGCTGCCCCAGATCATCGGTCACGGTCACCGATGTCCGGCTGCTGAACCCGGTCACTGCCGCAGGGGCAATGCTGGTCGTCTGGGCGGGCTGGGATGCGACCAATGACCCGGACAGCAGGGTCCGCTGGGCATCGGCGATGTTGCTCGCGATGCGCAGATTATAGCCGGACAGGCTGAGCGCGCTGCCGCCTGCCAGGTGCAGCGTCCCTCGTGTCAGTTCCCCCGATCCGGCCAGCGGCGTGATCGTCAGGGGGGCGTCGAGCGCGGGCACATAGATATCGACGTTGGTCGCGTCACTTTCGCCCAGCTGCGCGAGCGGCACGAGCTGCACCCCGCGCGTGATGTCCGGCGCCAGCGGATGGCTTGCGAACCAGGCAAAGGCGGTGTTGATGTCCCCCGCGGTCCGGACGGTCAGCTGAGTGGCCGATGCCGCGTCGTTGATCGGCGCAAATAGTGTGCCGCCACCGGGCGCTTGACTCAGCTGCGCGAGATTAAGGGCGCTTCCGTCGCGATAGGTTTGCAGCGTATGGGTGAAGGCAAGGCCCGCCATCGAAAAATTGGCGGGCACATTGATCAGGTCGCCCCTGAAATTCGCGCCGGGCTCGATGATCAGGTCAAACAGATCGCCCGACCGCAATTGGCCAAGGTCGATGTCGTTGTCGACGAAGCTGCCCGCGTCGATTCGCAGCGTGCCGCCAGCGACCGCGACGATATGTGCTTCCGGATTGAGCACCGCCCCGGCCAGCACTTCCAGCGAACCATTGGCGAAGCGCACACCGCCGCTCAGATAGGCGTCGCGGTTCGCGTCGGCGACGGCGGCATCGCCGATCGTGATCGTGCCGCTGAGGGAATTGAACCCGCCCAATTGGACCGTGTGACTGCCGGTGATCAGCAGCGACAGGCGGCCCGCATCATATCCCGCCACGCTGCCATTCTGGTCGGCGACCCCCGACACCAGAATATTGCCCGTCGTCGCGTCGAGCGTGATCGTCTGGGCGCCTTGTGCGAAAATGCCTTCGCCGAAAGCGCCGCCATTCAGGAATCCCTGACCGCCGGCAACCGAGTTGCCGTCGATCGTGACGCCCGAACCGATCGTCAGCCTGCCGCCGCTCTGAAGGAATACGGCACCGCCGGCGCCCAGACCGCCGCCACCGATGCTCGACGAGGCTGCGACGACGCCGCCATTCGTGACCGTTACGCCACTGCTGCCGGCGCCGCCGCCAAAGCCGCCTGCGCCGCCCAGCGCCCAGGTGCCGCCTCCGCCACCGCCACCGCCGAATCCGCCTGCCCCGCCGTCGAATCTGTGCAGGCCGTCGGATACGCCGCCGCCCCCGCCGCCGCCGCCAAAGCCACCTTCGCCGCCGGTCGCGGTGCCGCCGCCACCCCCGCCGCCATAGCCGCCCTGACCACCGCTCTGATAGGACGGGTCGCTAGGCGTTCCGTAAACAAACCTTTGATATTGTGACAGGTCAATCCGTCTGCCGATCGCTTCCGCCAGGCTCGCCCCCGACGCGACATCGGTGAGAACGCCGCCTCCCAAACTGATCAGGCGACCGCCTTGGGTCAGTGTAAGCCCGGTCGAAGCCCGCACTTCCGCGTTGATCGACTGGTAGAGCCCATAAATCTCTCTCAGCTCCAGCGCTGCCGATCTCAGCGTCTGGAATAGACCGCTGGAGCCGGAACCGCCGCTGAACAGCGAGGCGACATAGCGATATGTCCCGCCGGCCAGCTCGCCGATCACGTCGGTCGGCGAGCCGTCGGCCAATATATAGCCGTAATTGATGACCTGCTCGATCAGCTGACCCGCCGGGAAGAACGACCCAATCAGGCTACCCGCATCAATCGTCCCGATGTCGACGACCGGCGCCGATCCGCCGCCAATCCCGCCGCCGCCGCCCGCCGTGCGGATGGTGACGCCGAACGGTGACGACGCATTCAGCCCACCGGATCCCCCGCCGCCCCACGCGCCGGCGCCGCCGCCGGCGTCTCGAACGTGTTGAACCACGCTTGCGAAGAACAAGGGCGTCGAATAGCGCAGGCGATAGCCCAACTCGCCGCCTTCGCCGCCGTTCGCCGCATTTACCGCGATGCCGATGGTGCCCGAACCATTGGCGCCTGCGCCACCATCTGCGCCTGTGCCGATCCCGCCGCCACCGCCGCCGCCCTGGCCGCCGCCGCCGCCGTCGCCGCCCAGACCGCCGCCGCCGCCACCGCCACCGCCCGTGCTGCCGCCGGTGTAGCTGCCGCCGTCCCCGCCGACGGCGCGGTTATCCGCAAAATGGACATCGGTCAGCCGGACATCGGCCCGCGATCCGACGAATAATCCGCCCCCCAGTCCGGCGCCGCCACCGCCGCCCGCAGGACCGTTCCCACCATCGCCGCCGTGTGCGAGCGTGTGGACGATATTCAGCCCGCTGATAGAGACCGAACCCTGGCCAAAAGCGAGGCCATGGAACTGATCGGCCCCCGACAGCGTGAAGCCATTGCCGACGATCGTCAGCGACCCCGATGGCGCGAACACCAGCGGCAGATCGGCGGTCAGCGTAAAGCTGCGATCGAAGATGATCCTGACATCGCCGCCATTGGCGCCCCACGCCGAAAGTGCGGCAACGAGCTGGGTGGCGCTCGATACGTGAATGTCAGTCATTGGCCGACTCTTTTGCGTGCATGGAGATGATCGGTATTGGTCCAGCAACCAGAGAAAGGCGCTGGCCCGTCCCTTTTACTTAAAGGAGGCCGATATTGAGGGCGCGGTCCACGGGCCGTCCGATGGCTCGGCCGCTATGCACCAAGCCGCTGCGTTTCTCTTGCCTGACCACCATGCCCCCCCAAAGCCAAGTCCGCCCCGCAATTTCGCCTTTTCGGCGATGTGACAAATCGTATCATTGCAGTTTCGAAACGCAACGCATCTTTTTGCCGCAATATCGACTAAATTTCTGCAGGCACCCTGCCTGGCGCGAGAATTTTCGAAAGATATTCCCGTCCAGAGCGTGGCGCTGAAAAAATCGTCGCAAAAGGCAGTCGCCGGTTATCGCTACTGTGTCTCACAAATCGACGAAGCCTAAATCACATCGTCGGCACGCGTCCCCTGCGTCTGGTCTGGAAAGGCGGTCAAGCTCGTCTTTCCCATCCGCTGCGATGTTTGCTCCTCACGCAAGATTCCAACCTCAGCAACCGGCGGAACTGTCGCCGCTATTCCGGCACGATTGCGCCGCTGCCGCTTCGCCTATAAGAAGTGAACTTTGATCCTGTGCGCCGAGGCAAACCGTAGCCCACGCGGCAACGATCGGATCAAATGCGCTCCCATAAGCTGTAATTTCGCGGAGGCTGTCGAATGGTCTATTCTCGTGGTGTTTCCCGCAAGATGAGAACGCCTCCATTCGGTGTGTTTATGACATACACCGCAGATCGGCCCCATGCGCCCCAATAACTGCCGTTCGGCGTCGTGCCATTATCTCACGAAAGCCGCCGTTGGGCGACGAACCTCGCGTATAATTGTCGCGTATAACTATCCGAACACCACGCTGGTAGGCGGCAGGGGGGCGCCGACGAGGGCCTTGAAGCGTTTCGTGAAGTGAGCCTGGTCGGCAAAGCCGAACTGAAGCGCGGTGTCCACGATCGGTTGCCCGGTGCGGAGCAATTGCTTGGCGCGCTCGATCCGTCGCTGGATCAAGGGGGCGGCGAAAGGCTCGCTTCGCATCAATCGACGACGTTTAAATAGTTAACGTCGCCTTTTTGCCCCTTGATGTTCCAACAGTTGCCAGTCCGCAACCGGCCCAAAAGCTGACTACACATAAACAGCAGACTCAGATTGCCCCATTAATGCATCCGCTCCGTTTCAGAATGCTATACGGCAACCTACCGCGCTTCTGCGAATGCGCCGGTAACGCGCAGACTAGACGCGCCGTACCCGATGGCAACCGGACTCCTGTTGCTCAAATACCCAATGCTGGCCCGTGAAGCGCTTGATTATGTCGGCAGCGGTCCGGGCATGCTGGCTCGGCTTTACCGTCGTGAAGCTGCCTCCGCCTGCCAACGCGAAGGGCAGCAGTAACTGGTCCGCCAGATACGGGCCGGCGAACGCATCCGAAGCGATGAAGCCCGCCATCCGCTGCGCCGCCGTCTTCGCGAGCGACTCCGCCGACACGCCAAGCTTGCCGAAACCGGTGACTACCTCGGTTACCTGCTCGAACTCGGCTTCGAGCAGCAACGCATTACCCGGGCCTTGTTCGTCGGGCAGCTGACGCACGACGAAGGCATTCTCCGGCCAATCAGGCAGGAGCTTGCGCGCGGTATTGATCTCGCGTTCGGCGATGTCGAAGGCGAGCGCCGCGAACAACGCCGTTGCGGAGACCGACTTCAGCGAACCGCGATCGATGCAGTCGATCGGCGTCAGTGTACCCGGCACGATATCCACTTCTATCCGCCCGCCGCCGCGCGGATAGAAGCCATGACGCACCAGCCGCATCTCGATACCCGCGCCCATGCGCAGCACGACCGGGACGAATGCCTTGGCTATGAAGTCAAAGGGCGGCGCGAGCATGTTGTGAGTGCCGCCCTCCAGCACCAGTCGCGACGGGCCACCCGCAAGCAGCAACGGCATCAGTACCGTCTGGAAGACAAGGCCCGTGCTGCCGGCGCTACCAACCGCGAAATGATACTCACCGGGCGTGACGCGGCCGGGCGTGAAGCTGATCTCCGAAGAGCCCACCGCCACACCTTCGCACGTAGCCGCACCGATCCGGCACGCCGCTTCGATCGCGGTGACGTGCTGGCGCATCAACCCCGGCTTCTCGCGCTTGCCGCGTACGTTTGTGATACGAAAGGGCTGGCCGGTGACGAGCGACAGCGCGCAGCTGTTACGGACTACCTGCCCGCCGCCTTCGCCTTCCGATCCGTCGATCTCGATCATGTGTTCACCAGGTCCAGAAAAAGTTCGTTGGCGCGATCGACGAAGTGATCGCGCAGTTTACGCACCGGCAGTTCCCCGGCGCGCTCGATCTCATTGCGGATCAGCGCGTCGATTTCGGGCAGGCGGGTGCCGTTGGCGCGCTCGTTCGTGCGCGCCTTCACTTCGACCAGCATGTCGATCTGCTCGACTAATCTGGCCGGCAGATCGCTTGCCGCGACCAGCATCTGCAGGTTCATCGGCGGCCGCGCGGACGGGGTGAGGCGTACCGCTCGAATCGCCAGCGCCGGGCGTAGGGCATAGAAGTACTTCTTCACCGGCACTTCGCCGTCGCCATCCAGCCAGCGCTCAGCCGCGAGCTTTCCTGATCGCGCATAGTGATAGGCGATGGCGCGCGGATTGAGCAGGTCGTCAGCCAAGGCCGCCAGCTTCGTGATGAACGGATCATCTGGCCGATAGCGGATTGGCGACTCAACCCACTCGCTGACTACCGCATTTGACTTGAGCAGCAGTCCCAACGCCTTGCGGATATCCCAGCCATTGAGATCGATCTCATCTTCGATAGGGGTCTCGATCACGTCACGGCCCGGCACCAGCGATAGATACCAATCGCGCGGGCGGACGTAGAGGAATCGCACGTCGTAATCGCTGTCGGGTGACGGAAAGCCCCAGGCGCACGATCCGGACTCAACCGCCATCAGCAGGCGCACGCCATGCGTGGCCTCGATCGCGGCGAGCCGGGTTTCGATCTCCTGCCGGACGGCGGAGGGGATGGGATCAGCGACAGGCATTACTCAAATCCAGGGGGTTGGCGGTGTGCGCCAGGGCTATCCCTTCACGCACACCACCTGCTTCAACGTATGGACGATCTCGACCAGATCGGCCTGGGCGGCCATCACGGCTTCGATCGGCTTGTACGCCTTGGGCGTTTCATCAATGACGCTCTCGTCCTTGCGACATTCCACGCCCGCAGTGTCGCGGATGTGCTCGTCGAGCGTGACCAGCTTCTTGGCCGCGGTGCGGGACATGACGCGGCCAGCACCGTGGCTGCAGCTATCGAACGATTCGGCGTTGCCGAGGCCCCGGACGATGAACGACTTGGCGCCCATCGATCCCGGGATGATCCCCATCACACCCTTGGCAGCGCGCACGGCGCCCTTGCGGGTAACCAGGACATTCTCGCCGAAATGGTTCTCGCGCTGGACGTAGTTGTGGTGGCAATTCACCGCCTCCAGCTCTGCGTCGAACGGCTTGGCGATCTGCCCACGCAGCGCGCGGATAACGTTGGTCATCATCATGCGCCGGTTGAGCGCGGCGAAATCCTGCGCCCAGCCGACCGCCTCGACATAATCGTCGAAATGGTCGGTCCCTTCGGGGAAATAGGCCAGGTCCTCGTCGGGCAGGTTTATGTGCCACTTGCGCATGTCCTGCTTGGCCAGTTCGATGAAGAACGTACCGATCGCATTGCCGACGCCGCGCGAGCCCGAATGCAGCATCACCCACACCCGCTGCTCCTCATCGAGGCAAAGCTCGATGAAGTGGTTGCCGGTGCCAAGCGTCCCAAGATGCACGAGGTTGTTCGTGTTCTTGAGCCGCGGATGCTTTTCGACGAGGCGCTCGAAACGCTGCGCCAGCGTCGCCCATGCCTCGACGATCGCCGGGGGCGGATCGCCCCAGGACCCGGTGTCGCGCTTGCTGCGCCCTACCGACCGGCCGTGCGGCACCGCCTGCTCGATCGCCGAGCGGATGCCTTCCAGGTTGTCGGGCAGATCGCTCGCCATCAGCGAGGTGCGCGCGGCCATCATGCCGCAGCCGATGTCGACGCCCACCGCCGCCGGGATCACGGCGCCCTTCGTCGGGATGACCGAACCCACGGTCGCGCCGATGCCGACATGGACGTCGGGCATCACCGCGACATGCTTGAACACGAACGGCATCTTCGCCGCCCGCGCGAGTTGGGCCCGAGCGCCATCCTCGACCGGCACGCCGCGGGTCCACATCTTGATCGGCACGCCACCTTCGACGTGCTGGTAATCAAACATCGCTTCGGTCATTTCGACCTCCTCATCGCAATTCGTATCAGTGCAGCCCCTGCGCGGCGACGACGGATTGACGAGACATTCGGCCTTGCGACCGGGAGGATTCGAACCTCCATTCCCAATGTAGTCCCGTCGGCATTCTCCGCGCGTCGGCCGTTGCCGGCGACAAGCATTGGCGAGACATTTCCCTGAGCTATCCAGTTTCCTGGAGGCGGAGTTGGACCTCCGACCTCCTGCCCGAAGGCAGGCGCTCTGACCTGTAGTCCCGCCGGCATTCGCCAGCTTCGAATTCGGTCCGGCGACAACAAGTGCGATGGACAGCCCCCGGAGGGACATCGTGACAGGATGTAGTCCATTTCGGCATTCGCCGGTTTTGCTGTGCTGGCGACCAGTTGGTGGTGAGACGTGCCCTGTGCTCTATCCATTTGAGCTACGGGCCATGCAGCCCGGCCGGAATCGAACCGGCATCCCAGGGTCCCGATGTAGTCCCACCGGCATTCGCCAGCGTGATTGGGTCACGGCGACAAGAGTGAGAAAGACAGCCCCTAAGGGCTCGGTGCTCTACCAGCCTGAGCTACTGCCCCTTTCGGAACAGGCGGGATTCGAACCCGCGACAGCCGCATTACCAATGTAGTCCTTCTCGGCATTCGCCGTGATGTTCGTGTCGGACCGTGGCGACGAGGAATAAACGAGAGCTTCTGCACGGAGTCGAACCGCCATCCCTGGTTATGCGCCAGGTGCTCGCCGGAGCTAGGCAATGTAATCTCGTCGGCATTCGCCACGGCCCTTCGGTCTTCAAACCTCCACTTGGTTGACGATGCTGACCCAGTCGCGCGTCTCGCCGGAGACGAAGCGGGCGATGGTATCGAACACCGTGTCGGAGAAGCCGCCGACGTTGAGGATGTCATCCCGCGACGCCGCTTGCGTGGTGCCGTAGGGCTGAATGTCGATGCAGACTAACTTGGCCAGCGGGTTGCGCCGGCGAATGGCTTCCCACTCGCGCATCGTCTGGGTTGCGGCTCGATTCCGATTGGACCGGTCGGCATCGACCCAGGACTCGTTGTCCGAGACGATCACGACCAGGTCGACCATCGCGCGCTCCGCATTGAGCAGGGCGAGCGGGGCCGAGACGCTGGTTCCGCCGCCGCCGACCGCCGCCAGCTTCGCTGCGTTCACAGCGACTCGGGCATGCGGATCGAGCTTCAACTCGACCACCGCCTGCTCGAACGGGAGCACCCGGGTATCGCGATTGGTCCGGAGCATCGCTGCCGCGACCAAAGCCGCGACATCGATGCACCGCACCTTCGACGAGGCACCCTTGCGGTAGCCTGTCACCGGAGAGCTCATCGATCCCGACACATCGGGGCAGACGACGACCCGGCCCGCTATGGTCGGCACCCGAACGAGCGACTTCTCGAGCGCGTCCTCCAGTGCAGCCTGGACCTTCAGTGGCACGCCTTCGCCGGCCTGACCCAGCGCCACCATCAACTGGTAGGGCATGGGCCGAGCTTTGTTCAGCGCATCACCGTCGGACAGCCGAGCGGCCACTGCATCGGTGGTCCCCGCAACACTGAACGCGCCGTTGCGCGCGAGCGTGTTGAGGTTCATCCGCAATGCCTGCCACCCGATCCGGTTCGACAGAACCGCCCAGTCCTCCGCAGTCAGTTCGAAGGCGGTCAGCCATTCGAACGGCACGGGCGGAAGCGGGAGCGACCGATCGGTCTTCCACGCCTCGAACGCAGCGATTTCGGCGGGCAGCGCGGCTACATCATATGGACGCCCGATCAGCCAGCCATAGAAAGCCTTGCGCGACGCGTCGGCAGGCTTGGGGTGGACCATGCGGACGATATCCGCGAGGCTCGGATCCTTGCCCGTCGCCGCGGCCATCAGCTGCGGCATCGACGCCTGCTCAAGCCAGCGCTGGACCAGCCGCTTCGGCCGCGATCCGAGCGAGGTCCGCCCGACCTGGCCCGAGCGCATGATTTGCACGAAATTGCGCAGCATACGCCCGTCATCGATGACCCGGTTGAACACCGGCACCGCCAGATCGGGATCGGCGACCGTCAGGTACGCCGTCAGCAACGCCGGCATGTCCTTCATCGCGCCGGACTGACGGGCATAGACAGCTGCCCGGGCCACGAAATACGGATCGCACGCTTGAGCTGCTGCCAGCACATCGGTCAGCTGCGTTTCCGCCGCGCCATAGAAATTGTCGGCGAGCGTTCCCGTCGCAGCGAGCTGCGCCAGCTTGTGCTCCGGGCCATAGGCATAGGCAGGAGCGAACTCCTGGTTCACCATATCTGCCTGCGGCAACAGCTTGGCGATTGCCGAAGCGAAAAGTCCTTTGTTGGCCATCGTCCAACTCCTCATCTGGTCAGGGCGGCAGGATTTGAACCTGCGACCTCCCGCTCCCAAGGCGGGCGCTCTGCGCAGCCTGAGCTACGCCCTGTCTGAATTCCTCGGGGCGACCGGCCCATTCCGATCGCCCCTCACGCTGCTCGTCGGCTTGGGCGTTCGACCGTCCCGTCCGACGCAAATCATTACAGCATGAGACGTGCCAACTCGTTCGACGTAGCCGCAGGAAATCTAACAACGATCTGATTTGGAAGGAGATATTACCGATTGACGCTTCGATCTGCGTTCAACACAACCGCTTGCTGTGCGTCATTATATATCGATTTCGATAGCATATTATCCTACGGTATAAGCATGAAGCCGCTCACAGTCATCGGATTTCTCGGGTCGACCCTCGATGCGAGCAAGTTTGGCCCCTCACGCTGGAGCAAGTGGCGGCCTACGGTCGGTCTGACGATGCATGAGGATTTGCGTGTCGATCGGCTGATCCTGATCCACGGGACGGCACATCGGCGGCTCGCCGACTACGTCGCGGAGGATATCGCCAGCGTCTCACCCGAGACGACGGTCGAGAAGCGCGTTCTGGACTTCACGGACCCGTGGGATTTCGAGGAAGTCTACGGCAAGCTGCTGGATTTCGCCCGGGCTGAGCCCTTGGATCCTGATGCCGAGGACTATCTGGTCCACATCACCACCGGCACCCACGTCGCCCAGATCTGCCTCTTCCTGTTGACCGAAGCGCGCTATCTGCCGGCGCGTCTTCTCCAGACCCAACCGCGCCGAGGGTCACCGGGTGATGCAGCCGGCATCTGGAACACGATCGATCTGGATCTCTCGCGCTATGACAGCATCGCCACGCGCTTCGCGGTCGCGACGCAGGAGAGCACGTCGTTCCTCAAGTCGGGCATTGCGACGCAAAGCCCGACCTTCAACCGAATGATCGATGAGATCGAACGGGTGGCGCTGCGCTCCAAGGCACCGATCCTGCTGATGGGACCGACGGGGGCGGGCAAGAGCCAGCTCGCCCGGCGCATTTATGAACTCAGGCGGTTGAAGCACCAGATTGCCGGAACATTCGTCGAGGTGAATTGCGCGACGCTGAAAGGTGACGGCGCGATGTCGGCGCTGTTCGGCCACCGCAAGGGCGCCTTCACTGGCGCGGTAGCGGATCGTCCAGGCCTCCTTCGCACTGCCGACAAGGGCATGTTATTCCTCGACGAGATCGGCGAACTTGGGCTCGACGAACAAGCGATGATCCTGCGCGCGATTGAGGACAAGCGCTTCCTCCCCGTCGGCTCGGACAAGGAAGCTGCTTCCGATTTCCAGTTGATCGCAGGGACCAATCGCGATCTGGGCGAGGCGGTGGCCGCGGGTAGCTTCCGCGACGACCTCTATGCGCGGCTCAACCTGTGGACCTTCCGCTTGCCCGGACTGGCCGATCGCCGCGAGGATATCGAGCCCAATCTGGACTATGAACTGGACCGCTTTGCTGAACGCGAAGGCGACCGGGCAACCTTCAACAAAGAGGCCCGGCAACGCTACCTGACGTTCGCCGCTGGTCCTGACGCAAGCTGGCCCGGCAATTTTCGCGACTTGGCCGCAAGCGTGACGCGCATGGCGACGCTCAGCCCCAAAGGCCGGATCGACGTCGAGTGCGTCGACGCCGAGATTCAACGGCTGAAGCGCCTCTGGTCCGGCCAGCGCGACGACGCGATCGGCTTATTGGCAGAAGTGTTGTCGCCAGATGCGCTTGCCGAGATCGACCCATTCGACCGCGTCCAGCTGGCCGAAACCGTCCGGATCTGTCGCAGGAGCCGATCGCTGTCCGAAGCTGGCCGAGCGCTGTTTGCAGCCTCACGCGCCCGTCGAACCTCCGCCAATGACGCCGATCGACTGCGAAAATACCTAGCACGGTTCGGGCTTGAGTGGTCGCAGGTCACAGAGTTCTGAATTGGCAACTAGAAGCACCGTGCACGACCAAAGCAGTTTTGAGTCCAGCAATTCAATGGAGCCATCGGATCAAGGTCGCTGAGGTATGGACAAGACGATGCGGGGCGCTGACCAGGTCAGTCCGCTTGGCCGTTCTCCGGGTATGCCAGTCGGAAACAGGTTGCGAACCGACCTCGATCCGCAGTGCTAAGGCCGGCGTCAGCAAATAGCGTCTCCCATCGGCCAGCCACAATCTGCTGCAGTTGCTGGACGATAGCCTCGGCGTCCTCGACAGACAGGTCGAACATCGCAGCGCCGGCGAGCGCGTTGTCCAATGTGGCGAGGCGGCCCTTCGGGCCTACCCCAAGAACCAGGCGGCGCTCTAGACCAACCTGCGGCTTTGGCACCACGTCATAGAGCGGCGAAAGTCGCCATCCATCGCCGTCATGCAAGAACCCGTGGTTGCGCAGATGATCGTCGTCGTTTGTGACGAGGATGTTGAACACCATACGGCGGAAGAGCTCGTGCAGGTCAGTTCGGACCTTCGTGCCGTACTGCCGGATGACACCTGCAAGATCTGCATAGCTATAGGCGCTGACCTCGCTTTCATGGGCCGCCAGCATCGTGAGCCCCGAGGCAAAGGCCCGGCGCTCAATCCCGCCATCGCGCGGCGATCGATCGAACCGTTCGATCAAATAAATGTCGCGACCCAACACATGCTCAAAGCCGAGTTCGGGCACAGCCATCCCGCATTCGCTGGCCAGACGCATTGTCGCGAGCTCGACCCTGCATTCGGGGAAGCTGTCGTTGCGCGCCTGGAACTTGGCGATCCACGGCTGATCACCAATCTCGGTAGCGGCCTTCGGACGTGCGCCACCGAGCGACGAGCCTGCGGTCAAGAGCCGACGTAGGTTTTCGTCGAGCTCCTCCACCAACTGCGCGCGTTCTGCTGCGTCGGCGAGTTCAGCGAGGGTAAAATGCTCGCCCGGCGCGTCCCCGTCACCCCAGGGGGTAAGACGCTCAGGCCGCTCCGGTGTTGAGCCAAAGGCAAGTGCCCCAACGCGATTGTCGCCCGAGGCAAGGATCAGGTCGATCTCGTTTGGCGGACGGTCACCCATCGCCTTGTACATGAGATACTGGCCCCACCCATCGGGCGCGGCATCCCGGATCCCGCCGAACACAGCAAAGCCCTCTTCGGTCCGGAAGATTTGCCGGTCTCCCGCTGCAGGAAGCGGGAGTGATACGGGATCAACGGGAATGCGATCGGGGCGCTCAAGATAGCGGCGGCCATATGCGAAAGTCGCGAATTGATTGCGCGGCTCGTCGGTCATGGTGAGCAGGCCCGCAGGTACCGGCCCTTCGGCGAGATGGACGAAGACGTAGGTGCGCGCGGTCGCCATGGTCTAGAAATCCAGCTCGCTGTCGCTCGGCGCGTGCGTCGTTTTTGGCAAGCGTGCCAGATCCTCGCTCATGCCTGCTCGGTCGGATTCAGGCGCGACCAGACTTGCGAGCCTGGGCGTCATGCCGAACACGTGCAGCGCGCTGGCAAGTATTGCCAGCCCAACGGTGGGATCGCCGGCTTCGAGACGCTGAAGAGTTTGAACGGATATCAGCATCCGTTCAGCCATGAGACGCTGAGGAATCTTCCGTCGGCGGCGCGCGAGCGCGATATCGCTTCCGAGCTGTTTGAGAGCTCTAAGGCTTTGGGGCGGTAAACCGCTTGCTGCTCGGGACGCTCGTGCCATACGCAGAGTATGACATATCATCCATAAAATTACAAATAGAGATGATATGTCATGCTAAAATGCGTTCTCACAAGCCGTCATCTCTTGCGTCGACACTCCAAAGACCGCTCAGAGACATCCTCCACCCTCGGAGCAATGACCTGATGTCCGCCCTAACGAACGGCGGACGGACACCAACTCCACAGTTCTGATTCATAGTTTACTTCAGAAGACGAATTAGAGGATCGAACTGATTCAGATAAGATCCGTAAAACTCAACATGAAACCAATATAATTCTTGACATTTGCTCCTAATTCAGGGTATAAGCCCAGCAGCTTGGCAGATCCGAGCCAATCCATCAGATGCAGATTTTCAATTTGGGCTCAGCCGCAAGGTGCGTCGTCGCGCCGACGCGCGATCCAGCTCGATGACAGGCTGTATGATGGACCGCCCCCCAACACTCAAACGGACCCCAAACATGACTTTGGAAGAACGTACGCGCGCGCTCATTGAAAAGACGCGCGCCCTTGATGGCCGTTTCGGCCGCTCAGCAGCATCCTCATTCCCAAAAATGGGTCCGGCAGCACGGATCATCACGGATCAGCCGGCGATCTGGAAGGCTTTGGTCGCACCGGCCTATCTGCCAGGTGTGGTAGCCGGTCCACCGTTCGAGGCAGGCGGCGGCGACTGCGACCTGTTCCAGCTGTGGGTTTACGACCGCCTTCGTGTCACTGCACATATGCGCGGAGAAGAGCTGGCTGTGCGCCTCTATGCGCCCGGGGCATGGGAACCGATCTTCTTCGTGGGCTCGTTTCCCGACACCTCGCCGATTCTGCCAGGCGAGGCTCCAAGCACCCTTACCGCGCGCGCCGCTTATTGACGCGGACGACGACCTACCCCCGGCTCCCTCCCTGAACATGGCGCAGCGCGCAGCGGTGCGTTCGCTCCGCCGATCAACTTGGAAACCATGATGAACAACAAACCCGAACGGGCCTGCGCTATCGTGCAGGCCATCCTCAACGCGAAGAAGAAGGCGATTCTGAGCGTGGCCGATGCCGGCGCTGCGGCCTCTCAGCGGGTCGAAGTCGGCCTGGGGAATGGGGCTGCAATGACGCTCCAGTTCACCAAGCTTGCGACGGTATTTTCGCTGCTCGATGCCCACGCCTGCCCCGCCGACGACGATTGGGTCACGCTACTTCTCCAGATCAACGGCCAACTCAAACTGCGCCTGCGCTACCGCGGGTGCGAAATCGTCCTGGATAGCTTTGTACCAGGCGCGTGGGAGCGGATGTTCGGCGCCGAGCCCGGTCAGGATCACGAAGTGTTGCTCCCGCCAGCGCTGCGGGATTCCTCGGTCGTGCATCATCTGCGTAGCGGATTGGTCAGCTACGATCGCGCGTTCAAGCCGCGAAACCGACCGATCCCGGACGCGGGCGGCGCGGCAGGCGCTGCGCAATAGACCATCGTCGGGCTTCACAAACTGGGGCAACCAAGCTGTCAAAGCGGCGGCGATTTATGAGCTGTTTCGCCCGATTTTCTAAAGAGCAAAGCCCGCGGAAAACTGCGGTTCTTGCCCTTTCTAAAGAGAATGGCGCTATTTTCGAGAAGCCATCTGGACGTGCTGCCATTCGATCACTTCTCGCTCCACCCACCGGGTAGCCCTTCCAACCTTTACGAAACGCGGAAAACTTCCCGCTTTGATCAGACGGTAGATCGTGGTCCGGCCAAGCCCGACCATGTTCTTCACCTCCGCCAAGGTGATAAGCCGATCGTACGCAATCTGCTCACCCAGACGATTATTCGCGTCCATATACTCTTATCCCTGGCAGACGCCCGACGTTTCGACAAAGTCGGACGATACCGGTCACGGTACGCATTTCTGCGTCCAGGAAAATTGTTGGCCTGCATCAACATTCAGGCTCAAGTCGTAAATTGAGAGTAGTCATTCAGCGTATGAGGTGGCCACGGTGACTGTCGTTATTCGATCGGACGTGCATTTTTACTTTACCGAGTTCGCCGCTGTGCCGATTCGAAGTTAGTCTAACTGCTGCTCCGATTTTCGGCCGCTTGCCCGAGGGCGCCGATTTTTTTGCGGCCTGATGACCGCCGACGCTTTTAGAGGCGGTAGGCATCGCCTCTGGCTTTGAAACGGGGACGAAACTCGAGGTTTCTGCGGCAGCCTGGCGCTGTTCTATAACGCCTCGTCGCTCTCCCTGCGGCGGAATCCGGTCGGATGTTGCCAGGCGGGGAGTCGAGAGTCGCTAACCTGTGTGCGAAGGTTCGCTAGCACCTCGTTATGTGCCGCTAACCCAGCCATTTTCGGGCCGGCGCGCGTCCACTTCTGCGGCGCGAGGCGGGCAGGGCGCGCCTCCCAAATTAGTCGCAGCGTCGGCCACGAGATGTAGCAGCGTCCCGCCCTGATACGGTCAAGTCTTGCTGTCCTCGGCCCGGCCCAGTCTCGTCATAGAAGGCGGCATAGCGGTGTTGTCGGCCATGTCGCCGCTAATAGCTTATGGCATCGAGTGAGTCACGGTTTGTTCTCGGGAGTGGCGTTGTTAGGTCAGAGTGTGAATCCGAAAGCTGCGTCGCGAACCCACCCCTGTACCAGCCCTCCGCGCGGTCAAATGGCCGCTTAGCTGGCATTGCCGCCCGCATGAACGAGGGTCCGCTTACGCCGTCTAGCCCCGTGAGAGCGAACGGGCTGCCTTCCACCATCTTGCCCAACGACCCGACCTGAACGAACATCTGCTTTCAGGATTTGCGCCCGGCCCAGCTAATGACCGGATTTGGGGCGCTTTGTTGCCGTTATGATTAGCCCGCTGGCGTTGCGAGTGTAGTTCGGACTACCAGCCGCTACGACCCTTGTGGAACAGCAGATCCCGTCTTGAAAGATAGCTTCAACCATTCGCCGGAACAGCCCGAATCGCCTAGTTTCGATCTCGGCAAGGCGCCTGGGGACCCTAACCGACAAAATCAAAGCATCGTGGGGGCCACTATGGGGGCCACGCGTCAGCGTCATGTTGTATGTTCCATTGAAATCAGATGCTTACAGTGGCATGTCGAGTTCTCTTCTGGCACCATTTCCCTGTTCGCGGTTTTTCTTCAGCCGGGTCAGCTGGCGGCCGACCGTTTCGATCGGCAGGCCTTAGCAACTCGGCGATTTCGCCGCGCATCAGCGGCAGGTCAAAGGTCAGCGGGCCGCCATTGCTCGCGCGGCAGCCGGCGCTGCCGACGCGATCGGCCAAGTCGAGCAGGAAGGCGGCAATCCGCTCCTCGGCGGTACGACGTGCCAGCGTCAGCATCCGCGCTCGAGCATCCTCCAGCGCGGCAAAGGTCGGTTCCAGCAGCAACCGTTCCATATGGACGTGATCGCGCAGCGCAGCTTCACACTGCGCACGCGGAAAGATGCATGTCACCCGTCCTTCGGGCGCAGCGTTGGGCTATCTGGTGCCGCGCGATATTCTGGCGCCGCATCGTGACATGGGTCAAGGACTATGCGCTGCGATCATCCTCTTCGGCCGGGCGGCGGGCGCACATGGCGTGACATCCCGACGGGCAATCGCTGCCGGGCGCCGGCCGTCCGCCCTTAATCGGCAGGGTGATGACGTGGCCGGGATCGCCGCAAACGGGGATGATGATCGTGGCACCCGGGCTTGTGCTGCCGACCGCGAGCAAGGGCGATGCCGCGAGCTGCCCAGCAGCCATCGCTACCACCAGCCGCGCCGCTGCCGAGCTAGACCGCACTGCTGAACCTTGGCTCGGCGGCGTGGCGATAGGGATCGAACTGCGCGGCGATAGTGCGGGCATAGGGCAGGCCGCCGTCGAGCACGGTCAGCCGGTCGCCATCGATGCGCGCCAGCCCGGCGTCGACAAACCGGGCCAGCCGCGTCTGGATGGCACCGGCATCGGGCAGGCCTGCGATGCGCGCATGGCCCTGGCACAGCAGCTGCTCGATCGCCTGGCCGATCCGCTGATCGACCGTCGAGCGGCGAATGCCGCGTTCGGTCGCGAACTGGCCGTTCCCGATCCGCAGATGATAGCGCCCGGCATTCTTCTCGTTCTGCAGCAACAGGTTGGGAAAGTTGCTGATCGCCGAGGCGCCAAGCCCGATCAGGACATCGGCCTGATCCTCGGTAAAGCCCTGGAAATTGCGGCGCAGACGGCCCGACTGTGCGGCCTCGGCAATCGTGTCGCCGGGCAGCGCGAAATGATCGAAGCCGATCGGCACATAGCCTTCGCGGGTCAGCCGCTCGAACGCATATTCGGCCTGCGCGAAGCGGGTGAACTGATCGGGCAGTGCCGACGCGTCGATCTGGCGCTGGCGCGGCACCAGATGCGGCACATGCGCATAGCCGAATACGGCCATGCGATCGGGGCGCAGATCGAGCGCGGTGTCGAGCGTCGCGGCCAGGCTGGCGATCGACTGGTTGGGCAGGCCGTACATCAGGTCGAAATTGAGCGAGCGGACGCCGGCGGCGCGCAGCCGCGCGACCACGCAGGCAATCATCTCGGTCGGCTGGACGCGCCCGATCGCGGCCTGGATGTCGGGCTCGAAGGTCTGCACGCCCAGGCTGACGCGGCTCACACCGTTGCGGCCGATGGCGGCTGCCCATTGCCAGTCGAACCCGCGCGGATCGACCTCGACCGAAACCGATGGCGCGTCGAGCCGGAAGGCGCGCGACAGGCGCAGCATCAGCGCGTCGAAATCCTCGGGCGACAGCGCGTTCGGGCTGCCGCCGCCCCAAGCGATACGGCCAACGACGCCACGGTCGCCCAGCGCCGCGCCGACCAGGTCGATCTCCTCGCCCAGCCGCTGCAGATAGGCCTGGACACGGCTGGTGCGGTTGGCCGCACCGGTGTTGCAGCCGCAATACCAGCATAGCTCGCTGCAATAGGGCACGTGGAGATAGAGTGACACCGGGGTGCCGGGCGCGAGACCGGTCAGTGCCGCTGCCATGTCCGATGGGCCGACATCGCCAGCAAACTCAGCGGCGGTCGGGAAGCTGGTGTAGCGCGGCACCGGCTGGCTCAGCAGATCGGGATAGTAGGACCACATGCAATGGTGATTGCACAGCGCGCAGCCGCTAAAGTTGACGCTGATCAAAGCCGTGCCCGTTGCCGCTCAATATTTCCCCGCCCAGCAACCGCAAAAGGGGACATATGATGAAGCTGGCTGGTTCATTGATCGCACTGGCGATGGGCGCGGGCATGATCGCGGCGCCCGCATCGGCAAAGGAAGGCGAAGGGCTGAAGGCGCACGACGTGCTGCTGCGCGTGCGTGGCATCTGGGTCGCGCCCAATGGCACGTCGGACGGCATCCTGCCGACGCTGCCGGGCGATCGGCTGCGGATTGGCGATTCCTTCGCGCCCGAGATCGACGTGACCTGGATGGCGACCGATCACATCGGCTTCGAGCTGATCGCCGCCACCACCAAACATTCGGCGCATGGCAAGGCGGGCGTTACCGCCGGGCTAGGCCGGGTCGTCGAAACATGGGTGCTGCCGCCGACGCTTACCGCGCAATATCACTTCAACTCGAAGGGCAAGGTGCGGCCCTATCTGGGCGCCGGCATCAACTATACCGTCTTCTGGAACGAGAAGGCGACGCCCGAGCTGACCAGCGCGGTCGGCCCGACCCGCGTCCATATCAACGACAGCGTCGGCTATGCGCTGCAAGGCGGCGTCGATATCGACATCAACAAGCGCTTCTTCCTCAATCTCGACGCCAAATATGTCGACATGAGCCCGCGCGCGACGATCTACACTACAGGGATCGGCACCCAGACGGTGAAGACGCGGATCAGCCCGGTGATCGTGGGCGTGGGCTTCGGCATCCGGCTGTAGAAAAGGGGCGAAGGCCGGATTGCCGAGGGGCGGGCAGCAATGTCCGCCCCTTTTTCGTGCGAATGTTCCCGAATGTTCGCAGTGGCCATGGGGTCTTGTGGGAGGGGGTGGTCGGCAGGGTTTTGGGCTGCACGAGCTGACTGCCCATGCGTGAAGTGAAGGCGATCGACAGTATGAAAGAGCCCTTGAGAGGGTAGCAGGGCACTTACCTGTAGGACAGGAGGGGCCGGTTCCGCCCTAGTAGCGGACATCCAATCTCCCGGTGGCACTCATCGATTGCGGACAGCCGTCCGGACCGCGTAACTGTCGCCCATGCGAACCGTTTTAGACCTGCCGATCGAGGCGCTCGATGACTCCGAGCGCGCGTTCGTTGCCCAAGTGCGAGAGCACGGCTGGTTCGACACGGCTGTGTTTGGCGATGATGAAGGACCGGGTTTCTCATTCACCACCGGATTGTGGGTGGCTACAGGTCAACCAGAGTTGATCATGTTTGGAATGAAGCGCGAGATAGCGCACGATGTTCTCTGGGACCTGTTTCGAGACGCAGAGGCAGGAGCGGCACTCCCTATCGGCGAGCCAACCGATAAGGTGTTCGCGAACTTACTTGCTTACGCCTTTCCTGTGTCGAAGCGGTTCTACTCCCATTACCTCGGTTGGTCCCGATGGTTCTATGGTGGCGACGAGTTCCCATGCCTACAAATCGTCTGGCCGGATCGAGAGGGTGTCTTTCCATGGGAGTCGGGGTTTGACCCTGCGTTTGCTGCGGACCAGACCGACCTGACGGAAAATGGATGGCAGGCTGCGCTAATGAAATAGGGCTCCTTGCCGACCGCCTGATCCCGAAAGCCGTCGTTCCGCTTCCCACCCCATTCTTGCCCCCCCGAAACCTACCCCTCCTCATCCTCGATAAGCACCCTGAGCGCGGCGCCGTCCAGGTCCTCGAACTGGCCGGAGCGCGCTGCCCAGAAGAACGCCGCCAGCCCCAGCAGCCCCAGGCCGAGCGCGATCGGCAGCAGGAAGGCGATGCCGGTCATCGTGCCGCGCGCCGCAGTCGCAGCGCGTTGGCGACGACGATCAGCGACGATCCCGACATCGCCAGTGCGGCGATCAGCGGGGTGACCAGCCCGGCCATCGCGAGCGGCACTGCGAGCGCGTTATAGCCGATCGCCAGCGCGAAATTCTGGCGGACGACGGCCATGGTCCGGCGCGCGGCGACGATCGCGACCGGCACTGGCACCAGCCGATCGCCGAAGAACACCAGATCGGCGGCGAGCTGGCCGACATCGCTGGCGGTCGCAGGCGCCATCGCGACATAGGCGCGTTTGAGTGCCGGCCCGTCGTTCAGGCCGTCGCCGACCATCAGCACGCGCTTGCCCTGCCGGCCCAGCCGATCGACGAAGGCGAACTTGTCGGCGGGCGACATGCCGGCGACGCCCATCATCCCCAGCCGCCGCGCCATATCGGCAACCGGCGCGGGGCGATCGCCCGAGAGCAGCATCGGCGACAGGCCGAGCGCGCGCAGCCGGTCGATCGCCTCATGCGCGTCGGGGCGTTGCCTGTCGGCGAGGCGAATGACGTGCGGCGGCCGGGCGCCGAAGCGGAAGGCGGTCACGATATCGGTGCTGTCGGTGCCGACGCCGATCCAGTCAGGGCTGCCGAGCCATACTGGCTCGCCACCGATGCAGCCCGCGACCCCGCGCCCGGCATGTTCGACGCAATCGGTGACAGTGGCGGCGGGCGCGGCCGCCAGCGCGGCGGCGATCGCCTGGGCGTGCGGGTGGCGGCTCGACCGGGCAAGCGCCGCCAGTGCCGCCCGTTCATCGTCCTCGATCGGCAGTCCCGCGACCGGCGCGAGTTGCGCGAGCGTGACCGTGCCGGTCTTGTCGAGCAGCGCGGTGTCGGCCTCCGCCAGCCGTTCCAGTGCCGACCCATCCTTGATCAGCACGCCCGCGCGCATCAACGCGCCCGACGCGACGACCTGCGCGATCGGCACCGCCAGCCCCAGCGCGCAGGGGCAAGTGATGATCAGCACCGCGACGCCCGCCGTCACCGCCGCATGCACGCCCGCGCCCGCGACCAGCCAGCCGATGAAGGTCAGCGCGGCGAGGCTGTGAACGGCGGGCGCATAAAGGCTCGCGGCACGATCGGCGACGCGGACGTAGCGCGACTTGCCTTGCCCCGCGCTTTCCATCAGCCGGGCGATGTCGGCGATCACCGTATCGGTGCCGACCGCCGTCGCGCGAATGGTGAGCGCGGCATCAAGGCAGATCGTGCCAGCCAGCACGGTATCGCCCGGCGCCACGCGCTCCGGCACGCTTTCGCCCGAAACGAGCGCGCGGTCGACATGGCCGTTGCCCGCCTCCACCGTCCCGTCGACGCCGATCCGCTCGCCAGCAGCAACCAGCACGCGCATGCCCGGCGCGATCTCGGTCGCCAGCCGCCGTTCGGTGCTGCCATCGGGGTGCAGCACCAGCGCATCGACCGGCACGCGGCGCAGCAGCGCGGCGACACCGTCCTGCGCACGGGCGCGCATCATGCTGTCGAGGAAACGGCCCGCGAGCAGGAAGAACAGCAGCATTACCGCGCCATCGAAATAGGCGTGCGCGCCGTGGATCGCGGTTTCGTACAGGCTCATCGCCGCGGTCAACACCACCCCGATCGAGATCGGCACGTCCATGTTGGTGTGGCCATGGCGCAAAGCTGCCCAGGCGCTGCGGAAGAAGGGCTGGCCGGCATAGGCGATCGCCGGCAGCGCGATCACCGCCGACAGCCAGTGGAACAGATCGCGCGTCGACCCGTCGGCGCCCGCCCAGACCGAAACCGACAGCAGCATGACGTTCATCGCGGCAAAACCTGCGACCGCCATTGCCTTCATCAGGTGGCGGCTTTCCTCATGCCCCTGTTCGGTGTCGGCAGCACTGGCGAGGTGCGTCTTGAAGCCGAGCGTCTCGATCGCCGCTTCGATCGCCGCGTCCTCGGTCTCGGGCACATGGACGACACGGACCAGCTTGGCGCCGAAATTGACGCGCGCCTGGACAACGCCGTCCAGCTTGCCGAGCGCCCCTTCGATCCGGGCGATGCAGCCCGCGCAATGCATGCCTTCGACGACGAAGCGACTTTCGACCGCATCGGCAGCGGCGGTGATCGACCCGTGCTGCGTCATGCGTCGACCTCCGTTTCGAAACGCGCATCATGCCCCTGGGCGCGGACGTCGACGTGGAGGAGCCAGCGCCCCGGGGGCAGCGGCCGATCGGCGGCATGATCGCTGCGGTTCGGGTGCAGGCCGATGCGCTGATCGGGCATGCGACCGAGCGGATGCCGCGCGGTGACGGTCACCTGCCCCAGCAGTGGCGCGCCCGCTGCATCAGTAACCGCGATGTGGAGGATGCGCGCCGGATCGGCGCTGGCCGCAACGTGCCAGCCGAGCGATTTCTGGGCCGCCGCCGCCTTCAGCCAGGCGTTGTAGCGCTGGCTGGCGACATAGGAGTTTTCGACCACCTCGCCGCCAAACGTACTGATTGCCGCGCGCGCCATCACGACATTGACCGCGATGACAAGGCCAAAGCCCGCGACCATGATCGCCAGCATGTGCCAGCCGGTGAAGCGCCGCGTCATTCGTCTTCTCCCTCGCTTTCGGGGCGGTCGAAACGGGTGGTGCGGGTAACCGCGCCGCCCTCGTCATCTCTGGCGGTCAGCTTGAAATCGATCCGCGACTTCTCGTCGCCCGCTGCTGGGGCGGCGACGAACAGCTGGACGGGCCGCACCTGATCGGGCCCGACATGCAGGGTGATGGCGGCACCCGCCGCGCGGCGATCGCCGGCTTCGGTCCACAGCACGGCGTTCGGCAGCGATGCGATGGCAACGGCGAAGTCGCGCGGGCGGCTTTCCATGTTGCGAATCTTGACCGTGTAGCTGTTGCGGATCGTGCCGTCGGCTAGCCGCACCCATTCGGGATTGCGGCTCTGCGCGACCGAGAGGTCAAGCCGGGCGCGATTGCCGAGCACGAACAGCATCGCCATGCCGATCCCGCCCCAGACCAGCGAATAGACAATGGTGCGCGGGCGCAGGACGCGGCGGATGGGTGATTTGGTGGCACGCCCCTCGCGCGCCGCCTTTTCGTCCGCCGCGCTCGAATAGCCGATCAGCCGCGGCGGCCGGCCGACCTTGGCCATCATCTCGTCACACGCATCGATGCACAGGCCGCAGGTGATGCAGCCGATCTGCGGCCCTTCACGGATGTCGATGCCGGTAGGGCAGGCGGCGACGCACGCGTTGCAGTCGATGCAGTCGCCGATCCGTGCGTCGGCATCGGTCGCAAGCTCGGCCAGGTCGTGCGTGCGCTTCAGCCCGCGCGAGCGCGGCTCGCCACGCCAGTCTTTGTAGGTGACGCCGAGCGACTGTTCATCCATCAGCGCGGTCTGGATGCGCGGCCAGGGGCACATGTAGATGCAAACCTGCTCGCGCATCAGCCCGCCCAGCGTATAGGTGGTGAAGGTCAGCACCCCGATGGTGGCATAGGCCACGAACGGCGCGGTGCCGCCCGCCAGCTGGCGCGCCAGCGTCGGCGCGTCGGCGAAGTAGAAGATCCAGGCGCCGCCGGTCGCTGCCGCAATTGCCAGCCAGATCGCGTGCTTGGCGACGCGCTTGGCGATCTTGCCCGGGCCCCACGGCGCCTTGAGCAACCGGAACTGCGCGTTCCTGTCGCCGTCGATCAGCCGTTCGACATGGACGAACAGGTCGGTCCAAACCGTTTGCGGGCAAGCATAGCCGCACCATGCCCGCCCGACCGCAGAGGTGACGAGGAACAACCCGATCCCCGCCATGATCAGCATGCCGGCCACGTAATAGAATTCGTTGGGCCAGATCTCGATCGAGAACAGGTAGAAGCGGCGGTGCGCGATATCGACCAATGCGGCCTGGTTGGGGGCATAGGGTCCCCGGTCCCAGCGCAGCCAGGGCGTGACGTAATAGATGGTCAGCGTGACGGCCATGATCGCCCATTTCAGCCGCCGGAACGGGCCATGGACGGCCTTGGGGAAGACCTTGCGCCGCGCCTCGAAGAACGGCTCCTGATCGATCAGGTCATTGGGGCTGGACATCGCCGCCCACCTTGGCGTCTGCCTGCTGCGCGACCTGCGGTGCGGGTGCGGGCGCCTTCTCGCCGCCGCCCAGCGAATGGACATAGGCGGCCAGCATCCGGATCGTCACCGGGCTCAGCCGGGTGTTCCACGCGGGCATGATACCGTAGCGCGCGTTGGTGATCGTCTGCGTCAGCGTCGTGCGGTCGCCGCCATAGAGCCAGATCGCGTCGGTCAGGTTCGGTGCGCCCACGGTGCGGTTGCCGCCCCCATTGTCACCGTGGCAGACCGCGCAATTGGCTACGAACAGCGTCTGTCCGGCCCGTGCGCTCGCCGTCATCGGCTCCTGGTGCGAGATGTAGCGGACATAGTTGACGACATTCTGGATCTGCGGCGCGGTCAGGATGCCGTCCTTGCCGAAGGCGGGCATCTGCGAAAAGCGCGTCGCATCGTCGCCGGGCTGGCGAATGCCATGCGTGATCGTCTGTTCGATCGTAGCGGCGTCGCCGCCCCACAGCCAGTCGTCGTCATTGAGGTTGGGATAGCCCTTGCTGCCCGCCGCGCCCGATCCGTGGCACTGCACGCAATTGACCTTGAACGCCGCGCGCCCGCCCTCTTCGGCGGCGCGGAGCAGATCGGGCCGGGCCAGCAGCTGCTCGGCGGGCGAGGCGGCGATCGCGGCCAGTACCGGCCCCTGGCGGCGGGCCTCGGCCGCCTGTTCCTCCGCAAGCTGGCCATGGCTGGTCCAGCCCAGCGTGCCGACCGTGGCGCGTGTTGCCATCGGAATGGCGGGGTAGAGCACGACATAGCCGATCGCGAACACGATCGTCGCATAGAGAATGTACAGCCACCAGCGCGGCATGGGCGTGTCGAGTTCCTCGATGCCGTCCCATTCGTGGCCGACAAAGCCGGTGCCGGTCGCGGTGTCGATGCGTGGCGAATGCTCAGCCATGGGTCGCTTCCTCATCTTCCAGGATCATCGTTGCGGCGCGGTGTTGCCCGGCGGCGGCGCGCGGCAGGAACGGCCAGCCGATCAGTGTCAGGAACAGCAGGAAGGTCGCGAGCAGCCCCCAGCTGTCGGCGATCTGGCGCAGATTTTCGTAGATCATTTCGGCTGCTCCTGCGCTTCGGCTGCCTTGAAATCGACCTGCGTGCCCAGTCCTTGCAGATAGGCGACCAGCGCATCCATCTCGGTCACGCGCTTGGGGTCGCCGTCATAATCGCGGGCCTGCGCCTTGGGGTATCGCTTCTGCAGCGCGGCGACATCGCCTTCGCCGGTGGCCTGCGTTTCGAAATCGGCGGCGGCCTGCTTGATGTCGTCGTCGCTATAGGGAACGCCGACATCGCGCAGCGCGACCAGATGCGCGGCCATCGTCTTCCCGTCGAGCTCGCGATCGGCGAGGAAGGCGTAGGGCGGCATGATCGATTCCGGCACGACCGATCGCGGGTCCTTCAGGTGCTGGAAATGCCATTCATCCGAATAGCGCCCGCCGACGCGCGCCAGATCGGGGCCGGTGCGCTTCGATCCCCATTGGAAGGGGTGGTCGTACATGCTTTCGGCGGCCAGGCTGTAATGGCCGTACCGTTCCACCTCGTCGCGGAACGGGCGGATCATCTGGCTGTGGCAGCCATAGCAGCCTTCACGGACATAGATGTCGCGGCCCGCCAGCTCGAGCGGGGTATAGGGGCGGACCCCGTCGACGCGCGTGACGGTCGACTGGATCCAGAACAAGGGCGCGATCTCGACGATACCGCCGATCGCGACCGTGACGAGCGCCAGCGCGCCGAGCAGCGTCACGTGCCGCTCGATGACCTTGTGGCGTTGGAGAATGCCGGTTGCCATGATCGTGCTTCCTTATTCGGCGGGCGCAAGCGCGGCGGCGGGCACAAGCGGCCGGTCGCGGCTGGCGTCGAACGGGGTTTCGGTGAGCGGGGCTTCGTCGCGCAGGCGGCCGACGATCGTCATCCAGATGTTGACGACCATCACGCCTGCTCCGACCAGGTAGAGCAGCCCGCCGGCGGCGCGGATCAGGTAATAGGGGTGCAGCGCCGCGACGACTTCCGCGAAGGAATAGACGAGGTAGCCGTCGGCCCCATATTCACGCCACAGCAGCCCCTGAGTAATACCCGACACCCACATCGACGCGGTGTAGAGTACGATGCCCAACGTCGCGCACCAGAAGTGCCAGTTGACCATCCGGAGCGAATAGAGCCGCTGGCGGCCCCACAGGCGCGGCGTCATGAAATAGAGCGCGGCAAAGGTGATCATCCCGTTCCATCCCAGCGCGCCGGAATGGACGTGACCGATCGTCCAGTCGGTATAATGCGACAGGCTGTTGACCGACTTGATCGACATCATCGGCCCTTCGAACGTGCTCATCCCGTAAAAGGCGAGCGACAGGACGAACATGCGGATGATGGGATCGGTGCGGACCTTGTCCCACGCGCCGTTCAGCGTCATCAGCCCGTTGATCATGCCGCCCCAGCTCGGCATCCACAGCATGATCGAGAAGACCATGCCCAGCGTCTGCGCCCAGTCAGGCAGCGCCGTGTAGTGAAGGTGGTGCGGACCCGCCCAGATGTAGAGGAAGATCAGCGACCAGAAGTGGACGATCGACAGACGGTAGCTGTAGACCGGGCGCTCGGCCTGCTTGGGCACGAAATAGTACATCATGCCCAGGAAGCCGGCGGTCAGGAAAAAGCCGACCGCGTTGTGGCCGTACCACCACTGCGTCAGCGCATCCTGCACGCCCGCGAAAGCCGAATAGGATTTGGAGCCCAGCCAGGATACCGGCACGGTCAGGTTGTTGACCAGGTGCAGCATCGCGACGGTGATGATGAAGGCGAGGAAGAACCAGTTGGCGACGTAGATGTGGGGTTCGCTGCGCTTCAGGATCGTGCCGGCGAAGACGACCAGATAGCTGACCCAGACGATCGTCAGCCAGATGTCGACATACCATTCGGGCTCGGCATATTCGCGGCCTTCGGTGATCCCCATCAGGTATCCTGTCGCGGCCAGCACGATGAACAGCTGGTATCCCCAGAACACGAAGCGGGCGAGGCCGGGCGCGAACAGCCGCGTGCGGCAGGTGCGCTGGACGATGTAGAAGCTCGACGCGAGCAGCGCGTTGCCGCCAAACGCGAAGATCACTGCCGAGGTATGGAGCGGCCGCAATCGCCCGAAAGTGGTGAACTCGGTCGGGAAGTTGAGCTGCGGGAATGCCAGCTGCAGGGCAATCAGCAGGCCGACCGAAAAGCCCGCCACACCCCAGAACACCGTGGCGATCACGCCCCAGCGGATGACCTGATCGTAGTAACGGCCATGCTCATCGGCTCGAGTGGCAACCCTGCCGACGCCCGACATGGTGACGAATGCGGCGATCAGCGCGGCAAGCGACGCGATCGCCATATGCACGCCGAAACCCCAATCGGCCGCTGCAATCCCTGCGAACATGGCCGCGATCGCCAGGACCATCCATAACCCCGATCGCGTGACTGTTGAAACCATTGCCCCATCCTTCTTGCTGGATGGATGTCGAATGGCGCTGGTCGGGGGCAGTGCCCTTGATTTGCGTCAAAGCCGGTTGCGCCAGTGGGTTGGCGCTGTGGGCAGCGAATGAACGCGGAAACAAAGAAGGGCACAGGCGCCAACGTCATCCCGACGAGCGCCTGTGCCTTTCCCGTTCAGCGGAATGCGGTGTGGAGGCTACCAGCTCTGCGCCAGCCGCACGTGGCTCGGCAGCGCATTTTCCTTCACCGGCACCAGGAACATGCGCGCGAAGGCCGTGGCGGCCGCCGCCATCGCGCCGACCCGCGCCAGCGCACCGCCGATACCGCGTTGCTGGCGCGCCGCGTCGAGCCGCTTCGAGGCGCGCAGCATGGCCTGCATCGCCGCCCGGAAGCGTGGACTGTCGAGGTCGAGCACGAACGGGAAAGCCTGGCGGCTGATCTCGCTCGTCGTCGCGAACACGCGGTAGTCATAGTCGGCAACGTTCAGCCCCAGTGCGTGGTGCAGCGCGGGCCGCGTGTGATCGCGGCAATACATCGTCGCATAGACCGAAATCAGGAAGAAACGGATCCATAGGCGGTTCACGCCGCGCGTCAGCTTCGGGTCGGCGCGAAGCAGCAGCGCGATCGCCTCGCCATGCCGGTACTCGTCGTTGCACCACGCCTCGAAGCGGTCGAACAGCGGGTGGAAACGCCGGTCCGGGTGGCTCTGCAGATGCCGGCAGATGGTGATGTAGCGCGCATAGCCAATCTTTTCCGACAGATAGGTGCCGTAGAAAATGAATTTCGGACTGAAGTAATGCAGCTTCTTCACCTTGGTCAGGTAGGACAGGTCGATGCCGATCCCGGCATCCTTCAGACTGTCGTTTATGAACCCCGCATGGCGGCTTTCGTCGCGCGCCAGCAGCTTCATCAGCCGCTTGACCTCCGGGTTCTTGGTGCGCCGTGCGATCTCGGCATAAAGCACGCAGCCCGAAAACTCCGACGTCATCGATGACACCAGGAAATCGACGAAGTCCTCGCGCAAGCCAGGCTCTAGCGCTTCGATAATCCCGGCAAAGCTCTCCTGCCTCTTGAAATGGGTGCGGTTGGGATCGGCCTCCATCTCCGCCATCAGGCCGTCCCATTCGCGCTGGACCGGCGACACATCGATGCGGTCGAGCGCGTCAAAATCGGTGGTGTAGAAGCGCGGGCTGAGGATGGTCTCGTTCGCCACCCGGTCCTTCAAGGCAGCAGCGGTTGGCATGGCATCGAGCGTTATGGCGTTCATGGCTCCCTCCAGTCGGATGGCCCAATCTGGATGACCGCACAGCGCCCGCATTGACTCAGATCAATTCACAATCGCGACGCCCCGGGGAATGATCTACTTGCCCGGGAAATCCGATCGCCTTCTCTAGCGAGCCGAGACGATGCCGTTCTAGGCGGGACGCACGGACCGGGGATTGAGGATCGATCGGTCAAGTCCTTTGGCGGCCTTACGGCTTGCCACCTTGCCGCTTATACGCTGGTCCCCACCATCCGGCCGATGCCGGCGGTCAACGCCATGGCAAGCGCACCCCAGAAGACGACGCGGACGACCGGCTTCAGCAGCGGGGCGCCCCCGGCCCGGGCGCCCAGCGCCCCGAGCAGCGCAAGGAACAGGATGGACCCGGCTGCTTCGCCCGTCACGATCCATGCTTCGGGCAGGAGCGCCGCCAGCACCAGCGGCAGCAGCGCACCGGCCGTGAAGGTTCCGGCCGAAGCGAAGGCCGCTACCACCGGCCGCGCCGCGGTGGTGGCGGTGATATGCAGCTCATCGCGGGCATGCGCGCCAATCGCATCATGCGCCATCATCTGCTCTGCGACCCTGGCGGCCGTTTCCGGATCGACGCCGCGAGCGACATAGATTGCGGCCAGCTCCTGCTGTTCGAATGCGGGATCGGTCGCGAGCTCGGCGCGCTCACGTGCAAGATCGGCAGCTTCGGTATCGGCTTGCGAACTGACCGACACATATTCTCCCGCCGCCATCGACATCGCGCCTGCGACCAGTCCGGCAAGCGCCGCGACCAGAACAGCAGGACGCTGCGCGCCCGAAGCCGCCACCCCGAGGATCAGGCTCGCTGTCGAGACGATCCCGTCGTTCGCGCCCAGCACGGCGGCCCGCAGCCAGCCGATGCGTGAAACAAGATGGCTTTCATCATGCGGCCGCATCGACAGTCCCCGCGCTGGCGACGAGCATCGCCCGATCCATCAGATCATCGAAGTCGCTCTACCCTGATGCCCTACCGGAGCATCAAGCCATTGTTGTTGTCAATTAATGAGTGTTTACTTTCGGGTCCTCGTCTTGCGCCATTTTCCCTGGCGGGATCTACTCCGAGAATCCACGCCCCCGCTACGGATCAGCGCAGTGGCATCGCCGGGGCGCTGCTGTTCTCGGGGCCCATGTAACGATCGAATTCCTCACGGTAGCGCGCGGTGACCAACGCCTTTTCCGCCGCGTCCAGATCCTCGGCGAGCTGGGCGAACCAAGTACCTTCTTCGGAATAGACGTGGTGCGCAACGGCGCCCTCGATATGGCCGAGCTTGTCGGCAAAGTCTTCGCTCATGGGATCGAGCCGTTCGAGCAGACCCAGCTCCATCTTAGCAGCCGACTGTTCCTGATAGGCGAGTTCGGCATGGCCGACCTGCCGGTGCGCGGCGAGCGCGGGATAGATGGCGGCTTCCTCAGCGACCGAATGCGCGGTCAGCATCGTGCCGAGCTGCTTCACCGCCGCGCGGCGGGCATCGACGGTCGTCGCGGCCTTGGCATGAGCGAACAGCGTCTCGATCTCGCGGTGGTGATCCAGAATTTCGGCGAGCCAGTCGTTCGATACGGCCAGTGCCGCTGCCTTCTCGCGCGCTTCCTGCCGAGCTTCCTCGCTTTCCGGGGGCGTCAGCGCGGCAATGGTCTTGTCCAAAATCGACATGGTTGATCTCCGGATTCGAGCACCCCCATGCTCAAAAAGCACGACGCCGTGCGCTGTTCCGGCTTGCACGCGAATTTATCGCTGATCTCGATCAACTCGGCTCGCAGGACACGTTATCGCCCTCGCCGTTCAGGCGGCGCGTTTCGGCAGAAAGGCGCGGATCGCGGCATTGACTTCGCCGGGCGCTTCCCATGTCACGAAATGCCCGGCCTCGGCGATTTTGACCAATGTCATGTCCGGGACCAGCGGCGCCAGCCCGACCAGCTGGCTCGGCCGCAGTGCCGTGTCGCGCAGGCCCCAGATCACCAGCACCGGCATCTGCAGCGGCGGGAAAGGGGCGTCGAGATAGGCGGGACGCGGCGGGTCCTCGCCGATCGCCGGCACGATCAGTCCGCTCGCGCGGTACCAGTTGAACATGCCGGTCAGCGCGCCGGGCTGCGTCCATTGGTCGAGGTAGATCGGCTTTTCGACGGCCATGACAGCGGGGTCGGCATGGCCGACGAAGGTTTTGCCGAAATATGCCTCTACGCCGATCTGCTCGATATAGGCCTCGAGCGTCGGGTCGCGGAATGCCGTGATATACTGGCTCGCGGCGCGCTGATCGGGATCGTCGAACAGCGTGCGCTGAAAGATCAGCGGATGCGGCGCGTTGAGGATGATCAGCCGCTCGACCCGGTCGGGATGGTTGAGCGCTGCCGCCCAGGCGATCGCGCCGCCCCAATCGTGCCCGACGAGCGTGAAGCGGTCCTTGCCGAAATGATCGGCGAGCGCGAGGATATCGCCGATGATCTTGTCGGCCTTGTATTGCTCGACTCCTTCGGGCTTGTCGGAACGGGCAAAGCCACGCTGGTCGGGCGCGATGACGAAATAGGTCTTCGCCAGTTCGGGGATCTGATGGCGCCATGTACGGTGCGACTCGGGAAAGCCGTGAAGCAGGACGATGGCCGGCGCCTCCGGATCGCCCGCGACGACGACATCGAGTGCGACTCCGGTCGCAAGCGGAACGCGCTGCTGGGGGAATGGGTCGGTCACGGCCCGAGCCTAGCGCCGATCCCGGGCCGCACAAGATTTTTGCTGGCGGGGAGTCGGCGCTGCGCTAGCGTGCGGGTGACGCAACAGAAGATGATGCGACAAGGGGGCATGGCATGAAGCGGATATCGGTGGCGCTGATGGCGGCGGGCGGTGCGTTGCTGGGGCTCGCCCCGCTGGCGGCGGCCGCGCCCAAGAAGGTGCTGACGCACGAAGCGCTGTGGATGATGAAGCGCGTCGGCGCGCCGATCGTCAGTCCCGACGGCAAATGGGTCGTCTACACGTTGACCGAGCCGTCCTATGAGAAAGACGGAGCGGTCGCCGATCTGTGGATCGTGCCCGCCGACGGATCGGCCGCGCCGCGCCGCCTGACGAACAGCAAGGCTGCCGAATCGGATGCTGCCTGGGCGCCCGACAGCCGCCGGATCGCTTTTGCGACCAAGCGCGAGGGCGACGAGGAAGCGCAGATCTATGTCATCGACCTTGGCGGTGGTGAGGCGCGGCGGGTAACCAACATTGCCACCGGCGCCGCCAATCCGCAGTGGCGCCCCGACGGCGCGGCGATCCTGTTCGAAAGCAACGTCTATCCCGGCGCCATGGACGATGCCGCCAACAAGCAGGCCGCGGCCGCGCGCAAGGCCCGCAAATATAACATGCGGGTCTATAATCACTTTCCCGTGCGCTATTGGAACCAGTGGCTCGACGATCGCCGCCCGAGCCTGTGGATCCAGCCGCTCGCCGAAGGGGCGGCCGCCCGCGACATCCTGTCGCCGACGGCGCTGGCCCAGGCCGAGGGATTCGGCGGCGACGCGCAGGCCGATGGCGGGGTGACGCTGTCGCCCGCATGGAGTCCCGACGGCAGCGAAATCATCTTCACTGCGACCACCGAGCGTTGGAACGCCGCCTTCGCGCGTGTCGATTACCGGCTTTACCGGATGCCCGCAGCCGGTGGCGAGCCGCGCCCGGTGACGCCGCAGGCGGGCAATTACGGCACGCCGGTGTTCACGCCCGACGGCAAGAGCCTGCTCGTCAAGTTCAACGCGCAGGGGCAGGAAGTCTACGACCTCGCCCGAATCAACCGCATTGCGTGGCCGGCCGGGGGCGAAGCGACGCCGATCACGCGCGATTTCGACCGCGAAGCCGATGCTTTTGCGGTCACGCCCGACAGCCGTATCCTCTACATGCTGGTGCCCGATGCGGGGACCGAAAGCCTTTACCGGCTACCGGTCAGCGGCGGCACGCCCGAACTGGTCGCGACGCCCAAGGTCGGTGGCTATACGGCGCTCGACATCCCCGCCAAGGCATCGTCGGTCGAACTCATCGCCAGCTATGGCAGTTCGGTGAACCCGGCCGAGATCGTCCGCATCGACCCCGCGGCAACGACGCACCGCAACCTGACCAGCGTCAATGTCGCCGAGGCGGCAGCGATCGACTGGCAGAGTCCCGAGCATTTCTGGTTCGTCAGCACCGCCGGCAGCAGCAAGGGCAAGCGCATCCACAGCATGATCGTGAAGCCGCCCGCTTTCGATCCGGCGAAGAAATATCCGCTGCTGGTCATCATCCACGGCGGCCCGGCGGCGAGCAACACCGACCAGATCGGGCTGCGCTGGAATTATCATTTGCTCGCCAGCGCCGGTTATGTCGTGCTGCTGACCGATTACACCGGCTCGACCGGCTATGGCGAAGCATTCGCGCGCGCGATCAAGCTCGATCCGCTGAAAGGTCCGGCGCTCGAAATCGATCAGGCGGTCAATGAAGCCGCCAAGCTCTATCCGTTCATCGATGCAAGCAACGCCTGCGCGGGCGGAGCCAGCTATGGTGGCCATCTGACCAACTGGATCGAAGCGACGACGACGCGCTACAAATGCCTCGTCAGCCATGCCGGCGAAGTCGATCTGCTGACGCAATGGGGCACGAGCGACTTCAATTATGGCCGCGAAGTCGCGAGCGGTGGCCCGCCGTGGGGCGACAGCAAGGTGTGGCGCGAGCAGAGCCCGATCACCTACGCCCCCGACTGGAAGACGCCGATGCTGCTGACGGCGGGCGAGCGCGACTTCCGCGTGCCGATGTCGAACACACTCGAAACCTGGTCGACGCTCCAGCGGATGCAGGTGCCGAGCCGCCTGCTGATCTTCCCCGACGCCTGGCATTGGATCACCAAGCCCGAGGACAGCCGCCAGTTTTACCGCGAAGTCCATGGCTGGCTGGCGCATTATCTGAAAGATGCACCGCCGGTGACCGGGGGGCCAGTCGAGGCGAAATGAGGAGCTGGCCTAACGCTCGGCCATCCCCCACGCTGTTGTTTGTTTGGAGCGCCGTCGCGCGACAGACGTCCAGCCTGCGTGCTCCAGCTCTCGAACCGTCACCCCCTCTTCCGCGGGGATGACGGATGAAATTGGAGGGGACGGGTCGGCAGCGCGCAAGGCAGCTGCCGTCGCTCGGTACCACCAGGCCGGTTACGACTGGGCCGAAGTCAGCCCTTTACGGATAACTGATCGTCTTCGGCACTTCGGGGATCGGGATGAATTCCTTGTCATCGCCCGGCACCGTCGGGAAGCGGCCCGCTTTCCAGTCGTCCTTCGCCTGATTGAGCCGGTCGCGGCTTGATGACACGAAATTCCACCAGACATGGCGCGGCGTCGTGAACGCCTCGCCGCCGCACAGCATCACCCGTCCGCCGCTGTCCGATCGCAGCGTCGCCGCGATTCGCGGACGCAGTACGTACATCGTCTGCGGATCGAGCGGCACGCCGTCGAGGCTCGCCTCGCCATAGGCGAGGTAGACCGCGCGCTCGTCGGCGCCTGCGTCGATCGGCACTTGCGCGCCCGCCGCCAAATCGATGTCGGCATAGATCGTCTCGGCATAAGTCGTCGTCGGCGCGGCCGCGCCCCATAGTGTCCCCATGATCACCCGCGCGCGTGCGCCAGCGGCTTCGACGACCGGCAACCGACTGCGCACCACCTGCTCGAAGGCGGGATCGCGCTCTTCGTCAGCCTCGGGCAGCGCGAGCCAGGTCTGGATGCCCGACAGTTCAGGGCCGGCCGCGCGTTCGCCGGCGGGCGAGCGTTCGGAATGGACGATGCCATGCCCCGCCGTCATCAGATTGACCGCGCCGGGTTCGATCGTGACATGACTGCCGATCGAATCGCGGTGGTCGATCGCGCCCGCGAACAGATAGGTGACGGTCGCCAGATTGATGTGCGGGTGCGGGCGCACGTCGATGCCCTCGCCGACGGGCAGGTGGGCGGGGCCCATCTGGTCGAAGAAGATGAACGGCCCCACCATGGTGCGCGGCCGCGCCGGCAGCGTGCGGTGGACCTTGAAGCCGCCCAGATCGTGCGTCGTCGGCGTGATCGTCAGCACGAAAAGATCATCGGTCATGCATCTGCTCCGGCTTGAGTGGCGACGAGTTCGATCAGGTCTTCGGGGAAATAGGCTTCGTCATGCGCGGCCAGTTCCTCGGGCGTGAACCAGCGCCAGCGCGTCATCACCCGCTGTTCGAGCGCGGTATGGCCGCCGGTGTCGACCGTATCGCTGGGCGCGCGGACCACGAAATAGCGTTCGTCGGCGCTGACCGGCACGCCCTCGATTGTCGTGAAGTCGACGTAGCGCCGCGCGATTTCCGGGCCGGGATCGAGATCCAGCCCGGTTTCCTCGATCAGCTCGCGGCGCGCGGCGCTTGCATAATCCTCGCCGGGATCGAGCGCGCCGCCGGGGGTGCACCAGAAGGGCGGGCGATCATCGGGGTCGAAGCGGAACAGCAGCACGCGGCCTTCGGGATCGAGCAGGATGATCCGCGCGGCGGGCCGTGGCGTCCGGCTCATGCTTCCCCCGGCGCGCGGGCCTTGATCGCCAGCGCATGCACCGTCCCCGCCATCAGATCGCCGAGCGCGCTGTTGACCAGCCGCTGCCGCGCGAGCCGCGATTGCCCCGCGAATGCGGCGCTTTCGACCACCACGGTGAAGTGCGATTCCCCCGATCCGTCGTCGCCCATGTGCCCCGCGTGGTGGGCGCTGTCGTTGATCACGTCGAGATGCGACGGGGCGAGCGCAGCGGTAAGCCGAGCAGCGATTTCGGCGGCGACCGGGCCGGTGGCGGAGAGCGTCATGCGGCCTATATAAGTCGTTTTGTGGATTCGGGGAGCGCCGTGGACGGCTCGAGCGAAAAGAAGACCCGCCCCGCCGCACGCTTCCACGGTCGCGTCGAGGGTACGGGGCGGCAATGCATGACACCGGGCTGCGACGCACCGGGCGAATTCCGCGCGCCGCCGGAGCAAGGCACCCGCGGCGACGCGCCGCCTGCCTATCGCTGGCTGTGCCTCGATCACGTCCGCGAATTCAACGCACGCTATAACTTCTTCGCCGGGATGACACCCGAAGAGATCAATGCGGCGCAGCGCCCTTATGCGGGCTGGGAACGCGAAACGCGCGCCTTCGCCGCCAATGGCGCCGATCGCCCGCCGGCCTGGGCCGATTTCAGCGACCCGCTCGACGCGATCGGCGCCCGCTTTCGGGACCGGGTGCGCGAGGCGGCGGCACGCAAGGACGGCAAGCCGCTGTCGGACGGCGACCGGCGGGCATTGCGAGTGCTGGGCTTGGGAACCGACGCCGATCGGCGCGCCCTGCGGACGCGCTATTCGGAACTGGTGCGGCAATATCACCCCGACCGCAACGGTGGCGACCGGGGGTTCGAGGCGAAGCTGCAGGATGTGATCGCGGCGTATCAATCGCTGCGAAAGTCACCCGCATTCGCTTGACGCAAGTTTCAATCGCGGTCGGGCGCGCCGAGCGGAAAATAATAGCGATACGGCCGCGCTTCGTCGATACAGCGCACGACCGACGGGTGCGCATTCAGCCGGGCGCGATAGGCCTTCAGACGGGTCAGCTCGTCGGGCAATGGCTGTACCCAATCGGCGTAGAAAAGCGCCGGCGCGGCCGAGCAGTCGGCAAGCGTGAAGGTTTCGCCACATGCCCAGCCGCTTTCCGGCACCCGAGCGTCGAGCCAGGGGTAAATCGCCAAAAGTCCTGCGCGCGCCCGGTCGATGCGGTTCTGGTCGGGCTTTTCGGTGATGAATGGCAGATACTCGCCGACAATGGCCTGGAAACGGCTTTCGAGCTGTGTGTCGAAAACCCGGTCCATCAGCCGCACCTCGAGTGCCGCTCTCTTGTCGGCCGGGATCATCGCCGGCGTTTCTGGAAAGCGCTGGTCGAGATGCTCGATGATGATCGTGCTTTCGGGAAAGACCATGCCGTCGTCGTCTAGGACGGGGAATTGCCCGGTCGGCCAAAGCATTTTCAGCCGCGCGCCGTTGTTCGGGTCTGCCGCCTGGTCGATCGACCGCAATTCGAAATCGAGCCCTTTCTCGTAAAGCGCGATCAGCACTTTCCAGCAATAGGACGAGAAGGGATGACCATAGAGTTCGAGCGCCATCGTTCAGCCCGCCAACGCGGCTTCGATCGCGGCGATGTCGATCTTCCGCATCGTCATCATCGCCTCGAACGCGCGCTTCGCGGCGGCGCGGTCGGGGTGGCTGATCGCCGCCGTCAGCGCACGCGGCGTGATCTGCCATGACAGGCCCCATTTGTCCTTGCACCAGCCGCACATACTCTCGGCGCCGCCGCCATCGACGATCGCGTGCCAATAGCGATCGGTCTCTTCCTGGCTGTCGGTATAGACCTGGAACGACACCGCCTCGCTGTGCGGAAAGATCGGGCCGCCGTTGAGGCCGATGAACTTCATGCCGAGCACGGTGAATTCGACCGACAGCGCGTCGCCCTGCTTGCCGCTGGGATAGTCGCCCGGCGCGCGGTGGACGGCGTCGACCGACGAATCGGGGAACGTCGCGGCATAGAAGGTCGCCGCCTCCTCGGCAGTGCCATCGTACCACAGACAGGGTGCGATCTTGGGGCTCATGCCGCAGGTCCGGGGCCGACAGCGCCGAACACCGCGCCCTGGGGATCGATTGCCAGCAGCGCATGCGATCCGCCGGGCACCTGGACTGGCCCCATCAGCAGCGTGCCGCCGGCGGCCGTCAGCGCGTCTTTGGCGGCATCAATGTCGGCGACCCGGAAATAGAACGCCCAGGCAGAGGGGATGTCGGTGCGCGGCATCACGCCGCCAAGCCGCGTGCCGCCGTGCTCGATGAAGACATAGTCTCCAGCCGGCCCCATCGGCATCCGATCGCCCGCTTCCCATCCGAACAGCTTGCCGTAGAACCCGAGCGCCGCCGCCGGATCGCTGGCATATAGCTCGTTCCAGCCGACATGGCCTTCGCGGTCGGGCGCGAACACGGGCACGTTCTCATCGACGGTCGCCGGCAACGGGCGCATGACGTAAAAAGGCGCACCGTTGCAATCCGCGACCATCGCAAACCGGCCGACGCCTGGCATGTCATGGGCAGGCATCAGCACCTGTCCGCCCTGCGCCGCTACTTTGGCGACGCTTGCATCGACGTCGTCGACGTGGACATAGGTCACCCAGCAAGGTCGGGCGCCGCCAGCCGTCATTTCCTCCGTCAAGGTCAGCACGCCGCCGACATTGCCGGCAGGCGCCGTGATCATGCGGTAATCACTCGCCCCCGATGGCTCGACTTCGATCTGCCACGGCAACAGGCGTTCGTAAAAGGCCTTTGATCCTAGCGGATCGGCGCTCATTAACTCGTACCAGATGATATTTCCGACGCCGTCGCTCATCGCTCAAGCTCCCAGGGTGTAGACGGTCTCGAACCCGCCGAAGATCATGCGCTTGCCGTCGAAGGGTACGGGAAAATCCATCATGCCGGGATCGTCGCGCAGCTTGGCGAAGCCGGCGTCGCGCGTCGCCTTGTCGGGCCATTCGATCCAGCTGAACACGACCACTTCGTCGTCGGTCGCCTGCACCGCGCGGTAGAAATCGGTGACCTGGCCATGGGGCACATCGTCCCCCCAGCATTCGACGACGCGCAGTGCCCCATGCTGGAGGAACAGCTTGTCGACATGTTCGGCATGGGCGAGAAATTCGGCGCGTTTGGCGCGCGGCACGGCAAGGACAAGTCCGTCGACATAGGGCATGAGCATAATCCTTTCCCTGGGAGCGGGAGCGAGGGGCGTTCAGCGCTTGAGCGGCGACCCGATCGACCAAATGTAGCCGAATGGATCGGCGACATGACCATAGCGATCGCCCCAGAACTGATCCTGGATCGGGAAGCGGATATCGGCGCCGGCGGCGGTCGCGCGGTTCCACCACGTGTCGGCGTCGTCCACCTGCAGGTGGAGCACGATGCCCTCTGGCGCCTGCGCCGCGGCGCCGCCGCGCATTTCGGGGAAGTCGTCGTTCAGCATCAGCGACGCGCCGTTGATGTGGAGATGCGCGTGGATGATCCGCTTGCCGTCATCGGCCATCATCCGGCGCTGTTCGACCGCGCCGAACGCCTTGGCGTAAAAGTCGATCGCCTCGGCAGCACGGCCATCGCGAATGTTGATATGCGGGGTCAGGCCCGTGCTGGGCCCCTGGGGTGCTTCGGTCATCCTGTTCCTCCCGATTGGCCGGTCGCCCTGCCCGACGACTCGACCGCTTGACCATAGCCGACGCGGATGATGATGCGAACGCATCTCGACTTCGCCGCTCGCCAAGGGCTAGGGGATGAATCGAAAGGCAATCCTGGCATGACCGACATTCCCAACACCCAGCCCGACAGCCGCACGACCACCGTGCTCGAGGCGCCCGACCGCATGATCAGCGTGCGCGATCTGTTCGGCATCGACACCGACATGCAGTGCCCCGCGTTCAGCGAAGCCGATGAGCGCGTGCCCGATCTCGATCCGGCCTATGTGTTCGATGCCGACACGACGCTCGCGATCCTGGCGGGTTTTGCCCACAATCGCCGCGTGATGGTTCAGGGCTATCACGGCACCGGCAAGTCGACCCACATCGAACAGGTGGCAGCAAGGCTGAAATGGCCGTGTATCCGCATCAACCTGGATGCACATATCAGTCGCATCGACCTGATCGGCCGCGACGCGATTGTCCTGAAGGACGGCCAGCAGATCACCGAATTCCGCGAAGGCCTGCTGCCCTGGGCGCTGCAGACCCCGACCGCGCTGGTGTTCGACGAATACGACGCCGGCCGCCCCGACGTCATGTTCGTCATCCAGCGCGTGCTGGAGACCGAAGGCAAGCTGACGCTACTCGACCAGAACCGCGTGATCCGCCCCAACCCGCATTTCCGGCTGTTCGCGACGGCGAACACGGTTGGCCTCGGCGACACCAGCGGGCTGTATCATGGCACGCAGCAGATCAACCAGGGCCAGATGGACCGCTGGAACATCGTCGTCACGCTCAACTATCTGCCCGCTGCGGTTGAAGCGCAGATCGTGCTCGCCAAGTCGGGTGAATATGACAAGCCCGACGGCAAGGCGGTGGTCGACAATATGGTCCGCGTGGCCGATCTGACCAGGCGCGGGTTCATCAACGGCGACATTTCGACCGTCATGAGCCCGCGCACGGTGATCAGCTGGGCGCAGAACGCGCTGATCTTCGGCGATGTCGGCTTTGCGTTCCGGCTGTCGTTCCTCAACAAATGCGATGAGGCCGAACGCGCGCTGGTCGCCGAATATTACCAGCGCGTGTTCGGGAAGGACCTGCCGGAGAGCGTCGTGGGGAAGGCGTGAACGCGGTCGCTTCCCCGGTATCGCTGCGCGCTGTGCCGCTTGCCGGCGCCGTCAACCTGCGTGACATGGGTGGCTATACGACGGCTGATGGCTGCCGGGTAAGGTCGGGCATGCTCTATCGTTCCGGCCGCATGTCGATGCTGAGCGCGGACGACGAGGCCCACATGGCGAAGCTCGGCATTCGCGTTGTCTGCGATCTGCGCAACATCGACGAACGCACGCGCCACCCCACGCGCTGGTGCGATGCGGGCGGCGCGACGCTGTGGGCGCGCGACTATGCCGACCATAGTGGCCAGCTCGACCTGGTGATCAACAACAGCACGGCGACCGCTGACGATGCGCATGCGGCCATGGTCGAACTGTACCGCGTGCTGCCCTTTGATCACATGGACTCGTATCGCTGGATGTTCGCGCAGCTGCTCGCGGGTGAAGTGCCGCTGCTGTTCAACTGCACGGCGGGCAAGGACCGGACCGGCGTCGCGGCGGCGCTGCTGCTGCAAGCGCTCGGCGTTCCCTATGACCAGATCGTGACGGATTATCTCGCGACCAATGACGCCGATCTCAGCGTGCTGACCCGGGGGCATGACGGGTTGAACGGCATGGCCGACGCCGTCGGCGCACGGCTGCTCGCGGCGGATAGCGCATATCTTGCTGCCGCTTGGGATGCGCTCGATCAGCGCTACGGCGATGTCGATGCGTATCTGGCGCACGCATTGGGCATAGATGGTGCCGCGCGCGACCGGCTCCGCGCGTTGCTGCTCGACTGATGGCGCAAGAGTCGCCCCTCGATCGCTTCAAGGCCGTGCTCGGCGGCGCCGCGCGCGCGCTGGCGGACGAGCCCGAGATTGAGCTCGCCTATACCGCCGACGCGCCGACGCAATCGGGCAAGCACATCAAGGTGCCGATGCCCGCACGCGGCTTGCCGCCCGAACAGGTTGCCGAGGCGCGCGGCTTTGCCGATGGCTTTGCGCTGCGGCTGAAGCACCACGACACCGCGCTGCATCTTAAAGGGGCGCCGCAGGAGGCGGTCGCGCGCGCGGTGTTCGACGCGGTCGAAAGCGCGCGCGTCGAGGCGGTCGGGTCGCGCGGCTATCGGGGCATTGCCGACAATCTGGAAACCGCGCTCGGCATGCGGCTGCGTAGCGATCCGATTGCGCGGGCACGGACCGCCGATGAAGTGCCGCTTTCGACGGCCGTCAGCCTGATCGTGCGCGAACGGCTGACCGGGCAGCAGCCGCCGGCAGGGGCGGTTGCGGGCCTTGCGCTGGTGCGCGACTGGATCGAGGAGAAAGCGGGCGGCGATCTCGACGCGCTCGGGCTTGCGATCGACGATCAGGCGGCGTTTGCGCAATTGTCGATGAAGCTGCTTCAGGACCTCGATCTCGTGGAGGGCGATATTCTGCCTGACGAAGCCGATGAAGGCGGCAGCGAGGACGAGGGCCAGGACGACCAGACGCAGGACGAGGGCGATCCCAGCGACGACGCGGGCGAAGAGGGCCAGGGCGACGTCGAGCAGCGTGGCGAGTCGCGTGATTCCGAACAGCAGGAAGGCGAATCGACTCAGCAGAGCGACGGCAGCTTCGACGAGGCCGACGGCGAACCCGGCGACGAGGGCGACGACGGGATGATGCCGGTGCGGCCCAACCGCCCGTTCAACGACCTGACGCCGCAGTTCGAATATAAATCCTGGACGCAGGCGTTTGACGAAGAAATTGCTGCCGCCGAACTCTGCGATCCGGAAGAACTCGCCCGGCTGCGCGCCTACCTCGACCAGCAGCTCGTGCATCTGCAGGGCGCAGTCACCAAGCTCGCCAACCGGCTGCAGCGGCGATTGATGGCGCAGCAGAGCCGGAGCTGGGATTTCGACCAGGACGAAGGACTGCTCGATGCCGCGCGGCTCGCCCGCGTGATCGTCAACCCGATGCAATCGCTGTCGTACAAGGTCGAGCGCGACACCGAGTTCAAGGACACGGTCGTCACACTGCTGATCGACAATTCGGGCTCGATGCGCGGGCGACCAATCTCGATCGCGGCGATCAGCGCCGATATCCTTGCGCGCACGCTCGAACGCTGCGGCGTGAAGACGGAAATCCTGGGCTTCACGACGCGGGCGTGGAAGGGCGGGCAGGCGCGCGAATCCTGGCTGGCGGCAGGGCGTCCGCCGCAGCCTGGGCGGCTCAACGACATTCGCCACATCCTCTACAAGCAGGCCGACGAGCCGTGGCGCCGCGCCAAGCCCAATCTGGGGCTGATGATGCGCGAAGGACTGCTGAAAGAGAACATCGACGGCGAAGCGTTGCTGTGGGCGCATGCGCGGCTGATCGCGCGGCCCGAGGACCGCAAGATCCTGATGGTGATATCGGACGGCGCGCCGGTCGATGATTCGACGCTCAGCGTCAACAGCGGCAGCTATCTCGAGCGCCATCTGCGACAGGTGATCGGCTGGATCGAAACCCGCTCGCCGGTCGAGCTCTGCGCGATCGGCATCGGCCATGACGTGACGCGCTATTACAGCCGCGCGGTGACGATCATGGACGCCGAACAATTGGGCGGCACGATGATCGAACAGCTCGCGAGCCTGTTCGACGCCGCGACGCGGTGACGGCACGCGGAATCGTGCCTCCGCCCGGCGGTTTTGCCGGACCGCTCAAGCGGTCGGTGACGATCGCAGGGCATGCCACGTCGATCAGCCTTGAGCCGCTGTTCTGGGCTGAGCTTGAAGCTGCCGCTGCCGCGCACATGCTGCCGCTGTCGGCCTTAGTGGCCGAGATCGATGCGTTGCGGATCGCCCAGCAGGACCCGCCGAACCTTGCCAGCGCGATACGGACATGGCTGTTCAGCCGTCAAAGTTGCGAATAACTCGCAATAGCGTTGACAATGATAATGAGTCGCAATAACCGGGCTCCCGAGGGAGAAACCAATGCGACGGCTCACGATTTCACTGCTGACGGCGGCATCCCTGCTAGCGCTAGAGCCGGCCGCTGCATGGGCGGGCCCGACCGAGGCGACAGCCGCGGCGAGGCTGGACGAGCCCGAAGCCGACCGCGTCGATGTGACCGTGACCGGCCAGCGCAGCGGCTATGCGACGCCCGAAACCAGCACCGCCACCCGTACCCCGACCCCGGTCAAGGATGTGCCGCAGGCAATCACCTCGATCGAGCGCCAGCAGATCGACGATCAGGCAATTCGCTCGATCAGCGATGCTCTGCGCTTCGTCCCCGGCGCGATTGCCGCGCAAGGGGAGGGCAACCGCGACCAGATCGTGCTGCGCGGGAACAATTCGACCGCCGATTTCTTCATCGACGGCCAGCGCGACGACGTCCAATATTACCGCCCGCTCTACAATCTCGATCGGCTCGAGATTTTGCGCGGACCCAATGCGCTGACGTTCGGGCGCGGCGGCGGTGGCGGTGTGATCAACCGGGTTACCAAGACACCGGGCCTCGCTACCTTTGGCGGTGCCAGCGCGTCGGTTGACAGCTTCGGCGCCTGGTATGTCGATGGCGATCTCAACTTCCGCCTGGGCGACACGGTCGGCGCGCGGGTGAATGCCGTGCACGAGGAATTCGCCAACCACCGGCAGGTCTATGGCGGGCGCGTGACGGCAGTGAATCCGGTCGTGAAATGGTTCGCTGGCCCGAACACATCATTCACCCTGTCCTATGAATATGTCGACGACGACCGCGTCACCGATCGCGGCATTCCTTCGCTGGACGGGCGGCCCGTCGCGGGTTTTCGCGATACCTTCTTTGGCACAGCGGGCGTCAATCGAACCCAGTTCACCGGCAATGTCGCGCGCGCGACCGTCACGCACGAGCTGTCGCCTGCGCTCAGTGTGACCGGGCGGCTGCTATACGGCGATTACGACAAATATTATCGCAATCTGTTTCCGTCGGCGGCAGTCACTGGCGGGCGCGTGCCGGTGCAGGCCTATCAGGACTTCACCTTCCGCGAAAATCTGCTCAGCCAGACCGACTTCGTCTGGCGCACGCGCACCGGCGCGATCGACCACGTCATTCTGGCCGGATTCGAATTCGGCACCCAGCATTCGACGTCGAGCCGTCTCAACGGCTTCTTCGATGGCGTGGCGGGGGCGACCAACGGCGGACTCACGGCGAGCGTGGTGCTGGCCGATCCATTCGTTGCGCCACCGGTCGTGTTCCGCGCAGGAACGGGCCAGCGCAATGCGGTGAGCTATGCCGATATCTATGCCGGCTATCTGCAGGACCAGATCAAGCTTGGCCCGGTCGAACTTCTCGTCGGGCTGCGGCATGATCGTTTCTCGCTGAGCGTCGCCAATCGTCTGACCGGCGAGCGTTTCCAGCGCAGCGATGCGCTGTGGTCGCCGCGCGCGGGGCTGGTGGTGCATCCGGTGAAGCCGCTATCGCTCTATGCGAGCTATGCGCGCTCCTACCTGCCGCAGTCGGGCGATCAATTCAGCTCGCTCGATGTGACGACGGCAGCGCTCAAGCCCGAGCGGTTCGACAATTACGAGATCGGCGCGAAATGGGCGCCGCGCGCCGGGTTGCTGATCGCCGCCAACATCTATCAGCTCGACCGCACCAACACCCGCGCGCCCGGGCCGGTCGCGGGCACGACGGTGTTGAGCGGGGCGCAGCGCAGCCGCGGCGTCGAAGTCGAGGCACGCGGCGAGATCACGCCCGACTGGCAGCTGAGCTTCAGCTACAGTTTCCAGGACGCGCGCATCACCGAAACGACGACGGCGGCGCCTGCCGGTCGCAAGGTTGCGCTGGTGCCCGATCACAGCCTGTCGCTGTTCACGCGCTACAATGTGTCGAAGCGATTCGGCGTCGGGGGCGGGGTCAGCTATTTCTCGGACCGCTTCACGTCGATTTCGAACAGCGTCACTTTGCCCGGCTATGCGCGGGTCGATGCGGCGATCTATTACAAGCTGACCAAGGCAATCGAAGTGCAGGTCAACATCGAGAATCTGTTCGACGCGGGCTATTTCCCGACCGCGCACACCGACAACAACATCTCGACCGGCGCGCCGCTCAACGGCCGCGCGACCGTCCGTTTTCGTTTTTAGGGCCGCCGCTTAGATTGGGATGACACTGAGCCAAATCGTCATCCCGGGCGGAGCGAAGCAATTCGGGGCGCCGGATGCGATTGCTTCGCTACGCTCTGGGTGACAGAAGCGGATCAGCAAATCAGCCTACCCTAGTGGCCGAGCAGCACGCGGGCCTGCCCCGCGATCTGCGCCAGCATCGCCGCATTTGGCGCACTTGCCCGGCGGGCACGGTCCACGAGCGCCCGAAATTGCTGCACGCGCCCACCATTGCGCGTCAGCCAGTCCTCGACCGCCGGTCCCGGATCGCTCGCGCCCAGTCGGCCGAGGAAATCGAGCCGGATCTGCTGGAAGTCGCGCGCCAGCCCGGCAATCAGCAGCCGTTCCCACGGGTCGCTCGAGACGATCCGCGCGGCATTGGCCTGCGCCCAGTCGAGCCCTAGCGCCTGTCCCAGCGTGGTGAAGGCGCCCGTCAGCACCACTTCGTCGATGCCGAGCCGCTGGCCGAGATCGGAAAGGCCGACTGCGCCGTCGAGTTCGAAAATGCGCGCGACCTTGTGCGCAAGCGCTGGCGGTGCGCCGACCGATTCGAGCCGGTGCGTGATGCGGTCGCTCTGCGCTCGCGCTTCGTCGCGCAGCAACGAGTCAGTCTTGCCGGCCAGCGCGGCGATGCCGGCGCCGATCCGCGCGTGCACTTCGGCCGGCCCGGTGCCCGGACGGAACACGCGGAGCAGATCGGCGATATGCGACCGGGCAGCAGCGGCGACTTCCTCGAACATGCCGATCCGCGCGGCCTCGGGCATGTCGGTCGCCTCGATCTCGGTCCAGAGCGCAGGCAGGTCGAACAGCTGCTCGACGACCACGAACATCGCCGCGATGTCGGCCATCGCCGCGCCTTCTTCCTCGGCGAGCTCGAAGGGATGCAGTACGCCCAAGCGATTGACGATGCGGTTCGCCAACTTGGTCGCGACGATTTCGCCGCGCAGCCGGTGCTGCTCGATCGCAGTCCCGAAACCGGCGCGCATGGCCGGCGGAAACGCCGCATGCAGATCGGGCTTCAGCGCTTCGTCCTGCGCGAGCGGGCTGTGCTCGATCGCATCCTGCAGCGCGAGCTTGGCGGTCGCGAGCAGCACCGCCAGTTCGGGCCGCGTCAGCCCGCGCTGCTCCTGGGCCCGGCGTAGCAGATCGTCGTTCGAGCCGAGCCCTTCGACCTTGCGATCGAGCCGGCCGCTGGTTTCGAAAATCTCGATCAGGCGGACATAGCTCGGCAATCCCTGCGCGCCGTCATTCTCCATCGTCGACAAGGCGAGCGTCTGCAGGCGATTGTCCTCCAGCACGATCGCGGCGACATCGTCGGTCATCGACACCAGCAGGTCGTTGCGCGCTTCGATCTCGAGCCGGCCTTCGTTGACTTCGCGATTGAGCGCGATCTTGATGTTGACCTCATTGTCCGAACAATCGACGCCCGCCGAATTGTCGATGAAATCGGTGTTGATCCGCCCGCCGCGCGCCGAAAAGGCAATCCGCGCTGACTGCGTCACGCCCAGATTGGCGCCTTCGCCGATGGCGGTGGCGCGGAGCTCCTCGGCATTGACGCGCAGGCGGTCGTTGGCCGGATCGCCGACCTGGATATTGTTTTCGGCCGCCGCCTTCACATAAGTACCGATCCCGCCGAACCAGATCAGATCGACCGGGCTTTTCAGGATCGCCGAGATGAGCGCGGCGGGATCGAGTTCGGCCGTGTCGATGCCGAGTGCCGAGCGGACTTCTTCTGACAGCGGGATCAGCTTTTCGGTACGCGCGAACACGCCGCCGCCCGTCGAGATCAGCGCCTTGTCGTAATCAGCCCAGGACGAGCGTGCGAGCGCGAACAGCCGCGCGCGTTCCGCCCAGCTCGCTGCCGGATCGGGATCGGGATCGAGGAAGATGTGGCGGTGGTCGAAGGCGGCGACCAGCCGGATCGACTGCGACAGCAGCATGCCGTTGCCGAATACATCGCCGGACATGTCGCCGCAGCCGACGACGCGCACCGGATCGACCTGCACATCGACGCCGCGCTCGGCGAAATGCCGCTGGACGCTGATCCATGCGCCCTTGGCGGTGATGCCCATTGCCTTGTGGTCATAGCCGACCGAGCCGCCGCTCGCGAAGGCATCGCCGAGCCAGAAACCACGGTCGAGCGCGATCGCGTTGGCGACGTCGCTGAACGTCGCGGTGCCCTTGTCGGCCGCGACGACGAAATAGGGATCCTCGCCGTCGTGGATGCGCATGCCCGCCGGGTGAACCACCTTGCCGTCGACGATATTGTCGGTGACCGACAGCAGCGTGCGGATGAAGATGCGGTAGCTTTCGGTGCCCTCCGCCAGCCACGCATCGCGGCTGGCGGGATTGGGCAGCATCTTGGGGAAAAAGCCGCCCTTGGCGCCCGTCGGCACGATCACCGCGTTCTTGACGCGCTGCGCCTTCATCAGCCCGAGGATTTCGGTGCGGAAATCGTCGCGCCGGTCAGACCAGCGCAAGCCGCCGCGCGCGACCGGGCCGGCGCGCAGGTGAATCCCCTCGACCCGGGGCGAATAGACCCAGACCTCGCGCCAGGGCAGCGGCGCCGGCAGCCCGGGCACGCGCGCGCTGTCGAGTTTGAAGGCAAGCGCTTCGGCAGCGGCGGGCGTAAACGCATTGGTGCGCAGCGTCGCGTCGATGACGCCGCCGATCCCCCTCAGGATGCGGTCGTCGTCGATCGCATTCACGCTGTCGAGGCCTTCGAGCACAGCCGCTCTGGCAGAGGCATCATCCGCGCTGCTCTGCGGATCGTGCGCCGCGTCGAACTGCGCGATCAGCGCGGCGGCGACATGCGGCGCACGGCGGAGCGCATCGACCACGGTGACAAGGCTGTAGGCCATGCCGGCCTGGCGCAGATAGCGGAACCACGCCCGGAACAGCACGACCGCGCGCGGGGGAAGCCCCGCATCGACGATCAGGCGGTTGAACGCGTCATTTTCGGCCTGACCCTGCAGCACATCGGCGATCGCCGCTTCGAGCACCGCAGTATTGCCTTCGAGCGCGCCGGGTACGGCTTCAGGGCCGGCCTGGATGGCGAAATCATGGACGAAACCTTCGGCTTCGTCGGCAAGCGCGGTCGGCACTTCCTCGATCACGCGGAAGCCGAAATTCTCGAGCACAGGCACCGCATCCGACAGCGCCAGCGCGCCGCCATAACGATAGATCTTCAGCCGCACGCCGCTTGCATCGCGGTAGAGGCGGACCGAGCGCGCCTCGGGCGTCTCGAGCGTCGCCAGCCGCACGATGTCGCGGGCGGCTTCCTCGGGCGTGCTGGTCGCGCGATAGGCTTGCGGGAAGCTGTTGGCGTGGCGCAGTGCCAGCCGTGCGGCGCGGGCCGGGTCGGTGATTTCGGCCAGCGCGGCCTCGACCGCAGGCGCCCAGCCGCGCAGCATCCGCGCCAGCCGCTGGTTGAGCGGCGCGACATCGGGCATCCGTCCCTCGCCGCGCAGATCGAAGGTGTAGCGGATCATCGCCACGACACCGTCTTCCAGCGCGATCGACCAGTTGAGCAGCGCGCCGCTCGAGGCCTCGGCCAGCATGTCGCCGATCGCGACCCGGCGCGCGGTCGACAGATCGTCGCGCGGCAGCCAGACGAAAGCGAACATGTGTCGGCCCAGCGTCGAGCGCACCAGCACCATCTCGGCGCGCGGCCGGTCGGCCAGCGACATCGACGTCAGTGCGAGCGATTCGAGGCTGCGCGGCTCGAACGCGGTCGCCAGATCATGCGGCAGCGCGCCGAGCGCGTGGCTGAGCGCCTTGCCGGTATGGCCCTTGGGATCGAACCCGAACTTGGCCTCCAGTGCCGACAGCCGCGCGCGCAGCACCGGCACGTCCTGCGGCGGCGCGTGCAGCGCGCTTGACGTCCACAGCCCGGCATGGATCGACAGGCCGACAACGGCGTCCCCATCGCGCACCGGCACGATCGCAAGGTCGAGCGGCACATGGCGGTGGACGGTCGAAATCAGGTTGGATTTGACCAGCAGTGGCGCCGGGTTGCCGGCCGCAAACCAGTCGAGCGCAAGCTGGCGCGAACTGGTCGCAAGAATCGGCACCGGCTGCGGATTGCGGGCAATGCCGATCTGTTCGTCGGTGCCCGTATCGCGCAGCCAGCGTTCATGGCCGAGCAACGTGAAATGCCGATCGAGGAACCAGTCGAACAGCGCACCGCCCTCGCGCTCGATCGGGTCGCCACTGGCATTCAGCAGGGCGGCGTCGGCGGCCATCGCGTCCTGTAGCGCCGGCCAATCGCCGACGGCCGCGCGTACGTCGCCCAGGCTGCGCTCGATATCGCCGAGCAGCGCCTTGCGACGCCGCGCGTCGACGCGCTCCATCTCGATATAGATCATCGATTCGGGCGCGCCCGTTCCGACGTTGCGGAAGGTGCCGTCCTCGCCGCGCTCGATCGGCAGAACCGGGTGGATGATGCGATCGATCGCGATGTCATGCTTGCCGATGGTCGCCGCGATCGAATCGACCAGGAACGGCATGTCGTCGTTGATGATCGCCAGCCGCATCTGGCGGTTCGAATCGTCGCCGCTGATCGTCTCGAGTTCCATGCGCGCGGTATTGGGTGGCCGCAGTCCCCCCGTGGCGGCGACGAAGCGCGCAGCCTCGGTCTGTTCGGCCACGCCGAACCCCGCAAGCTCGCCCGGCAGGGCCCCTTCGACGAGCCGGACCGCAAGCGCGTCCGACAGCGATTTCAGCGTGGCGATGACCATGGGCGCCGCTATGCGCCCCACGGCCCGCTAGCTCAAGATCGAAGTCACCCGAAGCGGTGCGGGCGCGACCGGATCAATCGGCAATGCGGACCAGCGCGCGGTCGGTGATCGGGTCGTTCGGCGCGACGCTGCCGATGATTTCGAGGTCGCCGTGGGCGCTTTTGCGCGCGACGAGCACCACGAATTCGCCGACCACGGCATCGCAATCGAGCGCCACCGCAGCAAGGCTGGGCATCGCGGCGAGCCGCGCCCGCGTTGCCGCCGCGCGGTCGGCAACCGGCGCCGGACGTTTCAGCGCGCGTTCGGCAGCGACGATGCCCTTGATCCCGCCTTCCGCCATTTCGAGGAAGTCGCCGAGCGCGCCCTGCGGCACGTTCGCGCGCCGGGCGTGGGTAAGGACGGCGGCAAATTCGGTCAGGCGCGTCTTGTCATAGTCGGCGCCGAAGACGAGCTTGACGATCGGCGTCATCGGCGCGCGCGCCTGCGCCTTCATGCCGGTATCGGCGAGCAACGCGGCATAGCCATCGGGATCGGCATCGGCGGCAGTGGCGAAATCATAGGCGCGGCCAAGCGCGCGGTAGAGCGCGGCGCGGCTGCGGGTGTCGGCGGCGCGAACAGCGGCGGCGCTCTGCTGGGCGAGGCTCAGCTGGTCGGCAAGGCCGAGCGCGGCGCCAAGATCGCCGTGGTCGGCCACGGCATTGTCGCCGGTGCCATGATCGGTGTCATCGATGCCTGCGCTCGGGCCGCTCGCCCAGGCGGGCGCCGGCGCGGCGGTGGCAGGGCGCGGAGCAGTGCGGACGGCTTCGGCGACTTCGGCGGACAGGGCCGCCTGGGTGTCGGCGTCGACCATCTCTTTCCAGTTGATCACGCCGTAGATGAAGTCGATCGTGTCGTCGTTCGACGAAAACGGCATCAGGATGCCGCGATAGAGCGTGTTGTGCCCGCGCGTGCCGACGAATTCGGCCTCGAAACCGATCGGCGCGCGATTGGCGATGATCTGGAGATAATGGTCGGTCAGCCGCGACAGCAGCGATCGGCTCGGCACCTGCGTGATGTGCGTGATCGACGAATCGAGCTGGCATTCGTCGCGCAGCGCCCGGCCCAGGAAGCGGATGGCGGGATTGTCGATCCCGCCGGTGAAATCGAGCAGCACCGAATGCGCGCCGAAGTCGGCGATGTTTTCCGGGTCGAGATCCTCGATCGACGGATAGGCGCGCCCGCCCAGCAGCGACACCCAGTGATTATAGGCGCGCACATGCATCCGGCGTTCGTCGGTGCCGATGTCGAAATCGGCGTTGTCATCGACACTCATGTCGGCCTCGTCCCCCTGATCGCTATCGACTCGATCGTCCTCGAACCCGCGCAGCGTATCCATGCTCGTCCCCAATGGGCCTAGACCCGTTATCAGGAGGCGTTGTGCCCGATTGTGGTAAACGACCGGTAAAGCTGTGCGACAAACGCGCGGGTCCGATGCGGGCGGGGCGCTTTTCCGAGCGGGCGCTTGTCAGTCGCTGATCGAGGTGTTAAGCGCGCGCTCCGCAATCGGGCGACATCGCCCTTTCGCGCAGGCCGCTTTAGCTCAGCTGGTAGAGCATCGCATTCGTAATGCGGGGGTCACAGGTTCGAGTCCTGTAAGCGGCACCACTCCCGATCAATGGAAGGCACTGTCGGTGCCTGGAGATCGGGACCGCAGCTGGCGGCAATTTCTAGCGGCTTGACCGGGCCGCTTATCGTGATGAGATTTGGTGCGACCACGACTTTGCCGATAAATCGCCGGGCATAGCCCTGGCGGGTGGTTGCGTCTTTCGAGCGAAATTTGGCCAGGATAACATCCCCGAGGCGACCGACGGCGTCGGGCGTGACACGCCGCTCGACCGTGGAAAGCTGGCGCTCGACGAGAAGAATTTCCTGTTCCAGATGTGCGCGGCGGGTGCGCTGGTTGGCTAGCCGCGCCGCGAAGTCGCTGTCGCGTGGGCTGACGATGCCCTGTTCGATGAAGTCGAACATGTTCTGGATCGCGCCGTCCACCCGGCTACGCTCGGTGCGCAGCGCCTTGAGATGCGCCTGACGCTCGCGAACAGCGGCGGAGCTGTCATCGAGGAGATTCGCGAGCAATTGCTGGAGACGGTCGGGACGCAGGAGCCGGTCGGCGATGGCGTCGATGACGATGGCCTCGAGCTTTTCGTCACGAATGCTCGTTCCTTCACACGCCGTGTCCCCCCGGCGGAGCCTGCGCGAACATCGGTAATATCGATAGCGCCCGCCCTTGCCGGTTGCGATAGTCAGCGCGTTGCCGCATTCGGGGTGACCGCATTTGGCAATGCCGGCGAGCATGGTGGGGCTGGACACGATACGGGCGGGCGTGATGTGCATCGCGTTGCGAGCAATACCGGCCTGAACCTCGAGCCATTCGGCTTCTGGAATAATGACCGGCACATCAATCGTCTGCCATTCTTCTTCGGGGCGTTTGATGTTGTTGCGGATGTCATAAACGCCGTAGAGGTGCTTGCCGTGGTAGGTCGAGCGGTTGAGGATGTCCTTAATGTTCGAGACGTGCCATTTCCGCCCGCGCAACGTTGCACCGCTTGCGTTCAGGTGGCAGACGATTTTTTTGTAGCCCATCGGGCCATGGCCGATCCCGATGCGTTTCATGCGAAATATCTGCTTCACCATCAACGCCTCTGACGGTTCGATTGCGAGGCGCTTCTTCGCCTTGGTGCCGCGCATTTCGGCGACTTCTGTGACATAGCCGAATGGCGGCGTTCCACCGTTCCAGAAACCCGCTTCAGCGTTTCGCTTCATCGTGTCGGTGGTGAATTTGGCGGTCTGGCGCGATTGATATTCGTCGAAATTTGACAACACCGAGCGGACCAGATCGCCTTCGGCGTCGTGGCCAACTTCCTGAGTGATGGCTACCAGCCGCACGCCCGCTCGTTTGAGCCGACGACGATGATGCTCGAGCAGATAATGGTCGCGGAACAGCCGCGAAAAACTGTACACGCCGATTTCGGTAATGCCGCTACCGGGTCGCATTGCATGTTCGAATAGCGCCTGCAGTCCGGGCCGGGCATCGGTTGTGCCCGAGAGGCCGCCATCTCGGTGGATCTCGACAAGCTCGACACCGCGTTGGCCGTAATGCGCTATGAGGCGCTCCTCCTGGTTATCGAGACTGATGCCGGCATCGGCCTGACGCTGCGTGGAGACCCGCACATAGCCGAGCGCGCGTTCAATCCTGGGTTTTGTCATCGGTTGACCCTTTGAAGATGTAGCGAAGTTCTTCTGCGGTAAGCAGCGTCAACAGCCATTCTGACTCGGATCGATCCAGCGTGAAAGAGTCGGGAAGCCGGTCGTGCACAATTCGGTCGCCGGCATCGGTGCCCAGCATCGTGCGGGCGATCCCGATCGAGGAATTGACTGTCGATCGACCTGACGGTTTGCGGGTGCTGCCCATCCACCAGCATGTGCCGGTTCAAAATCGAGGCAGCGATGTAACCGACCAAAAGCTCAAAAAGGAGACAATTTCGGGTGACCCAGCAGAATTTGGGAAAATGGAAAGGACAGATCACGTGCCGACATTGCTTATTTTACTTGGCCTGGGCCTTGTGGTGCTCAAGATCGCGAAATTCAGCGCCGCGCTGCTTGTCTATGTCATTGCGACGGCCATGGTCGTCTATCACGAATGCCGATCGATCACGATCGCGAAGATGTTGCTTGCTCATCGTCCACAAGCTTCCGGTTCCGCCGCTGTCCGGAAGGGCGCGCGAGCCCGGCAACGGTTAATGGCACGGAGTCTGCACCACGCGATGTGCCTCACCGAACTTCGCAGCCTGCTTCCCACTGTAGGGGCACGAGGGTCTGCCATCGCCCAAGCCATGATGACGCGCGCCACATGACGACGCGTAATTTAGCCATCGTCCGACTGATGAAGCTCCATCAGCACCTGTTCACGGTCGTCGCACAGCACGATCGCCTTTTGCTCCGGGAGCCACGACACGTACCGCCGCTCCCTGCAATAGCAAACAAGCCCAGCCTCGTCATGATACCAGCTGCCGGCCGGGCAGGTCGTGCAGGCCAAAATCGTGTCGGGACGCACCGTCTCCGGCAGCGTCAGCAAGGTTGAGCTCTTGAGCGGCGCATGGCGACGCCTGACGTCGCCAAACGGGAAGGTCATGGTTTCGAAAACAGGCTGCATGGTAATTCTCCTCCATTGACACGTTGAAATCATCGACATGAGGCGGCTTTTCGGATCAGTTTTCCCCGAACCAGGATTTGAGCGTGTCAAGGAAGGCGGCATGGATCAGCTTGGCGTGCTCGATCCGGTACGTCGGGTGCTGTTCCGTCATCGACTTGACGCGGATCGTGAAGGAATCTCTGTGATCGGGTGTGATCGCGGCAATGACCTTGTTGTGGCGGTTCAGCACTTGGGTCGGGATGATTTCGTCTTTGCCCGCCGCGGCTGCGGTCAGCTGCTTGACGAGCGCCGACACACCGAGGGTCTGTCCCGCGAGCAAGCCCGCACACTCAAGGACACGAGCCCGCTGCTCCTCATTCTCGAGCAGCGGGGCGACGAGCGACCACTGTGTCATCGAAATCGCGCGCTTGTCGGCAATAAGGTCGAGAATGGCAGCCGGCGCCTTCTGGAGCGCAAGGCCCCGGTTGATCGCAGACTTGTCCTCATCGACCGCGTCAGCGAGCCGTGCTTCGCTGGCAATAACCTTGTCGCCGAGCAGGCGTGCCCAGGTGGCCGATTTGTCCCAAAGGCTGACCGCGAGCGCACCGCGATCTGCGCGATTGGCGATTTTGAGCGCCTGTTCCGCGGACAGATTGTCATAGATCGCCACCCGCAGCGGCTGATTGAGGACTTTGCAAACGATGCGTCGCCTGGCGCCTGCCAAAAGCTCAACGACACCATCGCTCGCCCGCTCGCCGATCGCATCTTGCGCCTGTCCGACCGCCTTGAATTCAGCGACGAGCGGCGCGACGCTCTCGTCGGTGATCGGGCACTCATATCTGGGGTTCTTGGCCGACACCCGGGTCTGGTCGAAGGAGAGAAGTTCCACGACATAATTGGTCTTCGCACCGCGCTTCGGCACGCTGCCATCCAGGGGAAGTTCGTTCGGCTGCATGTTGATATCCTTCGCAGTTGACTTGAGGGCCGCAATGATGTGGCCGAAAAATCGCCGACGCGATGTAACCGCAGCGACCAACCGCCAGAGAAGATGACACGGCCGCGGCGGTTGGTCGGCCAGCCGGACGCGGGGCCGTTCCGGTTCGAATCATCCGCCATTGCAGGCGGGGGGAAATATCGCCCGTCGGCACGATCCATCGTCATGTGCCACCTCCGGCGCTGTGCTTCTTGACCAGCTCCCAGCCCGCGAGGAGGTTGGCACGGCGCACGCTCTCTTTTTCGAACGACTCGATCACGTACTGCATCAATGCATGGCGGTTGAGCAGCTCGACGATCTCCGCTTCGCGGCCGTAGAGCGCGCTGACCGGCCCTTTGTCGAAGCCTTCATAAATCGCCGACAGCTTGCCGATGATTTCGTCGCGCTCGGCGCGGTACGGCGTGATGTCGGTGACGATGGTCTCCTGACCGTCGATCTCGATCACGAGCCGGGTCATTCTTTGTCTCCGTCGCGGAATCTGGGATTAGCGCCATGCTCGTCGAGCCAGTTTGCAGCATGACCTCGCGTACGCTCGGCCGGCATCTCGACGCCGCGAACGCGGGCGGTGGTGGCCGCGAGATGCCCCTGGCCCGACAGGGGCGGCTTCCATCGCCAGTGGCGATCGCCATTGGCACGCTGATGCGCGGCAAAGCTGGCGCCATCGGCCTCATAGCGCTCGGCGGCGTCACGCTCGGTCGCCTCCCGGCCCAACGCATCGAGCAGGGGTCCGCCCGCGTCGATCACCGCACCCAGCAGGTTGCCAAACGTGTCGACCGGCGAAGTCGCAACGGCCGCAAATCGCCCCATCAGTTCGGCCGGGGACAGCGTATAGAGGCCGCGATGCGCTGGGGCCTGGTCGGGCGTTAGCCCATGGGCCTTGGCAGGCTGCCCCAGGCCGAATAGCGGACGCTTTATCCAGAAAGGATCAACGATCCCGCGCTTGAGCAGTCCTTGCCCGTCTGCCCAGGCGAACCCGCTGACCTCGAGCGCTGCGTCGCTTTCGCAGGCGACACGAAGGGCACGGATCAGGCAATCATCATCGCTTGCCTCTCGAGCCTCCGCAAGCCGACTGATCGCATGAGGGTAGGGAAGCAGATAAAAGCCCAAATGGGCCAAGATATGCGCGCGCCCCATTCCGCCGACTGCCACCACGCCACCGTGGCAATAGGCGGTGTAGTTGGGATGTCGGTTAAAAGTCGCCTGCTCGGCCTCAAGGGCCGTGATCCGGGCATGGTGCTCGGGCAGGGTTGCTCGGTGTGCCGCGATCTCATGATCGATCGCGGTGATCAACTCGTGGTAGGTGTGGGGGGGATCGTCAGTCGCCATGCTCGCCTCCTGAGACGGGCATGGCGGGAGAAAACGACGGCAACGATGTAACCGCGAGATTATTCTGCCGGCTTGAACGGGGCGGGTGCTACGTCGAGCGTGACCACCGGGTCTCGGCAGTCGGTCGAACCTTAATCAACGCACCCGTTGAACAAGGATCACAGCCCATTGTGATTTTTGATCCATTCTTTATAGAGCGCGATGATCTCCGATTTGGATAGACTTGGGATGCCGGCCACATTTGCCGCCGCACTGGCGAAGTCGAGTTGCCTCATGATCGCCTCAACGTCGCCGCGAATGAAGTAATGAGTTGATGGGTTGGCGCCGTCGAGGGAAACAATCCGGCCGGCCCGCGCCCCGATACGCCGTATGGCGAAATTGGCATCATCCCGCGAGGTGAACGGAAAATCGGGATGCGTGGTCTCGACAAGCACACGGGCCCGGGGTTCGGGGCGGCGTTCCCAGATCTGAAAGATGGTGGGCACATCGTAGCGTCTGTTGCGAAATACGAAGGCATTTTTAGGGACCGCGACCTCGCGGACCAGATGAAAATTGCGATCTAGACGATTCTGAATTTTCGCCTTTCGGAACGTCCGTGGGACGATCATCGCAATGATCCTCGCCTCGCGTGCGGCATGATTGAAGAAGCGGACAGCCATGCTGGCGTTTTTGCCGAACGGCGGGTTCCCGATGACCGCGACTTTCCATTCACTCCTGATTTCGACGGTGAGAAAGTCCGCTTGTCGGATGCCGGGATGTTTTGGCTCGACATCATATCCTAAGCTGCGGCTTGGCAGCAGTTTGAAAAACGAGCCTGTGCCAGCGCTCGGCTCAACCATCTTGCAGAAGATCGGATTGAAATGCTCACAGAAGACCCTGTAACAATCTGCGGCGACCGCCTCATTGGTATAATATTGATCATATTTGACATCGTTCTGCATCGTCGTTCCTTTCGACGGGCAGACTGGCTTGGGAAAACCGAAGTGACGATGTAACCAGACGAATGGGCAGTGGCCCAGATTGAAAATCCGACAGCGATCATTTCTTGATCTGGTCGTCAGGGTCGGGCTTGGCGATACCAGGCTCCTTGCTCGCGATATGGCGCAGCCAGCCGGAGGCGAAAGGGTCGTCCTGCCCAGGACGATCGACCTGAACCGTCGAAAGGTCGCGGCCGGCGTGTTTCATCTGCGCGATGATCTGATCCGCGCTTGGGATCACCTGCGCTCGCTCGAGGCTGTAGAGCCACGTCCGTGTCGACAGGATGTGGGCTCGGTCATAACGCTGGAGCGATCGTGTCGCTTTGCTGTCCTCCAGCAGGACCAAAGGGATCGCGTCAGCGCCGGCGATGAGGTCAAGGCGCCTCAGCATATAAGCGAGCGCTGCGTCGCCATAACCGGAGGTCGCGCGAGGCTCCTCACCGCTGCGTTCTCGTTCCAAGGCCGCTTGGTAGACGCCGCCCATTCCGGTGTTCTCGATCCGGATGCTGTTGCTCATCCTGGTGAACCAATCGGCGAGAACGTCGTGGTCCGGGGACCCCGGCTTTTTCAGGCACTCGAGCTTCACGATGTCAGGGATGACAACGGGCCGATCGAAGACGAGCACGAGATCCAACCGCCTCGCATGCGCGAGGCTGATAAGTGGCCCGCTGTCGGGAATAACGAGATCGACGGTACGGGTCATGCGGCTCGGAGTCTGGCCTGCCCCCGGATGAGATCAGCGATAAAATCGGCCTGATGATCCTCGAAATCGTACAACCTGCTTCTGATCGCCACACCGCTGAGTGAGGCTGCCTCATAGAGTTCGTCGAGGGTGTCGATCCGGGCAATACGCATCGCCTCGCGATAATCGACGCGGTCCTGTTGCCAGGCGGCGAGTATGTCATGCAGGGTAAGCAGCTCCATGTCCGGTTCCTTTCCGGTGCGGTGTGTTTAGCATAGGCGATGTGCCTTCTGTAAGGTCCGAACCGTGTCGGCGGGCGGGCCATCGCATGCATGTCCGGCACAACGTCTGACCAGTTCTACGCAAGGTCGGTCATGTCGGCAGCCATGGCCAGCCGGGATTTCCGATCGTGCATCATGTCCATCGCGCCTTATGGACAGCCGCAATATCAAAGCGCCGACAGCGCGTGGCTTTTGCACCTTTCAATTAACCCTGGCCAGGTCTGGGCTACTTCCATTGGACGGAATAGGCCAGCGCCGGATCAGCGGTGATCGGGGAGCGTCCCGTGAACAGCGCGCATGCGATGTCGACACTGTGCGGCGTCAACAGCATCTTGCTGTAAAGAAGCGGTGCCCAGGCATGGGCGCGCGCGACCTCAAGCGCGATGCCGTCGCGCTGGGCGGCGGAGCCTGGCGGCGCGTGAACGACGGGGGCCCCGTTGGCGATCCAGTGTACCCGCTCCCGATCGATGAGCGGTGCGAACCAAGAAATGGGCAGCGGCAGCGCGCCGACTGGGGTCAATCCCCAAAGATCGGCACGCCCAAGCAGGATGTCCTCAAGCTCATCGTCGCCGTGTATTTGAGCTCGTTGCCCCTTGCTTGGCTCCGGCCAGCGACCGCTGTCGTGACTGAGTTTACGCAGTGTCGCGTATCGATCGTCCTTCATCGATCGTTCGTTGACCGCATCGCGCCGAACACCTTGACCGGCATCGCCGACTTCGCAGTCTTTTGCGGCGGAGGTAGCCTTGTGCTGCTCTGCGTCGGCCCTCGCCGCTTCGCCGGTCAGAATAGTGGACAGCACGGTATTGTCAGCGATCGCATCACGGTGATGGTCGTCGATCGGCATCTCCAGCGATAGAAGCATCGAGCGCACCAGCTCATTGGTCGCGCCATTTGGCGTCAGGTGATTGTCTTTCCCCGGTCTGCGGGGCCTTTTTTTTGCGGCATCGACAGCGCGCGCGCGACGATCCCGCGCTTTCGCGCCGGCGGAACTCGTGGCGAATACCGACACGATCGTCTCCGCGAGCTGACGCTTGAGCGTCAGGCCGTTGGCCCTCGGCAGATCGTCGTCATGATCCTTAATCTTCATGATGGGTCGTTGCTGTTCGACCGCGCGGACCGCATCAATGGTGCGAGGATCCTTCAGCGCAACCGGCAGCGACCATCCAAGCTTGCCGAACCGGGCCGCCGTTAGCGGATAATCTGGCGAGAAATATACGCCGTTAAACATTGCCGTCACCGTCGCATGCGAGAACGCGCCGTGCTCCAGCGCCATGCCGGCGACATAACCACGGCCGGCAGCAACGGCCATCCGTCTCTCGGATTGCCAAAAGGCACGGGCGACAGGGATCGTGAGCCGGCGCCTCGCAGCGCGTAGGCGTTTGACCCCTTCGTCGTCGAGCTTATCGCCAAGCTCGCGCAACTGCTCGCGCGCTATCTGCATTCGGCGTGCGCATTCGATGAGACACGCAAACGCGCCGAGTGCGCCGCCACTGCAACCGACAAAGGCGCCGTGGGGCGCGGCAAGCCACGGAAACAGCCTATAAAGTCGTTCAAGACGGCCCGTCATTGCCAGCTTGTAGATCAGGTCGGCGCGTACCCGATTGAGCCTCGCGAGGCGAACGGCGGGGTCGGGACTGGCAAGGCGAATGAGCGAGCGCCGAATGTGATTTCGCCACACGGTGGCTTGCAGTCGGTTTCCAACCGCTGCGCCGGGCAAGCGGTCCAACCGGTTCGCCCGTGTTTCGAACGCTGCAAGGTCCTTTGGAACGAACGGCGTTGCGGTAACGAGGCTAACGCCTTGCAGTTCCCTATCAAGACGCGTCCACCTAACGTCGAGGGCTTCTGGCGCCACCGAGAAAACCGCCACCCCATCGAGCAGGGTGCGTGCTGCTTCAAAGGCCTTTTCAAGCTTTTTGCGGGCGCGGTCATCGTTAACGCGAGCGGCATATTCGACATAGTAAACGAACTGCTCGATCAGGATTTTGATTTTCCGCATGGGCGCGGAGGACGTGGCAACGTTCTCACCGCGCGCGCTTGCGGCCTGGATCAAGCGGAACAACATCGCCGTGACGTCGAAAAGCGCCCTTGCGACCGCAACCGCGCCGGACTGCGTCGATAGCGGGGGCCGCAGGTGCGCCAGATTGGCGGGCGGCGCGCCGACACCGTGAGCGACCCGCCACCACATCTTGCGCGACGCAAGCTTTGCCTGCATCAGTGCGATGCTCAGCATTGCCTCGGGCCCGTTTTCCCGCAACCGGTCGGCCCAGATCGCGACTGAACCATCCTCCCATCCAGCCAACGAGAACACCGCCCCCGGTGCCCACCAGAGGCCGGCCTCGCCGCGCAGCCGGCGTCGGATCTCATCAAGCGAGCCGGGCAGTTGCCTGAGCTTCACGCACAGGTTCACAGGCGCGGGGATGCCGGCTGGGTGAAGATAGGGCACGATGCTGGAGGTGCGGCCACCGATGAAGCCGCCACCAGGCCGCCGGTCGGGGTCGTCGTGATAGTCGATATGGGGCAGGAGCGCGAAGCTCACCGGATAACAGTGCGGGACGATCGCGAACTGGCTGGGCGCAGCGCGACCGGTCGCGGTGATGGTCCCTGGCTCGATCACCGCTTCGTTGGCGACAAGTCCAGCGGCGACCATGCGGAAGTCGGAATTGATCCGTGCAGAGGTCGTCACGGCCGTTCTCCACAGCCGCACGTTGCCGGCGTGCAGGCGCCGCCGATGCCGACGCTGGTGATGTTCTGCTTCTCGAGCCGCTTGGCGTCGGTGCGGCGCCCGACGAAATAGACTTGTGTACGCTGTCGCAATTGCTGCATGATACCCTCGCTCGTCGTTGAGCAAGCGGCCCAACCCCGAGCTTATAGGGTGGGGGGTAGCAAGGCGCCAAACGGGTCATTGCAGATTCTGGCGGCGCCCACCTCTTCATCATCGATTGCGGGTGCCGGTTTTTCGGTCGGTTACATCGCTAGGTCTATTTGCGATGGGCATCCTTGCTGCTTCGACCTTCGGAGTGGCTGCTATGTCCGCATTTGCGCATGCGCTTATTACAAGGCTGCAACGGTTCCCGCTGTTGGCTCTTGGCCGACCTGTGGCGGTGCCTGATCGGCCTCGCATGTCCCTGGCGTGGAAAAGGGCGGGATCGACCGACCGGAAGCCCAACACCGTCAATGGCAGCGCTGCTGGGCAGGCAACCAGACAGGGGGCAGGAAGACAGTTTGGCGGGGGGCGCATTAAATGAATTCGCTTGTCGCGAATTCGGGTGGCTCCGCCAGCCCTGTCCCACCCCCGCCCCCGCATGAGTTCTATGTCGTCCTTCCGGACGGCAGTTGCATCCCTGCAACCCGGGAGAACTGCCGGATCGTGATGAAACAGGCGCGGGACGAGGCGCGAAAGCAGGCCAAGAGAAGACGCCATGAAAAGGCGGTCGAGGCACAGATGGCGTTCGAGGATCGCGCGGCCGCACGGCGGCTGATGCAGGAACTCGCTGAGCTCGACCTCGACCTCATCCGCTATGCCGCGCGCTTCAGGGTGCGGGTGCGGCCGGATAAGCCGGACACGTTCACATCGCCGGTCGTAAAGCGGCTGACGATCACGCCAATGAACGATCGATCGTCCCGGCTTGGAAGGGAGCCGGCAGCATCGTCATGGGTGATCGACGATCGCGGCATGCGCGGGATTATCTGGCAGCAGAGCTATCTCGGTCGCAAGTCATCCGGCTTCTATCGCGGGGCGGCGCGCGACAATTGGGAATATGATGTGCGCGACGAAGCGGTGCTGCTCGGTCCTGACGGTGAGCCAATCATCATCTCGAACATGGGCAACGACTGGGTCGAGATCGGCGTGGGCTGGCAGGCGATGGAGGACGCCAGCACGCGAAAGAACGCAAAGATCCAAATCCGCGCGATCGCGCCGTTCGACGCCGACATGAGCCTGGAGGAAATGACTTACGCGCTCGAGCATTTCTGCAAGACGGTGTTGGAGCCGATGGGGCTGCCGTATTCGGCAGTGATCCACCGGCCACCGGCTGACGGCGACCAGCGCAATTTTCATCCACATCTCAGCTTCTCGCTCCGACCGATGCGCCGCGTCGCGCCCTATACTTACGAGATCGCCGACGAAGTGCGTGGCGAACTCGACGGCAAGGATGGCGTCCAGATGCTCCGACATCTCTGGTCCTATTCGATGACCGCGGCGGCCGAACGAGCCGGAAGCAGCCGCGCCTATACCGGCCTCGGCTATGGCGCGCGCGGGCTCGACCTGGAAGCGGGCGAACATCTGGGCGAGGGCCGTTCGGCCATTCTCAGGCGCGGTGAAACCGTCTGGGCAGACAAACGCAACCGGATCAAAAATGCCCGCAACGCCGCTCGCCGCGCGATCCGCGATGCCGATCGCAAGATCGAGGCGCTGACGAAACTTCGCGACGCCGTGGTCGCGCAGATGTCGCGCAAGGTCGACGACATTTCTCCGCCCAAGGTCCTGGTGACCTCAGCGATGCCCCAGCGCGCGACGAAATTGAAATCAGCGTCGGCCCGACCATCGCAGTCGCCCGAAGCCATGACACTATCAAGATTTCCTACGCCGCCCGGACGACGGCAGGCGGCGACCGGCGATATCGGTCATGCGCGATCGTTCCTGCCGACGATGCCTCGCGCTACGGTCCAACCACCCCTGAAAGTCAGTGGACCCGCCGCGGATCATCCGCCGCGCTGGCTAGAGGCGGCGGGTATCGTGCCTCCGGCGCCGCCGCTGCGCGTCGCGTTGCCAACGCCATCGTTGCCGCGCCGCCTTGTTGCGGCAAAGGGTGCGAACGAGGCGATGCCGAGGCTCGAAGCCGCCGGGCAAGCCGTCAGCATTAGCGCAGGCAGCGGCAAAGGACTTTCGGTAGCCGAGCCGGTGGGGCCCGTCGCAACGCCATTGAGCGCCGCAAAATCGATCGAGCCGCCGAAGATACTGGCCCGGTCCAAAGCCGTGGGCGCGACGCTGCCCAACGATATTGTCGTTGCCCTGCTGCACGCACTGGCGCAAGCGCGCCGCCGTCGCGCCGAGCGCCGCCGGGCGGCGCGATGGCGCGATACGAGAAGGCGCGATGAGCCAATTCCGACGCTTGCCGATATCCCAACGCGCGAACAGTTCGAAGCGCAGCCCCGGGTCAATCTGTTTGCGATCCCGCCGGCCGACCGGCCCGTTGCCGATCCTGCGGCCGACGAACGCCGACAAGCCGACGAGAGGCTGATCGCGCGCATTTTGAAGGCTGACGTTTATATCGCGGATATGACGGATGATGCGCTGTCGGTGCATTGGACCGTGACCGAGAAGCTCGGCATCGACGACGCCTGGATGCAACAGTCGCATGTCCAGCGCGCCTTTTCAGACATTCGCCGGAACCAGCAGCGTGTTATCGCTGCTCTCCGGAACGAAGCGGTGGCACGACCGCTGGAGTTCAGCGCCATATCGATGCGCTTCTGGCCCGCCGACCTCGACCCGGCGGGCAAGGCCCGTCTCGACCGTTGGGCCACTGACGACGGGTTTATGCGCAACGTTTCAGCGATCCGGGCCGCAATTGGCGCGGCGCATAGCGCCGAGAAAAGGGCCAAGGCGAGCACCGCAAACCGCGTGCGAACACAACAAATCGGCGTGCAGGAAGGCGCAACGGGCGGTCCCGCCACCGGATCGACGACGCATCAACGCAAACGATCGGTTGGCGATAGTATGCTCGAGGGCGTTCGCATTCGCGCGTTTTTGGCAAACTCAGGGCGCCCCACCAAATCACTCCTGATGTTGATCCGGTACGCGGGGGAGCATCCGAATCATGTCGGCGGCGTGAGCGGCGATGCGATGGAAGCGAATGACAGCGCCCCCGTCGCCATTCGGACGCTGGTCGAGGGATGGTGCCACGACGCTCGTGTCAAATCGCTCGTCGCCATGACGGTCAAGGCCAGTCGCCACGCTGACCGACCGGTCTGGCCGTCCGACATCGCATCGGACATCCGCGCAACCGTTGCGGATAATCCGTGGCCGTCCTGGTCGCCGCATGACGTGGGTCTCTCGCGATCATGAGCGGCGCGGCGATCGACCGCACTGGGATGTGAGGAAGTACGAGATTCTTCAGAAACGATGAGGACGAGCTGATTCAGAAAAGGAAAATAGCATGACCATACGCCTGCCGCCCATTCCGCCGCGAACCGACCTGTCTTGGATCAGCCGTGGAAAAGCCCAGCCGCCGCAGCGGAGGGCAAGCTGCGCTGGCGCGCGCAAATGCGGGATGGAGAAGGGAAATAGTGATCGGAAGGGGAGTTGGAAAAATTGGAGGCGCCTGGCGGGCGCAGCTGGTTTTGAACTTTTCTTTCGATCCGTGCGTGCACCGGCACGCGCGTTCTCGATCGACGGACTTTGCCAATGCGCTCTTTCTACCCAAAACGCCCCAGCGACGAGCATCCGGGCGACCATGTCGTCACGTTCGATATTGAATCGATAGTTGACGAAGAACCCGATGACGGCAGCTTTCCGAAATGGCCGCTGCACCGCCCGGTTGTCGCCAGCTTTCTCACCGCATCGCTGCGCGAGGGAAGCTATTGTTTCGCGATGACGAGCATCGTCTGTGAGCCTGGCGGCGAAAGCGACTTTTACGCGGCCGTCGATGCACAGTTGCCGACGGGCGCCACAAGCGTTGGGTTCAATACACGCGGCTATGACCTGCCGGTGCTGCAGCTGGGTGCGATCGCCGAGCGGCGGTTCGATCTCGCCGGGCTGTCGCATCATGCCCGGGCGCACCGGTTCGGCAATGTCCACTGCGACCTCGCCGAAATGTATTCGCTCTCCGGTGGCACCAAGCGCCCAAGCCTGTCGGAAATCTGCGACCGACTCGGCGTCCCGGTTAAGACAAGCGTGCACGGGGCCGATGTCGGTACATTGTGGCGGACAGGCGATGTCGCGGCGATCACGCGCTACTGCGAGGAAGATGTCGCCGCCACCTATTGCGCTTGGCTCGCCTGGCACGGGTGGCGGCACGGCGATGATGGGCTGATCGCTAGGCCGCTCGCTGCATTCGCAAGCTGGATCGAGCGATCGCCCGAGCACGCACACCTTATGCCGTTTGCGACCTCGCCGCTCGCGGTATGGGCGCGTCCGCGCGCTCTGGCGCTGCGCGTCGCGGCTACACTCAAGGCCGCCGAGCGGCGCGCGCAGCAGGCCGCTGACGAGCGGGCATTCAGCGGCGACCCAGCCGGGTTCTGACCCGGTCCTCCACAACCATCCACTTCCACATGCCGCGCCTACCGCTGCCGACATCCAGTCGGCGGTGCGACGGCGCGCGTCCATCATCAGGAAATGATCATGACCAAACCCTGTTCGTTCATCACCCTTGCCGTCGCCAGTGTCGGCATCGACACCAATCAGCACGGTACCCATGCCGCCGTCTCGCACCTTGCCGCCATCGCGGTGCTGGTCGCCGACCGCGACGGTGCCGGCAGCTGGAGCTTCAGCCTCAATCATCGCGGCGTTGCCGCGGGCGATGGCGAAGACACCTTGTTGCTCTGGGCGCTGAACATCTTGCCCCCGACGGGCATAGTCGTCGGCTGGCAGCTTGCCGATCGCATCGTCGCCCCCTTGCTCGATGCCGGCACTACCGGCGATCCCGAACTCGGTCGCGCCTTTCTCGACCGGCTGACCAGCCTCGTCAGCGCACCGAGCGTGGATCTCGCCATCGCGCATGGCGGTGTCAGCGCGCCACCGCTCACAGGGGTCGCGGCGCGTCATGGCATCGACGCACCGCCGACTGATCCCGCCGCCGTGGCCAGCGCTTGGGGGTTCGGCGAGCGTCGCTGGCTGCGGGACGTGGTGGCAGAGGAAGCGGTCGCGGTGTGGCGTCTGTGGCTTGCTGAAAGCAACGGCATGGCAGCCGAGGCGAGCGCAGCGTTCGAGGCCTGGGCGTCGGGCCTACGCCGCCCATCGGTCTGATCGTCAAGTGACCGTCGCTGGGATCAGAAGAGCCGTCGCTGGTGGAAGGAGCTTGCGACCGACGCGGTCGATGACAAGCGCGACTGGCTCTCTGGGCATGCCGCCTGCCCGAACCCGGTGACCCGCCAGATCACCTGGCACCAGCGCCACCGAGGCTGATCTCCTCAAAAGCAGAACCGACCAAGCCCCGCGACCCGTAGCCATCGGGCACGGACAACTGCGTCTATCAACCAAGGAGAATGATAATGGATATCCTGTATTACACCCGCCCGTTCAATGTGCGCTATGTCGTGCGCGATCGCAGTGACCGCTATACTCCCGAGCTGCTGCGCACGCATCGCACTGCCAAGGCCAATTGGCTTTACATCCACCGCCAGCACGGGATCGATGAGCTCGGCCCGGTTCCCGACTGGTCAACGCGCAACGATCTCGTCGATTATGGCCGTTGCGCGCCGTCGCGGGCGAGCGACCCCACGCTCGACGGCGTCGCCCTGTGGGAGCGCGCGGATCGCCAGGCCACCGCGATCCGCCCCGACGAGCCCGCCTGCGCGCATGCGGTTGGCTCACTGCCGGCCGGGCAGGATCGTGCGACCTGGCGCAACCTGATTGAGGGCTTTGCCGAGGATCATCTGGTGTCGCAGGGCATGGTAGTCGACTGGGCGATCCATCACCGCGGCCGGGATGGGGATCGGCCCGAGATCCTGCCGCACGTTCACCTGCTCATCACGACCCGAGTGTTCGATCCCGCGCATGCGGAGGTCGGGCGCATCCGCCAGAACTGGCTGCGCACCAAGAACGCGCGCAAGTCGCTCGCCGAGAAATGGTGGGTGCACACCGGGCTCTATCCGAGCGGCTACGCGGTCGCTGCCTGAGCGGCTGGAGGGCCGGATCGGCTAGGTCGATCCGGCCGCTATCCGCGACCATCCACATCAAAGCGACCCCGCGCGTATACGCTGTCGCGGCAGGCGGCTCGCCCAATGCAATTGAAAGGACCGTGATGTCCGATCCCTATGATATCCCCGAATATGAACGCGCGGCGATGGACCGTGTGGTCGAAGCGTTGAGGGCGCGGCGCATAGCGATACCGACGACTGAGCATATCACGGTGTGCCAGTCGATCGAGCCTGATACCCGCCAGTTCGATGGCGTTCTGCAGATTGCCGACCGCTTTACCGCGCTGACGCGCCCGCTGCCGCTGGCCGGGGCCGATGCGCTGAAAGCCCAAGCCAATGGCGAACTAGCGATCGTCGCGCGCTTGCGCACCGACATACCCTGGCTTGGCGTGGCGATCGATCTGATCGACGATCAACTACGTACACAGCTATGGGTGGGGCGGCCGTGGATCGCGTTCCGACCGATGCTGCTGGTCGGGCCGCCGGGAGCGGGCAAGACCCATCTGGCGAGACTGCTCGCAACCCGCGCGGGCACGGGCCACGCGGTCTTCTCGATGGCGGGGATGTACGACGCCAGCTTGCTCACCGGCGCACCGCGCAGTTATACCAGTCCGTCGCCGTCGTTTCCGGCGGTCGCAATGTGTCAGACCCATACCGCCAATCCGATCCTTGTCGGCGACGAGCTCGACAAGGTGGCGACCGACCGCCGTATGGGCGATCCGCTGGCAGCCCTGCTGACGCTGATCGAGCCGGTTACCGCACGCGCCTATTACGACAAATGTCTGCTCGCCGAGTGCGACCTGTCGCATGCCTCTTGGTTGTTCACCGCGAATACGCTCGATCGCATCGGCACGCCGCTGCGCTCGCGGCTTGACATCGTCACGGTCGAAGGGCCGAGCGAGGCACATTTCGACGCGCTGCTTGCCAGTCTGACGCGCGACCTGGCCAGCGCATGGCGGATATCACCGACCGAACTGCCGCATCTCGCGCGCGGCGCTGAGGATGTGTTGCGGAAGCGGTTCGCCAGATCGCGATCGGTGCGGGCGTTGAAGCGTGAGTTCCATGCCGCAATGGCAACGGGACTGGGGCATATGGTGCGAGCGCTGCATTGAGGGTGATTGGCGGCGCGAATGCGTCGAGCCTGATAAGGGGATAGCGCGTCGAGCTAACGTCGCCCCCAGCACGCGCAAATAGGCAAAGCGTTGTGTGTCGTCCAACTCATCCCCCGAACTTGACCACCATAACCTTTGGCAGAATCAGCAAGCAAATCTATTAATTTACGCCCATCGTCGGGGCGATGAACGGTGCACTCTACTCCGGCAGGTCGGCTTCGCGCAGAACGCGCATAACATCGCGAAACACGCCTTCGAATGGCGGCAGATCGCTCATCTGCTGCTGTAATCGTCCAGTCCAGAGGGTACTCAGACGCTTCTCTTTCGCGGCGATCGCGGCGGTCACGCCATTGGGCGTGCGTTCTCGAAGGGCGAGCTTCTGGGCGAACTCGGCGAGATATTCCGCTGGTCGGATGTCACGCTCCTCAAGCAAATTCCAAAGGTCGTAGAGATCGCGCGGCTCGGTTCGCGCCTTGTCCGACAGTGCCGCCAACTTTTCGACGAATATCTCCGCCAGGCTGTAGGCCAGATTGGTCGGGCCTTCCGGCAGGTCGGCAAATTCCTCGAAGGTCCGCAGGATCGGGCGGTCAGCCAGTGGAAAACAGAACACCTCATTGATTGTGATATCGACTTTCACGTCGCTGCGCGCGGGCAGGGGGCCTTTGTAGCTCAGATAGAAGGTGTGGGTGTTCTGATGGCCATGCCGGTCATAGGCCATGTTGATCCCAGACGCCGCCTCGACGATGGCAAAGATATCGTTCAGGCCGGAGAGAATCGCGTCCAGGTCGATCGGTTTGATCAGCGAAAAATCGAGATCCTCGGAAAAGCGGTAATTCTCGAACCAGCAGCGGCGCAATGCCGTCCCGCCCTTGAAGGCGAGAAATTCGCGCAAAGGATGCTGGGCCAGACCAGTCAGGAACCAAGCCAGGCAATAGTCGCGTTCGATCACCGCCTCGGGCACGCGACGGCCGCGCGGCTTGAGAAGGCCGTTGGCGATACGGGAGAGATCGCGCTGAGGGATCATCAGCTGCTCCGGATTATATCGAGTTCGTCGGGCTCGACGTTGAGTCGGATGCGCCATCGGGCCAGCATCCTGCCCTCATTTGGAAACAGGGGGTCAAGACGCTGATAGGTCGGCGTCAGCCGCGCGCGCAGCGGCTCCAATGTGGCTGTGTCGGCCAGTTCGTAAAATTCCAGCAGATAGCCCAGGCGGCGGATCACCGCGCCAACGCCGAGGCGAAGCGCATATTCGATCATCAATTCTACCCGCAGCGTGTCGCGCTTCATCCAGAGTTTCTTGGCAACCTCCGTGACACCACCGACATATTGCGGATGGTCGAGACCATCGATGATGGTCCGCTCGGGGTCGCTGACCCTGACCTGCTCTTCGGATGTGATCCAGATCTCGGTCAGACCGAAGAAATCCTGCGGTTTGACGTCGACGAAGCGGAACTCATATCCGTGGATGTGCTGCGGGCGCAGCCGTTTGGTGCAGGAGACGATGATGGCCAACTGCGGTTGGGTGACCATGCGGTGCAGCTCGAGGGCGCTGCCGTGGGAGATGAAGTAGTCCGCATCGCCAACCAGTGTTCTTGCAATGAGGTAAGGATCGCTCACATGCTCGGTGTCACGGCCCCGCTCGAATGGCACCAGATTGTAGAGGCCAGGCTTGAGACGAGTGACGATGCCGCGCGCTTCCGTGTTCGCGACGAGGCTGCGTGCCGATGACGGGCTCAGACCTGTGATCTCGGTGACGTCCGCGAGCGAAAAGATCGGCTGACGGCGCTCGTTCAGTTCGACGATCAGCTGGGCGGCCCGAGGCCCAAGCGTCTTAAGATTATATCCTTCGCGCAATTTGAGCCTCTATGAGCGATGTCCGGCGCGTTCGATATAACGGCAATTATATTATATGGCAAGATTGTCGCGCTCTGTGGGACGGTCCGCGTAGGCAGTATATATTCAACAGCCTGGGGGTTGGGCCGCTCGCGGTTTATCAATCATTATAGATGTTCGGCACAGGCGAACAAAAGTGGCGGTTCTTAAACCAAGAGCCGCTCGCCTGACCCATATGTTGTAGAGAGGCTGCGGCATAAAAGACCGATTCCCGGTCACCGAGACCGGTTACGTTCCTGAGGCTTGGGCTCGCGACCTGGACGAGGGATGGGGGGCGTGACTGAGTCACGGCCGCGGACGATACCCGATTGCTTGCGATCACTCTCTGCTACGGTCATGCCTATCGGTCACAAATGCTGGAGATTGGGCGCCGGCACCCACGGGCTCAAGAACGGCCCGGGCCGCCATCGCCGTGACAAAGGCAATAGCGGCCTGTTCGTCGCCGGGGGGTGGCCGCCATCCGATCGGCGACGGAGAGCAGCGAGGGAGAAGGGTAGGGGGCCTGTGCTTCGATGCGAGCCTGCCGCCACGCGGGACCGAAATAGGCCAGGTCGCTGCCTGCCCAGACTTCGGCTTCGGATCGATCATCCAGCACAGTGCGCAAGACGTTGAGCGTGGCACGCGCCAGCGGCCCGTTGTCGCCAACGCTGGCCTCGATCGCGACATGAAACACCGCCGCCACCGAGACGGGATCGTTCAATCCTTCAGAGGCGCGGGGAGGGGATGTGCGTCCGCAGATCCAGTCCTGCAGATGACGGACGTCGATAGGCACGCCGGCGAGGGCGGCAAGTTGGGCTGCGCCCTGCAACCGCGCACGGGCCAGCCAGATATCAGCCCATGGGCTGTTCTGCAGTCGTCCATCCAGTCGGCCGAGCAGGAGCGTTGCCTGCTCGCTGGAGCCACAGGAAGGGGAGGGGGAGGCCATCAACCCAGACTCTAACGCAAGCTTTGGGGAAACCAAAGCGGGCAGTTTGTTTCCATGTACTATCTTGTCGAAATATGGACCTTTGATAATTGCAGTTATCACATAAACAAATTTGACGGCTTTTCTTCGGCAGGCTACAAGCGCCGCTGAGGAGCGTGGCGCGTCGTGAGCACCGAAGCCGCCCGGGAAGGGCCAGATTCTGCTGTAGCGCGCTCTGAGGCGGCCCTGTCGGCCGCCACAGCGCCGAGCGACCTTGGCTGGGCGATCGTCCAGATGCGCGCTGGCGAACGGATCGTCATCAACGAGGCCTTGATCGCCGCCTATCAGCGCGCATCCTCGCCCCACAGCATCCGCGCGCTGAAGTCCGACCTCGAGGCGTTTGATGCCTGGTGTCGTCGTACCAACCGGATCGCGCTGCCGGCGACGGCCGAGACGGTCGCCGAGTATCTCGATGCGCGGGCAGGGAAGGGGAGCCGGCCGGCGTCGCTCTCCCGCTACAAGGCGTCGATCGCCAAGATCCACCAACTGCTCGATCTGAAGGATCCGACGCCGGCCCCACTGGTCAAACTGCGGCTGCAGGCGGTGCGGCGCGAGAAAGGGGCGGCGCAGAAGCAGGCACGGCCATTGCGGTTCAAGGGTCCGGTGCGCGACGTCGAGCGCGACAAGGCGCGCGGGCTCAACATCCGCGCGCTGCTCGAGAGCTGCGGCCCCGATCTGCCCGGCTTGCGCGATCGGGCGCTGTTGTCGACCGCCTATGACACTGGCTTGCGCGCCTCCGAGCTCGTGGCGGTCGCGGTCGAGCATATCGAGGAGGCGATCGATCCCGAAGCGCGGCTGCTGCAGATCTTGCGCCACAAGGGCGATCAGGACGGGGAGGGGGCCACCGCCTATCTTAGCCCGCGTACCGTGTCGGCGATCGCGGCCTGGACCGAGGCAGCCGAGATCGCAGCGGGGCCGCTGTTCCGGCGGGTGCAGGTGCGGCGCTACAAGGCCCGTGCCGCCGTGCGCGGTCGGCCGATCGACAGCATCTCGGGGCGGGAGACCTGGGATCTGCGCAAGACGCTGTCCAAGCCTGCGGTGAAGGCGCGGGTCGAATATGACATCGGGAGCGTCGCGCTGCATCCAGGATCGATAGGGCCAATCTTCCGGTCGATCATCCAGCGGGCGTTCGATCGTGGCGCGTTGCCCGATCTCACGGCTGAGGATTTGGCTCGGCTGCTCAAAGGGATCAGCGCGCACTCGACGCGGATCGGACTCAACCAGGACCTTTTCGCCAGCGGAGAGGATCTGGCGGGGATCATGGATGCCCTGCGGTGGAAATCACCGCGTATGCCGCTCGCTTACAACCGAAATCTTGCCGCCGAGGCGGGCGCCGCGGGTCGCTTGATGGCGAAACTCGGCTAGCCCGGCAGACCTATTATCATGGGCGCAAGGAATAAGGCGGACTGAAGACCGACCAAGCGCGGGGCATGAAGGATCTGGAGAAGGAGAATCTCCGGTTCAGGCGGGCGGTCTCTGACCTGACGCTCGACAAGCTGATCCTGCAGGATGCGGCCGAGGGGTTAGCGGAGCAGCTGGTCATAAGGTAGATCGCCGTGCTCATTTCCGCACCAGTTTACTGGCGTCCGATCCGCGTCGATGTTCCCGTACCGATTCAGCCTGATTCCAGGGTTTATATTCAATGGGGTCACGGTAAAAACTGATGGCTGGCGCACGATTGTTGCGGGATCCGTCAGCAATAGGAAATGGTTCGCTAACAGACGAGGTGACTTGCATGACGCCTTCGTTAAGAAGGGTCAGAAAGTTGCATGTCAGGAAGCAACTGGAGAAGATATCAATTCCCCTCGCGCGGCCAGTGGCGCTTCTTTGCCTCGATCGACGTCCCGTCGTAAATATCGATAGCATATCGATTTCGCACGTGATCCATGATCAAGGCAGCGATTAAACATCGAATGGATCGACGTCATGCTCCGATTAGCAGAACGCCTCACGGCACGGCCAAGCCGGTTATTATCTGTTTTCGGAGTGGGACTGATGCTTGTTGGTTGTGCTTCAGGCTCACCTTTTACGGGCAAAATTGCGCTCGCGTCGGATGACCAGCTCGTCGTTGTCCGAGCTTTCGCGAGACTGAAAAAGAATGGCGTTCTGGTTGGCGGCGACGTCAGGAGACCCAACTTCCATGCGGGCGTAGTGCCTGGTCACCTCCATGTTGAAGGTAGGGACCGGAACGGCCAGATTATAGTTTCAGCGGAAGCACCGTGGGGTGAGTTCAAAACTCGACGATTTCGCCTTGCCTATTTTCGGGCATTCCTTGAAGTCGAAAACCCGGCCGACCTTGCAGCAATCAGCGTCACGAGGGCTTCTGATACGCAGTAGCTTATTTTCCCGATATTGTCCCTGGCGACCGTATCTCGTTCGGCTGACCTGAGACAGCGATGCCGATGAACATGCCCGACGATCGGCTGGGGTGCTGTTGGATGCCGGTTAGGCTGAACAGGAAAGGTAGTAGCGCGCCGTCGGCGAAGGCGCCAAGCACGGCGGCGCCAGCCGCTGCGACGAGCATCAGCGAGTCGATCTCGAACGTGCGGAGCTTGAGATTGTCGATCGCTTCACACAGGGTGAAGAGACCGCCGAAGATATAGGCGGCCACGTAAATTGCCGTCGGCAGCCGCGCTGGAGTTCCGGTGGCCAGCTTCTTGAGCGCGGCGACCCTCACCGTCATCAGGTAAACATCGGTTTTTCGCTGGCGGTAAAGCTCGCTTTCGCAGACCTGACTTTGCTTGGCATGGCGTCGCTCTGAGGCGCCATCGCGGCGGAAGTCGGCGTTTCGCTCCTGGTTGTGCTCAATGGCACGCGTCTTGTCGGTTGTGCCCAGCAGACCCAATAATCCGGTCACTCGGACAGCGAAACAACAATCTACGCCCACCGGATCGAATAACTGGGTGAAAAGCCACATAACATCCGGAACATCCGACAATCGACCACCTGGCGGGCCGTTGGTCCAGCCCCGAACGACAACTCTAGTTAATTGCGCGGTCGTACGATGATCCCACTGCGCTGTCCGCCGGTAGTCTCGAATGGAAGAGCGAGACCGCGCCAGAGGACGGGTTCGGGTAATTACGGATATTGGCGTCAGCCAATACCCTTAAACGAAGACTAGCGCGGTTGAACGGGCGACGTGAGTACTGCCCTTCGGCAACCCGCCTCGATCGAGAAGATGCCCGTCTAACGCCACATGCTCGCGGCTCAGCAGGAGCGGACCAGAAATGACTATAGAGCTGAGCAGGCGGACCCTGCTGGTGAACGGTGGCTTGCTTCTGGGAGCGGCATGCACGCGCAGGCTTGAATCGCCCGAGCGAGCCGGCACGCTCCCGATTCCCCGTCTGATCGACGCGCGCGAGCATGGGCAGATGATCAGCCTGCGAGCACAAAGAGGCCAAACCGCCTTCTTCCCGGGGCGGCGAAGCGCAACTTTGGGTTACAATGGCAGCTATCTTGGGCCGACGCTGCGAGTTCACCGTGGTGACGATGTGATGGTGGCCGTCAGTAACAGCCTGCCGGCTGACACGACGGTTCACTGGCACGGATTGCTGGTGCCGGGAGAGCTCGACGGTAGCCCGCACCAGATGATCGAGCCCGGCAAGACCTGGCGTCCAACGCTACCGATCCGTCAGCCGGCGGCTACTCTGTTTTATCATTCGCACGCTCACGGCCAGACGGGGGAGCAGGTCTACTCGGGCTTGGCAGGTATGCTCATCGTCACGGATGAGGAAGAGCAAGGGCTCGGTCTACCGTCGGATTATGGCGTCGATGATCTGCCGATACTGATCCAGGATCGGCAGTTCGTGGATGGCCTGCTGGTGGTACCGACGGGCATGATGGTTGCAGCGCGGGGTCGGCGAGGTAATACGATTCTGGTCAACGGCGCATTCAACCCGCGGGCGGAGGTTCCCAATGGCCTAGTGCGGCTGAGGCTTGTTAACGGCTCGAATGCTAGGACCTATGAGCTTTCGTTCAGCGATGGGCGGACTTTTCATTGGATCGGGACCGAGGGTGGGCTTCTGGCTCGGTCCGTTGAATTGCAGGCCGTCACGCTGGCGTCCGGTCAGCGCGCGGAGATATTGGTGAACTTCGCCGACGGCAAACCGGTCTCGCTGGTCACGAGTTCCGACGCGAACATGCCGATGATGCATGGCATGGGCATGATGGGTGAGCATGGGGACGGCGAACACGACGAACCCGCGGCCGAAATTGTGCTTACATTCTCGCCTCGCCCAACGTCAGGCGGGCGAGGCGGCGCGGCTCCCGTCCTTCTAGCGGCACGAACCATAGCAGATCCCGATGCGGTAGTCAGGCATCGCCGCCTGGTACTCAACATGGCGATGGGCGGCATGATGGGCAGTGGTGACGGCGCGCTCACGATCAACGGCAGCCTGTTCGACATTGATCGCATCGATGAGGAAGTAGGCCTCGGCGACGTCGAGATATGGACAGTCTCCGGGCAGAAGATGGCACATCCCTTCCATATCCATGGAGTGCATTTCGACGTGCTGCGCCGCGATGGCGATGATCCGGATTTGCTCGACCAGGGACCTCGCGATACGATTGTCGTGAAGGAGCCGGTTGAACTGCTGATCCGGTTCGACCAGCCCGCCTCAAAAGCGCCTTTTTTGTATCACTGCCATATTCTCGAGCATGAGGACGCAGGCATGATGGGTCAGTTTACCGTCAGTTGATCCAGTCTGAGCAGGAACAGCTGCGACGGGCGGGGAGCGGCTGCATCTGACCCGACGGCCGCTAAGCGACATCGTTCAGGTGGTCGCAATCCCGGCGTAAACGCTCGAACAGTCTTTCTTTGCGCAAAATCCAGCGACGCCAGGCAATCGCATGCGAACGCCATCATCAAATTCCCTTGACCTTGGACTATGGTCCAAGCCCCATGGCTTGTCGGTGGCGCAATCATCTTCGCTTCGCATCAGGCAACCGTCTTTTCCGAGGCTTTTTGTGAATGCGTGTGAGGGGTGTCACGGTGTCGCGCGTATATGCTGATGGGGACGACGATGGGGAGCAAACCAAGTCTGCTTATTACCTTTGCTTGCGCCGAACGGAGTTCAGAGCTGTTAAGCTCGGTTCAGCTCGATCGTCTGGCAGGCGTTCCTGCCTCTCAGGCGCGGATCGGTGTGTTCAAGGGGTGTTGCCGAAATGAGTGACAGGCATAAAGAAATGTCAACGGACACCATCGGTAGCTCCATGGAACAACTCATTAACAGCGCGTCAAACTTCGCTGTTTACGAATTCGATCTGGCGGGGAACATAACAAGCTGGAGCAAGGGGGCGGAACTCGCCTTTGGCTGGCCAAGGATAGAAGCAATTGGCCAGCACATATCAATTTCATACTCGCCGGACGAGATTGCCGAGGGACGGCCAGCGAATGACTCAGCCATTGCGCGAAATTTGGGAAAAGTTGAGCAGGAAGCGTGGCGTGTTCGTAAAGACGGCTCGGAATTTCTGGCTCATGTAACCACCGTCGCTCTTTACGATCCCGACAATCGGTTAGCCGGTTATGGCGAAATTGTTCGCGATATCACGGACCAGACCGCGATCGACGGGGCGATTCAGGCAAGAGAGCAGCATCTTCAGTCGATTTTAGCAACCGTGCCTGACGCGATGGTGATCATCGACGAGCGGGGCCGCATCACCTGCTTCAGTGCCGCAGCCGAACGATTGTTCGGCTACACTGAAAGGGATTTGCTGGGCACCAATATAAGCCAACTCATGCCATCTCCCGACCGAGACCGGCACGACGCCTATATTAGCAGCTATTTAAAGACGGGCGAACGCAGGATCATCGGCATTGGGCGTATAGTCGTGGGACAAAGGCGCGATGGTACGACGTTTCCAATGGAACTTTCGATTGGAGAGGCTGGAGCGAAAGGTCATCGCGTATTCACAGGCTTCATTCGCGATCTGACCGAGCGCGAACGCGACGAACTGCGCTTGAAAGAATTACAGTCGGAGTTGGTGCACGTCTCACGTCTGAGCGCCATGGGCACCATGGCATCGACGCTTGCGCACGAGCTTAATCAGCCTCTCACCGCAGTGGCTAATTACCTTGAAACGACCCGAGATCTGCTGGTCAACGGCGACAGCGACACTGTCGCCATAGTCCGCGAGGCGTTGGACGAAGCAGCAAAGGAATCACTCCGCGCAGGGCATATCGTTCGGCGCCTCCGCGATTTTGTCGCACGGGGTGAAACGGAAAAGCGCATCGAGGATCTGCCGCGCTTGATCGAGGAAGCCAGTGCGTTGGCTCTCGTCGGGGCCAACGAGCGCGGCATTCGCACCTTTTTCAACCTAGATCCGGCCGCCACTCCGATCCTTGCCGATCGCGTTCAAATTCAACAAGTTTTAGTCAATCTCATTCGCAACGCGGTGGAAGCAATGACTGAGACCGAGGTTCGGGATCTCACGATCTCTACCGAGGTCCTGCTCAAGGGCGTTGTGCGCGTGTCTGTAGCTGACACGGGTTGCGGCATAGCGCAAGATGTGGCGCCCAAGCTTTTCGAGGCATTCACCAGCAGCAAGAGCGATGGCATGGGGCTGGGATTGTCTATCTGCCGCACGATTGTCGAATCGCACGATGGGCGGATCTGGGCTGACCGAGCCCCCGCCGGTGGTACTATTTTCCATTTCACACTGATCCATGCGCACGGGGAAGGCGATCATGTCACGTAAGCGAACCATCCATCTTGTTGATGATGAAGAGGCGATCCGAAAGTCGACGAGCTTCATGCTCAAAACTTCAGGATTCGCCGTGGAGAGCTATCCATCTGGCGTGGAGTTCCTGAAAGCCGCAGGCGCGGCCGAGCTTGGGTGCGTGCTTCTTGACATACGCATGCCTGACATGGACGGTCTCGCAGTTCAGGCGGCGCTGGCCGAACGCGGCATTACGATGCCGGTAATCGTCCTGACCGGACATGGTGACGTGTCGATCGCCGTACGCGCGATGCGGGCAGGGGCGGTGGATTTCCTCGAGAAGCCGTTTGAGAAGGCTGCTCTTCTCACAGCGATTGGAGAAGGCTTCGCAAGGATCGACGACACCGACGCACGTTCCATTCGCGCTTTGGAGGCGAAAGTCCGCATTGCGGCGTTGACCGCCCGTGAGCGAGATGTCCTGGTCGGCCTGGTCCAGGGTTATCCGAATAAGACCATTGCCTATGACCTTGGTATCTCCGCTCGAACTGTGGAGGTCCACCGTGCAAACCTGATGACCAAGCTCGAAGTCCATAATCTTTCGGATGTCCTTCGCATAGCTTTTGCGGCCGGTCTGGGCGATCCTTCCCTTCCTCCCCCAAACTAGGATCATTACGTAACGACGGTTTCGTCCCCGTTTGCGACGTTCGCTTGGGATCCAAGGTGGATCAGACAAAGGCATCATCGTCGGCAATGGGTATTCTTGTTCAAAAATCTGCTTCAAGGGTCGCACGGATCCTGGTGTCGGAAGACGATTCCTCCGTACGAAGGTCCCTGCAGCTCTTACTGCGATCACGTGGATTTGACGTGCGCGCCTACACGAGCGGTACCGCGCTGCTACTCGACCCCCAGGCGCAATCCGGCGATTGCTTGGTTGTCGATTATTGCATGCCCGATATCGACGGCATTGCGATGTTGAAGCGGCTTCGATCCACCGGTTGGATCGCGCCGGCAATACTGATCACCGCCCATTATACAGAGAGTCTCGCTATAAGCGGGCGGGAGGCGGGCTTTGCCGCGGTGCTGGAGAAGCCGCTGGGTGACAATGTCCTGCTGCAGACGATCGAGCAGCTTCTGTCTGCACACCGCGATGTTGAAAGCGATTGACCCGGAACGATGGTTCCTGGGCCGTGTTTTCTGTTACTCGCAGGCAGCCGCGCATATGGTCTGTTAAAGCATTTCGTGGTGCCTATGCCGCATAAGCGGTTCTGCGCATTTGCTCGCTGCAAGCAAGATTCTGTCGGTAATGGCGCGACTCATCGTGGGCAGCCAGGACGCGCTGAGGTTGGAAAACATGTTCTCCAGCAGTTCAGGCCGAAGCGGCAGGGCCGTAGATGATGGGCGCAAAATCCACTGTCAAAGCCGTTGGTGCATCACTTAACCGTGACGCCATCGGCTTTGTTCTTCTGCTATCAGCAGTAGCAGCTGTCGAAGCTGGGCATAGCGTCGTCATGCCGTTCTTGCCCGAAATGATGGAACGAGTGTCGCCGGGAGCGGATGGGATTACGCGCGGCCGCCATGTTGCAGCCTTGGTCACAGCATTTCCGATTGCAGCTTGCTTAACGGCACCGCTGTGGGGCTGGGTGTCCGACCGTTGGCGGCGATGGCCTCTGCTTCTTATGGGGCTCTTCGGTTTTAGTGTGACCTTGTCATTCTACTCCCGGGCGGGGCTCCCAGAACTATACATTTTGCGCCTGCTGAGCGGCATGTTCGCAGCTGCGGTTGTTCCGACAGCATTCGCGATGGTCGCCGACCGCTCCCCCGACTATGTTCAGCGAGCGCGCCGTTACATATGGCTGAATGCGCTGGTCTTTGCCGGTGATCTCACGGGTCCGCTCATCGGTGAGGTCTCGATGGCGGTCGGAGGCACATCCCCCTTTTTTGCACCAGCGGTTTTGAGCGCGATAATCATGTTGGGTGTTCTACTGGTGCCCTTGAGGGACATCGCTGGCCCAAGAGGCAATGTCCGCCACTTGCCAACTGCTAGTGCAATTGCGCCACTGCTCCTAATTTCTGCCACCGCCGCCGCTGGCCTAACGATCCTGCATTTGACTTTGGCGCTCGGATTAGAGGCTCGAAGCCTGTCTCGCGAGAGACTGTCGCTGCTGTTCGGCCTCTGCGGCGCGGCGATGCTGGTCGCACGGCTGATCGCATTTACCGGGCACCGAATCACAGTCAGTGCGGTTCAGCTCCTGCGTCCTATTCTCGCAGTACTAGCGGCGGCATTGGTTGGAGCCATCTACGCCCAGACTTTGTTGCCGTTGGTCGCCGTATTTCTGCTGGCTGGTTGGAGCACCGCCACGTTGAAACTCCTGACCAGTTTTCTAACGTCGCGTGCATCTCAGGAGGCGCAAGGGTCAGGGTTGGCGCTGCAGTACGCTGCCGTCAGCGCGAGTCAAGCTGTGGCTTCCTTCGCTACCGGGTGGGCAGCAGAGTCCGAGCACATGATGCTCTGGCTCGCTGCGGCCGCAGCGCTTGCGGCCATGGCGCTGCCCTTGAAACAGCGTTTTTGAGATGGGTCAAGATGGGTTTAAAAGCCTTTAGCAAGGTCAAACCAAAACCAACGAACCTCTGTCCTGGATCGCAGGGAAAGGCGAAGGTCGTTGCTGCGCCCCTTTTTGACCGATGGACTGGTTTAAGGGGGACGTGATCGGTGCCGCAAGGGCGATAGGCTCTTGTTGACGGCAATCGCATGCGCCGTTTCGGAATGGCAAACAGGGGCGGGCGCGTCTTTCCCGCAGTTGGTTCCGACGAATCTCGGCCAGAAGCATCTGGTATTTTTTCACGAAAACCCGATGAATGCTTCGTGCCTCGACGCAGGTCGCGGCTGCAGCCAGGCTGCGGTGAGATCGCGAACGCTTCAGCAGATAGGGGATATCGCACCAATCCATCGGATTCTCCTTTTGGCTGAGGATCGCTATGGGGCGGAGCAAAGTCGTTACGGAAATATACGGATGGTCCGCGGCGCGGGTCATGGGCTTCGATTGATCTCGCAAACGGCCTTGCGTTCGCCGCGCCCCCTGCATTGGAGATGCTTGGTGTCAATTGTTCCCGAGAAACGCAACCAACCGTCCGTTTGTGTTTTGTTAGGCAAAGATTGAGGCGCCCGTCTTAGGATCGGTAAGAGAAGCTCCCGCTGAGCTTGTCCAGTATCGGACAATCAGGATGCTGATCGCCCTGGCATTCAACCGCTAAAGCCAAGAGCGCGGTTCGTATAGCTGTCAAAGCCTCCGCTTTACGTCCTAGCTCAGCCGCCCGGGTTTCAGCCAGAGCCTTTACCTCAACGCTCGTCCTGTTGCGATTGCTCCAAAGGTCGAGGAGAGTCTGAATTTCGGAAATGGGGAAACCGAGATCTCGGGCGTTGGCGATGAAGCGCAAGCGATTGACGTCGGCAACCTTATAGTCCCGATACCCTTGCTCACCACGGGCCGCTGCAGGGATCAGTCCAATCTTCTCATAATGGCGGATCATCCGTTGCGAGACCCCACTTGCCTCCGAGGCAGCTCCGATGTTCACAACCTCACCCTGTTTAGCCGGAGAGCGTTCGTTACAACGCTGACCGAGGAGAGCGCCATGGCTGCGGCGGCGATGATCGGGGAGAGTAGAATGCCGTACAGCGGGTAGAGCAAGCCCGCTGCGATTGGCACGCCGGCGGCATTGTAGATGAAGGCGAAGAACAGGTTCTGCCGGATATTGGCCATTGTTGCCTCGCTGAGACGGCGTGCCCGCACGATCCCGTTCAAGTCGCCCTTCAGGAGCGTCACGCCCGCGCTCTCGATCGCGACGTCGGTGCCCGAGCCCATCGCGATCCCGACATCGGCGGCGGCGAGTGCTGGCGCATCATTCACCCCATCACCGGCCATGGCAACCACACGCCCCTCGCTCTTGAGCCGCGCCACTACTGCACTCTTTTGATCAGGCAGCACCTCGGCTTCGACATCGTCGATTCCGAGTCTACGTCCCACCGCTTCCGCCGTGATTCGGTTGTCGCCGGTCAGCATGACAACCCTGATACCTTCCTCGCGCAGTGCCGCGATCGCCTCCGCTGTCGTCGCCTTGATGGCGTCGGCGATCGCCAGAATGCCGGCGACCTTTCCATCGATTCCGACGAATATGGCGGTCGCACCATCCTTGCGCAGTTCGTCTGCCTGGGCCTCAAGCCCACTGGCATCGATGCCGCTTTCGGCGAGGAAGCGGGTATTGCCGAGATTGACATGCCTGCCCTCGACCGTGCCGACGGCGCCCTTGCCGGTCGGAGAATCGAACCCGGTGACTTCCGGCAGTGCGATCCCCCGGTCCTTGGCGGCGGAAACCACGGCGAGCGCGAGCGGATGCTCGGACGCACGCTCGACGCCGGCCGCGAAGCGCAGCAGGCTGGCTTCGTCATAGCCTTCCGCCGGGATGATGCGCGTAACCGAGGGCCGCCCTTCGGTGAGCGTGCCGGTCTTGTCGACGACCAGCGTATCGATCTTTTCCATGCGCTCAAGAGCTTCGGCATTTTTGATGAGCACGCCGAGCCCGGCGCCGCGCCCAATTCCGACCATGATCGACATGGGCGTGGCAAGGCCGAGGGCGCAGGGACAGGCGATGATGAGAACCGCGACCGCGGCAATCAACCCGTATGCCATCCGCGGCTCCGGCCCCCAAATCGCCCATACCGCGAACGCGAAGACGGCGATGAGTAGGACGGCGGGCACAAACCAGCCCGATACCTGGTCCGCCAGTCGCTGGATCGGCGCCCGCGAACGCTGAGCTTCCGCTACCATCTGTACGATGCGCGCGAGCATGGTGTCACGGCCGACCTTCTCGGCGCGGATCACGAGCGACCCGCTCTGGTTAAGCGTGCCGCCAATTACGGTGTCTGCGATCGTCTTGGTGACCGGCATCGACTCGCCGGTTACCATCGACTCATCGAGCGACGATCGACCGTCTTCGACCGTGCCGTCGACCGGCACCTTCTCGCCCGGCCGCACCCGCAGCCGATCCCCGGCCGCGACCTGATCGAGCGAGACCTCCTCGTCGCTGCCATCCAGGCTGATGCGTCGCGCGGTCTTGGGCGCGAGATTGAGCAGCGCCTTGATCGCCCCGGATGTGCGTTCGCGCGCCCGCAGTTCAAGCACCTGGCCCAGCAGCACAAGCACGGTGATCACCGCGGCGGCCTCGAAATAGACAGCCACGGACCCGTCCATTCCCCGGAAGGCTTGCGGGAACGCGGAAGGAACCAGAGTGGCGACCACGCTATATGCCCAGGCGACGCCTATCCCTATCGCGATCAGCGTGAACATGTTGAGATTGCGCGTACGGACTGAGGCCCAGCCCCGTTCGAAGAAGGGCCATCCCGCCCACAGCACCACGGGCGTCGCGAGCGCGAACTGAATCCACGTCGAAATGCCAGGCGGTATGAAACGATGAACCGCAGGGAAGAGATGGCCGCCCATTTCGAGGAGGAGCACTGGAAGGCTGAGGACCAGAGCAACCAAGAAGCGTCGGTTCATGCCCTGAAGTTCGGGACTTGGCCCGCTCTCCGCTCCGACGATTTCCGGCTCGAGGGCCATACCACAGATCGGGCAGGCGCCGGGATGATCCTGGCGGACCTCCGGGTGCATCGGACAGGTCCAGGTCGTTCCTGGCGCCGCTTCGACCGCTGTGGGGGCAGCGGGTGAGAGATAGCGCTGTGGATCGGCCACAAACTTGTCGTGACATCTGGCGCTGCAGAAATGGAACGCCCGGCCATCTAAGTTGGTGTGATGCATGGTTGTTTTTGGATTGACGGTCATCCCACAGACCGGATCGGTTTCCAAACCTCCATGGTCGTGCGGGTGATGGGTGTGTGCGCCTTGCGCTCCGTGCTGGGCGTCATTCATGATTCTGCTCCTTCTCGACGCCTCGCAATTTGGGGGCTGACATAGTGTTAAGGTCAAGACTCTTTTCCGGCACTGCGGATCAATACGTAAAGCGGGCTTCCGGACCCGGCGTTATTTCTCTCCACAGGAGGCGTTGAAATGGAACAGGGTCACAGCCCGCATCACTGCAAGCCAAACGGCAAGACGCATTGGATAACGAATGTCGCCCTGATCGGTTTTCTGATTGTCGGCGGCTATTATCTGGCGACTGAGCATCGTGCCCATTTTTTTGGCATATTGCCCTTTCTCCTCCTCCTGAGCTGTCCGGTCATGCATCTCTTCATGCATCATGGGCACAAGCATAAGCATGTGCAGGCAGATGGAATGCCTGGTCCGTCCACGCCTGAGCTTCGCTCCGGTGTGGCCGCCCAGATGGCGACCGGCGAAGGCGACCGGCCATGACGCACGCAGAGATGCCTGCATATGGCCTCTGGGGGCTCGCGGCGGTAAACGCGGCTATCTTCATTCTGTTCGCGTTCAGCTTCTTCAAACCCCAGACGCCGCGAGATTGGCGTAGCTTCGGCGCATTCAGCGCATTTCTGGTGGCGCTTTTTGCGGAGATGTACGGATTTCCGCTGACAATCTATCTTCTGTCGGGCTGGCTCCAGTCGCATTATCCAGGAGTGAACTGGTTTTCGCATGACGCCGGCCACTTGCTTGAAATGATGTTCGGTTGGCGGGTCAATCCGCATTTCGGGCCTTTCCATATCGCCAGCTTCCTACTGATCGGTGGTGGCTTCCTGCTGATCTCGGCCGGCTGGAAGCTGCTGCATGCCGCGCAGCAGGAGCACAAGCTCGCGACTCGCGGCATCTATGCCCGTATGCGACACCCCCAATATGTCGGCTTCATCCTGGTGATGTTCGGCTTCCTGCTGCAGTGGCCGACCTTGCTGACGCTGGCGATGTTTCCGGTTTTGGTCGTCATGTACGTTCGTCTTGCGCGGCATGAAGAGCGGGATGCGTTACGCGAATATGGCGACGAGTATCGGCGTTACATGACGCAGGTTCCGGGATTTTTTCCGCATCTCCGATCGCCAAGCCGAACGACATGAAGGGCGATGGATCGGGAATGGGCGGCGACATGAAGAAGCAATAGAAAGGTCAGACCGTGGGCACGATTGGCTATCTTCTGTTCTGGGCCGTGCTATTTTTCGTGATGATGCGCTTTGGCTGCGGTGCCCATGTGATGGGCCATCACCACCGCGGCCACCGCGATGCGCCACCTAGCGGTCCCGGTAACGGCCCATGGTCGGTGCCCGCTGAGGCTCGGGATCCGGTGTGCGGAAAAACCGTGCCGACGGCCGGTGCCAAGTCGAGCCTCTGGGAGGGCCATGCTTATTATTTCTGCTCGCGGGACTGCCGCGACAAGTTCGAGGCGGCGCCGCGCACCTTTTTGGGTAGCGTGTCCACGGTACATAAGGAAACAGCATGATGGCAGACCCCCGGTCCAGCCCCGCGCATAGCGCGCCGCATCTGATTCCGGTATTCAGTTTCGGAATCAGCCTCAGCCTGTTTCTGGCGATTTCCTATACCTTGTGCATCGTCGGCTATGTCCTGTTTCCAGGCCTGCCGATCAGCCACTCCTCGCTCGCGATCTTTCTGCCCGGTTTTGAACTGCTGAGCTGGCGGACATTCTTGCTGGGTCTGGTCGAGAGTCTTGGCTGGGGGTGGTATGTCGCGCTGATCTTCGGGCCGCTCTACAATTTCTTCGTCTCGCGAAAGTGACCGACGCTCGAGCGAGAGAAAAGGAATGATAAGCCGTGGCGAGTGAAGATCCCCACAAGACGCGACTGGCGCGGTTCGACATAACCTATTTCATCGCGATGGCTTTCGCGGTTCTGGTCATTCGCGATGCCTGGGTCGCTCAGAGCCATGTGAAGACGATCCCCAATAGCGAGTTTCGCGGTCGCATCGACCAGAATGCGGTGACTGACCTCGTCATCGGTCCAACCACGATCACCGAACGTCTGGCCCAAGGCCGTGATGTCTTGCCCAAGCCTATCGATGACAACGCGACTCTGCGCGGTGCGGCGTGAATCGCCAGGCAGCGACCATGCCGATCGTAACTCTGAATCAGGATTGCGCCTGCATCACGCTCGATCGCGGTGACCTGTTCCACGCGCTTGCGCAGCAGACCGGTGATCCAGCCTTTGTCGCGTCGCTCGTCGAGACGCGACCACATCTGTTTTCCGACGTCGCCGTCTTTATCAGCGCGGCGCAGCTTGAAGCCATGCAGAGCATTGTCGCCGGCATTGAAACCGTCGCGCGCAATTCCGCCTACCAGGCTGTCGTCCTTGGCCGGGCGCCGGAAAGCGCGCGGCGCGACTTCGGGCCCCGCGGGATGTTCATGGGCTATGACTTTCACATGGGAGCCGACGGTCCGGCGCTGATCGAAGTCAACACCAATGCTGGCGGCGCCATGCTTAATGCCGTTCTGGCGCGCGCGCAGCAGTCCTGTTGCGCGCCGGCGACATTGGATCTTCAGGCCGACAATTTCGACGGCGCTGTCGCGTGCATGGTGAAGGGGGAATGGACCCGTCAGCGGGGCGGCGGGCGCCCCGCTTCCATCGCGATCGTCGATGACAATCCCGCAAGCCAGTTTCTCTATCCCGAATTTCTGCTCGCGCAGCGTCTGCTGGAGCAATACGGATACAGCGTGGTCATCGCCGATCCGTCGGAGCTGGAGTATCGCGCGGGCACATTGCGCTATGGCGGCGGGCAAATCGATCTGGTCTACAACCGGCTCGTCGATTTCTCATTGGACGACCCGGGGCACCTGGCATTGCGAAAGGCCTATCTCGAAGGGGCCGCGGTCATAACCCCCAACCCTCACATCCACGCGCTGTTCGCGGACAAGCGCAACCTCGCCTTGCTGTCCGACCAGGCATTGCTGCGCCAGTGGGGGATCGATGAGACCGTGATCGAAACGCTGACCCAAGGCGTGCCTGCCACCGAGCGGGTCACGAGCGCTACGGCCGAACGGCTCTGGACTGACCGGAAGCGGCATTTTTTCAAGCCCGCCCGCGGCTATGGCAGCAAGGCCGCATATCGGGGCGACAAGCTGACGAGATCGACTTGGACTGGAATCCTGCAGGGTGATTATATCGCCCAGGCATTTGTGGCGCCTAGCGAACGCATCATCCGTCTCGATGGCGAATTGCAGAGTCGCAAGATCGACGTTCGCCTCTACACCTATGAAGGCAAAGTGCTGCTGGCGGCGGCGCGGCTCTACAGGGGGCAGACCACCAACATGCGCACGCCTGGTGGCGGGTTCGCGCCTGTTCTCGTGGCCGCCGGGACTGACGTGCCGGCAGATTGCGGCATGTGCGGGACCGCGCCGCGATAGGCCGGGCGCTGCCGGGCAATCGAACGCCAAACCGCAGCCGAGGTGGCCGGATGCTTTCAGTTCTCGCCGGAGATGACCGTCAGTTGCTTGCCCGTGCCACCCGGTTGAGCGGATCCCCCGTGACGACCAGCGTCGTGCCCGGAGTGAGGATCGAAACAAGCGAACGGCGAAAATCCGGAGGCAGTGTCAAATCGTCCCGTGGTTCGGGCGTGGGTTCCGCTGCGCTGCCCGCCGACTGGCCAGGCAGCGGGAGCCGCTGCCAATGCAGGCCCTCTGCATCAATTGCGCTCAGCACATAGGCACGATCGGCTGCGAGCTGGCCCCTGATCGCGACCGGTGCTGATCCGATCTCGACCCCATTGCGCAGGACCCGAAGGCGCGCGTCCGCCGAACTGATCAGAATCGATAGCTGCCCGTTTGGTGATCGCTGCGGTTGCCAGCTCATGGTCATCGCAGCTTCACCCTGCGAAGCAGGCGCCTCGGTCAGGACCGCCGGTGTAGGCGCTGTCCATGGCATGGCGGCATCGTCGGTGATGACGACCGTCAGACCCAGACGTGTGATGCCGAACAGAAGCTTGGCGAAGCCGAGCGGCAGGCGGACGCAGCCATGGGACGCCGGATAGCCAGGCAGATTGCCCGCATGCAGCGCGATCCCGCTCCATGTCAGGCGCTGCATATAGGGCATCGGCGCATTCTCGTAGAGGTTGGACCGATGCTCGACATGCTTTTGCAGGACCGTAAAAATGCCCGTCGGGGTCTGATAGCCGGCCTTGCCCGTCGAGACCGTCGAAATGCCGATCAGCACGCCGTTGCGATAGACATGCGCATGTTGTGTTTTCAGGCTGACAACGATGAGGATAGGGCCTTGCGGCGCGACATCCGGCGCCCAGAGATATTCGCCGGGCTTGAGCTTTTCAGCGTCCGCCATCATCGAGATGCCGGTCGGCGCGGAGAGCGGAAGCCGCGCGGCTAGCCCATCGCTCGCCGCGCAGACGCAGGAAACTGACAGCAGGGCCAGCAGCATGCTGGGTATTCGTCCGTGCCGGGCAATGGTTAAGGCGCGGAGTTGATCTGTCATTTCCAATTTTCCTGTGCAGTCGGGCAGGCTTTCACTGCGTCGCCGCAATCCATGTTGCTATGGTAGCCGGGTGTCGAGCATCAGTATGAACATGTCGAGATTGCGCGAACGAACTGATCCGACGTCGATGTCCTCGGTGGGACCAGCTGGTGTAGCGCGCCGAGCTTCCAATCGATAATTATGGATGGTGAGACGGAAGAGTGGAAGATCGAGGCGCGGTTTGACGCCTATGATAAGGCAGGCGCTACTGGTGGCCCCGCGCCCTTAGCATGCTCACGTCACCCATAGCGCCCGCGAGGGAGATCTGCGCGGGTCATCGCCACGGGCGCGGTCTCGCCACAATCGCTCTGCCCCATTCAATCCTGCGTAAACGGGTGAGCCGCCGGAGTCGCCGATTTCATTGGCCCATAGAGGCCATGTCGCGGCAACTCGCGGCACAGTCGCGGCAGGTCTTGGCGCATGCCTGCATGCGAACATCGCCGACGAAACCCGCGCAGTCCTTCGCGCATGCTTCGCACATGCGCGCGCAGACGTCGCAGAGCAGCGCGTGCTGCGGCGATTTGCGCAGCAACGAGTTCGCCGTCGCTTGGCATAGCTCGGCACAATCGAGAAGGAGAGCGATATGGGCAGCCGCGACATGCGTGGCGCCCTGTTCGGTGCAATAGCGGGCCGTTTCAAGGCAGGCACGATGTGATGCCAGGCAGCTGTCAACACAACTGTCGAGCGTCATCGTCATACTGCCAGGGACGGCCGCACTCGCTCCCCCCGGGGCAGCGGCGACGACGGCCGCGAGGGTAAGTCCCGAACCGAGCACGGACCGACGGTCAAGCATAACTACATCCTCCTCCTTGGCACCCGGAGAGACTCTCGGATGCACTTCACCACCATAACCTCAGACCTGCCACGAAGCGTCGCTCCGTCGGCCGTTCCGCCTGGATTCGTCGGAAGTCCGCAGTTCCGCCGAACGAGCGTTCCCAGACGAACCCGACATAAGGTGCCACTTTCCGCGTGATCTCGTAACGCATGCGCAAGCCCAATTCGATATTGCTGAGACCAGAGCCCAGCCTTCGATCGTTAGCTCGCTTGCTGTAGACATTCGATTCCAGTTGCGGGACGGCGATCAGGCGATTGGTGAGCAGCACGTCATAGGAGGCCTTGAGCCGGGCAGCGAGACGTCCATCGTCCCCGACGTAGCCAGTCAGCTGAACATCGAACCAATAGGGTGCCAGACCCTCGATGCCGGCGCCGATCCACCGATGGGCGCCGGGGCCGATATCCTGGCGCACGCCTAACAAGGTTCCCCAATAGGGTCGCTGGGCATGCCACCAGAAGGCCTCGATCGACGACTCCGGATCAAGCCGCTCCGCAGGCTGTTTTAGCCCCTGGGTGCGTATCCATAGCTTATTATTGTCCGGACCGTTGCTAATCTGCCCCGACCAGCTGATGCCGGCGCCCGGTTTGCTGGCAGTAATCTCGAGTTCATCGATGAGCACCTTCGCCACGGAAATCTTGTCGGCCATCTCATAGCCCGGGAGGGTCGAGTTTCGATATCCATCGGAATAGGCGTTTGGGTCGCGTGCATCGCTGTCAGGCTTGCCGCCCTGCATCGATCGCATGGCCATTCCGGGCATGTCCATGCCAGGCATATCCATCGATTGGACGGCATCAGCCTTTGGTTGGACCGGCATTGGCATGTCGGCGGGCATGTCGTGATCGTGCGTCGCAGCTGGTTCCCGAGCGAGTTCCGGTGTCGACTGGCTCAACGCCGGACTGGACGATGCCGCTAGCGCTATTGCGGCAATTCCGGCTGTCAAAGCGGTGCGAATTTGTGTCATGCGACGACCACCTCGCGAAACATGCCGGCGGCCATGTGGTAGAGAAGGTGGCAGTGGAAGGCCCATCTGCCCATCGCATCGGCTGCCACGCGAAAGCTCACACGCTGGGCGGGCTGAACCGAGATAGTGTGCTTGCGAACCTGAAAGCTGCCGTCTTCGGCTTCCAGATCGCTCCACATGCCATGTAGGTGCATTGGATGGGTCATCATCGTGTCGTTGACGAGGATGATCCGGAGGCGCTCGTTTGGCTTGAAATGCAGCGGCTTGGAGTCATTGAGTTTGACGCCATCGATCGCCCACACGAACCGCTCCATATTGCCCGTAAGGTGCAGTTCTACGTCACGCTCGGGTGGGCGTGGATCCGGATCGCCAGTCGATTTCAGGTCGGCGTAGGTGAGCGCTCGACGACCATTGCGGCGCAGGCCGACGCCTGGGTCATCGAGATTGGTGCGCGGATAATCCACCCGCATGTCGGTGTTCGCGCCATATTCGGTGCGGGCGTGGTGCGCCTTTGGATTCGCCTCCCCCAAGCCATGGTCGTGTTGCCCTGCAGCCATCGCACCCATCGCACCCATCATATCGATTGGATCCAGCCAGGTTCGCGGGTCGGCCTTTGGAACCTCAGCGACCATCCCCGCGGCTGGGCTAAGCGTTCCGCGCACGAAACCCGATCGATCCATCGATTGGGCGAAGATGGTATAAGCTCTGTCGTCGGGCAGAGTGACGACAACGTCATAGGTTTCCCCGGGACTGATTCGGAATTCGTCTACTTCGATGGGATTGACCGTTTGGCCATCGGCCGCGACGATGGTGAGTTTCAGGCCGGGAATCCTGACGTCGAACAAGGTCGCGGTGCCGGCCCCGATGAACCGAAGGCGCACTTTCTCGTCTTTTCTAGCGATGCCGGTCCAGTTCCGCGCCGAGGGTGCGCCGTTGAGGAGATAGGTATAGGTGGCCGCCGACACGTCGCTCAGGTCGGTCGGATTCATCCGCGCCTTGTTCCACATGCTGCGCTTGGCGGTTGCAGCGCTCAGTCCAAGCTTCGCTACATCGTCAAAAAAGTCGCCAGCGGTCGGTTGCGCAAAATTATAATAGCTGCTCATTTTCTTCAGATTGAGGAACAGCTGCAGCGGCGGCTCATCCGTCCAGTCGCTCAGCATGATTGTGTAATCGCGATCTGTATCTGTCGGGGCTCGATCCCGCGCCTCGATCACGATCGGGCCGTAGAGCCCTGTTTGCTCAGCCAAAGTGTGAGCATGGTACCAGAAGGTGCCGGTCTGCTTCACGACGAAGCGGTAAGTAAATGTCTCGCCCGGCGCGATCCCGGCAAAGCTGATGCCCGGGACGCCGTCCATTTCGGTCGGCAGGATGATACCGTGCCAGTGGATGCTCGTCATCTCATCCAGGCTGTTCTTGACCCGGATCGTAACGCTGTCGCCTTCGCGCAGGCGCAGGAGAGGCCCCGGAACGGTTCCGTTGACGCCTGTCGCAAAGCGGGTCTTGCCCGAATAGTTGACTGGCACGCGGCTGATATCGAGATCGAATTCCGTGCCACTCAACTCCGCAGATCGCAGCGGAGTTGTAGACGCAAGGGCCTGCCGCACCGGCCATCCCAGCCCGGCGAGCCCGGACGCGATCAAAAGGCCTTGCATGAACCGTCGTCGCTCAAGCCGCGGAAGCGCATGGTGGATTGCAGCGATAGGCATCAAATCATTCTTTCGACCGGATATGGTGGCGCGCCGACTAATCAGCATCGGCACACAGCTAGGAGTCCGGCGGGACGGCCGGGTCGGGTCATACTCGCCAACAGCGGCGGGTTGGCCATCTTCTGGTATGGGCAATTCTTCCCTCAACCCGGGAGGGCCAACCCGTCTGCGAGTTGCCAGCGGATTACATGTCGTTCATGGGCATCGCGGGAGCATCCGGAGCTGGCGTCGCTGCAGGGCCGTTTGCCTTCGGCCCCATCGGCATCTTATCAATGCATCCCGGTTTGCCGTCACAACCTTTCGCCATGCCGCCCGAGGCCTGCACACCCATCTGGTGATCGTGCATCATCTGGTCATGCATTTGCTGCCTGCCGTGCTTCATCCCCGTCTGATGCGCCTGCTCAGCCTGCTTCTTGACCAGCTTGGCGGGAACGGGCGGGGCCTCATCGGCCCAGGCCGCGCCGGCCGACAGCGCAAGAATCGAAGCGATCGCGGGGACGATCAGGATCTTTTTGTAGCGGGAAATGTCGTTCATGTTGATGCTCCTGTAAGAATGAAAGCTGCCCCGATCGGCGGGGTGGAAAGCCTATATCCAGCTCGGATGTGGGATGCCCGGTGGCACGAAATGGGCCTATACGGATTGTTACGGATGCTGCGAAAACCAGGCCGATGCCAATGATCAGCTATTAAGACGTGGTCGCTTAGAATCGTAGCGGGCGTGCCGTATTGGGGATCAGGAGATTGTCACGGACCGACCATAGCAGGAACGAGTGGGATCGAAGGACCGTCATGCTTTCGGCTTCGGCGCTACTGGCGACGGCTTATTCGTCGGGATCGTCTACGGCCTTGGCAAGTGCCACGGAAACCTGGCGCTTAGCGCGAGGGTTGTTCAACTGGGGAGCCGTGGAAGTCGCTATGGGCGACACGCTTCTTGTTCCAGCGCAGTTGGAGGAGCACCACGTCCACGCGCTTCTGGATAGCGGCAGCGCCACATCCATCATCAGTGCAACCGCGGCAGGCAGGCTTGGTCTCGAGAGCTCCGAGCAAAGGTCCGTCGGCGGCATGGGCGGTCGCGCCGAGGTTGCTATTGTTCGAGACGTCAATATTACGGTTGCAGGTGATCGTCGGCGACTACCCGTCGTGATAATCGCCGATCTTGGACCAGTTTCCTCGGCGTTCGGTCGCACAATCGATCTGGTCATTGGGGCAGACATGCTCGTTGGCCGCAGCATGGCGCTCGATTTCTTCACCCGGCGAATTGGATTTGCGCCCACGGGGCACTTTGCGGGCGGTATGGGCTGGTCGTCGGTCCCACTGGCGCTCGGAGCAAAAGGAGAGTTGCTCATTGCAGCGTCGATTGGGAGTTCCGGCCCTGCCCCGATGATCTTTGACCTTGGGAGCGCGAACGCGCTCATGTTGTCAGCGCGCTATGTAGCCGACCAGCGGCTCATTATAGGTAAGCCTCGTTCTACTGCTGCGCTTGCGGGACTTGAGGGTGTGCAGATTGCAACGGCCTTCATGGCAGATCGCTTCAGCGTTGGAGGACTGAAAGTGGGGGCCGTCCCTGTTCTGTCGCTGAACGAGTGGCTTCCGCGCGGAGCGCTTGGCAATATCGGCCTACCGCTGATCGCCCAGTTCGACATCGTTCTTGACATCAGCGCTGGATGGCTCTGGCTCCGTCCCGCTGCGGGCTACCGATCGCTTCCGATGCTCAAGGACCGCTCGGGCCTTGGGCTTTCAATATCAGCGTCTGCTCTGACAGTCGTGCATGTCGCGGTATCGAGCCCAGCGGAGGCCGGAGGCTGGGCGGTCGGTGATAGAATTATCAGGATCGATGGCCAGGCTGTGAACGCCCGATATACCCGCGGTGGTCTTTGGCGCTGGCGATTTGGGCCAGCTGGAACCCGGATCGCGCTTACGAGCGACGCGAAGATTCAGCGCGAGCTCACGCTCGCCGATTATTATTGACCGACCGCGTTTGCCCCTCGGACAGACCATGAGGAGCAGGCGAAGCTGGTGAACTCGATGCAGCTGTCGGGATGATCTGTCGGCCGCGCATGGGCAAATCCCCCGCCAAAGCCCCCATTCAGGTCGGTTCCTTGCTGTTCGTCAGCGGCAAGGCGTGTACGTCGCAATCACCGCCCGTCCTACGTAACAATCCGAATATTGTGCCGACCTGCAGGCTCGCATTTAGGGCCATGACTTGCTCCGGATGGAGGAGTTTTCACGCCGGTAGATGTTTCACCGCAACGATCCGGCCCCGCGCAACAGGAGAGGCGTTATGTTCCAGCAAGCAATAGAAACCGTCCGGGTGAAAGGACATGCGCCGTCCCGCTATGGCAATTTCATCGGTGGTCGCTGGGTTGCTCCGCTCCGCGGTGAATATTTCTCCGATCATAGCCCAATCAACGGGCAACATCTTGCCGAGATCGCCAAATCGACACCGGAGGATGTCGAGGCGGCGATCGACGCGGCTTACAAAGCGAAGGATAACTGGGCGCGAATTTCGCCTGCCGAGCGGGCGCGAATCCTTAACCGTGTCGCCGATCGACTCGAGGATAATCTCGAATTGTTCGCGCTCGCTGAGACGATGGACAATGGCAAACCGATCCGCGAGACTCGCGCCGCTGACGTGCCGCTTGCCATCGATCATTTTCGGTATTTCGCCGGTTGCATTCGGGCCGAAGAGGGCTCGATTTCGACCATCGACGAAAAGACGATCGCATATCATTTTCGCGAGCCGCTGGGTGTCGTCGGGCAGATTATTCCCTGGAATTTCCCGCTGCTGATGGCTGCGTGGAAAATCGCTCCCGCCCTTGCTGCCGGCAATTGCACAGTCATCAAGCCCGCCTCGCAGACGCCGCTTTCCCTGCTGCTCTTCGCTGAGCTGACAGCCGATATCCTGCCCGCCGGCGTGCTCAACATCGTGACCGGCCCGGGTGCGTCGGTCGGGCGTGCGATTGCGGCCAATCCGCGCATTTCCAAAGTGTCGTTCACCGGCGAGACAACCACCGGCCGCCAGATCATGGGATATGCGGCCGAGCATCTGATCCCCCAGACGATGGAACTTGGCGGTAAGTCTGCGAACATCTTTCTGGCTGACGTGATGGCGGAGGATGATAACTTCTTCGACAAGGCGCTGGAAGGTTTTGCCCTTTTCGCGTTCAACAAGGGCGAAGTCTGCACCTGCCCTTCCCGCGCGCTCGTTCACGAATCGATCTTTGACCGTTTTATCGAGAAAGCGGTCGCGCGTGTCGCCGCGATACGGGTCGGCGACCCGCTCGATCCCACCACGCAGATGGGCGCGCAGGCGTCGGAGGATCAGTTGCACAAGATCCTCGGCTATATCGATGTGGGTAAGCAGGAAGGTGCCCAATGCCTGACCGGCGGGCGGCGCGCGCACCCCGGTGGCGAACTTGACCAGGGCTTTTTCGTGGAACCGACGGTATTTGTCGGAAACAACAAGATGCGAATCTTTCAGGAAGAGATTTTCGGTCCGGTGTTGTCGGTGACGTCGTTCAAGACGATCGACGAGGCGATCGATATTGCCAATGATACGGTTTATGGGCTCGGTGCCGGCGTGTGGACGCGTAACGGCAATCAAGCCTATCGACTCGGGCGGGCGATCGAAGCCGGGCGGGTGTGGACCAACTGCTATCACGCCTATCCGGCGCATGCCGCCTTTGGTGGCTACAAGCAGTCCGGCTTTGGGCGTGAGAACCATCGGATGATGCTCGACCACTACCAACAGACCAAGAATCTGCTCGTCAGTTACGACGAGGCCGCCCTCGGTCTCTTCTAAGCCGCTTGGTGGCGTGATTCGCAAGTTCTTCCAATTCAGGAGCACCGATATGAACAGAACCATGAAAGCGGCTGTTGTCCGCGAGTTCGGCAAGCCCCTTGTCATCGAAGAGGTCACCGTGCCGCGGCCCGGTGCCGGGCAAATCCTTGTAAAAATCGCCGCAACCGGCGTCTGTCACACCGACCTCCACGCTGCCGAAGGCGATTGGCCCGTCAAGCCGCAGCCGCCCTTCATCCCCGGGCATGAGGGTGTTGGCCATGTCGTCGCGGTCGGTGCCGGTGTGAGCCATGTCAAGGAAGGCGACCGGGTCGGTGTACCCTGGCTTTACACCGCGTGTGGCCATTGCGTGCACTGCCTGGGCGGATGGGAAACGCTCTGCGAGGACCAGCAGAATACCGGCTATTCGGTGAACGGCAGTTTTGCCGAATATGTCATCGCCGATCCTAACTTTGTCGGGCATCTGCCGGCCAATGTCGGCTTCATCGACATCGCACCCATTTTGTGCGCAGGCGTCACGGTCTACAAGGGCCTCAAGGTCACCGATACGCGGCCTGGCAATTGGGTTGCAATTTCGGGAATAGGTGGTCTGGGGCATATGGCGGTGCAATATGCCAAGGCCATGGGCATGAATGTCGTGGCGGTCGATATCGACGACACCAAGCTCGCGCTTGCCGAGCGTCTTGGCGCGGATCTCTCTGTTAATGCTCGCAACACAGACCCCGCAGCCTTCATCAAGAAGGAGGTTGGCGGCGTGCATGGGGCTCTCGTGACGGCGGTTTCTCCAAAGGCCTTTCAGCAGGCTCTGGGTATGGTGCGGCGCGGCGGGACGGTGGCGCTGAATGGTCTTCCGCCGGGCGATTTCCCTCTATCGATCTTCGACACGGTGCTGAACGGCATCACGGTCCGCGGATCGATCGTCGGTACGCGTCTGGACCTCCAGGAGGCGCTCGATTTTGCGGCGGCAGGCAAGGTTCACGCAACTGTCAGGACCGAGACCCTTGAGAATATCAACGATGTTTTCGCGCGCATGCACCATGGCGACATTGAGGGCCGGATCGTCATCGATTTCGAGCGCGACACGGTGTGAAAGCTGGATGCTTGTCCGTCTTACGAGGAAATGCAGCTCAAGAGCCAATTCCCCTTTGACTCTGATTTAAACCGGGATCCATCGGGCGCTTCTCTGCGGCGGAGCTTGTCGCAGGGTGAAGAAGCTCAAGTCGATTATAGCGCTGATTGATGCCTGCGTGAACGCCTGGCGGATGCAAAATATCGTCGCTTGGCGGTGGAACGGGCGGCCCCCTGGGCACGGATCGCCTTCCCGATCACGATCCCGCGAACGGAAACTACTCAGGAATACCATAGTCGGCTGCGACGCGCTTTCCAACGAGGAGCGGCAGCGTTGATTAAGCAGGAACGGACAGAGGAACCGATCAGTATGATCCAGCGCGCAAAACTCGAATTCTATGATCGTGTTCTTCGACCTGATCCATCGCGGACCGTCGTCCGGCCGTTCGATCCGCACTACCCTAGGGGTTTTGACGGCGGCACATCTCGCGCCCAAGAAACCGTGGACCTGATCGTGGCGCTTGACGAGGCTGAGTTGGAGCGCCAGCTAAAAGGCGTTACGATGTCCTTGGATGAAAACCACCGTGACGTCGATACGATGCTACTTCGCAGGTTCGACGACTTCGTCGGTGCGATTAAAGGTGTGGATCGTATCAACGCCAAGCAGCGGAGGTTGATCGGCGCCTACTTCAGCGAAGAATTTGCGTACGAGGCCGCCGCCTTGTTCAACCCAAGCGCGGTACTCCACCCCGACCAGTCCGGTCTCCCCGAAAACACCCTCCGTTTCGTAATGTCGCTGCGAGGCATTGGCGAGGGACATGTGTCCTCCGTGACGTTCCGCACCGGCACCTGGACACCGGGCGGCGCACTTTTGATCGATGATCCCAGCCCGACATCGGTATCGCCACTTATCGATACGTGCGGGAAAGGAGAGGGCGTAGCAGCGCGCCTGTGCTGCGCCGGCAGTCGCACGATCTCGGAGACGGTGCTTTTTCCGGTCCTGCCGAGCCAGAGGCAGGGCATTGAGGATACGCGCCTCGTCCGCTTCTGCGACGATGATGGCAGCATCATCTATCATGGAACATATACCGCCTTCGGCGGTGGCGAAGTGCGATCGGAATTGCTGAGCACCACCGATTTCCGATCATTCGAGATGCGCGTTCTGACCGGCCAGGCCTCGAGCGGAAAAGGCATGGCCCTTTTCCCTCGCCGCATTGCGGGTAAATACGCCATGCTTGGACGTCAGGACAGCAAGAATATCTGGCTTCATTTTTCCGATTCACTGCTCAACTGGGAAGGTGGCACAAAGCTCGTTACGCCAAAATACCCCTGGGAATTCGTGCAGATGGGCAATTGCGGATCGCCGATCGAAATCGACGAAGGATGGTTGGTGATGACCCATGGCGTTGGCACGGTGCGCAACTATTGCATTGGCGCATGCCTCCTCGACAAGAATGATCCGTCAAAGCTGCTGGCGCGGACTCCGCGCCCGGTCCTGGCGCCCAGTCCGCACGAACGGGACGGGTATGTACCCAATGTGGTCTATAGCTGCGGCGCGCTTGTTCAGGATCGAACCATGCTTCTGCCCTATGCGGTTGCTGACAGCTTCACTGCTTTCGCTACGGTCTCGATCGACAACCTCCTGAGTGTGATGGAGTAGGCTACAGTCGCTGAGAATTGATGACCGTTTGGATAGCGGATGCTCTTCTGGGAACCCGAATGCCAATTCAGAACGGGGCGGGCGGTCCCAAGCATTCCGCAAGAGTTCGTCGCTCTGTCAGAGCCCTTGAAGCCCGCACTGACCACCCGGCGATCCCATCGTCCCAATCTTCAATCGTTCATGTCATGCAAGGCGCGGAACGCCTTGTAGAGGTTCCGAGGATCGAGTTGTCCCTTGAACACTGCGGGCGGGGTCCGGTCGATATCGAGTAGCGCATAGACAGCCGACATAGCGGACCGCACCGAGTACTCGACCGTGAAGACGACGTCATCGGGCTGTTCGCAGAACTGTCCCGTGATGGCGAAGTTGGCATAGCCCTTGGGGTGGACCTGCGGGCGGTCGCCATTGGCGCGATTGAGGAACTGGCTGGTGATGAAGGGCATCATGCATGGCAGGCAGATCACGCCCTCCAGGCTCGTCTGCGCCTGGTCGATCTCTCCCAGGTGGCCGAGCAATTCCTGCATCACTTCGCGCCCGGTGCAGGCCGACATCGGCTTGGCGACGTAATTGCCTGGAGCATCGACGCTTAGGCCATAGCCCCAGAACACTTGCACGTCGTCGGGCTGGCCGATGAAGTGCGGCTGGTGCGGCAGCACGATCGACATCAGCCAATTGGAATCGACGAAGGTAATGAGGCCGCCTTCGCCCGGAACGTTGCCAGTGAAATCGCGGATCCGGTCGAACAGCGCCGAGTCCTTCAGCGTGGTGGTGAAGGACAGCCATTTCGATTCATTGACATAGTCGGTGAATTTGGCGGGCCGGCCCAATTCGGGGCGGCCGGCGGCGATCTTGTCCCACAAGGCCCAGGCCCCGCCGGCGCTCTTGTCGTTAAGCGCCGCAGGGCTATCCATCCCGCCGATCGCGGCGCCTTCGGTCATCGATCCCAACGTGGCGATCACCAGGTCGCCGGGCGCGACTTCGACTTGCTCGGTCGTGCCGTTGCTTTCGCAGGTCAGGCTCTCGACAAAATTCGTGCCGTCGCGGTCCGCAAACGCGATGTCGGTCACCTTGCTGCCGAGGCGAAACACCACGCCGCGCTCGTCGAGCCATTTGCGCAGCGGCAGCACCAGTGAGTCATATTGATTGTAGAGCGTCCGCATGATGCCGTGCAGTTCGTTGAACCCGGCGACCATGTGGGTGAAGCGCACGAGGTAGCGTTTCAGCTCGATCGCGCTGTGCCATGGCTGGAAGGCGAAGGTCGTGCACCACATGAACCAGAAATTGGTCTTGAAGAACGCTTGGTTGAAATGGTCGGAAATCCGGCTGTCGCCGAGCATCGCCTCGGGCTCGATCGCCAGCTTCTCGATCGTCAGGATGTGGCGTTCCGACAGGCCGAATTCGGGCGCGTCGATCTTGTCCGCGCCGCGCACCAGCCGCGACTTGGACCCGGTCTTGATGACCGCGTTCCATTGGAAGATTTCCTGCGTGATGGTCTGTTTCCCGTCGAGCGTCGGCACCGAGGAGAACAGGTCGTAGGTGCACAGATATTTGCTCTCCATCATCCGCCCGCCGCGGACCATGTAGCCGCTGTCGGGGTTGCCCGATCCGTCGAGGCTGCCGCCGATCCGGTCGAGTTCCTCATAGATCGTGATGCCGTGGCCCGACACGCCGCCGTCGCGGATCAGGATGGCGGCGGCGGCGAGCGAGGCGATACCGCCGCCGACGAGATGGGCCCTGGTGTGGCTGCGATCGGGCTTGGACATTGCGGCACCTCGTTGGCTGGGGACATAGGTCATAAAGGACGTGGTGATCAGATCTGCGCTGGTGATCTAACGTCGTCGCCGCGAGCGAGCGCCCGCGGCGAGTTCGACCACTTCGGCAGTGACCGCTTCCTGGCGCGTCATCCGTTCGAGCGCTTGCAAGCCTGCGAGCTTCGCGTGGATATTGGTGCCGGCCGCGGCCATGGTGGCGACGCGCGCCTCGTTCTCGGCGGCGAAGCTTTCGGTCGCCGCTTCGCAGATCAACGCGAAGACATATTCCTCTGTGAGCCGTTCGAGCAGCAAGGGCAACGGCAATTGGATCAGCGGCGGTCGGCCGCTGGCGCCGGCAAAGCGCGACACATCGAGCGGCAACAGGCTGCGGCGCGTCACTGTCAGGCCGTGCCCGGGCGTCCAGACGGGAAAGATCATGTCGATCCGGCCGGCGCCGCTCGTGTCGACATAAGCGGTGACCGCTTCGATCACCACTGCGGCCACCTCGGCAATCGCCGCGGCGCGTAACGGCGCCGCAAAGCTCGCGGCGACGGGCAGATCGCGTTCGTGCGCCAGCGTGGCCGCGCGGTTGCCGACTAGCAGGACATGCGCGCCGGCAAAGGCCGGGGCTGCTGCGTCGAGCACGGTGTCGGCAAACGCGCCGGCAAAACCCTGCTCGGCGCCGAACACGATCAGGCCCGGTGCCGCGCCGCCAGCCGACGAAAGATCGACTGGCGCTCGGTCGTCGAGCAACAGCATCTGGCCGATCGCCTGTGCCGCGACATCTGCATAAGCGCGCACCGCCGGCAGCAGCGCACGGCCCTGCTGCGCGCGCGCCGCGGCGATGCCGCGCATCGCGTTGACGACCGCGCCGAGCTGGCGGACGGTGGCGATATGATCGCTGACATCGGCGAGCCGCTCGGTCATGGCGCAGCGGGCGGTGCCACGCTCTCGCTGAGCCGCCCGATCGCGGCGAGCAAAGCGGTACGGTCGGGGTCGCTCAGCGTGCCGCTTGTCTCTACCGATGCGACCGTATCCGCCACATGGCTGTCGAGCCAGGCGGGCAATTGCGCACGCATGTCCGCGAGTTTGTCGAGCGGGACCGCGTCGAACAGCCCTTGCGACAGTCCGAGCGCTAGCGCGGCCTGGTCGATCACGCGCAACGGCTCGAATTGCGGCTGGTTGAGCAAGGCGCGCAGCCGTTGCCCACGTTCAATTTGCGCTTTCACCCGGGGCTCGGGCTGTTCGCCGAAGCGCGTGAACATCTCGAGTTCGAGGAACTGTGCATAATCGAGCCGCAACGTGCCCGATACGTCGCGTAGCGCACGCGCCTGGGTTTTGCCGCCCACTCGGCTGACGCTGATGCCGACATCGACCGCGGGCTTGTGCCCTTGCGCGAACAATTTGGCGTCGAGCGCGATCTGCCCGTCGGTGATCGAGATCAGATTGGTCGGGATGTACGCGCTCAGATTGCCCGCATCCGTCTCGGCGATCGGCAGAGCGGTGAGCGACCCGCCGCCCTTGGCGGGCGAAAGCTTTGCGGCGCGTTCGAGCAATCGGCTGTGGAGATAAAAGACATCGCCGGGATAGGCCTCGCGTCCCGGCGGCTGCCCGGTCAGCAGAGCGATCTCGCGGTGTGTCGCGGCATGCTTGGTGAGATCGTCGATGACAATCAGCACATGGCCGCCGCGGTCGCGGAAATACTCGCCCATGGTAAAGGCGGCGAAGGGCGCGATCCATTGCAACCCAGGCGCCTGTGCCGGGCTCGCTACAACAAAAATGCAGCGCTCTGACGCACCGTGGCACCGGACCTGGTCGATCACGCGCGCAACGCTCGACGATTTCTGTCCGATCGCGACATAGATGCTGATGATGTCACTGGAGCGCTGGTTGACGATCGCATCGACCGCCAGTGCCGTCTTGCCGGTAGCACGGTCGCCGACGATCAATTCACGCTGACCGCGGCCGAGAGCGAAGAGCGCATCAATCACAAAGATCCCGGTTTGCACTGGCTGAACGACCAAGTCGCGGTCGATGATCGCGGGCGCGGCGCGTTCGATAGGTTCGAGGCCTTCGGCGGCGATCGCCGTGCCGCCGTCGAGGGGTCGGCCGAGCGGATCGACGACCCGCCCGAGCAGCCCCGGTCCGACCGGAGTGCGGACGACCGCGTTGGTGCCGGTCACCGTGGCGCCCGCTTTCACGCCGTCTTCACCATCGAGCAGCACGCAGCCTAGAGTTTCGCCGTCGAGAGTCTGCACGAAGCCCGACTGGCCGCTGTCGAAGAGCAGCAGCTCGTCGAGGCGGGCGTCCGGCAGGCCGGAAATCATGGCAACGCCGTCGCCGACCGAGTCAACGCGGCCGATCTGTCGCAGCTCGGGGGCAAGTGTCGTCGCCGCGACGCTTCGTCGCGCACGCTCCAGCCAGCTTTCAGGCGTCTCGGGCATCGTTTCCATCTTTCGCGAGGCGACCCAGCATCGCGTCAAGATCGGCCCGCCAACTGTTACGGAGGTGGACGTGAGCGCCGTGCAATTCGCAGCCTCCGATCAGCGCCGGATCCACTTCGAACGCGAGATCGAGAAGCGGGAGAAGGAGTCGGGCCAGGATGTCGCGACAGCGTGCTCGTTCTGCCTCGTCGAGCGGGGTGGGCGTGACGAGGGTCAGGGCGCCGCCGCCGAAACTCCTGGCGCGGTCCAATTCGGGCATGGCGGCGATTTGGTCGGTCAACTTCTGGAACATTGCCTCGTGGATCACGGCCGGCGGCAAGTGCTGGACAAGCTTTGCGGCCAAGTCACCCGCAAGCGTTGCCGCTTGAGTCTCCAGCGTCTTGCGCATGGCGTCGCGTTCGGCGGCGATACCAGCCTTGGCCGCTTCGCCCATCTTTTCGGCATCGGCCTGGGCCGTTTCGAGCAATCGGACACGGTCGGCGTCGGCGGCGGTGCGAACTTCGGCGCGTAGCCGCTCCGCATCGGCCGCCAGAGCGGTGTTGCTGGCTTTGAGGGCCGCCGCCTCGGTCTCCGCTTGCGCCTTCGCCGCCGCCGCATCGGCGAGCAGCGCGTCGGCCGCCGCCTGACGCGCTGCGATCGCCGCCACCACTGGCCGGTAGAGGAAACGGCTGAGCAGCCAGATCAGGACAAGGACGTTGGTCGCCTGGAGCGCCAGCGTCCACCAGTTGATATGCACGGTTCTGGGTCAGGCGAACGGGTTGGCGAAGAGCAGCAGCAATGCGACGACCAGGCAGTAGATCGCCATGGTCTCGATCATCGCCAAGCCCACGAACAGCGTGCGCGAAACGGTGGCCGCAGCCTCTGGCTGTCGTGCAATAGCGTCCATCGCAGCGGCGACGGCCTTTCCTTGCGCCAGCGCGGGGGCGATCGCGCCGAGCGAGATCGCGAGCGCGGCGCCCATGATGCTGATCAAATGGATCCAATTCATGTCATTGCCTTTTGCTGAATGGAAGTGGTTTCGCTGACCGCACCGCCGATGAAGACCATCGCCAGTGCGCCGAAAATATAGGCCTGGACCGCGCCGGTCAGCAGTTCGAGCGCCATGAGCGGGATCGGCACGAGCAACCCTGCCAGGCTGAGTACGATGCCGATCACGAATACCCCGCTCATCATGTTGCCGAACAGGCGAACGGTGAGCGACAGGCTGCGCGTAAACAGTTCGATCAGGTTGAGCGGCGCCAGCAGGATCGAAGGTTGGGCAAAGGTGCGCACGTAGCCGCTCACGCCCAGCGTGCGGATCCCGAACCAGAGCGTCGCGCCGAATACAATCAGCGCGAGCGCTAAGTCGGTTTCGAGCGTCGCTGTCGGGGGCTCGATGCCGGGGATCAGCGACGACCAGTTGGCGGCGAGCAGGAAGAGGAAGAACGTCCCGATCAACGGTAGATAGGGCGCCGGCGCGACTCCCATCGTCTCGCGGATCTGGATCGAAATCGTATCGACGACCAGCTCGAGCGCGGCTTGCGCGCGCGATGGTTTCAGGGCGAGTCGGCGCGTGATCAGCCATGATCCTACGCTCAAGAGCAGCATGATTCCCCAGGTGATGACGACCGGCGTCGTGATCGGTACCGGACCGACCATGAGCAGGACTTGCGTGTCGAACGGCGAGCCGATCATGATGGCAGCCTTAGTCGCGGGAGGATCAGGTGCCGCGCGAGCAGGAAGCCGCCCGCGGCTGCCACGAGCGCAGGCGCTCCTTGCGTTGCGGCCCAAACGAGCGTTCCGATCGTGACTGCCAGGCGTCCGAGCCGCCAGCCCAGTGCTGCGAAGATAGAGCCGCCGGCGACCAGGAGGTCGACATCCTTGCGCAGGGACAGGAAATGGATCGCACCTGCGGCCGTGCCAAGGCACCCGAAGGCCAGAATCGCGACCGCCATCATCGCCTGTTGATCCAGCGCCATGCCGACCAGCCGCCGAACACTGCGCCGATCATGATCAACGGAGCCGTCCAGAACACCCCGCTGGCGAAATGATGGTCGAGCCAACGCCCGGCTGCGAGGCAAATCAGGATTGGCACGGTGATCGTCCAGCCAAGCGCGCCGATCTGGCCGAGATTGCGCGCCAGCGACGGGCCGCCGTCGCGTGCCCATGCCTTGCGGCGATCGGCGCGCACTCGCACCGCCTTGGTCAGCCGGGTTGCGCGGTCGGGTAGGGGGTCGCTCACGGGTGTATGTCGCTGTTGGCCACGCCGCCGCGCAGTGCCGCAAACATCTGTCGGATCGCCTGGGTGCGCAAACGCGCGGCGGCGGTGCGGCTGGTCCGGTCTGCGTCGATGTGCGCGCGATAGCCCGCTAGCACGTCGCGTTCGAGCGCATCGAGATCGTCACCGATATGCGCCTCGCGTGTCGCGACCTGCACGTCGCGACCGCCGCTGACCGTCAGGATGCCCTGGCGGATCGCGCAGAAGCCTTGCCGTCCGTCCGCGTGCCGCCACGAGACGACCGATATTTCCAGCGCGGTCAGAAAATCGGCATGGCCATTCAGGATGCCGAAATTGCCGGTCGCATCTTCCGCGCGGACCGCATCGACATCGGGATGATCCGCGACGATCTGCGCGGGATCGGTGATCAACAGCCTCATTTGGGGGCTCCCGCCTGGCGCGCGCGCGCCTCCTCGAAATCG
>Ga0310345_10000087_pt1 | contig 193788 bp, 147 predicted proteins | sample HC15DNA20500_MG_FD_204667 | JGI IMG/M metagenome (GOLD analysis project Ga0310345, IMG submission 204667) | Marine microbial communities from station ALOHA, North Pacific Subtropical Gyre - HC15-DNA-20-500_MG | ecosystem: Environmental > Aquatic > Marine > Oceanic | place: Pacific Ocean... | reverse complement strand
CATGGGGGGGAGAGGGTTAGGGTGAGGGGGAAATGCGGGTGACACGCTCCACGGCCATTGATTCTCATTTGTATGGAGCATCGCTGGTTGACCGCCCCCTCATCCGCCCTTCGGGCACCTTCTCCCCGTAAAGGGGGCGAAGGGACATGATTCGCCTGAACTGAGATGCAATGGCTGCTCTGTCGCCCAAAATTCTTTGAGTCACAAATCCCCCGTTCCACGCGACCCGACCGTTAGGCGGTCTGGCCATCCCCTCCGTTGAATCCGCCTTTCTTGCACACTCTGTGCCGCTCGGACAAGGTCTTGACCCTCTTTGGAATGTTCGCGTATAGTCCGCGCCTGATCAGCTCTCCACTCACCCGTAAGTCAGGATGACGTCTCTCCATGGTGAAAACACAGAAGGACTACGCCTCCTTCCGGACTCGTCCGGCTCGTACTCAGTACCTGCATGACCAGTTTGGAAGCGTACTGAAGGGGAAGATTCTCGATGTTGGCTGCTACGAAGCGCCGTTACGCGAGATGCTGCCCGGCGAGGAGTATTTCGGCATCGATATCGTCGGGAAACCGGATCAGATCGTCGATCTGGAGAAGGCGGAGTCTCTACCGTTCAAAGACGGCGCTTTCAACTGCGTGATCTGCATCGAGGTCCTTGAGCATCTCAATAACCTGCACGACATGTATCAGGAACTGTTCCGCGTCAGCAGCAGCGACGTCATTGTTTCGCTGCCGAACTGCTGGTGCGGGGCTCGTCAGAAGGTCGGTCGCGGCGACGGAGAGATCCTGCATTACGGTCTGCCTCACAAGAAGCCGATTGATCGCCACAAGTGGTTTTTCAATGTCACGCAGGTGACGGAATTCTTCACGGCTGCCTGCCCGGCGGACTACGAGTTGGTCGATCTGCGAGTTGTCGAGAAGCCGCGCAGCCGTGCTCTGCAGCTGTTGCGGAAGTTCTGGTTCTCAACCAAAGCCTACGACAACCGCTATGCCCACACGATTTTCGGAGTCTACCGACGCCGGCAGGCCCAGAAGATGGCGGCCTGAAGAACCTCGACTTCAGACAATTCAGCACCTCGCAGCCCCGATCAGGATGACACAGGATGCGGCTTCACAAGCAAGATGTTTTTCCCGGTTACATGACTCAGGCCGTCGGTTTCTTCAAGGAACAGCCAGCCGGGCAGCACATCCTCGACCTTCCCGCGGGCAACGGCAAGTTGACAGCCGCGCTGCGTGACCTGGGGCACACCGTTACTCCCGCAGACATCAATCTGCAGAAGAGCGACTTCGTTTACGCCGACATGACGAAGCGGTTGCCATTCGATGATGAAACCTTCGATGGAGTCATCTGCCTCGAAGGCATCGAGCACGTACTGAATCCGTTTCTGCTGCTGGGAGAGCTGATTCGCGTCTCCAAAGTTGGTGGGCACGTTGTCGTTTCGACGCCGAACATTATGAACATGTGGTCGCGGCTGCAGTTCCTGTTCACGGGCACGTTTTACCAGTTCCATCCCGCGCAGCTGCACGATTACGAGCCGGAAGAAGCGGTTGATCGCTTTCACATTTCCCCGATGTCCTATCACACGATGCGATATCTGGGCGATTACTTCGGGGCGGATGTCGCCGAGGTGCGAGGTGATAAGGCCAAACGCGGCTTCCTGTCGCCGCTTTATTTTGGCATTCAAGCCGCTGGGGCGTTCTGGTCTCGCTCGCTGTACTTCTCGAAGAAGTACGAGCAGTATCGCGAACGGAACGCACGAATCCATCAGCAGTCGAACTCCTGGCCGGCCTTAACGGGGCGGTCCATCGTTATGGTCTTTGAGAAGAAGCGATCGACGCGGGTTGCTCCGACTGATGTGTTTCTCAGTGACGAGGCAGTGAAAGCCGCCTGATCGCCGTCGCGGCGACGTGACCTGCGGTGGCAAAACCGGAGTGGTTCAGGAAAGAGTGGGGAAACCGGGATTGATCGATTTCGACGATCTTTCGTATAAGCCGCTCGTGTCATGGGACGACCACTTCGCCAGGAAATGAACCGCATCGATTAGAGGCCATCGCGGCTGTGCAGGAGGAACAAAATGGAGTCTGCAACTCAGCCACCTTTCTCCGCCGCGGTCATCTGCTACAACGAAGAGAAGCACATCGCCAACTGTCTTCGTTCGCTCACCTGGTGCGAGCAGGTGGCTCTGGTCGACTCGGGTTCCGAAGACCGAACGCTCGAGATCGCTGCGGAATTCCCCAACGTCGAAATACACACGCGTCCGTTCGACACGTTTATCAAGCAGAAGAATTACGCGTTGTCGCTCTGCCGCAATGAATGGATTGTGTCGCTGGATGCCGACGAAGTGCTGACCGAAGAAAACATCGCGGAGATTTCTGAACTGCCGCTCGATGTCTCGGGGTATCGCATCGGACGTCGCTCGTTCATCGGGGACCAGGAAATCCGCCACGGCACCTGGAGTCCGGACTATCAGCTGCGAATCTTCCGCAAGTCCTGTTCGCAGTGGGGCGGCACGAATCCTCACGAATCGATTCAGATTCACGGCGATGTCGGACGGCTGAAGTCACGAATGCTGCACTACAGCTACGACAACTTCGACCAGTTCATCGCCCGCAACACAAAGTACATCCACATGATGGTCGACCATCTCGAACAGAGTGGTCGGACGACCAATGCCGCAGAGCCTTATGTGCATTGTGTCGGCAATTTTCTGAAAGCTTACATTCTGAGAAAAGGATTTCTCGACGGGGCAGCCGGTCTATTTCTGGCTCGCCATATCGCCGGGGGATCATTCCTGAAATACCGACTGCTGGCCGAGCGATCCCGCGAACGGCGAGCCGCCTGATTCATTGATAGTTCCACAGGGAGTGGCGAATGCCGACCATCTTCAAAATCGCAGGAAGCAGTGTGCAGTCTCTCAAGAAGAAGTTAAAGACTGCCCGCCGGAGCGCCCGTCTCCGCAAGGAAATGCGTGACATCGATCCGGCCGACCTGGCGATCATCGAACGCGTTTCGCCGTTTACCATGCTCAGCCCGGATCGGATTTACGCCTTCATTCAGGCAACGCAGCATATCACGCATGCTGGAATTCCGGGCGCGATCGTGGAATGCGGAGTCTGGAAGGGCGGGGCGGTGATGTCTTCGCTGCTCGCCATGCGAAACCTCAACCGCAGCGACCGGGACTACTATCTGTACGACACGTTCGAAGGAATGCCGAAGCCTTCGGAAGCCGACAAGAAGTTCGACGGTGAATCGCTCGACCAGGCCTTCGCCGCTCGTCAGTGTGGCGAAGATGCTTCCGACTGGTGCCGCGGTGAGTTTGGCGAAGTGCACGAGAATGTGCTCGGCACCGGATACGATCCGAGTCGGATTCAGTTCATCAAGGGAAAGGTCGAGGACACGATCCCCGGAACTCTGCCGGAGCAGATCGCGATTCTGCGTCTCGACACCGACTGGTACGAATCAACACGGCATGAACTGGAGCACCTTTACCCGCTCCTCGCTCCCGGTGGCGTATTGATCATCGACGACTACGGCCACTGGCAGGGGGCCCGCCAGGCGGTTGATGAATACTTCGCGGCTCACTCGATTCCCATGCTCCTGCACCGCACGGACTACACCGGACGGATCGGTATCAAGGCGGCGTAGGTCACGAGAGCAGGGTGCCATGGCCACGCTTGCGTGGCCATGCAAAGAGCGAGGATGAACGAGACAAGCTGGAATATGTCTGTGGCTCTTCCAGCCTACTATGGACGGCAGAATCTGTTAGCGGCATGGCACCCGATCGATTAATGAGGCCACGGGGCCAAGAAATAAGAACAAGCACCTGATCGACCCTGCGACGAAACACAGTTCGACATCGATTTTGAAAGGACTCAAGCCGATGCGACGATGCTCGGAAACTCTGGAAGCGGAAATGACGCCTGGCGAACAGGAGTTTCTGCAGAATCTCGTTCGAACCGAGAATTTCACCGGCCCGCACCTTGAAATCGGGACGGCTGCCGGCGGAACGCTCTGCCGCATGATGTCCTGCTTCAGCGACGAATCGCGACCGCGGTTCGTGGTCGTGGACCGCATGACTTACTTCCCCAATCAGCAGGGCATCGTTCACGAGAACTTGCGGAATCACGGACTGAATCCCGACACCGTTGATTTCCGCACGTCGACCAGTACGGAAGCATTTCAAACGGCCAGTCGACAGGATGATCGCTTTGACTTCATGCTCGTCGATGCTTCTCATAAGATTCGAGCCGTGATGTCGGATCTGAAGTGGACCCGATTGCTCAACGTCGGTGGAGTCGCCTGCTTCCACGACTACTGCGATAAATTCCCGGGCGTGAAGCTGTCGATCGATCGATTCCTTTCTCAGCATCCGAACTACGAAAAGATCGGTCATGTCGATTCCCTGCTGGCGATCCGGAAGAAGTCGGCTTCTTCGACCGCGGAAGTGTCGTTTAACGACAGTGCTTACAGCGTACTGATGTACGTTCCTCTCGAAGTCGACCGTAAGATCAAAAAATGGAAAACGCGTCAACGCAAGGCAGCCTGAACGTCGGGCCGGACGCGATTCCGCTGGTGTCGTCCACGTCGAATCCGGTCAAGTCCCCGTCTACGGCTCGCGATTCCGGACGTTTCATGCGGCTCGACTCAGCCCGCCGATCGTCTGCTGCGCGGCCTCTTCGCGTCGCTCTCATCCGTCAGCAGTTTCGGCTCGATGGCGGGGGCGAACGCATTGTCGCGCAGATGGCCCGCGTGCTTCAGGAGCACGGTCACGATGTCACTCTGATTGCCCGTAAGTGGTCCGGGGCCTCCGGTGCCGTGCTGAAGTGCGATCCTCCGAAATGGACTCGGGTTCAACGGGAACGACGATTCGCCGAGGAAGCAATGCAACTGGCCCGCCGCAAGAAGTTCGATCTGGTGCAGAGCCACGAGCGAATTCCGGGCTGCCAGGTCTATCGAGCGGGAGATGGTGTCCATGCCCGCTGGCTTGAACAGCGATCCCGGACGCTTTCGAGCTGGCGGCAGAAGCTGCTGATGCGGAACAGTTATCATCGCTATGTGATGGATGCCGAGCGTCGCATGTTCGAACATCCCGAGTTCCGAACGGTCATCTGCAACGCCCGGATGATTGCCGACGAGATCATCGAACGCTTTGATGTTGATCCCGCAAAGATGACAGTCATCTACAACGGCGTCGACACCGCCCGGTTTCATCCCGATCTGGGGTCGCATCGAAAGAACATTCGCGAACAGTATCAGATCGCTCCCGATGCTCCGCTCGCCGTCTTCGTCGGCTCAGGCTGGGAACGCAAAGGGCTCGCTGTCCTGCTGAGGGCAATGAAGAATGTTCCCGAAATGAGTCTGCTCGTCGTCGGCCGGGACAAAGCTCAACGCCGATTCGAAAAGCAGGCCAGCCAACTCGGGATCGCCGAACGGGTGCGGTTTGCCGGCGTTCAGGCCGATGTGGCTCCGTATTACGGGGCAGCCGATTTGTTCGTTCTACCGACGCTCTACGATCCCTTCCCCAATGCCGTGCTTGAAGCCATGGCCAGCGGTTTGCCGATCCTCACGACGGACAGCTGCGGTGGAGCCGAGTTCATTCAGGACGGTGTCAGCGGGTACGTGCGAGACGCTTTGGATATCGATGGCTGGGTCGATGCCTTACGGGCCAGCTGTGATCATGATCGGAATCAGCAACGGGGCCTCGAGGCCCGGCGGATTGTTGAACCTCATACAACGGATGCGATGCAACAACAGTTGACTTCGCTCTACGAACGACTCTTGCAGGAAGCAAAATCATGACAGGTCGTCGCCTGAGAATCGTCCACACCGAAAGCTCCTGCGGCTGGGGTGGTCAGGAAGTTCGCATTCTCACCGAATCGCAGGGGATGCTGCGCCGTGGGCACGAAGTGCATCTGGTCTGCTGCCCGGAATCGGTGATTGCCGAGAAAGCCGCCGACTTCGGCATCCCGGTAACGACGCTTCCGATCCGCAAACGAAACTTTCAGGGACTGACGGCGGCCCGGATGTGGCTGACCCGAAACGAAGTCGATGTGATTAATACGCACAGTTCATCGGACAGCTGGCTCTTCACGCTGGCGAGTCGTTCGCTGCTGCGTCGTCCGCGAATCGTTCGGACGCGTCATATTGGCGCTCCGGTGAAGGCAAATCCGGGGTCGAACTGGATCTACGCCAATGGAGCCGATCATGTCGTGACCTGCGGAAACAACATGCGTCAGGCGTTGATCGATCGCAATGGCGTTTCGCCGGATCGTTCGACATCGATTCCAACCGGCATCGATCTGGAGCGATTCACTCCGTCTGACAAACTGACTGCTCGCAGGGAGCTGAACCTGCCGACCGATCGTAAGATTGTCGGGATCGTGGCCGCCCTTCGCCGGGAAAAGGGGCATCAGTACCTTTGTGAGGCCACGCGGATGCTCGACCGCAACGATTTCGATCTGCTGATCGTCGGCGATGGCCTTTCCAGGGACCTGCTCGACAAGTGGATTGGCGAAAATGGTCTGCAGGAACGAGTGCATCTGGCGGGAAATCAGAAGGATGTGGTCCCTTTTCTTTCCGCGATGGACATTTTTGTACTGCCATCATGGGGCATCGAAGGGGTGCCGCAGAGTATCATGCAGGCGATGAGTTGCCGCCTCCCCGTCATTTCGACGACCGTGGGAAGCATCGAACAGGCGGTGCTGGATGGCAAGACCGGTCGACTGGTGCCGCCGCGCGATGCTAAGGCACTGGCCGACGCCATGCAGCTCCTTCTCGACGATGAGTCGCTTTGTCAGAAGTATGCCGAAGCGGGACGACAACGGGCGCTCGAGGAGTTCAGCATTGATCGGATGCTGGATCGCATGGAAGCCGTGTTTCAAAACGTGATCCCGGCCCGGCGACAGGCCGCCTGACCTCCGCTCCGTAATAACCAGATCAAGGTCGACAGGACCTGGGTTCCGGTGCGGGTCGAGGCGACTGTGGAAAGCCGGCCCTAACTCCGGAAAGCAAAACCGATGACCACAGCCTGGAAGCCGGATGGCTATCATTCCGTAACCCCTTATCTGGTGATGAAAGACGCACCTGCGGCGATCGAGTTTTACAAGAAGGCATTCGGCGCGACCGAAGTGCTGAAACTCGAATCCGACGGAAAAATTGCCCACGCAGAAATTCAGATTGGCGACTCGCGGGTGATGCTGGCTGATGAACATCCGGAAATGGATGTCGTGGGGCCGAATCCCGAGCACGGAACCTCGTTCTCGCTGATGATCTACGTTCCCAATGTCGACGAAGTCTACGAATCAGCCGTCGCCGCGGGAGCAGAGGCAACCCGGTCGGTGACGGACATGTTCTACGGCGACCGTTCAGGAACGGTGACCGATCCCTTCGGCCATGTCTGGACAGTTTCGACTCATAAAGAGGACGTGTCTCAGGAAGAGGTCGACCGCCGGTTTCTGGCGATGCAAAATGGCCCTTCTGGCGAGATTGTCTGACCGAGAAGGTCTGGACGCGATTCGCGAACCTGGCTTATACTCCGCCGCCTGTCGGACCGGGACGGTCGCGGCACGTTTCATCATGAACAGTCATCGCACGGAAGCGGGATCTCATGTCGATTATCGAAGGTTTTGTAAAGGTCTGGCCCTATCTCCGTCGTTACCGCGGACAGATCGGCATGTCGATCGTGTTCGCCGTGCTCGTCGGTGTTCTCTGGGGTGCCAACCTTTCGGTAATCTATCCCGTGACCACGGTCCTGATGGAAGGCAATCTGCAGGACTACGTCGAAGGACAACTGGCCGAGTTGCAGGACCAGACCGACCTCACCGAAGGGCAGATTTCTGCCATCGATGACGAGCTCGCAACCGGTTCGCTCTCGGAACTGGAAAAGGTCCGTCGACTCGAAACCAGGGCTGAACATCAGGAACGAATAGCGAGGGCGACCCGAAGTATCCACTGGCTGAACTGGTCCAAGGCCCATCTGTTACCCTGGGTCCCAAAAGATCAGTTCAATACGGTGGCCCTGCTGTTTGGACTTCTCGTTCTGGCCACCGCGCTGAAGGGGCTCTGCATCTTTGCGCAGAACATGCTCGTCGGCAGCGTGGTGGAAAAGACCACGATCGATATGCGGAAGGCCTGTTTCCGCAAGTGTCTTTCACTCGACTATCAGACCCTCTCCCTCGAAGGCACCCCGGCTCTGATGTCGCGATTTACCTTCGACCTGCAGGAACTCTCGTACGGTCTGGCCCTGGTCGGCGGCCGGATGGCTCGCGAGCCTGTGAAAGCGATTGCCTGTATGGGAGCCGCATTTTTCGTCAACTGGCGACTGACGCTGCTCTCGATGGTCTTCGTTCCCGTGGCCGGCTACATGTTCATGCGGTTCGGCAAGATGCTCAAGAAGGCCAGCCATCGTATGATGGACAGCATGTCGCGCATCTATCAGGTGCTCGAAGAAACCCTGAATTCAATGCGGGTCGTGATCGCCTTCGGGAATGGCCGTCGCCATCGTCGGAAGTTTCACCAGGAGAATCAGGCTTACTACGAAAAAGCGATGCGGATTCGTCTGATCGATTCCTTCACAAATCCGATTGTCGAGTTGCTCGGCATTGGTGCGATTTTCGTAACCGTGCTTCCCTGTATGTATCTGCTGCTGCGAAAGACGACCACCATCTGGGGCGTTCAGCTGGCCGATGAGCCGCCCGATATTCCGACACTGATGCTGCTTTACACGTTCCTGGTTGGAACCGTTGACCCGATTCGAAAGCTCTCGACCGTCTATTCGAAGCTCAAACGATCGGTCGTCGCAGCCGATCGCGTGACCGAATTCCTGGCCAGCGATTCCCGCATTCAGGAGCCGGTCACACCCCGAGTCATGCCGCGGCACACCAAAGAGATCGAGTTCCAGAACATTCGCTTTGCTTACGCCAGTAAAGATGAATCGAATCGACCGGATGCGCTCTGTGATGTCTCGCTGCAGGTCAACTTCGGGGAAACGATCGTCGTGGTCGGCAGCAACGGATCGGGCAAGTCCACTCTGGTTAACCTGCTTCCCCGCTACTACGACCCGAACCGGGGCCGCATTCTTGTCGATGGCGTCGATATCCGCGACGTTCCTTCGCGGGCATTGCGAAGCCAGCTCGGCGTCGTGACTCAGGACACGTTCCTGTTCAACGACACGATTTATGAGAACATTCGCTACGGCAACACCGAGGCGACACGGCAGGAAGTTGAAGATGCGGCTCGTCAGGCCGGGGTCACGCAGTTCATCGAACAGCTGCCGCTCGGATTTGAAACAATGATCGGCGAGAAGGGAGCCGGTCTGTCTGGGGGGCAACGACAGCGGATCTCACTGGCCCGGGCATTGATCCGCAAGCCGTCGATCCTGATTCTGGACGAAGCCACTTCGGCGATCGATTCCCAGAGCGAGTTCCATATTCAGCAGGCTCTCAAAAACCTGTCCTTTGAATGCACGACGTTCATCGTAACGCACGCGGTGAATCGATCGCTGCTGGAACTGGTCTCCCGAATCGCTGTGATGCACGAGGGCAAACTTGTCGCCTGCGGACGTCACGAGCAACTGCTCGAGACCTGCCCGATCTATCAGGATCTGTTCCACGCCCAGGTTCGCCAGAAGGCGGCGTAATTCCGGCGTGTCGGCATAACGGGAACGCGGCGAGTTTCGAGTAATCGGCTCGCCGCCACGGTTCGCTTTGCAGTCCTCAACTGCTACATTGGACTGCTCCCGCAAGACCGAGTTCCCACCCGCCGAGATTGCCTGAATGTCCCTCCCGTATCTGATCCAGCTCGCCCAGGCGATTCAATCTGGATTGTCGAAGTATCCACCCGACCGGTGGGATCGGCATCGCGACTTCCTGATGGCCCAGCAGTGTTCCGACGGAGGCTTCCGGGGACGTGAAGGGGACAGCGATCTGTACTACACGGGCTTTGCCGTGCGGGCGCTGACACTGATCGACGGGCTCACAGCCGAAACACTCTTGCAGCTCGATGGCTACCTTCGCAATGAAATTGATCGGACCTACAGCCCGGTCGATGTCCTCAACTGGATTGCCTGTGCAGTTGCCGTCGAAATGGCGGGTGGGCCGGCGTTGCTGTCCGATGATGTCAAGACGCGGGACTGGCTGGAGAAGGTCTTTGCCGATCTCGATCAGCTGCGCTGCGAAGACGGCGGCTACGCCAAGGGGCCGGAAGGCAAACTCGGCAGCACCTACCAGACGTTCCTGGTGGTGATGACGCACGACCTGCTCGGGCGACCGATCGAAAATCAGGACGCGATTGTCGACTTCATGTTCGACCGTCAGCGGGATGATGGCGGATTTGTCGAAATCGCCCCGATGAAGCGCAGCGGGACCAACCCAACGGCGGCTGCCGTGGCGACGCTCAAGCTCTTCAACGCCGTCGACTCAGCTCTGATTGCCGATGTGCGAGACTTCCTGAAAGATGTCGAGCAGGACGACGGGGGCATTGCCGCCAATACCCGAATCCCGTTTGGGGACGTGCTGTCGACCTTCACCGCTCTCGTGGCGAAACGGGATCTGAATCTCGATCCAGGCGGGCTGTTGTATTCCTCCCAGGAGTTCGTCAAGCATGGGCTTGAGTTCCCGACCGGCGGATTTCGAGCCGCCCTCTGGGATGAACAGGCCGACGTGGAATATACCTACTACGCACTGGGCGTCCTTGGTCTGACGGCCGCTGCTCAGCCCTAGTCGCCCGCAATTTGAGAGCGATTCCCGATCAGATCGGCGACTCCGATCGCGGCGGAAGCGTGGCGGCGATGGTGCAGAGACCCTCAGATTCGTCTTCCCGGTCGACGGTGAACTTGTAGGCCAATAACGTCGCTCGAATATCGGCCAGGGAGAGCCGGAGTTTGTCGTAGCTCGACTTCTGCAGATCCCAGCCTTCGTCGGTCTTATTCAGCACGATGTCGTGCACGCTAACCCGGGTCGGCAGATACTCGAGGAACGTGAGCATCAACTTTTCATCTTCGAGTCGCACGGGAAGAATGCGGTCCGTTCCCGTGCGATCCTCCATCAGGTCGCGGAATGTAAAGATCAGTCGGCCGTTTTCGTTGAGCCGATAGTCACGCAGATGTTCGATTAAAGTGAAGACCCTGGCGGTCGATTGCAAATGCGTCAGCGTATCGCCCATGCAGACGATCACATCGAATCGCTCAGGGGCGTCTACCTGACTGGCGTAGTGAATCATGTCGGCTTCGACAATGTCGATCGATTCCTCGCCCGCCCGATCCTGAAGTTCCTTCAGAAGCGTAGGACTCACGTCCACGGCCGTCACTTTCAAGCCGCGCCGCGCCAACGCCAGCGATTGAATGCCGGAGCCGCAGCCCAGGTCGAGCGCAGTCCCGTCAGTCGGAAGATTCAAGCTGTCAAACAGTTGCTCGGCTTGAGACACCCGTGCTTCAAAGTCGCCCAGCATCCACGTGTAGTTCTCGGCCAGCAGGGATTCGTAATGGTCGTGAATCTGCTGAGCATGTTCGGAAAGGTTTCGCGTCGATTCCATCTGCTGCTCCGTTCCTTCGCCAGGCGGTTAGAGGAGTTTCCGGGGGCCTCTCTTCACCGTAACGCATTCTGTTTAAGCAACAAGGGAGCGTCAGTCGAATCGCACGATTGAATTCCGTCAGAAGACCTCGCAAGATAACCGAATCACCCCCTCATCGTTCGCTTAAGGATGAACCTTATGTTGCGATTTCTCGCGCTGACGTTCGTGTCACTCTGCGGTGTGTCAACACAGTCTACTGCAGCGGAGTCGCGTCCGAATATTGTATTGATCATGGCCGATGACCTCGGCTTTGCTGATCTGGGATGCTACGGCTCGGAAATCGAGACTCCCAATCTTGATCGACTGGCTGGTAACGGACTGCGTTTCACGCAGTTTTACAACACGGCGAAATGCCATTCTTCGCGGGTTTCGCTTCTCACGGGGTTGTACTGCGATCAGGCGGGAAGCGAGCAACTTTCACGCGGAGCCACGATCGCCGAAGTCCTGCAGCCAGCCGGTTATTCAACGGCGATGGTCGGTAAATGGCATCTCAGTAAGCAGCCGACGGACTTCGGCTTTCAACGGTACTGGGGGCATCTTTCCGGAGCCACCAATTTCTTCACCGGAGACGACACCTTCCGCCTCAACGGGGAAGACTGGACGGTGCCCAAAACCTTGAACGGCCGCCCGTTCTACACGACCAATGCCATCGTCGACTTCGGAATTCAGTTCATCGATGAGATGCGGCAAAAGGAGGATCCATTCCTGCTCTATGTCGCTTTCAATGCTCCGCACTACCCACTGCATGCTCCGCAGGACGCGGTCGAGAAGTACGATGGTCGATACGATGCAGGCTGGGATCAGATGCGTCGAGAGCGGCACGCCCGGCAGCTGGAGATGGGACTGTTGCCGGAGAAGTGGGAACTGAGTCCGCGGCCGGATCATATTCCTGCCTGGAATTCGCTCTCGAAGCAGGAGCAGCAGTGGGAAGCCGACCGGATGGAAGTCTTTGCCGCCATGGTCGACGTGCTCGATCAGAACGTCGGGCGGCTGGTCAATCATCTGCAGGAAACCGGTGAGTTCGAGAACACACTGTTCCTGTTCTGTTCCGACAATGGAGCCTGTCCGTTCGAACGGACGCGAGGACGGAACCTGAAACCGTGGGATCCGAAATCGTACTGGACTTACGATGCCAGCTGGGCTCATGTCGGCAACACCCCATTTCGTCTCTACAAGCAGAATCAGCATGAAGGGGGAATCTCGTCGCCGCTAATCGCTCACTGGCCCGCGGGAATGAAAGCCGAGAAGAATTCAATCACAAACCAGCCAGGACATCTGATCGACTTCATGGCGACATTCATTGAGCTTGCGGGAGCCGAGTACCCCGAGCGGATGGGAGATCGGAAGATCGATCCGCTGCAGGGAAAGTCGCTGACGCCGATCTTCGCAGGCAAAGAGCGGGAGCCGCATGAAACGCTCTACTTCCACTTCGGCACCGACCGGGCACTGCGGCAGGGGGACTGGAAACTGGTTTCCGCCAAGCTCGGCCGCTGGGAACTCTACAACCTGAAGGACGATCGCACGGAGTTACATGACCTCAGTGCCCAGCACCCCGAACGCGTTGAAGCAATGGCAGAGGAGTGGTTTCGCATGGCCGAAGAGGTCGATCGTCTTCCGGATAAGCAGTTGAAACCCGTCGCGAACAAGTTGAAACCACTTTCCTTCCGGAAAGACACAAGCAATCAGCTGAAGGACTAAGCCGGAGGGGTGACGTTGTCGTCAAGACTCGCCGGATTGCGACGTCACATCTGAGGGCGGGCGATTCCTCAAGCGGATCATCGATCCGGCGGTGCGGCGAGCCGCACCCTGCGAGAAGTGTCTCCATGAATAGTAATCCACGGAAGTGGACTTCATGAAAAAAGGTCTCCGTGTCGATGGCAGACACGGAGACCTTTTCTGTTGGTAACGAGGCGTACTTAGGGTTCGTTCGCCCGTCGGCGTCGGGGATCTTCGCCCTGGTAGCGATTCACGCCCTCGGCTTCTTCGGGGACGGCGAAGTCGATGCTGTCCGCATCGTCCTTTGGCAGGTCCTGCTTCATTTCATAACCAATGAAGTAAGTGGTGACCGGTTCGACTTCGACGGTCTCATCTTCAACCTGCTCGGGACGTTTCTCGTAGGCGGTAATCAGGGCGAGGTACGGGCCCCCGGTTACACCTTTCCCGGGAGCGGTTCCGGTATCGTACTTCCCGTCCACAATCTCAGCGTACCCCTTCGGGCCGGTGTTTCCAGCTTCTGAGTCGGGGACGAATTCAATCTGTCCGTAGGTAATCGGCTGACCTTTATAGGTGACGGTGCCGGAATAGTCGTAAACGTCGACCGAGCTTCCGCCGCAGCCGAGACAGGTCGCAGTCAACGCCACGAAGGCGATAACCCTCAAACTTTGCATTGTGTTCCTTCCGGTCAGAAAAAGACTTCCAGAACGTACTCAGTGTGTTCTGGAAGCCTGTGTGAAGACTTCAGTCCGATTGAGTCGCCTTAGAACTCGCCGATCACCATTTCATCCTGCATGTCGGACAGGTTCTTGTAGGTTTCGAAGTCGATGTTCTGCGACAGAAACCGCACGCTGGCGTCGCTCAACAGGAACTGAGCCCCGCCATCGTGCTGGCTGCTGGCTCCGACATCGTTGAAACGCCAGAGGGGATCGCCGCTGATATAGGTCGACGGCCGCTGGTTGATTGTCTGCTTGATGTTCTTGCAGCAGTACATGGCGGCGTTTGCGCCGGAGTTGCTGGCTCCCTGATGCCAGGGGCGGAATGTCTTCGTGCCGTTCGATTCAGGGCGTCCCGAGTATTCCCCGACCAGCAGCGTATTGGAGGTGCCATCGACGATGTCGGAAAAGTTCCGATGTTCGTTCATCGTGAGCACGCCGCATTTGGCAATGCCCCCATGAGTGTTGGTACTGCTTCCGGCAAACTCGTGATTGCGTGTCGGACTCGTCCCGGCGATCGGGCCGAATGGTCCGGCGATACCGAGATAATGGACGGCCCACTGGCCGGCTTCGTTCGACTCGTGGTCCACGTTGCGGGCACTCGGGCAGTAGTATCCATCGACTTTGTTCATGGCCGCATCTTCGTTGACTTGCACGTCATAGAACATGTTGAAGTCGAACTGATCGTGCAGGGCGGACTCTTCCATCATCGGCAGAATCTGAACATGCCAGCTGAAGTTGTTGGTGCGACGCTGTTCGCCGGAGCCGACAGGCGGCTGCCCCATGGCTCCCTGAGGGAACGTCTTGTGGGTATCGTGGTAGTTGTGGAGGGCCAGGCCCAGCTGCTTCAGATTGTTTTTGCAGCTGCTGCGTCGGGCGGCTTCGCGGGCCTGCTGAACGGCAGGGAGAAGTAAGGCAACAAGAATAGCGATGATCGCGATGACGACCAGGAGCTCGATCAGCGTGAAGCCCCGGCGAGTTCGAAAGGCGTGAAACACAGGCATCTTCAAATTTCCTCCGAGTGAATGACTGGAACGGAATAACGAATCTCAATCGACGATTGAGTAAATGTAAGACGGGAGTCCTCCGACAGGGCGGAAGCAGCAACCTCCTTGCAGAACTGCACGAGGTTAAAACAACAGGAATCGACTCCTCCAGAATAGCCATATGTGCACTCTGGAAACAGCCGATTCCTGATCGAGATCGAAAAACTATTCCATTAAGGGCCGAATACGCATGTTGCGGAATTGAACGCCTCCGCCATGGCCGCACAGGCGGAGATAGCCAGAGTCTCGTTTGAGGCCGGGGTGTTCTTTCCCGTCGATCGATTTTCCATCGGGCGCGGCTTCATCCAGGTTTGCATCGACGATGACCTGATCGTTGACCGTCACCTTGATGTTGCGACCGTCGACGACGATCTCCTGGGTGTTCCATTCGCCGGGCTTCTTCAACGAGCCCTGTTTGGCGGCCACGATGCCGTACACAGAACCGTGATGCTGCCAGTCCTTGATGTTGTCGTACTTCGGGTGCGAATCCTCCAGGCATTGAATTTCCATGCCGCTGTAGGCCGCGTTCTGCCCGCGTTCAGATCGGATTCCGATGCCGCTGTTGGCACCGGGAGCCTGCTTGAATTCAAAGCGAAGAATGAAGTCGTCAAACTCCTGGCCGATATAACAGCCATCTCCGTCAAGGTAACCTTCCTCGGTAACAATAACGCTGTCTTCCCAGAGGTGTTTCCCTTCGACGGGCATCAGCGAGACAAAGCCTTTTTCCACTTTCTCAGCCAGGCAGGCCTGAAAGGTTCCGATCACGAGAATCATCGGCAACAGAGATCGGGTCAGTCGAATCATGCAGCGGTTCCATTCACTTAAGGTCGTTTTTTTTGAAGTCGAGCCCGTACTTCTTATTCAATACTACTGATCTGTTGTTTTAACCGAATGACGAAAAAAAAACGAGATTGCCGCACACTTTTCGGCAATCTCGCATCAAGTTCTCAAATTTGGTTCGAAGCCGCCCCGCGGAAGTCCGCAGGTCTACTTCTGTGGAAACCTAAAAGGCGTTGCCGCCCTGCATGCGCTGGAAGAACGTAACCATCGAGGCACCCGCCTGGAACGTTTCGATCGGAATCCGCAACTGGCCGGCACAGCCGCGATCGGTCGTGCTGACGGACATGCCGATATAGCTTCGCTGGACTTCCAGATCTTTCAGCGATTCCTGGTCGAACGGCATCGGGGGCAGGTTCGGAGCATCGGCTGCGATTTCCAGAGCCTGCTTGATCAGCGACTGCAGATCGATCAGAGCGACGAAGTTGGCCTTGCCGAGCGGAGCGAGATCGCGAGTAACGACTCGGTCATCCCCGGCTGCGCCGGCTTTGTACGCTTCGATCGCGTTTTCCATGGCTTCCGTCTCGCCGCCCATTGTCTGGATATAGGCGCCGTCCTCCAGATAAGCGATCCGGGTTTCGATCGTGTCTCCGCCGTAGAGGAACAGGTTCATCTGGGCCTGCAGTCCGCCGAACTGCTGGTTGTCATCCACGATCTGGCGAGTCTTCAGCAGATCAACCTCCACTCCTTCGATCTCTTCGTGCGACTTCTCGAGGCTCATTTCCTGAGTCACGCCGGAGATGTCCAGGCCGTCCATCAGCTCCGCGGTCTTTTCCAGGAACGCGCGGAACTTCTCGGTCGGCGAGGCGGAACCGGTGACTACGGTTCGCAGCAGACCAGACTGCAGATCGCCCAGCGAGAACGAAGCACTGCTGTTTTCGAACTTCACTGCTTTGATGTCTTTGCTCAGTCCTTCCCATTTGGACTTTTCTTCTTCGTCCATCTGCAGCATTTGCGGCAGCAGTCCCATTCCCCAGGCGTTCAGGCTCGTCAGATCACCGTTGATGCTCCAGTAGGCAAGCTGATCGGCAGGAAGCTTCTTGAGATTACGCGGCTCGGTGGCGGGGTGAGACTGCAGGAATTTGGCCGCCCGCGAGCCTTCTGCAAACTGAAGATACTCTTCGAGTTCGAACCCATCCTCCGCGAGAGTCACCGACAGGCAGTAGCCTTCGGAGTCTTCGACGGCGACAACAATTTTGTCAGCCGCTTTGCCCATCAGGTCAGTCAGGAATTCCAGGTTCATGCCCGGCACTTCGAGCATTTCGTCCTGAGCCTCCGAGAGACCTTCCAGCATTTCTTCCCGCATCTCTTCGAGTTTGTCCTTATAGGTCTCTTTGAGCACGACAAGGTTGATGCCGATGGCGACATGCGAGTTTTCGAACATGCCGGCAATCTCTTTAGACGCGACCGAGGCGGCTGATTCCGAAGTGCGGGAGTCGAGATGCTTCTGCATCATCTCGATCGCTTCTTCATTGTCGCTGTAGATGCCGTAATCGTCGTGAGCAACGAACGAGAATGACTCGTCGAGCGCTTCGGACATGGCATCCGTATTCGTGGCGGGGATCACGAAGACGACGGCCGGGTCCTGGTCTTCTTTTACGAAGACGGCGGCCCACCAGTCGCGGCTCTGATCAACACCCTGCATCGTGGGGTTGGAAATGGCGACACCGAGCATGCCCGACTGCCCGAGAACCATCTGGCCGTAACCCTGTTGAACCGAATCAACAAAACTCGAAGCCTGTTTGAGTGTTTTCTGTGGAGCCATGAGTTTGATCACGGCTGCAGATGAGCTGGGGATCAGCTCGGGGCCTTCCGCGGCCTTCACGCTCGGAACGATTAACAGCAAGCTCAGGCAGCAAAGTCCCAGTCGGTACATCATACGCATTGCGAAATCCTTTTTAGAGTAGCGTGTCGCGTCTGGTTTCCATCCACCTGCGTTGCGATCGCGTTCACCGGACGCAGGTGCTTTGAGTATAACGGGTCACGGCGGCCTTGGGATCATGCGGCGCGACGAAAATTAACTGATCGATCCCAGTCGCCCATTCGTTCAATCACGGAAAGTTTTACTGAGGGCACCCGTTTCCCTGTCCGGTGAATCAGCATCGAGCAGCGCAGGTCAGGCGATCGCTTCAACAGGCGCGGACCACGCCGCAGTTGTCGTATTTGTCCCAGTTCGCGAAGCTGCCCCCCTTCAATTTCTGCTAGAATGGGGTAGCGGTCAATCCCAATTCCGCGATAACCTCCCCGCAATTCCTGCCTGCGTGACTTCCTCGTCTTCACCGAACTGTTAACTGTTTCCCATGAAGAACAGGATCATGAAACGGATCGTCCTCCCGCGTTTCCTACCCTCGTCAATGACTCTCGGATTCAAGAATCGGTTTCTTTTGCCGATCCTGCTCCTGGGCCTTTTCGCTGCGCCGGGGATCGCTCAGGAGACGCCGCCTGCGCTACCAGCCGAGGTCGATCAGGAAGCCGAGGCACTGCAGAAGCGGCGCGATATCGCCGTCGCGCTCAACTATTGCCGGGCGTCCTTTCACCGGATTCGCAAGTATCCGACGCAACAGGTGATGGACGAGGAGCAGGAGAAGATCCTCAACAACCTGAACCTCAGCGGGATCAAGAATCCAGAGATCATCCGGCTTTATACCGAGGTGCTCGATGAAATCGGGCAGATGCAGCTGAGTGAGAAGGAAACAGAACTCTACGATGTCAAATACAAGCGATCTTTGCGGCAGGAACTCGCTTTCGATTCCCTCGCCGTCGGCCTCGATCTGCTGACAGCCCAATACATCGGTGCCGTCCGCACTGGGGCAGCGAGCTGGTGGGACTACCGAAACTTCAAATGGACTCGCGACAACGAAGTTTTCAAACTCGAAAAGGCCCGCGTCAACTCGGTCGTCCAGAAGTCGTCGCATTTCCTCGATACGTTCTGGAAGCTTTGCCAGGAACACCAGATCCCCGACCGCTGGCTGGTTCGATCGACTGATCTGGATCAGCTCGAAGTGGCGATGAACGAACCAAATCCGGAAGTGCGTCTTCGCATTCTTCAGCGGATGGAACCGTTCATGGAGTGCTACCCGCCGTATTGGTATTACCTGGCCCGCACCCATCAGGCGGTCGGCGAACTGGTTGCTTCACTGCGTGATTACGGTCAACTCGAGCATCTCGGAACGCATCACTTCCGTCGCGATGACATGCTCGCCAGTGCGTTCGCCAATCAGGCCGTGATTCAATCGTATCTCAATGAGGGGGATGCGGTTGCGACCGCTCGGAAGGCGCTTTCGTATTCGACGGATGTCTGGGAAGCGAACCTTGCCTGTGCTCGAATTCTTCAGCACGCCGGCGATCTCGCTGCCGCCGAAGATGCGATTCTCCGTAATCTCGATGTCGGCCTCGAGGAAGAACAGAGCACCGTGACGCTGCTCACCTTCTATCACGATACCGGGAACAATACCCAGCTGGCTCGCCGCCTGGCCGACAGTAAGACTCTGGCTCACGTGCCGCCGCCAGTGCTGATTCGGTTTGCTTCGCGTCTGTCAGAAGAGGAAACCCCGCCGATCGTCTGGACGGCTTTGGCGTCCTCGGTGCGGATTTATCCTCAGCTCGGCTTCGGGAATGACGACGTCATCATGGCCTGCCACCCGGTCTGGAGGATTGATCGCAGCAAGCTCGCTCTGGTACGGGACGATGGCAGCAAGGTGGCAGGCGAGTATTTCCGGCAGGGAGATATCGACGTCGTTCGGTTCCCCAAAGTGGCCGATTTCGGCGGTTACGTCACAGGTCCTTCGGCGTTTCCGCAGTTGAAACTTGCTCTGCAGTACGGCGATGCCAATCCGATCCAGCTCGCCTTTTCGGATGAAGCTCCCAGCAGCGAAGGGCTCAGTCCAACTTCGGTTGCGGCTCGGAACACCAGTGATCCGCGCAGTTACCATCTGGTCTCGGCCCAGTGGGGTGATCGCAGTATTGCTGTGATTCGCGATTATCCCCGGACGGCGGCGATTTATCAGCCAGTGCGGAACTTCGCGACGGCTGGAACGATTGGTTCCAAAGCGGGGAACGAAGTCAAATCGGCTGAGCAGGAAGACCAGCAGTCGTCGGATAAGAACGACACGACAATTCGCTAAAAGCCCTTGCAAGTTCCGTGAATTCAGGCGTTCCGCAGCCAGTGCAGACGGATTCGGTCTGGCGTTTTCGACCCTCTCCGATATCGTCCAGATTTGACCGGTATGGAGGAACCGCCAGAATGAAGACGGACTCAGGGAGAGCCAGGCGAGATGAGCAACCACGCGAAACAGGTCGTCATATCGAAGAACCCGTACTCCGGATCCGGTCTGCGCGAACCACAGCTCATGCGGCTGACGAAGCGGCTGAGTGAACTGGGCCTGGAACCTTGCGTGTTTACCGATCGCGATGCGCTCAAGCAGGAACTCGAGAACGAAACGTTCCGCCGCGAAACCCGCTGCATTGTCGCCGCCGGCGGCGATGGCACTGTCGATGACATGATCAACCGGTACCCCGGAGTGCCGCTTGCCGTTCTTGCGATGGGAACGGAAAACCTGCTGGCGAAACACTTTGGCATGCCGAGACACGGCGGCGAAGTGGCGGAGATGATTGCTGCCGGGAACGTCGAACAGATGGACGTCGGTGTGGTCAATGGACATCGTTTTGCCGTAATGGCCAGCTGCGGTTTCGATGCCGAAGTAATCTATCAGGCGCATCTGGCTCGCTCAGGACGAATTACCAAACTGCACTACGTCCGCCCGATCTGGAGAACAATTCGAACGTTCCCCGGCCATCGGTTAACTGTCTCATCGCCCGATCTCACCGAGCCCGTCGAATGCGATATGGTCGTCGTTTCGAACGTGTCCCGGTACGCGTCCAATCTGCCGGTGAATCCTGAGTCGCGGCACGATGATGGAGTGCTCAGCGTCTGTGTTTTTGAAGCCGCGAGGCCTCTCGATCTCATCGGCTATTCGATTCGGGGTTTTTTGATGCGGTCGATTCAGTCGACGAAGATCAGCCGCTTTATGACATCCGCCCTCACCATCGATGCTGAAGAGCCAGTCCGCGTTCAAGCCGACGGGGAATCGATCGGGCATACGCGCTGCGAGATCTCAATCCTGCCCGCGTCGTTGAGCCTGATCGTCCCGGAACGCTGGGCACGGAAAGCCCGCGAAACTCGCCTCTCGGGAATTCGGGCGGTCCGGGCACAACAGCTGCCGCCATTGCCAGCCGGTCAACCTGAGTAGACGATTCGCATGGGCGCGTCTGCGCGATGATCGGATCGACGCCAGCAGCAGGTAGGCTGGGATACCCGTCAGGCGTATTCCCGCAAAGGTGCGTCCCTCTAAAGTTAGGAGTGCTCCCGCCTCCCCCGGGAGATCGTAACCCGAAGCGTCATAGCGAAGGAATGCGACGCGGCCTGCGAGCCCGGCCCTCGCTTCCGAATTAAGATGCGTGAGCGGGAACCGGTACGATCCTGAAACGAACATGGCCACACAATTGCGTGACCATGTGGGAATCTCATCGCGAGCCGGGTTTACTTCAGTTTCTGCACAACCTGCATGATTTTTTCGCTGTCGGCTGCGGCGTTTACCGACGTGTCCTTATGGACGATCTTTCCATCCTTATCGATGACGAACGTCCAGCGATTGGCGGTGACGCCGCGAGTCAGCACAAAGTTCTGCGAATCGACGGTCCGCTCGATGCTTCCGCCGGGGCGGACCGGCACGCCAAACGCTTTGGCGACTTCCCCTTCGGTGTCGGCCAGCAGGGTGAAGTTCAGATCGTAGACCTTCTTGAAGAGCTGGTGCGATTCCACGGTATCGCCGCTGACGCCAACCACTTCGACGTCCGCGCCCTGGAGCTGCGCCATGTCGTCGCGGAATCCGCAGGCCTGTTTGGTGCAACCACCGGTCATGTCGGCCGGGTAAAAGTAGACGACAAGAATCTTCTTGCCGACGTGGTTTTCGGATTTCCAGACATTACCCTGGTCATCTTTGGCAGAGAACTTGGGGGCATTGTCGCCGACGTTGACGTCGGCAGCGAAGACCGACTGCCCGAGTGTCATTCCCAGAAACAGGCCGGCGACAGCCAGAGCAAGCGGTCGACCGAATTCAGCATGGCGGGACTTCTTCATTGTGATATCCTTCGAGTAGAGAGTGGGGATCACGACTAATTCGTGACTTCACTCTACCATTTCCGCTGCTGCGGTGGTAACGGACGGCGCTCGATTCCGCAGTGGTTTCTCGGACAATTCTACCCGGATGACTCATGCTCTTTCGTGTCAGCACAGCCATCACGCTCGCCTCCACTGTCGCCGCGACCGCCCTGCTGGCCGCGGTGCTGCTCAATGATTCCGTGTCGGCCGGCTGGTCCTATCTCGCGCTGGGACTGGTCATTCTGATGCAGGTCGTTCTCCTCGTGCTCGTCCTCCGCACCCGGCATCGGTATCTCGACAAGGCAACGATGCCCGAGCTCAACGATCTGCAACAGGCCAAACGCGATTTCGAAGAAGATCGGGTGCGTATCCGGCGGGAGATCGAAGCCGAAACCGCTCGCCTCGAACATATGTCCCGCAAGGTTGCCGATCGATTCCGCGTAATTCATGAGTGGCTCGATACCCCCGAGTTGATCGATCTCAGAGATTCGCGATCGGAACCTCTCGAAACTCAGTTCGCGGCCTCGCATGCAATGTCGGGAGCCGATCGGGATCGACTGGCCGAGCACGACCGCAAAGTCGCCCAGATCCTCGAGACCCAGGCGGAGACGATCTACGAAAAGATCCGTACGAACTATTACGCACCCGCTCAGAAGTTCGATCTGCACCTTTTCCGTGAAGATATGATGACGCTGGCAATCCAGATCGCTCAGGTCTACAAGCCGGGGCTCGACAATCCGCTGCTGCGAACGACGCCGGAACAGCTCGCGCGGGCGTTGAATCGGATTGGACTGCATCTGCTCGTGGTCATGGATCAGCTGCCAATCGATCTGAAGTCGTACGACATCCAGACAACCTACGATACCGTGCGGAAGGCCATCAAAACCTATGGGCACTACACGAAAGCCTCGCCGTATCTCGACTGGGCCTCGAAAGGAATCTTCTTCGGACGAATGGTGACGAGCGTCAATCCGCTGACGCTGGGCATCTGGTGGGGAGCGACTGAACTCGGTAAGTACGGCGCACGGAAATTTGCTTCCCGCATCATCGACCGACAGGCGGTAGGGCTGTTACAGAGTCTGGTTCGCGTGGTCGGTTACGAAGTCGCCGCGATTTACGGGGGCGATTTCCGGCATCGCGATCCGAACTGGGCCTACGGAGTCGAAATCTCTCAGATGGTCGGCATGCTGCCGACATCGCGGGCCAGCCTGCAATACGCCCTGAAGGAGATTACACGGCTGGAACTTCGCAACGAGTACGATCGGTTGACGTTGTATCGAGCGGTCTCGGCCGGGAAGGCGATCGGACGAAGTCATGTGTACGTCGACATGCTGACCGAAGAAGAGCGGCGGCGGATTCTCGAACTGCTCGAACATGCCTATCAGGAGTTTTCGCACGGTCGTTCGAGCAAAGAATCGGACCAGTGGCGGAAGTCGGTTCAGGAACACCTCGGGCTCCAGTTCTCTCTGAAAACCGGCAGCGGACAGAAGACGAAGTCCCGCGATCTGGTTCAGGATCGAGAAGTCCTCCGTTGTGTGATTGCCTTTCTGTTCCATGTGAAGCAGCTGTCGGTGACCGAAATTCGCGTGCGGCTCGAAGACATCAAAATCTGTGAACAGCTGCAGATGCAGATCGCTCCGAGTGAATGTCAGCAGCTTGTCCAGGAGCTCCTGCCAGCGGAATTGAATAAGCCGGGCTGGGAATTGATGCCCCCGGATCTCGATCCCGATGATCGTCGTGTGGCTGCGATGCTCGATCTGCTCACGAGCTGGAACGCCAGCATCCCGCCACACTCGCCGGAAGCGGAAGGCGTTCTGGTCGAACTCGGTCTCTACTACCGCCGCCCGCTTCGCGACATGGAACAGAAAGTCTGTCACGCGTATCAATCGTTTCTGGAAGAAACTTTCCCGGCTGATGCGGAACGTATTGGACATTTCTCGCCGCTCGAATGCAGGGCGGTCGAGTACCTCAAAGAGAACAGTCAGCTTTCGGGGCTGCCCGATCAAATCTATGGTCGGGTCACGGTCGCCTGGCGGTTCTTCAGCGACACCCTGCAGACGCCCGGTCACAAAGACGATGAACTGCGTGTCTTCGTGGTGGGCGAACAGATTGTGCTCGTTGATCTCGGCGGGCTGGATAACGTGCCCGAGATCATCTGGCAGGCCACGCCCGCAACGATTCTGGAAAATCAGTCCAGCGTGATGACCGCGATGGCACTGCTGCGGAACGGGAAGACGCTGGCCGAACCGGGAGCAGCTGAGATCACCGCGGTTCGTATCGAGGCCCCCATTACGGCTCGGTACCAGTCGTTTTTCGCTCCGCTGACCCGACGCTTCGCGACCGCCTGAGGGACGATGTAAGAATGTCCCCGAAAATCTGCACTGGACCTGTTTTGCGAGACGCTTTATAAGCCTCTGCTGCTCGCGAGGTTCTGTCAAAACTCCAGGTGGACGCACTTATGAATTCGACCGTCAAACCCCGTCCTGCAACGTTCCGTGCGCTCGGTCATCAGGAACCGCCGTTGGAGATCGTGATCGACGGCACGGTCTTCGAACGTCTGGACGTTTTCAAGCACGATTCGTGGGCCGCGACCGCGCAGTATCGGGGACCGGAATTCGATACGGTCTGTAAGTTCAATCGCATTCAACCCATCGCCGGGTTGACGACACGCTGGATCGGTCGATTCCTGGCCAATCGCGAAGCCTTCGCTTACGACCAGCTGGCGGGCATCCCAGGGATTGCTCCCGGATGTAAAACCATCTCGCTTCACAATAAGACACTGAAGAATGTGGTCGCCCATCAGTTCGTGCCGGGGCATCCGCTCGGAGCAAAGGAAGAAGTCAACGACGACTTTTTCCCGCAGCTGCTCGCGATTCTCAAAGCGGTCCACGAACGCGGTTTCGCCTATGTCGATCTCCACAAGCGGGAGAACATTCTTGTCGGAGACGACGGGAATCCGTATCTGATTGACTTCCAGATCAGTTACTACTCGGCTCCGGATCGGCTGCTCAAATTGCCTCTGTCGGGAACGACTCTCAAAGTGCTGCAGTGCGCCGATCTGTATCACTTCACGAAGCATGTCAAGCGACTGCGACCCGATCAGGTCGACCAGCTTGGGCTCACGAAATACGCCGAGAAGCCCTGGTTCATTCGCGCTCATCGCGTGATTGCCGTTCCGTTTCGCACGATGCGACGGAAGTTCCTCAGCAAGATCGGCGTTCGCGACAAATCGGGCCGCTCCGGAACCGAAGTCTTCGCCGAACACGCTTTCCGCGAAGAGACTTCAAAGAAAGCCGCCTGACCTCTCGCATCCTGTGAGTGCCACTGGCTCCGCCAGTGCCCCTTGAACTGAGAAACCCTGTGAGTTTCAGCTAATCAAAGGATGGCTCAGACGCGTGCGTCTGAGTGGCAGAGCCACAAGAAGTCGCTAACCGACGTTCTCGACGCTGCCGGGAAAGAGTTTCAGCAGGGATGTCGCGGGTGTTGCTTCCGCGATCAGCAACTGCTTCCTGTGCGGCCGGGCACGGAAGTCGAGCACTACGCCCGTTCTTCCAGCGATTCCCAGCGGGCATAAAGTTCGGCTACGCGAGTCTCGATCGCTTTGAGCTGGTCCGACACGGCTTTGATCTGATCGGGAGCCTGCTGATAGAACGCGGGATCGGCCATGCGTTCGTGCAGTTCGGCCTGCTCGGCTTCGACCTTCTCCATCAGTTCCGGCAGCTGCTCAAGCTCTTTCTGCTCCTTATAGGTCAGCTTCGCCGGACGTGCAGCCGTGGCGGGAGCTGCTTTGGGTTTGGCCTTTGAGGAAGATGACTCCGAAGAAGCTTCTGCGGTCTGTCGTTCCTGATACCGGGCGTAGTCGTCGTAGCCACCATCGAACTCGCGGATGGTGCCATCCCGGTTGACCGCCAGGATTCCCGTGCAGACGTTGTTGAGGAACTCCCGGTCGTGACTGACCAGCAGAACCGTGCCCTGATAGTTCATCACCATCTCTTCAAGCAGTTCCAGCGTCTCGGCATCCAGATCGTTCGTCGGTTCGTCGAGGACGAGCATGTTCGACGTCCGTTTGAACAACCGGGCCAGCAACATGCGGTTCCGTTCGCCTCCGGAAAGATAACGGGCGGGCCGCCGGGCTCGTTCTGGAGTGAACAGGAAGTCCTGCAGATAGCCGTAAATGTGCCGGGAGGCACCGTTGATGACGAGCTGCTCCTGACCTTCCCCCACGTTCTCGACAACAGTTTTCTCTTCGTCAATCTGCTCCCGTAACTGGTCGAAGTAGAGCGTTTCGAGTTTGGTGCCGTAGCGGATCGATCCTTCCTGCGGCTCCAATTCACCGAGAAGCAGTTTGAGCATCGTGGTCTTACCGGCTCCGTTCGGACCGACAATTCCGATCTTGTCTCCACGCGTGATGACTGTCGAAAAATCGTTGATGATGGGCTTTTCGCTGTAGCGGAATGAAACATCTTCAGCCGCAATGACCAGGAAGCCGGACCGTTCCGACTCGGCAACCTGCAGCCGGACGTTGCCAACTTTCTTCCGCCGGGCGGCTCGCTCTTCCCGCATCTTCTTCAGAGCCCGCACGCGTCCTTCGTTACGGGTCCGACGGGCTTTAATGCCCTGTCGGATCCAGCGTTCTTCCTCCGCCAGTTTCTTGTCGAACAGTTCCTGCTGCTTCTGTTCGGCTTCGGTGGCCGCCTGTTTTCGTTCGAGAAACTTCTCGTAACTGCAGGTCCAGTCGTAGAGATGGCCCATTTCGATCTCGACGATCCGGCTCGCCAGCGACTTCAGAAACTGCCGGTCGTGCGTGATGAAGGCCAATGCCCCGGTGTAGCCGCTGAGGAACTTTTCGAGCCAGCGAATCGACTCGATATCGAGGTGGTTGGTCGGTTCGTCGAGCAGCAGCAGGTTCGGCTCCTGAATCAGCGCCTGCGCAAGCAGCACGCGACGTTTCATTCCCGACGAAAGTGCGGAGAACTCCCACGTCGGGTCGAGCTGCATTTTTGTGAGCACCTTGTCGACGCGATGATCGAGTTCCCAGCTTTCGGCTTCCACCTGATTGCTGTCCTGCGAGATCGTGACCTCGCGAACCACGGAATCGACCGTGCCCTGCGTCCCCTGAGGCACTTCCTGCAGCAGTCGAACAACCCGCAATTCCGGGGAACGGATGATGGTTCCCGTATCCGGTTCCATTTCCCCGGCAATCATTTTAAGCAACGTCGATTTGCCGGCCCCGTTGCGGCCGATCAAGCCAATCCGATCGCCGTCGGAGATATCGAAGCTGATGTCATCGAACAGCGGCGGCTGCTCAAATCCGAACGTTACGTTATTGAAACTGACGAGTGCCATGGTGAAAATAAATAGTGAACAGATGAGGCGGTAGCCGGGAGGTGGGATGAACTCTGGCGGTAATGTACGGGAGAAGACCGCGGACGGATAGTGTGAGGCCGCGAACTCGTTCTCCTGTTCGTCTGTCGAATGCTGTTGGAGTCTGAACGTCCAGCGCGAATCGCTGAGAGTCCCAGGTTGGAGGATTACGAATCAGAACAGCCGCTGGATGCGGAAAAAACGAGTGCGTCGGAGATTCGGCGCGGTAGTTGCTTTGAGGGGTTGTAACCAAGTGTCGAGATTTTTACGCACTCGGAGAAATTCATATGAGTACCAATCAGCCCGCCAACGATTATTCCCGCCATTTCGATCGAGACTATTTTCCCCCGGATCCCCCACTCGACGGGACAATGAGTGACGCAATGCGGACAACCTTTGCGGCTCTCGTCGCATTGTGTGGTCTCTGGTTTGTCGGGGCAGGCCTCTTCGAAATCATGGGAGATGACTTCTCCTCCGCCCGCGTGCTCACGTTTACCGAGCCGGAAATCACGATCGAGTCAGTCGCCGATGGACTGACAACGTCTACGAATCGCATTCATGGCGGCCTGCTGATCGCTTCTGGTCTGACGTGGTTCGCCTGCGCGGCCGGGATTATGCGATCGTCGATTCCAGTAACCGTTCTGGCCGGACTCGCCGCCATTGTTCTCAGCGTGATGAGCAAGCTTTAGATCGAAACCATACTGTAACGGGGAGGAAGCAGCCCCTTTACCATAGATGAGCCCCGTCCGGTGATCCGGGCGGGGCTTTTCGTCATTTGCGTTTCCTTCTAGCGCTGTCCAGTCAAGATCTGGCGGGCTGTTTGCAGATTCTCGACAAACTGATGCTCGGCATCGGTGATTTCGGAGCGCCCGTTCGTAAGCATGACGGGAAGGCAGTCCCGAATGGCCAGGTTGAGGTACGTGTCCGCTTTACCGGGATCGCGTTTGGCGACATCGAGTGATGCCGTGAGTTGGGGGAGTTCTGCGTTTACGGAGTTCGCAAAGTTCGACCATTGGGCCGTCGTTGCGGCGGTCTCTCGGAGCGTTTGCATCTCAGTGTGGATTTCAACGAGACGCACGAAAACTTCTCGAGCCTCCGCCTGGGCATCGGGCAGGGACATGTAGTAACCGATGCCGATCGCGATAACGATGACGACGGCCAGCTTCTTGAGGATTTCGGGGCTTCGCAATGCGGCGAAAACCTGGCCGGCGACAGGCGGAATCTGAATCGTCCGTTGCCGTCGCGGTCGCTTTTTCTTCGGCGCTTCGTCGGCTTCGTCTTCGTAATATTGGACCCGGGCGGGCAACTTCTGTTCGACGGCCGGTTCGGGTTCAAGATCGTCTTCATCGTATTCGAACCAGGCCATCTGGTTTGGGAGAAGCTCGTCGGACAAATCGGCTTCGCCCCCGACTTCCACGTCGTCATCGCTGGCATCGATCGTCGCCATGCCCGCGGAAGATCCCGCCAGCGGAATGCCGTCGTAAGCGGATTGGCTGGCTTCCTGTTCCGAGAGTCGCAACTCCGGCTTGCTGGTCGCCGGGACAAGGCGGAGAGCGATCGCGCCGACCACGATCCGGTCTTCCACTTTGAGCCGCGCCTGGGTGACGTTCATTCCGTTAACAAAGACGCCGTTGCGGCTGTTGAGATCGCGGATCTCGATCCGATCGCCGGATCGCTCGATCAGGCAATGCTTTCTGGAAACGCTCGCGTGGTTGAGGTACAGATCGGACTCCCCCTTGCGACGTCCAATGATGGTTACGCCTTCCCGCAGAGGCAGGGTTCGACCCGTCTTGCTGATCAGCAACTCAATGTCGCTGGTGGCAGCTTCATCGGTGACAGAGCGTCGAGTTGGATTGCTGCCGTGGCCTGACATGAATCCAATATCTTAGAGCTGGAGGTGAGCGGAGGCCATCCGTGGGGAACGGAACAAGAAACTCGAGCCGTACTCTCGACGGCTGACCCCGAGCGGCACGGAACGCGAAAAGCGTCACAGCCTATTGTGCGCGATTTTAATCGTGTGTCCACTATGCGGCGGCCAGAGGGACGAACTTGAAGCCGAGGCATTCGCGCAGCCCGAATAACTGGACTCCGACCGATCAGTTTCCCGTGATCACACCCAGGAAGTTCTTCTTCGCGTTCCCTTCGCGAACCTTCGCCTGAATCTGAGCAAGCAGACGCTGGGCTCGCCGTTCTCCGTTCTGGGCCGCATATTGAACCGCTGACTTGATGCTCGTGTTCAGCGTCTGCAGCGACTTGTGATAGATCTGATAGTCCCGGAAGGCCTGCTCCATGCCTTCAAATGGTGTCTTCGACTCCACGTAGGTCTTGTAGGTTTCTTCGAACCAGGTTCGCTGCCCGGCTGCACTGGTGAAGCCGATGTCGTAGTCCTTCAGATTTCGGGCCAGTTTCGTCGAGCAGTCCCGCAGCCAGCGACGGGCATCCTGCCAGTCCTTCTTGTCCTGAGAGCTGGAAAAGGTTCGTTCGTCGGTATTAAGGTCCCGGTTCAGCGTCTTCAGCTTGCTCTGCATGTCGACGAGCCGTTTGCGCTGACGATGCAAATCCGCCTCGATATTCAGGCTCGCGTTCCACTCGGCATCGATTCCGTCCAGCCACTCCAGTTCCTGAGACGTGGCCTGCCGGTTCATCGCCTGAGCGGCTCCACGGGGAGCCACTTGAGCCATCGGCATCGCAGCACCCGGAGGGGGAGCCATGGGCATCGGTGGGGCAACCTGCACCGGGGCAACGCACATCACGTAGATCTGCGGATCAGCTCCGGGGATCGCCGGAGGCAGTGGCTGGTCGAGCAGGGGATTCGCTCCCTGAGCCGCGTCGAATGTCATGCCGTTCACGGCCCAGGAAATAATGCTGGCCGGATTGAGCTGGATCGCGTCCAGCAGCATCCGCATCGTCAGTTGAGGGAAGGCGGCTCGATTGACGCCCTGGGGAAACGCCAGCACAACGCCCATCGGAAATGTCGCTGGCTTGAACCAGACCCCAAGCTTCAACTGAGGGACGGCCGGGCACGCAACCTGTTCCCAGCTGGTCGAAGCCGGCCTACTGGAAAAGTCGATTCCTGTCGAGCGTTCGTCTGACATGAGCTGCCCTCTGGCTGGCAATGTAGAAACCGAAGACGGGCATGCGTCTTCAATCTCCATTCTAATCAGCAGGAATCCGCGATCCAAGACGGCAGACCGGTCGATGTCCGTCTCAAAGTGTGAAAAACGGATGAAGAACCAGTGAGGTCGTCGAGGTCAGCGAAGCGATTTACTCAGTAGCGTCGAGAATCGCGGGCACGATGAAATAGCGTCCATCGGTCTTGGGAGCATTCTGCAGAGCCTGCTCGATCGAAAGCATTTCGGTCGGCGTATCGTCCCGGAGGACATTCTCGACCTCGATCGGGTGGGCAAGCGGTTCGACGTCAGCGGTGTCGACCTTTTGCAGCACATCAACGTAGTCCAGGATGGCGCGCATATCGCCCTGCATCTGGACAAGTTCGTCGGGGGAGAACGTCAGGTTGGCGAGTTCGGCGACTTTCCGAACATCATCCAGCGATAGTTCTGACATTCTCCCTCTCCGTTGCAATCAGCAGTCGATCAGGCGTTGCCTTCGGCTTCTGGAATCGTGAACGGCTCGCGAACGACTGGCTTCTGAATCAGGCCAGCGCGAATCATGCTCACGGGAACCCAGCGACGCACGACTTTGCCGTCTTCGACGACCCGGATCCGCTGCAGGTTCTTGCGGAAGTAGCGACGCGTGATGCCGGTCGTTTTACGGCCGTTACCGCCGAGGTACTTGGGCTTACCGCGCTGAGACAGCGAGTTGCCCTTGGTCGGGGTGTTGTCCCCGTAGAGCTCCCGCAGCTTGTCGCGTTTTTCCCGTTTGTGCTTCTTATGAGTACTCATGGCTGACCGTGCCTCTCGCTCCGCGTCGTCAACTATTTATGAATGGGATTGTCCGTAGGTCGGCAGAATATAAAGCAATGCGTCAAACTTTCAAGGCCGCGTCGCATCGATCGTGCCGATTTTTGGCCGCGCGATTGTCCAAATTGCCATCCAGACGGTCTCGCCACGTCCCATATCTGCAATCAGACCCGCTCGGTTTTGTAAGAGGTACACTCTTCAACAGCTTTTGAACGCCAGGTTCTTCGATTGTTCGGTCTTGTAAGTTATTGTGGTATATGGTGTTGCAGGTAATGGTTTCGGATTTCTCGAAAATCTTCCGGCCTCTTGGCACAACGTCTGCAAAAGACCTCTTTCGTTCTCGACGGGAAGTAAGGAGCCCTCGGGAATCTTAGACGAGAGACTTAAAAAACAGGAAGGGCGGAGCCCGAACGGCTGCCGCCATCGAAAAGGAGACGAAAGATGCTGGTTCTCACACGTAAAAAATCTCAACTGATTCAAATCGGTGACAATATCGTGATCAAGGTTATCCGCACGGGACCTGGATCGGTCAAACTCGGAATCGACGCCCCCAGCCATGTCCGCGTAATGCGGGGTGAACTGGACGAGAAACTGTCGCAGACCTACGAACTGGTCGAATCGGGGGAAGCTGACAGCGACGATTCGGCTTCTGCCCCAGCCGAAGTCGAATGCCGGCGGGGAGACCGCGTCGAAGACGACGAAGTGGTAAGTCCCAAAGCGGTCAGCCGCAAAAGCTCCCGCACCTCTGTCGTCTGATCATTCATAACGAACCCTGAATCCCGCGGGTCAACCAGACCGACATCGCCCTGTTGACCCGCGTCGCTTACTGCCAGGCTGCCCACTTGGCTGGTCGGCGCGTGCGACTCCTCGAGAACTGGCGGTATCCCTGCCCATTGGAACGGCCCCGATGCGGTAGCGATTCCCGACCCTGATCCTTCCGCCTGAAACATGCAGGCAGGGATTCGCCAGTTCACCGCACCGCCGACTTTTTTTGTGCGCTGACAGAATCGTTCCAACAAAGGGTGTGCCACTGGCTCTGCCAGTGCTCCCAACAACGACCCGCCCGCAGGCTGGGATAGGCGAAGCCGTAACCTCAGCAAATAGGCGATGACGTCGGCTTCGACGACCGGCTCCGCACCAGGCTTAGACAACAAGGGTGGCCCGTCTGCCAAAGCGGGCGGGTCGCGGCAGCGACAAGAGGCAGCACCATCCGCGTCTGAAGCTGGAATCACTCGCTCCTCGCACAATGCTCGCTTATGGTGTTGCCTCTTGTAACTTTGTTACCCGCCCGTTCCGGACGAGCCACTCCCGAAGTACGTTTGCACTTGTTGCTCAGCCAGCCACCGATTCCCAACCCGAAACGTCAGTGAGGGCCGATCGTCACGGCGACGTCCCTTTCCCTCACTGACGTTTCGGGTTGAGAAGTCGATAGTGAAAGCGACGGGACGCCCGTCCGCTCGTGTGCCACTGGCTCTGCCAGTGCTTTCTCGATTCACGGCCTAACCGCATCGCACACCCATCTGGGCACGAATCACCCATCAGTCGCTTCCATTTCCCCGGCGGATCGTGAGAATGAGGGAACTGATTTCCCTTCCTTCGTTTCGCGAGTTCTCCGGTTTCTTTGATGGACGATCAGAACGAGTTTCTGCTGCAGCGGTTTCATGGCCAGGAGGTCGTGCTCGATCTGGAGAGCATGTACGTCTGCGTCGGCACGCTGCTGGAAGCTGATCATCGCTATCTCGTTCTTGAACAGGCCGACCTGCACGATCTGCGGGATACCTCGACGACACGGGAGCGGTACATTCTCGATTCGAAGGTCCATGGCGTCCGCGCGAATCGGGAACGGGTGCTGATCAATCGCAGTCAGGTGGTTGGACTCTCGCTGCTGGATGATGTCATCGCATGACGATTTCTCTGCTCAACTTTGGAATGCTGGCCGGCCTGTTGGCGGTGACGATTCCGATCGTCGTCCATCTGCTCAACCGGCGGCGCTACGACATTGTCGAGTGGGGGGCCATGCAGTTTCTCCAACTCGGCGAGCGGACCCGGCAGCGGATCAAACTCAGCGACCTGCTGTTGCTCCTGCTGCGAATCGCCATGATCGGCCTGCTCGTGCTGGTTTTCACGCGGCCATTCGTGAAAGGAAATACATTCATCCGCAGCCTGTACCCCGAGCCGATCGATTTGGTGATTGTGATCGATGGGTCTTACAGCATGGGCTGGACCGGAGAAGCGATCACGCCGCACGCGCGGGCCATTCAATATACGCACAATCTGCTTGATAACCTGACCACGGTCGATCGCGTCGCCATCATCGATGCCCGGTCGCGGCCCGATCTGCTCACGCCTGCTCCTCTCACTGATACCGCGACTGCACGGCTCGAGCTCGAGAAACTGCAGCGGCCCGATGGCTCGGCAAATCTGATCGCCGGCGTGACGGAAGCCTGTAAGCTGTTGACGCAGTCGTTCTCCACACGGCGGGAAATCGTAGTGCTGACCGATCGGCAGGCGATCTCGTGGGAGAACCCCGACAGTGCGGCCTGGAACGAATTTCTGAAACTCCGCCAGGCAGCGGCTGTGCCGATTGGCCTGGCCGGAATCGATGTCGGTTCGCCAACGATGAATCAGTTCGAGAACTTCCACGTCGGCAAGCTCAAGCTGAATCGCGATGTGACCGTGACCGATACCGTGGTCACCGTTTCCACGCTCGTCGGCTACAGCGGTTCCAAGAGTGAAGCGGAGGTGGAACTGCTCTGGTCGGTCGATGGTCAGCAGCTGAGCCGTGAAACCGATACGCTGCAGTTGAAGCCGGGAGAGGAAGTCGTCGCCGAGTTGACGACTCGATTTTCCGATCCCGGCTCGCACGTGATCTCGGCTTCTGTAATTGACGATTCGCTCCCCGGCGACAACGTCGCCCAAATCGTGGTCGATGTCCTCGAACAGATTCCGGTCGTCGTCGCGGTTCCGAGTTCCGAAGAACCCCAGATGATTCAGGGACAGGAGCCGGAGTCCGACTTCTATCTCACGCGCGTTTTTGGGAATCCCGATGTCGAACGGGTCTGGGTGAAGTCGCGGCGGATTCCTCAGGACAAGATCGATGCAACGCTGCTCCGGGAAACTCGCGTTCTGTTCTGGATCGGTCCTGGAGATGACAACACCGACTGGGACATGCTGACGGATTTTCTGCTCAACGGCGGCTCGGTAGTGGTGCTGCCGGACCACGAATCGACCGAGAATCAGTACGAAGTCCAACGGAACAGCTGGCGCTACGAAGATCAGCCGGTCCTGCCAGTGCGGTTTGCCGAGAAGGTGGTTCGTCGCGGCGAAGGGGAAACACGGGCAAAATTCGATCTGCTCTCGTTTTCGTCGGCGTGGCTTGAACCGTTTCGCGATGCGGAGAAAACCGATCTGCAGGACGTGCTGATCAGCGAGTACTGGTTGCTCGAAACGCCTGACAAAGCCGAAGACGCCCCGAAGAAGTCCAAAGACGAACTAAGCCCCGCCGCCACGGGAGCGAAGTTCGACAGTGGACGTCCCTGGCTAGTCGAGCGGAACGTGGGACGCGGGAAGGTCGTTGTTTCGTCGATCGCGATCGATGGGCAGTCTTCCGATCTGGTTCGGCAGCGCGGCTTCGTGCCGCTGATGCACGAGATGATCTTCGGGCTGACGCAAACCTCTTCGCAGCGGAATCTGGACCTTGATGAGCCGCTCATCGTTCAGCAGCTTCCCTGTCAGCCGCTGAATCTCACCGTCCTCGGCCCCGATGATCGAAAGCTGAAAGCTCAGCGAGCCGGTAGCGGCGATCGGCTGACCTGGCGGCTGGGCAATCTCAAGCTGTCAGGCATCTATCAGGTTCAGGTCGACTGCGACGGAGCAGGCGAAACCACGGCGAGCGAGATGCCCTTCTACGCGTTTGCCGATCGTGAGGAATCCGAGACGGCGTTGCTGACGACCGAAGCCCAGCAGGAGTTCCGCGAAGCGTTCGGCATGAACTGGCGAGTCAACTCCGGTGAGGTGCTGGAAGATCTGGCGACCGCCTCAGGCGGCATCGAAGTCTGGCCGTTCCTGCTCTTCTTCGTCACCGCCATGCTGGTCGGCGAACTCTTCATCACCCGACGCATGGTCCAGGGCGGGCACCATCAGGTCGAATTCGACCGGGACCCGGAACCCGAAACAGAATCCGAACCGGTCGTCGCCGTCGAGTGAAACTTTACGACGGGTGCCATGCTTGCATCGCGAAGCAGGGCAAGCATGCCGTTGAGTTTTGCTTTCAGACGAGCGAGGAAGGATCTGTAACTGATCCTGCGTTTTCGGCCGATTGTCGAAGGCATCCCTTACCACGTGGTGCGGAGTGGTTTCGGCCATCGGCATGCGGAGTTGCACTTGTCCGAGCCCGCGAGCGAATCCCAACCCGAAGTGTGAGCGAGGGAATTCGGCGTCAAAAGCCCGGCGGCCCTCACTCACGCTTCGGGTTAAGAAGTCAACGGCACACTGGTTAAGTGAGAACCGTTAATCGGTCCACTGTTTGACGACGCCGGAGACGATGCGATGCGTAGTGAGATGATCGCGGAGGATGAGGGCTCCGGTTTCGTCGATGCCTTCGCAGCGGCCCATCAGGAATTGTTCGTCGCTGCCGGAGCCGGCTTCAATCGTCACAAGTTGACCGTCGAGAAGATGGTCCCGTTGCCACATGCGGGGGAACATCTGCTGGCGTAACTCTTCGTCTTCGAGAGCTCGCTGCATGGTCAGCAGAAGTTGACTCAGGATGGCCGTGCGATCGAGCGGACTCCCGGCCAGGTCGATCAGTGAGATGGCCGACTCTCGAATCTCGTCAGGCATGCCCGCCGTCGAGTTATTGACGTTCAGCCCGATGCCAATCACGAGCCGAGGCGGCTGGGAGCCGGTTTGTTCGAGCAGAATCCCGCTGAGTTTCCGGTTGCGGAGATACAGATCGTTTGGCCACTTTAACTGATAGTCGGCCGCCGAAGTCAACTGCAGTGAGGCGACCGTTTCACGGACGACGGCAGCCGTGATGAGCGAGAGCAGGGGCGTTTCCGTCGCGAAGATTCCGTACTGCTGCGGCTCAATCAGAATCGAAAATGTGAGCGACCCGGAATGGGATCGCCAGATATTCCGGCCGCGACCCCGCCCCGCTGTCTGAGACTCGGCGACGATCACTGCGGGCGTCTGATATCGAGCTGCTTCCTCGCGTGCATGGCGATTGGTCGAATCGAGTTCGGCGTGCAGATCGATCGTCCAGTCGGGACAGTTCTGTTGCAGCCGAGGGAGATCGAGGGCATCTGAATCGCTCACGACTGCTGCCTTCGTTCCATCAGAATCAGGCCAATCATGGTGAGAATGACGCCGGAGATCAGCCAGAAGGTGAGCGGCTCCATGAAGATGAGGACGCCGGCCAGCGAGGCCATCGCGATTTGCGAGGTGTTAATCATGTTGACCTGATTCACCGGCAGATGCCGATAGGCGAATCCGATCGAATAGAACGCGATCGCATTGAAGAAGCCGGCGAGCAGCATGATGCCGGTTTCGCGGGGCGTGGTTGCCAAAAGTTCTTCCATCGGGATCCGCAGCACCGCTGCCAGCGTCATCCCGACCAGTCCGGTTGTGCTGATGAGAAACAATGTGGCAGAGACCGGAAGATTGCGAACGTTGCGTCGAATAACGACCCCGGAGACGCCGTAGCTGGTGCCGGCGATCATGGCCACGGTAATGCCCAGCGCGATCTCCCCGCCGGAGGCGGACGTGAGAATCGCCTGCGAGGCTTCGCCGGCTCCAAAGCTCAGGATCGTGACGGCTCCCATCAGAAACGCGAGAGCCAGCAGCGTCCGTCCGGTGATCGGTTCACCCAGAAAGAAGCGACTCGCGATCGCGCCGCCGGTCAGGATCATGGAAAAGCAGATCGGCACGGTCATCGCCAGGCCGATCAGGCCGAGGCTGTACTGGAACATCATGTTGCCGCCAAACTGCATGGCAATCCCGGTGCAGATGAGCGGGAGAATCAGCTTGCGCGGCGGGAAGGCGACGGCTCCTCGGAAGTGATTCGTAAGCACGATTGACCAAGTGAGAATGAACGCCGGCACGGCTTTGTGAGCCGTAACCCAGATCGACCAGTCGATGTCGCCGGGCCGCGCGCTCTGCCGGAGTGCGATGTTGGCAGCTGTGTAGCCGACGGCGGCGACGAACCCGAACGTCACTCCAATCCAAGCCTGGGCGGCTCCATGCGGCGGAGTGACGATCTCTTTCTCGACCGTTGGAGTTTCGCAGACTTCAGACATCAGGCAGGCTTTGCAATCGGGCGGGAGGACTCTCGAAAAGAGTAGGCAGTCGCCGGAGGATTGTCCATTGTGAAGGACGCCGGGCCATTCTCAACCGTCTCGTAATCTGGTGAGAGCCGACCGGGATCGGTAGAGTGTTAGGACACTTGAGAATGCATTCTGGAACGGGCCTCAGCGGGATTTTGACTCATGCTCTGCATTTCTGTTACGCCGACTTCACGCACCCTCGCTCGCGTCGACCTGCTGAATGCATCCCGTCAGGGAGACATCATCGAGCTTTGCCTCGATCATTTGGCCAAAGAACCCGACTTCAAAGAGCTGCTCGACGGCGTCAGCAAGCCGGTCATCATCTCCTGCAAACGCAAGCAGGACGGCGGACAGTGGCAGGGTACCGAAGAGGAACGTCTCACACTGCTCCGGCAGGCGATTGTCGCCGGACCGGATTACATTGAGCTTGATCTCGATATTGCTCCCAAGGTGCCCCGCTTCGGCAATACGCAGCGAGTGATCTCCGTCACGCGGCTCGATCGTCCTGAGTACGACATCGACGCGTTGTTTGAAGAAGCGGTCATGCACAAGGCCGATGTCATCAAGTTTCGCTGGCCGACCCGCACGCTCGATGACGCCTGGCCGCTGCTGGCCGCCGTGAGTCAGCGGCGTGGCCTGCCGATCGTCGGGCAGGGGATTGGACGTCCCGAGTTGACCTTTTCGCTGCTTGCGCAGAAGTACGAGTCCCCGTGGATCTACGCGGCTCTGGAAAAAGGGATGGAGGATCATCCCGGGCAGGCCACGGTTGAGGAACTCCGAGAGATCTACTCGATTAATGAGATCAATCGTCAGACGAAGTTCATTGCGGTCGCCGGCTTTGGTGAGCTGGAAGAGGAGACGATCCGGGTTCTCAACGCCGGATTCCGGGCCGTGCCGCTGAATATGCGGTGTCTGCCGGTGGAAATCGACAAGCTCGACCGGCTTGGCAAGATGTTCGATATCCTCAAGATTCGTGTGTTGCTTGCCAATTCCGATCTCGGGACTCGCCTGCGATCGTTCATCGATGTTGCCAATGAAGCGGACGCCGCGACCGGATTTTTCGATGTGCTTCTGAAACAGGCCGACGGCTGGCACGGCTTCAACACCCTGCGACGCAGCACGCTTCGTCGACTGGAACCAAAGCTGAAGGAAGCATTTCCGCACGAGACGATGCTGAATCGCCGGTCTGCATTGGTCATCGGAAACGGCGGGCTCGCCAGAACAGCCGTCAGTATTCTGAAAGAACGGCAAGCGGTTCTCAGTTTGAGTGGGCCCGACGAAAAGCAGGCTCAGGCCGAAGCCGCCGAGCTGGGGCTTCGGCACGTTCCGTTTCAGTCTCTCTACGACACGCACCACGATATTGTCGTGCTTGCTGATTCCGCGCTTCAAAAGGGCTCCGGCCGATTGCAGTTCAATCCGTCCTATCTGCGGCCGGATCTGTTCGTAATCGACTTCGCAAGTCTCGGACACGAGCATCCCCTGGGAGCAGAAGCCCGCGAACGCGGATGCATAGTTGTGGATGGCCGGCGGATCTGGAACGACCTGCTCGCGGCCCGCTTTAAGGCCATAACCGGGGAAAACCTGAGTGTCCACGCGGACAATGCCTAGGGTTTTGCGTCAGACATCGCGTTATGTTCATTGTTTTGTTCATGCATTTCGGGTGCGAAACGAAGCGATCTGCGACTCCCCTTAGGGAATTTACCGGCCCCTCCTACGCGCAAACGTATAATTATATGTTCGGTGTCGCCGGCTCCAGATCAGGCATAGCTCTTGCTGGTTTCCATGAATGAAACGGCTGATTTGGGCCCTCGCCGAACATGTTCAGGGGGAGGTGAAATGTTCAAAATCTCGATGCTTGCGATCGCATTTATGTCCACGCCGATGGAAGTTGACCTCGTCAATCGTTTCGATCAACTTCAGTTGGAGAACGGTTTGTTTCTGGACCGGGCCAGCGATCGCAGCACCGTCAGTTCGGCTGCGACGGGATTGGGGTCGTTCGCACTGGCTCATGCAGCCACGCGGGGACTTCGTGATCCGCGCGAGGTGACGGAAAGGCTTCGCGAAGCCTTTCAGGTGACCGTCAGCGCCAATCCGGTGCAGAACCGGGGCTGGTTGAGCCACTTCACCGACGCGGAGGGGACGCCGAAGTCTTATTCCGAAGTCTCAACGATCGATACCGCTCTGTTTTACCTCGGCATGGAACGGGCAGCCGAACTTCTTGGTGAAGATGAACTTCTGGCCGAGATCCGGGCAAAGCGGAATGAGATCGATGTCGACTACGTGATGCGGAACGGGCAGTTTCTGCACGGCTTTTACTGGCCGGACGACCCTGCTCCGTCGGGCGAACGGAAGCCGGTTTTTATCCGGCATCGCTGGAACGACTCTTCCGAAGGCTTTGTCATCTACAAGCTGTTCGGGCTCGACTTCCAGTTCGAAATCCGGCGGATCGATTATCCGCTGTTTGTCTACCTGTATCCGTTGATGTTCTACGAAAATGAAACGTACGTCGCCTTGCTTGGTGAAGCGCTGCAGTTTCAGATTCAGGAGTACGGCTACAGCGGCGTAACGGCGACTGATGGCCCCGAAGGTTACACGATTTACGACCAGAATCTGATCTCGCCGCTGCTGTTATCAGCGGTTGGATCGCGATTCCCGGCTGCTCTCGAAACGATCGAAAAGTATTCGCTCGATCCGGCAGTTGCCGCCTACTACATCCCGAGCGGCTGGGTGACAACCGACGATTTGACGATCGATCTGGCCAGTGCCTATGTCCTGCTCGTGAAATGGAAGGCTTTCGAGCCGGTCACGGAAGTGACTGAAGAAGCTTCTCCAAAAACTGTAAGAGTCGCGGAGAAAATCACGGAATAACGGATCTCCTTCTCCCCCGGGCGGGCCGAAAGTTCTTTCGCCCCCCGGGGCCTGCTTTTGCAATCCCGGTTGTTCCACTCGGTTGTCGTGAAGATCGGACATGGTATAAGCGCTGTATCCTGTCTCAGATCCGATCAGCTCGAGTGACAAAGCGATGACCGAATTCTGGATCATGATTCTCCTGGCGACTCTCGCCGGGGCGGCCATGCCGATTGGCGGACTGATCGCGTCCGTGGAACGGATCCGCCCCAAATGGCTGGAGCAAGAGTTTCGACATTCCGTGATTGCCTTTGGCGGCGGAATTCTGCTCTCGGCTGTCGCACTGGTACTTGTTCCGGACGGGATGGAACGGCTCTCCATACTTCCCGTCGTGCTTTGCTTTACTGCTGGCGGAGTGGCGTTTCTCGGCGTCGATGTGTTGCTGAGTCGTTCGCAAAGTTCGGCCAGCAATCTCGTGGCGATGCTGACCGATTTCATCCCGGAAGCACTTGCATTGGGAGCCGGGTTTGCCAGCGGAGACAGCACCGGCTATCTACTCGCGCTGCTCATCGCGTTCCAGAATTTGCCGGAAGGCTTCAATGCGTATCGCGAAATGATCGCCGGCTCCCCCGGGCAATCGTCGCGCAAGATCCTGCTGCTGATGCTCTGCCTGGTGCCGCTCGGTCCGTTGTCGACACTGCTCGGGTACTACGTGCTGGCTCCGTATCCAGCCGTTGTGGGGGCCATCATGCTGTTAGCCGCGGGCGGGATTCTGTATCTCACCTTTGAAGACATCGCTCCGCAGGCCCGCCTGAAAGACCATCGCAGCCCGGCTCTCGGTGTGATTGCCGGATTCCTGATCGGAATCGTCGGGCACATGCTGCTCGCCTGATCGGCCCGATCAGGATTTGATGCGGTACTTCGCGAGGTTGAGATCACGCTGGATATCGGCCTGAACGTCGGCGATCGGGCGGTCGCCTCGCACGGAAATCACGAGTTCCTTACGACGGAACAGATTCAGAGCCGGCAGGGTCTTGTCCTGATAGTCCTGCAAACGCTCGCGGATGGCGATTTCGTTGTCGTCCGGCCGGCGGATCAATTCCCGGCTGCTGCAGGCATCACAAACTCCGGGGACCGTCGGCGGGGCGGACACGAGATTGTAGGTCGCTCCGCAGTTGGCGCAGACGCGGCGGGAGCCGAGGCGCTCGACGATCAGATCGGCCGGAACATCGATGTAGATGACCGCGTCGATGTCGTAACTCTCGAGAAAGAACTCGGCCTGGGCTTCGTTGCGCGGGAAGCCATCGAGCATGAATCCGTAGTTCCAGTCGTGGTCCTGCAGCCGCTTCTGGACGATGTTTTCGACAAATTCATCGGGAATCAGTCGCCCAGTGCTCATCAGCCGTTTGATGCGGGCGGCCAGCTTGGTGTGGTTCTTGATGTTCCAGCGAAGAATATCGCCCACGCTGATATGCACCAGGTCGAACCGCTTGCACATGATTTCGGACTGGGTTCCTTTTCCACATCCGGGCATTCCCATGATCACGTATTTGTGCATCGACGGCTTCCAACAGCATTCATTCTCAGGTTGCATTACGGCGGGGCGGCATCAGAGACGCCAGCTCGGATCATATCGGCAAATCGATTAGCGGTTCAACTCCATCGATTTGATCGGCTATCGGAAAGGCTTATAATCAAGGAACTTGAATGTGTTCATTCCTCGGATCCCTCCGCGATTCTTCGCCCCATCCCCCGCAAGGACTCGAAGCCAATGCCGCTCGCCGACCTCCTGCGATCATTTCCGCATACCCCGCTGCTCGCGTTCAGTCTGCTCCTGTTGAGTCTGACAGGCGAAATACAGGCGGAGAAACCGCTGTCGTTCAATCGGGATATCCGTCCGATTCTCTCCGAGCACTGCTACGCCTGCCACGGACCGGATGCCGAGACCCGCTATGGGGAACTTCGACTCGACGATCGGGAAGACGCCGTCCGGGATCGCGATGGTTATCACGTCATCGACGCCGGTAACGCCGACGACAGCGAACTGATCGCCCGGGTTTCGTCGGATGACCCGGATATCGTGATGCCTCCGGCCGATCATGCCGAGCCGCTCTCCGCTGAGCAGATCGCCACATTGAAACGCTGGATTAACGAAGGGGCTTCCTACGAAGTCCACTGGTCGTTTGCACCGCTGCAGGCCGTTTCGCCACCGGACGTCGAAGGCGTGGAGAATCCGATCGATGCCTTCGTTGCTGCCCGACTGCGGGACGAAGGTTACGAATTTTCCCCGGAGGCAGATCCCCGCGTTCTCGTGCGGCGGCTGAGTTTCGACCTCACGGGGCTTCCGCCGTCTCTGGAAGACGTGCAGACTTTCACGAACAATCCAACCGAGGAAGCCTATGCGGCGCTGGTGCAGAAATATCTGAATTCACGGCACTACGGCGAGCGGATGGCGATCTACTGGCTCGATCTGGTGCGATATGCCGACACGCTCGGTTTTCATGGCGACCAGGAACGGTCGGTCTCGCCGTATCGCGACTATGTGATTCGAGCCTTCAACGAGAACAAGCCATTTGATGAGTTCACCATCGAGCAGCTCGCTGGCGATCTGCTGGCTGAGCCCACACTCGAGAGCCGCGTGGCATCGACGTACAACCGATTGAATCGAGCCTCCGGAGAAGGGGGCGTGCAGCCGAAGGAATATCTGGCGAAGTACGCGGCTGATCGCGTGCGGACGCTGGGAACGGTCTGGCTCGGAACAACAGTCGGGTGTGCCGAGTGCCATGACCACAAGTTCGATCCGTATACGATCAAAGACTTCTACAGTTTCGCGGCCTTCTTCGCGGACATCAAAGAGCAGGGGATTGTCTCCGGGGCCCGCTATATCGAACAGCTGCCCGTCCCGACGCCGGAACAGGACCGGAAGAAGCAGGATCTGACGACCCGCATCGCTGCTGCCGAGAAGAACTATCAGGCCGTCAGCCCCGAGCTCCAGGCGAGTTTCGACGAATGGCGTGGTCAGACGAAGGATGCCCAACCGCAGTGGACTCCTCTCGTTCCTGAACAGGCGACCTCGGTTGGCGGAGCGACACTGACCATCGGGAATGAGGGCGAAGTGCTCGCTTCGGGGAAATCTCCGGATAAGGACACCTATCGCGTCGTGCTGCCGCTCGATCAGAGCTCCGCTCAACCAGTTCGGGCGATTCAAATCGAGGTGCTGCCCGATCCTTCATTGCCGAACAACGGACCGGGCCGAGCCGGGAATGGCAATCTCGTGCTGCAGACAGTGAAGGCGTCCGTGGCGGGCAAGCCGGTGACTTGGACCAAAGCGACGGCCACGCACGCTCAGGACGGATTCCCGGCCGATAACCTGCTGAAAGGAAACCGCGGCTGGGCCTTACTGCCGGAGACCGGAAAGCGGCAGGCGCTCACGCTGATTCCTCAGCAGCCAATCGATCCGCAGAGCGATGAACTCCTTCTCGAACTCGTGCAGAATCACGGTTCATCCCACTGCCTTGGGAAGTTTCGTGTGCTGGCGACGACGGATGATCTGACTGATGGGCTCGCCTTCCCCGAGGCCTCAGTCGTTGAACTGCTCGCGAATCAGTCCGAAGAAAAGTCGGCTCAATTGCTGGAGTACTACCGCAAACATACTCCGTTGCTGGCGAAAGAACGCAACGAACTTGCTCAGCTGAAACGGGAGCTGGAAGCTCTGGAGAAATCGATCCTGACAACGCTTGCGGTCACCGCGACCGAACCCCGGGAGATGCGAGTCTTGCCACGGGGGAACTGGATGGACGACTCCGGGGAGGTCGTGACTCCGTCGGTTCCAGAGTTTCTTCCCGCCATCGAATCACGTGGCGATCGGGCCGATCGGCTCGATCTGGCCCGCTGGCTGGTCGCAGCTGAGAACCCGCTGGTCGCGCGAACCTTTATGAACCGCGTCTGGATGCTCTTCTTCGGGCAGGGCCTGTCCCGCTCCGTCGATGATCTTGGTGCTCAGGGAGAGATGCCGAGCCATCCCGAACTGCTCGACTGGCTGTCGGTCGAGTTCGTTCGCGGTGGCTGGGATGTGAAGCAACTGGTGGAGATGATCGTCAGTTCGCAGACCTACCGACAGTCTTCTGCGGTCAGCCCGGAACTGCGACAGAAGGATCCGTACAATCGCCTGTATGCCCGTCAGTCACGCTGGCGGCTTGATGCCGAGATGATTCGTGATAACGCCCTGTCGGTCAGCGATCTGCTGGTCGATACCGTGGCCGGGCCGAGTGTGAAGCCGTATCAGCCAGCGGGGTACTGGGCTCAACTCAACTTCCCGAAGCGCGAGTATCAGCACTCCACCGGACCGAATCAGTACCGCCGCGGGCTTTATACGCACTGGCAGCGAACGTTCCTGCATCCGAGTCTGCTCGCCTTCGATGCTCCGCCTCGCGAGGAATGCACGGCTCGCCGCGAACGATCCAACACGCCGCTGCAGGCTCTGGTGCTGTTGAACGATCCAACGTATGTCGAGGTGGCCCGCGCCTTGTCAGAGAACATTCTGAAGCAGGGTGGCGATACGTTCGAGAGTCGACTGGACTGGGCCTGGGAGCGTGTGCTGGCTCGGAAGCCAACGGAACTGGAAACCTCGACGCTGCAGACTCAACTGGAGAAGACCCAGCGTTATTACGAGCAGCATCCGGAAGAGGCGGCTCAGGTGGTAAAGGTCGGTTTGTCTCCGGTATCGAAGGAACTGCCTGCGACCGAAGTTGCCAGCTGGATGGTTGTCACGCGGACGCTGCTTAACCTTCATGAAACCATTTCGCGGTATTGATGCCGCAACGAGTTCTTTTGAACGAGGTCTGATCATGACTCCTCAGGAAATGGCACAACTGGCCGCACTGCGGCAGAACCGTCGCAGCTTTCTTCGCCAGAGTGGAGCAGGCATCGGCGGGCTCGCGCTGCTGTCGATGCTCAATGGCGAACAGACCGCCGACGCGGCTGCATCGTTGACGAACGGGGTGATCAAAACACTGCATCATCCGCCGCGTGTCAAACGGATGGTTCACCTTTGCATGGCCGGCGGGCCGTCCCATCTGGAAACCCTGGACGACAAACCGGTGCTCCGGGAGAAGCATGGCCAGCCGATGCCGGAGTCGATGACCAAAGGACAACAGATCGCCCAGCTTCAGGGCAAAGAGCTGAAGTGCTTCGCTCCGCAGTTCGAGTTTCAGAAATACGGCGAGAGCGGACAATCGATCAGCAGTCTGTTCTCGAATATCGGCTCGGTTGCCGATGACATCTGCATCCTCCGCTCGCTGCACACCGATCAGATCAATCACGATCCGGCACATACGTTGTTCAACACCGGCAGCGGAAACTCGGGTCGTCCCAGCATGGGCGCCTGGCTGCTGTATGGTCTCGGCCAGGAAACGGAAAACCTGCCGGGGTATGTGGTGCTGACTTCGGTCGGCAAAGGGGGACAGGCCCAGCCGATCGCTGCCCGGCAGTGGCACAGCGGTTTTCTTCCCTCCCGTTTTCAGGGCGTGCAGTTTCATTCGACCGGAGCCCCGGTGCTCTATCTGAATCGCCCGGATGGCGTGCCGCTGGAGCATCAGGAAAATCTTGTGGAGACGATCAACACCCTCAACGGAGAGTTCAACTCGCTGGTGGATGACCCTGAAATCTCGACCCGCATTCAGCAGTACGAGATGGCATTCCGCATGCAGACCAGCGTGCCGGAATTGATGGATTTCAGCGGAGAAACGAAAGAGACCTTCGATCGTTATGGCACCCCGGGAGGCGATGGAACCTATGCGTCGAACTGCCTGCTGGCCCGTCGTCTGCTTGAAAAGGGCGTGCGGTTTGTGCAGGTCTACCACCGCGCCTGGGATCATCACGGCGGGATCAAACGCTCGATGGAGATCACGGCCGACGAGGTCGACAAGCCGACCGCTGCTCTGATTCAGGATCTGAAAGATCGCGGACTGTTTGAGGACACGCTGATCGTCTGGTCGGGCGAGTTCGGACGGACTCCGATGGCACAGGGGTCAGGGCGAGATCACCATATCAAGGGCTTCTCGATGTTTCTGGCCGGCGGCGGGATCAAACCGGGATTCAGCTGGGGCAATACCGACGAGCTTGGTTACAATGCGGTCGAGAATCCGGTCCACGTGCGGGATTTCCATGCGACGATGCTGCACCAGTTTGGCATCGATCACAAGAAGCTGACATACCGGTTCCAGGGGCTCGACTTCCGGTTGACCGGCGTCGAAGAAGCCCACGTCGTGAAAGAGATTCTTGCCTGAACAATTCCCGCAGTGCCAAAACGGCTCGCTCGGCAGGCGGAAGGACATCTCGGGAAAGTGATATGGGAAGCACTGCGATGACACGAGTTCTGCTGGCGTTCATGCTGTTGGCACATGCACCGGCCCTGGCGGTTGCGAAGACGCCGCCTCCGGTCAGTCCACCCGAGTTGAGTGAGTCGCTGCGGAAGTCAGCGCTGGAATCGCTGGATGCTCCGGAGTTCGGACGGCGAGATGCGGCTCAGAAACTGCTCGAACAGGGGGGCCTTGAAACGGCTCGATTACTGCCAGCCTATGTGCAGTCCGCCAGCATGGAAGGCCGGGTTCGAGCCGTACAGATTATCGAGCAGATCGCTCTTCGCATGCTTCGAAATCAAGCTGATGACAAGTACGAAGAACTGATTCCTCTCATGGACGAAATGCGACTCGTCGACGAGGCGGTAATCGGCTCCCGACTGGAAGAGTTTCGTTCCATTCACTCCCGGCTGATCGAGAGCGCCAATATCCGGGCATTGATTCGGCTCAATGCCGTTGTCGACTTCGAAACGTCGATGGAAACGGTTCCCGGGCTGTCGCAGCGGTTCAATACAGAGTTCATGGTCCGCATCTATCTGGGGAGCGATTTCGCGGGAACCGAAGACGATCTGCGGCACATTAGCGACCTGCTGCTTCTGGGAGAGCAGCAGTTCGGCAACAGTCGAGGCGTCTATCACATCGGAGACTGCCCGATCCCGCTAAAGACATTGCAGGAACTTGTTGCCGGGATGCCGGGTGTGCAGGTCGTGCATCGAGGGCCGGCTCGCATCGGCATTATGAGTTCGAACAGTTCGCTCAACAATGGGAACGAAAACTGGCACATTCAATCGGTGCAGAATGGGTCTTCCGCCAAGTACGCCGGATTGCAGATTAACGATGTTATCGTCCGGCTGGACGGCAGAAACGTTGGCGGGTTTGAAAGCTTCGTCACGGCTCTCGAAGCTTACGAACCCAATCAGACCGCTCAGTTGCACGTTCAGCGAAACTTTGCTGAGCCGGAAAAGATCACTCTCACGCTCGGAGACGATCTGGAGACCGGGATCGAGGTGGACGAAGACTTTCAGCGATTTGTTCTCATTCGCAGCGTCGAACCGGACAGCCCGGCTGATGAGGCGGGGCTGTCGAACATGTATCGCATCGATCGCATCGAAAATCAGCCGATGTTTAATCTCGCCGATTACGAACTGGCGATGGATCGACTGCGCCAGAACAGCGTGCAGAAGATCACGCTGCATGTTCGGCCGCTGGAAGAGGTTCCCGTCCTGCTTCGAGGCTGGGTTGGTCCTTATCGTTAAAGCCTTCTCATGCTTCCCCGGCAGTCGCATGCACGTCCATCGTCTGCGGCACGGGGGGCTGGTTCCTGCAGATGTGACTCTGAATTTCCTCTAGACCGACCAGCTGGGCGTACACGCGAATTCACGCAGCGCAGACTGGGCCACCGGAGCCGGGCAGGACCAGACCAGGAAGAACATCGACTCCCGAATAGTTCTCTCCGCCAGATGTCCGCTGACAAAGCCGCTTCCCTTGGCTGCGGTGAGATACGCCTGAGCGGCCCTCAGCACGAGCGAATTTGCTCGCGTGCGGATTGACTGCGGCGTGCATTGGTCTCCGAGCTCCGACTCACCGGTTTCGGTCGCCATGATGTCGGCCACGAGCTGGTCACATTCCCGCTCGAACTGACGGGCTTCCGGTTCAAGGTCGGGGCGAGAGGACGCTTCGTCCAGCAGGGCTCGGACTGCCCGCACCGCCACGCCCGTTGCGATGACGCTTGTCGTCAGCGATCCGGTTCCTCCGCCTCCTGATTTCATCACCTGCTCTACGGGGCCAGCGACAACCTGCCACGGTTCGACGAACACGTGATCGAGATTCAGATTGCCAGTCGCTGAGGCGGTTAACGCAAGCATTTCCGCCATCTTGCCGTATTGGAGACCTTCGGTTTCGGCTGGAATGGCGACAAGAACCTGGCGCCCATCGGCCAGCGTACCTCCGGTGACCAGGACATCGGCATGACGAACCCCGGTGACCCAGGGGACGAAACCGTTGAGCACGAAGCCTTCCCCTTCGGGACGGGCTGACACGGAAGGCTTCCCGAGATGCTGACGGGACGTCGAAAGATGCGAAATGCCAACCGTGGCCCAGCTTTCTCCGGTTGCCAGTCCGGGGAGCAGGCGAGATTTCAATTCTTCATTCTCGGCAGCCACAATTCGCTGCACGGCTGCATTGCGCTGGGAGAAGACAAACGAAGTCGTCAGGCAGGCGGCGGAGACGTCGAGAAACATTCGCGACAATTGCGTCGTTTCCGCAGGCAGCCCGCCATAGTGTTCGGGGATCTCCCATTGCGTGACGCCAGCCGCCGCGAGTCGCTGCAATTGTTCGGCTGGCCAGAGCCGCTGTTGATCGGTCGCGGCCGCCTGTTGGGCGATCTGTTCGAGGACAACGGAATCAATTGACTCGGAGTATTTCGCATCGGGCATGAGAGGAACCTGCACGGCTGTAGGCTTAAGACGAGCGGTGGCAATGGCAGCCGGGACGTATTCCGGCTGGGAATCTGGGCCCCGCCTTCTATGATCCAGTGTAGTCGCAGTCTGCCGGCGGTCCTAGAGGCGGCGGGCGACAGTTTGCCGCGACCGCCGGGCGATCAATGTGGGGGGCGTTTCGTCGTGTTGCGGCGGATTCTGAGGTCAGACAATTGTCAACGCGATGTTGGGATTCTACCCTGATGCTGCATCACGGGGCCCTCGAAGACCGCGAGATCTCCGCGACCGTTGACTCTGGCACCAGTGAAGTTCCTTCCTGAATCGGGCAGCGAACTGCCCCCGCCAATCTCTTTCCGCACGAAAGTCTCAACATGAAACTTCTGTTTCCCATTCTCTTTGCCTGTGGTACTGCCCTGTGCTGGGGACTTTACGGCCCCACGATCCAGAATGCCCGCAGCACGACCGGGGCCTGGAGCCCGTTCAAACCTTACGTGTTCATTGGCGTGGCGTATCTGGTTTGGGCCTGCGGGGGCGGATTGGCTGGGATGAAGTTCAAGGAGGATCTTTTCACCTTCGGCGGAACGCAGAGCCCGGCGATGATCTGGGGCTTCCTGGCGGGAACGCTGGGAGCGCTGGGAGCGTTGAGTCTGACATCGGCAATGCTGTCGGGCGGAAAGCCGCTGTTCGTCATGCCGATTGTGTTCGGCGGCGCCGTCACCGTGACGGCCATTTTTTCAATTATCCAGATGAGGGACGTCTCCCATACAAGTCCGCTGCTCTGGCTGGGGATGCTGCTGGTGATCTGCGGGGTGGTCCTCGTCGCCAAGTACACACCTCACGGGCATCCGCCGAAGAAACCGGCCGCCGCCGTGGAGCAGACCGGTCAGGGTGAAGCACCGGTCGCGCCGAGTCCGACGGATCACTGATGCGCGGCCTGTTCATCACCGGAACCGATACCGGGGTGGGGAAGACCTACATAGCCTGCCAGATTCTTCGATCGATGAATCGGGCAGGCTTTTCCGTGGGCGCCTACAAACCGGTCTGTTCGGGCAGTGTATGCGATACTTCCGGGAAGCCCCACTGGGAAGACCTGGACGAACTTTCCGCCGCGATCGCCCATCGCTTTCCGCTGGAATTGATCGGTCCGCAGCGGTTTGCCGCCGCCGTTGCTCCGCCCCGAGCCGCCCGGATGGAGAGCCGGACCGTCGATGAAGATCTGCTCCTTCGCGGAATGGACCCCTGGAAAGAGCACGTTGAGTATTTGCTTGTCGAAGGAGCAGGAGGACTGCTCTCGCCGGTCTCCGATTCCCTGAGCAATCTCGACCTGGCTCTGAAGCTAGGGTTTCCAGTGCTGATTGTGGCCCGGGCTGGTCTGGGGACAATCAATCACTCCCTGCTGACAATTGAAGTTGCTCGTTCGCACGGAGCTTCTATTGCCGGACTGCTGCTGAACGACACCAAGTCCAATTCCGACGATATTTCTCGGCAATACAACTTCGAAGACCTCGCCGCCCGGACAGATTGCCCCGTACTCGGATGCTGGCCGCATGGGGGATCGGATGCCGTGGATGAGAATGGGTTACCAGTCCCGGTAGATTGGTCGAACCTGTTCGACTTATCACCCGAAGTCGGGTAAAGTGGAGAGCCGGGCCAGTTCGGAGGAAATTCGAATGCTGGGCCGGCTCAGCATCGGAACAGACTTTTCGGAGTGTTCGTTCCTGTAATCGCCGCGGCTGCTGCTCCGTGGCGTTCAGATGGCCCCCCGTCTGCTGTCTCTTCCGATGTCCCTGTCTGTTGTGAAGAACGAGAAGACTTTGGAGTTGCCTGTTTATGTCGGATGAGAATCCTGATTTCAGCTTTCTCGATGGAAAGAAGTCGGACATCCAAGCTGCTTCTGGAAATACCAAGAAGTCGGAAGAGACCGAACCGTCCGGAACCGAAGACACCGATCACGTCATGTCCGAACCGGAAACGCCGACGACGTCGGAAAGTGGTTCGGGACTGAAGTGGATGGACGGGCCTTTGCTCTACCAGGAACCGGACAGCAGCACCCGGTTTGCCTCCTCACTCGACAAGACGTCCGAGCCGAAATCAGCGACGGACCATCTGAGCAGAATGAAACAGGACTCCGGCAAGGATTCCGATGAAGCGACGCCGGCTGCTGAAAAGCCTCAGCCGTCTGCCGAGAACGCAGAAGCGGCTGATGAAGCCGCCGCGGCATCCGCTCCGCCGGAGGAACAGAAGTCCGAGGCTGACCAGGCAGAAAAGTCCGAACCCGCAGAACCGATCGATCAGGTCGCCGTGACCCCGCCTGTCACCCCGCCGGCAGAGAAAAAAGAAGAAAAGCCCAAAGCTTCGAAGAAGGCCGAAGAAGACAAGCCGAAGTCCAAATCCGCTGTCCCCAGGAAAGCCGATGCGAAGAGGTCCGATCGCAAGACGGTCTCCAGCCTGACGCTGACCCTGCTCGTCAGCTACGCCAGCGCAGTGACATTGATCTGTGCCTACCTGGTCATGCAGTCCTTCAGCGGAAAACCGCACGATTTGGAGAGCCTGCCGGACCTCAAGCCACCTATGAAGGACGATGAAATTGCCTATCGTCTGGTCCCGGAAGGAGCTTCCCTTCCGCCTGGACACACGCTTCGGCTTGGTGAATCGCGTCGGTATGGCAATCTGCTCGTCACGCCGTTGCGGGTCGAAACCAGTGATCTCAAGTTTGAACATTACACCGGCGATCCGGCTCGAAAACGTGAGTCGGTTTCGGATGTGATGAAGCTCTGGGTCCGCTTTGAAAACGTTTCCGAAGACCAGAAGTTCGCTCCTCTCGATCGCACGCTGGTCCTCAAGCGGATTGTCGATCCCGAACAGCCCGGACGGCTACGATCGAATCAGTTTCTTTCCACGGTCGGCGACAAGGGCAATCTCGATCGCACGTTTCTGCTCTACGATCTCGAAGAGTACGGAGACTGGAATTTCGCCGGCGTCAAAGATGAGCCGGTTCTCGGGCCCGGGGAATCGATCGAGACCTATCTGCCTGCCGCCCCGGCCGCCGATGAAGAGCTCGACGGCACGGTGGTGTGGCGAATCCAGTTTCGCAAAGGTTATCACCCCAAGTCCAAACGGGGCGTGACCACTCTGATCGAAGTTCGCTTCAAGAAGAACGAAATTCAGTCGGCCTGAGATTCACGGCTCGCTGAGTGAATCAACGGGGCGACGTGCCGCTCGATGAAGACGCGATTCATGCAGCTGAGATGACCACCGTAGTGCCAGTCTCGAATCATGGAAAATCGATAGGGCACTTCCACGTACTTCTGCCGATAGATCGCGAAGCGTTCCTGGTCGCTTTCGGCTGGTTGAACGAACCCGCGATTTCCTCCCGACGTGCCAAATCGTCGATCGAGCGTTCCCATCGTCCACGTGCCAAAACCCAGGAAGTACCAGTCGAGCCGCGACCGGTAGCAATACAGTCGATGATCGATTCGTTGCAATGCCGGGGCAAGGTCGTAGCCTGGGCTTAACGCTGGGGCAATCATTACGGCGCTGTCGACGGAAATGCCCGGTGGAAGAGCTTCCAGGGTTTTGGGAATCATCGCCCCGCCACCGGAGTGACCAACGATCGAGACCGGGTTCTCCGGATGCTGGGACTTGTAGTCGGCGATATGCTCGGCAATGCGTGCGGCAAGCCGGGACGTTCGGTTCGGCAGCCACAGGTTGAAGACTCCCGGCTTGACGCTGACCGTCCAGTCGAAGATTTCCAGAGCCCGGCGGACTCCACCGTCGTTGAGGCCGTGCACGAGTGAATGCGAAAGAGAACTCAGCCCTTCGATTCCTGGCAGGATCAGAACCAGCCCCTGGGCGTAGCGTTCCTCCGTGAGATAGGGCAATTCCGGCAAGCGATAGTTGCCGAGCAGCGCCCGGGGATAGGACAACGTTGTCTTAAAGCCTCGATGAAACGAAGTCTGTTCCCCGCTGCCTCTGCTCGCATCTAACATTCGTCACGCATTTCCACATTCGATCCGTCGTATTACTCCCACCGCAACGAGCCTCGCGGATCATTCCGCAGGCTTCTCTGCTGCAGGCTTCTCTGCTGCAGGCTTCTCTTCGGTGGGCTTCTCTTCGGCCGGAGCCGCCTTTCCGAACTCGATGACCGGAGAAATCGCCGACTGAAGGACTTCCTGAGAACTGTCGTCCTGAACGAAGGCGACGACTCGCAACTTCGAGAAATCGTCGGGGACGACATCGAACTTGAAGTTCCGGTTCTTCTGGAAGGCCGCGATTTCATCGAGCACTTCCTTCTTCAACTCGGCCACATTGCGAGTCGTGTTGTAGGTGCCGCTGGTCCCCTTGATGGCGACGCCATCGGTTCCGGTCGGAATGTCGCGGACAACCATTTCATGCAGGCGGATCCCGTTTGGAGCCACGAAGTGAACAAGAGGATCGACAATGAGCACGCGAAGTTTGACCGCGTCGCGATTTTCGGAGACGCCGTTCACATTGACATCGATCTTGAGAGCTTCCCCGTCGGCGGAGGCCTTAAGATCAATTGAAACCGGCGAGGTCATCGAGAGCAGACCGCGAGCCTGATTTTCCAGGTTCTTGTAGTGGTCTTCCGCATGGAACACAAAGCCCCCGACCGGATCGGTGGGACGCCCGTTGATTCGCATCGTCGGCGTGCCCCCTTGACCGTAGTAGCCGAAGCGGGCTTCGCCATCGGAATTGGTAAGTGGGTCCGGTCGCGGAATGTGCTGGTGATAACGGACGGCGATCAGCTCCGGAGCCGGGAATGTCTTCTCAAGCCCCCCGAGGGCCAGGTCACCAGCCACGCAGGGCGGGCAGGCGGAACCGGTGAAGAGTTCGATCAGGGGGATACGGCGGTTCTCCGGCAGGTTAGGCTTTTCTTCCGACTTCGTCACAAAGTAGAACGCGTTCTCCTCGTAAGACTGATCGAGCTTTTCCTGCAGGGCTTCTCCGTCCAGGGCACTCAATGCTTTGGTCTTCTCGAGTGGACTCTGGGTCTGTCCGTCGGTGTCCGTCGGAATCTGCACCATACGATTCAACCCGGGCAGGACTGCCAGACGGGCGTAGATATCGACGGCCTTATCTTTCTGGTTCGTGTCTTCGTAATGTTTGGCCAGCGAGACCCAGCCATTGATTTCAAACGGTCGCTTCTCCAGCAGATTGCTCAGCTGTTCGGCTCCCTGCTGCTGTTGTTCCGTCTCTTCAGCGGAAAGCAGATACTGGCTCTCAAACAGATCGAGCCGCTGGCGATAGACTTCCGGCATATTCTCGCCGACCAGGCTCTTGACCTTGTCCAGACTGCTGCGAGCGATCGAACGGTACTTGGACGAATCTTTCGTCAGCTGGGCAATCTGAAAGAGCGTGTCCGGCAGGAGATTGCTGCCCCAGCGTTGTGCTGACTGAATCGCTTTGGCAGCGATAGCATTCGCCTCGTCGACGGGCAGATCGTTCTTGATCGCGGTGTCGAGCAACGTGAAGTAAGCGGTGTTTACGAGCGGCAGATCGGGGTTGGCTTCAACAAACTTCCGCAAGGCAGCCATCCGATCGTCGGCCTTCAAAGCGGCTTCGAGATCTTTGGTTCCGTCGGTGATCTGAGGCGTTTCCACATCCGACATGCTCGTGGCGGATGTCTTGATCAGACGAGCCGGAGAAACCTGCACTTCGCCTTTCGGGAAAATCCCTCCGAGGATGACATCCCCATGTCGCCGCCCTTCGAAGTTAAGCGTCACCTGGCCAGTTTCGATGTTCAGCAGAATGTTCTCATCGCGGAAAACCGCCTGATTGACGTGCCAGCTCTGGAACTGCTGCATGGAAGCGGTGTCGACCTGCCGAACGCCTTTCTTGCCATCCTTCTCCGCGATCTGGATCAGCAGGGGATGGAAGTCGGTCGTTTCTTCAGTAATGACCAGCATCCATCGCCCGATCCAGGGCGGCAGTTCTTCGACCTCGGCCGGAGACCTGCCCTGACCCTCGGCAGCTGCGGTGGAAGTCCCTTCGGGCGAATTCTCAGTCGTCGTCTGTGCCGGGCCCTCACCCGATTCGCAGCCCGAAAGAGACATGAACACGAGACCTGCGCACAGGCATGTGCTGAACAAGGCAATCCCTTGGAGATATTTCATGGTGCAATGCTTCGTTTAGAGGAGCGTTTCTTTTGAGCCCGAACAGCTTGCGACCCCCGAGAATTCTCTGGCGGTCCGGTCAGGCCGAATAGTTCATTGTAGAGGCGTAATTGCGGTGGGGCAGACGTCGTTTTGAGAAATCTTCTTTAAGCCGCATCGGCGGCTGCGGGAAACTCAGTCCTGTACTGCAATACGCACGCGACGGATCTCCAGTGGGAAGCCCTCGGCCTGAAATCCAACAAATCCCTCGTTTCGTGCAGCTGGCTGACTCTGGCACACCTGCACACCATTGATGTACGTCGTCAGGGCGCCATCTTTCGACACCGCTTCGATCGCGTTCCATTCGCCCACCGGACGCCGGGCCATCTCGCGGGCGGACTGATCGTCCTGAATGATGACATCCGGAACCCCGCCGTTGGCTTTGACGGACGCCATTTCGCTGAATTTGCCCTGAACCTCAACCGATTCCGGCCAGATCTTCTGCTCCGGAGCGATGTAAACCAGAAGGCCGGTGTTGCTGAGCGGAATCTTCTCTTCGCTCAGTCCTTTACGGGGATAAAAACGGTACTCGAACCGGATTGTGAAGTTCTTGAACGACTCTTTCGACTGCAGGTACCCCTTGGGTTCGCCGGTCGTGACGATGGATTGCTCGACGCCTTTCCACGTGTCTTCTTCCGCGAAGACAGGTTCGAAATCGGCGAAGGTCAAAGCGCGATAACCTTCTTCCGGAACGAACTCATCGGGTTCGACGATCGGCATATCGACTTCCGGCTCACTCGTGGAGGTTGTTTCCGGAGCCGCAGTCGTCGGTTCAGGCGGCGCGGGAGCTTCGCAACCGATGGAGATCAGAAGTCCGAGCATCAGGGAGAGCATCCCGAATCGCATGGTGTTCCTCGTGTCTGGCAGGGCTTTGAGCGGGGAAGAACGGATCGGAATCGCTCCCGGTCCGTCGAGGCTGCTGACCGGAGTGTATCGGCTGCGATCCTGATTGAGCAAACGACACCGGCAGGCGTAGTCCTGATAACCCGAACCACTGGCAGGACTGATGCAGAAGTTTTACTCTCCTTCTGCTTGTCGGACTTCCCAGAATCCCCGGACTTCCATGGAGAGAGCAGGGGGGCTGCTGGTCGATGAAAACAATGGATCGACCAACCAATCTCGGCGTGATCAACCAGTCAGGCCGAGTCGCCCCGTTGCGATGTCCGCTCAAGTGGACTGCCCGGGTGATCGATCCGCTCCCCCTGAGTGCAGACATCAAGCGATCTTATTCTCCCCCCTGGCAGCATGACGATGAGGCGCGAACGGGCGTCGCATCGGCGTGAGGAGTTGTTCAACATGCAATGCGAACATGGAATGCAGCTTCGAATCGCTTTCCTGGAATCCCTGAACGAGCAGCTTCGTCGTGAAGTCGCTCAGAACACTCGCGTCGTTAGAACTCGAGCCCCATACTGGCCGATGTTTCTGGTGAGCGGTCTGGTCAGTCTTTCCGCCTGGACGCTCAGCTGGATCAGCTGAACGACGAGTCCTTGAAGGAACGCGAAAACGAACGATGAAAAAACGACGGCTGCGATCGCTCCTGAAGCAATCGCAGCCGTTTCTCGTTTATAGAGGTCCCGAACGCTACTTCGACGTCGCCGGTTCGAGGGTGTGCAGCAGCTTGCCGTCTTTTCCGTTCCAGATTTTGACGACGCCATCGTGCCCGGCGGCGATCACAAGCCCTTCGTCATCAGTCACGGCAACGGCGTTCAGGAAGTGCTGAGCCCCGGACATGCTGCGGTAATTCCGCCCGTTGCTGGCCGTCACCATTCGCACGACTTTGTCGCCGCTCGAAGTGGCCAGATTGTCTCCGACGCCGATGTATTTCACGCCGGTCACCTGCTTGCCGAAACTCGTAATGGTGCGAATCTGCGAACCATCAAGCAGGTTCCAGACTTTCACCGATTTATCAGCCGAGGCACTCGACAGCGTCAGGCCATCGGCGGCCCAGTCAACATCGAGAACATGCTCGGTGTGTCCTTCAAAGGACGCGATCTGATTGCCTTCGGGAACGGAGAACACTTTCACGAACTTGTCCGCAGCGCCGGTCGCCAGATGCGTGCCGTCTTCGGAAAACGCAAGGGTCAGGACCACATCGCTGTGGGCTCCTTCCAGCTTCTTCGCGACCTGACCGGCACTCCAGTTCCAGTACAGCAGTTCGCCATCCCGGGACGGATCTCCGCCGCCCGTGGCGAGCAGCGATCCATCGGGTGAGAAGGCCAGAGCCGTGACGCGGTCGATGAACGGATTCGGTTCGAGATTCTCGCCGAGCCGAGCCTGAAGTGTCCACGGTGCATCGAGCGTGACAACCGTGAGCTGTCCCTGCTCCTGAATGCCACAGAGCTGTCCGCCCGAAAGATCGAGCACGCTTACCACCGGGTTCCACTCCTTGAGCGAAAGCGACTCGATAGGCGCTCCAGTGGAGAGGTTCCAGATTGCAACTTCGCCTTCACTGGACGTGACGGCGAGCCGCTGAGGATCGAGATAGCTCGCAGCGACCGCTTTGAACTGTTCCTGATCCATGCTCGTCTTCGCAGCCGCCAGGTCGGCCGTGAGTTTGGTGACCTGCTCGGCGGTTTTCGTGACGTTGGCCTCACGTTCCTTCAGCAACGCTTCGGCGCGGGTAAGCGCATCCTGTTCGAGCTTGAGAGTCGTCTCGGCCCGTCGATGCTCTTCTTTCGCGGTGTTCAATTTGGTGAGAGCTTCGTCGCGGGCTTTTGTGGCGGCTTCCTGTTTCTTCTTCAGGTCGTCCGAATCGGGAGTCTTGGCGAGGTTGGCGTCCGCCTCGGTCAGTTCTTTAACGGTCTTCTCGTGCTCGGTATTCGCTTTGGCGAGTTCCATTGCGGTCGTTTCGAGAGTCTTCTTCGTCGTTTCGACCGACGTCTGCCGTGTCTTCAGATCATCGGCGGCTGCTTTCTGCAGCGTCGTCGCGTTGGTCGCGAGCGCCTTTCCAACAGCAAGTTGCCGCTCCAGAGATTTGTGAGCAACGACGCGATCGAGCTTCTGCTTGAACTCGCGAACCTGTTTTCCCTGTTCGTCCCAGACCCGGACGCTGCCAGATTCGTGAACGGTCGCAAACGACTTGGCGGTTGAGTCGACCGAGATCGTCACCGCATCGGCTCCGGCTGCCCAGCCCCGCACCGCGGCTCGTTTCTCCAGATCCCAGAGCGTCGCGTTGCCATCGTCGGAGAGCGCCAGTGCGGTCGAAGGGGCGGTCAACTCCAGTGCAACGATTGGGGAATCATTCTTCTTGAACTCTGCTCCCGATGCGACCCAAGTCGGCTGGTCCGCGGATTTCTCCCACAGCTGCAGCGTGCCATCTCCGTGAGCGGACAACAGCTTCGGTCCGGCAAAGGCCAGTTCTACGGACGGCTTGGGTGTGGCGACCTGAATTGGCTGATCGGGAGTCGCTGTCGGGATGACGGTGAGGCCGGCTGCGTTGGCAACGGCGATCAGGCCAGCCGTGTCATCAATGGCAATCGCGGCGGCTTCGGTCAGTCCACTTTCGATCGATTTGAACCCGGCGTCGCTGCGATAGATGATTCGCCCCGACTGACCGATGGCGACAATGACCTGGCCGTTTGCGGAAGCCGCGGTCGCTTTGACGGGTTCATTGAGAGCGCCCTGGTCAATCAGCTGATACGGTTCCTGCTGCCAGATCTTCACGTTCCGATATCCGGAGGAAGCGATGACGCGACCCTGCGGATGAACGGCAACCGCATTCACAAAATCGCGATGAGCAGCGGGGAGTTCGGGATCGACCAGTTCGACGAGCTGCTGAGGATCGGTCAGAGAGATGACCTGCAGGCGGTTGCCACGGCCGAGGGCCAGGCGGTCTTCACCCGGGAACAGCGACATCGAGTATGTTGGCTGCAGATGCGAGGGCATTCCCGACCAGGTGATCGTCTTGTGGCCCGCTCCCTCGCCTTCCGGGGCCCCGATCTCGATCCAGCGTTTCAGCTTCCAAACTTCTGCGCCGGTCAACTTGTGGGCGTTCATATTGTTCGGGAGCGGCGGCATCACCGGTTCGCTTTCCCGGCTGGCGACCAGATACAGATAGCTGGCGTCGGGATCGCCCGGCTCGATCGAGGCACCGCTGTCGCCCCCTTTCAGCATGCCGGCGACCGACTCCAGGTTCAGCGAACCTTCCGACTTTGTCGTATTGTGGCAGGCCAGGCAGTTCGCCTTGAGGACCGGAGCGACATCCTGGTCGTAGGTGACTTCGCGTCCCAGTTCGACCGGCTCTGGCGTGATGGCTTCGTCAGCCAGCACGGTAGAGCCGAGGAGTGTCGACAGAAGTGCAACAGAGCGGAGACTGTGGGAAAAAGCTGTCATGATTCCGCAGTTTCTGTGGTAGCGACGCGATCAGGCAGGGCGTCGGGAAGGTCAGGGGATGGTGATCGTCAAGGGGGCATCGACGGCGAGCGTCTGGTCGCCCTGCTGGCACACGGCCCGCACGGTGCAGAGAGTGTGTTTTCCGCTCGGGGCATCGGCACCGGCCATCAGCCGGATTTTGCCCGTCTTGTCTTCAGGGCCGATGGAGACCGGAGCCCAGCTGAGACCGGACAATCCTGGTGGCAGAGTGAAGGTCAACTCAGCCGGGAACTTGGCGTCGCCTTCACGAGCGAGTTCAACCTCGACTTCGAGCGACTCGCCTTTCTTCAGGCTGATCTCGGCTCCCGGTTTGGTCGTCAACTTAAGTGGGGCCTTCTTGACGAGAAATACAAGCCGTCCGCAGTAGTCGATCTGTTTGACGCCGGCCGGCTTCTGTTCGTTCTTTACCTTGTCAAAATTCTTCTTGGCGGCCTCGACTTTCGGCTGAGCAGCGGCCAGCTCGGCTTTAGCTGTCTCGACATTCTTTTTCGTCGCAGCGACCCGCGCCGTCAGCTCTTTCACTTTTGCGTCGAGATCCTGCACAGCCGCGGTGAGCTTCTTAAGCTCCGCTTCGGCAGCAGTCAGTTCGGTCTGCTTGGCGTCTTTCGACTCTTGAAGCTCGGCCTTCGCGGCTTCTTCGGTTGCGGCGGTCAGCTGCTGGTCAAGATCGGCGATCGCTTTTTTGAGTTCGGCGATCGCAGCCGTGGTTTTGTTGAGGGACTCTTTCTGCTGATCGAGAGTCGTCTGCTGTGTTTTCAGCTCCGACTCGGCGGATTTGGCGGCTTCTTCGGCTGTCTTCACTTTGGCTTCGGTGGCTTTGACGAGCTCTGTCAGTCGATTGAACTCAGCCTCTGCCCGAGCCAGTGCAGGGGGATTTCGCACGAACTGGATCGTGGCTTCACCAAGCAGATCGCAGGTGTGCCAGCCTTCTTTGGTGTCGGCCTTGAACTGGAAGCGGACGTTACTCTGCGTCGCCTCTTTCGCGATCTCCGGTGTCTCGACGGTGACCTTGGCGTTCTTGTCGAGTCCTTCCGCTTTCAGGGTGACTTTGTCGGCGAAACCTTCTCCCCGCTGAATGCTTAGGGGGGCCCACACCTGTTGAGACTGCGTGACGACCTGGACAACAGGAGTTTCCTGCGGCTGATAATGCACGCCGACAGGTGGTTCAATGACCGAGGCGACCAGCTGATGCCCTTGCCGGGAAACAGCCGGGTCGTTGCCCTGTGTCGGAGCGACGAGTTCGACAGGAACGATGGACTGGCCGGCAACAAGACCGATTTCCGCCAGCGTTTCGGGATTGACCGATTTCGCGAGGAGCTGCAGTTCAGCGAAGCCAACCGGGGCATCGGCCGAAGCGTAGATGATGAGGTTGGCCGTGGTCGTTCCTGGCGGAATCAGCACGGGAGGAATCCGTACGCCGGGCGGCGGATGCGGAGCTTCGACGAGGATGCCCTGGTTGTAGCCGTGCGTCGTACTGACGGCCAGCTTGATCAAGGCCGTTCCCCCGCGTCGGGCCACACAGCCGGCGGGTGTATCGACGGCAAGTTTGCCCGCGACGGGCGGCTGAGAGTAGGCAAAAACCTGGAACCCCGGTTCCGGCGGAGAAACGCGTAACCGGTAATGCGAGTGCGTTTCGTCGTCCTGAACGGCGTAGCGATTGCGGACGGTCAGATCGTACCAGCCGGCCTCAGGAGCGGTGACATTGAAGTCGACATCGTCGGTGAGTGTGTCGAACACATTCGGCACGAGATTGGTCGCAATGTCATCGGGAACATTCACGGCTTTCCGCGTTTCCTTACCGTTCGCATCGACCGTCACATGCTCCAGAAGCGCGAGAGGATCGAGCAACTGACCGTCCCGCTGAGCGAACAGCTGCAGCCAGAGGACATCCCCTTTCTGGACCGGAATGCGGTAGCGATCGATGTCGTCGATCGCGTTGAAGTAGCCGATGACTTCGCAGTTATTCGAAATCTCCTGCGTTTCCGCCAGTTCGTTATTTGGCTCCTGTTCGCTGATGAGCGGTTTATTCGTTGTAGGCAGCGAGCGAATGGCGGTCATCTCGCCCGGGCCGGTCAGCTGAGCGGTCTGACGCGGGACAAGGATCTCACGCGGATTGATAAAGCCAGCGAGGATGGTCTGCGTATTCGAGCCCACTGGAGTGACCTGCAACGGTACGGCCGGTTGATCGGCCGGCAGCGTTTTCCCCTGATACTCCGTCGAACCCTCGGTCAGCATGACCGGCGGCTGCACGGCTGTGGGGGTGAGCTTGTTCGTGGCCAGCAGGCGATAGCTGTGGGAATTGGAGCCGGCGTAGAGGAAGTCGTAAACGCGAATCCGATAATCTCCGGCGGCCGCCGCCTGAAATCGCAGACGCGGTTCGAGATCGCCCGTGCGGCGGGCATACGCGATGCGTCGGCCGTTCGGATGGAAGACTTCAATGACCGGAATCATGGGAGAGTCGAGCGGAAGGCAGTCGAGCCGCAGTTCACGCCATTCGCCAGCAGGGACTGTCAGCAGGAACTCATCGATATCGGCTCGCGCCTCACAACGGCTGTAGACCACGGTATCGACGGTCAGAGCCAGCGGCTGATCGTTCTGCCAGTCTTTCTCTTCGTGCGTGACAACGGGCTGCGATTCGACACGGAACATTCGCGAGTTGCTGACGCCGAAACGCCCTTCAACGCGGATGGCGTGATAACCGGCTGGAACATCCCCGGCGACTTTCACTTTGAAAGAGCGCGGGTTCGTTGTCGGATCAGGGCGCTCGAGTTGAGTGATGCCCCGGTGCGAAAAAACGACCCCGGAAAGCTCATCGAGATCGGTGCCGTCGACGATGCTGATCGTCGTCTCGGTTCCCGCCTGGGCTCCGGGAGGGAAGACGCTGCCCAGTTGAGTGATGGGCAACTGGGCGAAAAGCGGACCTGCTGAAAGGGTGAAGATGATCAGCAGGGCCGTCAACCATCGGAGTTGTCGCATGAAAACGCCCGCGTCAGGAAGGAGGGATGAGGGTTGTTCAGGAAGGATGGGCACGCGTCTCCCGTTTGTCAGTGGTTAAACATGAACTCCTTGGAGTTGACCAGAGCCCAGATGACATCTTCGTAGGAGATCTTGGCTTCAATTCCTTCGCGTTTCACGTAGCTGACAGCCGCGTGCAGTTCTTCTTCCCGAGGCTCCCGGGCATACGCCCAGAGATACAGTTCTTTGATGCGGTCCTCGTGCGGCCGGGCTTCGTCTTTGGCGAGCTGTGCGGCTCGGCCGCGTCCGTCCGAGATTTTGCCCTGAACTTCCTGACTGTTCAGCAGGTGCAGCGACTGAGCAAGGCTCGCATCGCCGGACCGTTCGCACTCGCAGGCGGTTTCGCCCTGTGGCTGGCCAAAGACTTTCATGAAGTAAGGAGCCGTGCTGACATCCCGCATCTGCAGAGCGGAGTAGCCAGCCGGCAACCCGTTCATCTGCGAAGGAACGCCTGCGATCTGATGCAGAGCATCGTAAAGACTCTCAGCGGAAAGACGCTTCGGGTAGTACCGGGAGAAGTTCTGCTTGTCCTTCAGGTTGTACTCGTTTGGCAGAGCGCTCAGCTGGTATGTCCGCGAGTTGCAGATCAGTCGGACAAGGCCTTTAAGGTCGAAGCCGGAGTCGACGAACGATTTGGCCAGACTGTCGAGCAGCTCGGGATTGGCGGGCGGATTCGTCGCCCGCATGTCGTCTTCGGGGTCGACGATGCCGCGTCCGAAGAAGTGTTTCCAGTAGCGGTTCACCAGAGTACGGGCGAAGAACGGATTCTCCGGTTCTGACATCCAGTTGGCCAGCGCGACACGCGGGTCCTGATCCGGAGCCAGTTCGATCGGCTCGCCGCCGAGTCCACATGGCTTCATGGCTTCGCCGGATTTCGGATTCTTCGCCGTGGCGGTTCCGAAGTTGTGGAACACGCGACGGTCGCGGCCTTTGGCGTTCACGTTGCCCGCCTGAGTCTTTTTGCCAATCCGGCTGAAGAAGGCGGCCATGCCGTAATAGTCATCCTGGCTCCATTCTTCGAACGGATGGTGATGACAGCGGGCACACTGAATGCGGACGCCGAGGAAGAGCTGGGCACAGTCTTCGACCAGGCTCTCCGCGTCGGTCACTTCGCGATACCAGGTGACGGGCGGATTCTGATCGATGCTGCCAGAGGCAGTAATGATCTGGCTCACCATCTCATCGTACGGCTTGTTCTCGTAGATTGAGTTCCAAATCCACTGATAGAACGCATACACGCCATACAGATCTTCCGGACGCTGCTTGCGGTTTCGCAGGAGCAGGCTCCACTTGTTCGTGAACAGGTCGGCATACTCGGGTGTGTCGAGCAGTCGATCGATCAACTCGCTGCGTTTGTTCGGATTGGTGTCGGCAACGAACGCTTTTGCTTCTTCCGCGGTTGGAAGTGTTCCGGTGATGTCGATGTAAACACGACGCAGGAACGTCTCATCGGTTGCCGGTGCTGAGGGCGGAATGCCGAGCTGTTTGAGTTTCGAGAAGACGGCTTCGTCGATGAGGTTCGCCGGAGCGGGGATCGACTGGGTGTCTGCCCCCAGAGGAATGGTCGAACGGAACGTATCGACGTAGCCCTGATAGCGGGCCATCACGGCGACTTCGCCGCTCAGCTGGCCGGTGGTCACGAGGCCTGTCGGCGTGACTTCAGCCATTTCGGCGACGTTGGGTTCGAATAGAGCGGTGCGGGTCACGTCTTTTGTGTGGCCATCGCTGTAAGTGGCGATCACCGCCACCTGCTGATTGACATCGGTCCCCATGATCCGCTGCTTGGGAAAACATTCGATGCCGGTGAGGACCGGATCGGATTCGCTGCCGTAGGGCATCCCCTGTTCGATCCAGCGATAAAGCAGACGGTATTCATCGCTGTCCGGCTTCAGCGGACTGCCGCCGCCGTGAGGCACCTGTCCGCTGCCTTTGGTCAGCAGCAAACTTTCGGCGGGTGCAGCGGGCGAGAGGCGACGGCTGCGGCTCTCGTAGACGAGATATTCGTAATCATCTTCAGGATAGAAACCGAGCAGCGACAGCTTGAACCCGTTCTGGCCGCTCGCTTTGCCGTGACAGCCACCGCCGTTGCAGCCTAACTTCGAGAAGATTGGGACGATCTCGTGCTTGAAATTCACCGCCTGAGTCGTGTCCATTCCGGAAACAGTGATGGGGCGTTCGGCCTGGACACCCAGCGTGGTGCGGATGGTCAGCTTGCCATTTCCGTTTTCCAGCGGAAGGATCAGGCCATCGCCCAGAACTCGGGCGAGCGTCGGGGGTTCAATCGTCCAGCTGACGTCTCGTGTGTAGTCGATGTTGCGACCGTCCCGCATTTTGGCCGTCACGATCAGCTGCTTGCGATCATCGGCTCCACGGAGGGTGATCGCTCCATTGATGTCATCGGCCAGATCGGGGCCAATCGTGATCTCGGCGATCGTCAGCGATTCCCCGGCCGGTTCGTTGCCGCGAGCAGAGGAGACAACGAATAAAGACAGAGACAGCATGCAGACCGTTCGGAACAGTCGTGCAGAGAGAAGGGCATTCGTCATAGGGACATCCTAATCAACCTGCGAATACGTATGTCGAACCGACAGAAGTCGGCTGTATCTGTATGGAGAACAGTCGTCAGGAACTGTTCTGATCAGGCAGGTTCCGCGAAGGTCAGGTACCAGGGCGGGAACGGCTGTGGTTTTGGGGTTGGTCGAAACGAGGTCTCAGGTGAGAGTGCACTTCAGGTTCACCGAAAAACGGCGTATGCTCACCTGAAGAACATATCAATAATCACTTGACTGTCAATATTGAATCGTTTCTCACCGCTGAGGAAGCGGCGAGGCTCGTACGAGCGCGACCGAGGTACGAGGATGTCTGGCAAGGCAGGAGCGTCTATCTTATACCGTCGGTGTAACTCGTGAAAAGCTCTCGCAACGCTTTGTCGCGAATTTTTTCATTCTTGAGAAGATCGAACTTCTCCGCGAGTTTGCCTCTGACTAACGGGGCTGGTTGTCCACGGGAGTTGAGTCCGGGTGAGTGAGTCCACTGCAGAGCACGGCGGCGACCGGTTGAGTCGTCGCGAACAGGTCGCCGCCGGAATTCTCCGCGTCATCGGCGTGGGAGGACTGCTCGCGCTACCGGCGATCTTCCTGCCGATGGAAGCGATGACTGCCATTCACACCTGGCTGGGACTGGGGACGGTGAGTGCCGATCCGGTGGTCGAGTACCTTGCGCGAACGACATCGATGTTCTACGTCGTCGCCGGAATCATCACGCTTGCCATTTCGTTCAATCTCTGGCGATATCGTCCGCTGGCGCGGCTGTGGGGCTGGCTGGCGATTGTGAAAGGGGTTGCCGTGCTCGTGATCGATCTCGATGTCGGCCTTCCCGTCTGGTGGACGGCGGTCGAGGGGCCGTCTTCAATTCTCATCGGTCTGCTGCTGCTCTGGCTGCTGCGAACCGGGGCGACTGTCGAACCGAATTGACGCAGTCGATCCGGGCTCGCTTCTCGTCGGCTGGTCGCAGTCATAGAATCAAAACGAGTTCATATCCGCCTGCGCCCTCTGACTGTAGACCGACCACGCTTATGTCCGCGCGATCCCAACTGATTCTGCTCCTCCTGCTTGTGCCAGCGATTCCCTTGCTGGCCTGGGCGAGCCGCCCTTATCTGGCCCCGCGAAAGCCGGAGCCTGACATCTTCTCCGGCGGTAAGTCTTATCCGCCTTCGGAACTTGCCTTTACGAAGCAGGCGATCGGTCCGGAACCAACGGGGCTGCCGCTGATTACCAACGTGCAGGTTGTCGACGAAGATGGCGATGGGCAGAACGAGATTCTCGTCTGCGATGCCAGTTTGAATCAGATCACGGTCTATCGCCGACAGGGCGAGGAGTGGAACGAGGAAGTGTTGATTCCGCTCGTCTCCGCCCCGGCTCATGTCACGCCGGTGGATGCCGATGGCGATGGGGATCTCGACATGGTGGTCTCGGTTCTCGGGAACATCATGCCGGATGATTCGGTGATCGGCCGCGTCGAGTTGTTCGAGCGAACTGAGAGCGGATTCGAACGGCACGTCATTCTCGACAATGTCCGCCGCATTGCCGATGTCCAGCCGGGAGACTTTGATCAGGATGGAGACATCGACTTCGCCGTCGCCGAGTTCGGTTACAGCCGCGGAGCGGTTCGCTGGCTCCAGAACGAAGGGGACTTCCAGTACCGCGACCACGAGCTGCTGAACGCTCCGGGAACGATCCACGTGCCGGTCGCCGATTACGATGGTGATGGCGATCTCGATATCGCGGCCATTGTCTCGCAGGATGAAGAAGAGCTCTGGGCGTTCGAGAACGCGGGCGATGGAACCTTCACGCCGCGCCGGCTGTGGTTCACGGTCAATCTCGACCTTGGCAGTGCCGGGCTGGTCAGTGCCGATCTCGACAGCGATGGTGATCAGGATCTCATTCTGCCGGCTGGCGACAACCTCGAAGATTTCGATGCCTACCCTCAGCCTTATCACGGCTGCTACTGGTTTGAGAACAAGGGGGACTGGACCTTCGAGATGAAACGTATTGCCGATCTCGGCGGAACTTATGCCGCGGCAGCGGGAGATCTGGACGGCGATAACGATATCGACGTGGCGCTCGTCAGCATGACAAACGACTGGTACACGCCGGGGACGGCCAGCGTGGTCTGGCTGGAGAACGACGGCGAACAGAACTTCACGAGCTGGCAGATCGCCAGCGATCCGATTCACCTGGTGACGGTCGCTATCGGAGACATCAACGGCGACTCCCGACTCGATGTCCTCGCCGGAGCCTTGAACTTTCGCAAGCCGTACGAACAGGTGGGCCGTGTTTCGGCCTGGCTCGGACAGCAGAAAGGAGGTGCGAAATGACAATCGCTCTGCGTCTCCTCTATGTCATCGTCGTGGCTGAAATCCTCGGAGCCGTGTACTTTGTTTCGCGGCCGTCCGAGCATGTCCCCTCCCTGATTCCGCCGGTCACTTTCAGCGATCCCGTTTACGAAGCAGAACTGCGCGACCTTGCCGAAAAGGCGAAGCCAGATGATTCGGCTTCGATCCGCCAACTGGCCGAGGCTCTGGTCGGGCACGGCTTCTATGCCTATGCCGAGCATGCCTACCGCTGGGCTCTGGCCACCGATGAAGGGGATCTATCGTCGCAGTTCGGACTGGCCTTCTGCCTCGATCGCACCGGTCGCATTGCTGAAAGCACCGAAGCCTATCGTGAAGTCACGGCAATGCAGCCGCGGACGGAGAGCGAGAAGAATTTGCCGCTTTACGCGTCGTATTCGATCGGGCGGAACTTCCTTCGCGAAGAGAACGCCGAGTCGGCCGAGGCGTTGTTCCGTCAGAAGATCAGCTTTCTCCCCGCCCGCTATCAGCTGGCTAAGTTGCAGATTCGTTCCGGTCGGGCGGCGGAAGGTCTGCAGACGATTGCCCCGGGGCTGGATGAGATGCCATTCTCGCTGGGACTTCATCATCTGCGATACCGGGCGTTACAGCAGCTCAACCAGCCGGAACGTGTGGCGGAGGCGGCTCGACTGGTGGAACTCTCAGCGTATCTGCTGCCGATCAATTTCAGCACCGATCTGGTGCGGCCCTTCGCGGAAGCGTACGGCTTCACACGCGAGCTCGCGGTAATCGATCAGGAACTGAGGCAGGATCAGACGCAGCAGGCCGAACAGCATCTGCTGGCTCTGCAGGACAAAATTGGTGAACGACGTATTCCGCAATACGTGACTGCTCGGCTCACGCTGGGCGATATATATCTTCGTTCACAACGGGCTGAAGAATTGAAACAGACGGCAGCCGAACTCACGGACTTCGGAGTTCAGCCAGCCGAGCTCTTGCTCTGGAAGGCGGGGATTGCCGTCTTCGAAGGGCGAACCGAGGAAGCAGCCGAGTTCTGGCAGCAGGCGCTCCTGGTCGAGCCCGATATGCAGGCCCACCTCAATCTGAAGGATCACTACGAGAAGCAGGGGGACATCGAACGAGCGGCCTGGCATTCGTCACGAGCCCTCGTTCTCCAGGGTCGAGCACTCTTCCGCAGCAACCGTCCCGACCAGGCCGACGCCCTGTTTCAGCAGGCCGTTGAGACCGATCCGCAGAACGCCGAAGGCTGGTTTTTCCATGCCGAGATGAGCCACTATCTGGGCAACTTCGAAGCGGCTCGCACGGCGTACGAGAAGTGTCTGGAACTCGATCCGCTGAACGGCAAGGCAATTCAGGCTCGGAAGACTCTCCCCGAACAGTCGCCATAAAAACGCGAGCCGCGAACTCTTCCCGTTCCCAGCCGTTTTCCTGCGGTAACTTGACACTCATCAGTGAGGGTGGATAATTTCGCCCACCTTCAAGGGCGGCGACCCCAAACTTGCCGGCCTGCTGTTTTCCAACTCTAAACCGAGGATGTCCTCTTGTTTCGCTCAGCCGCTCTGCTCATGCTCCTCGCTCTTATCACATCTCCTCTCGTCGGTTGCGGCGGAGGGGGAGCTTCCGACCAGCCGGAACTCGGTCAGGTCTCCGGCACCGTGACAATGGATGGCCAGCCGCTTCCGAATGTCACCGTCAGCTTCGTCCCCGAGACAGGGGCTCCGTCGAATGGCGTGACCGATGAAGCCGGCAAATACGAACTGACCTACAAGGGCACCGAACGTGGTGCAGCCGTGGGGCAGCACAAAGTGTCGATCACGACGCCGACGGAAGGGCCGCCCGCCCCCGGGTACAAGGATCCCATTCCGGCCAAATACAACGAAAACACCACGCTGACGGCGACCGTCGCGGCTGGGGACAACCCGCCGATCGACTTCGCTCTCGAGTCGAAGTAACTCGCGCTGGAATCACAATTGGGCTGGTAAAGCTGGCACCATCCCAGACCTGCGGGGAATTTTCGTGATTTTACGGAAATTCCCCCACTCATTTATTGATTCGCGCCCACGGGACGTTATTGTTCCACATCCACAGGTCTGCATTAGCTGATGGATGCGACCGTTGCTCCGGTCGACAGAGCCGTGCTTTATTTCTGAGGTGCCTCAGAACTGTCGACGACCAGGACTCTCACTCTCACTCTCATCGGAAAAGGACTGCGCTTAAATGCGGACAAACTCCCTTTCACTGACTCACCGGAACGAATCGCGCCAGCGGGCCTTCACGCTGATCGAACTGCTCGTCGTTATCGCCATCATTGCGATCCTGGTTGCGCTGCTGCTTCCGGCTGTTCAGCAGGCTCGGGAAGCCGCCCGCCGCAGCTCGTGCAAGAACAACCTGAAGCAGATCGGTCTGGCCCTGCACAACTATCACGACGTCCACAATGTCTTCCCGCCGGCCTTCATCCACGGCGGCGGCGGTGGCTATGCAACCAGCAACACCTACACCGCTGCTCAGCTGTCCAACGGCCTCGGCTGGCAGACGCACATTCTGCCAATGGTCGAACAGCCAGCTCTGTACGATCAGATCGGCAGCCAGACCAACGGTTACGCCGTTCACTGGATGGATAAGAACTTCGACGGCACGATCAATGACCCGATCGACGCCGCCCGTCAGATCATCGCGACCTACAACTGTCCCTCCGATCCGATGGCCGGTCTGAACACCAAGCGTCAGGCAAGTGGCGTGGCTGTTGGTAAGACCAACTACCTGGCCGTTTCCGGGACCAGTGCCGCCACGAACTTCAACGGAACCTTCTTCGTCAACTCGCGAATTGGTTTCCGGGACATGACTGACGGAACGACCAACACGATGATTGTCGCCGAACGGTCGACGATTGCCGATCGTTCCGATCTGCTCACCTGTGGAACTGAAGCCTGTAACTTCACAGGTGGCGTCTGGATCGGTCCCCGTTACATTTCGCTGACCGCCGGCGGATGGCACCCGGGTGTCAACCCGCAGGACGTCGCTGCGTTCGGTGGGGCAACCACCTACCAGGTCGCACGGTCGAATCAGCCTTGGGGCGACGACTGGATCTTCTCCAGCCCGCACCAGGGCGGCATCCAGGCCTGTATGGGCGATGGCTCGATCCGCTTCCTCTCAGAGAACATTTCTCTGGTCACCTACTCGGCCATCGTGACCCGCTCCAACAACGAAGTCGTTGGCGAGTTCTAATCACGATCCGCTGAAAAACAACGAAACCCGGCCGTTCGAAAGAACGACCGGGTTTTTCTTTTGCGCGAAAGGGTGCCATGCTTGCCCTGCCTCTTTGAGGCGATGCAAGCATGGCACCCGATATTCGACGACTGTCTCTCACTCACGACCAGTACTTGCGGTCCAGGCTCCGGTAGTTCACCGCTTCACTCAAATGGATCTCGGTGATCAACTCGCTTGCTTCGAGGTCGGCGATTGTGCGGCAGACTCTCAGAATGCGATCGTGGGCGCGGGCGGAGAGGCCGAGTTCTTCCATGGCGGCTTTGAGGAACAGTTCGGCGTCTGCTGTAAGTTTGCAGTGCTCGCGGATCTGCCGGGTCGTCATGCGGCCGTTGATGCGATTGGGTGCGGACGCGAAACGGCGTTCCTGAATCTCCCGCGCCTGCAGGACCTGCTCTTTCATCTGAGCCGAGTTAGTCCCCTCCTGTTTGTCGGCCAGTTCCCGGAACGGCACCGCCGGGACTTCGATGTGGATATCAATCCGGTCGAGCAGGGGGCCACTGATCTTACTCAGATACCGCTCCATCGCCTGAGCATTCACGCGATGCCCCCCTTCCGGGCCGTAGCCGCTGGGACTGGGATTCATCGCGGCAATCAGCATGAAATCCGCCGGAAAGGTGGTGCTGCCAATGGCCCGGGTGATGGTCACGTTCTGACTCTCGAGCGGCTGCCGCAACACTTCAAGCGTTCGCTTGTTGAACTCGGGCAACTCATCCAGAAAGAGCACGCCATTGTGTGCCAGCGAAATCTCCCCCGGCTTCGGCACACTCCCGCCGCCGACCAGTCCGGCTTCACTGACCGTATGATGCGGTTCGCGAAACGGACGCTTCAGAATCAGCGATTCGCCATTGGACAGCAGCCCGGTCGCCGAGTGAATCCGCGTCGTCTCCAGACTCTCGTCCTGCGAGAGCGAGGGAAGAATCGTCGGGATCCGGGAAGCCAGCAGAGTCTTTCCAGAGCCAGGCGGGCCGATCATTAATAGATGGTGCGAACCGGCAGCCGCGACGGTCAAAGCGCGTTTGGCAAACTCCTGTCCTTTGACGTCGGCGTAGTCGATCAGATACCGGCCGTATTCTTCGACCGCTTCTTCCCAGCGAAAGGGAGCCGGTTCGATCGGCAGCTGGCCATTCAGAAAGCCGACCGCTTCGGTGAGCGACTGGATCGGAATGATGTCGACCCCTTCGACCACGCTGGCTTCGCGAACATTCTCGGCCGGGACGAGCAGTCCTCGCTGCTGATGATTCCGGGCTTCCATCGCCATCGAAAGGGTGCCGCGAGCAGGGCGGAGCGAACCGTCCAGCGCGAGTTCGCCCACGGCTGCATACTGAGACAGCAGTTCCTGATCGAGCTGCCCGCTGGCCGCAAGAATTCCGAGGGCAATCGGCAGGTCGAGCGAGGCAGCTTCCTTGGGCAGGTCAGCCGGCGACAGGTTAATCACGATTCGATCAATGCAGCGGACGTAGCCACTGTTGACGATCGCCCGCTCAATCCGATGCGTACTCTCCCGCACGGCGGCCTCGGCGAGTCCGACCAGAATCGTCTTCGGCAACGCCCCCGGCGAAATATCAACCTCGACCTCCACCGGCCGCGCATCGATGCCATACAACGTAAAACTGAGAAGACGCGCCAGCATGAGATTGGAGAACGTTCGCAGAATTCAAAGTGGTCGGACAACAGCAGACTGACGAGGACACCCGTCAATGGCTATCCTGCCACAATTGTTCAGCGATTGCCAGCCAGCAAGAAGCACGACGGCCCTGCCCAAGGGTGGCCCGACCGAAACGGTCGGGTCGCGCAGCGACAAGAGGTCTCATCATGCGCGGCGGGTTACCCGTGGGCCGTACATCAACCGTCAGCCTCCCGTCCATCAGGCCACCGAATCGGCACCCTTACCGACTTGTTTAGAACATACCATCGAGCGGAGTTGAACGAGTGTGCCTCAGGCTTTGCCCATCGACGCGATTAAGAGTCTGCATGGATAGGAGTTTGTACTAGGCTTTGAACGCGGATGGGGAGAGCCTCCTGTTGCTTCGCAACCCGGCCAGATGGCCGGGCCACCCTTGTATGGCACGGCCTTAATACGCGGACCTATCCGTTCGAGATCGCCGGGGCCGAGAAAGTCGGGTGGCCCGACCGAAGTGGTCGGGTCGCGCAGCGACAAGAGGTCTCATCATGTGGCGCCGGTCGCGTGTAGTCCGTCCATCAACCGTCAGCATCCAATCCTTCGGGCCAGCGAATCGGAATACCGACTGATCGGTGTTCTAGATACCAGCGAACGGAGCTGAACGGGTAGGCCTCAGGCTTCGCCCATCGATGTGTTTAAGAGTCTGCATGGATAGGAGTGGATACTAGGCTTCGGGCGCGGACGGTGACAGCCTCTTGTTGCTTCGCAACCCGGCCAGATGGCCGGGCCACCCGTGGTAACCGTGAACCACGGTTACGGCACGGCTCGAATGCACACTACCTCTTCCTCGTTCTTTAAGCGGACATATCCGTTCGAGATCGCCGGGGCCGAGTAAGCCGGGTGGCCCGACCGAAGCGGTCGGGTCGCGCAGCGACAAGAGGTCTCATCATGTACGGCCGGTTACTCGCGGGCCGTACATCAACCGTCAGCCTCCAGGCCGTCCGGCCAGCGAATCGGGACACCGACTGACTTGTTCAGCAGATACCAGCGAGCGGAGCTGAATGGGTAGGCCTCGGGCTTCTCCACCAGCCCCGCACGAAGGGGATTTAGATGCATGTAGTCGAGCTTCTGTTCGACTTTCCCACGGGACCAGAGATTAAGCCCGTAGTATCGCTCTTGCCAGATCCGGTCATCAGGACCAGAGATCGTCTCATACGAGGAGAAGGCTTCGCGGTAAAGCTTCTTAATCGAAATGGAAGAGGCCGTCTTCCAGTGATTCATGAACCGGCTCAACTGTTCGGTCTCAGGGAACCAGACCATTGCATGCACGTGATCGGGCATGATGACAAACCCCAGGCAGATCCCGTTCAGCTTGGCGAGGGTGCTACCGAGGTGCCCGATTGTGATTCGTTTGGCGCGATCGGAATCGAGGAGACGTCGTCGTTTGTAGCAGGAAAACGTGACGAAATGAACGTGCCTGTCGCTGTCGTATACTCGACGTTTCGTCACAGCTAATCCCAACGATGCGATTAAGTGTCTGCATGGATGGGAGTCGATTTTAGGCTTCGGGCGCGGATGGGGAAAGCTTCCTGTTGCTTCGCAACCCGGCCAGATGGCCGGGCCACCCTGCGATTGCCGGTCAGCAAGAAGCACGGCCCTGGCCAAGGGTGGCCCGACCGAAACGGTCGGGTCGCGCAGCGACAAGAGGTCTCATCATGCGCGGCCGGTTACGCGTGGGCCGCCATCAATCGTCAGCCTCCAGTCCATCAGGCCACCGAATCGGCATCTCGACCGACGTGTTCAGAAGACACTATCCAGCGGAGCCGAACGGGTATGCCTCAGGCTTCGCCCATCGATGCGATTAAGAAGTTTATATACATAGGAGTGGATACTAGGCTTCGGGCGCGGATGGGGACAGCCTCTTGTTGCTTCGCAACCCGGCCAGAAGGCCGGGCCACCCGTAGGAACCGTGAACCACGGTTACGGCACGGCTCGAATGCACACTACCTCTTCCTCGTTCTTCAGCAGCACATATCCATCCGAGATCGCCGGGGCTGAGAAGGCGGGTTCGGTCAGCAGGGGTTCGGTCGGTGCTTTGAGTTCGGTCAACTCATGTGGATTGGTGCTGATGACGGAGATCTTGCCGGATTCGCCGTAGAGCAGGATGGATTCGCCGGAGATGACGTGGGTGCCGCGGCCGAGGCGGCGGTTGTATTTCCAGAGGAGTTCGCCGGAGGCCAGGTCGACGCAGCGGAAACTCTTGTCGAAGAAATGCCAGCCATACAGGTAGCCGTCGCGGCAGGTGAGCGGATTGAACTGGCTGACGAGCGTCCGCTTGTCCTGGCGGATTTCTTCGAAGCCGCGATCGGGCAGAATGCGAAGGTACTTCGTGCCGGCCTGATAGGCGGTGAAGATGACGACGTCGCCGTAGATGACCGGCGAGGTGGCATTCACGAAGTCTTCGGCGATCGCCTTGAACGGGAACGACCAGTCTTCCGCCCCCGTGTCGGGGTTTAATGAAATCGCGGAATCGGCGGCGAGGACGAAGCAGAATGATTCGCCATGAATCGTCGCCAGCTGCGGCGTGGCGTATGAAGCCGTGTGAGCGGTGCTGGTCCAGCGGGTTTCCCCGGACTGCTGATCGACAGCAATGACGCCCGCTTCCGGTTCTCCACCGACGTTGAGAATGAGCATGTCTTTATAGACAGCCGGCGTATGACCGACGGCGAAGACATTCTCCGGGACCTTGTACTTTTCGCTCAGGTTCCGTTCCCAGATCGTTTCTCCATTCGCGAAATCGAGACAGCGGAGCATGCCTTCCGCACTCTGCACGTAAACCCGGCCATTGAGGATGAGCGGGGTGCTGTACGGTCCACTGCTGTGGGGCGGGTTCGGGCAGACGTAACTGGTCGGATAGCGGCGTTCCCAGATGACGTCGCCAGTGACAAGGTCGAACACCGATGTCAGTTCTTCATCGCCGATCCGATGCAGCACGACCGCTTTCTGCTCGGCGATCACCGGGGAGCTGTAACCGGTGCCGATCGATTTCCGCCAGACGACTTCGGGAGCGGCTCCGTTCCAGCCGAGTGTTTCTGCGCGATTAGCCGGGACAATGCTGTCGGATTGCGGACCGAAGAGACGGGGCCAGCCTTCCATCAACTCTGCGGGGGCGGCTCGATCGATTTCGCCGACCTGGATCGGGGCAAGTTCGTCGAGCGTGTTTGGTCCGACCGGGCGGGAAATGAGGAGCGGCGTCAGCGAGCCGGACCCGATGGCGGCGATTGTCCCCAGGCCGAGACCGAAAAAGACCAGCATGACGGAACGGAACGTGCGCGAGCGGCTCATTTTCTGGCGTCTTTACTGCGAAGAAGGTGAAACCGCTCATCTTTCGATGCAAACGGGGCGGCGTCAACGACCGCTGAGTTTTTCGCCGATTCTTCATGAATTCAAAGAGACACCCTCGTTCACGGACCGATTAACTCACTTTGAAACAATCTCCGTCGCTCAAATTGCGAATTCGTTTTCGTTTCACTATCGTCAACGCGAAAATATCTGTGAACTCAGATGTTTTCACTGGACACCGATTTCTCACGAGACCGACAAGACGAAAGTTGCTGCCGACTTATGAAACCGATTACCAAGCTGCTGGTTGCCAACCGGGGTGAAATCGCGATCCGTATCTTCCGTTCCGCCACGGAGTTAGGAATCCGGACCGTCGCCATTTACTCCTACGAAGACCGTTATGCACTGCATCGGTTCAAGGCCGACGAAGCCTACCAGATCGGCCGGGAAGGGGAGCCGATCCGGACCTATCTCGATATCGAGAGCATTGTCCGCCAGGCCAAAGAATGCGGTGCCGACGCGATTCACCCGGGCTACGGCTTCCTCTCGGAGAACCCCGATCTGGCGAAAGCCTGTGAAAAAGCGGGGATCACGTTCGTTGGCCCCTCAATCGATTCGCTCGAACAGCTCGGCGACAAGACGACCGCCCGTCAGCTGGCGAAAAAAGCCGGTGTGCCGGTCCTTTCCGGGAGCGGAGAAGCGATCGCCACCGAGGAAGACGGACTCAAACAGGCCGAGAAGGAAGGCTTCCCGATCATTCTGAAAGCTGCCAAAGGGGGCGGCGGACGCGGGATGCGGGTGGTTAACAGTGCCGAGGACTTCAGCTCGGCGTTCCAGTCGGCTCAGCGGGAAGCACTCACGGCGTTCGGCAGTTCCGATGTCTTCATCGAGAAGTTTGTCGAACAGGCCCGGCACATCGAAGTGCAGATTCTTGGGGATCGTCACGGCAATCTGACCCACCTGTATGAACGCGACTGCTCGGTGCAGCGGCGGCATCAGAAGGTTGTTGAAATCGCCCCGGCTCCGAATCTTTCCGACAAGGCCCGGCAAACGCTGCTCGACTCCGCTCTGAAAATCGGGAACGAAGTCGGCTACTACGCAGCCGGTACGGTTGAGTTCCTCGTCGACGCCAAGACCGACGAGGTTTACTTCATTGAAGTCAACCCGCGTATTCAGGTCGAACACACGGTGACGGAAGAAGTGACCGGCTTCGACATCGTGAAGTCGCAGATTTTGATTTCGTCGGGCCACAAGTTGACCGATCCGGAAATCGGCATCGACCCGGCCAATCCGCCGAAGCCGAACGGTTTTGCCATTCAGTGTCGTATCACGACCGAAGATCCGACCAACGGCTTCATGCCCGATTACGGTCGCGTGTCGCACTATCGCTCGGCCAGTGGGATGGGGATTCGCCTCGACGCTGGCAGTGCATTCTCGGGAGCCGTGGTGAATCCGTTCTACGATTCGCTGCTGGTAAAGGTGACCGCTCACGGCCGCACTTATCGTGAGACGGCTCGCCGGATGCTGCGTTCGCTGCAGGAATTCCGTATTCGCGGCGTGAAGACCAACATCCCGTTCCTCGCGAAAGTGGTCACGCACGAAACCTTCCTCGAAGGGAACTGTACGACCCGATTCATCGACAAGACGCCGGAGCTGTTCCAGTTCCCGAAGCGGCAGGACCGGGCGACGAAAGTCCTGAAGTACATCGGCGAAACGATCGTGAACGGGAACCCGATCGTGAAGGATCGTCCGAAAGCCGTCCGCCGTATCGAGGCTCCAGTGCCGAGCTTCGACAACAGCCAGCCCCGTCCGGAAGGAACCCGCGACAAGTTCCTCGAATTGGGAGCCGAGAAGTTCTCGAAGTGGATCACCGAACAGAAGCGGCTGCTCATTACCGATACCACGTTCCGCGATGCCCATCAGTCGCTGCACGCGACCCGCTTCCGGACACGGGATCTGGTGAACATCGCCGAGGCGTATTCGTACCTGTGTCCGTCGCTCTTCTCACTGGAAATGTGGGGCGGGGCGACCTTCGATACCAGCATGCGATTCCTGCATGAATGCCCGTGGCAGCGGCTCGCGGATATGCGGGAAGCGGTGCCGAACATTCTGACGCAGATGCTGCTGCGAGCCTCGAACGCCGTCGGCTACACGAACTATCCGGACAACGTGGTGGTTGAGTTCGTGAAGGAAGCGGCTCAGACCGGCATGGATGTCTTCCGCGTCTTCGACGCCCTCAACTGGGTGCCGAACATGAAGCTGGCGATGGAAGCGGTCATCGACTCGAGCATGATCTGCGAAGCTTCGATCTGCTACACCGGCGACATCCTTGACTCGAAGCGGTCGAAGTACAACCTCAACTACTATGTCGATCTGGCCAAGCAGCTCGAAAAAATGGGCGCTCATATCCTGGCCATCAAGGACATGGCCGGTCTCTGCAAACCGGACGCCGCCACGCTGCTCGTCAAGACACTGAAGCAGGAAGTCGGCATTCCGATTCACTTCCACACGCACGACACGGCCGGTATTCAGGCCGCGGCCATCTTCAACGCGGCCGAAGAGAACCTCGATATCGCCGACTCGGCCATGGCTCCGATGTCGGGCGGAACCTCGCAGCCCAACCTGAATACGGTGGTCGGTGCCCTGCGGTTCAGCGATCGCAATCCGGATCTGAATCTCGATGCCCTCGATGATATCGCCACTTACTGGCGAGCCGTCCGCGAGTTCTATGCTCCGTTCGAGAGCGCGGTTCTGCCGGCGACGTCCGACCTGTATCGCCACGAAATGCCGGGCGGTCAGTACACGAACCTGTTCGCTCAGGCCCAGGCCCTCGGCCTTTCCGATCGCTGGTCGGATGTGTGTGATGTCTACGCGACTGTCAACGATCTGTTTGGCGACATCGTGAAGGTAACTCCGACTTCGAAAGCGGTCGGCGATATGGCCCTGTTCATGGTCGCCAACGATCTGACCGCGGAGGACATTCTCGACCCGTCCCGCGAGCACGCCTATCCAGCTTCGGTGATCGACCTCATCGGCGGGATGATGGGACAGCCGCCGGGCGGCTTCCCGGAAGAGATCAAGAAGGTGGTTCTGAAGGACAAGGAAGGTCTGACCGATCGTCCCGGAGCCAGCCTGCCGCCAGCGGATATGGAGAAGGCGAAGGAAGAACTGACCAAACTTCTCGGCCGTGCTCCGCAGAATCGCGAAGTGATCAGCTATCTGCTCTACCCGAAGGTGTATGCCGACTACGCCCGCCACACGCTCGAATATGGCGATGTCAGCATTCTGCCAACGCCGGTCTTCTTCTATGGTGAAGAGCCCGGCGAAGAGATCGCCGTCGAGATCGAGAAGGGTAAGACGCTGATCATCAAGTACCTGACGAAGTCGCAGCCGCACCCGGATGGAACGCGAACGGTCTTTTTCGAACTGAACGGTCAGCCGCGTGATGTGACGATCGTCGACAAGTCGCTCGAAGGGGATGCCGTCCAGGCAGTCAAAGCCGATCCAAACGACCCCAAACAGGTCGGAGCCTCGATGCCGGGCATGGTGGTCACCATTGCGGTGAAGCCGGGCGATAAGGTCAAGAAAGGCCAGAAGCTGTTCAGCCTCGAAGCGATGAAGATGGAGAGCACCATCAACGCAGAGTCGGCCGGGACGGTGGCAGCCGTGCACATGAAGCCCGGCAGCCAGGTCAACACCGGCGATCTCGTGATTACCTTCGAGTAGAGCCGCGCAGAGCGGGCGAGCTTCATCTTCGGGGCGGTGCGATTCCAGATGGTGTCGCCCGCCCCATGCTGCGGATGGGCTCAGCGTATCACTTCAAGAACGTTCGGACCTTTTGAGTACAGGATTCCAATGGATCTCAAACCGCTTTCCCGCCTGGCCACGCCGCTCCTTGTGCTCCTGAAGGTTCAGATTTTTGTTCTGGTCATCGCCATAATTTTCGATGTCACCCAGGTTTATCTGTTTCAGCAGGCGAGTCAGGGAGTTGATGTCGTCGACTCACTTCAGACTGTCTTGAACGGAAACGGCATTGTCGCGCTCGTGCAGGTGGCTCTTTCCCTCGTTATCGGGATCATCTTCCTCAAGTGGAAGTATCGGGCCAATAACAACCTCCGCAAATTGTCGACGCATGAGTTCGAACACACGCCGGGATGGGCGGTCGGCTCTTACTTCGTTCCGATCGTTAACCTCGTCGCTCCCTATAACGCGATGAAAGAGATCTGGACCGTTGCTCATCAGCAAGAGGAAAATACAAGATTTCTGGGGCTCTGGTGGGGAGCCTGGATTGTTTCTGGCGCTCTGGGGCAGTTGTCTTTTCGCATCAATATGCGGGCGGATGATCTGGAGTCATACACTTACTCGGCTGCAGCTGATTTCGCCTCCGATGGGTTTGATGTTCTGTTGAATTTGATCGCCATCGTGCTTGTGTCGCGGATCACCACGGCCTATCAGCAAAACTATGCGGAGGCCGGAGGCGAGCATCGTGAGAGAAGGGATGAGTTCGCAGACGATGTATCCGGCTTCTGAGGAACTTACTCCTTACTTTCTGCCAGATCTCGAAGCATCCGCACGGCCGAGGTTTCGAACAACTCCTGCCATTCGGGAGCGACCAGTGTGTCGCAGTCTTCCTGGGCATACCCGATGTTCGTTCGCTGGGCGACAGTGGGCGTGTAGTAGATATACCCGTTCGTATAACCGGCGACGAACGCTCCGGGATCATCGATCTGCTTTTTGATGTTGAGTCCGACTTCGACGGTTAGCTCTCCGGGGAAGGTGACCAGCTTGAAGTCGCCAACGCGGAGGGCGCACATCTCGACCGAGAGCGTGCTGCTGTCGGCTTCTTCGGTTTCCTTCTGGTGCCGCTTCAGCAGTGCGAGATTGGCGTTGAGTCGCGTCAGCTCTTCCATGACCTTGATGTTCGCCAGATAGGCTTCAACCTGAGCCCGGTTTTCTGCATCGAGCCGCTTAAGGTCGTCACGCTCGATCTGTTCGTCGTGCAGATATCCCTGAGCATAAGCGGAGGGGAACTCGGGGTTCATCTTCTGTTGAATCAACAGCGGCATGAACGTCTTGAAGTTGATGTTTGTACGACGCAGCGAGCTCACCAGCTTGTCGCGTTCGGCTTCGATGGCATCGATGCGCTGCTGATAATCGGTCGCCCGGGGGATGGTGAGTATCTGATGGTCGATCTCAAGCGATTGACTGTCTGATCGCGGCAACTCCTGGGCGGCGTCCAGCACGCGCGTTCCGAGGAAGTAGCCGAGCGTCTCGGCGTCCGGTGGTTGATGGACTTCCTTGTAACGGACCGGATTAATGTCGCCGCCGCAGCCCTGAATGAAGAAGGCCATCGCATCGCCGTCAAATGCGGTCTCCACCAGAGTGGATGCATAACCGGGAAAGTCGGCGGACGAGCCTTTGCTCGGCGGATTCATGATCGGATGGCAGGCGAAGTTGTAGACGACCGCCAGCGGGCGACCATCTTCGCGGTCGAGTCGCAGCAGTCCAACTTCCGGATCGATCGGCCCGACTTTGGCAATGTCCTCATCCCAGGCGAAGGAGTACGCCCGCCGCATATCGACCTGACTCCCATCCTTCAGATAGACACGACGATTCTCGCTGATTCGCGGCTCGTGAGCCGTGCCGACAGAGACTCGCACCGGCTCCATCTGTCTCGCGGCTTCGCGAACAATCTTCACAACCAGCTGATCAGAATCGGAACGAACAACCCCGTGACAGTGGCTTGCATTCACGACCAGATTCTCCGGCGAAATACCGGGGTCCTGACGCAACTCGTCGCGGACGGTCTGCATGAAGGAATCCGGTATTGCTCCGATGCCGCCAATGGCGACCGCATCAACCGTAACCAGCACGGCAGTCGTGTCCCCCTGCTTGAGCACGAGGGCCTTGGCGTAGCAGGGATCGTTGACGCGGGTGATGTCCGGTTTCGTAATCTCAATCCGGGCGACCCCGGCAAGAAGGGGCTCTGCTGCAGTGGACTGGCTGAAAGCAGGCAGGCAAAGTGTGAAGAAGAGAACGAGAATCGCGGCAGGCTGTCGTCGATTGGGCATCGTTGTTCCTTGCGAAGGTCGGCATCGGAGGAGAGCAAGCGAGGGCATCGGTTTTTAGCCTACAGAATTGGCTTGGAAGAAACGAGGCGGGGAGACGATCAAATCAAAAATCTCAGGCGCGTCTCAATTGGAAATCTGTTAGATTGAGGTGAGAGATCAAGACAACAATGCGTCGACGCGAAGACGCTTCCAAGGCATGTCGGAATTGGAAACAGGGGGACAAGCCATGAGCACTGTCGAAACCCATTTGAACAAAACCTGGGCGACTCGAGCGATCAGTTGGGAGTATGGGGCAGCCGCCAGTCCCGATCTGGTTGATGTGCCGATTGAGCCGTTCCCGGCGAGCCTGCACGAGATCGATGAGACGAGTATCATTCCGCTCGATCTCTCGAATGTGATCGGCACGCCGTGGCTGGCGACCACGCCGAGTTTGCTGGCGCACTTCATCGCGCTGCAGTCGGGGGGCTCGGTGCAGCTCGCGGAGAAGACCTCGTCGGAAGTGTTCTTCGTGATGCGGGGAGCCGGGCGACTGATGACCGATCAGGGAACACTCGAGTGGAAGCAGGGCGATGTCTTCACGCTGCCTCGACACGATGCCGTCGTTCTCGAAGCCGATGAGAACTCGGCTCTCTACTGGGTGCACGACGGACCCCTGCTGAGGTACCTCGGTTCGGAGCCTCAGCAGAAGCGATTCGAGCCAGCCTATTATTCCCGCGAGTATCTGCAGTCTGAAGTCGATCGCATTCGCCAGGCGGGCATCGATGAACAGCGAAATCGCAACGGCATCATTCTCGGCAACCCGGCCAGTTCGGATACGAAGACCATCACGCATACCATGTGGTCGCTCTTCAATGTGCTGCCCGCTCGATCGGTGCAGAAACCGCATCGGCACAACTCGGTCGCCGTCGATCTGGCGGTCTCCGCGGCTCCCGGCACTTACACGATGATCGGAAAAGAGATCGACGCGGAGGGGAATATCATCAACCCCGTTCGAGCCGACTGGAATCCGAACTCGGTCTTCGTCACGCCGCCCGGCTGGTGGCATTCGCATCACAATGAATCCGATGAAGATGCGTACGTCTTCCCGGTTCAGGATGCCGGGTTACAGACGTTCCTGAGGACACTCGACATTCAGTTCGTCTCTTAGTGCGAACCACGCAACTGCGATTTCACGGCAACACCATTGAATTCACTGCTTTAGACGCCGGAGGCGACCCAGGTTGACCGCTGTTCTACTTTCGCTTCTGCCGCTGCTGGTCGTCGGCATTCTGCTGATCGGCCTCCGCTGGCCGGCGGCTCGAGTGATGCCGCTTTCGTACATCACAATTCTGCTGGTCGGCTATTTCTACTGGCAGTTGCCGCCCGCTCAACTGGCCGCGGCGACCGTCAACGGGTTGATCGTCTGCGCGAGTCTGCTCTACATCATCTTCGGGGCGATTCTGCTGCTCAACACGTTGAGTGAATCGGGCGGACTGGCCCGCATTCGCAGCGGATTCCTGGCGATCTCACCCGACCGTCGCGTGCAGGTGATTATCATCGCCTGGCTGTTCGGTTCGTTCATGGAAGGCGCAGCCGGCTTCGGCACGCCGGCGGTTATCTGCGTGCCGTTATTGATCGGCCTCGGTTTCCCCGCGAGGGCGGCAATCATTTCCGGGATGATGATTCAATGCACGCCGGTCTCATTCGGAGCAGCCGGTACGCCGATTCTGATTGGCGTCGATAAAGGACTCGCGGCCACGGAGACTTTGCAGCGCGAGTTGACTTCAATCTACGGCACGCTCGAACGCCGCGAGATTCTGGAACAGATCGGTCTCCGCGTGGCGGTGCTGCATGGAATAATCGGCACAGTCATTCCGCTGGCGATCGTGTCTACGCTGACACGGTTGTTCGGCGAGGAACGCTCTTTCAGGCAGGGGCTGCGAATCTGGAAATTCGCCATCTTCGCTGCTCTGGCTATGATCGTTCCGTACGTGACGATCGCCTTCCTGCTCGGCCCGGAGTTTCCGACGTTGATTGGTTCGCTGATTGGACTCGCAATCGTCATCCCGGCGGCCCGCAGTCGGTTTTTGTGCCCGGAAGAGCCCTGGGACTTCCCGCCGAAGGATAAGTGGTCGGACAGCTGGACCGGTGACTATGCGATCGAGCCGCAACTTGGGACTCAGATGCCGCTCGCGGTTGCATGGGGGCCGTATCTGCTGACGGCTGCTCTGCTCGTGCTGACAAGATTGCCCGGGCTGGGGCTTGATTCTTTTCTCAAAGCCTATACGCTCCCGCCGACAGGAGAGCCGCTGCAGAATCTGTTCGGTTCGAGTATCTCGGCTTCACCGATTCCATATCTGTATCTGCCGGCGGCCGTATTCATCGTGTCGAGTCTGTTCGCCGTGCTCCTGCATCGCATGCCGGCAGCCGGGTTTCGCACGGCTCTGTTTCGGTCGTCGAGGCTGATGATCCCGACGTCCGCTGCGCTTGTCTTCACCGTTCCCATGGTGCAGATCTTCATTAACTCCGGCGGAGGCGCGGGCGTGGAGCAGGACATGCCGACCGTGCTCGCCAACGCCGCCGCTCAGGCGTCCGGAGCGTGGTGGCCGCTCTTCTCTCCGGTGATTGGCGGACTCGGAGCCTTTGTCGCCGGGAGCAATACGGTGAGCAACATGATGTTCGCCCAGTTCCAGTTTCAGACCGGCGTACAAATTGGTGTCAATCCGCTGTGGATTGTCGCTGAGCAGGCGGTCGGGGGGGCAGCCGGGAATACGATCTGTGTGCACAACGTCGTTGCGGCCTGTGCGGTCGGCGGTTTGTTTGGGCGTGAGGGCGGAATCCTCCGCGTGACCTCGTTCCTGTTTCTCTACTACGTGACTGCGGCCGGACTGATCGGGCTGTTTGTCGTTCGGTGATTCGTAACGGAAGGTTGTCCGATGAACGAAGCTGCTCAGGTTTTTCGAGGCTGCATTCCGGCTTTGATGACGCCGTGTCAGGCCGATGGGACGCCACACTATGACGAACTCGTCGCGACCGCACAGCGGTTGATCTCGCGGGGAATGCAGGCTGTGGTTTACTGCGGATCCATGGGAGACTGGCCGTTACTGACTGACGAGCAACGCATGGAAGGCGTCCGGCAACTCGCGGAAGCCGGCGTGCCGGTTGTTGTCGGCACGGGGGCCCAGAACACGAAGCAGGCGGTGGCACACGCGGCTCATGCTCAGGAGGTGGGAGCAGCCGGCCTGATGGTCATTCCCCGCGTTTTATCCCGAGGTTCGTCGGTCGCGGCACAACGGGCCCACTTCGCCGAGGTCCTCAACGCGGGTGGAGAGCTGCCGGCAGTCATTTACAACAGTCCATACTATGGTTTCGAGACGAAAGCCGATCTGTTTTTCGATCTACGGGCTAGCCATGAGAATCTCGTGGGGTTCAAGGAGTTTGGCGGAGCGGACTCGCTGACCTATGCCGCGGAACAGATCACGAGCGGGGATCCCGATCTGGTTCTGATGGTTGGCGTCGATACCCAGGTCTTTCACGGTTATGTGCGTTGTGGGGCCCGCGGCGCCATCACCGGAGTCGGCAATGCGTTGCCACGAGAAGTCCTGAGACTGGTCCAGCTGTGCGAGCGAGCGGCCGAGGGGGATCCCGAAGCCCGACGTCTCGCCCTCGAACTCAGTGATGCGCTGGCCGTCCTTTCGAAGTATGACGAAGGCTGCGATCTCGTGCTCTATTACAAGCATCTTATGGTGCTCGAAGGGCACTCCGGATACACACTGCACTTCAACAGTTCCGACCGTTTGTCCGACAGTCAGCGGAGTTACCTCGAAGCTCAGTGGGCGCAGTTCCGCAGCTGGTGGAGTACCTGGCCGGGAGCGACCGACCAGCCGAATGAGGTTGCCGATGCGGTTCATTGATTCGCACACGGAAGGGGAGCCGACACGTGTCATCGTGGCCGATGGTCCCGATCTCGGCGTCGGCCCGCTGACTGCTCGACTCACGCGGTTTGCCAACGAGTTCGACCATGTTCGCCGCAGTGCGATGCTCGAACCTCGTGGGTCAGAAGCGCTCGTCGGCGCTCTGTTATGCGAGTCCGACTTTCCGCAGTGTGCGGCTGCGGTCATCTTCTTCAACAATACCGGTTTTCTGAAGATGTGTGGCCACGGCACGATTGGACTTGCGGTGACGCTCGCTCATCTCGGCCGTATGGAAACCGGTGTCGCAGAGATCCAAACGCCGGTTGGTATCGTGAAAGTGGAGCTGCTGTCTCCCAATGAAGCTGCCGTGGAGAACGTGCCGAGTTATCGCTATCGGAAGGATGTCGAGGTTAGTGTGGACGGACTGGGAACCGTTCGAGGCGATATTGCCTGGGGAGGGAACTGGTTTTTCCTGACGGAGAATTCGCCGACTCCGCTGAAGTCGGAGCACATTCCGGAGTTGTCACGGGCTGCCCGCCTGATTCGAACTGCTCTCGAACGGGAGCAGATTACCGGGGCCAATGGGGAAGTGATTGACCACATTGAATTCTTCGGCCCTCCGGTTGCTGACAATGCCCACAGTCGCAATTTCGTTTACTGTCCCGGCGGAGCCTTCGATCGCTCTCCCTGCGGCACGGGCACGAGTGCCAAACTGGCGTGTCTGGCGGCGGACGGAAAACTCGCCCCCGGGGCGACCTGGATTCAGGAAAGCATCATCGGGAGCCGATTCCACGCTTCGTACCAGAAGGGGGAATCCGACACTATTCTCCCCCGGATTGTCGGCTCAGCCTTTCTTTGCGCCGAGGGGCGTCTGATCCAACAACCGAACGATCCGTTCCGTAATGGAATTGTGTTCAACGCCAGAAGTTGAGGCACAACTCTGACGGATTTCGGGAAAATACGGATTGGATTTCAGGGAAAGTCGTCTAGGTTGGAAACTGGGAATCACCCAGACGGAACCGGACGAAGCGAAAGGAGGCTCAGATGACTGCGCCCGGCGCGACATCTCGCCTGACGACTCAAAATGTCGTCAAAGTCTTCATCGTGGACGACCACCCCATTGTGCGGCAGGGACTGCGTCAGCTGCTCAGTCAGGAAGAGGACATGGTCGTCTGCGGCGAAGCCGAGGGCATGTCTCAGGCGATGCAGCTGTACTTTGAAAAAAAGCCCCAGGTCATGCTGGTCGATATCTCTCTGGAGAACGGCAATGGCATTGAACTGGTGAAGGAACTGATGGCCCACGACCGGGAACTGAAAATCCTGGTCTGCTCGATGCACGACGAATCGCTCTATGCCGAACGCGCTCTGCGAGCGGGGGCAATGGGCTATATCAATAAAGAAATGGCGACAGACCGACTGATCGAAGCGGTTCGCCGCGTGGCTGCGGGGCAAATCTTCCTCAGTGAGGAGATGACGCACCGCTTTCTGGCCCGGCAGATTGGACAGGGGGAAGTCGCTCCTCCCAGCCCGATGGAATCGCTATCGGACCGGGAGCTGGAAGTCTTCGAGCTGATTGGCCATGGGATGAAGACCCGCCAGATTGCCGAACGTCTCCATCTCAGCCCCAAAACGGTCGAAACGTATCGCGAAAATATCAAGCGAAAGATGAATCTCGCGAACTCCGTCGAGCTTACGCAGCACGCCGTTCAATGGGTGCTTGAGAAGACGTAATCTTTAGATGGTTGAGCACCCGGGAGGTCAGGCTTCACCTCGCCCGGGGTAGTCGTTCTTTATGATAAAGTCGATCCCTGTCAGCAGCTCATCAATGTCTGGGCGCGTGAAGGGCATTGTCTGAATCGACGTAGCGTACAGTTCGCCATTCGGACGGACGATAAAAAGCCCAGGTTCGCTGAAGAGGTCAGGTTCCTCCGGTTTGATCCCCTTCGATACGAACAGGCCCCACTTCCGGGCTTCCTCGACAGAGAACCCGTACCCCACGGGCAGCTTCCTGATCTTCCACTTTTCAACGGACTTCTCGGCTCGCTCTTGACTGTCGCCGCTAATCGCGATTGCCGAGACTCCCCGCGAGGCGAGCTCGTCGATCTTCCCGTCGATACTGTTCAAATATTGTCGACAGATCGGGCAATGGTAGCCGCGATAGAAGAACAGAAGTGTGAAATGCTCCGGAGACTGATCACCTAAATTCCAGTCCTGACCGTTCACCGTCTTGACCGAGAGTTCCGGGACCTGCGATTGGGGCTTTAGCATGAAGGCTCTCCAGGATGCGGGTGAGCGAACAGGATGCGACGTCAGTCGGCTGGTGGCGACCTTTCCATTCTACCACGCTTTACCGATCACCAAGTCCAGAAACTCAACTCTGGATCAACTCGAGGTTGAGTCTAATCGTAGCGTCGTTCCGACAAAGGCGGCAGCGGGGGCGAATAGAAATGAAGGGTTGCCAGATCATGTCCTGAATCTGTTGCGTTTCCACAGCAGTGGATCTGGTCATCTTCACGGCGAAGAACTTCGCCCGGCGACAGTTGGAACTGCGAGACCTCCTTCAGCTTTCCGTCAGAATTGTGTCGATAGTCGCGATTGGTAAACGTTCCTTCCAGAACCAGAACACAGCAGGCAGTGCCGCGATGATCATGGACGGAACTGAATTGACCGGGATGCCAGCCGATCAGATTGACTTCAAAAGCCGGAGACTCGAAGAGAGTTTGAAAGCAGAAATTGTCCGCACTGAATGAGAGTCTTGGTCTCCATTCCTCAGCCGATAACTCGACTCGACGGACCCCATCATAAAGCTCGTTCAGCGACAAGGGGCGGTCGCATGCACGCAACCAGGCGAAAAGGTCGTCCAGCGTCGTGAGCGTGGAAGAAAGATGGTTCATAAGCAGGGCGAATCAGAAGCCAGCGAATTCGAGTCCGACGAGGATACCAATCAGAACGGGCACCGCAATGGCGATAAAGACTCCCTGAGGCATTCCGAGAATCTTGGGCAGAGTGAGCTTACCGAGTTTTCCCCAGTCGCTGACCGATGTTCCACCAAATTTCGAAGAGAGTGCATACAAATAGGAGCCAAGAAGCAGTCCCACCACTCCCGTGATTGCATCCAGATTTCCCTGTCCCACGGCGGCTGCATTCGTACCGGGACAATAGGCCAGAAGGGCGAACCCGGCTCCGAAGATCAATCCCCCAATAATATTACCGCCGAGCTTCGTCTCGTTAATCTTCAGATCGATCCGACCCTGCTTTCGCAAAAAGTAGGTTCCGATCATCCCCACGATAATGGCGGTGAGCATGACCTTCACCACGATGAAATTTTCCAGGAGAAGAACACCCAGGAGGATATCGAATTTGGCGACCCCTCCTTTTTGAAGCAGGAAACCAAATACCACTCCAAACACAAGTCCCGCCGCCAGTTTGCCGGGGGAGGTTTCCAGCCAGCCCCAATTACGCGGATCGCTCTCGGCTCCGTGTTCTTTCTCCGGCGAGTCGGCCGGAGGTGTTGCGGTTGGTGCTTCAGGATGTGGCATTGTCGATGGTGTATTCATAGCTGATATCCCTGATGACTACAGACGGTAGATCATAAGTGCGACGGCGATTCCTCCGACGAAGAAACAGATCACGGAAATCCAGGAACTCACGGCCAGTTGAAGCGTGCCGCTGATTCCGTGACCACTGGTGCAGCCTCCGGCCATTCGGGCTCCAAAGGCCATCAACGCTCCTCCGGCGAGGGCGAACACCGTTCTCAATGCCACGCTATCCCCACCAAATCGGGCCACCCACATGTCCTGGAGATATAGGCCATTCAATTCGCCGCCCGACCACGCGGCGATTGAGGAGCCGATAATCGCCCCCACGACGAAGAACAGCGTCCAGCCAATCATCGGCTTGCTGTCTCGATAATACGGTAAGGAAGCGATATGACGCGGAGCGACGAGTCGTCCAATCAGCCCGGCCCCATCGGAATAGGCGCTTGAAGCGCCGATCTTCTTACCGGCCAGAGCGAGTGTGAGTACGACCAGCGCCCCAATTAGTCCGCCGACGAGGTACGGTGACCAGGCCGGCTCCGGATAGGGATAAGGGGTCGGCAGTTCGCTGGCCGCCTGTACCATTCCCGGGACGAGGGCAACGATGACCCCGGTAGTAAGCTGCGTGATCTTCATTCGATTTACTCCCAGTTCCACATCATCGAAATCGAGGTGGTCAAGTCGCTCAGGCCGGATGGTGTTGACCGGAAATTGAATCTCCGTGTTGTGTACTGGCAAGGAGACGACGTCGGTTACTCCAGACGATAGCCACCAGGGCTACGGAAACCAGGCCAGCAATCCACACCCAGGGAGACAGACCAGAGACTTCGGGCAGCGTCAATTTTCCCGCGTTCCCGCCCTGGGTGACGAGGCCCTGAATCTGCGGATAGAAACCGACGTAGGCTGCCGCTCCGAGCAGCATACCGCCGACCCCCGCCATCGCATCCCGTCGTCCTTCGCCGCATGCGGCTACACTGGTACCCGGGCAGTAGCCGAAGAGAGCCATCCCGATTCCGAAGAAGATCCCTCCCAGGACCACTCCCATCCATACCAGCGGCTTAATATGCAGGCTCACTGCGCCGGTCGGCAGCAGCGCGTAGATACCAACAGCACCGACGATGACCGCCGTTCCCATGATTTTCACTACGGTCCAGTCGCGGAGAATGAACTGACCGACTATTACCCGGAACTTTGCGACACGTCCCTTCTGCAGCAGAATGCCGAACAGGATCCCGGTGATTAAACCAAGGGCGAGTTTCCAGATGGGATCAAACATTTCGTGTCCTCCCATAAACGAGGAGAGCTGTCCCGATGCCGACAGAGAAGAAGATCACGGAAAACAACCAGCTGGAAACGGCTAACTGAAGCGTTCCGCTGATTCCATGTCCGCTCGTGCACCCCTGGGCCAGACGGGCTCCGAACATCATCAGAGCTCCACTGAAGATGGCAACCGTCATCCGCAGGGCGACGCTTGAGCCAAATCGCTCCCGCCACATTTGCGGAACGCTGATGCGCTCCACATCTCCTGACGTTCTGGAACTCAGCAGGCTGCCCAGAAAAACTCCCAGAACGAGCATCCATTCCCAGCCAATCTTGGGCGATTCTGCATCGTAGTAGCTGTTCGCATCGGCAATCGGCGGGTAGGCCGCCTGGAAGATCAGGGCTGCCGAGTGTTCAAAGGCGGTTGTAATCCCCAGAGGGTGATCGGCGCTCCAGAAGGCGAACCAGCTCAGGACGCCGATGCCGGTCCCGACGAGATAAGGAGACCATGATTTTTGGGAAAGCGGATTGTTCATGCTGTGCCAGCTCCTTTTGAAGAGAGTCACTTCTCAATATCAAGGCCGACGTTTTTCCACGCAGACATACTCCCCGGGACGTTGTAAACCTGTTCGTAGTCTTTGCGCTGAAGCAGGCTGGCGGCGATGCTCGCCCGGTATCCGCTACCGCAGTAAACAGCGATCGGTGCGTCTTTCTTCAGACCAAGATCTCCGTTAACGCCGTCTCGCATATCGCCGACGAACTTATGCTTCGCTCCGGCAATGCGGCTCGATTCGAACTCGCTGGGCGAACGGACGTCGAGAAGCTGAAAGTCGTCCTTGCGTTCCGCCAGTTCCTGAACCGGGATTTGAGGCAGGCGTTGCAAAGGCAGCCCCTTGTTTTCCCAGGCCTTCATTCCTCCCGCGAGGTATCCGGCAAACTTCGTCAATCCGACGTACGCAAAGTGCCAGGCAATCCAGTCAAGATCTTCCTCATCTTCGACGACGAGGAGAATGTCCTTATCAAACGAGAGCATGTCGCCCGCCCAGACCGACAGGGAAGGGCGATCTCCAATATTGATTGCTCCGGGGATGTGTCCGCCCCCGAATGCCAGCATCTGTCGGGTATCGACCAGTTGTCCGGCCTTCTTTTCGATCGCCTTCTGGAATTCGCCCGGCGGCAGAGGAGGAACGACGGGAGCACCTCCAATGACTTCCGGTCCGCGGGCGTTGATTTTCTTCAGGATCGGATAATGGTGCGGAACCGGGGGAGCACCTTCCTGCACGAATTTCTTGAAGTCCTCAAACTTGTCGTGCTGCAGGAATTCATTGGTTCGGCGCTCGTAGCCAATCGTACTCATCGGCCGTTCGCCGATATCCGCTCCACAGGCCGATCCCGCCCCGTGGCAGGGATAGATGATCACGCCATCGTCCAGTTTCAGGTAGTAGTTCTGAAGCGTATCAAACAGTTTCCTGGTCAACTCCTCGGTCTCTTCTTCGCCCAGCAGATCCGGCCGGCCCGCCGAACCCACAAACAGGGAATCCCCGGTAAGCACCCCCCAAGGCGAATCGCTATCAGTCTGTGCCAGTTCATACGACACGTGCTCAGGCGTATGACCGGGCGTGTGTCGGACGGTTAATGCAACGGACCCGAACTCGAAATGGTCCCCGGCATGGATACGTTCGACGGGGAAATCGTAGCTGGCGTCGCCTTCTCCACTGGCGTAGATTTGGGCCCTCGGAATCCGGTTCTGAAGTTCCCGGGCTCCACTCATGAAATCGGCGTGGATGTGAGTTTCAAAGATATGCGTGATCGCCACCCCCGCTTTTCGACTCAGCTGCAGATAGATCTCTACATCAGGACGAGGGTCAATCAGTGCCGCAGTCCCGGTGCTGTCATCACCGATCAGGTAAGAGATTTGCGCAATTCCTTCCGTCTGTACTCGTTCGAAGACCATCGTCATGGTCTATGTCCCCCTGTGGTTGGTGGAAGTTTGGCAAGCGATTTCCGACACGTCTGAGGGAAATTCTGCAACTGTCGTACCGTTCCGAGTTGTCGATTCGTGGCCCCGCTTTTGAGCAGGAATGCGATACCAGTTGAAGGCTGATCGGCCAGATGGTGAAAGGTCGTCGCGCGACAAGACCGTTCGTCGGCCACGAGTCGTCTTCAATTTACTTTCCCTCACTGAACTTTCCGACAGGCACCAGACATTGTGCGGCTCTTCGCGTTCTCCTGCGCCCCTGCGTGCTGGAGTGGACCAATCGGTCAATTCGATCAAGCTGAACGGACGAATTCGACGTGGATGATTGACCCGTCAATTCAGGCCGCCGATACTCAATGGCCCATCGATCAGTTGCCCATCTCAGCGGAGTCAAAACATCGTGCAGAGCCATTCACTGCGGACTGAATTGAAGCGAGGATCGCAGAAGCGTGGACGCGAGATACGTTTCGTCCTGTTGGCAGCTCTAATTGTTACTGCAGCCTCCAGTCCGGCTTTGGCCGGGGACGGGGCTGGACCGCCGAACTTCATCATCATCTTCGCCGATGATCAGGGCTATCAGGACATCGGCTGCTTCGGATCGCCCGATCTCAGAACGCCTCGGCTCGATGCGATGGCCGACGAGGGTATGAAGTTCACCAGCTTCTACGCCCAGCCGGTCTGCGGCCCCTCCCGTGCTGCCCTCATGACCGGCTGCTATCCGATGCGAGTTGCCGAACGGGATCACACCAAACAGGTCCATCCCATTCTTCACAGCGATGAAATCACTATCGCCGAGATTCTGAAGACAAAAGGCTACGCAACCGCCTGCTTCGGGAAATGGGATCTCGCGAAACACGCCCAGACCGGCTTTCACATCGACCTGTTCCCGACACGGCAGGGCTTTGACTATTTCTACGGCACGCCGACCAGCAACGACCGACTGGTCAATCTGTACCGCGACGAAGAACTCATTGAAAAGTCGACCGACATGGCGACGCTCACACAGCGGTACACCGACGAGGCGATCGCGTTCATCGAGATGAATCAGAACCAGCCGTTCTTCGTTTATTTGCCTCACACCATGCCGCATACGAAGCTCGACGCGTCTGCGGAGTTCAAAGGCCGGAGCAGCCGTGGACTGTACGGAGACGTGATTGAAGAACTCGACTTCAACGTCGGACGAATTCTGGATGCTCTCGACGAATTGAAGCTGGCTGAGAACACCTACGTCATCTACACCAGCGATAACGGCCCATGGCTGATCAAGAATCGCAATCACGAGGACGGACATCGCCCCGGAGATCACGGCGGCTCAGCCGGACCTCTGCGAAGCGGAAAAGTCTCCACGTTTGAAGGGGGCGTGCGGGTTCCGATGATTCTCTGGGGACCGGGTCGCGTCCCGGCTGGAACGACGTGCAATTCGATTGCTTCGACCATGGACATTCTGCCGACGCTGGCCACACTTGCGGGCGCTGAAGTTCCATCAGATCGGGTGATCGATGGCGAAGAAATCACCCATCTGTTTTACGGCCGCTTCGACGAAGCGAATCCCGACAAAGTCTACTTCTACTACCTGCACGTCCACCTTCAGGCAGTTCGACAGGGACGCTGGAAGCTGCATCTGCCTCGAGCTAAAGAAGCGGTCGCGGCGTCACCGTTCAGCCAGAATCCGCACGTCGCCCCGACGGATCGGGAAGGCTTCGATGAACTCTTTCTGGTCGATCTGGACAGCGACCTCGGCGAAACGACGAACGTCGCCGCGAAGCATCCCGAAGTGGTGAAACGCCTGCTCGCTCTGGTGGCTGCGATGCGGGCCGACCTCGGCGATTACAATCACGTCGGAAAGAACATGCGGTTTTTTGATCCAATGGAAGTACGGCCCCTGACGCCTCCCATTCCCCCACCGCGTTTCCCGAAGCCGAAAACGCCCGCCGGGACGAGGAAATAATCCGAATTATTCCCCAGAGACCTGAACCCCACGACATCGCGGATGAACGCCTGATGAAATACACGATCAATCTGAGGACTCTTCTTTTCCTGTTCTGCTGCATCGGGTTCACGGCCCCCCTCGAAGGCGGCGAACGTCCCAACATTATTCTGCTGCTGGCCGACGATCTCGGTTATGGCGATCTCTCCTGCTTCGGCAGTCCCGCTGTGGAGACTCCCCATCTCGATCGATTGGCCCGAGAGGGGATGAAGTTCACCCGCTTCTACGCTGGCTCGGCCGTCTGTTCGCCCACACGAGCGTCGGTGCTGACCGGCCGATATCCGCTGCGATTCGGCATCACCCGACATTTTAATGATGTCGATCGGTGGCTTCCCGAATCGGCGACCACGGTCGCGGAACTTCTGAAGGACGCCGGCTATCACACAGCTCACGTCGGCAAATGGCATCTCGGCGGACTGCACGTGGATGATCAGGGCCGGCGGCTCGATAACCAGCCTGGCCCGCGACAGCATGGATTCGACTTCTACCAGACACAGATCGAACAGCAGCCGGTTCGAGGCCGCATGGGCAGAGAGCGAACTCTCTTTCGCGAAGGCGGAACGGTACTGCTCCGCAATGATCACCACGTCGGTCCGGACGACCCGTATTACGAGAAACACCTCACGGATGCGAACGGCGACTACGCGGTCGAACTCATCGAAACGTTCGCTGCTGACGAGAAACCTTTCTTCTTGAACGTCTGGTGGCTGGTTCCTCACAAACCATACGAGCCTGCCCCGGAACCGCACTGGTCGAACACGGCTGCCGAGGGCATCAGCGACGACCAGCATCGGTTTCGTTCGATGGTGCAGCATATGGACGCGAAGATCGGAGTCATTCTCGACAAACTCGAAGAGCTCAAGATCGCCGACAACACGCTCGTGCTCTTCACGAGCGACAACGGCGCCGCCTACGAGGGTTTCATTGGCGACCTGAAGGGCGGCAAGACCGACCTCCACGACGGTGGACTCCGCGTGCCAATGCTGGTCCGCTGGCCGGCTGCGATTCAAGGCGGTCGGACAACCGATGCCTTCGGGCAGACCAACGACCTGCTGCCGACCTTCTGTGAAGCAGCCGGGAAAGAGATGCCGCAGGATCTCCCGCTCGATGGGTTGAGCCTGTTGCCACACATGACGGGCAAGCCTGCTCCCACCGTTGAAGAACGGGGAACCGTCTTCTGGCAGCTCGACCTTTACCGAAACCTGCAGCGGCATTATCCCAAACCGAAACCCTACGCGACCGAAGTCGCCCTGCGAGGCCAGTGGAAGCTGCTGGCACTCAATGGCGACCCCGTGGAACTGTTCGACATCGAAGCCGATCCAAACGAGCAGCGAAACGTTCTGAAGAACCATCCTGACCTGGTCGCAACACTCACCGCGGAACTCCGCGAATGGCTGAATGCTCCGCGAACGCCGGCGGAGTGATGGCTCAGCACTTGAAATGAAGACAGTCGGAATCCAAAGAGGACTCTGGGATGACATTGATGAAGAGACTTATGATGTTCCTGGTGATCGCCTCAACGTTCGCCATTGCCACTGCACAGGCTCGGGCCGAGCGGAGTCCGAATGTGGTCCTTATCTTTGTCGATGACCTCGGCTATGGCGATCTTGGCTGCTACGGCGCCACCAAAGTTCAGACTCCCAACATCGACCGACTCGCCGCCGAGGGCCGTCGCTTCACCGACGCGCATTCCGTCTCTGCGGTCTGCACGCCTTCCCGTTACGCACTGTTAACTGGGGAATATCCGTTGAGAGCCAATGAGGGGCGAGGCGTCTGGGGGCCGGCTCCGTTTACTTCGCCACTGTTGATTGACACGGAGAAGCTCACGATTGCCGACGTCTTCAAGAAGAGCGGCTACGACACCGCCGCGCTGGGCAAGTGGCATCTCGGTTTCAAAGACGGCCCGAACGACTGGCAGGAGCCGCTTCGTCCTGGTCCGCAGGATCTCGGCTTTGACTACTACTTCGGCATGCCGGTCGTGAACAGCGCACCGCCCTACGTGTATGTCGAGAACGATCGTGTCGTTGGCAATGACCCGGAGGATCCGCTGGTTCTGCTGAAGGGGAACCTGAAAGATGCCACACCGATCACGCCCATCCCGCGAAAAGCGGCTCAGCGTTCCCCCAACCGATTCGGCGGAGCGAAGGAGGCTCACAGGCTGTTTAACGATTACCAGGTTGGAACCACACTCGCGCGGAAAGCGGTCGAGTGGATCGAGCAACGGAAAGAGAAACCGTTCTTCCTGTATCTCGCAACGACGAACATCCACCATCCGTTCACGCCGGCCAAACGCTTTCAGGGAACGAGCCAGTGCGGACTCTACGGCGACTTCATTCATGAACTCGACTGGATCGTCGGCGAGGTACTCGGCTGCCTCGAGGACAATGGACTCACCGAGGAGACTCTGGTCGTCTTCACCAGCGATAACGGCGGCATGTTCAACCACGGTGGACAGGCGGCCTTCGAAGCCGGTCATCGACAGAACGGCGAACTGCTCGGCTTCAAGTTCGGCGTCTGGGAAGGGGGGCATCGTGTCCCGTTCATCGTTCGCTGGCCAGGGAAAGTCGAGCCCGGAACGACATCGGATCAACTTCTCGGAAACGTCGACATGCTGGCCACGTTTGCCGCAGTGACTGGACAGGAATTCGAACCGTCGCAACTCGGCGACAGCGTCAATATGCTCCCCGCCCTGATCGATAACCCCGCCGCCCCGATCCGCGACCACCTCGTTCTGGCTCCTCACAAGGGCTCTCACCTTTCCATCCGTCGCGGCAAATGGATGTATATTCCGCAACAGGGGAGCGGCGGCTTTACTGGCAAGAAGCCGGGCGATCACACCTTCGCCGGACCGCCAGCGGCCAGCTTTGTGGGGTCGGTGAACAGCGACATCGAAGACGGCCACATCCGTAAAGATGCTCCGCCTGCTCAGCTCTACGACCTCGATGCAGATCCATCTCAGAAGGAAAATCTGTACAACGCGTATCCCGAAGTCGTTCAAGAACTCAGTTCGCTGCTTAAAACGTACTCTTCTCAGATCAAGTCGACAGGTGCCGCGAACGGAGGACGACCGGCGGACGATCCGGCGAAGAGAATTCCTGCCGGTCAGAGTCGCCGGAGTGCCTCCTTCGATTTCGAATCCGGTACGCTGGCTCCGTGGAAGATCGTCGAAGGAAGTTTCGGACATCCTCTCGGCAGTCGAACGGAGTTCTTTCGCAGTCAGCGGGAGTACAACAAGCAGGGCCGGTACTACCTGACAACGCTCGAACCCTCTGCCACTGCCGACCGAGGACAGGACGGCCAGACGGGTGTCATCGTCTCGCCGCTGTTCGTTCCCGAAGCAGGATCCATGACATTCCGCGTCGGCGGTGGGCGTGGAGAGGCGACCTATGTTGCACTCTGCACGGCTGACGGCAAAGAGGTCGAAACGGCACGGGGCATCAACGATCAGTCCATGCAGAACGCCAGCTGGGATCTGACGCCCTACGCCGGCCAGAAGATGTACATCAAAGTCGTCGACAAATCCACAACAGGCTGGGGCCACATCACGGTCGACGATTTTCAGTTCGACGGCAAGGTGTTGGATGAGTATCCAGCCGCCGACGCCATCGGTGATTAATGCCCCCGGCAGTCGCCGCGTTCAGTGATCGATCAGAACTTTATCCATTGCCAGGCCACCCCCCGGCCGAGCATGGAAATCGCGGGATCGCGATCGTTGCATGGTCTTGGCGACGGAAATCGCGCAGCATGGAAATGAAGGCGGCAGATACGAATTCCCCCATCGTGTTTTGAGCGAGATGCATACCAACGAACTGATTCGCAAAATCGCTACAACCTGAACGTTGGGACGCAAAATCCGTGTAATCGGCGGATTGGGACGAATCCGGGGAATCGGCTGGTCGATGAGGTAGGGGGACCGTGCTGCCATCTGACTCTTGTCGAGTGTTCTCGGAGTGAAGCTCTTTGAGAACATTTCGCTGCTTTCGACGAACGGGAATCGCTCATGCCGCGTGGCATTGCAGCCGTCGTATTATTGCTGGCATTCTCTCCGCTGGCGGGAGGGTGTGTCGCCCGGCGTGCACAAACCGTCGTTGATTCCCCTTCCGCTCTTAATCCTCCACAACCGGAAATTCACATCGCCGAGGGAGAATTGGTTGTCGTAGACGAGGTGATTCCCGGGGAAAACGCAATCACGCTGGCAGGGCGTGAGACGGCTGAAGGCGAGGAAGCGGCTGAGTCTTTTCCCGAGCCGGAGTTGGCTCCCGTGCCCGTTCCGGCGATCGTCCGGGAGGATTCGCTGCTGATGCTTGAGCAGTTGGCCCTCGATCAGAATCCGCGGCTGGCGAAGCTGTATCAGGAGTATCAGGCCGCGGCGGCTCGGTCCCAATATGCCGACAAGCTGCCTGATCCCAAGGTCGGGGCGAACATCTTCGGGAATCCGATTGAAACCGCAGCCGGATCGCAACAGGCCAATCTCAACGTGAGCCAGACTATCCCCTGGCTCGGGCGTCTCGACGCTCAACAGCAGCAGGCCTGCCTGGAAGCTCTGGCGATTCGAGCCGAGTATCGTGCGGAGCGGCTGAAAGTTGTCGCCGGCGTGCGGACCGGCTGGTATCGCTTGTATGTTCTCGATCGACAGATTGAGATTACTGAAGCCAACCAGCAGCTTCTGCAGTCGCTGATTGATATCGCCAATGCACGAGTCTCAACGGGAAGTGCGACCGCAGGGGACGTGCTGCTCGGGACTGTGGAGTTCTCTCAGCTCGAAGAAAAACTGCTGACGTTGCAGCGACAGAGAACCAACGTCGAATCGCAGATCAACCGGCTGCTGGGACGACCGGCGGGAATTCCGATCGCATCGGCTCGGGAGATCGAACCGGGGCTTCCCGATCTCGATGCGGAGACGATTCATCAGATCGCTCTGAACTGGCAGCCAGAAATCGAGGCGGCTCGGTTACGAACTCAGGCGACACGCTGGGGTGTCGAAGTGGCGCGATTGAGCCGCCGCCCGGAGGTCATGTTCTCGGCCAGCTACTTCATTACCGACGATAACCGTCCGCCTTCGACGGTCGTAAACGTGGGGGAAGATCCGTGGGCTCTCGGGGTGCAGGTGAGTATTCCGCTGTGGCAATCTGATTATGATGCCATGGCCAACGAGGCTCGATGGAAGCATCAGGCGGCTCACAGTTCGGTCGCTGATCTTTCCGTTCAATACGATGCCGCGATTGTCGATCTGCTCGCTGAAGCGGAGCGGGCAGCGGAAACCGCAGCGCTCTACCAGACGACGATTCTGCCTCAGGCTCAGCAGGCGTTGACCGCCAATCAGGATGCCTATGCTAATGGAACGGTCGATTTCGATCGCGTGATTCGGGACTATCGAAATCTGCTGACACTCGAGCTGGGATACCATCAGGCGGTTGGAGATCTGGCAGCCGCCGACGCCCGGCTGAAACAGGCTGCAGGACAGGATTTGCTATTTCCCCCATTGCCGTCGGAAGTCAAGAAGTAGTGAACTTCCTCGCCGAGCCCATAGTGCCGTGGCGGGAATTCAGCTGTTGACGCAGTTCATCCCGGAGTTAATATTCAGAAAGTGCGTCCACCTTCTGCATTCCGTCAGGATGAATTTTGTCCGTGTCTCTGGTCCACATGATGGCAGTCTGGCTGACAGCAGCAATGCTGTTCACGCAGACGATCCGTCCGGAGCTGAGATCGGAATGTGGGTGCGGGAACGCGGCAGTCGCATGTTCGGCTGAGGGCTGTTGCTGCTGTGCAGGAAGGGAACTCAAAGAATCTCCGTCCGGCTGTCCGCATTGCCGTTCTGCAAAAACGGCGGCTAAGGTTGAGAAGTCCTGCTGTCACAGTGCGGAGGAAGATCGCCACCAGGTGTGCCAGTGTGGAGACGATTCGCCGGGCATCCCGGAATTGCCTCCCGTGCCCGACTCGCACGATTGTCATGAATTGGCCGACAGTCTCGGCATCGATGTGGTCTGCGTAACTGCTGCACCGCTGTGCTATCCCGCTCCGGCCCAGGCTCAGGTGCCGTCAAGCGATCAATTGATTCGCAACTTCCGACAGGTTGTGTTTGGCGTCTGGTTAACCTAGACGCAATTGCCTTCCCTCATGCGCGAGCCGCAGGCTTATTCCGCGACTGCTCGCCTCTTCCCCAGTTTCTGAACGCTCGAAACTGACTCTGATTGCAATCTTTCTCTACAGGAGACTCACTCATGCGCGCTGTCGTAATGACTCTTTCCGTTGTACTTCCATTTTCTCTGGCATTTCTCATCGGTTGCTCCCAGCCGGCGGATACCACATCTGTCGAAACCTCACCCGCTGCTGCTCCGGAAGCTGCACCGGACACCTACAACGAATACTGCCCAATTATGGGCGGCAAGGTGACCGCTGAAGGCGGAACCGCCGAATGGGACGGCAAGTTGATCGGCTTCTGTTGTGATGGGTGTGAACCCAAATGGGAGGAGCTTTCCGACGAAGAGAAAGCTGTCAAGCTGGCTGAAGCCGCGGAGAAAGGCGGAGCCGGAATGCCGATGGATCATGATCACATGGATCATGAGCACGAGAACAACGCTTCGTAACTGCAGATAGCAGGCGTCGAGCGACCGGCGGAAGTGTTTCCCGGCACGGTCCAACGCTGGTGTTGTGTTTCCGTCCGGTCGCTCCCTGCTTTTCAGAATCCAATGAGGTTCAATCATGTCCACCAATCCGACTTCGCCTGACCCGAGTGAAGACAACACTGATCGGCCTGTTGGCCGCGGTTCCCGGTGGTGGCTGCGTCGTGTCGCAGTAGCCGGACTGTTTCTCGCCACGGGCATCGTTTTGATTGCTGCCATTGGCGTTGCCCAGCGTCTCGGCTGGATTCAAAGCGGCAGCGTGGTGATGGCAGGCGGAGGAGGGGACGCCCAGACGACGTATACCTGTCCAATGCATCCGCAGATTCGGCAGCAGGGGCCAGGCAAATGTCCCATCTGCCTGATGGCCTTAGTGCCCGCAGTCTCTGCTGGAGCCGACCTCGACGAACTGGCCGTCAAAATTGAACCTGCTCAACGACGACTCGCCAACATTCAGACTGCTGAAGTACTTGAGAAACCGGTCGCGATCACAGTTCGGACCATCGGCTCGATTGAGATTGATGAGAGCCGCCAGGCGACGATTGCCTCTTACATCGATGGCCGTGTCGAACGCATGTTCGCCGACTACACCGGAGTCGAGGTTGCCGAGGGAGATCATCTTGCCATCGTCTACAGTCCACAGCTTTACGCGGCTCAGGTTGAATATCTGGAAGCACTCCGTACGGCTGAAAACGCCAGTGGAGCGGCTCTGACCGCCGTGCGCGAGGCTCAGACTCGCCTGGCCAATAATTCGCGGCAACGTCTCGTTGAACTCGGGATGACGGAAGAACAGCTCAACGAGCTGCGTTCTTCCCAGCAGGCGAAATCCCGAATGACGATCTACTCGCCCATCGGCGGAACAGTTATCGAAAAGGTGACGGAAGAAGGGAAATACATCAAAGCCGGAGAGCCGATCTACCGCATTGCGAATCTCTCGATGGTCTGGCTGATGCTCGAACTCTATCCGGAAGACGCCTCGCGGATACGCTTTGGACAACTGGTCGAAGCAGAACTCAATTCGCGACCCGGAGAAACGCTGACCGGTCGGGTGGCGTTCATCGATCCCCGTGTCGATCCGGCGAATCGAACCGTCGGTGTGCGGGTCGAGTTCAATAACGAGGAGGGCAATCTGCGTCCGGGAGATTACGCTCAGGCGCGAATTGAAGTTCCGATCGGCCCACAGGGCGATGTCTACGATGCCGAGCTGGCGGGGAAGTGGATCAGTCCGATGCATCCGCAGATCATTCGTGACGAGCCGGGACGCTGTCCGATTTGTGGAATGGAACTGGTGCCGACTTCTCAGTACGGATATTCGGTCACTGCAGTGGACCAGCCTGAGTCAATTGTCATTCCGCGTTCGGCTCTTCTGCTGGCTGGAAAACACAGCGTCGTTTACGTCGAAACCAAACCCGGCCGCTTCGAGTTGAGGAATGTGAAGATCGGCCCGGTTCTGCGGGATCAAGTTGTCATTCTGGACGGCCTGAAAGCTGGCGAGCAGGTCGCGACTTCGGGGAACTTTCTCATCGATTCCCAGATGCAGCTGGCCGGCAAGCCGAGCCTGATCGATCCGACCCAGGCCAGGCCGAGCATCAGAAATACGCCGATGGAGTTCGCGAAAATTGAAGTCGCGAAAATCTCCGGGGATTCAGGGCAGAAGCTCGAACGACTCTATCAGCGTTACTTCACGATCCAGCAGGCCTTCGCGGGTGATAAGCTCCCGGAGTCGACTCCCGTAGAGGACATGGCCACACTGGCGGTCGAGCTGTCCGCTTCAGATGAGCTGCCGAAGGATGCTCGCGAGCTGCTTGGTGAAGTTCACGAGAATGGGGCTCACCTGCATCACATGAAGATCGACGAAGCCCGACAGAAGTTCAAGGCGGTCAGTCATGCGGTAGTGGCTCTCTCGACGGCTGTCCGTGGGGAACAGGCTTCGCGGCCGTTTCATCACTTCTTTTGCCCCATGGTCAAGGAGGGAGCTGGCGACTGGCTGCAGGAGTCGCCGCAGTTGAGCAATCCGTACTGGGGAGCGGAGATGCTCCGCTGTGGAGAACTCGTACAAACGATTCCGCCCGCCGGAAAGCCTGAAAACGGTGCCGAAGGCGATAAGGTGCCTGCTCCCGAGGCGACATCGTCGGATGCCGGTCAGGGAGCGAAATGATGCTTCGCAAACTGATCGCCTTCTGTCTGCGTGAGCCGCTGGTCATGGCCGTCCTGACCATTGTTGGAGTTGGCTTTGGCTGGTTCGCTGCGCAGAACGTTCCGATCGATGCGATTCCGAATGTCGGCGAGAATCAGGTCATTGTCTTCACGGCCTGGCCGGGCCGGTCCCCGAAAGACGTGGAAGATCAGGTCACGTATCCGTTGTCCGTCGCTCTGCTGGCAGTTCCGGATGCGGAGTCGGTTCGCGGAAAGAGTCTGTTCGGTTACAGCTTCGTTCAGGTTACGTTTAAGGACAGCACGGACTTCTACTGGGCTCGCTCGCGTGTGGCTGAGCAACTGGGGACCGCATCGGCGATGTTGCCGGACGGCGTAGTTCCGACGCTGGGACCTGATGCGACGGGACTGGGGCAGGTGCTTTACTACACGCTGGAACCGCCGCCGGGAATGAACCTGGCAGAGCTCCGGAGTATTCAGGACTTCGTTGTGAAGTACGAACTTCAGGCGGTTCCCGGCGTCAGTGAAGTGGCGAGTGTTGGCGGGTATGTGCGGCAGTATCAGATCGAGGTCGATCCCGATCGACTGCGATTTCACAACCTGCCGCTCGACCAGCTGATCGAGGCGATTCGGAAGTCGAACATCGACGTCGGAGCGAAAACCGTTGAATCGGGTGGAATGGAATACATCATTCGGGGCCGCGGGTTTATCGGCTCCGGACAGGACAGCTCGAAAGCCGTTGAAGATATCGAGAAGACGGTCGTTCGCACGCGCGACGGAATCCCGTTGCGAATTCGGGATCTTGGTCATGTTCAACTCGGTCCGGAATTCCGTCGCGGAGCGATCGATCTGAACGGCAGCGAAGCGGTCGGAGGCGTGGTCGTGATGCGGTTCGGAGAGAACCCGCGGCAGGTGATCGACCGCGTCAAAGAGCGGATTGCCCAGATCGAGCCGAGTCTGAATGGCGTAAAGGTCCGCACGATTTACGATCGAACCGGGTTGATCAACGAAACAATAGGAACGCTGACGGAAGCGCTGACACAGCAGGTGCTCATCACGGCTGTCGTGATCCTCCTGTTTCTGCTTCACTTGCGAGCCAGCCTCGTCGTTGCGGTGACCTTACCAATCGCAGTTCTGCTGGCCTTCGGGGCAATGTACCTGTTCGATATCGACGCCAATATCATGTCTCTGGCGGGGATTGCCATCGCCATCGGGACCATGGTCGATATGGGAATCATCGTCTCCGAAACGATCTACGATGCGCTGGCCGACTGGGAAGCGGAGGGCCGCCCGGGTGGGCGGGAAGAGCGAATCCATCGGATCAACCGTGCCGCCGGCGAGGTCGCTCCCGCTGTCGTCACCGCGGTCCTGACGACGGTCATCAGTTTTCTGCCGGTCTTCATGCTCACTGGGCGTGACTACAAGCTCTTTGCTCCACTGGCGTGGACGAAGACATTTTCGCTGCTCGCGGCTCTCATCGTCGCTGTCACGCTCGTGCCGTTGCTCAGTCGACTGTTCCTGACATCGAGTCAGCTGCGACGAACATCCCGACTGATTGGAGCAGCGGGCTTTGCGGCTCTGGGAGGTCTGCTGGTCTGGGTGTTTCGTGGACAGCTCACCTTTATTCCCCTTAACTCGATTGCTCTGGTAATCGCGGGGGTTGTCATCGGGGCTCTGGCGGGGATCTGGCTGCTCAGTGAACGGCTGCGTCCGGTGGAGGAGAATCCGGTGAGCCGGGTGGTCCTTTTTCTGTATGTTCCGGCGCTTCGCTTCTTTCTCGCTCACAAGGTGCTGTTCCTTGCGCTGCCTGTGCTGCTGATCGGACTTGGACTGGGAGCGTGGTTCGGCTTGCCGAATGTTCTTTATCCGATCGAGCAGGCCACGCGGCTCGTGGGCACGGATCTGAACGAGTTGCCGGGCTACGTCGATGCCAAGCATGTCTTCCCGGGGCTTGAGTCGGATGACTGGATCGCCCTGGACGAGGGAAGCTGGTTCTACATGCCGACTCTCTATCCGGCGGCAAGTTTCTCTCAGGCCATGGAGGTGCTGCAGACGCAGGACGCGCTCATCAAAGAGATTCCGGAAGTTGCCGATGTGCTGGGCAAGATCGGGCGGGTGGAATCGGCTCTCGATCCTGCGCCAGCCGCGATGATCGAAACCTATGTGATGCTCAAGCCGCGGGAGGAGTGGCGCGAGGGTGTCACGAACAAGGACATCTGGGAGCAGATCAATGCGGTCGCCACGCTGCCCGGCGTCACGCCGGCGTCGCCTCTGCAGCCGATTGAAGGGCGGGTCGTAATGCTGCAAAGCGGCATCAAGGCGTCGATGGCCGTCCGAATCTATGGAGACAGTCTGGAGAAACTGTCTCAGGCTTCTCTGGAAGTCGCGCGCCTGCTGCGAACGCTTCCCGTCGTGAACGGCGGGACCGTTAATCCGGATATCGTGCTTGGGAAGCCGTATGTGGAGTTCGAAGTCGATCGGGATACAGCCGCCCGGTATGGCATGTCGACGGCGATGGTCAATCAGGTGATCGAGAGCGCGCTCGGCGGTGCCAATGTCACCCGCACCGTGGAGGGGCGCGAACGTTACCCGATTCGCGTCCGTTATGAGCGGAGCCTGCGAGAAAGTCTCGATGAACTCGATCGGCTTCCGGTGGTCACGCACTCCGGCGAAGTCGTTCCCCTGTCCATGCTGGCGAAGATGACGACGACATGGGGGCCGGGGGTGATCAACAGCGAAGACGCTCGGCTCGTCGCCCATGTTTCGTTTTCTCCGTCGGGAATGACGGGCGATCTGGAAACGGTCGAATCCGTCGAGCAGTCGTTGCGTATGTCCCAGGAGAGCGGCGACCTGGCTTTGCCGACCGGGTACGCACTGCAACTGGTGGGCTCGTTCCAGAACCAGATTGAAGCCAACCAGCGACTCATGTGGGTCATCCCGCTCGTGATTCTCGTCAACCTGTTCATTATTTATCTGCAATTTCGCCACCTGCCGATCTCTCTGGCAGTGTTTGCAGGGATACCGGTCGCCTTCGCGGGCGGGATGATCCTGCTGGCGATCAATGCCATCGAGATCAACACCGCGGTCTGGGTGGGCTTCATCGCGCTGTTCGGCATAGCGGTCGACGATGGCGTGGTCATGGCGACCTATCTCGATCAGATCTTCACGCGGAAGCGTTTGCGGTCCATCGATGATATCCGGCAGGCCACCATTCTGGCCGGTTCGCGGCGTATTCGACCGTGCCTGATGACCACGTTCACAACGATTATTGCCCTGATGCCGGTGATCTACTCGACCGGACGCGGAGCCGATGTCGCCAAAGCGATGGCCTGGCCAGTGGTCGGGGGCATGGCGGTCGAACTGTTGACCCTGTTCGTCGTCCCGGTGCTCTACGCGGGGTACAAGGAATTCAAGATGAACCTCGGCCTGCAGGACAGGCACTGGGCCGGGGTAGAAGGGATCTCGGAATGAGTCCCGAACAGCCGATCGTGATCGACGAAAAAACTCCCGACAGATTCCATCGAATCCCCCGGGAGTTCATTCGATCTGCTCGCCACGATGATTTAGCGTGGTTCGCGAGTGACCGTTTCGTTCGATCAGGCAGCAGCACCAGACATCTGGCGGCACTGATCGGCGCAATCACGGCAAGCCTGAGCACATTTCTGACAGTGGTCGGCTTCGTGCTGTTCGCATTCCTGGGCACATGCATCGCAAATCGCTGCGCACAGCCGGCACGCCTCTTGAGCGAACTGCGATCCACGGCTCATGAAGGCGGCTGCGGTCCAGCAGGCCTGGGCGCAATCGCGATCAGTGCGAATGCATTCGGCCATTTTTTTGACATCCGATTCGCTCAGGCAGGAGTCAGCACAATGTTCGCACGCCTGGGCACATTCAATGCAGGCTTCGATACAGGAACGATATTTTTCGTGAGACATCTTTCTCCTCCTCAATAGATGATGAGCCGGCACGGTCCGATCGAGGAGTCTGCAATCACCGTACCTAACCAGTCTGAATCCGCCCGCGCTTTCGAAATCAACTGGAGATACTGAGATGCCGATTGATCCCATCTGCGGAATGAAAGTTCGTGAGGACACGGATCTGAAGCTCAAGCAGGGGAACGAGGCGTTCTACTTCTGCAGCGTCCATTGCCTGAAGAAGTTTCAGCAGCAATCCAACGACCAACTTCAATCGAAATCCCAGGACGAAAGCTGCTGTCATCACGATGCACCCGCCTCTCGTGACGCGAATTCGTCCCCATCGCTTAGGTCTTCCGCAAAGTACTACTGTCCGATGTGCCCGGGCGTGGAGAGTGACAAACCGGGAGATTGCCCGAAGTGCGGAATGGCCCTGGAGCCGACAGCTCAGGCACGCCCGAAGCCCGGACCGATCATCTATACCTGTCCGATGCATCCGCAGATCGAAGAAGAAAAGCCGGGGGCCTGCCCCATTTGCGGAATGGATCTGGAGCCGAAGTCCCTTCCTGTTGAAGACGAACAGGGAGACGCCGAATTGCGTCAGATGACGCTGCGATTCTGGGTCGCCACGGCGCTGACTGTTCCGATCTTTCTACTGGCAATGTTGCCCATGGTCGGAGTCCCGGTCCATGAGTGGATCGGTTCGAAAGCTCATGTCTGGATCCAGCTCGCGTTGAGTACACCGGTCGTTCTCTGGGCAGGCTGGACGTTTTTCGTTCGAGGCTGGCGTTCCATCGTCACCTGGAATCTCAACATGTTCACGCTTATCGCGATCGGCACGGGAGCGGCGTACCTCTACAGTGTCATCGCGATTCTTTTCCCGGGCATCATTCCGGAAAGTTTCAAGCACCACGGACAGGTCGAAGTCTATTTCGAGGCGGCCGCGGTCATCATCACGCTCGTTCTGCTCGGTCAGGTTCTGGAAATTCGGGCTCGTCGACGAACCAGCAGTGCGATTCGAGAATTGCTCTCTCTTGCGCCTCCAACGGCGAGACTGCTGAAAGACGGCCAGGAACAGGAAGTCCCGCTCGATCAGATTCAGACGGGAGATCGGCTGCGCGTCCGTCCCGGCGAAAAGATTCCCGTCGATGGCAAACTGACAGAAGGACGAAGCGCGGTCGATGAGTCAATGATTACCGGAGAGCCGATGGCGGTGCAGAAAGAGCCCGGCACTTCGGTCATTGGAGGCACTGTCAATCAGACCGGAGCCTTTGTGATGGAAGCCGAGAAGGTCGGCGAGGATACCGTTCTCTCACAGATTGTGAATCTGGTCGCGGATGCGCAACGAAGCCGAGCCCCGATTCAGAAAGTCGCCGATACCGTAGCCGGCTATTTCGTGCCGGCTGTCGTACTGATCGCGATCGTTACCTTCGCGGTCTGGGCGATCCTGCAGCCGGAACAGCCCGCGTTGGCGTGGGCCTTTGTGAATGCGATCGCGGTTCTCATTATCGCCTGCCCCTGTGCCCTCGGACTGGCGACGCCTATGTCGATTATGGTCGGCGTGGGACGCGGAGCGAAAGAAGGGGTGTTGATCAAGGACGCCGAGGTCCTCGAAACGCTGGAAAAAATCGACACGCTGGTCGTCGATAAAACGGGAACCTTGACCGAGGGAAAACCAAAGCTCACCGAGATCGTGCCGCACGGCGACTTTAACGAAGCCGATCTTCTGCGGTCGGCTGCCTCACTGGAAGATCAGAGCGAACATCCCCTGGCCGCGGCGATTGTGGCAGGCGCTCGCGAACGTAAACTTGATCTGTCTTCGGTAGACGATTTTGATTCCATCACCGGGGGCGGAGTGCAGGGGACTGTCGATGGGCGAACTGTCATCATCGGGAAACGGGGGCTTCTGGCTGACCGTGGAATCGCTGAGATCGATGCTCTTTCGGACCGCGTGGAACAACTTCAGAAAGAAGGACGCACGGTGATGTATGTCGGCATCGATGGCTCTCTCGCCGGGCTGCTGGCGGTGTCCGATCCGATCAAAGAGTCCACTGCAGAGGCCGTGCGTACGCTCCACGAACTGGGTTTGCGAATCATCATGCTGACCGGCGACAACAGAAACACTGCGGCAACTGTCGCAGAGAAACTCGGAATCGACGAAGTCCACGCAGGTGTGGTACCGGAAGAGAAACACGAGCAGATCCGCAAACTGAAAAGCGAGGGACACATGGTCGCCATGGCCGGCGACGGCATCAACGATGCCCCCGCTCTGGCGGAAGCCAATGTCGGCATTGCCATGGGAACGGGAACCGATGTGGCCATCGAATCGGCCGGCGTGACCCTGGTGAAAGGGGATCTGCGGGGCATCGTGAAGGCGGTCAAGTTAAGCCGGGCGACGATGCGAAACATTCGCCAGAACCTGTTCTTCGCGCTGATCTACAACGCACTGGGAGTCCCCATCGCGGCGGGCATTCTGTATCCACTCAACCAGGAACTGTTGCTCAACCCAATGATCGCTGCAGCGGCGATGAGTTTCAGTTCGGTTTCCGTGATCAGCAACGCCCTGCGGCTGAGAATGTCCAGGCTGACCTGATGCCTCTCGGTTCGAGACCACTTCCCCAACCTCTCCATTTTTCCTGATTGGAGTGGTGTGGGGAACGTAGCCATCGGTATCTGATTGAACAGAATATCCCCTCAAGCGGTGAACGGATCTCGCCGATGTAACCCCCGGACCGTGCCTGAAAACTCAATCAACAACAACCGCCTTCATCCCGGCTGCGCTGCTGCCAACGGGAGAGAACGCTGGAAGAGGTTGCCGCATGTGGGTACGCTCCTTTGCTTTCGCCGGTCTTAGCTGGTCGATCTGCCTGATCGGTTGCTCCACGCCACAGGCGAAGCAACAGGCTGAGATCATCTCGACAGAGCCCCCTCCAGCGATGGTGGAGAAGGTCCCGGCTCCCGAAAAAGCCGAAGAGATCGAACTGGCCCAGTTTACGGCGGCAGAGGACGAGAAAGTCGAACTGCTGGAAGAACCTTCCGAGCTTCTGCCCGGGCCAAATCCGGCGCTCCGCTGGCACGAGCATGCGGATTACGATTCGGGGGCCTGTGAGAGCTACAGTCTTGAAATGCTTCTCGGGCTCGCGATGGGAAACAACCCCACGCTTCGTCAGGCTCGACTGCAGATCTCAGCCACGCTCGCTCAGGCGCAGCAGGCGGGCCTGTACCCGAATCCAACGCTCGCTTACCTCGGTGAGAATATCAACTCCGGTGGAACCCCGGGGGAGTTCCAGGGGATGGAGCTGGAACAGCGGTTCGTCACCGCCGACAAACTGCAACTCAGCAGAAACAAGTATCTGCAACGTGCGAAAGTGGCCGAACATCTCGCCGTTATGCAGCAGTTCAAGGTCTGTAACGACGTCAAGCTCCACTACATCGCCACGCTCGAAGCGCAGATGCAGCTGGAACTCGAAAAAGAGATGCTCAAGACCTTTGAGGATCGACTCGTTACTGCGAAAGAGTTGTACAACCTCGGCCAGGCCAATGAGGTCGATGTTCGCCGAACACTGGCGGATCTTCGCCGACAGCAGCTCGACGTTCTACAGGCTGAAAATCGTGTTCGCCGCATGTTCCTTGAGTTGACTTCAGTCGTGGGCGTGGAGCTGGTCTATCGTCCGCTCGATGGTCGCCTGGAACCTCCCCGGGATATCATTGAGTTTGAGCAGGCGTATGCCCGAATCCTGAGCGAGAGCCCGGAGATTCTGGCCGCCTATTCGAAGTTGAAAGAAGACCATATCACCGTCCATCGCGAACTCGTGGAGTGGGTTCCCGACATCGTGATCGCCGGTGGCTCCGGCTACAACTTTGAGTCAGAAGATGCGGTCGCCAATGTTCGAGTTCAGATTGAAGTTCCCCTGTACGATCGCAATCAGGGAACGATTCGACAGGCTCGAGACGACGAGCAGCGACAGCGTTCCGAGATTCGGCGAACGGAGTTGACGCTTCGTCAGAATCTCGCCACGGAATACGAACGGTATTTCACGGCCCTGCAACGCGTCGAGAATTACCAGACCACGGTGTTGCCAGAGATGCGGGCGGCATACGAGCAGGCTCTGCAAAGCTATCGGGAGGATCGACAGGACTGGCCCGATGTCCTCGACACGCACAGCGAGTACACAACCCGTCGGCTCGAGTATGTTCAGGACCTGAAGGAACTGCGAAGCGCGGAAGTGCTGATCACTGGATTCCTGCTTCGTAACGGTCTGGAGGCGGCTCCGAATCCGACTCCACCGGGGCATATCGACTCGACGCCGAACCCACGCTGATCGCGTCCTCGCTCCCGCTAATTCGAAGGATCTCATTATGAGCCACTCTGAACATCAAGATCGCCGTGGATTCATGCAGTCGGGACTCTTTTCAGCTGCGGCCGTTGGTGCCGCGTCCCTGTTCAATTCGGCATCGGTTCGGGCCGGCCAGCAGGACACCTCCCGTTCCGGGGACGTGCAAGCGGAGTACGAAGGGTTTTCTCGGTTCAGGCCAAGCCGCGGTAACAATCCCGATGGGGACTATTATCTCGGCAAGCTGGTTCCCGGCTTTCGAAAGCCCGCCGACGGTCCGGCTCCCTTTGTGGCCCCTGATCTTGAGAAGCTGACCTTCACCGAACGCAACGGGGCCAAGGAGTTCCATCTTGTCGCGCAACCGGTCACTCGGGAGTTCCTGCCCGGGTACCCGATGAAGGTCTGGGGTTTCAACGGTTCGATGCCTGGTCCCACCATCGAGGTGATGCAGGGGGATCGGGTTCGCATTGTCGTCCATAATGAGTTGCCGGAAGACACGACCGTCCACTGGCATGGCTTTGAGCTTCCCGTCCAGCAGGATGGGGCCAGTACGCTGACTCAGAATCCGATCAAACCAGGCAGGAGCTACGTGTATGAGTTCGACGTACACGAGGAAGGGACATTCTTCTATCACACGCACGTCGCCATGCAGGAAGCCTTTGGCATGGTCGGCTGGTTCATCGTTCATCCGCGAAAGGTCTTCGATCCCCCGGTCGATCGCGACTTCGGGCTGATCTTCCAGAACTTTCACATCAAGCCGAACCAGACGATCAGCGACTCCTGGGCGATGGACTGGAACTGGCATACCATTAACGGTCGGAGTGGACCGTTTACCACGCCGCTTGTGGTCAAGCACGGCGAGCGTGTGAGGGTACGCATCATGGATTTCGCGCCGATGCAACACCATCCCATCCATCTGCACGGCCACACGTTCTGGGTCACAGGGCATGAAGGAGCGCGCATTCCGAAGTCTGCCTGGGTTCCTCGCAATACAGAACTGATCGCGGTGGCACAGGCGAGTAACTTCGAATTTATCGCCAATAATCCCGGCGACTGGATGTTCCACTGCCACATGACTCACCACATGATGAACCACATGGTGCGTCACGTCGGTCCGCGTTTGCGTCAGGGCGAACATGTTGACCAGTATCTGAGAGACCTGGACTCCCGTCCTGCCGTCGATGTCACCCGCGAAGACAAAGGGTTCGACGTGCCCGGCTATCCGCAGGGGATGAAAGGCATGACCATGACCGACGCGTTTATGAAGCAGATCTGGGCCCGGCGCGAAGTCCAGGGCATGCGTGCAATGTGGCCGATGTCCGTCAAAGGGTTAATGACGACTCTTCGCGTCCTTCCAGATGATCTCTACGAGAAGGTCATGCATTCAAACGAAGACATTCCGAAAGGATCAGTCTTTGAAGAGATCGTCAAGCGGTTCGGTACGCCGGAGACATACGAGAAAGCTCCTATGAAGATGGCTCCGATGAAGCCTAAGCTTTAACTGTCACGGTTGGAGTCATTGTCGCCACTCTTGCGGCCGTCATTCTGGAAACTGCCGGAAAGAGCAGCTCGCTTGTCAGCGAGTTGCTCTCTGCTCTCTTACCGCAGGTGCTCTATCTAAGACTGCGCGCGATTCGCTGTCAATCCCGCCTGATCAGCGCCTGCTTCACTGCTCCGGTTCCAATCCAGGTTCCCGGCCCCCGTACCGCTCTCATGGAATTGTCCGGCCATCGATTGACCCTCGGGACTCCGCGATTGATACTCGGTGGGCAAACCAGTGTCTTGCTCACACAGCTGGAGAACAATCATGACGTTTCGCCTCGCGGTCGCACGGCCTTCTTTTCTGTTTCAGAGAGTCTCCATGGCAGTTCAGTCCGTGCTTATGGTTGCGCTGGTGGTTGGATCCCTGACACCAGCCTCGGCTGCCGAGCGGCCAAATATCGTGCTCATCTACACCGACGACCAGGGGTACGGCGACGCCAGTTGTCTCAATTCGGAGTCGAAGTTTGAGACGCCGAGTTTGGATCGCCTGGCTCGGGAGGGGATGACCTTTACGAACGGGCATTGTTCGGACACCGTCTGTACGCCGTCACGGTACGGCTTGCTCGCTGGGCGGTACAGTTGGCGGACGACGTTGAAGTCTGGCGTGTTCGGGGCGGAGGAGCCGTGTCTGCTGACGGACGATCGGGTGAATCTGGCTTCCCTGTTGAAAGAGCGGGGGTATCAGACCGGGATCGTTGGCAAGTGGCACCTGGGGATGGACTTCCCTGGCACGTTTGGCGAGCGGGACTGGAGCCAGCCGGTTCAGGACATGCCGCTGGATAAAGGCTTCGATTATTACTTCGGCATCCCGGCGTCGATGAACTTTGGTGTGCTGGCGTGGTTCGAAGGACGGCATCCTCATGAGCCGCCGACGTTGTTTACGGATCGAAAGCCGACCGACCTGGCGATGAAGGACTTTCGCTTCATGCCGCCGTATGACAAGCAGCCACCGAATAACAAGGCGATTGAAGTCGCTCCCGACTTTATCGATACCGCCTGTCTCACTCGGTTCACGGACAAGGCTGTCGAGTTTCTTCACAGGAGTGCAGCAGCTGAGAAACCGTTCTTTCTGTATTTGCCGTATACGTCTCCTCATAAGCCGGTCGTGCCGATTCCTGAATTTCGAGGGCAGGGGGAAGCGGGAGGATACGGCGAGTTCATGATCGAGACCGATTACGATGTCGGTCGAATTCTCGAGACTCTCGATCAACTCAAGTTGACCGAGAATACGCTCGTGATCTTCTCCAGTGACAATGGGCCGGAAACGACTTACCCGCTACGGGTCGAGAAGTACGGGCACGACAGTGCCGGTCCTTATCGCGGCGGAAAACGGGATGCCTACGAAGGTGGGCATCGGGTGCCATTCTTCATTCGCTGGCCGGCTGTCGTTAAAGCCGGTTCGGAATGGGACGGTCCCGTCTGCCAGACGGATGTGTTCGCTACCGTTGCTGAAATCCTCGGCGTGAAGTTGCCTGAGAATGCGGGAGAGGACAGCGTTAGTTTCCTGCCCGTGCTTCAGGAGAAGAAGTCCATCAAAACCCGTCCGCCGATGGTGCATCACGAAGCTCAGGGACGGTTTGCCATTCGGGATACGATCGATGGAAAAGAATGGAAACTGCTCATGAAGCATCGCCGGGACAAGCTGGAACTCTACAACGTGTCCGACGATCCGACGGAAGAGACGAATCTTGTCGACGAACACCCGGAGATCGTTCAACGATTGACCGAGACGCTGACCCGCGTGGTCGTCAGCGGGCGATCGACTCCGGGACCGGATGTCGGCAACGACACCGGCTGGTGGGACGATCTGACCTGGATTGCTGAGAAGGATTATCCGGCGAAGTGATGCTCTCCGTCAGAAAGAAACAACAGCTCCGACCTGTGCGAGATCGGAGCTGTTGTTGGACTTGGACGTTCGACGATTCTTAGAACTCGCCGATCACTTCGCCGCCCGAGCGAGTTGCCAGGTTTCGCCAAGTGGTCAGGTCGATGTTCTCGTTGACGAAGCGGCAACTGCCATCGACGAGTTCGACCTGGACGCCTCCCGGGTGGGCACTGCGGGCGCTGACCAGCGCGAAGTTGTGGTAGCCATTGTGGCAGTCGGCGTTCACGGCGGAGTTCGGTCCATGCCAGTGGTTATACATCGTATCGGCCAGGTGACCGTTGACCCATTTCGCACCCCGTTGTCCTGACCACGAGGTTGCAACCGTGGGATTGCAGGCAGCGGGCGTGGTCTGCGTGCCCATGCTTAGTTCGATCACGCGGCGTCGATAATCGCCCGCATTCGGAGCGGCGTTCGTGCCGTCTCCCAGCAGCTGCTCCCCGAAGGCTATCGTGTTGCTCGTGCCATCGGTTACGTCGCGAAAGCCGATCTTCGAGCGGGAGAAGATGATGCCATCGGCATTGCTGACGGATCCATCGTCCGCTGTTCCTGAGCCGTTGAGACCGGACCCGGCACAAGCTGGATAACTGATACCGCCATAGACGGAGCCGGCAACTCTTTCTTTGTCACTCAGGCAAGTCAGGATCGCCAGCGAGTTCTGAGCCGCGGTGTCATTCTGAGCGACAATCACTGGATCATATGAACCAGCGAACGCATTCATCGGCGGGTAGTCGTAATTCAGCAAGTTCTGAAGCCCGGCCTGCTCCACATAAGGAAGCAACTGTGCGTGAGCGGACCAGACGAATGGGTAGCCGAGGCCGCCCGGCGGAAAGACGCGGTGGGCTGCTTCATAATTATGGAGAGACAGTCCGAGTTGCTTGAGATTGTTCTTACAGGACGAACGCCGGGCAGCTTCGCGAGCCTGTTGGACAGCGGGTAACAGCAGAGCCACCAGGATGGCAATGATGGCGATGACGACAAGTAGTTCAATTAATGTAAAACCCTTCGCGCGCATCCGGCGCGCAGAACAGGAAAAGGCCATGGAGGCTCCTCTCTGAAAGACGAAACGAGAACGCAATCCGGCGACATGCCGGTGCAATCGAATAGCTGAGTCAATGCTCAGGGATTAGATCGCGGCTCGTTCCGGAGGAGGCGTCTCGGGCAGCAGAGCATGCTGGAGCGGCGGATGGTCAGAGAGTACAACGGCCTGACCGTTTTCCGAAGCGGGTGCGGTTTGCTGCAGCGGCGTCAGAAGTCGGGGTTCGGTATTGATGAGCATGTCGAAGGCGATGGTGGCTCCACAGGTGCACGCGTTCCAGCCAGCCGGTTGTGGCATTTTCGGAGCCTGTTTTCCGGAATCATTACAACACGATTTCGCCGGGGGCGGGGCATCAGCCTGTTTGGAGCAGCAGTTTGCAGACGGCGGTTTTGAACAGCAGCTTACGGAGGCAGACAGCGTGCAACAGTTCGACTTTAAGGCGACTTTCGAGCAACAGGAGGGCTGCTCTTCTCCTGCATTGCCCGCTGCGTCCCGCGGGCGGCAGCAACCACAGCCTCCTTCACCCGTGCAGTCTTCGCAACGGCAGCCTGAAGTTCGGGATCCGACGGGCTTGAGCGGCAGTCCCATGGAGGAACTGACGAACGCGATCACCGTCAGCACACAGAGGATTCTGTGTCTGTCGCGAAAACGCCGAAGGTGAAAGCAGAATTGCCGGTACATGGAGGGTGGTTTCCGGGTGGGATATTCCGAACATGTACGTTAAACGACCGGCCCACCGGAAGGAAGCCGCGCAATAAAAAATCCGCAGAGCCGGGGCTCTGCGGATCGTTCAATTTCAGTTCGACTTGTCAGACCATTAGTCTTCCAGAGCAGCCTGAGCAGCAGCCAGGCGTGCGATAGGAATTCGGAACGGCGAACAGCTGACGTAGTTCAGGCCGAGCTTGTGGCAGAAGATGACCGAAGCCGGGTCGCCGCCGTGCTCGCCGCAGATGCCGATCTTGAGATCCGAGCGGGTGCTGCGACCGCGTTCGACGCCGATCTTCATCAGATCGCCAACACCGTTCTGGTCGATCGTCTGGAACGGATCGTTCGGGACGATGTCGTTTTCCTGGTAGTAACCGATGAATCCGCCGTAGTCGTCGCGGCTCATACCGAGCGTGGTCTGAGTGAGGTCGTTGGTACCGAAGCTGAAGAACTCAGCGGTCTTGGCGATCTCATCGGCCCGGATAGCGGCACGCGGAATTTCGATCATCGTTCCGACGGTGTAATCGATCTGCTGTCCCTGTTCCTTCAGGACTTCTTCAGCGACCTGACGGACAACCTTTTCCTGGTTGTCGAGCTCGGTCTTGAAGCCGACCAGCGGAATCATGATTTCCGGATGCACATCGATGCCGGACTTCTTGACGTTACAGGCCGCTTCGATGATCGCTCGTGCCTGCATCGCAGTGATTTCCGGGTACACGATGCCCAGACGGCAACCGCGGTGTCCGAGCATCGGGTTCGATTCCTTCAGCTCTTCAACGCGACGGTAGATGAACTCCTTGCTGGCGCCGATCATGTCGGCGAGCTTGTGAGCCAGGTCCGGCTGTTCGTGCAGGTGGTGTTCCGAGAGGAACTCATGCAGCGGCGGATCCAACAGGCGGATCGTGACCGGGCGTCCTGCCATTTCCTTGAACAGGATTTCGAAGTCTTCCCGCTGGAACGGCAGGAGCTTGTTGATGGCCTTCTGGCGAGTTTCGACTTCTTCGGCGAGAATCATCTCGCGGATTTCGTCGAGGTGGCTGAAGAACATGTGCTCGGTACGACAGAGACCGACACCTTCGGCTCCGAAAGCGACTGCCTTCGCGGCGTCGTCTGGTTCAGCGTTGGCACGCACGCGAAGCTTACGGGCTTCGTCGACCCATTCCATCAGCTGAGCGTACCGCTGGTACATCTCGGCTTCTTCCGGCTTCTTGGTCTTGTGAATGAGCACTTCGATGATTTCCGAAGGCTTGGTTTCGACCTTGCCAGCGAAGACTTCACCGGTGAATCCGTCGATGCTGATCCAGTCGCCGGTCTTGAGGACCTTGTCGCCGACGGTCAGAGTGCCTTCGTGGTAGTCGATCTCGAGTTCCGAGCAACCCACGATACAGGTCTTACCCATCTGGCGGCTGACCAGAGCGGCGTGCGACGACGCTCCACCGAATGCGGTCAGAATACCCTTGGCGATTCGCATCCCGCGAAGGTCTTCCGGGCTGGTTTCGCGACGAACGAGGATCAGCTGAACGCCGGGATCTTTGGCGTACAGAGCTTCGGCGTCTTCAGCATGGAAGCAGATGACACCGGTGGCTGCACCCGGACCAGCGTTGATGCCGGTCGCCAGGTAGCTGCCATCGTCCACGGCCTTCTTCTTGGCGGCGGGGTCGAAGATCGGCTGCAGGAGCTGGTTCAGGTCGTCGGCAGGAATCCGCTTCTTGGTCAGAGCCTGCTTCTTGTCGATGAGACCTTCGTTGACCAGGTCGACAGCGATGCGGACGGCGGCGAAACCGGTTCGCTTGGCGTTACGAGTCTGGAGCATCCAGACTTTGCCCTTCTGAACGGTGAACTCGATGTCCTGCACGTCTTTGTAGTGCTGTTCGAGGGTCTGGCCGATGTTGGTCAGCTGCTCGAAGGCATCCGGCATATCGTCCTTGAGAGTCTTCTCGATACGCTTCGGAGTACGGATACCCGCCACGACGTCTTCACCCTGAGCGTTGATGAGGTAGTCACCGTTGAAGCCAGGAGCACCCATCGAGCAGTCGCGGGTCAGGCCGACGCCGGTGGCACAGTCGTCGCCGAGGTTACCGAAGACCATCGCCTGAACGTTAACGGCTGTGCCCCACTCGTGAGGAATGCCGTACTGACGACGGTAAACGATAGCCCGGTCGTTCATCCAGCTGCGGAACACGGCTCCGACAGCACCCCAGACCTGTTCCATCGGATCGGTTGGGAAATCTTTGCCGGCCTTGTCGCGGATCATCTTCTTGAACTTGGCGACAACGTCTTTCAGCTGATCGACGCTCAGCTGAGAATCGTACTCGACACCGGCCTTTTCGCGGGCTTCGTCGAGGATCAGCTCGTAGCCGTCTTCTTCTTTCCCTTCCGGGCGAACTTCCATCACCACGTCGCCGTACATCTGGATAAAGCGGCGGTAGCTGTCCCAGGCGAAGGCCGGGTTGCCGGACTTCTTGGCCAGAACCTCGACGGTTTCGTCGTTGAGGCCGATGTTGAGGACAGTGTCCATCATGCCCGGCATTGATTCACGAGCACCCGAGCGGCAGGAGAGCAGCAGGGGGTTTTCTTTGGAACCGAACTCGGCACCCATGGTCTGCTCGACCTGCTTGAGAGCGTCGTTGACCTGCTGCTTCAGCTCGGGCGGATAGGTGCGATCGTTGTCGTAATAATAAGTACAGAGCTCGGTCGTGATCGTGAAGCCGGCGGGCACGGGAAGACCGATGTTGCTCATTTCAGCCAGGTTGGCACCTTTGCCACCCAGCAGATTCCGCATGGACGAATCTCCGTCCGACTTCCCACCACCGAAAAAGTACACATACTTTGTACCAGAGGACATAGTTTGTCTTGCTCCAGATTTGACCGAAATACAGGCGTAAACGTAGTGACGTAGCGCGAACCTTGCGCAAACTTTGTGAGCCGAAACGGTAGCAACCGTGGATAACCCTTGCAAGGGACCGGAATTTCCACCGGATGCGTTCAAAGTTGCCGGCGCCAGGCCCCGGCGAGACGCCCGTCTCTCGGGCCCGGATCCGATTTCGCGAAAATCTTGATGAGAACGGACTTTCAGTCCCGTTTTGGTCCCTGCAAACCGGGGGCAGCCCGGTATCATCAATCATTGACCGTATTCGCAGACTGGAGAACTCGACATGCCCGCCCCGATCCGAATTGCTTTTGCCCTTTGTCTGACAGTCCTCCTTGTCGCCAGCGAGAGTAGGGCCGCCGACAAGCCGACTCATCTGTTCATCCTCTCGGGGCAGTCCAACATGAAAGGGATGAATCCGGAACTCGGCTTCGTTCCGGAACTCAGCGAAAAATTCTCCGATTGCACCACGGCCTATATCAAGGTGGCTGAAGGCGGAAAGCCGATCCGGTTCTGGTTGCCGGATGACTGGAACATGCTGGCCGAACGCTACAAACTCGACAAGCAGCTCACCGGCGAGGCTTCCGAAAAGAATTACTATTCCCAGATTCTCAAAGAGTACGAACAATTCACTCAGAAGAACGGCTGGCCGGAGCACGTGACGTTTTGCTGGATGCAGGGAGAGCGGGATGCTCGAGAACGCCTGAGTTCTGCTTACGGAGATGCCCTCAAGCTGTTGATTCTTAACCTTCGTCGCGACCTGAAGCAGCCGGACATGACGTTCGTGATCGGACGACTGAGCGATTACCGGGCGGAACCGCAGCGGGCTCACTGGGAGATGATTCGCCAGGTTCAGGTCCAGGTGGCGGAAGATGATCCGCTCGGGGCCTGGGTCGACTGCGATGATCTGAACAACAAGAGGAAGGGGGAAATCATGACCAACGACCTGCACTACACGCGGGAAGGGTATGAACTCCTCGGGCGGCGTTATGTGAGACAGGCCAGGGCCCTTGCCGACGGCAAAAAGCCGGCCGATGATGGTCGTCCGGAATAGTGGGGAGGCACTCCTGAGGCGGAGATCGGAGCCATGAAACACTCCCAGGCAGAAGATTATGAAAAGGACCTGCGGCACGAGAACTTCGAGCCGAAGCGGAAGTCGCTTCAAGGCGAATACGAGCGAGTAGCGTCCGGAAACAGAAAGCCGAAAGAAGAGCCGATCATTTCCGACGAACCGGTCGGCTGGAACCTCGAAAGCGATGTTTCTCAGGCACCGTCAGGGCGATCCATGCATCAGATTGCAGGCGGTCTCCTGATGATCATCTTCATGCTGATGGTCGTTGGCATGGGCGCCTACGTGATCTACGGACTGATTCAGACGTTCGACGGCTATTTGCAGAACGAACTCTGAGTTGGCCCGCTGATTCCAATAAGAAAAGGGAGCAGAACGTGAATTCTGCTCCCTTTTTCATTACCTGGCAGTTTGCTGATTACGACTCGGAAGGAGCCGGCAGACGAACCATCAACCACGACTCGGTCACTTCCGGTCCGAAGTGGACGAGGACGGTGGTTTCTTCCTTCGTCAGGTTGAAGAACGCAGTTTCCATTACGACATCGCTGTTTTCCTGATCAGCAAAGCGCCAGACGGCCCGCTGCGTATCAGGATCGACTTTGCCGCGAAGCGGATGCGATTCTTTGGTTTCTTCATCGTAGAAGGTTCCCGAGAGAACGCCTTCTTTATTGATGGCAAGCTGAACGATCAAACTCGGGTCTTCCTGACTTTCTTCGGTCGTCAGAGCGTAAACACCCAGAGGCTTCCATTCATGCTGCTTGATTTCTTCGACGCTGTACTCCGGAGCTGAGCGGCAAATCCGAACAGCCTGCTGGTAGTACTGTGGGCCGGTGACATAACGATCGCCGTTCATGTAGACGTAACCGTCACGGTAGTAAACCGTGCCACCTGGTCCATAGTTGTAGTAGACCGGACGGCCCCAGTTTCCGACGACCCATCCAGTCAGCACATCAGCCGGAGTTGGCTGCCACCAGTAACCACGGTCGAAATTGCGACCCCGATTGTTGTAGGCTCCGAAGAAGTGGTAGTACTGGTTCCGGCGGTTGTCGCGAATCGACCGCTGCCAGAAGTCCTGGTCAAACCGCGGTCCGCGGTACTGATCGCCGTTAATGCTGGCCCGAATCCGAGCAGCAATCTGACCGGAGTTATCCCACTGGCGCAGTTGACGCTGAGCGAAATCCCGGCGGTCGCCTTCGCGGAGACGGTTTTCCCCGTCTCGATCTCCTCGATCTTCCCCTCGCAGGCGATCACGGAACCGATCGGCGGCATTGCGTTCCTCGAGGTTTTCGCGGTCACCACGATCTGCTCGGGGATCGACCTGACTTGGACGCCAGTTACCCTGCAGGTAGTTCCGCAGCCGTTGCGATCCGTTCAGATCCCGATCTCCCTGTGGACGACCCTCACGATCGCCACGGTTCATGTTGGGACGGTCTCCATCGGGACGGTTTCCGTCGCGATCAGTAGGACGGAATTCCGGGCGGTCGCCGTCGCGTTCGCCACGTTCTTCCCGGTCCATGTTACGACGCTCTTCCCCGTCGAGCGGACCTCGGAAATTTGATTCCCGGCGTTCGCCATCGCTCTCACGGTCCGGGCGTTCCATATTGCGGCGTTCGCCACGATTCTGCTCGCCGCGAAGTTCGTCGCGAGCCTGATCGGCACGTTCCCGAGGGCTCTGCTGGTCGGAACCACGACGGCCAGAGCCGCGCTGTCCGGAGTTGCCGTCCCGAGCGGACCCATTGCCTCTTACAGAGCCACCGCCTTCAGCGGAGCCACCGCCACCCTGGACGGAGCCACCCCCTTGAGCCGAGCCGCCACCCTGAACAGGACCGCCGCCACCCTGGGCCGAGCCTCCGCCCTGGACGGAACCGCCTCCGCCGCCACCTTGCACGGATCCGCCGCCCTGTGCCGAGCCGCCACCCTGAGCGCCGCCTTCTTGTGCGTACAATCCGCTGGCTGCAAATGCGGCCAGACCGCAGATCGACGCTGCTGTGATTTTTCCTAATGTTCTCATGGTCATCCCTCTTTCAATAATGTCCTTCGATGTGGGCTTGCGCATCGCCCGCGCTCAAGTACGGCTGCAACGGCCATACCGATCGCGAGGGAGCTGCCCGAAATCGAAGAAATCGCTGAAAGAACGAGGGAAGGCGTCGCAGGACGGTCAACAGCTGCGACTCGGGCTGGTTGCTGAGCCGCCATGATGATTCGAGAACGACTTGCCGGCGGGGAGATCGATCGCCGAGCCAGTTACTTATCCGTGGAGCCGGACCATTCGCGTAACAGACGCCAGGCAGGCATACGGTTGAGCGATTCGCTTTAGAAGGCGCTGGCAAACAGCGGCAACACATTCTCGTACACACCCCAGCCTCCTGTAATCAGGAAGCCAATGCATGAGACGAGCAGGCAGATGTCGAACAGCAGCGACGGTTTGAGTCGCTCTTCGGTCTGCCAGTAGCGGAAGAAGAGCGCCCCAATTCCGAGCATCGGAAGCAGCAGGGCCTGCATGATCCCGGCCGCCAGCACGGCCAGGTCGGGTTTCACGTTCATGCAGAAAATGATCAGACAGAGCACGGGCAGAATACAACCAAGAGTCGAAATCGAACGCCAGTGCTTGACTCGGTCGCCTCGGGGAATCCACCCAACGAGTTTGAAAAGGTCAGTATAAGTCCGAGTGTGGCTCGCATTGGCGACCAGAAACGTGGAGTACAACACGGCGATCGCACCGATCAGGAACAGCCAGCGGGCGTAGTCCCCGAACATAGGCACGTAGGCTTCAGCCAGCGTACTCGTCATCCGCATCCCTTCCGGGTCGAGTCCATAACGATACAGAACCGTAACGCCGACCATATAAAAGGCGACTGTCGCGACGGTGTAAACGATCATCGAGAGGAAGACGTCGATATGCATCACCCGCAGCCAGCCTTTGGCTCGGCGATACCAGGCCTCTGAGCCATCGTGCGGGCCGGTATGAAGGGCATAGCCTTTTTCCAGGCACCAGTACGGATAGGACACCAGTTCGGCTGCCCCCACGCCGATGATGCCGAAGGTCGCCAGCGCGGTAGCAAGCGGTCGCATGCCTTCGCTGTTGGGAGGCAGTCCAAAGGAGAGCCCTTTCGAAATCTCGGCCCAGGACAGGCTCCATTCCGCAGTCGACTGCAGCGCCAGACAGTTGCCGATCGTCACGAATGTGAACATGACCACAAGAACGGTGGTGATGTTCTGGATCAGTCCGTATCGACCGCGGTAGAGCAGTGCGATCGTGATCAGGGTCGCCGCCAGTGCCCAGTATTTATCATCCCAGGTATAGGGGTCGGGAAGCGGTTGGCCGTCGCGCACGGCCTGCAGGGCACCGTCGCCGCGATCACCCATCGCCTCAAGCTTCTTTCGCAGGCGGTTGCCTCCTTCGATCACACGCTGCTGTTGAGCTGGTTCGAGGGCGTCGAAGCGTTCCGGTTCGTTCTGGCGCCGTTCGTCCCAGGTTACGAGCCATTTCAACTCTTTGGACGACGGGATCGCGATGGCATCGCGATAATCTCCGGTGATCGGCATCGCAATGGCCGCGGCCTGCCCTACGCCGCCGACAATTCCGCCCAGCTGGACGATGCCGGAGACCATCATGGCCAGCCAGAACCAGACGATCCAGTTCAGCGACAGAAACCGTCCCGGCACCTGATTCAGGGCCTGCAGCGCGGTCTGTCCATGGATGATGGTATGACGGCCGAGTTCAATTTGAACGAAGACCTTGATCACGCAGCCGAGGATAATCAGCCAGAGCAGGGAGATCCCGGCCTGGGCCCCCGTTTTGGTCGTCGCGATCAGTTCGCCTGAACCCACGATGCTGCCGGCAATAATGAGGCCGGGGCCGAGCTGCTTTAGCGTGGACCAGACTGCAGTCGGGGCATCGCGTACTTCCTGTTCCGGACGGATATCGACTGGGGGAAGCTCGGATGCTGGTTTCATGGTGTCAGACTCGAAGAGAAGCCGGAATGCGGATTGGGGGAAATCAGATCCGCGGAACCGCGAATCACCCATCAAGACTTGTGAATATTTGTGCTTATAACGCCGAGGGAAGGCGAACGCAAACGGGCCGGTGAACCTCGCCCATGACCCCTGAAAACCAAGGTTTTTTGAGATTGAATGTCAGTTGGGATCGAAGGGTCAGGACATCTTGAATTCCATTCAAGCCGACACTAGCATTGGGAACGAATAAAGAAGAGAGCACCGCGGATTTCCGGGATGCTTGAGTTTTAGGATCAGATTGATCTGACTCCGTTCGGAACAGCCCGTCGTTGAAGGACCAGCTATGCCTCATATCGTTTGCGAACCCTGTAATAACTGCAAGTACACCGATTGCGTCGTTGTTTGCCCCGTAGAATGTTTCTACGAAGGCGAAACGATGGTCTACATCCATCCGGACGAGTGCATCGACTGCGAGGCCTGCGTTCCTGAGTGCCCCGTGGAAGCGATTTTCCACGAAGACAACGTTCCCGACGAGTGGAACAGCTACATCGAGCTGAACGCTGAGAAGAGCAAAGACCTTCCGGTCATCACGGAAAAGAAAGAGCCGCTCGCAGAAGGTTAAGCCACCTTCCCGCGGCTTCGCCGGGACATTCGAGGACCAGCCAATGCTGCTGGTCCTTTTTTCATGCGCGGATACGGCACGCCGAGCTTCGCGTGAAGTTGTTTCCTCCATCTGATATTCTGCGGACCACTTTGACTACCAGCAGAAAACTTATGGGAGGCATTTGTGTCGATCATTGTTCAGAAATTCGGCGGAACCAGCGTTGCATCCGCTGAAAAGATTCGAAACGCAGCTCGCCGGGCTGTCGCGGCTCACCGAAACGGTCATCAGGTTGTGGTCGTCGTCAGTGCCCGGGGCAAGAAAACCGATGAACTGATCGGCCTGGCTGCGGAGATCACTGACCGTCCAGCTCCTCGCGAAATGGACGTGCTGCTGAGCACGGGCGAACAGGAAACGATCGCATTGATGTCGATGGCCATTCATGCCCTCGGCGAGAAGGCGATCAGCCTGACCGGCCCTCAGATCGGGATCGTGACCGACGAGGCAAGCACCAAGGCTCGAATTCGACAGATCGATACCAGTCGCCTGCATAACTATCTCGAAGCGGGCAATATCGTCGTCGCCGCCGGCTTCCAGGGGATGGATCAGCACGGCAACATCACGACATTGGGACGCGGCGGGAGCGATACCACGGCGACGGCCCTCGCAGCGGTGTTAAGTGCTTCCCTCTGCGAAATCTACACCGACGTTGAAGGTGTGTTCACAACCGATCCGAGGATTGTTGCTGAAGCCCGTCAGGTCCCTAAGATCTCTTACGACGAAATGCTCGAATTGGCCAGCCTTGGAGCCGGGGTGATGCATTCGCGATCGATCGAGTTCGCGAAAAAATACCGTGTTCCATTGCGCGTGCGTCCGTCGTTTAACGACGGGGCAGGGACGTTGATCGCGATGGAGCCGGAGGATCCCGCACCGGTCGTGACCGGGGTCGCCCTCGTGAAGGACGAACTCCGCGTCAGCCTTCGCGGCGTTCCCGACCGTCCCGGGGTCATGAGCCTGATCTTCACCAAGATGGCCGCTCGGAAGATTCCTCTCGACCTGGTCGTGCAGGACATCGCCGATTCCGGGATCGCCGAAATTTCGTTCACCGTTCCTCGCGCCGACTTCGCCGATGCCCTCACGGCTGCGGGCGAAGCGGTTGAAGAACTCGGTGAAGGTTCCGTTCATCATGGGACGCAGCTGGCGAAGGTCTCCATCGTCGGCAGCGGTATGCAGACCCACTCTGGCGTGGCTGCTCAGCTGTTTCAGACGCTGGCAGACGCCGGCATCAACGTGTTGATGATCTCGACTGGTGACATCAAGATTTCCGCACTAATCGAGGCAGATCGGGCTCTGGATGCCGTTCAGGCGATCCACAAGAGCTTCGCTCTCGATCAGGTTAAAAATATCACACCGCCGCTCGGTTCGACGCTGCCAGGGGCGGCGACTGAAGCGATTCAGGTCGATGAGAAACGCGAACGGCAGGTCGTCCTGCAACTCGCCAACATGGAAGACATCGTCGTCAGCGACGTGCTGGTCGATACCAATCAGGCACGGGTCACGATTCTGAATCTTGCCGACGAACCCGGAATTGCCGCCGGGCTGTTTACCGTCGTGGCCCAGGGGGGCGTGATGATCGATATGATCGTTCAGAACGTGAGCCAGCAGGGACGGACGAACATCACCTTCACCGTGCCCCGCGCCGACCTGCAGAAGTGCCTCGACATCGTCCGCGGGGCCATCGACCTGAACGATGGTGTCACGCTGAACTGGGATGAGAACATTGCCAAAGTGTCCGTCGCAGGGATTGGTCTTCGCAGCCATACGGGCGTAGGACAGAAAATGTTCCATGCCCTGGCCGAGAATAACATCAATATTCTGCTTGTCGGCACCAGTGAAATGCGGATGACGGCTGTCATCAAACGGGATCAGGCCGAAGTGGCCGAGAAAGCTCTCGCCGCCATGTTCCTGAACGCCGTGGCGACCAGCTGACGAGAATCCCCCTTGATCTTCCATCGATCCCGGTCACTCTATGCATAGAGGGATCGGGATTTTTTGATGGGTGTCCGTGACATGTGTTTAGTTGATTCTTGGGCGTAAGTCCTTGTGCAGCTTTAATTTTCGATGATTGACGCTTGCCGTTTAGTCATCTAAGATTATTAATGTCTTAATGTTGTCATTCCTCCGCCGGGCTGGGATGCGGTTCTCGCATTCCGCGGTTGGAATTCGTTCGTTTTTCACATTTTCGATAAAGGATGTACCCATGAGTCCTCAGACTCCGCACTCAAGTCGCGGCCAAAGGTGGGCGTTTACGTTGATCGAACTGCTGGTGGTCATCGCGATCATCGCTATTCTGGTTGCGCTCCTCCTTCCCGCTGTCCAGCAGGCACGTGAAGCTGCTCGCCGCAGTTCCTGCAAGAACAACCTGAAGCAGATGGGGCTGGCGCTCCACAATTACCACGACACCTACAATATGTTCCCGCAGGGGCAGTTCTACATTCAGGGCGGTTCCAGCTGGCACGGTCACAGTGCCTGGGTTTCGCTGCTGCCGAACCTGGAGCAGGGGGCGATCTTCGATCAGTGGGATAACTCGCTGCACTGCTACTCCGGCATCAACAACACGCTGCGTCAAAACCGGCTTTCCGCGTTCCGCTGTCCCTCGGATACCGACTTCGGTTCTGGCGGCGGCCCCGGTAACAACTACGCAGGTTGTGCCGGTTCGACCTGGAACATCTGGACGGGAGCTGATACTCACGGTGTCATCACTCGCCGCAACTGTATCGGCATGCGTGACATTCTCGACGGAACGTCCAACGTGCTGATGGTTGGTGAAATTCTGACCGGTGACGGCAGCCAGTCTCGCGTGTCTGACAGCGACATCGTTCGTCTGGGCACGGCTCCGACCTTCGCCGATCCGGAGTTCATTACCGAAGCCGAACTCAACACAGCCGGTGCAGCCATCGATGCTGAAGACCCGGCTGCTGCAGGTTCCTACAGCAACTGTGGACGTGACTGGGCCGCTGGTCACTCCTATCAGACGTTGTTCAACACCGCTGCTCCGCCGAACTGGAAACACCGTTCGGCTGCCTTCGGAGGTGGATTCGGTGAATGTGCGGACCGAAGCGGTCTGTTCGTTTCCCGCAGTCGTCACCAGGGCGGGGTGCAGGGATGTCTGGCCGATGGTTCGGTCCGATTCATCTCAGAAAACGTCGACCTGATGACCTGGCATCGTCTGGGTGTTCGCGACGATGGCGAAGTGCTGGGCGAATTCTAAATCCTCTGATTAACTTCTCGAGTATTCTTCATATTTTGCAGAGATGGACGGACTGATGATGCGATCTGGTATTTGGGTATGTCTGCTGGGAATCGGACTTCTGCTTCCCGGCTGTGGCGGCGGGGCGGTCACCGATCAGGATCTGCCTGCCGGTACGAATGCACCCAGCCCAACGGAAAACGTTCGCGTCTGGCTGGAAGGCGTCGCCGAAAGCGGACAGCTCGACAGTGGCATCTCGATGATGCATGAAGAAGCCGAGAAGATGAAGGCGAACGGTGTGGCAAACGCCGATGAGATTGCTTCGGGGTTGAAAGAGCTGGAAACAGCGAGCGGTTCTTCCTCGATCAAGTCAAAGGCCAATTCTCTTCTGCAGAAGCTGCCGAAAGAGTAGTTCGCCCGAGGAATGACAATCGAGACAGGCCACCCAACAGGGGGGCCTGTTTTCATTGGAGAGCCTCGTTGTTGCCCAATCTTGCCAAATAAAGAAAGGCGGTGAGGAAAGCTCCTCACCGCCCGTTTTGATTCTATGGCTGTCGGTCGCTCTAGCTGTTCTGCTGATCGGGCACGAAGGTCATCGTCGGTTCAGCGACTTTGCGATAGCCGAGGTCGCGAATGACTTCAAGGACTTCGCTCCACGTCGGGAACTGGCGTCCGCTGCGACGCTTGTAGTTGTCGATCGCACGCATGAACTCGACTTCATCGCCGGAGTAGTCCCGTTCGCAGGTCGTTGGATCGATCTGACGACGGCGTTCGACCTTACGTCGGTCCCCTTTGCGATTCTCCGCCCCGTTCGGGCCCTTCTGATTGTCTTCCTGGCGACGATCGCTCATTGCGCGTCGCAGCTTTGTGCGACGATCGGCAACGAGTTCATCAGCCGTTACGTCCTTCAGCATTGTCCACCTCATTGTGGTCAGAGTCTCTATGCAACCTCCTGCGCGCTGTGACAACGGATTATCCCACTATCAATCAGCGACAGCACATTGCAACTCTGCCACACGCTGGCAGGATTGGCAAAAAAGGAACGTGGTAAGACCAGCGGAAACTGCGGCCTTGCGCGGAGTTTTAGCAATTTTGACGATTCTCAGGGGGCCGAATGTTGCCACGCGGCATCAGCCTGGAGCAATCGTCTCCCGAATGGTCGCCGCTGCCGAGCCTTGCTCGATCTGTCGAATGAGGCCGGCCATTTCCCAGGCGGTTACATAGTGATACCGAAATCGGGGATCCTGCTCGCTGCGTTCGCGCAACTTCTTATGAAACTCGACCATCTGCGGACCGAGCAGCATGTCGATGTTACCTTCCTTGCAGCCATGGGTATGCAGTTTGACGAACTTCCAGTTGGGCTTCCCGAGGGCATGCACGTTCGCCTGCAGCCAGAGATCGAGCCGTTGCATTGTCGGTGGCCGCGTGCCGTGCAGATCGCCATTTTCGATTCGAGGGAAGATGCCGAGTTTCGGATTCTTCCAGTCCGGAACGAGCGGCCCCTGGATCATCAGTAGAGATTCGTCAGGCGGCTTCCGATCAACTTTGACACGTTGTCCCGTGGCGTGCGATGCGGGCTGCCCCGGTCGATCCCATGCATAGTACAGGCTGTTGATCGTACAGACCTGCGTCGGAGAGGGAGCAGAGGGCATGGTGAAGTCGGCGTAGCATCCGGTTTCACGCAAGATCGTCAGCTCTTCGTTGACGCCGCAGAACCATCCTTTCGGATGTGAGTTGCAGAGCGCCCAGTTGCCGTGGATGAATCCGTATGTAATCTCGCCGGTAGCCGGATCGCGTCGCAGCAGGCCATGCCGGTGAAACAACGTATTACGGAATGAAGTCAGCTTCTCGGTCAGACTCTCTGCAGTGTCGTTCTCGTGATGCAGGTGGATATCGACATCCCCGAATCCCGCTTCGCAGAGTCCGCGGAGTGCGTCCAGATATTCAGGCTGATATTCGTCCTGCGGAAAGAAAAACGTCTGCTGAGGCGGGCGTCCGGTCACATCGACCAGTTCCTTGAACTGCTTCGGGTATTCCCTGCACCAGCGGTTGACGAGTTCCAGGGCCTGAGGCTTCGGCAAATTGCCCCGCTGTGGTTCGTAATGATCGCAGATGGCGATGAAGACATCGATCGGTTCATCCGGCAGATCGACCGGCACTTCGCGATCGGTCGGGAAGTAGTAACTTCCGATCCACCGGTGCATTTCCCGCTTCCGCAATGCAAGCAGATAGCAGCCGGCCAGCCCGAGAACGATCAGGGGAATCAGAGGAATCAGATACCACATGCGGCTGTTGCGATCTTGCGAGTTCTCGAAAAAGGTCGTCGCCCAAAACCTGAAATGGCGCGGCTCAGGGAGATGTTAGCGAATCGACGGCATTCTCAGAATGCGGTTTCTTGTCGCGTGCCCGGATGGGCGTCGCACTGGTCAGACTCGAGAGCATTTCGGCCAGCTGTTCAGCCCGTTGACGCCGCCCGTAGGCAGCGGGGGTCCATACGGCCCGCTCAGCAGGGATTCCGGCCTCGTGCCGCTCCATCTCGGAAGAGAGGCTCAACGCGATCTGCTCCGGCTTCAGCGGATCACAGGGCAGCGCGTAGGGACAGTCGGCGGTCATCTCCCACATATCGCCTTCGGGTGAAATCAGCAGAAAAGGCTTCTCGCACGCGAGGTACTCAAAGATCTTCCCATTCACAATCCGCTCGGCGCCGGGGACGGGGGCATTGAGGAGGGTCAGGCAGTCCGACGTCTCCATCAGTCGAATCGCTTCATCGTGACTGACAAACGGCAGTCGAATCAGCCGGCAGGCTGTCTCATTCAGCCGGTCAAGGACGGCTTCCTGATCTGGCGTGCGACGTCCGGCGACCACGAGTTCCAGTCGAGTCAGAACCTCGGGAGAAGTCTGCTGCAACTGCTCGATGGCTTTAACGAGAGGTTCAATGGGATTCAGATTCCAGAGCGTTCCGACGTAGGCGAGTCGGAACAGATCGGTCCCGTTGCCGTAGTCCTTTCGGCTCGCGTTTGACGACGTGAAATCATCGGGATCGAATCCGTTGTAGATGTACTCGCATCGGACAGGAGATCCTGCTGCGGTTGCCGAGTTTTGGACCGACTGGCGGCTTGAGGGCGTTGTTGCAATGGCCATGCTCGCCGCCCGTAGCAGCCGGGCCTGCATTCGCTGCTGGATCTGTTGCGACAGGCCGCTCTGTTGTTTGTTTTCCCAGTACGTGTTGCTGATGCCCCATTCATCGCGATAGTCGAGGACGAGTGGGATTCCAAATTTCCTGGCGAGCCGGGCTCCGACTCGAAACGATGAAAACGGCGGCGCGGTGGCGACGATGACATCGTGCGGCTTGCGACGTAACAGCTCACAACCGGCGTGGTACGCATTCGGTCCCCAGAGGACCTGCATATCGGGCTGGCAAAGAAGATTCGCGGTTCCCCGGAGCATGCTCTTGATGAGCCGAGACGGATGCAGGGAGGATCGCCCCGCTTTAACGGCGGCAGTCGGGGGCCCGGCGTTACTGGTTTTTCTCCCCGAGAACCGTTCTTTGAACTGATAACTCGGTTCCAACGTACGAGCGCGGACGATCTCTGTCGAGTCCGGGACGTCTTTGAGAAGCGACTCGTCTTTCAGTGGAACCGACGGGTTGGCCACGGTCAGGACCGAGCTCTCCCAACCGAATTCCGGAAGATACTTCGTGAACTTCACCACGCGATGAACGCCGATTCCCCCGGAGGGAGGGAACTGATAGGCAACGAAAAGAACTCTCCGGGGTGTCTGCACCACAATGGCCCTGTCAACGTGTCACGGATCGGGCCCCGCCTCCGCACGGCGAGACTGCTCACTTCATCTAACGTTTCAAGTATAGGTTGCAAAATATACTGGTGCAGACAGCCGGCCGGCACTCCGGTCAGGCACGGCGGTTCGAAGATCAGCCCTGATGCGTCGACGGGAGCGAGTTCGCGATCTCGATCAGTTCCTCGGCCATGTCGTCCCAGCTTCGGACAGCTGTATTTTCCGCACCGACCTGATAATTCCCCAAAAGAACTTCGTCGATTCCATCGACAAGGGCTTCGGTGTCTCCTGCCGGGACGAGCACGGAATACTCCTCCCCGGCAATCTCCGCAATGCTTCCGACATCGGTGCTGACGAACGGCGTGCCGCAGGCGAGCGATTCGCGGAGCACGTTGGGCAAGCCTTCGGAATGACTGCAGAGCACCGTGGCGTCGGCGGCCTGGTACCACGTGGGCAAGTCGCGATGGCCGACTGAACCGATCACCGAGACAATCGATTCGAGGTCCTTCTGGCGAATTTTTTGTTCGATCTCTGCTCGCTGAGGCCCATCGCCGACAAGGCAGAGAACGAAATCATCGCCCCGATTGGCTTTGATCTCCGCGGCGGCAAGCAGCATGTTCAGATTCTTGATTGGCACCATACGACCGACCCAGACCAGCAGCGGCCGTTCGGGGTCCATGCCGAGCCAGGCTCGGGCATTTTCCTTATCGGCTGGTCGAAAATGTTCGGTGTCGACTCCCTGATAGACCGGGAAGACCCGCGATTCGGGAGTCTCGAAGCTTTCGACGACATCGGCCAGCCCCTGGCTCACCGTCAGGATCGCATCCGATTCGTGCAGGACCTGCATGATCGGCTTCCGGCGGGAACGATCCTGCGGAAGCACGAGGACGTCGGATCCGCCGATAATCACCCCACATGGCTTGTTGAGTTGTCGAGCCAGTTGCAAACCGGCGTCCCCATCGGGATGCGCCCAGTAAGAGAGGATGAAATCGGGATTCCAGCCCGACATCGTCGCAGTCAACGCCTGTTGAATCGACTTCCAGTAGAAGTTTCCGTATTGGGACCGGAGAACCTTCGGCGGATACCAGTACGTCGGATATTGAACTGGAATCTGATGGTTGACCAGCCCTTCGGTTGGCTCGACAGCGCCGTTACGCATCTTCCGGGACAGCATTTCCGGCCAGGCCTGGGGGGCAATCACCCGAACGTCCACACCGGCTCGCTGCAGGGCGCAGCAGGTTTCGTAGTTGAACGTTCCCCGCGACGGGTTCTGCGCGTCGGGAAAGATCGAACTCAGAAACAGAATGTTCATTAGCGGGCCCGCACTTTCAGGTTTGAAGGTCAACTTCACCGCGTGCCGTCAGCCGGGAGATCGATCCCGTGGACGACTTCAATACTAAACTTTTCCCCACGATTCCGACATCAAACTGCGATACAGCGACTCGTACTCACGGATCATCCGGTCGATATGAAACTTCTGCTCCACCTGATGCCGGGCAACAGTCCCCATACTCTGCCAGGTATCTCGGCGATCCAGATGGTCGCAGATTGCTTCGGCCAGCTGTTCAGGCTCGCCGGGGGGAACGAGATATCCGGTGACATCGGGTGTCACAATCTCCGGGTTGCCGCCAACAGAGGTCGTAATGATCGGCAATCCAACCGCCATCGCTTCCAGCAGGGTCAGCGAGATTCCTTCCGTCGACGATGAAGAGACAAACATCGCCGACTTCGCCAGCAGTTCCGGGATGTCGGATCGCTCTCCCAGAAAAGTCACGACGCCGTCCAGGTTTAACTCAGAGGCCAGCTTCTCGAGAGATTCCCGTTCTTTGCCGTCGCCCACAAGCGTCAGTCGGAAATCGGGATGACGGTCGGCGACCATTCGAGTCGCCTTGAGCAGAGTCGGAAAATCTTTCTCCGGGCTCAGCCGGGCCACACTGATGGCGTGCGGCTCTTCTACGGGACCCGAATAGGCAAACCGATTCACATCGATCCCATTCCAGAGTGGCTCAATTTTCCGTCTGCTCAGCTTGTCCTGACCCCGGCAGATTCGAGCCGAGTCTTCCGAGACAGCCAGCACGCGATCAGCAAGTCGATTTGCCAGCAGGAAGTGCAGCCGCTGCTTCCAGTGACTCCCACAGCCACGACCATGCTGCGTGTTGATGGCAACCGGGATCCCAGCCGCACGCGCGGCCGGTGTCGCGTAGAAGTGAGCGTACGTGTTGTGCGAATGCACGACGTCAATCTCGTTCTCGAGAAACAGCCGTCGCAACGCGGACCATTTGGCGAAACGGCCTGTCAGCTGGTCCTTTAGAGAGATCACCCTGCAGCCGAGTTCTTCGATCTCGCGGGCGGGCTGGCCGGTGTCTCCGAGCGCCACGAAGAGCGTCTCAAACTGTGATGTGTTCCGACGACGGGCGAATTCGACGAGCAGTCGTTCCAGACCGCCGGTGCTCAGACACATGCTCACGTGACAGACGCGGATCTTCGATCCGTTTGTCGAGCCGGCATGTGCAGACTGTGCGGTTTGCGTTACAGACATGGGGGCACTCTCAGTCATTCTGATCGGCTTTCGGCGTGCGTTTTACGAGTTGCTTCAGTTGCCGCAGTTGATCGCGAACCGTAAAGGCCAGCCGTTTCCGTTCGCAGTGGATCCACTGAAGTTGATTCGACGACTTGCCCAGGTTTTCCTTGTGGCGCTTGTCGCCCACGAGGAAGTCGTAGGCATCGTAGCCCCGCACGAGAGCTTCGTTCATGCACAGATAATGCGAGACAAGTCCCGGACTGGAGACCTGATCGAAGGAGGCAAATCCAGAAACGTAGTCGAGCAGGCGATTGCGATCGTTGAGCAGATACAGGCAGCCAATCGTTTGTCCGGCTGAACGAATGCGTGTCAAAACGACGGCTCGCTTCTGAAAGCCCTGTTCGATCAACTGCTGCTGGAACTGATCGAATCGCGGACTGGCAAACGCACCCGGTTCGCCGACGGCCTGCCAGCGGGCCTGATGCAGCTCGACCAGTTCGCGATAGATGTCGCGTGCCTGTTCCAGCGATTCGGCCCATTCGACTTCAATCGGATCGAGTTGTTTTACGCGGCGTTTGAGGTTGGAACGCGTACTCCTCCCGAGCTGTTCCAGAACCTCGGCTCCGCTTTCGCGGCATGCCTGCAGATCGAAATATCGCGACTCGCGAGAACGAACCGCAGTGCCGATTCTTCCGGTGTCAGAGGTCAGAACGAGATCCTGATTATTCGATTCATTCACCCCACTGAGGACGAATTGATCCCAGTTGGTTCTCGAAGCCAGCAGTTGGTGCAGTGCGGAAACGAACGGCTGCCGATATTCGGTTTCGGTGAGAAGCTCGTTGTATTCGACGCAGACGCTGTGACCGTACGGCTCACCAGCGGTGCCGAGATGGAGGCTGCGAACCGGAAAGATGCCGAGCAGTTTGCCCTGAACCTCACTCAGGAGGCAAATACCCCGAACGGTCCCGCCGACAGTCCCGACGGCAAAGAGGGGACGAACAACATTGCTGTAGTTGGCCAGCCAGGTCGAAGTCCACAACCACGAACAGGTTATCGGAACATCGGGGATGCGGAGTTCGAGGTCTTCCCAGGCGGCTTTGACAGTCGTGTAGTCGTCCATCGAGTAGAGAGAGACGGTCAGCGCAGTCTCACTGGTATCTCCGCTCGGCAGATTGTTTCGCAGATTGGGAGAGGCGACCGTTGGGGCGGTCGACGAGTTTGTCATGTCGATCATCGAACGGAGCCTTTCATTGGTTCAAAAGAGTGGGAGTCGGCTCGGGCAGCTCATCGGAATACTTGAGACGTTCCGCAGCTGCCAGCCCGGCCAGCAGCACAACGAGGGCACCGATAAGAATGCCAAAGACGTGCAGCCATGTGGCCTGAGGATGCAGTCCATCGATCAACATCGAATAGATCAGAATCATGCTTAGCGGGAGCAGTTGCGGAACGATGCCGCGACGCAGGATTTGCCGCACGGTAAGTCCGAGATGGCGGGCTCCCATCGGCAGGAGAATGCCCCCTTCAAAGACCACGAGCGGGACGAGCGTACCGATGGCAACTCCGTAAACACCCAGCCAGGGCAAGAGCGCCAGTGACAGACCGAGGTTCGTAACCGCTTCTGCCAGGAAGAGAAGAGCCGGCAATCGAACGTATCCCGTCCCTGTCAGCACGTGGCGAATGAGCTGGGTCGGCAAAGCAATGAGTTGTCCTGCCAGAAGAATCAGAAGCAGCCAGCTGCTCTGCAGATAGCCGGACCCGATCCAGACTTCAATCAGCAGATGACTGAAGTAGTAGACGCCAATCAATGCCGATCCCGTCAGCACAAACGCCAGGCCAAAGCCGCGGCACACCAGCGACTGAAGCTCTTCATTCTGACTGGTCGAATGCAGTTGACCCGCCCGTGGCATGAAGACGTAGCCGATCTGAATGACCGGGGCTCTGATCATCTCGCAGACGCGCGAAGCAATATAGTACGGCACCACGGCCAGCGGCCCCAGCAGGAAGCCGATAACGATGGTGTCGGTCATGTAGATCAGGTGTTCGGCGATCAGCGACAGGAAGGTGAACATGCTGAACGAGAGACAACGCTTGTAGACCCGTCGCCGCAGATGACGGAAACGAAACTGCAAAGACGGTACGAAGCGAAATGCGCAGATGCAGGTCGCGACATTCTCGGCGACCGTTACTGCCAGGAAGATCAGGGCCAGTGTGATCAATCCCGGCTGAATGTGCAGAAACACCAGCGTAAGCACGAGTCTCAGAATGTTGATCGAGATGATGATCGATCGTTCGACATCGAATCGCTGGATCCCCATGAGGATTCCGCCAAAGGAACTTCCGCCAATCGAGACGGCTGCGTTCATGGCGAGAATGAGAATTGTCCAGCGGATCTCACTCAGGGAATGCCCGGGCCAGTCGTTGATGTACGGAGCCGCGATCGCCAGCCCCACTCCGAGCAGGAGCGCGATGCAGCCGGAAATCAGGTAGATCGAAGTGATGCAGCTGAACGTGCGGTTGAGTTCGACCCACTTTTCTTCCGTGTGATACTTCGAAGTGAACCGCGAGATCGCTTCTCCAAAGCCGAAGTAAAGCAGGCCCGCATGGCCCGCGATCGAATTCAGCAGCAGCCAGGTTCCGTACGTACTGTCCCCGACAGTGTGCAGGATATACGGCATCAAAAGGAAGCCGATTCCCAGCGTCACCGCATGCGCGAGCCAGCTGATTAGAACGTTGACTTTAACCGACATCGATTTCGGAGCTTTTCGGTACTCGGATTAGAAACGGGCGAAGATTTTCGTAGCGGTAAACATGGCGACAAACACCAGCATGCTGCTCGCCAGCCAGCGTTTGGCCAGCGGGTAATCGAGTCGCAGAACGGGACGTCTCGGGTAAAGATGAATCCCCGTGATGTTCAAATACGCGGCTGCCATCCCGATGATCGTGTAGGTCGGGGTCGGGTAGCAGCGGGATAACGACAGAAACCCAGCCGCCCAGGCGGCAATGATGGCGGCAACAAAGGGCTGGAAGTATTTCAGATCGGCGTCGTAAACGGTCTCATCATCCCGCTTAAGTCGATAGAGACCATAGGCGGCAAAGAACAGACAGCCGACGAACATCGATCCGCCGAACAGACCGAGTTCAACGAACGAATGCACGTACGAATTGTGGGCCACGTAATCGGTCAACGCTTCATACATCCCCTGTCCGATGCCGAAGAGGATTTTGGGGGATTGAATTGCCTGGAACCCTTCTGACCACAGTCGAATCCGCTGTTGTCCGGTTCCTCCCGAGAGATCGAAGTTGGCCATTCGTCCGAGCATCAGCGGGGCGGCGGCGACTCCACAACAGATGGCGCCGATTGCGAACGCTCGTCCCCGTTTCATGGTGAGATACGCCATGATTCCTGCCCCGGCGGCAATAAGACCGCCTCGGGAATGTGTATCGTGAATCGCAAGGAGTAGCAGCGGAAAGGCGAGCAGCCAGGCAAACCGAGCCCAGCCCCAATGGCGATCCATCAGCTGAGACATGCAGAGGAAGCCGGTCGTAATAATGAGCAGCGACATGTCGTTCGGATCGTGGAACATCCCCAGTCCGCAGAGACGGGCCAGAAACTGATCCTGCCCGGACGGGGAATAACCAGTCCGCTCTTTGATGTGTGTCAGCGATTCGATTTTGATCAGGTTGTGATAGTCGGCATCGGCGATTCCGATGCTGAGCAGTCCGCAGACGGCCAGCGTCATCAGAAAGGCGCGAAACCGTCGCGTGGAATCGACTACGGCTACGAGAACGAGATAGTACACGACCGTCTTGAGCATCATCACCGTGCCCTGGATCGCTCCCCCCAGGTACCCGTTCGCCAGATGCGAAATCGGCACCGCGACCAGGACGCCCAGGACGCAGAGGGTAATCGGTTGAGCCAGCAGGCAGCGGACTTTGACGTGATGCTGGATCTGCTTGTAGCTCAGCAGGCCAGCCGTCAGAATGAGGAGTTCGTAGACCTGAAAGCCTTCCAGACCCGGCAGCACTTCCCATGGGCGCACGAAGATTGTTGCGTTCGCAAGCACGAACAGAACAAACCCGATCTGGGATGGCGTGACGTTCATGAAGTTGGTCGATCTGCAATTGGCTGGAACTTTCGGCAACTGTCACGGACGGTCTGCTCAGGGCAGACCATCACCACGGTCCCGAAAGAGACGTTCCCTTTTGGAAACATAGGTCACTAATCTCCACCGGGTGACGATCTTTCCCGATGGCTCGCGGAATTTCATCGACGAGGGATAAGCTCACGTTACGGTTCGTGCCGAACGAGACGGTGGGATCGATTACCCGGTTCATACAGGAACGTGAAAAGGAAGTATGCATGCTTGGTCTGGTTCTGACGCCGAATAGTCTGACTGTGCAGAGGGATTTGCCTGCACCCGAGCCGCTTCCCGGAGAAGTCGTTCTCGACATCAAACTGGCTGGCGTTTGCGAGACCGATTTGCAGCTCGCCCGTGGATATATGGGGTTTGAAGGAATCCCCGGCCACGAATTCGTCGGCGTGCCTCAATCAGGACGCCTGCAGGGACGACGCGTGGCTCCCGATATCAACTGCTGTCTGACTGAGGACTGCGAATACTGTCCCGAGAATCGGCATCATTGTCCGAACCGAACCGTGATCGGAATCCTCGGTCGCAACGGCGGCTTTGCGGAGCAGGTCGCCGTGCCGGAAGAGAACCTGTATGAGATTCCCGACAGCATCCCGGACGAACAGGCGGTTTTCATTGAACCACTGGCCGCCGCCTTCGAAATTCTGGAACAGATCCCGATCCCTTCCGAAACTCCAGTCACAGTTCTGGGCGATGGCCGACTCGGTTATCTTTGTGCCCAGGTTCTGGCCGCCGCCGGCGGAATCGTGACCGTGGTCGGTAAGCATGCCAGCAAGCTGGAGAGGTTCCGGAAGCGCGGGTTGAACACGATTGTTCTGGACGAGCTCGTTCCCGAACGGAAGGCTGAAATTGTCGTCGATTGCACCGGATCAGAATCGGGACTGGAGCTGGCCTTGAAGCTGGTTCGTCCTCGGGGAACAATTGTGATGAAGACGACGATCGCCGGCCGATACGATCTGGATATGGCTCAGATCGTCATCGATGAGCTGCGACTGATCGGCTCACGCTGCGGTCCTTTTCCACGGGCGATCGAAGCGCTGGCCAATCGAGAGATCGAGGTCGAATCGCTGATTACATCGCGATTTCCATTGGAACAGGCCGATCGGGCTCTTCAGACTGCAGCCGAGAAAGGTCAGCACAAAGTTCTGATCATCATGGACTCGAATACCGAAAGCAGGATCACGCGATGAAATACGCTCACCTTCTCGACGAATATGCAGCCGGCCCGGATCAACTCGCTGAGATGATTTCCGACATGACGCCGGAGCAGATCGACGCTCGCCCGGTTCCTGGCAAGTGGTCCACACGCGAAGTTGTCTGCCATCTGGCCGACTTCGAGCCAATTTACGCCGACCGAATCAAGCGAGTTCTCGTCGAAGACAAACCACTGCTCATGGGAGGCGATCCCGACAACTTCGCCGAAGGGCTCGGCTACGACGTACGGAATCTGGACAACGAACTCGTCCTCATGCGAGCCGTCCGCCAGCAGGTTCGGGAAATTCTCAACAGCGTCCCGGAAGAAGCCTTTCAGCGGGTCGGCCAGCACTCGCGGGATGGGGAAATCAGCATCGAAGTCCTGCTGAAACGTATCACCGGTCACATCCCGCATCATGTGGCCTTGATCGAGGAGAAGAAACGAGCCCTCGGCATCTACCCGCCACAGCCGTGATCCTGATCCCCAAACGACGCGGAACCTGAGCGCCACAACCGGGATGGCGCAGAGATTCTTCTCTGTGTTGCGAAGCCACTGGAGGCTTGTCTTCAGCGCCATACTCCAGGCAGGCGTCGTTCAGACAGAACTCAGACCGGTTCGGGACGCTAGGATCGTTGTGCTGTCAGGGCTGCGACGCCGTAAGAGAACGCTGCAGTCGCCTGCCTCGTGGTAAAGTTTCACGGGGCTTAGCAGCGATGTCTGCCTGGAGGAACGAACGTCCAATCCCATTCCGCTACGGCTGCAGGACGATTGAATCCCCTTCGAGCTGTTGGGGCTGAAGTTTGCCGCGTAGCTCTTCCGGTTCGAGTGCGACCAGCGGGCTGATTTCGACCGTCGCCTTTTCATCGACGGTATAGCCGGCCTCACGCAGCCAGCGATGGGCGCGGGCGTTGAGAGCCGCTTTCGACGTGGCCGGCGAATCATCTCCCTCAGCATTCTTGACCGGGTTGAACTCCTCCTGTCGGGAGGTCTCAATGACCAGCGGATTCTTTGCCAGCGGAATTGAATCGAAGATGAACCGTTCGAACTTGTACGCGTTCGGCGATTCGGCTTCTTTCTCGGAACCGTCCGGCAGCACGTGGTCGACTTTCTTGTGAGCAATATGCACCGGCAGCCGCGTCTCGCCGGTGGCGAGCCGTTCGAGCAGGTCTCGGTTCATCACATGGATGGCGATGTTTCCGGCCCAGTATTTGAGTCCTCCCGAGGCGTCCGTGTCGCGGGACATATCTTCGGGCAGGTCGCTGTATTCGATGATCATCTGCGTGCCATTCACTTCCGCCAGCACGCCGACCTTCTCCCCGGCATTGCGTTTGGCAACGACCTTGGTCGAGATCTCCGCTTCACGCTGCTTGTGGAAGCCAAGCATCGCCGGATCGCACATCTGTACGCAGGGATTGTCGACCTGGTGGTAATACAGGTACTCAATACCGCGACGCTGCATCTCTTCAAAGAGATTGGCACGATGCAGGGCATTCAGCAGTCCGCCATGTCCATCCGGGCTCATTGCGATCGAATGCTTCTCGCTGAGCAGGATCTTCCCTTCCTGGTCATCAACCGCCGGCATCGTTCCCTGTTTGAAGAGGAACACGTCCTCTTCCGGGTAGCCGAAGTAGTTGTTTTCTTTGAGATAGTCGATCGTTTCCTGATGCGTCGCATCGCTGGTCATAATGAAGTACGGAATGCGAACGCCATGCTTTTGGGAAAGCGCGACCAGTTGCTCGAAGAAGATCTGGAACAGCGTGCGTTCTGTGACCGGACCGACGGGAAACATTCCTTTCGGATGGGGAAAACCGAGGCGGCTACCCTGTCCCCCCGCGACGAGGATTGCGCCGACCTGGCCGGCGTCCAGCATTTTATTTCCGGTCTGACGAGCTTCGGCCCACGCCTGGTCTTCTGCGGAATCCGGCAGCCGAATCGACTGGGTAAGCGGACTGATGGCCGCCGGGTCGATCGACTTTTCGGCGTCTTTATCGAAGGCTTGAGCGATCAGCTTATCGAATTCGTCGAGATCGATGCTCGAACATTGTTCCTGCAGATGCTGCCGTTCAGAGTCGGACAGCGTCTCCCAATGCCTCAGCACATGGTCCTGTCCATGCTGTTTCAGTTGGTCGACGATGTGTGGATCACAGGAAACGGGCATCGGCTCTTCTTTCGTTGGGACAATCTCAGTGTGGCAGGTTCAGGAGACACGCTGTCAAACAACGTTCCGTCGGGACCAGTTCAACGGGCTATTCTGCAGGTGGCTTACACCGCGCGGCCAGAGACGCCGGGCGGCCTCGTAGCGGCACTTTCGGTGTGAGTACCTATAAGGTAGTCGGCTCGGGGCACTACGCAAGACCATTTGCCCGGAGCCACAACGTGAAGCTGTATACCACAACTGCTCCCACGACGACCGTTCCGAACAGCAGGAGCAATCGGGCCAGGCGAAGATTCTTCGTGGCGACGACCTGAGCGATGACACAGACCACTGCTACGGAGGCGAACTTGAAACCAACGAAGCCCTTGCGGCCCCAGCGGTCGAGAAAGTATTTCGCGATCGGATTGGATTCGCGAAATCCGTCGCCGGAGAGCAGAATCCACGTCATGAAGATATCGAGTGCACTGACGAGAATGAAGATCGTCGTTTCCGACTCCAGCGGAAGCTGATTCCGAAAGAGTTTGTGAAAAAGAGACGGCCCGGGCTTTTCGGATTTATTCACCATGAATCCTGCTGATTGATCCTGTGAAACCGAGGGGAATGTCCGACGGATTAAAGACTCTCGTCAATATAGAGCAATGCTCCGCAACTGCTGCAGAACAGGACGACACCGGATTTGATCTGAATCCGCTGTTGAGCGGTCAGGTTCACATAGCAGTTTCCACAGGCTCCATTGGAAACCGCGGACATGGCTTTGGCGCCGCGACTGGCGACCAATCGGCGATACTGTTCCTTGGGCTCGCTGGGCAGGAGGCGTTCCAGACTGGCGAGATGCTTTTCCAGATCCTTGATGGTGTCCTGAAGTTCCCGGGACCTGGTTTCGAACTGAGCACGAAAGGCATCGCGGTCCTCTTTGGCTTTCGCGACGTTCTGCTCGTACTCGCTCTGACGAGCCGTCTCGGTGTCGATGCGATCCATGATCTCAAGGATCTCGTCTTCGAGCACCGACATGGCCATTTCGTCGGCCCGGATCTGCTCTTTGAAGATATCGAACTCGCGATTCGAAGAGGCCGAGTTCAGTTTGACTTTGAGGTCGACAATCTTCTTTTCCAGAGCTTTGAGATCGAGAGACTTCTGGTCGGCGAACATCTTCTGCCGTTTCAGTTCGGCATGATAATCTTCGAGTTCCTTCTCCCGTTTACGGACGATCGATTCGCGGGCTTTGATCTGAACCGGGCCTCGTTCGAGCTGATGCCGTGCATCCTCCAGTTGTTGATGGGTCTGGTGCAGTTCTTTCAGTGAATTGGCAGGCATGCCGCGTTAACTCCGTTCCTCTGGCTGACGGACCGATAGACAGGGATGCATGAAATGCGTGCTGGAAGCAGACTGTGGCAGCCAAAACAGCCTGGTTCGCATTGTACCGCCCGACAGGAGGCAGGGCCAACGCTACGCATCAGGTCTGGAAATATCGCTGCGGATCCGGGGGCGGTTCCCGTAAATCACGAGCTTCATCGGATCGGCAGCGACTGGAGTTCGAGTTCACCTTGTCCCGTTGGGCTCGAATTGACAGAATATCGGGATCGCTCAACGCCGGAAGTTTGTGCAAACTCGTAAGGATAGATGGTTTTCGAAATGGATCTCGAAACGAATATTTCAGGGCCGATCGCCGTCGTCGGAGACCTGCACGGTCAGGTCGACAAACTCGGCATAATTCTCGACCGTCTTCAGGATGCTCCCCGTTTCGATGAACGGTGGGTCGTGTTCGTCGGCGATTTCGTCGATCGTGGACCCGAGACGCGGGAAACGATCGACATGCTCCTTGAATTCATCGATTATCATCCGCGAACGACCGCGGTTGCCGGCAATCACGACTTCGCCATGTGTGCTTCGCTGGGGCTCATCCCCGCTCCCGAGTATTCCAACTGGGCCGGTCGCTGGCTTGATCACTACGATTCCGAGGCGACGTTTGCTTCGTACGATGTCCCTTTTGGCGATCTGGAAGCGCTTAAGGAAGCGATGCCGCAATCGCATCGGGACTTCCTGGCCAATCTTCCCTGGGTCGTGGAGCATCCCGACTATCTGATCGTTCATGCCGGCCTCGATCCGCTGACATCCACGGAGATGCAGCTGCGGATTCTGCGGCAGAAAGACTTTTCGCTGAATCGACCTCAATGGCTGTGCGAAAAGAAATACGCCGACGACCCCGTTCCCGATGACTGTCGGCAAACGGTGATCTCCGGGCATGTCTGGTTTCGCGACGTCGTTTTCGGCGACCGCCGCATTCTTTGCGATACTACTGGAGGACGGGAAGGAGCCCTGAGCGCGGTCCTTCTGCCTGAACGCAGTGTCCTGACCTCCAGCCGCCAGCGGCGCTCGGTCTCTGCTCCGCCGCCGGAACCGGTCGGTTATATGCGGGAACCAGAGCCGGCTCGCAGCTGGTGGAAGTTCTGGTAAGCGAGTCGCGAACTACTGCTGTTTAACCGGCAGGCCGTCGTCGAGAACATCGCCATTGGCGGTAAAGCCGTTGCCGTCCACGTCGACAAAGATCGGGTTACTGATCGCGGTCGGCTGCTGAGCTCCCCACTGGGGACCGAGCACGGGGCCGAGCTGAGAATTCTCTCCCGCTGCGACAACGACCAGATGCGTGTCGGCCGCGAACTTGTGACGCAGCGTCTGTTCGAACTTCACGGTGTCGTCGCTGAACTTGTCGGCGTTCCCGGCACGAGTGAAGTCGAGCTCAGGAACGTGTTTGCCGTTTGCGAGCACGAACACGCGATCGATGTCGAACCAGTTCGGGCACTGGACGGAAATCGCCAGTTGAACCATACCGTCCGGACAGGCGAATTCGCCGCCTGGAAGAATCGCCTTGCCATCCTCGTTCCCGGCGGGGCGGGCTTCCACAGTCAGAAACGGCCCGTTCGACATGACCACGCAACCGCGTGTCACCTGTTCGACCATCTCGTCGGTGCTGATCCTGGCAGGATCGTCCGTAGAGCACTTCACCCAGTTTCGCAGCCCGCCCGAACCGTGGAAGTTGTAGTGAGCGTCGGTGTTGACCACCCCCGTGTACCGGTAGCCCTGGTTAAGCAGCTGCAGCCAGTTGAAGATACGATTGCTGTTGGGAACCGACGTCGAGTTGTTGAGATCGGTCGGGATCTTCAAGACCGCAGTCGGCGGATGAATCTCGATACAGTCGATGTAAGGGAAGGACTGAGAGTAACCTTCGTCCTTCACGCCGTCGCCGTTCTTATCGTAGAAGAGCCAGCCTAAGTCCGGGTGGTTTTGCTGGACGACCTTCTCGCTGCGGTCATCCCACAGGGCCACCCGCTGCAGCTGGGTTTCCGGGCTGTCATCGGTCACCGGAGCACCCCCATCCTGCTGTCCGGGATGATGCTTCAGCGGAAAGACGTTCTGGTGATTCAACGGAAGTGGCTTCCCGGTCAGTTCCATCCCCGTGCAGGTCGCGAGCTGATCCTCGATCTTGAGTGCCTTCAGGTGTGGCTCATAGCTGTCGATGCGGTTGTGTTCCGTGCAGGGAGCATACTCAAGATGTTCGCAGAGCAGATTGAGAACGCGGCCCATCTGATGCGAAGTATTGTCGCCGGACGGACTGCTGTGACTGTGAAACTCAGTGCTTACCCAGCCTTTCGTATCAACCGATCGTTCGAGCTGAGCTGTCAGCCGGGTTGCTTCGTCGGCTTTTACCACAACGTCCTTGAATGCTGCATCGAACTCGGGCCCGTGACTGATGATCGCTTCGTACTCGCCGGCCGGAAGCAGAATGTTCTCTGTTCCACGGGGCAGATAGAGCAGGTTCTTCACCTGGCGAATGGCCGATTCCGGTCCGAGATCAAGCGGTGTCGACTCACCACGACGACGCAATTCGACCTTACAGGGGAGCGGTTTGCCATCGGTCCCCTCGACGTCGATTTTGAGCGTGCCGACTTCCAGCGGAACTTCCAGGTCGATCTGAGTATTCTCTTCAGACACGGCGAACGGATACGACGCTCCCACGGGGATGCCGCAGAAAGAGACTGCGAGCGCGTAGTCTCCCGGAAGCAGCTTCTGATCGATCCGTCCACTGCCGTCGGCCCAGAGGGTGCCGAAATATTCCCCATCGCGGGTCAGCTCTACGCGAGCATTGGGAATCCGCCGTCCGCTGCCGATAACCGTAATGGTCGCGGGCACAGGACTGGAGTCGTCCCCGCCGGCGGCATGGAGATTCCGCACGGTGCAGGCATTCGCGGCCACGTACAGATTCAGTTCGAGCGAGTATTGCTCGCCCGTCTTCAGAGACAGATCCGGCTGGCGGCTGCCGCGACCGTAACGCAGCACAGAGGTCCGGGAGTCGCTCCGTGAAGTGACGCTGCGTCCCGGAATTGAGACGCCGTAAGTCTGGCCCCAGAAACGGTCATCGATCAGGTACAGGTCGGACTTCCCGTTTGCCGATTTGAAAGAGTCTTCCTTGCCGGCGTCATAACGGAGATCGTCGCTGAGAAGAACATCGACTTCCGATTTCCCGGTGTTGCGAAACGTCTGTCGAACCTGAAGATGCGGACTGCCTGCTTCGAGCCGATAGGTGACTTGCAGTTCAGGGCGGTTTTCCGCGGCCGGAGCGATCACTGTCAGCTCGATCGCCTCGTCGTCGGAAAACTTGTTGCGGTCATCGAATTCCAGCGATTCATGGGCCGCATTACGAAGCTGCACCGAGCGGAACTGGTACGCCCGACTGCCCGGGTAATATGCGGTCAACTGATCGGCCGGATGCAGTCGCGTGGTGTAATCAATGAGGCATCCTCCCACCGCCGGAGTGGTCATGTTGGCATTCCGGGTGGCCACGGGCTGAGCGACTACGGCTACGACGTGTTCGTTTCGAAGCAGGTAGTCGCCGTAGATGGCATCAACTTCCTTGCCATCCGGAACAACCTTGTCCCAGTTGTCTACACTGATTCGGTAAACCTCAACAGACCCGGCCTGGGTGATGCCTGCAGTGGTCAGAGCGCAGACGAAAAAGACGAATGAGCGAAGGAATTCGGCACGCATAGTGCTTCTCCGTTGGCCTGCCAGCGACACAGGTCGCCGAGGCAGCAGTGTTCGGTAAAGACCGCCCGGCGGTGAGCATCCCGGACGGAGTGAGGGCAGGTCCGCGGAAATGCAGACGCATGTCTCCGCGTTGATGTGAAGCTACTCGAACGATACCGAATCTGCAATTGAACACGCCTTCTCCCCCAGCAAAACGGCGAAGACGGCGGGAGCGCTCAGGAAGACTTCTTCTTGGTCTTCTTCTTCGTGGTCGTGCCACTCTTGCGACTGGCCGAAGACTTCGAGCTCTTGGGAGCCGCCTTGCTGGAGCTTCCGCTGCTGCTCTTCGTGGTCTTCTTCGTCGACTTCTTGGTGGTCTTACCAGATGACGCTTTTTCCGCGGTTTTACCCTTCGACTTTGAACTGCTCGATGAGGTTTTCGGAGCGGTCGCTTTGACCTTGCCGTCGAGCAGATCCTTGAGACGCGACACCGAACCCTTCAGGGCATCCAGCGGATCATCTGCGGTTGGAGCCGGCTGGGTGGTGAAGATCGGCGTGTAGGCCGGATCGTTGGCCAGTTCATGGATCAGATGGAAGAACTGCGGCACGTCAGCTTTACGCACGGCCGCTTTCAGCTGGTCGGACCCTGCGGAAACATCGGCATCTTCCGGAAGCAGGCCGAGCCAGATGCAGCACTTCAGCAGCGATGTGTCGACGGGCACGGTATGGGTCCCGAGGGTCGTCATCATCGTATGCGACATCACAAACGGAGTCAGCGAGCTGATCTGTTTGAGGTACTTCTCGGCGGCATCAAGGTTCTTCTTTTTGAAGTCTTCGAGATCGTAGCTGTACCGACCTTCAAAAACCTGCTGAAGCGATTCGCGAACCCGCATCGCCCGCCATTCCGGTTCGGATTCGTCGACGAACACGTGCTGCACTTCGGTAATCGAACTGACACGGATTTCGTTGTAGTCGAAGAACGCATCGTGCAAACGGGCGATTGTCGCTTCAGCCCGTTCATGCGTCGCATCTTCCAGGCAGATGGCGAACAGCAGCGAATCGAGGACATTCAGGTCCGATTTCGGGACTCGCGAGCCGTACTTCTTCTTCAGCTGCGTGACGATCTGTTGACAGACTTTCGTCCGGTCAGCGGCTTTGATCCGGTTTGTTGACATTATTGCTGGTCCACCTCAGTCGGTATATGTGTGATCGCTTCTGCCTGTGAAATCAGCTCCCGGCTGTCAGGCGTCCTCTCGGGACTCAGAATCGTCTGGATTGTCGTCGTCCGTGGTCGGCGAATCAGATTCTTCGGCCTCCTCCACGGAGAGTTCTTCATCCGAGATCGCTTCGTCTTCGGCGGGAATTTCACCCCGCTCGATGGCCAGTTCGCGAAGGATTCTGGCCGTCTCGATGCTCTTTTTGACGCTGTCATCGAGGACGAAGGTGAGAATGGGGGTGTAGCGGGTGTCGATGCGGTCGCCGACGAGTTTCTGCAAATAGCCGCGAGCAGAGTTGAGGCCGTGAAGACTCAACTGCTGCGACTTCTCGTCGCCCATGACGCTGACATAGACCTTGGCCGAACGCATGTCCGCGGCGACATCGACGTCGAGGACGGTTACGTTCTTGATGCGGGGATCGTTCAGTTCGAACAGGATCGCCGTGCTGATCACTTCCCGCACGGCTCGGGAAGCTTTAGCTGTTCGACGTGTCGACATTCAGTGCGGATTCCTTCTTGGGAGCTAAAACAGTGAACTCGGGGATTTTGCCGGCCGGCATTAATCGTCCAGGGTCCGCTGCAGCTTATCGATGCGGTATGCTTCCAGCAGGTCGCCTTCCTTGATGTCATTGAACCCGTCGAGCCGGATTCCGCATTCCATGCCTTCCCGAACCGTCTTCACGTCTTCCTTCTCACGCCGCAGCGACGCGATCGGGTAGTTGTTGATGATGGTCTGATCGCGAATCACGTGCACGCGGTCGTTGCGGTCGATTGTTCCGTTCAGCACGCGGCAACCGGCGATCGTTCCGGTCCGGCTGATGCTGAAGGTTTGCAGGACGATGGCCCGGCCCGTCGAAACCTCGACCGATTCCGGTGCCAGCAGTCCTTCGAGAGCCCGCTTAATATCCTGCGTAATCTCGTAGATGATGTTGTACCGCCGGATATCAACACCTTCGTTGAGCGCGAGATTGGCGGCCCGGTCTTCGGCAATCACGTGGAAAGCGATGATGATCGCTCCCGACGCCGCCGCCAGAGACACGTCGCTCTCGTTCACACCCCCGACGTTGGCGTGCAGGATTTCTGTCCGGACTTCCGGATGTTCGAACTTCTCGATCTCGCCGCGAAGAGCTTCGATCGAACCTGGCGTGTCGGCCTTGAGAATGACCGGCAGTTTCTTCTCGCCGCCGCCACCCAGAATCTGTTCCAGAGTCTTGGGACCGCCGCGGCTTGCCAGCGATTCGGTACGCCCCTGATGAATTCGCTGTTCGGCGATTGCTCGTGCTTCTTCGATATCGGGCATCACAAAGAAGTGATCCCCGGCAGCGGGCACGGTGTCGAGACCCGCAATTCGAACCGGCTGAGACGGACCGGCTTCGGTCAGTTCCTGATCGTAGTCGTTGAACATTGCCCGGACACGTCCGTAAGCCGTGCCGCAGACCACGACGTCGCCGACTCGCAGAGTTCCCTGCTGCACGATCGCCCAGGCAATCGGACCACGACCTTCGTCGCGGAACGCTTCCAGGCAGGCCCCGTAAGCATCTGCATTCGGAGCTGCTTTGTATTCGTGGAGTTCCGCGGTGAGCAGAATCGTTTCGAGCAGATCGTCGATACCGATATTCTTCAGACCCGAGGTGCGAACGACTTCGACATCGCCGCCCCATTCGGAGACCAGCACATCGTGAGCAGCCAGTTCCTGCAGAACCTTCTGCTCGTTAACGTCTGGAAGGTCGACCTTGTTCATGGCCACAATCATCGGCACGCCAGCCGCTTTTGCGTGGCTGATACATTCGACGGTCTGAGGCATGACGCCATCGTTAGCGGCGACCACAAGAACGACGATATCGGTCACGTTGGCACCGCGAGACCGCATTTCGCCGAACGCGGCGTGACCCGGTGTATCGACGAAGGTGATCTTCTGCCCGTTTTTATCGACCTGGTAGGCGGCGATGTGCTGGGTGATTCCCCCGGCTTCACCGGCGACGACGTTGGACGTGCGGAGCGTGTCAACCAAGGTTGTTTTCCCGTGGTCGACGTGACCGAGAATGGTGACGATCGGCGGACGGATGATGAGTTCATCGTCTTCGAACTCCTGTTCGCGACGCTGTGCGAGCAGGTCTTCGACGCTTTCTTCGCGTTTGATCGTCAGGTCGACGCCAAGCTCGATTGCCAGATCCATCGCCGTGTCTTCGTCGAGCGAATCGTTGATCTGAGCCATGATTCCCTGCTTGAACAGGATCGTCAGCAGGTCCTTGGCCGGACGTCCCATCGCTTCAGAGAGGCTTCGCACCGTGATCGGCTGTTCGATCGAAGCGGCCGACTTGTACTCGACATTGCGATTGCGACGCTGGCGAATGCCGCGACGGGATCCCAGCGAATCGTCGCGATCATCATCCGTGCGTCGGCGTCCACGCTGGCCACGGCGAATCTCGCGATCGGCCATGCCGCCAAACCGGCCGCGCGTTTTTGGACGATCATCCGATTCGTCCCCGCCCGGTTTGCCACCTTTACCACGGGTTTTGTCTTCACTGTGCTTTCGGATATGAGCTGCCAGAGGACTCTGGCCATCCAGAATCTCGGCCGTGAGTTTCACATCCGGCTTCTGGGCCGGCGCTTCGTCCTTCTTGCGGACGGGGCCTTCAGTCTTGAACTTCGGCGGAGTTGCCAGGCTCGGCATCGCAGGACGCGGCTTTGGCTTCGGCTTCCGCTGCCCGGCTTCCTGAATGCTGGCCCGCGGCTTCATATCGCGAATCTTGGACGCCAGATTTCCGGTCGGAGAGACATATTCCGGCTGAGTCGGGGTGTTCTCGTCGTCGCTGTCGCCCTCGTCGAGGTCGTCACTGTCGTCTTCGTCGGAAACCGTCTCAGCGGTCTCTTCTTCGACTTCCGGTTCCGGAGCAGGGGGGGCTTCGGTCTCGGCGACGACTTCCGGAGTCGGTTTGTCTTCGGGAGCGGCCGTCGGCTCTTCCGGCTCGGCAGCGACTTCCGGAGACTGAACTTCTTCAGGCTCCTGCGTTTCCTCGACCGTTTCGGCCGGAGTCGATTTCTCGGCTGCCGGGGGGGCCTGCTTCGGCTCTTCCTGACGCGGACTGGGCGTCGGACGCGGAGTCATCGTGCGGATGGAACGCACCTTGCCGACGGTCTTCTCGGGAGCGAATTCAGGAGACGGAGTCGGAGCGGACGATGGAGAAGCTGTCGCCACCTTGTTGCCCTTCAGCGAATCAAGGTAGTTCAGCAGATGGTCCCGCTCTTCTGGAGAAATGCTGGCCAGAGCCGAGCTTTTCACGGGAATTCCTGCATCGTTGCAATGTTTGATCAGCTCTTTACTGTCGTAATCGAGCTCTTTCGCCAAAGCGAAAATCCGTATCTTCAAAACGCAACCCCTCTGATAAACCCTCTGTGAACCTGACCAGCTCAATCACCCGCAGTGAATGACCTGTCCTGTTCTTACGTCTTGTCCAGTTCTTCAGGAAAAATGACAATCGGAGACGTGCCATTACCTGATCACGCCTCTTGTCCCGGTTTCTGATCGTCTTCCTCGACGCCGCCTTCGGCTCCGGGTTGAGTCACATCCTGAACTTCTGCCTCGTCGCCAAGCACGGCTGCCTCTTCCACGGAGGCCTGCGGATCGATCCGCTCTTCCGTTGTTTCGGCGGCGACCTCAGTCGACTCCGCGGGCGTTTCTTCACCGGCGACGTCTTCAGCGGCAGAATCTTCAACACTTTGCTCAGCCGATGCTTCGTCGGAATCAACAGCAGTCGAGACGCTTGAAGCCGGCTCTTCGGCGGTCGATCCGCCTCCACTTGAAACCGCCAGTTTTTCCTGAGCCCGAGCCGTTCGAGCCGCAGCCTTGGCGATTTTCTCTTCCTCTTCGAGTCGCAGACTTTCGACGTCTGCATACTCAATGATTTCATCACACTGTTCAGCAGACAACCCGCTCAGTTCGATCAGATGGTCTGGCTCGATCACCGAGAGATCGTCGAAGCTGAAGAAGCCCTGCGAGACCAGCGATTCGGCCAGATCTTCCGAAATGTTTGGTACCTGCGAGAAGGCTCCGACCGAGCGTTCGAGCTGTTCGTCCAGTTCGTCGCGGGTCATCACTTCAATGTCCCAGCCTACGAGCTTCGAGGCCAGACGCACGTTCTGTCCCTTCTTGCCGATCGCCAGCGACAGCTGATCGTCCCGCACCAGGACGATCACACGTCCCAGCATCGGGCAAAGAATCACGTCTTCAACTTCAGCCGGCTGCAGGGCGTTGGGAATGAGCACCTGCAGAGAATCGTTCCAGCGAACGATATCGATGCGTTCGCCGCCGAGTTCATCGACGATGTTGCGAATACGGGCTCCGCGAACACCGACACAGGCACCGACGGCATCGATACTGTTGTCGTAGCAGGAAACTGCGACCTTGGTCCGATAACCTGCTTCCCGCGCCAGCGACCGAACTTCGATGATGTTCTCGGCGATTTCCGGGATTTCAATCTCGAAGAGCCGGCGAACAAAGTCGGGATGAACACGGGACAGCACGATTTTGATTCGACTGCCAGCTTTTTTGATGTCCAGGATGACCGCACGGATTCGCTCGTTGACCCGATGGCTTTCGCCGGGGATCTGTTCGCTCCGGGGGAGAATCGCTTCGGCCTTCCCGATATTGACCGTAGCCACGCCGTATTCGAGGCGAGTAATCGTGCCGGTCAGCAGCTGACTTTTCTGTTCAATGAATTCGTCGTAAAGAGAGTCGCGCTCCGCTTCGCGAATCTTTTGAATCATCACCTGCTTGGCGGTCTGAGCGGCGATGCGTCCAAGGATATCCGGGTCCAGGTCCTCGCCATTATGCTTTACGGAAGGCTCGCCAGAAGTCCGATCGATGACCACGGAGAGTTCGTCTTCTTCGCCGTAATACTTTCGCAGTGCAGTCAGGATTGCCTGTTCGATGCCCTCGAACACAATCTCCTTATCGATGCTTTTGTCCCGGTGGATGGCATCGACGATTCTGAGGACTTCACTGGCGTTCATGTTTCTCCTTCCGAACGAAAGCGCGATAGGCTCATCGCGTCATTCTAGAGGTCGCTGGGGAGTTTCCGTCCGGGTGACGTTCCATCCAGCGACGACTCGGCAATTTATTCCGCTGTAAAAATAAAAAAGCGGGTTCCAAAAAACCCACTTCTATCGAACCGTTCCATGCCATCGGCAGTTCCAGGGAACTTCATGCGATGACTGAGATGGGGAAAATCCCACATTTCGGCGCTCACATAAGAGTTGCCTTTCTGCTGATTTGCTTCACGCGAAGGACAGCAAAACGGAGAATAGCCGCAAGAATGACGGTGACGATCATTTTTGACCTCGATCGTTGGTCATCTCACGCAACTCCACATTGCCCGCTCCTCACACGCTGACAAACAGTCCAACGAACTCGGGAGAGTTCGAGTGGATATTGACTCTAACTGCAGTGTCGACCCCGCTTTAAGTCGGATACGACTGCTGCAAATCATCAATCAATGCAAAAATATCGAAGCGCAATCTTTGCAGATTGCACCGCAGTACTTCTATAAAATTATCCGGCAACTACTGAACTGTCAATCGTCTCCGAGGCCCCTGAGGACAGGAAACGTTGAATTTCGGAGTCACTGCAGTAGATCTTCGCCGGAGCGAACAACTGCTCGACTTCAGCTGACCGACACCGCCAGAACAACCGAAAAATCACCCACGTTGACCGATTTCCCGTCCTGCACGCTGTCCTCGGCGGCAATCGAATCGGCCAGCGTTTCGGTAGAAATATAGTCCTGCCAGGCTTGGACCATTTGCCGGACCTTTGCCTCGTCGGTCGCGTATCGAATTTGAATTCGATCTTCGATCTCGAGGTTGGCATCTTTTCGGGCCTGCTGGATGTGCCGCACGAAGTCGCGGGCCATTCCTTCGGCTACGAGTTCATCGGTGAGAACGGTCGAGATTGCCACCTGGACACCCTGTTCGTCGGCAGTGCCCCACTCGCTCGACTGTTCCGTGCTCACGAGCACATCGTCCGGCTCCAGCGTGATCGAATCTCCGCTTAAGTCGATCGTAACCGACTCGCCGACTCGCAGCGGAGCCAGCAACTGCGGATCGAGGTTGGGGAGATCTTTGCGAATCTTCCCGAGCAGCTTGCCGTACTTCGGACCAACCGTTTTCAGGTTCGGCTTGTAAGCGTACTGCACAATGCCATCGAGATTCTCGACCGCAGTGATCTTCTTGATGTTCAGCTCGTCCTGAATCACGCCGGCCAGCTGTTCGATGGCGGCCTGCTGTCCCGGATCGCTGCAGGTGATGCGGATCTCGGCCAGAGGCTGACGGACTCGCATATTGGTCATCTCACGAACCTGATGCCCCAGTTTCACCACACGCTGAGCAGTCGCCGTGCGGGCATTCAGTTCTTCATCGAGCAGCTCCGAGTTTACCTGCGGGTAATCGCAAAGGTGAACCGATTCCGGCCATTTCGAATCGGCACCGGTTTCAGTCTCGCCTGCAACCAGATCGCGGCCGAAGACGAGGTTCTGATAGATTCGCTCCGAAAGGAAGGGAATCACCGGAGCAAGCAGCTGGCAGAGCGTGACAATCACCTCATGCAGCGTCTGATAGGCGGCTCGCTTGTCGGTGTCGTTGACATCCTTGCTTCGCCAGAACCGGCGGCGATTGCGGCGAATGTACCAGTTCGACAGATCGTCGATGAACTGTCCGGCGGTCGTCACGAAGCGGGACGTGTCGTACGCCTGGAAGCTTTCGTGAGCGACCTGAATCAACGTCTGCAGTCGAGAGAGGATCCAGCGGTCGATTTCCTGACGCTCCGCGTACGGCACCTGCTCGTCGTTCGGGTTGAACTCATCGAGACGGGCGTAGTTCACGAAGAAGGCATACGAGTTCCAGAGTGGAATCAGGAACTGGCGGCGAATTTCATCAGCCGGCTTGCTCGTCACCTTACAGGTCGGGGAGCCTTCCTGAGTTTCGGTGATCGTTCCCTCGGGCGTTTCGAGAGCAACCGGCTCGTCCTTGTCCCGCAAGCCGAATCGCAGATCGACAGCAGGGTTCTGATTCAGATACATCCAGCGAAGTGTATCGACGCCGAGCTGTTCGGCGGCTTCTTCAAACCAGATTGCGGTTCCATCCGACTTGTGCATCGGTCGACCGAGTTCGTCCATGACCAGACGGTGTCCGAGCAGCGTCTTGAAGGGCCGCTTCATCGCCGGATCATCGGTTTCGTCGTACCGCATCATCGTCGAGAGCGACAGCAGCGAGTAGAACCAGTTGCGGAACTGGCCGGGGAAGCACTCGGTGACGAAGTCCGCCGGGTACCACTTCTCCCACATGTCGCGATGCGTGTTGTAGCCCATTGTGGAGAAGGGGGTGATCCCCGCGTCGAGCCACGGATTGCCCACGTCTTCAATCCGGGACAAAACCGCGCCGGTCTTCTCGCTCTTAATTTTGACCGCGTCGATCCAGGGACGGTGCGGCGTGTTGCCTTCCAGAACGTCCCAGCCCTCGACGGCCCGTTCTTTCAGTTCCGCCAGAGAGCCGATGACTTCGAAATCACTGGGGTCATCCGGGTTGATCCAGATCGGCAGCGCCAGCCCCCAGAAACGCTTCTTGGAGATCATCCAGTCCCGCATGTTGGTCAGCCATTCGACCTCGCGGTTCTGACCATCAATGCTGTCGGGCAGCCATTTGATCTGCTTCGTCACATCCTTGATCTCTTCTCGCCAGTCCATGTCGATGAACCACTCATCGACCAGTCGAAAGACGAGCTCATCTCCGGTCCGCCAGCAGTGCGGATAGATGTGCGGATACTTCTCGACCGAAACAAGCAGGCCCTTCTCCTGCAGTTTCTCGATGACGAGATCAACCGTTTCCTGATCGATGGCGTTTCGGCCGGTGAATTCACCGAAGCCTTCCTGGAACAGGCCGTTTTCGCCCAGCGGAGCGATGCCGACGATGCCCAGTTCGATGCCGATCTTATGGTCGACATCCCCGCAACCTGGGGCAGTGTGGACAATCCCGGTTCCTTCCCCGGCGACAACATGGGCGTTCCCTTTGGAATCGCGACCGCCATCGACGACCAGATGGCAATCGACGGCTGTCTTGTCCATCAGATTCTTCTCGGGGGGATAGCCGCCCGGCTGGCTTTGAGCGGGGAGTTCATCGAAGGGGCCGGTGTATTTCCAGCCAACCATCTCAGCTCCTTTGATGGTGCCGAGTTCTTCGAAGCCACCCTGTTCCTTGAGGATTTGAGCCAGTGTCTTCAGCTTGCCAATGTCGTCCGGCCAGGACCATTCCGGTCGCCCGAAGCCCTCTTTGAACTCCTTGTCGAGCCGCTTGTAGTTCAGGTTCTCTTTGGCGAAGTAGTAGATCTGCCCATCCCGCTTCATCCGGACCTTGAGGTAATCGAGATCAGGATTCACCGCGGCGGCTACATTACTGGTCAGCGTCCATGGCGTTGTCGTCCAGACGAGCAGACTTTCGTTTTCCCGTTCTTTCAGGGGGAACTTCACGAACAGCGAACGGTGGACGGTGAGTTTCCGGCCGTCAGCGATTTCCATCTGTGAGTACGCGCTGCCGCTGCGGCCCGACCAGGGCATCACATCGTGACCACGGTAGATTTTCCCGCGGATAAAGCACTTCTTCAGAAAGGTCCAGATCGTTTCATTGTTCTCGGTCGAGAACGTGAAGTACGACCCGCCCCAGTCGGGGTTGCCGAGCTTCGAGACGATCCGATGAGCGGCATCGGAGACTTTCTCGCCGCGGGCGGTCTGATATTCGACCGGTTCCTCGGAGCCAACATTTTCGGCCAGTTTTCGGAGTTCGTCCGGGCTGTCCCACTCCATCCAGTAGCCGAGCCGCTGCGACTGTTCGGTCTGCCGAGCCGCGAAATTCAGCACGCGACGCTTGCATTCGTTCACAAACTGATCGATGCCGTAATCGTTGATCGCGTTCTTGGTCCCCAGTCCAAGCTGTTTCTCGACCTCCACCTCGACCCACAGCCCCTGGCAGTCGAACCCGTTCTGGTAACGGAGTTCGTGGCCGGTCATGGCGTAATAACGCTGAAATGCGTCCTTATAGGTCCGTCCCCAGGCGTGGTGGACCCCCATCGGGTTGTTGGCCGTGATCGGGCCATCCAGAAACGACCATTTCGGGCGTCCGGCGTTCTTTTCCCGCAGCTTGCGGAAAATCTCGCGGCTGGACCAGAACTTCAGAGCCGAATGTTCGCCACGAATGAAGTCGGAATCGGAGACCTTTTGAAACATTGTGTGCAACAGCCTTGTCGGTCGATGAAAACGGAGTTCTGGAAGTCGGGGACGTCAGACCTGAGAACCGTACGGAATCGGCTCACAAAATGAAAGCGCAGCCGCCGGTCAGTGAACAGACGGCTGCTTCAGAGGGCTGAGTTGGCTTCTCTCGAGCCTTGGGACACGTTGAAGCGAAGAAAGGAGATAGACCAGTAAAAGCGATTCTGCGGGGCGTTGCACCCGGCCGCGTCCCGACCTCCTGATGTACTTCCTGTAAACACCTGAGGCTACGCGGAGCAATCCTCGTAACCGGCTCCATCGCCAATGCTGATGGAACCGGAACCGATGTCATCGGTGGGAAACTTTCTCGAATCGCTTGTCAGTATTGTTACTTAAAACTCAGCGGCGTGGCCAAAACGCAACGCAGTCTTAAGGCAGGAGACCCGGATGTCTCCGTACGTCTCAAGTTTAAAATGCGGAGTAGGTTACGGATGTCCCTCAAATCTTTTTCGAGTCGACTGGCCCCCTGGATCGGTGGAGCCCTCACTCTTCTCATCTGCCTGGCCGGAATTCTCCTGATCGAGAGCTTTGAAAATGAACGCTACCACCACGAAATCCGTGCCAATGTCGTCCAGGAACTGGGGCTGATCCGGTCTCGGGCGGAATCGGCTGTCAACACCCGGATGTCGCTGACGATCGCCCTGCGCGCCTTTGTTTCCTCCGATCCCAGCGTCTCTCACGATCAGGACCGTTTCGGCCGTCTCGGCGAAACGATGATCTCGGCGACTCCGGGAATCCGAAATATCGCTCTATCTCGCGGGACGACCATCTGCAACGTGTGGCCATATGAGCCTAACAAAGAGGCGCTCGGCGTGGATCTCCTTGAGATCCCGCATCAGCGGGAAGCCATCGAACATGTCATGTCGACCAAAGATCCGGTCCTCGCCGGGCCGCTGACACTGATTCAGGGAGGCGGAAAGGCATTTATCAACCGTGCCGCCATCTTCGTGCCCAACGCTGATGATCCGGGTAGCGAATCGTACTGGGGAATGGCGGCGATCGTCATCGACGGGCAGACGCTGCTCGATGAAGTCCTTCAGGGGGCTCCCAAGTCGCTGGAAATCGCGATCCGAGGTAAAGACGGGATGGGAGCCGAGGGCGAATACTTCTATGGAAGTGCGGAAATCGAAGAGCGGGAACCGATCTGTCAGTCGATCTCGCTCCTCGGAGGCTCGTGGCAGATTCTTGCCGCTCCGATGCAGGGCTGGCAGGCGCATTCTCCGTATGTTTATTCGATCCGAATTCTCGGAGGCATTGGCTCGATTCTCGTCGCGCTCACCCTGGGATGCCTGATCACCGCGAACATCCGCTCCCGCGATGCCAAACTCGTCGCTGAAGAAGCGTCCCGTGCCAAGACTCAGTTTCTGGGACGCATGAGTCACGAAATCCGCACTCCGCTCACGGCGATCTCGGGCTTCACCGAAGAGCTGCGGAATGTCGTGAAATCAGAAGATGCTCTGGAACATATCGAGGTCATCGAGCGGAACAGCGATCACCTGATGCTGATCGTAAATGATATTCTCGATGTCACGCAGATCGAATCACAGAAAATGAAGATCAGCCATACCCGGTTCGATCTTATCTCACTGATCAACGATGTCGTTGCGCTCTACAAACCTCAGGCCGAGAGAAACGAAGTCGACTTCAAAGCCATTATCGCCGAAGACGTGCCACGGCAGATCCTCTCCGACCCGCTGCGAATTCGACAGGTGCTGATGAACCTCGTCGGCAATGCAATCAAGTTCACGACCGAAGGCCGGGTTGAAATCGAAGTTAAATCACGAACGCTCGATCTGGCGATGTCGGAGATCGAATTCACTGTTCGCGATACCGGCATTGGCATCTCCTCGAAAGTCCTGCCGCATATCTTCGAGCCATTCGTCCAGGAAGATGCATCGACGAGCCGTCGCTTCGGGGGGACGGGACTCGGACTGGTGATCTGCCGCAGCCTCTGTCGGTGTCTGGGCGGAGAGGTTTCGGTGAAGAGCGAAATCGACAGGGGCAGCGAATTTGTCGCCACGATCAAGGCCGAAGTGCGGCCGGAACGTCCACTCGACAATGACGCCACGCGATCAAAGCACTCATCGGTGGAACAGGTTCTGGTGGGACGCAAAATCCTGCTGGCCGAAGATGGTCTCGACAATCAGCGATTGATCAAGTTCATTCTTGAAAAGGCCGGGGCGGAAATCGTGGTCGTCGACAATGGGCAAGAAGCTCTGGAGTTGATGAATTCCCGAGACGGAGTGTCGATCGATCTGATCCTGATGGACATGCAGATGCCGATCGTGGATGGTTACATGGCCACCCGACGACTCCGCGAACAGCAGCACATGCTGCCGATCATCGCTCTGACGGCCCACGTCTTTCCCGGTGAGATCGAACGCTGTCTGAAGGCGGGGTGCGATGTTTACATGTCCAAGCCGATCGACCGTCGAGCCCTGACCGAAAAAATTCGAGAGATGATTGCGTTAGCTGCCCGCGGCAGAACGAGCGGACCGGGACGCGATCAGCCCCACTGGCAGCGCGTTAAGAACAGCAACATCCGCATGGATCGACATGGCTGATTTCTGGGCAAACCGAAAAAGGCTGGGACGACAACGTCAGTCCCAGCCTTTTTTTCGTTGATGCGAAACCGGATCAGGACTCGGCTCGCATTTTCTTCTTCCAGTCCGCCGGCATCTCGCTGATGTCCGAATCGTCCTGATATTGCTTAGCCAGCTCGTCGAGCTTCTTCTTCATCTCGGCGATCTTCTCGGCATGCTCTTCCTTGCCGTACAGGTTCGTCAACTCGTCCGGATCTTCTTCGAGATCGTAGAACTCCCATTCGCCGAACTGATAGAAGTGAATCAGCTTGTAGCGATCGGTGCGAACGCCGCGATGCTTCGCCACCATGTGCACGCTCGGGTATTCGTAATAGTGGTAGTAGATGGCGTCCCGCCAGTCGTCGGGCGTTTCGCCCTTCATCAGTGGCACCAGCGACTTGCCCTGCATGTTCTCAGGAATCTCGGCTCCGGCCATGTCGAGGAACGTCTCGGCGTAATCGAGGTTCTGGACCAGATCGGTATTCACCGAACCCGGCTCAATGACGCCGGGCCATTTCGCGATCAGCGGCATCTTCAGCGATTCTTCGTACATCCAGCGTTTGTCGTACCAGCCGTGATCGCCGAGATAGAAACCCTGATCGGACGAGTAGATGACGATCGTATTCTCATCCAGCCCCGATTCTTTCAGGTAATCCATCAAGCGCCCGACACTGTCATCAACGCCTTTCACGCATCGCAGGTAGTTGCGGATGTAGCGATGATATTTCCAGCGAATCAGTTCCTTACCGGTCAGGTTCAGCTTCTTCAGTTCGTTGTTCTTCACATCGAAGACAGCGTTCCACTGCTTCAGCTGTTCCGGCGTCATCTTCTCGAGATTCTTCGCGCCCGAGCGGTCCACCGACTTCCCGGCGTACGGATCCCAGCCATGAATTGGTGGGCCGAAACAGTCGAAGACGATATTCAGATGGCCGTCGATCTCCATCTCCTGATGCCGAGCCGGACTGGCGTTGTCTTCCCAGTTGTCGAACAACGTCTTCGGCTCGGGAATCTCGACATCGTCGTACAGAGTCAGGTAGTGCAGGGGAGGCATCCATGTGCGGTGAGGGGCTTTGTGCTGGCACATCAGCATGAACGGCTTCGAATCGTCCCGCTGTTCCTTGAGCCAGTTCAGCGCTTCATCGGTCACGAGATCGGTGCAGTAGCCTTCCTGAACTTCGCGGCCCTTGGGCGTCTTGAAAGCGGGATTGTAATAGTCTCCCTGACCGGGCAGCACCTTCCAGTGATCGAAGCCCTGCGGATCGGTGCCGAGATGCCATTTGCCAAGCATCACGGTCTGATAGCCGGCCTTCTGCAGCAGCTTGGGGAACGTCTGCTGATCGCCATTGAAGCGGTCGCCGTTGTCCATGAAGCCATTCAGATGGCTGTGCAGTCCCGTCTGAATCACCGCCCGGCTCGGTCCGCAGATCGAGTTCGAGCAGAAACTGTTGCGGAACAGCATGCCCTGTTTGGCGAGCTTGTCGATGTTCGGCGTCGGATTCACATTCTGCAGCCAGCCTTCATAGGCCCCGATGGCGTGCGGAGCGTGATCGTCGGTGAAGATGAACAGAATATTCGGCCGGTCAGCTGCTGCCAGCGGGGAGGCAGACGCGAGCATCACGGCGAATAGAAATGCAACGACTGTTTTCACAGGGACCTCTTCTTCCGGTGAGCGAGACAGGAATTCCTTAATCTGAGCGACCTTAATCTCGGGTTCGGTCGCTCCCCATTACGATAATGGTCTCCTGCACGGATGCAACTCTCCTGCCCTCTGCTGGTGATCAACTGGGGTGGACTTTGTGATGGCGGTATCTTGCCGCAGAATCCGTCGGGCCACGAGTTGCGATGTCCTGTTATTGCGAATCTTCGACGTCGTTCGAATTCATCATCGGACCGCAAATCCCCAGATTCCCTGAAACCTCCCGCGGGGTTTGGTGGTTAATTCACTAAGACGACTTCCTTCAACCGACCGGGATTTCACGATGCGAGTTTTTCTAACTGTCCTGACAATCTGCGTGCTTTTCCCTCATGCCGCCTCGGCTCAGAGAGAGCGACGGATCTCGCCGGAACGGCTGCAGCAGATTCGCAATTACCTGGCCGGCAGAAACGAAGAAACGATTCCCGCACAGATTGATCCGGGGGACTCCGAGCTCTATGGCACTCAGGCCGGGAAGTTTTCGTTCAAGGCGCATCAGCTCGATCTGGACGATGAATCACGTGGAAAGTCACTTCCGCTGCGGATCACCGTTCCGGATGTCGAGGGACCAGTTCCGTTGATCGTCCATTGTCACGGAGCGGGCGGCTCGCGCGACGGTTACCAGCCGCTTGTCGAGCACTGGGCCAGTCACGGCTATGTAGTCATTCAGCCGACGTTTGGCGATTCGATCTCGCTGCTGACGCCGGAAGAGCGTCGCGAGTTCACATCCCCTGCCAGCTTCGTGAATTCCGCCGTGGTGACCCGCCAGTGGAACGAGCGGCCGCGGGATGTGATGTTCGTACTCGACTCGCTCGATTTGATCGCAGAGAAGGTCCCTCAGGTGAAGGGAAAGATCGATCGCGAAGCGATGGCGGTGACCGGCCATTCCTATGGAGCGCACACGACGATGATGCTCAGCGGTCTGAGCATCCCCGTATCCGGGCAGCAATACTCCGAGCCGCGATTTCAATGTGCGATCGCCATCAGTCCGCAGGGACCGGGTGGGTTGTTTCAGCCGGACGGCTACCAGTCGATCCGCGGCCCGATGCTCATGATCACCGGCGACAACGACGGCACGCCGCAGCGCGGAAAAGAAGACAAGAAGGGAGAATGGCGGAAAGAGGCGTTCGATTATCTCTCGCCCGGCCAGAAGTATCTGCTGTGGATCGACGGTGCTCATCACAATTTTGGTGGCATCAGCGGGGGCGAACGGCGGCTTAATACCGGCCCCGTCGCTCCCGATCATGCGTTGCTGCTGAAGTCGACGACGCTCACCTTTCTCGATTGTTATCTGAAAGGCGATTCGGTTGCGAAGGAGGCGCTGCATTCGCCAGAATTCCGCCAGCGAGCCGCCGACCTGGCCTCGCTGACCGTGAAGTAAACCGGCCCAGGCGAGGATGGACCCATTTCGACCGCAACAATCTTTCAGCGTGAGATCGAGCAATGGGGGCCCGCTGCTCCGTCCCGAACCGTCACGCTGGCCCAGGCCGAAGAATACACGCGGACGCTCGCCCACACGCACTACGAGAACTTCCCGGTCGTTACCAAGCTGCTCCCTCGCGATCTGCGGCAACCTTTTTACAACGTGTACGCCTTTTGCCGCTGGGCCGATGACCTGGGCGATGAGGTCGAGTCGAGTGAGGAATCGCTTTCGCTGCTGGCGTGGTGGCGAAGTGGACTCGAAGACTGTCTCAACGGCAGCGCCCGGCATCCGGTTTACGTTGCTCTCGGTGAGACCATCCGTCAGCGGAACGTGCCGCCCGAACTTTTTCACGATCTGATCTCGGCCTTCGAACGCGATCAGCGACAGACCCGTTACGAGACCTACTCCGACCTGCAGTCGTACTGCGTGCAGAGCGCGAACCCCGTGGGGCGAATTCTTCTGCACCTGGCCGATGCCGCAAACGATGAGACGCTGCGGCTTTCTGATAACGTCTGCACCGGCCTCCAGCTGATCAACTTCTGGCAGGACGTGCATCGCGATCTGCAGATTGGAAGAGTCTATCTGCCGCAGGAAGATCTGAACCGCTACGATGTCCGCGAGAACGATCTGGCGACCGGTCGGTCAACGCCGGCGTTTCAAAGGCTGCTCGCGTTTCAGGTCGACCGAGCCGAGCAATTGCTTCTCTCCGGCGGGCCGCTGGCTCAGCAGGTGCCGCGAAACATCCGCTTCGACATCCGTCTGTTCGCCCTCGGCGGCCTGCATCTCTGCGACAAGATTCGCCAGATCGACTACCGCGTGCTCGAACAGCGCCCCAAGCTTTCCAAAGCCGATCTGCTCAGCCTCGCCTGGAAAGCCACCACCGGCACCGGCTTCCGCAAATGAAAACGCACCGGCGGCATCCTGCCGCCGCTACGGGGGGAGCGTCGCGAGTGTTGTCAAAGTCTCCCGGCTTCCCATAATGATGAGGGGTAGCCCCGGTTGCTTTGCTCCTGGTCATAGGCTCGGACAGGCGCAGCCGTATCCTAGCAAAACCACGCTGAAGGTCGCTCCGCTGATCTTCAGCGAAGTTCGATCATCGCGAGAGAATATCCACATGAAAGTGATCCTCATGTCCCGCCTTTTGCTGCTTGTCCTCTGCGGACTGTTCACCGTTCCCGCCCTCGCCGCCGAGCCGGACGCCAAAGAGCAGGAATCGCTCCTGCTGTCCAACACCCGCCAGCTGACGTTTGCCGGGCGACGTTCCGGGGAAGGCTATTTCAGTGCCGATGGCTCTCAGCTCATCTTTCAGAGTGAACGCGAGCCGGGGAATCCGTTCTTTCAGATTTACGTGCTCGATCTCGAAACCGGCGATGAAACTCGGATCTCCCCGGGCTCGGGGAAAACGACCTGCGCGTGGATCCACCCGAGTGGAGACAAGTATCTGTTCGCCTCCACTCACGCCGATCCCGAAGCGGTCGCGAAGCAGAAGGCCGAGCTGCAGTTTCGGGCAGAGGGGAAAGAGAAACGGTATTCCTGGGACTACGATCCGCAGTACGACCTGTATCAGTACGACAGCGAAACTGAAGAATACACCGCACTCACCGATGAACTCGGCTACGACGCCGAAGGTTCCTATTCCCCGGACGGCAAGCTGATCGCCTTCGCCTCGAACCGGCAGGCGTATGAACGCGAGTTGACTCCGAAGGAGAAGGAACTGTTCGAACTTGATCCCGCGTCCATGATGGAGATCTACATCATGAACGCCGATGGCTCGAACGTTCGCAAGCTGACCGACACGCTCGGCTACGACGGCGGGCCGTTCTTCTCACCGGACGGAAAGCGGATCTGCTGGCGACGCTTCAATGAGAACGGAGCGGTTGCCGAGATCATGACGATGAATATCGACGGCAGCGACGTGCAGCAGATCACCGACTGGGGCGTGATGTCCTGGGCTCCGTTCTATCACCCCTCCGGCAAGTACCTCATCTTCACCACGAACCGCCTCGGCTTCGCCAACTTCGAACTCTACATCGTTTCGACGGACGGCAAGTCCGGCCCGATGCGGGTGACTTACACGGACGGCTTCGATGGACTCCCCGCCTTCAGTCCCGATGGCGAACAACTCGTGTGGACCTCGAACCGCACGAGCAGCAAGGACTCGCAGCTGTTCATTGCCAACTGGAATCATGAGGCGGCTCTTGAACTGCTTGGCTCCTCCGGACTGACGGACGCTGAGGTGGCAAAGTCGGCTTCCGAAAGTTTCCGACAGTCGGCCGCCGATTTCCGCCCGGCCGATGTCGCCCGGCACGTGAACTTTCTCTGTCGGGAAGAACTGGCCGGCCGCCTGACCGGCACCGAAGGCGAACGGCTCGCGACGCAGTATGTCGCCACCTATTTCGAAGAGCTTGGGCTGGAGCCGGGCGGCGATGGTGACAGCTATTTTCAGAAGTTCGAATTCACCGCCGGAATCGATCTCGGCGACAATAACCGGCTCACGTTCGACGGGAACGAGCAGAAGCTGCATGAAGCCTGGCGGCCGATTTCATTCTCGGAAACTGGCGAGTTCAAGTCGGACCAGTTCGCTTTCGCCGGCTACGGCATCGTCGCCCCGGGGAACGACACTTACGAGGAATACGACGCGTTCGTGCACCTCGATGTCACAGACAAATGGGTCGTCGTCTTCCGCTATCTGCCCGAAGACATCACCCCTGAGCAACGGCAGTACTGGGCAACGTATTCTTCCCTCCGGTACAAGGCGATGGTGGCTCGCGATCGGGGTGCCAAAGGATTGATCGTCGTTTCCGGACCGAACTCGCAGGTCAACGATCAGCTGATTGAACTGCGGTACGATGGCTCGATGGCCGGGACGAGCATCCCCGTCATCAGCGTGACGGATGAGTTCGCCTCGACACTACTCGGAAACGCGAAGAAGTCGCTCAAGGATTACCAGTCCGAACTCGACTCCGGGAGCCCGGTCATGGGCTTCGCCAGCAAGGGGAAGGAACTGGCCGTCAACATCGACATTAAACAGGTCACCAAAACCGGCCGGAATGTCATCGGCATCCTCAAGGCGAACGATCTGCCGCATCCGCTGCCAGCCGTGCTGGTGGGCGCTCACGTGGACCATCTCGGTCGTGGCGGCACGTCGTCGTCACTCGCCTCCGATAAAGAGTCGGAGCAGATTCACTACGGAGCCGACGACAACGCCTCCGGCACGGCCGCCATGCTGGAGATCGCCGAGTATCTCGCCAACTCCGCCAAAGACAAGAAGCTCAAGCTCGAACGCGATGTCATCTTCGTCGCCTGGTCGGGCGAGGAACTGGGGCTGTTCGGAGCAAATCATTTCGTGAAAGAGCTCAACAAGGAACTCGAGCCGTTCAAGAACTTTGCTCCCAAGAAAAAGGACGGCGAGAAGAAAGAAGGCGAAGAGAACCCGCACGAAATGGAAGTGACGCTCCGGATGATCATCGCCGCCTGCCTGAACATGGACATGGTCGGCCGCTTCGATAAGGCACTCGTTTTGCAGGGAGTTGGCTCCTCGTCGATCTGGAAGTCAGTCATCGAACAGCGAAACGCCCCGGTCGGTCTTCCGCTCACGCTGCAAAACGACAGCTACATCCCGACCGACGCCAGCGTGTTCTTCATGAACGGCGTCCCGATTCTCTCGGCTTTCACTGGAACGCACGAGGATTATCACACGCCGCGGGATACGCCGGAGAAGATCAACTACGAGATGGCTGCCAAGATCGCCCGGCTGATGGGCCTGATCGCCCGCGGACTGGCGACAAGCAAAACGACCCCGGATTACATCAACCAGCCTCGACCGGAAGAACAGCGTCGAGCAAACCTTCGCGCCTACCTCGGCACCATCCCGGATTACTCAGCCTCCGACGTGAAGGGCGTTCAACTCTCCGGCGTCGGAAAAGGCGGCCCGGCCGACGAAGCCGGCGTCCAGGGAGGCGACGTCATCACGGAACTGGCCGGCAAAAAGATCGAGAACATCTACGATTACACCTATGCCATCGAAGCCCTGAAGATCGGCGAAACGGTAAAAATCCAACTCCAGCGCGGCGACAAAACCCTGAACCTGGAAATCACCCCAGGCTCCCGGGATTAAATGAGAAACCAAAGACGGGTGCCATGCCCACGCTCGCGTGGGCATGCTCTTTTTCATCAATGACAACAAGGGATGGCACAGAGATTCATCTCTGTGTTGCGAAGCAACAAGCGGCTTGTCTTCAGCATCGACCGGATTCAAGTTGCGGTCGGTTGCAAAAACGTCTTTGCATGGCTGACCTTCAACTGGAAATCGTTGAACTCAGTTAAGACAGGCGACCGCCGCTCAAAGCATGCCCACGCCAGCGTGGGCATGGCACCCAGCGCCCGATGTTGCGTTGTTCGCGTTCAATTCCGCGAGTCGCTTCCACTCAGCAGGTCGTCGTAGCTGGGGCCGTCGGAGTAGTCTTCGAAGGCTTCGTCGTCTTCGTCGATCATGACCGGGATGTCGCTGCTGAGTTCGTGGTCGTAGTGGACGATCTCGCGCGAGTCGGTTTTCGAGTCGGTGTTGTCGCGGAACGGGACGCCGTCGTCGGACAGGGGCGGAGCGGGCGGCGGGGCGGCGGCTTTCTGCTTGGGAGCGGAGGCGTCGAAGAAGGTGTAGACGACATCGCCAACGATCAGCTCGTCACCCGAGTTGAGTTCCTTCGTTCCGGAAACCCGCTTGCCGTTGATCTGCACGCCGTTCGTACTGCCCAGGTCGCGGACCAGAAACTTGCCGTTGATCTCGGCCAGGCAGCAGTGCTTTCTCGAAACCTTGCGGCTGGTGTTGATGACCAGATCGCACTCCGGGTGTCGGCCGACAAACAGAATCGGTTTGTCGACGGAAACAGTGCGAGTCGAATCTAAAGGTTGCAGACGCGCCGGCATATCGAGGATCCTTCGAGTAAGTGCAGTGGCCGCGATTCGCAATGAGAGTTCCCGGCTCGTACGATGTGTCGATCGTACTCACGCGAAATCCATTCTCCAGGTCTGAAACGAAGCGGACTGGAGAATTCTGCGCATTTGACGCGGCCCGGCCCTCTTTCGATTATATCGGTCCAGTCCGGGCTTTGAAGCCTGCTGTTTGCCGGAATTGACCGAATGCCGACACTGCCGATCGCATCGGTTCTACCGATTTCGCCGAAAAACACCTGATGAATGGACAGTATGTCGAAGCTCAAGCCGATCGCTTATCTCAACGGACGCATCATCGACGCCGTGGATCTGAAACTCCCCGTTTCGGACATGGGCATCGTGCATGGCGTCTCCATTACCGAGATGCTGCGGACCTTCCGCGGGCGGATTTTCGAGTGGGACGCACACTGGAAGCGGCTGGAGAACTCGGCGGCTGTGCTCGGCATTCCGCTGCCTGATCAGACCCGCGTGGCCGAGGCGGTGCAGGAGATCGTCGACCACAATTTTCAGGGGTTGGGCGAACACGGAGAGCTCGGCGTGATTCTCTCGGCGACGCCCGGACCGAACCGGACGTATGTCGGAGCAGGGGCGGTTATCGAGCCGACATTCTTTGCCCACACCTTCGAACTGCCGGGAGAACTCTGGGCTCCGGCAACGCTGCAGGGACAGCATCTGGCGATTTCGAGTGTACCACAGGTGCCGGATCGCTGTGTGCCGGTCGCGGCGAAGACCCGTAGCCGGGTCAGCTGGTATCTGGCCGACCGCGATGTCCAGCAGCGATATCCGGGATCGCGGGCGATCGTCTGCGATCAGTTCGGCTTCATTCGCGAAACGACAACGGCCAATCTGTTTCTCGTCCGCGATGGCGAGCTGCGAACGCCCGCCGAAGAAACCGTTCTGCCTGGCGTGACGCGAGCGATCACGATCGAACTGGCGAAGGAACTGGGCCTGCCGTTTTCTGTGCAGGAGATGACGGTCGATGATCTGCTGCAGTCACAGGAAATCTTTACGACGTCGACGCCGTATTGCCTGCTTGGCGTCTCCCGACTCAACAGCGCCGTGGCTGGCCTGTCGTGCCCCGGGGAGTTCACACAGAAGCTGCTGGAAAAGTGGAACGAACGCGTCGGGCTCGACATCCACCACCAACTCCGGCAACAGGCGGCGAGCCGATAGCGTGAGGAGTGGGGCATCCCCGTAGCGGGGGCCTCTTGGCAAATGTTGCTGATCTCGACTTGCAGGCTACCCCGGGCTACATGGCTGAAGTACGCGTCAAACGGCATTCTCCGACGGCTTCGCCGCCCCGATAGCCGAGCTATCGCGGCCACCCCGGGACTCGCCGTCAGCAGGCGGCGAGCGGATAGTTTTTCAGGTGGGCGGTGTGCCGCCGCCAGGGGGAACCTTCACGGTCAATTCATTGGACGTTGCTCGACAGTTAAAACCTTGCCAAGTATGCTGACTCGGTGATGCACTGTCGCGAGATCATGTTGTCCCGAACGAGGAGCCAGAGAGATGAGTCAGACACCGGAACAGACTTCTGCCGAACAGGGTTTCCTCAGCAATCGCCGCACGCTGCTGCAGGGAGCGGTTGCTGCTTCCGCCGGGCTGCTGGTTGGACGTCAGGCGGTTGGGAAAGAAGCCGCCTCGGGTAAGGTCGCGAAGAACGGTCGCATCAAACAGTCGCTGGTCCACTGGTGTTACCGGCCATACTGGAACATCGAAGAGATGTGTCAGCTGTGCGTTGAAATGGGGGTGCCGAGTATCGAGCTGATCGATCCGGAACACTGGCCGACGCTGAAGAAGCATGGCCTCACCTGTGCGATCGCCGGCAGCCACGGCTTCAAGGTCGGCCCGAACGATCCCAAAAACTGGGAAACCTGCGAAGAGGTTCTGACAAAGCGAATCGAACAGGCCGCCGAGTTCGGCTGCCCGAGCGTGATCACGTTTACCGGCATGAGTGGCGATCTGACCCCGGAAGAAGGGGCCGACAACTGTGTGAAATTCTTCAAGCGAATCATGCCGCTCGCCGAGAAGCATAAGATCAACGTCTGCCTGGAGCATCTGAATACTCGCGATGACAGCCATCCAATGAAAGGGCATCCCGGGTATCAGGGAGACCATGTCGAGTACTGCATCGATCTGTGCAAACGGGTCGGTTCGGATCGCATGAAGTTGCTTTTCGATATCTATCACGTGCAGATCATGGATGGCGATGTGATTCGCCGAATCCGTCAGCACAAGGATTATCTGGGCCACATTCACACGGCTGGGAATCCGGGGCGGGGAGAACTCGACGACACGCAGGAGATCAACTATCCCGCCGTAATGCAGGCGCTGCTGGATGTCGGCTACGAGGGCTACGTCGGACAGGAATACATTCCGACGCGCGACGCTCTGACCGGGCTGCAGCAGGCCGTGGCCCTGTGTGATGTCTGATTCACTGCGGGCCGCGTGAGACAATTAAGCAGAAGTGAGATGGCAGGGAGCCATCGCAAATCCAGCGCTGGAGTGGACCTCGCTGGAAGTGCGTTTAAGCCGGGAGTCTGTTTTGAGCCTGATAGGCGAGAGTCTGGTCCTGTTTCCGACAGTGGCCCATCACGATGCGACGACGGAGACGTGGCTGGCGGATGTGCACGGCTGGTGCTTCAACAGTGTCGAAGAAGTGCAGTTTCAGCGGGCGCGGGCAGCGATCCTCCGCCGGACTCTCAAGCTCGATCGCAAGGTGCCCGATCCCCCCTATTTTCGGGAACGGGCCCTCGGGTTCGTGGTCGACAACCGCAAGAAAATCGTCGTTGAAATTGCGGATCGGGAAACGGTCAAACTGGCGGTGAAGTCGAAGCGGAACGGCCATTTCAAATCGGCTCTTAACCTGGCGCCTCCGGTCGAAGAGTTCTGCACTCAGACTCCATTCGGAAGCCTGAAAACAAGTCTGAGTGCCTTGCGGACCGATTGCGATTTGAAGGCCGCCGGCGACGTGTATCTGATCCCGCCGACCGGACTGTCGGTGATCTCCGACATTGACGATACGATCAAGTTCTCGAATGTCGCGGACAAATCGGAGCTGCTGGCCAACACGTTTTTGCGGCCGTTTCGTCCCATTGAAGGGATGGCGGAAGTTTTTCAGAAACTCGCCGCCCGGGACAGCAGTTTCCATTACATCTCCGCGACGCCCTGGCAGATGATTGCGACCGTTTCGCGGTTTCTGGGAGAGCACGGCTTTCCGGAAGGCTCGATCCATTTGCGGAAGTTCGCGCTGAAGGACGTGACGTTTCTGAAGAAGATTTTCCCCGCGCACAAGAAAAAGCGGAAAGTGATTGAGAACCTGATGGAGCGGTTTCCCGACCGGCGTTTTCTGCTGTTCGGCGACACCGGGGAAAAGGATCCGGAGATGTACGGCGAGATCGCCCGCCGGTATCCCGATCAGGTGCTCGGCATCTGCGTTCGCAATGTGACGCCGGATCCTCCCGATTCATTGCGTTATCGTCGGGCGTTTGCTCAGGTGCCGACTAAGAAGTGGACGGTCTTTGAGGATGCAATGCGGCTCGAATCGATTGTACTGCCCGAACTGCTCGGGAGAACGCTTCCCTGAGCAGGCCGCCGGATGCCTGGTTGACAATCATTGAAAAGTCGCTCAATATAAACGGATTCTTATGTCGATTTTCTTATTGTCGACGACGATCCATTCAAGTTGAGTTTCTCAGGGTAATGTTGGTTCGCATTGAGACGATGGCGTGAAACCGAACGACTGGTTCCACGGTCTGTTTTCGCGTGTAATCTGATGCGACCAGTGATATACTCGTCCCCGTTGTTCTTCACAGGACAGAAGTTCGTCAACAATCAGCGCTCCATCCGGTCCTGGGCTCATTGAGTCACAGGTCGGATTCGTGTCTGTCGAATAGTCCATCTTCGACAGGGGCGCCCGGGACTTTCGACTGTCATCCCGGAAACTGAGCGGCGAACGCTCTGCGGGTCCATTACTTTAGTCGTGTTAGGAAGAAAAATATGGCAACAGGCCGACGCATTGATGTCGAAGAAGTCGGTGATGTGACAATCGCAACTTTCGTTGATCGCAAGATTCTGGACGAGAACAATATTCAGCAGATCGGCAGTCAGCTGTTCGCGCTCGTCGAGGAAGATGGTCGCAAGCGAATCATCCTCGACTTCTCGAATGTCGAGTATCTGTCCAGTGCCGCACTGGGAAAACTGATCACGATGGACAAGAAGGTGAAAGGGGCCGGCGGCAAGCTGCGTCTGTGCGCCATTCGCCCGGACATCTACGAGGTGTTCGCGATCACCAAACTCAACAAGCTGTTTGACATCAAAGACACTCAGGAAGACGCCCTGCAGGGATTCTAGTCGAGCACCTGACCCTGCGGCTGCTGGAGAGTGTTGATCGGCGTCCGGAGGGCTTAGGAGCGGACGCGGTCCGTAATGTAGGGGAACAGCAGTTCCCGGCTGTCGTCGAGACGGTTTCGTTTCAGGCAGCAGGGAGATCTCTTTGGCGGGTTCCAGAAGCATGTTGAGCGGGTGGAATTCGATTTCAATTTTCCGGCAGTTCGCGCGATGCGGTAACTGGTGAGATGATTTTGGCCGAGAAATTCGACGAATTCTTCAGCGAACGGATTCCGAGCGACACCGCTCGCGGACAGGAAATCCAGGAGCGGATCATCGCTCTGATGGAGAAGTACGAGTTCTCTGAACGGGATGTGTTCAGTACACGCCTCGCGCTCGAAGAAGGCATTATTAACGCGATCAAACACGGCAATCGAATGGATCTGGATAAGACCGTTCTGATTGAGTGGGGGATCACCAAAGAAGTCGTCAAAGTCGTGATTGAAGATCAGGGGGAGGGCTTCCGTCTGGAAGACGTTCCTGATCCCACGGCTGACGAAAATCTTGAACGGCCTTGTGGGCGCGGCATTATGTTAATGCGGGCCTTCATGGATGTCATTGAGTACAATTCCAAGGGCAACGTGCTTACCATCGAGAAACGTCGGGGGAGCGAATAGCCTGCAGCCGGCTCCGTCGGCTTCCTGGTTCCTTACTGATTGGACTCCCTGATCGACATCTTTCCGCGGGCCTGGGAAGTGACGGGATTATGCAACAGCCGAAAAGTACACAGTCTTCCAGTTCCGGCTGTCTGACGACTTCACGCGTGGTAATTCCCAGCGACGATGCCTGTGCGCTCGATCTGCAGGATCAGATCATCGAACAGATGGAGCAGCAGTCGTTCAGCTCCCGCGACCTGTTCAGCACCCGGCTCGCTCTTTCCGAACTGCTGACCAACGCCATTCGTCATGGCAATCGGATGGACTACGACAAGTCGGTGACCGTTGAATGGAGCCTGACGCCGACTCGGATCGATGTCACCATTACCGATGAAGGGGAAGGCTTCGATCCTTCTCATCTGCCCGACCCGACCGACGAAGAAAACCTCGAACGCTGCGGCGGCCGCGGCGTTTTGCTCGTCCGCAGTTTTCTCGACGAAGTCTGCTACAACGACCGCGGCAATTCGGTCCACATCGTCAAGCACGCCAGCTCCAGCGACGACGCCTGACATCGCCTCGCCGGCTCCGCTCAAGTAAGCCACACCCAACCGGGATGGCACAGAGATTCATCTCTGTGTTGCGGAGCAACAGGAGGCCTGTCTTCAGCGTGACCACGAACTTTCGTTCCTGCCTGTACGTCGACATGAGAATGGCCCAGACGAGTACGTCTGGGTGACGAAGTCACAGGAAGCAGGTCTCCGATGCTGCAGGGATATCCCCGCTTGATTGAACTGGGGCGTCAAAGACATCAGAGGCCGCGCTCGACACCTGAGCTATTCCGTGCTGCATTACGAGAGAGACCTCTTGCCGACCGAGTCGGCCCCGGTAGCGGAGCAGCCGGGGGTACCCATTTGGCCGGTCAGGCATGGAGCATCGGTTAGCGACCTCTTGTGGCTGTGCCACTCAGACGCACGCGTCTGAGCCAACCGTTCTCCTGCAGCGTCCATTTGGTACGATGCCGCCGCTGCGGAAGAGAGTCAGCTCTGGTTGACGAGCTTCAGGGCTTCGGGGAGTTCAATTGTGCCTTCGTACAGCGCTCGGCCGATGATGGCGGAGGAGACGAGCGGGCTGCGTTTCTCGATTTCGAGCAGGTTTTCGATGTCCTTCAGCGTCGTCACGCCGCCGGAGGCGATGATGGGGATGCCGCACTCGGCGAGTTCTTCGAAGTCCTTCAGGGTGCCCTCATCGATGCCCTGCATCATGCCGTCGTTGGCGATGTTCGTGTAGATGATCGCAGCCAGTTTCGTGCCTTCGAACTGACGGGCCAGGTCAATCGCCGAGGTCTGGGAAACATCCAGCCAGCCGGCCGTCGCGACCATGGAGTTTTTGGCATCCAGTCCCAGAGCCAGATGGCCGGGATGCTCTTCGATTTCGTGGCGGAACCAGGCGGGTTGCTTCAGGGCCTGAGTGCCGATGATGGCCCGGTCGATGCCGAGGTCGAGGATGGTCTTGATCGACTCGCTGTTGCGGAGTCCGCCGCCGAGCTGGCAGGGGACATCGACCGCTTTGACGATCCGCGAGATGACATCGCCGTTGACGACCTTGCCTGCTTTGGCTCCGTCGAGATCGACCAGATGAATCCGCGTTGCGCCCTGATCGGCCCACTGTTTGGCGACGGCGACAGGATCATCGTTGAAGACGGTTTCCTGATTGTAGTCGCCCTGACGCAGGCGAACGCAGCGGCCGTTCAGCAGATCGATTGCTGGAATCAATTCCATCTCGGGAATACCTCGTAACAGGAGCCGGGCGCAAGAAGCCCGGCGAAAAAGTGAAAATGCGAGTCCGCACGCTATCGTTCGGGCAGATCGGAATCAACCCAGCAGCGGGAATCGGCAGCAGCCGATTCGAGCAGTTTGCTGCAAGGTGTAACCGTTCCGTCCGCGAAAGATACTGCGTTACAGGCCAATCATCGCTCATTGGTGGACGTCCGGCAGCGCGATCCGCTCTAGATGGCGGCGAAGTTTTTCAGCAGGTGCAGGCCGTGATCCTGGCTCTTTTCCGGGTGGAACTGAGCGGCGTGCACATTATCTTTCCAGACCATCGCCACGACATTCTCGCCGTGCTCGGTTTTCGAGGCGACGACGCCCGCATCGGTCGGAACAACGTGATAGCTGTGGACAAAGTAGAACCAGGCGTCGGCGGGAATCTCGTTGAGAATCGGATTGTCCGGGCGGACCTCGTTGAGCTGATTCCAGCCCATGTGGGGGATCTTCAGGCCGGGGGTGTCCTTGAAGCGAACGACCTCGCCGGGAATGATGCCGAGGCCTTTGTATTCACCGTCTTCATAGCTGACATCGAACAGCAGCTGCAGGCCGAGGCAGATGCCGAGAAACGGACGACCGGATTTCACGTGCTCCAGAATCGGCTCGACGAGGTTGCCGTCGTTCAGGTGAGCCATCGCATCGCGGAAGGCCCCGACGCCTGGCAGGACGAGATGATCGGCGTGGCGGATTTCCTCGGGGGTGGTGCAGATTTTGACGTCTGCTCCGACCTTCTGAAAGCCTTTCTCCACCGAGCGGAGATTTCCCATGCCGTAGTCGATAATGTGAATCATGATTCCTGTTTCTCTGGACGAAATTCCGGAGCTGAGTGAGTCCGTGGAGCGTGACGGGCGGCGAGCTCGGGCCTTCTCTCTACCCTATCGACAGTCGCCTCGCCAGTGGCGTTCGTGCAATTTTCCGCGACTGGCCGCAATTCCGCTCCAGGAACGCTGTTTCCAGTCGGTCGGCTGCCGGTCGTTCTTGTTGCCCATGTAGAAATGGAGCTGATCGGCGGATCGCCAGCCTCCTTCTTCGTCCTCCCAGGCTTCGATGCCAATGAGCCGCTTGAGCAGCTGCAGGGCGAAGAGCGACATCACGAGGAAGACGAGCATCAGCCCCGCGAACATGATCAGCAGCGGACCCATCATGAAGATACGTTCAACTGCCGGCCAGATCTGTTGCCAGCCGAAGACGACGAACAGCGTCGCCAGCGACAGATACGGTCCGTAGGGAAGCTCAGCCGGGAACTTCCAGATCGAAAGGCTGCGGAGAATCGTGACGATCAGAATAACGCCGAGGGCCATGACCGGGGCCATGAAGAAGACGATCACGACCGGCTGCCAGCCGATGAAGGAGCCGATCATCGCCATGAGAATGACGTCGCCAAAGCCCATCGCTTCCCGCTTCAGAACGAGATGCCCGATGATCCGCACGGCCCAGACGATTCCGCCGCCGACGATGAATCCTGCTGCCGACAACGCCAGGGCGTGCCAGTGGTGGTTGTAGAGAATCCATTGCGGGAAATAGCCCATCTGAGGCCAGAGTTCGAGCACTGGAAAGAGCTGCTTCGAGAACTCGACCATCGACGGATCCTGCACCCAGACCGGCAGCATGAAGAAGCCGACGCCGAGAAACTGACCGATGAAGCCGACGAACATGGCGGGAACAGTGACGCCATCGGGAATGATCCACAGATCGAAATCGATGAACGTCGCGACGAACAGGGTTTCAACCAGAATCAGGAAGAAGATGAATCGGCCCCAGCAGAAGAGCGGGGAAAGTTCCTGCCAGCCGAACAGCTGCTGAGCGTTGAAGCTGCTGACGACGCTCGCCTGTTCACAGCCGCCCCATTGCTCGGGCGGCATGAGACAGACAAACGTGATGACGACGAGGATTCCGTTCAGGATTTCCAGCCAGGGTTCGCGGCTCAGTTTGCGACGGCCGCTGAAGGGGGACCGGCCGACAATCCGGGACGTTCCCCAGACTGGCAACGCGTGATGCCAGCTCGACTTCGGGTAATGGCCGACACGCTCTTCTTTCGAGGCGACCCACTTCCAGGCGGGCCACACATGAAAATGATCGGGCAGCCGGATGATGCAGCGGTTGAGGAATCGTCCGAGGATCAGCCCCAGCAGAAACAGTCCGCTGCACACGAAAAGATAAGGCACGGGCCACGTCATTGAGCACCGTCCTTTGTCGCCATTTCGTTGATGCGATGGAGAATCTCTTCGACGAGACTTTCCGGATCGCGATTCGTGGTTGCGACTTCGAAGTCACTCACGTCACGGTACAGCGGTTCCCGCTTTTCGAGCAGGGAGCGGATTTCTTCTTCGAAGCTGAGATCCGTGAGAGCAGGACGGCTGCCAGCCGTAGTTTCGTCGCTCCGCATGCGCCGGGCAATCTCGCTCACTTCGGCGGTCAGCCAGATGACCGGACCGGCCTGCTGCAATCGCTCGCGAGTTTCGGCATTCAGAATCGCCCCGCCTCCCGTGGCGATGATCAGGCCATCGTGGGCGATGAGTTCGGCGATGGCTTCGGCTTCGAGTCGACGGAACTCAGCTTCGCCGCTGCGGGCGAAGATCTCCGCGATCGTGCAGCCGGCTCGTTCTTCGATCACCCGATCGGAGTCAACCGCTTTCAGTTGCAGACGCTGAGCGAGCATGCCAGCCAGCAGGCTCTTTCCGGTGCCGCGATACCCAACCAGTGAAATGATCATGGTCTTACGACTCGGACTCAGAATCAGAGCTGGTTTTGACCAGCGAGATGGCTCCCCGCAGCGAGCTTCGCATCTGCTCGAGCGGAGCCTTCTGGTTGGTGAAGCACTCAAACTGGGCGGCTGCCTGGCGGACGAACATCTCCAGGCCGCTCGCGATATGGCAGTTTCGCTGGCGAGCGTGTTTGATGAGCAGCGTATTCTCCGGATTGTAGATCGTATCGAAGACGACCATGTTGTCCTTGATCCAGTTCGGCTCGAACGGGCTTTCGTCCATGTTGGGGAACATGCCGATCGGCGTGCAGTTGATCAGAACGTCCGGCGTCTGAGCCCCGCGGTTCTCCCAGGTGCAGTGCAGACACTTGAGATGATCGGCCAGCTCTTTCACCTTCGATCGAGTCCGCCCGGCGATTGTAAGATGTCCCCCGCCGTTGACGATGCCGAGGCCAATCGCCCGGGCCACGCCCCCGGTGCCGAGGATGAGTACCTTACGGTCTTTGAACGATCCGTCGGGCCAGCCCGCTTCGGTCACGGCCTGTTTCAGCGTCGCCATCGCGGCTTCGTAATCGGTATTGGCGGCGAACCAGATGCCGCGATTGTTCTTGTAGAGCGTATTGGAGGCTCCGATGGCCGAGATTTCGGGATCAAGATGATCGGCGAAGTTCAGCACCCGCTGCTTGTGCGGAATGGTGACGCTGTAGCCATCGACATTGAGCCGCTTGAGAGCCTTCAGGGACTCATCGAAGTGCTGCTCGGAAATGCGGAACGGCAGGTAAACCGCGTTGATCCCTTCGCGAGTGAAGGCATCGTTATGAATTCGCGGGCTGTAGCTGTGAGCGATCGGATCACCCAGCACACCGTACACACGGGTCTCGGAGTTGACATTCTGATACCGGTACAGCTTGAGCATTTCGGTGAACGAAATCTGTCCCGGGGCGAGTTCCCGTTCGCTGCTGAAGCTGGCGTAGGTGAACGGAGAACCGTATTTCTTGCAGAGGATTCGCGTGAACAAGCCGAACTCGCCCATGCAGAAGCCGACCGTGGGCTTTTCGGCGTTTGCGACCAGTTCGAGCATCCGCACGCCATCGGCCGGGCTGTTGGCCATGGTCACGATCTTCAGCACATCGGCATCGTGATCGGACATCTCCTCGTAGATGTCGTTGAGATTGGCCGGCGTTTCCTCGAAGTTGTGGTAGCTGATGATCCGCTTGGTGCGGCCATAGCGGGGAATCTTCTTCGCGATATCGACTTCCAGATCGACGAAATCGACCCCATCGACGATGGCCGACCGCAGCAGCGTCTGTCGCTCGGCTTCGGTTCCCCTCCAGCGTCCCCGGTCTTCGGCCCGCCGGCAGGTGATGACCGTCGGCGTGGGCCGATTCTTCAGCAGCACCGAGATATCGCTGATCTGCTTGATCCAGTCGAGCCGTAACTCGACCAGCTCGGCTCCCGCCTGAGCGAGCGCTTCATGTTCTCGACGCATCATTTTGAGGCGTGTTCGTCCAACGCTGACGCAAATCATCGCAGATCTAATTCCGGTTAACAGGTCGACAGGCAACAGGGCTTCGAGGTGAAGGGTGGGAGAAGACTATACTCAAATGGAATTCGAGGGGGAATGCAACGGTCTCGGGGAATGTTGTCCGGGAACGGATCAACTGGGGGCGTCGATTCTATCGACATCTTAACCCGAAGCGTCAGCGAGGTGCGGACGACTTCCCCTTTGGAATGGGCGTCGAATTCGACTTCAACCCTCGGTAGCGGTGGCATATTGCCGCCGATTGAACGTGGCCTCTGCAACGGTGCTGGGGGTGATTTCTTAACCTGAGGCGTCAGCCGGGTAGGGGCGACTTCCGCGCCTCGCTGACGCTTCGGGTTGGGATTGGTGGTTGTATCGACCAGCGACACCCGTCGCTGCGGATGTATCTTAGGACGCCGGAAATCCCGCAGGGTGGCACAGACATTCCTGTCTGTGCGTCAATCGGCGCTGGATTGCTGTGGGGCTGCTGCAGGTTTAGAGCCTTCGGGACAGCTGTTTACCGCTGCGACGGTCCATTTCCACAGACAGGAATGTCTGTGCTACTGGCTGCGGGTGACGTTTACTCTCTGTCGGAATTGTCGATCACGGTGGCCGCGTTGTTCTTTGCTCTTGTGACGCGGACGGTGGCGTTGGGCACGGCGGAGAAGATGTGTTCGATGACCTGCTGGACGCTGTCGTCGTCTTTGCAGACGCCGAACATGGTGGGGCCCCAGGAGGATTGGGCGATGCCCTGGATGCCGGCCTGCTGGAAGCAGTCGAAGATGGTTTCGCAGACCGGGTGCCGGAAGCGGCCGCCCTGGACGGGGGCGAAAGTATCGCCGACGAGGTTGCCGAATCGCTGCAGCGTTTCCGAGAATTTGTCGAAGCTCGTGCCCTCTTCTTCGATGGTCTGCAGCAGCCCTTCGAGTTCGTCGAGACGATCGGGGGCAACTTCCGGCATCGACTGGAAGGCTTTCTCTTCGCGTTCCCCCGAGTACCCCGCGATCTGGTCGGGGGTGACGAGTACGAACTGCCAGGAGTCCGGCACGGTGGCAGCGAAGCGGTAAATCCCGGCGTCATCATCGGGGCCAATGCCGCGATCGATCAGCAGTCCTCCGCGATGAAATCCGAAGGTGCCGATGCAGGATCGTTTGCCTCGGCCGAGAACGCGAGAGAGTTCTGGAGTGGAAACATCGAGGCCGGCCAGTCGCGTCCAGCAGGTGCCAATGGCGAGGTCGAATTGCGTGCCCGCTCCGAGACCGGCGTGAAACGGGATGAGGGAATCGAACTCGATGCCGATCGACAGCTTCGCGTCGGGCCAGTGGTCCTCGCAGCGTTCGACGATGCCGAGAAAGCGGTCGCGGATGAGATCGGCGGGAAGGTCGACGCCGTCTTCGGCCAGTTCATTAAGCAGATCGGGGGAGTAGCCAAGTTCGTGGTCATCGCCGTCGATACGTTCGGCGAGCAGATCGAAGCCAGGCTCGTCGATCATCAGGCCGAAGCCCTGGAACAACTTTCCGCCGGGGCGATGATCGGAGAAGAGACCGCAATGCAGGCGGGCTCCGGTGGAAACCGAGACGCTCGTAACGTGTGGACCGGTCATCTAATCATCCCTGGCCGAATCTGCCTGGTTTCCGGATTGCTGTGTTTCGGCGTGAATGAAATGAACCAGCAGGTCAAACGCGGCTCGACCTTCCGCATCCGCAGTTTTCTCAATAAGCACTTCAAGGCGGTCGAGTTCGTGAAGAATGACGTCCCGCTTGAGAATGTGCAATCGCGACGCCAGAATCGCCGCTTCGATCACGGCGTGGGCTCCGCGGTTGAAGCCGAGGAAGGGACGCAGGTCGTGCGGCTGAACGACTTCAGCCGTGAGGACCATGCGCTGTCCCGTTTCGTCGCGATCCCGAATCCGGAACTCATAAGCCTGACAGGCTTCGGGGAAGATGAAGCCTTTGATTGTCTCGGTGTTCTTCCAGTCCACGGAGGTAGAGTCGAAACTGCGGGTGATGGTCTGAGCCAGCGGCAGCACGCGATCGGTGATGTGGAAGACGCCTTCCGAATGTTCGACCAGATTCCGGTAGGTTCGCGAGTCGGGGAACGGGCGGAAGATCAGTTCCTGAATGCGGCCCTGAGCATCGAGTGTGGGGATCGGCCCCATGGGGGCGAAGTTGACGCCGGCGTTGTTGCTCAGCGTTGTCACGAGACCTTCCAGGACGTAGGGCACGGGGACGAACCTTCAGTTCGTGAGGGCGGGGAATGGACGGGTCGGTTGAGATCGTGGGAATGCCAGTGGTATCCTGCCAGACATCGAAGACCGGACATACGTGCCGGTCGCCTGACCGCAGTCCATCGTGACTGCTCCACAATGATTCCGCAACAGGGGCCCCCCATGCAAGTGAACTCCACGCCACGCCTGTCCCTCCTCCTGACCGCAGTTGTCGCCGTGCTCGCCGTGACTGCCTCGCCGATTCTCGCTGAAGAGAAACTCAACACGCCTCCCAAGGGCTTCAAGGCTCTGTTCAATGGCAAAGACCTGACCAACTGGCAGGGACTTGTTGGCAACCCGAAGACCCGCGCTCAGATGTCGAAAGAAGAGCTTGCTGAAGCTCAGAAGAAAGCCGACGAAGAGATGCGGGAACACTGGAAAGCGGTCGACGGCATTCTCGTCTTCGACGGCAAAGGCAAGAACCTGTGCACCAAAAAGAAGTACGCCAACTTCGAACTGTACGTCGACTGGAAGATCGAGCCGAAGGGCGACAGCGGGATCTACCTGCGTGGAACGCCTCAGGTGCAGATCTGGGACCCGACGGTCGAAGTTGAACGCAACGGCGTCGGCTCCGGCGGCCTGTTCAACAACAAGATCCACCCGAGTACACCCACCAAATGTGCCGACAATCCAATCGGCGAGTGGAATACGTTCTGGATCAAGATGGTCGATGACAAGGTTAGCGTGAAGCTGAACGGGGAACTAGTCGTCGATAACGTCGTGCTGGAAAACTACTGGGAACGCGACAAGCCGATCTACCCGGAAGAAGCGATCGAACTGCAGAACCACGGGAACACGCTCTATTTCCGTAACATCTACGTGAAAGAGCTGCCGTAAGACAACCGACGGGTGCCATGCCCACGTTCGCGTGGGCATGCGTGCCTTGGACGCAACTCTAGTAGCGGCGGCATCCTGCCGCCGAGAAAGCGTGATCGAAGTCAAGTGGCGTCGGGGCGGTCTTGTCGCCAGGAGGTCAGCCGCTCTCGCGCTGTCTTGCGCGTTTCCGTCAGGCGGTGCCTGACCTACTGGGTACCGGGTGTGATCGGCGTGGTTTGAGGTGGTGCGTCCATTCGGCGGCAGGATGTCGCTGGGATCGGTTTGAGTCGTTTGCAGGGAAGGGGTGTCATGCTGGAGATTGAACTGCCGCGGTCGCCTGCTCATTTTGAGCCGGGGGATGTTGTGCCGGTTGATGTTTCGTGGAGTCTGGTGGACGATCAGACGCGAGTCGAGCTGCGGCTTGTCTGGAACACGGTCGGCAAAGGGGATCAGGATCTGAGCATCGAGCAGACCTGGGTCTATGAGAACATTGGCTTGAGCGGAGAGAAGCACGAAAAGGTGCAATTGCCCGACGGGCCTTACAGCTGTTCCGGCAAGTTGCTGTCGCTGGTCTGGGCGTTTGAGCTGATTGTCTTTCCGAGTGCCGAGTCGACTCGTGTGGAGTTTGTGATGGCTCCGGGGGCGAGTGAGATTCTGCTGCATTCCGCGGCTGAGTGACGGGAGGCTGACATGCCCGTTCAGGCGGCTCGCTCGAATCCGTTTGCGACCGAACATCTCGCGAAGATCCGCTATCAGTTCGAGGGCGATTCGCTGACGGGCCTTGTTGAACGATTCGCTTCGCTGCACCAGCGGGCCGCTCTGGTGGGGCCGGAAGGGCATGGGAAGACGACGCTGCAACGGGAACTGGCTGCTCAATATGAGGCCCGGGGCGTGACTGTTCACTGGATTCGTCTCACTCGCGATTGTCCGGTGCTGCCGCGAACTGCGATCGCGGAACTGCGTCGCCTGCTGACTCCCGATGATCTGCTCTGCATCGATGGAGCCGAGCAGATGAACTGGTGGACCTGGCGAAAGCTGATGCGGTCGCTGCCGGGACAGACCGCGTGTCTGATCACGACCCATCAGCCGGGGCTGCTGCCCACACTGAAGCAGTGTCAGACGACGCCGGAACTGCTCGACCGGCTCGTGAAGGAGCTGCTGCGAGCGGAGTATCCCGACTGGAACGTGTCGACGGCGGACCTGTTTGCCCGGCATCGCGGAGACCTGCGGCAATGCCTGTTCGAGCTGTACGACGCTTACGCAGCGGGAGAGCTGCACGAACTGCACGCTTCTTGAGTGGCGGCAATGGTATTTCTTTAAGAGTTGGTTATCCTTAAAGAGAAATCTTTTCTGAGGCGGTGCGGTTAAACGATGTTTATTGATGAAATTACGCTGATCTGTCACGCCGGTGACGGTGGTCGAGGCTGCATGAGCTTCCGACGCGAAGCTCACGTTCCCCGAGGCGGCCCCGATGGGGGTGATGGCGGCGACGGTGGCGATGTCGTGCTCGTTGTGAACGAGCATCTCAACAGCCTGGGGCATCTGGCTGGGCACATTCACTGGAATGCTCAGCGGGGATCGCACGGCGAAGGCTCGCTCTGTCGCGGCAAGAACGGTGCGGATGCGATTATTGAAGTGCCGCCCGGGACGATCGTCAAAGATGCCGAACGTGGGCACGTGTTGCGAGATCTCGCCGAGATTGGCGATCGCGTCATCGTGGCCAAGGGAGGACGCGGCGGACGAGGCAACAAGCGGTTTGCCACGCCGATCAACCGGGCTCCGAAAGAGTTCGAAGTTGGTGAAGAAGGGGAAACCCGTCGCATCTCGCTCGAACTGAAGATGATCGCCGATGTTGGTCTGGTCGGAAAACCGAACGCCGGGAAGTCGACGCTGCTCAGCCGCATCTCGCGGGCGACGCCCGAGATCGCCGATTATCCCTTCACGACCAAGACGCCGAACCTCGGTGTTGTCCAGGTCGGCTGGGATCAGGACTTCGTCGTTGCTGATATCCCGGGGCTGATCGAAGGGGCTCACGCGGGCGTCGGGCTGGGGCATGAGTTTCTGCGACACGTTGAACGGACCCGGCTGCTCGTGCATCTGGTGGAGCCCTCGCCGATGGATCAGACCGATCCGGTCGAGAACTATCATCAGATCCGCGAAGAGCTGCGGCTGTACGATTTGAAACTCGACGAGCGGCCTGAAATCATCGTCATCACCAAAGCCGAACTGCCTGACTCCGAAGCAGCCGCCGAGCTTCTGCGGGAAACGGTGAACCAGCCGGTGATGATCATCTCGGCTGTGACCGGTCAGGGACTCGACGACCTGAAGCGAACCATTGTCCGCAAGCTGGCTGAAATCCGCGAATCGGAATCGCAACCGACTTCGTCCGAGTAGTGCGATCGGCCCTGGTGCGATCGCGGTCTGTCTCCGCTCCTTTCTGAAGGATCCTGATATGCGACATCTGCTGGCCGCTGTGCTTGGTCTACTGCTGCTCGTTCCCACGTTCGCCCAGGCGGCCGGCAAAGAGGGGAATCCTTCGAAGCTGCCGTCCAACTGGTACGCGAACTTCGGCTACTGGGAACTGGATGGAGACACGCTCGTTTGTCGCGAGCTGAAAGAGGACAAGCATCCGGGAGCGGCTCGCCTGCGGACTCCGATGACCGACGGCACGATTCGCTGTCGCGTGAAGTTCGATGAGGGAGCGAAATTCTTTCACATCGGCTTCGATCCCGCCCCGGGACAGCTCGACAAGAAAGGGCATCTGTACTCGCTCGTGCTGACGCCGCAGTCGGCGATGCTCAAAAAGCATCGCGACAAGAAACGGGACGATTCCAAAGATGCGACGCTGGCCAATGTGCGTTTCGAGAAGCCGCTGCAGGGCTGGCACACGATCGAACTGACCGCCTCCGGCAAGGAGGTGCGTGTCAGCATCGACAACCAGTATCAGCTGAAGGGGACCGATGATTCGTTCGGCGTGAAGAAGCCGGGCGTGGTCTTCCGCGTCGGTGGCGGCGACGTGTATGTTGATCAGATTGAAGTGACGGTCGAGAAGCCGTAGTTCTGCCATTCCGCTTCGGGAATGAGACGTTACACTTCATGTCAGGTCTCGGCTGAGACCTGACCCCCGCCGGTTGATCGCAACGACGCCAGCGACGGACCACATCAAGAACTTAAGGAATGACCTCGTGCCAGGCCGTTTGAACGCAGACGACTTTTATCCTCAAGAGGAGCGGCACGAAGCGGGCAAGGAGTCGGCGTCCCCCGGGACCAGCCGACAGCAAAGCGCCCAGGAGTGTTCACCGCTGATGCATCGACTTTCGCTCAGTCAGATGACGACCAAGAAATGGAGCTTTGAAGACGACCTGGACGCCGTCCAGAAGCTCGGCCTTCGGCACATCGGTCTCTGGCGATGGAAATATGAAGAAATGTCCGAGCAGACCACGGCCGATCTGCTCGAAAAATATCAGCTGAAACCGTCCAGCATTTCCTGGGTCGGCGGCTTCACCGGAACCAACGGCTATCTGCTCGAAGATGCCCTGGCCGAAGCGGAGGAAGTGATCCGCTTTGCGAGCTGGATCGGAGCCCGAAACGTGGTGGTTTCCACCGGCGAGCAGGGGCGGCACATTCATTCGCATGCCCTGCGTCTGGCGGTCGAATCGCTGAAGTATCTGGGCGATTACGCAGCCGAGTATGGCATCGAACTGGCCGTCATGCCGATGTCGGCTTCCGCCGCTTACGGGTGGACTTTCCTGACCTCGCTGCGAAAATGTAGAGAATTGATCGAGGAGTGCGATCACCCTTACGTCGGCGTCTGTCTGCACAGTTACTATGCGTTGCAGGAACGTCACTGGAAGAGTGAACTTCGCAATCTGCTGCCCGACGTGAAACTGGTTCGGCTCTGCGACGGACAATCGTCGGCCAAACCCCGCCGGCAGTGCCTGCCGTATTCCGGGAAGATGAACCTGACGGGCTGGCTGGATTTCCTCGAAACGAATGGATACCGTGATATCTACGAGATCGACACGTGGTGCGATGAAGTGTGGCAGAGCGATCACATCGAGCCGTTCCAGCGATCTCTCGAGGCCCTCAACGCCCACTTTCCCACCTTCCGCGACGAAGGGTAGATCGCGTTGGTTGTCGTCGTAGCGTGTGTAAGCCTGACGCCGTTTAAGGATGTTCAACACCAGCCGCTATGATCCACCGGACAAGGTCTAACCGCGTCGCAGCGACTTGCCAGGCGACGCGTTAGAATGTCCAGCCCTCATCTCCTGACCCTTGAGGAACTCGCCCGCGAAATGGGGCGGGATCTCCGCGAAGTCGAACGGCTCGCCGCCAAGGGGAACATCCCCGGCCGCCGTGTCGATGGCAACTGGGTCTTCCAGGCCAACGAAATCCGCGAGTGGATCGAGAAGGAATTCGAGAACTACTCGGTCGATCAATGGGAAGCGCTCGAAAGCTCCCAGCAGTCTGAAGAAGTCGACCAGGAATGCCCCGTCACCAGTCTGCTGCAGCTGGAGACGATGGAGATTCCCATTCAGGCCCGCACCAAACGCTCCGTCCTGGCTCGACTCGTGAAGCTGGCCGGCAACACCTATCAGGTCTGGTCGCCCGACGATGTCCTCAAAGCGGTGATTGAACGCGAGAACATCCAGAGCACGGCCATGGAAGAAGGGGTCGCCATCCCTCACCCCCGCAATCCCATGCCCGATGCGGTCGGCGAGTCGATCATCGCCTTCGGCAGCTCCAGCAACGGCATCCCCTTCGGCGGCACCCGCGGCCTGACGCACCTGTTCTTCCTGATCCTCTGCCGCGACAACACCACGCACCTGCAGATCCTGGCCCGCCTCGGCCGCCTCTTCAAAATCCCCGGCTTCCTCCGCGAACTCAGCCACGCCGAAACCCCGGAAGAAGCCTACCGCATCATCGAAGACGCCGAGAAAACGCTGTCGTAGCGGACAGAGGTTGGTCGCCATCAAACGGGTAGCCCCGGTTGCTCCGCTACCGGGGCCGACGTAGTCGGCAAGAGGTTTCAAAGATCGATTCGAACTGAAAGCGTGTTGACAGACCTCTTGTGGCTTGGAACGCGGGATTTATTGCTCAGAGGGCTTTCAGTGAACAACTTTGAGGGGGAGCACCGGTAAGTAAGTTCCCTCGCCCCCGTTGGGGGAGAGGGTTAGGGTGAGGGGGAATGCGGGTGACATGCTCTGCGGGCCGTTGATTCTCATTTGTATGGAGCATCGCTGGTTGATCGCCCCCTCATCCGCCCTTCGGGCACCTTCTCCCCCTGAAGGGGGCGAAGGGACAAGAGTCGCCCGGCAACTTGAAGTGGACAGGTTATTGCGCAATCCGTTCAAAACCCTTTGAGTCATAATTCCCGCATTCCTCGCCGCCCCGGTTGAATCAACCGGGGCTACCCCGTGGGCGGCTCAACGTCCGATACGAAAGATTCGCTCGGTCCCGCTCGATGGATAACGCGATACGTCGCCGCCAATTTCAGCCGGTGGCACAGACATTCCTGTCTGTGGACGGAAACCATGCCTGCGGATTCAAGCCGCTGAGAATACGCAACACGGGTGGCCCTGATAGCTGTGCTATCAGGACGGCGAAGCCGTCGGAGAATGCACCTGCCGTGCGGCTGAACTGATAGGCTTCCCCTGGTATTCCAAGTGACTGCACCACCTCTCAACAGGACGTCAAATACCGCTTCGCCGACGGCTGCGCCGCCCCGAAAGAATCTTTCGGGGCCACCCCTGCGACGCCGCATTGCCGGAGAATGTTAGTCACGTCAATGCTGGCGATTTGAGTCTCCTTCGATCAATCACTCCTGACGCTCTCGTCAATTTCAGTCGGTGGCACAGACATTCCTGTCTGTGGACGGAAACCATGGCTGCGGAGTCAAGCCGCTGAGAATACGCAGCGACGAAGAAGGTCACGTCTCGTATTGATCGACTGCGAACGAGATGAAACGTCGATCACGCACAGACAGGAATGTCTGTGCCACCCTTTCGGAAGTTCGGCAGGGGCTCGATTTCCCGCAGCGGGCCGTGATCGCTCTGCTTCCAGGGCCACCCCTTCGCGGCCAGTCCTTGCGCATCCGGCGGGACCTGGCTTCTGCAGCGGATTTCCATCCGCTCCAGCGTGTTCTCTGCGCAAAAGTCCCGGAAACGAGGGAGTTATCGACTTTTGCGCAGCGGGTGGCTTTGTGAGATGCGGATTCGCTTTCTGGCTTCTCATGGATCACGTCCCCGGCGCACCTTTTGCCTTTTCAGTAAGAGGCCCGCTGACTGGGAGCCGGGCAATCGGGTGTGTTTTCTGGACCGTTAGGGGGTCTTATGGGGGAAGGTCTGCGCAGAGATATTGGAATCACTGTGGGAAGTTTCTGGGAGGAGTCGGCTCGTCTACCGGAGTTGACCGAGTGCGTAGCGGTCGACGATTACCTGACCGAATGCCGGGAACGCCTCAGCCGCGGCTGGTCAGTGAATCACGCTCGTACGCTGGAGCAGATGCTGGCGGCTTATCTCGCCGGGTTGAGTGAGGCCCGTCCCGGACGCGGGGAGTTCGGCTGGGAACTGTTCGTACGACCGCAGCCGATTCCCGAGCGGCTTTTCAACCGGCTGCTGGTCACGCTTCGCGATAACGCAACGGCACGGAAAGCATTGCGAGCCGTGCTCAACATGGAGGATCAACAATGAGTCTGATGGATGAACTGGCTGCTCTCGACACGTCGGAGACGCAGCATCTGCCGTTTTCCCACCGCTGGCGATGCGGAGCGGGAACTCAATCGACTGGTCCAGGAGGGGCGAATGGTGCGGGAAGAGCAGACCTCCACCGGCGGCCGTCCGAGGACGGTTTTTCGTTGGATTGACGAGTGATCTGCGCAAAAGTCCATAACTCGCTCGTTTCCGGGACTTTTGCGCAGCGGACGCCTTAATTCGCATCGATTTCACGTGGTCCCTGATCGTCGAGCGATCAGGGACATCGATATTCATCACCTCGAATGCTGGCGATTTGAGGCCCTTTCGATCAATCACTCCTGACGCTCGCCGTCAATTTCAGTCGGTGGCACAGACATTCCTGTCTGTGGACGGAAACCATGGCTGCGGATTCAAGCCGCTGAGAATATGCGGCGACGATGAGCGTCACGTCTCGTATTGATCGACCGCGAACAAGATGAAACGTCGATCACGCCCAGACAGGAATGTCTGGGCCACCCGTTCGGAAGTTCGGCGGGTCACAGCGGGTGGCCCTGATAGCTGTGCTATCAGGGCGGCGAAGCCGTGGGAGGATGCCGTTTGACGAAGATGAAACGTCGTCTCTGCTTCGTCTTTCCCGAGAACGAAGTCTTTCAACCATACGCCGTCCATTCCCTTGCTCCGACGGCTGCGCCGCCCCGAAAGAATCTTTCGGGGCCACCCCTGCCGGTGGCACCGGGGCATCTACTGAGGAATGTCTGGGCCGCCCTTTCGGAAGTTTGGCGGGTTACCGAACCCTCGGTGGCTTCGGTGCGTCTCCTCCGCGTTATCCCTGTGTTTCTTCCCGGCTCCCGCCGCCTGCCATCCGGCGATCACTGATCAACGCGTTCGCTTGCGTGACGGGGGCGAAAAGCGTAAGAACGTGGCTTGAGATCTGATCCATCGAACCAGAAAGAAGAGTGATGTCTGCTCCGTTGAACAAGTACAGCTCCAAGATCACGCAGCCCCGCAGCCAGGGAGCCTCTCAGGCCATGCTTTACGGCACCGGCATGACCGAAGAGGACATGAACAAGGCTCAGGTCGGCATCGGCAGCGTGTGGTACGAGGGCAACACCTGCAACATGCACCTGCTCAAACTGGCTGAGAAGGTCAAAGAGGGGGTGCAGGCCGCCGATCTGGTGGGGATGCGATTCAACACCATCGGCGTGAGCGACGGTATTTCGATGGGCACCGACGGGATGTCCTACTCGCTGCAGAGCCGCGATCTGATCGCCGATTCGATCGAAACCATCATGGGGGCTCAGTGGTACGACGGCCTCGTCACGCTGCCCGGCTGCGACAAAAACATGCCCGGCTGTCTGATCGCCATGGGCCGGCTGAATCGTCCGTCGCTCATGGTTTACGGCGGCACCATCAAGGCGGGCTGCGGTCTCAAGAAGGACGAAAAGCTCGACATCGTTTCGGCGTTTCAGTCGTACGGACAGTACCTGGCCGGGAAGATCAGCGACGAAGAACGCAAAGAGATCGTGAAACGCAGCTGTCCCGGAGCAGGGGCCTGCGGCGGAATGTACACGGCCAACACAATGGCTTCCGCGATTGAAGCCCTCGGCATGTCGCTGCCGTACAGCTCGTCTATCCCCGCCGAGCATCCCGACAAGCTGCAGGAATGTCTCGACGCCGGCAAGGCGATTCGCACGCTGCTCGAACGCGACATCAAGCCGCGGGACATCATGACTCGCGAAGCCTTCGAGAACGCTCTGGTCATCGTCATCGCCCTGGGCGGGTCGACGAACGCCGTGCTGCACCTCATCGCCATGGCTCGCTCGGTGCATGTCGATCTCGGCATCGACGACTTCCAGGCGGTCAGCGATCGCGTGCCGCTGCTGGCCGACATGAAACCGTCTGGCCTGTACGTGCAGGAAGATCTGCAGAGCATCGGCGGCACCCCGGCGATTCTGAAGTATCTCCTCGCCGAAGGTTTCCTGAATGGCGACTGCATGACCGTGACCGGCAAGACCCTGGCCGAGAACGTGGCCGAGGTCCCGGGCCTGAAGGAAGGTCAGAAGATCGTTCACAAGGTCTCTGAGCCGATCAAGAAGACCGGACACATCCGCATTCTTCGCGGCAACGTCGCTCCCGAAGGAGCCGTCGCGAAGATCACCGGCAAAGAAGGGCTCACCTTCACCGGCCCGGCTCTCTGTTACGATCGCGAAGAAGCGATGCTCGCCGGTCTGGAGAAGGGCGAAATCAAAGGCGGCGAAGTCATCGTCATCCGTTACGAAGGCCCGAAGGGCGGCCCGGGAATGCCCGAGATGCTCACGCCGACGTCGGCCATCATGGGAGCAGGACTCGGCGACAAAGTCGCTCTGATTACCGACGGCCGCTTCTCCGGCGGCTCGCACGGTTTCATCATCGGCCACGTGACACCCGAAGCCCAGGTTGGCGGCCCGATCGCTCTGCTGCAGAACGGCGACATGCTGACCATCGACGCCGAGAACAACCGGCTCGATGTCGACCTGTCCGACGAAGAGCTCGCCAAACGCCGCGAAAAGTGGACCGAACCTCCCTACCTGTTCAATCGCGGCACCCTCTACAAGTACATCAAGAACGTGAAAACCGCCAGCGAGGGCTGCGTGACGGATGAGTAGGGGGTAGGCGTTGGGCATTAGACCTTCGGAAAGCAGGCTGGGATAGCCGAAGGCCTATCCCGGCAAATCGACGCCCGACAATGAAGACGATCCCCGTTGGGGCTGACGAATTCGACACGAGCTCGTCCCTCAACGGGAGTTGAGTCCTGGTAGGGTGCGTCTTGACGCACCGTGCGAAAGTGAGTCCGTCCAAGATTCTGGTGCGTCGAGACGCACCCTACTGTCTGCGAGTTGCGAACCATGTTCAGCCCAACCACGATGGACGACCTTCAGCAGTGGTGGCAGAACCGCTCCGCCAACCAGGGGCCGATTCGCTGGATGCAGTCCTGGCCGGAGGAACCCACGACCGAGCCGGAACTCTCGCTGCAGAATCTGCGGAGCATCGTCGACTATCCGCATCGTGATATGACGATCACGGTCGAAACCGGACTCACGCTGGCCGAACTGCAACGAACCCTTGCCGAGCACGGGCAGCGGCTGCCGTTGAATGTTCCCGTGTCCGAGTCCACTACCATGGCCGATCTGATCTGCCGCAACTGGTTCGGCTCGCTCGTCTGCGGACACGGCACCCCTCGCGACTGGCTGCTTGGCACCGCCGCCATCGACGGACGCGGCCGCATCTTCCGAGCCGGCGGTCGGGTCGTGAAGAACGTCGCCGGCTACGACGTCCCCAAACTGCTCATCGGCTCGCGGGGCCAACTCGCCATCCCGCTCGAAGCCTCTTTCAAAGTCCTACCGGTCGCTGAATCCAGCCAGACCCTGCGGATTGAAACGGACAGCTTCGAACAACAACAGAAGGTCTGGACCGCACTGCGGGAACTCCCGTTCGATCCGGTGATCTTCGATGTTCACTCCCACGACCGGTCCCTCGTCCTCGGTGTCGAAGGCCCGGCCAGCGTCTGCTCGCGACTGCTCGAACAAATCGACGCAGCGGCCCGCTCCACCGGAACCGTGCGAATCATCCCCGACGAAGGGCAGACAATCGACAGCTGGCGAACGATCGAGCAGGCTCTACAGGAGTTGAATAAGCCTCCCGTGGTCCTTCGCCTCGGCGGCCGCCCGTCGCAAACGATCCCCCTCCTGGAACTCGCCGAACAGTTCGGCCTCAACGCCATCGGCCACGCGAGCCGAGGAGCCGTCACGGCGTTCGGCTCCGCAGCAACTCTTCAAGGACGCGAAGCCGAGCTGCACGAACTTCTGCGATCGTTCAAAGCGACAGCCGAGGTTCTGACTGGCTCCCCCGAACTGCAATCGCGACTCAACAACGATCAGACCACCGCCTCCGACTGGCCAATCCGCCAGGACCTGAAAAACGTCTTCGATCCCAACGGCCTCCTGGAACCACTCGCCACGGCAGGCACCGCCCAATAATCTCGGACATGCCGGATGCTGGCAATTCGCGACCCTCACCCTGGATAACACCAGACGTTTCCGTCAACTTCAGTCAGTGGCACAGACATTCCTGTCTGTGGACGGAAACCATGGCCACGGAAGTGAGTCGCTGAGAATTCGCGAAGACCATCCTGGTCTCGCACAGTGTCGATCGAATGTCTGTGCCACCCTTTCGGAAGTTTGGCGCGTCACAGCGGGTGAAACTATGAGGAGGTCGAGCCGACTGGTGGTGTTCTTGAACGCGTGGTAAACCTGTTTTGTCAAACTCGTTTCCACAAAAGAAAGGCACCACTCATGAAGTTCGTCGGCATCGACCTCCA